>Ga0102832_1000012_pt1 | contig 733960 bp, 711 predicted proteins | sample EBPBio282013_DNA_FD_88942 | JGI IMG/M metagenome (GOLD analysis project Ga0102832, IMG submission 88942) | Wastewater treatment Type I Accumulibacter community from EBPR Bioreactor in Madison, WI, USA - Reactor 2_5/28/2013_ DNA (Illumina Assembly) | ecosystem: Engineered > Bioreactor > EBPR >...
GATGACCAGCTTCATGCCAGCCTGCTCCGGTTGTACGGTACGGATGCCCGTAGACAACCTCGTAGAGCCTACCAGTTACGGCGTGTCGAAGCCTAGGAGCGACGCGCGCTCAGCAATTCTCAGCGCGTCTGCCCCATGAGCAGCTCGACTCGCAGGCGACCTCCCGAGCGCACGATCACGGCGGGGATGCGCTGCTTGCGCGAGTTGAGGTCGAGTCGCGAGAGTGCCTCATCCACGATCGATTCGAGTCCACGCGGGATGAAGCCCACCGGACCGCTCACGCGGGTGCCGGTGAACAGGCGCACCTCAATGGGGGCGTCGATGCTGTCCTCCTGCTGGCTGCGTCGGGAGAAGGCGGTCTCGAGGGGGGATGCACCGCTGTCGAGTATCTCCTGGAGCTCCCGCTGGTAAGCGTTGCTGGCCGCAAGCCGCAGGCGCACCCGCGGGTTGTTGGGCATCAGGCCATAGCGATACTGGCTGAAGGAGCCCTTTCCACGATCGTTGCGCTCGACGTCGGGGAACTCCTGAACCATGAACGGATGCTACAGCGCTAGCCGAGCGTCAGCACAACCTTGCCGCGCAGGTGCCCGGCCATCAGGTGCTCGTACGCCTCGCGCACCTGCTCGAGCGGATAGGTCGAGTCAATCGGGAACTGGATCTCGCCCGACGCGATGAGCTGCGCGAGCTCCGGCAGGTCGTGAATGGATGCCGCTCCCCCGCCCACATCGGAGATGCCGTACTCGGCGACGACCGACCGATCCGCGATCGTGTTGACGCGCCGAGGCTCGATGCCCAGCGCAAGGGCTGAGTCGATCGAGTGACGGCCGTGATTGTCGAGGGCTGCGGTGAAGGGGCCGGGGGCGGCATCCCGGAGTCGCTCGACGAGGTCGTCGCCGTAGGCGACGGGAATGACTCCGAGCGAACGCAGATAGTCGTGGTTGGCCGCGCTGGCGGTGCCCACGACCGTCGCACCGGCCCGGATCGCGAGCTGGGACGCGAGGCCGCCCACGCCTCCCGCGGCGGCGCTGACCAGCACCACGTCGCCGGGCACGACTTCGATGGCTCTGACGCTTGCAATGGCGGTGCGGCCGACGATGTCGAGCCCCGCCGCCTGCTCGAGGCTCAGGCCCGCCGGGCGGTGGAGCAGCTTCTCGGCGTCGATCACCAGGTAGTCCGCCTCGGCCTGGTGCCGAGCGCCGCCGTAGACCGCGTCCCCGGGCTCGAAGCCCGTGACGCCGGCGCCGAGCGCGTCGACGACTCCCGCGAAGTCGTTGCCGACGCCGGAGGGCAGAGTCGCCCCGTACATTCCGCCGCCGCGGAAGGTCTTCCAGTCCACCGGGTTCAGACCCGCCGCCTGCACGCGCACGCGCACCCGACCGGGGCCGGGTTCGGGGATCTCGGCCTCGACCAAGGTCAGAACCTCGGGTCCGCCGTGCTCGGCGTAGATGACGCGTCGTGCCATGGGATGTCGTCCGTTCGCTTCGGGCGGCCAGGCCGCCGTGATCCTGCGGGCGGCTAGGCCGCCGTGATCTTCAGGATGACACGGCTCGAGGCGCCCGCGCCCCGCCGCCGCTCCGCCCGGAACGCCAACCGGAACTGCCACCCGTACTTCTTCTCCAGTGCGGCAGTGCCCGCGGCGAGTCCGTCGGGGTCGTCGATGATCTCGGCGCGCGCGGCGACGGGGGCGACATCCCCCTTGACGCGACCGGCCATCGTGCACGGCTGGAGCGTGACCTCGGCGTTGTTCCTGATGCGCTTGACCTTGCCTGCCGTCGCCACGGTGATCACGAACAGGGTGTCGGCGTCCGCGGCCGCCCAGACGGCGGTCGGAACCCCGACTCCGCTCTTGCGGAAGGTGGTGAGGAGCACGTACTTCTCGTCGAACAAAGCTGTGAAGGACGTCGGCACTGGCACATCTCTCAGGCTAAGGCCGAATGAGAAACGGGCCGTACTCCCTCAGGAGTACGGCCCGTCGTCAAGTTCGACGCGATCGGTGGTCGAGCAGAGTCAAGACCCTAGCGACGCAGTCCGAGACGCTCGATCAGCGAGCGGTAACGCTCGATGTCGATGTCCTGGAGGTAGCCCAGCAGGCGACGACGCTGACCTACGAGCAGAAGCAGCCCACGACGTGAGTGGTGGTCGTGCTTGTGCTCCTTGAGGTGCTCGGTCAGGTCCTTGATGCGGTGCGTGAGCATCGCGACCTGGACCTCGGGGGATCCCGTGTCACCTGGGTGGGTAGCGTACTCGTCGATGATCGCCTTCTTGACACTGGCTTCAAGAGCCATAAGGTGATCCCCTTTCTCCTCGTTGCGCGGTGCCCATGGGCAGGATGCCTGAGCTCTCTTTATCCGCGGCCGTTAGACGGCAACCTTGGGAGTTTAGCAGAGAGACGGTCTACCCAACCTCCGCCGTCTCGCGAATCCGTCGCAGCACCGCCACCAGCTCGTTCACCTTCGCATCGCCGAACAGAGCGACCGGGCCGGTCGGCGCGACATCGGTGAATGGTGCCGCGAACAGCAGCTCCGGCTCCACAACTCCGCGCTGGGTGAGCTGCTCAACGATGAGTCCCACGAACGACTGCTGGTTCGCGGTCAGGGTGAGGCCCGCGGTGAACGACGAGAGAGCATCCGTGGCTGCGGCCCGGTCGAGGCCGACGAGGGAGCGCACGAACAGGCCGAGACCGTGGGCGGCGGTCGCGGCATCCCGAACCTGGGTGGCGTCGAGGCCGTTCTCGATCATGATGTTCTCGAGCTGCTGCAGGTCGCCGGGAGCTAGCGGCAGACCCTTGCGAAGGCGTGAGACCGCGAGGTCGTTCTCGTGCTCGCGCAGGAATGCGATCGCCTTCTCGCGGAAGCGCGCTCGGTCCACGCCGACCGCGACCTTGCGGATCTCGACGATCGCCGACTCCCCCGCGGTGTCCTTGAAGTCGGTGTAGACGACAGTGCGCGCCGACGAGTCGATCAGCTTCACGAGTTCCCGCAGGCGGATGCGCGCGAGCTCGAGTAGCGGCACCGTGACATCCACCCACCAGTCCTCGCCGGCGACGGCCTCGATCAGCTGGATGTTGTTGTCGATCACCGGGATGCCACGCTGCTCCCCCAGCGCGCTGGCGATGGCGCGCATCCGCTCCTTGGCGGCGGCGAAACCGGGATCCGCCGCAAGAACACCTAGCTGCGCCCGCAACGCGACGAGGTCGAAGCGCTTCGCCAGCTCGTCAGTATCTTGCACGTCACCGGCCGAAGGCAGGTCGGCGAGGGTGCCGGCCTCGGTGAAGTCGTCTCCGCTGATCGAGAGCCACGACGACCCCTGAGCGAAGCGCTCCACGGCCCGCCGCGAGCGCCGCACGAGGAAGTTGTCCAGGCTCATGCCCGAGACCTGTTCGTGGAGGCGAGCGGCGATGCCCTCGCGCAGTGCGGAGAGCTCAGCGTCATCCGGGGCGGCATCGATCGCGGCAAGCAGCTCGAGACGTGACGTGAACAGGCGCGACCGGAGCGACGGCGTGGCCGAGGTGCCCGCCGAAGGAAGGTCCTGGTTGAAGTACTCGATGTTTTGACACACATCGAAGATCACGAAGTCCTTCTTGTGCTCCCCCGGGCCGTACAGGTCGGGGCGCAGGCGAGTGCCGCGTCCGACCATCTGCCAGTACTTCGTCTTGGAGTGCACGGGCTTGAAGAACACGAGGTTCACGACCTCCGGCACGTCGATACCGGTGTCGAGCATGTCGACCGAGATGGCGATGTGCGGCGACGACTCGGGCTTGGAGAAGTCGTCGATCATGCTCTGGTTGTACGTCTGCTGGTACGTGATCATGCGGGCGAACTCGCCCTTGTATTGCGGGTAGTTCTCATTGAACCGCTCCGCGATGAAGATGGCGTGATCGTTGTTCTTGGCGAAGATGATCGTCTTGCCGAGCCGGTCGCCGCCCGCGACCATCCGCCCCTCGGTCATCAGGGTTTCGAGAACCGTGTCGACCGTGTCCTTGTTGAACAGCCAGGTGTTCATCGCGCTGGAATCGACCTCGGTCGGGATGAGCCCGTCCTCCCAGTCGAGCAGGTCCCATTCCTGCTTCTCGCTCTCGCTGAGATCGCCGTAACGGATGCCCTCCCGCACGAACTTCGTCGCGATCGAGCGGCCCACCGGCGGCACGAGATAGCCCTCCTCGATCGCATCGGTGAGGTCGTAGGAGTCGGTGGGTACGCCATCCTCGAGGTTGAAGAGGCCGTAGGTGTTGTGGTCGATCTCGTCCTTCGGGGTGGCCGTGAGTCCCACCAGTAGCGAGTCGAAGTAGTCGAAGATCGCGCCGTACTTCTGGTACACCGAGCGGTGCGCCTCATCGATGATCACCAGGTCGAAATGACCTGGCCCGAAGCGCCTGACACCGTTCGTGTCCGGATTGATGAGGCCCATCATCGTCGGGTAGGTCGAGACGTAGACGCGCCCTTCGGAATCCTTGTCGGTCACGAGGTTCACCGGCGCCGAGTCGGGCAGCTGCTGCTTGAATGCGTTGGCTGCCTGGTTGACGAGCGCCACTCTGTCGGCAAGGAACAGGATGCGCTTCGCCCAGTTCGCGCGCATCAGCACGTCGGCGAGTGCGATCACCGTGCGCGTCTTGCCGGAACCCGTGGCCATCACCAACAGCGCCTTGCGCTCCTTGTTCTCGAACACCTCAGCGACCTTCGCGATCGCACGCCGCTGGTAGTAGCGCTCGACGATCGAGGGGTTCACCTCGACACTCGCCAAAGGCTTGCGGGTGGTGCGGCGCTGGATCAGCAGCTCGAGCTGGTCGCGGGTGTAGAAGCCGTCCACCCGCCGCGGCGGGTAGGTCGCGTCATCCCAGAGAAAGTGCTCGTAGCCGTTGGTGTAGAAGATCACCGGACGCTGCCCGTACACCGCCTCAAGCCGGTCGGCGTAGAGCTTGGCCTGCTGCTGACCGGCGTGCGCGTCCTTGCGGGTGCGCTTGGCCTCGACGAGTCCGAGTGGCAGGCCGTCATCACCCCACAGCACGTAGTCGACGAAGCCCTGCCCGCCCTCGGAGTTGTTGGGCATGCCCGTGACCGGGAATTCGCGGTCGCGAGCCTGGTCGAGCTTCCAGCCCGCCTCGCGCAGCAGCACGTCGATGAACAGGTCGCGGGTCTCGTCTTCGCGGTAGTCGTGCGTGTCGGGAACTGTCGCGTTGGCGGCCTTCGCGAGGGCGACCTCCTCGCGCAGCGAAGCGATCTGGGCCTCGAGGGCCTCGTTGGCGTTGTGCGCCTTGGCGAGCGCGGCATCCTTGACATCGACCTCGTCGTTGAGCTTCGTGAGCTGCGCCATGGTCTTGGCGACCACGCCCGTTTGCGGTGTAGGCAGTGCGGCCGCATCGAACGGGATGCCCGGGGCAGGCCTCTCCTCGGGCGTGAGCGCGTAGCGCGTGGCCACCCACACCATCACGTGGAACAGCTCCCGCACCACCGGCAGGCTGTCCTTCGGTGTGAATGGTGCTGGGCGGTGCACGGCGTAGTTGCCCTGCTTGCGGATCAGGTCGAGTTTGGTGTGGATGGCCGGGCCGACGAGTCGCTTGAAGGTGGGCTCGTAGAGCAGCGCGGCGAGGTCGTCTTTGTAGGGCTTGGTGAGCGTGTCATCCACTTGATAGAGCCAGTGCACCATGAGCTCGATCGCCCGACGCGAGTAGAAGACCGACGAGCGCGGGTCGCCGTTGGTGTAGTGCTCGGCGCGGCGCGCCTCTTCGGCGATCTGGGGCCAGCCGGCACGCAGGAAGTCGAAGTTGCTCATTTCGATCCTTCCTCAGTGCTTGCCGAACAGATTATCGGGCCTGGGGTGTCATCGGTCACGGACCCAGCAGGGCGGCCGGCACCACCGCGACTCCATCGGCGCGGCGGTAGGCTCGGCTGCCGGTGTTGACGACGACCATGTCCCGCAGGTCTTCGCCGAGCTGCTGCTTCAGCCACAGCAGGTGCTGTACGTCGGTGTCGTCCACACTGGCGCCCAACTTGACCTCCACCCCGACGCACGCCGCGCCGCGGTGCACGATGAAATCCACTTCGTGGTCGCCGTTGCGCGTGCGCAGGTGACTGAGCGAGTACTCGCCTACCTGCGAGTAGGTCTGGAGGGAGAGGGCAACGAGAGCCTCGAACAGGCGGCCGAGGATTCCACCGGCCTGAGGACCGATCACTGTGCCCCTCGCGGCGTCGATCACATCGTCATCACGCAGTTGCAGCAATCGCGCCGCGAGCGCCGGGTCCGCAAGGAAATGCTTGGCCGTGCTCCCCAAGCGAGTGAACTGCGCCCCGATCGATGACCACGCGGGGACCTCGTCGAGCAACCAGAGTTGAGAGAGCACATCGCGATAGGTGGTGGTGGTCGAGATCGCTGGCTTGTCGGCCTGACCGGGGGTCGCGGCATCCAGAATCGTCGTGTAGCTGGCCGTGGATGCCGTGGCTGCGGCGTACGCCTGCAACCACGCTCGCAGAGTGGCTGGGCGTCGCACCCGGAGGCCCTGTTCGGCGAACTCCTTGTCGATCACGCGCGCTATGTACCCGTCCAGCTGCTCCCGCCTCTGTCGCGGGTCGAGTCCTCGAATTCCCGGCAAACCGGACGCCATGATTTCTGCGACGTAGTCGCTGAGCCCCATGGCGGTGTCGCCGTCGATAGGCGTGGCTCCCTGGGTCGCCAACGCCGCGAGGGACACGGTGGGCGTTTCGACACCGCGTTCGGCGAGGGACAGAGGACGCATCCGGAGGCTCACGATGCGCCCGGTGCCCGAGTGGATGTTCGCTCCGGCGGGTGCGGCGCTGCCGGTGAGCAGGAACTGCCCGCCGGCGCGATCATCGTCCACCAGACGCCGCACCGCGTCCCATACTTCGGGAAGCCGCTGCCACTCATCGATCAGCACGGGCCGCGCTGCCGTTCGCAGCTGGTCTGGGGCCGCACGAATCAGCTCGGCGTCGGCTGACGAGTCCATCCTCAGGATCGTGGCCGCGCGCTGACTCGCCGTGGCGGTCTTGCCGACCCCCTTCGGCCCATCAAGGCTGATTGCGGCGAGTCCCGGCAACAAGTCGTCGAGCTCATCGTCGATCAGGCGGCGCTGGTAGCCCATCCGGACTCCTATCCTGTGTTTAGCAGGCCTTCTACCATCAGATTAGCAGCTCATCTGTCTCATGAGTAGCAGCTCATTGATCTGGACGTGACGAAATGTCGGAGGCCTCTGGTCAACTGTCCGACTTGCCTCCGGCAGGTTCCGCGGCGAGCGCCGCGGGCAACAGCAAGCAAGGAGACATCATGTCTGACAGCACCACTCCCGAACCCACCCCGACCCCGGTCGCAGTGGCTCTCGAAGCACCCCCGAAGCGCAGCCGCCTGCCGCTGGCCGCCCTGATCGTCGGCATCGTGGCGATCGTGTTCGCGATCATTCCCGGGCTCAGCTTCGTGGCATTCCTGCCCGCCCTCACCGCGCTCGGCCTCGGTATTGCCGGCCTCATCTCGAAGGCGCCGGCGCGCGGGATGGCGCTCACGGGCGTGATCCTGGGGCCGATCGCCCTCATCGTCGCGATCAGCGTGAGCATCGGCGTGATCGCTGGCGGGGTCCGGCAGACGGTGGATGAGGCAAAGCCCTCACCGGCACCCACTGTCGCGACCAGCACTCCGGATGTGCAGGCGACGCCCGAACCGGAGCCCGTGCCCGAGATCCCTGCGGACATCGTCTACAGCGGTGTCGGAGACTCGGTGCTCGCGATCGAACTGCCGGACGGGCCGGGGCAGGTCGCGGTGGCGACCCTCACCCACGATGGCTCGAGCAACTTCGCGATCTTCACGCTCGACGACAACCTCGCCCAGCAGGACCTGATCGTCAACACCATCGGCGCGTACCAGGGCACTGTGCTCTTCAACGCCGGCTTCGGCGGTGACCCGAGTTCGCTGGAGATCACCGCCGACGGAAACTGGACTGTAACGATGAAGTCCGTGCTGTCACTTCGCCAATTCGCCGGCAACTCGATCACCGGCACTGGCGACGACGTGGTGCTCTACTTCGGCAAGGCCGCTCCCGCGACCATCACGCACGACGGGTCGCGCAACTTCGCTGTGTGGCTGTACGGCGACTCGACGGAGCTCGTGGTGAACGAGATCGGACCGTACACCGGCACCGTGCGCTGGATCGCCGGGCCTTCGGTGGTTGCGGTGACGGCGGATGGCAACTGGGGTGTGACGGTCAACTAGCCGCTCGACTCATGCGCGCAGCGCCTTCTCCATCTCATCGAGAAGGCGCTGCGCGGCGACGACGAGACGTCGCGCCACCGCAAGACTGACGAGGTCGGGGCTGTACTGCGTGTCGGTCTTGGAGACGAGCAGCTTCTTCAGATTCGTGGCAGCTTGGGAACTCGGTGGTGTGGCTTGTTTGAGCAAGGTGCCCCCGTCCGTGTGATTGTCGCTCGCCGAACGCTGACCGAGAGTGCGCCCGCAGATCGCATCGGCTGCTGCGATGCCCGCCAGCACTGCGTTCGAGCCCGCGACATTCGTCTGGCCGGCAGTGGAGAGGTCACTCAACGCGAGGTCTGCAATCGCCATGAACGCGCGCGCTTGCTGTGCGCGTTGTTGCACTGCGGCGGCAGACATCGGACGAGTGCGGATGGTCATTCGGCAATCATCGATCGGATTCTGCTCTTCAAGTCGGGACCATGCACAGTTCTCGCGTCTGCATTCCATGAGCTGACCAACGCATCATCACTCAGAACCAGATTCTCGAGGTCCGCATCGACGATGTCGATGATGTCGACGGAGTTTCCCGTGAAGGTCGCGAGCTGCACGGACAACGCGTCTGCGAGGTCGAAACGCCTATCAGGATCGGCCTCATCTTTGCTCACGAGGACGATGTCGATATCGCTCTGCGGACCGGCATCGCCTCGTGCGAAAGAACCGAAGACGGCGACCGTCGTGGAGCGAGGTGCGAAGGAGGTGGTCAGTTCCACGATTCGCGCTTCAACTCTTGCGGCGCTGCCCAAAATCAGTTCGAGGCCGCCCCAGAGTACGTGGTCTCGATTCAGCTGATACACCTTGGACTGACCCAGATAACGAGACTTCACGAGTCCGACCTCCACGAGAGTCGACAGGACCCTTGCGGCGCTCACCGGAGGGACACCAGAGAGATATGCGATCCTGCGTCCGGACAGTTCGTCCGAGACCATTGCCATTCGTCGAATGACCAGGGCAAAGTTCCTGCTCAGTAGGTCTTCGAGAGGCCGGGACAGGTGCATGTACCAATTATGGTGCATTTGCACCAAATTTGGTACACCTCAGTAGTCGCTGAAGAAGTCTTCGTCGATCTTCACAATCTCGGATTTGTTTGGCCAGACGCAGGCTGCTCACGTCGCTTCGCCTCTATGAAGCCCGTGAAGTCGATCGTCGCGCGCCAATTCTGACCCTTACCGTTCACGGCCCCACCAGACAGCGCCGTCGAGTACCCGGCGCATGGACCTTTGCCACGCGTCGATGGCCGAGACGGCGGTGCCGTTGGTCAGAGCTATCCCCTAAAGGCGCGGTGTTGGAGGGCTGCGAAGAGCTCGTCGAGTTTCGCGAGGTGGGCACGCATGAGCGCATTCGATCTTTCGAGGAGCTGGACTTTCTCAGCGAAATCGAGTTGCACGGCGAGTGCGGGAACGGGGACTTTAATGGCGGCGAGCGCCTTCGTGTTGATGTTGTATTGACCCGCAGAAGTCCTTGCGCCCGCGCGGAGAGCGGCCCGCCCCGCGGGTGACGAAAGATAGTGGGCGAGATAAATGGGGACGACGGATCGCCGCGGTCGAGCTCGGATGAGATAGGACGCGTAGACATAGGTCTTCTGATCCGATATCTGAAACATTGCTGTAGCGCCGACGAGATCTGGGTTGCCGTTCGACCTGACGATGAGCAAGTCCCCGGGGTGAAGTTTCAATCGGTCGACCTCTGCTTGCGGAAGCTCAACAAACTTGAGATCCGTGAAGTCGAGGCTCCGTCGTGAAACATTCGGGATGCGGAGAACGGGCAGCCCCGTTGGTCCCGACTTCGCTGACGTACCGTACCGAAACTCCTCCACCAAATCGCCTAGTTCGGTTAGATCTGAAGACGCTGAAATCCCGGACAGTGCCTCCGCTATCACCAAGCCGCTTCTCGAGATCGCGGTTCGCCGCGCGGTTCGGAGCGCATCAACCTCGTCGAGGATGGATGCGATTCGGCGCTGGTCGGGGAGGGGTGGGAGGGGGATCTCTAGACCCTCAAGCACACTAGGACTAAGCCGCGGAAGATTGACCCCGGACGTTCGAGAGCTTGCCCAATCCACAATCTGTGGCGTGAGCAGAAAGTTTGCCAGGTAGTCGCGATCGAGGTTGGGGCCCGGGAGGATCGGCACAATGTCGGTGCTGCACACGCCTTCGAAAGGCGGTCGCGCCACTTTCGCCAAGTTCGGTCTGAGCTTCCCAAAGAGAACATGTCGGGTGTCGAAAGCGAACTTGGAACTCTTCAGATCGCCCGCGTTTACCGCGTTGGCAGTGGCGATGTGGCCGCCAGTCTCGATGTGTTCGAGACCAAGGTAGACCTGCCCGTCAGCAATGTCCTCTGGCTGGACCGATCTCCTGTCAATGCGAGCCACCTCGCCAAGTCTCACCACTAGCTGCGCGCCGCCAGCGACTTCGCCAGCGCCGCCGTCGCCTCCTGGATCTCGCGCTCGAGTTCCATCAGCTCGGCGAGGATCACCTGCGGGTCGCGGTGCTCGACCTCCTCGTGCTCGACCTCGCGGTAGCCGTTGAGCGAGAGGTCGTAGCCCTGGGCGGCGATCTCGGACTTGGGGACCAGGAAGGATTGGGCGGTTCTGGGGCGGGACGTCTCGTCCCAGGTTTCGATACGGCCTGGCGGCCTACTCAACCAGCGGGTCAGCACGTCGGGGAGATCGTTCTGCTCGGTGGGGGTGCGCTTGTCGTCGAGGGTGAAACCATCGGCCCGCACGTCGTAGAACCACACGTGGTCGGTGCCGCCCGAGCTCGTCTTCGTGAAGAACAGGATCGCGGTCGACACGCCCGTGTACGGCTTGAAGGTGCCGCTGGGGAGCTTCACCACGGCATCAAGCTTGTGGTCTTCCACGAGCATCCGTCTCAGTGCTTTATGAGCAGTGGATGACCCGAACAGCACGCCATCGGGAACGATGACCGCCGCGCGCCCGCCGTTCTTCAGCAGGCGGATCATCAGCGCCAGGAACAGCAACTCGGTCTTCTTGGTCTTGACGATCGCGAGCAGGTCCTTGGCCGTGGTCTCGTAGTCGAGGCTGCCGGCGAACGGCGGGTTGGCGAGCACGAGGGTGTAGCTGCCCTCAGCGTCGGCGCCTGAAACAACACTGTGCTCCTCGGCGAGCGAATCCCGGCGCTGGATCGTGGGATTCTCCACGCCGTGCAGCTGCATGTTCATGCTGCCGATGCGCGACATCGATGCGTCAGAGTCGAAGCCGGTGAACGCGAGACGGTTGAAGTGGTCGCGGCTCGCGGCATCCGCCCAAATCTCGGGGTGATGCTCGCGCAGGTACTCGCTCGCCGCCACGAGGAAGCCCGCCGTGCCCGCCGCGGGGTCGATGATGCGGTCCTGCGGCGTCGGCGCCGTCATGTCCACCATGAGCTGGATGATGTGGCGCGACGTGCGGAACTGCCCGTTCTGCCCCGAGGTGGCGAGCTTGCCGAGCATGTACTCGTAGATGTCGCCCTTGGTATCGCGGTCATCCATCGGGATGTCCTCGAGCAGATCGACGACCTTGCTCAGCAGCGCCGGGGTCGGGATGGTGAAGCGCGCGTCCTTCATGTTGGCCGCGAAGCTCGAGCCCTCTGCACCGAGACCGCGGATGAACGGGAACACGTTCTGGTCGACTACGTCGTACATCTCCTGCGCCGAGAAGTTCTTGAAGCGGCTCCAGCGCAGGTCGCTGTAGGGGCGCGGGCGCCGGCCGGTGTCATCCATGCCGTCGGGGAAGACCGGGTTCTCGATCGGCGTGCCGAGCAGGTTGGCCTTGCTCTCAGCGAGGGTGTGCAAGTCGTCGAGGCGCTTGATGAAGAGCAGGTAGGTGATCTGCTCGATCACCTCGAGCGGGTTGGCGATGCCGCCCGACCAGAACGCGCTCCAGACCTTGTCGACCTGGCTCCTGAGCTCACCGGTGACCAACGGGGGTTCCTCCTGCGGGGGTAGTCGTGCTTTCTTCGAGTCTGGCAGATCGGATGCGTAGGGTTGCGTCCTCTCCTCCACAGGCTGGCGCTCAAGGGAGTTATCAACAGGAAATATGCGAGCTGATCAGCATAAAGGGAATGTCGGTGGGTGCTGCCAGAGTGTGAACATGACACCAGCGCTGGATGCGATCGACCGACTCGGCGAGGCGAAGAGCCTTCTCGCCGCGGCCGCGCGCGCCGGTGCCGCCGGTCTTGACGACTCAGCTCTGGTACTCGCTGCCTCGACTGCGGAAGAACTCGGGCGGCTCGTCGATGCGCTGCGGGTGCAACTGGCGGGCGAGATCGATGAGCGTTCTCGGTACGAACTGGGTCGCGACGGACTCGCCCAGCGCCTCGGCGAGACGCGCGCGGTGCACCTGATCGAGAAGGTCACTCTGGTCTCGAGCCGCGAGGCAGCGCGACGAGTGCGCCTCGGGCGGGCAACCCGGGCCAGGTTCGCGCTCGACGGTAGCCCCCTGCCTGCCGAGTTCTCAGCCGTCTCGGCAGGTCTTGCCGACGGGATGCTCGGGCTCGACTCGGCCGCCGTGATCGTGCAGCACCTCACTCAAGCCGACACCGCACCTCGCGAACACCGCGACCGCGCCGAGCACGCCCTCGTCGAGGATGCCGCCAGCATGTCCGCCGACCTGGTGGCGGTGCGCGCCCTAGTGTGGCGCGAGGCCCTCGACCCGGATGGCGCCGAACCCCGCGACGAAGACCTGCGACGGCGCCGGCAGTTCTGGATCGGTCAGGAGGTGAACGGGCTCTCGAAGTTCGGCGGGTACGCCGACCCCGTCAACGCCGCGCTCCTCAAGGCGGCGTTGGCTGAGCGCAGTGGGCCGAATGTTCAACCGCGGTTCCTCTCGGCAGAGGAACTCGCTGTGGCGACCAATACGCGCGACCCGCGCACCACTGACCAGCGCAACTTCGACATCGTGATGGGCCTGATCACGGCGGGCATCCGTTCGAGTGAGAGCACGCGCAAGAGCATGCGCAGCCTGACGACGGTGATCGCTGTCGTCAACAAGAAGGATCTCGAGGCAGGAACCGGCGTCGGCTGGCTCGACGACGTCGCAGAGCCCGTCTCCGTCGCCACGATCAAAGAACTGGCGTGCGATGCGGGCGTGCGCACGCTCGTACTGGGCGACAACGGCGAACCGCTGTACCTGGGCCGCACCGAACGCCTGCACAGTCGAGCCCAACGACTCGCTCTCGCGGTTCGAGATGGTGGGTGCATCTGGAGCGGATGCCACGCCCCACCCAGCTGGTGTCACGCCCACCACGTGAAGGAGTATCGCGATGGTGGGCTCACCGATATCGACAACGGGGTGCTGTTGTGTCCCGCCCACCATCACGCTTTGCACGCGTCGGACTACGAACTCAGGATGGTCAACGGCCGACCCGAGCTGCGCGCACCCGCATGGATCGACGCTGGACGGCAGTGGAAGCCGCTCGGCAAATCTCGGGTCACGATGGTCGCGTGAGCGGCCGGCCGTGCGACACGGCGCGCGAATCGGGGGTTAGCCCCCTCCCGGGCGACACCAGAACGTGACAAGCTCGCTGCATGACCTTCTTCGAGTCCATCAAGACCGTGTTCCGCAAGTACGCCACGTTCGAGGGCCGGGCCACCCGCCCCGAGTTCTGGTGGTTCGCGCTGTTCAGCTTCCTGGTGAGCGCGGCACTGAGCGCGCTCCTGCCCGGCCAGTACATGATGGGCGGCTACCAGCCCATCAACAACGACGTTGTCATGCTGGGCGACGCGTTCCGCTCAGGACCGGTAATCAACCTCGCCGGCTTCTGGAGCATCGCCGTGCTACTGCCGAGCCTCGCCGTCACCGTGCGTCGCCTGCGTGATGCCGGACACCGGTGGACGGAGATCTTCTGGATCCTGCTGCCGATCGCCGGCGCGATCGTGCTCATCGTGCGCCTGTGCGACCCGTCGAAGAGTGACGCGGTAGTCGCTCCCGCCGCTCCGGCCGCTCCCCCGGCTCCGCCCGCGAAGCCGGCCAAGTAGCGGCAAGTAGCGCGAACTACAGGAAGTACACCGCCAGAACGATGGCGAGCACGGCGGCAGCCGCGAGCACGATCCAGGCGACGCTGCGGCGCGCCGCGGCATCCACCTCGTAGCGAAGCCGCCGGAAGCGCGCCTCGTGACGCAGGGTGTCGTCGATGACGTGCTCGGAGCTGTGCCACGCGCCGGTGCGTTCGGCGGCAGCCACCAGCGCGCGGGCTGCGGCGGCGGAGAGTACCTTCCGTCGCCGCAGCACAACACGCGCCAGTTGTGAAGAAGCGGCCACAGTGACGTCCTGTGGCCGCCGTCGAACGAAGGCGAGCGAGCCTGGGTCCACAATCGCGATGAGGGGGTTCACCGCGATGGACTCGCTCGCCTCCGTGCTCAGGAGCTTCGAGACCCGCGCGGCCTCGAAGCGGGCATCCCGGAGGTGGTTGGTGCGGCGGTTGTTGACGAGCAGTTGCTCGCTCTCCACCACAACACGCTGACCGGAATGGTTCTTGATGGTGATGACGAAAACGCCACCGGGGCCGATCACGAGGTAGTCGGAATCGGAGCTGCCCGCCACCGGATGCAGGAGCGTCCAGTGCGAGCCGAGAGAGTTCAGGGAACGGACGATCTCGATCTGGCCGAGGGCGGCGCGGTACCAGCTGCGCGCATCGGCACTGAGCGGGCTGACGCCGAAGACTTTTGCCGCCAGAGTCTGCGGGCGAGCATCGGCCTGCACGCGGAGGCTCTCCGCGATGACGCCGTAGGCGGCACCCCGCACTCGCACGGTCGGCGCGGTCTGACGCACCACGTCAGGGCCCCTACCCTCACGCTCCTCGCCCAGCGGGCGAGCCAAAAGATCTGTCACCACATCCCCCCGAATGTCGATGACTCCACGCTAGCCAGTCACCCGGATTCCGCGGCAGTCCCCACTACGGGGCGCGCGCGTCGAGCGTCAGCGCGTCGGCAACCTCGCCTCGAGGAACATGGTGGCAACGAGACGCCAGATCGCGTGGATGACGACGACCCGCACCCTGATGGTGCCGGTGGCGATGAGAGTGCCCGGATGCCGCGACCCCCGTCTGCGGCATCCGGGATGTTCCCCGTAAGAAGATGAGCGCCTGAACCCGAATCACGCGCTCCACGGTCAGCCCCCGACCGCCTTCGTGAAACTCACTCTCCTCTGCACCGGACCCGGCGCATAGGGCCGAAGGTCCCTTCGGGGTGTTCTGCGGGTTGCGCCCCGTAGGCTCGCAGCCATGACTGACGCGATCGTGCTCGACGTGCTCCTCATCGTGCTTCTCATCGCGTACGTCGTCTACGGCTTCAGGAATGGCCTGTCCCGGAGCATCTTCGTCATTGCCGGCGTTGTCGCCGGCGCGATCGCCGCGTTCTTCGTGGTGCCCCTGGTGACGGGCTGGGTCGCGTGGTCGCTGGCCCGCCCCGTGGTGACGATCGCCGTGACTGTCGCCCTGGTGGCGGCAGGGCATGCACTCGGCTCAAGCTTCGGCCGCGGCATCCGTCGCGGCATCGAGCGCACCCCGCTGAGCGGGCTGGACAGACTGCTCGGCGCCGTGGTGACGGGGATCGCCGCAGCGCTTGTGGCGTCGGTGGTCGGGTCGACCGTGAGCCAACTCGGTGTGCCCGTGCTGTCGAGGGCCACCGCCGGTTCGGCAGTGCTACGCACGATCAACGCGCTGACCCCTGACCCGGTCGAAGCGTGGGTCGCCCAACTCAAGTCGATCGTGGCCGACAGCGGCCTGCCCGTCATCTCCGATGCCCTCGGTGGGCCCGCACCCGTCATACCCCAGCTGGATACCGGCAGCCCCCAGCTGAATGCGGCCGCGCAGTCTGTTGTGCGCATCACCGGCAACGCCTTCGCGTGCGGAGTCTCGCAGTCGGGAACCGGCTTCGTGGTCGCCGACGATCGCGTCGTCACGAATGCTCATGTGGTGGCCGGCGTCACCGAGCCGGTCGTCGAAGCGCCGAATGGTGAAGCGATCGCCGGCTCGATCGTCTACTTCGACCCCGTGCTCGACCTTGCGATCATCGCGGTTCCCGGGCTCACGGCAGACCCCTTGCCGCTCGGCGACTCACTGCCCGCCGGCACGGATGCCGCGGTGCAGGGCTACCCCTTCGGTGGCCCGTTCACGTCCGGTGCCGCGCGAGTCATGCAGGTGGGTACGGCACAGGTCGACGACATCTACGGCACCAGCACCCACCCGCGCGAGGTGTACACGCTGGCCGCGGACGTGCGGCAGGGCAACTCGGGCGGACCAGTGCTCACACTCGACGGCACCGTGGCCGGAGTGGTGTTCGCCCGCAGCGCCGATACCGCGAGTGTCGGGTTTGCGATGACGATGGCCGAACTCGACCCGGTGGCGGCCGAAGCGTCCACCCTCACCGCGACGGTCTCAAGCGGGGACTGCATCTCCGACTGACCGCTGCGCGTGGCGCACCGATCCCAGCGCGATGAGACCCTGCCCCGTGATGTACGCGAGCATGATGAGGAAGTCCGCCTGCCACAGGCTGAAGCCCGGCCAGAACATCTTGAAGCCCAGAAGTGTGTCGGAAACGAAGAACACCAGCGCCCCGACTGCGACAATTCGGTTGGCGCCCAGCGCGGTCGCCGCACTCACTGCCAACACCGCACCGTAGATTGCAACCGGAACCACGAGTGCTCCCGCGTAGGGCGTGAGGGCAATCAGCAGCACGACCCACCACGGCACGTACACCAGTGCGATCAGCGGCACCCGACGCACACGCAGCGAACGGGTGAACTGAGCAATGTAAGCGAGGTGGGCGAGCAGGAAGAAGCCGAGCCCGATCAGGAATCCGAGATCGCCGGGCGCCGAGAGAAGCACGTCGCCAAGCCACGACAGCACGATCGCGGCCGAACCGACCAGAGCGAGCTCGGAGCGCCGCCGGGGCAGCGCGATCAGGAATCCGACCAGAAGCGCGGGCATCAGGAAGTACTTCGTCGGGCTCGACAGCGGCTCCACGCCGAGGAACAGGGCCGCGAGGTGGACGACCCCGACCACCAGGAAGGGAACGAAAGCCCAGAGTCGTCTCACTCGCTCAGCGTACGCGGACTCAGACTCGCTGCCCATCAGACCGCGCTCGGTGTGGAAAGTCGGGCCTCACGGCGAATCCGACGCGCCTTGCCGGCCGTCAGCACCAGCGCAAGCAGCGTTCCGATCACCGCACCCAAGGAGTTGGCCACCACATCCCGCGGATCGGAGACGCGGCCCGCGATCGACTGCTGGGCGAGTTCGATCCCCACCGTCATCACCACCCCGAGGAGGATCGACAGCCACCATCGTGAGCGCCCGAGCAGGAGCACGAAGAACAGCCCCAGCGGCACGAACATGGCCACGTTGGCGAGAAACTCGAGACGCGAGAACGTGAACCAGTCGGCCCCCGGTATCCGGTCGAGCAGGGCGGCGAGGCGCCAGAGCAGCGACCCCTGTTCGATCGTCAACTGGGGCGACAGCGTGACCCACCCGACGAGCGCCAGGTAGGCGAACGTCAGCACGGTCAGGATCGGGTGCCTCAGGAACATTCACCCATCGTGCCCGATGAACTCGTGCGAACCCTGCACACCGCCTATGCGGCGACCATCTGGGTGACGAACCGGGCGATCATCATCCAGAGTCCGGTGCACGCCACCAGAAGCGCGCCGACCACCCAGGCGGTGCGAATGGCCAAGGCGGAGCGCACCTCCGCACGAACCAGCGTGAACTGCCGATTCAGTCGCTGGGTGTCGAGAGTGACTTCGGATGCCTCGGGCCAGGTCGTCTCCAGATCGGCGAGATCGGAGATGCGAGCAACCTGTTCTCCGCCGAGCTGGCTCGGGGCGCGGGTGAGCATGCGCTCGAGCCCGGATGACTCACCGATCAGTACCCCGCTGGGCTCCCGTCGCACGGTCAGACGCCGCGGAGCCACGACCACGAGCAGGGGCTGCACCAGCACGGTCTCGCCTGCGGCAGTTGTCAGCGCCTGGGCGGCCGCAACGGCCTGACGAACGCAGACCTCGATGTCGTCGTGAGGCTCACCGCCGGCGAGCACGATGTCGCCATCGACGACGACCTCGACGTCTCCGTGGTTGGCCGTTCGAACGGCGAAGATCCCGGAGGGACCCATCACCAGATGTTCGAGGGTGCTTTCGCCCCCGAGCGGCAGGTCGTGCAGCACGTCCCACCGCTGGCCGAGGCCGTCGAGGATGTCGCCCACCACGAGTTCGCCGAGGGCGATTCGGTAGGCGCGTCGACTCGTCGAATCCAACGGACTGACCCCGGCGATGCGGGCAAGCGTGCCGCGCTCGCGATTCACCGATGGCGAGTGCACGACGTCACTCATCGCGGTCTGGCCGGCGACCCGCTCACGGAGTCTGCGACCCTGCGCCATCCTGGTCTCCCCTGATCGTGTCGGGGAACTCACACGGCCCGTAAGACGACGTTGGGCCGGAGGCTCCCCCGCCTCCGGCCCCACTCGCTGCGACGAATCGCACCCGATCGAACCTTCTTCCCCCGAAGAGCGGGTTCGTAGTTACAGTGTGGCCATCCTGTGAATGTGCTGCAAACCCCCACTTGGGGGCATCCCCGAAATGGGGGACGTGTGGCTGCCGGGGCGCCTGTGACTGGTGTTACTCGATTCCCGCTGGCAGAGTGCCCGATGTGACGAGGGTGAGGCGCTGAGTCGGACGTGTCATCGCGACGTACAACGCCGCCGCCCCGCGCGGAATCTCGTCGACAATCGCCTGCGGTTCGACCACGATCACGGCGTCGAACTCGAGGCCCTTGGCCTCCTGCGGGCTCAGCACCGCGATCGCCCTCGACAGCCCGGCCGCGCCGCGTCCCACGTGCGATCCGAACCGCTCGACGAGAGTGGGGTGGATGCCCGGCAGCAGGCTCTCGCTGGCGATCACCGCGACTGTGCCGGGGGCATCCGCCTCACGCTCGGCGGCGACGGCATCGGCGACGGCGGCAGCGAGCTGGGTCGCGCGCACGATCTCGACCGGCCACTCGCTCGCGCGTACCGCGCGAGACCGGGTGATGGTCACGCCGTGCGCGATCGCCATCGACTCGGCGACCTCGCTGATCTGGGCGGGGGTGCGGTAGTTGACGGTCAGTTCCTCGAGACGCCAGTTGTCGCCGACGTGGGGACGCAGGGCACCCTCCCAGCTGGTGGTGCCGGCGGCCGCGCTCGCCTGGGCGACATCGCCCACGATGGTGAACGACTTGAGCGGGTTTCGCCGCATGAGCAGCCGCCACTGCATCGGGGAGAGTTCCTGCGCCTCGTCGACCACGACGTGCCCGTAGGCCCACTCGCGATCGGCGGCCGCGATCTCGGCCGTCGTGCCCCGCTCCACAGCCGCCTCGAAGCCCTCGGCGAGGGTCGCGGCATCCACGAGGCCTTCGACACCCATGTTGCGGATCGCCTGCTCGGCGTTCTCGATGTCGCGCTTGCGCTGCTGCTTGCGCTCACTCTTGTGCGCGTCGGCGAGGTCGTCGGACTCCCCGAGCAGCTCGGCTGCCTCGTCGAGCAGGGCCACATCGCTCACGGTGAAGTCCGCATCGCGGCCGCGCAGAAGCAGGGCTCGCTGCTCGGCCGTCCACCGCGGGGTGAGCGACGCCAGCCACTGCGGCCTGGCGTAGAGGTCCTGCAGGAGCTTCTGCGGCGTGAGGGGCAGCCACGCGGTGTTGAGGGCGACCTTGACGTCGTGCGACGTGCGCAGGTCTTCCCGCAGCCAGGCCTGGTCGCTGTCCTCGATGGTGTTGCCGTGCGACCGCAGCTGGTCGGCGAGCAGGCGAGACAGAGCGGAGATCGCGGCCTTGTTGAACGTCACGCGGGCGACGTTGTGCGGCTTCTTCGTCTCCCACGCCCGCTGCATCGCCGCATGGATGAGCTGCGGCGGCACGGTGAGCAGCTCACCGTTGATGTCGAGCACCTGCGGCTCGGTGGGCACCACCTGCCGCGAGCGCACCGCACGACCGAGCAGTTGCGCCATCTCGAGTGACCCCTTGAGGGCAGCGACCTCGGGCGCGTCCTCCGCCGACACATCCATTCCCGGGAACAACTGGCCCACGCTCGCGAGCACCACCCCGGTCTCGCCCAGCGACGGAAGCACCGCCTCGATGTACTGCAGGAACGATCGCGACGGACCCACGATGAGAACACCGGATGCCGCGAGCCGGTCCCGGTGGGAATACAGCAGGTACGCCGCCCGATGCAGCGCCACCGCCGTCTTGCCCGTGCCCGGACCGCCCTGCACCACGAGCGTGCCACCCAGCTCGGAGCGGATGATCGCATCCTGTTCGGCCTGGATGGTCGCGACAATGTCCGACATCCGTCCGGTGCGCTGCGCCGTCAGGGTCGCCATGAGGGCGGCCTCGCCCTGGAGGCCCGAGACATCTCCGTCGAGCAGGTCGGGATCGAAGATCTCGTCGTCGATTCGAACGATCTCGCGACCCTGGCTCTGCAGGTGTCTGCGCGCCCGGGCGCCGAGCGGTGTTGCCGCAGTCGCCTGGTAGAAGGCACGCGCCTGCGGAACCCGCCAGTCGAGCAGCAGCGGCTTCTGCTCCTCGTCGCGCAGTCCGATCCGACCGATGTAGTGGAGCACCGGCTCGGCACCGTCCGACTTCATCTCCAGTCGGCCGAACGCGAGACGTTCGTCGATCTGGCGCAGCTGCAGCACCCGGTCCTCGTAGATGCGCGCGAAGGCATCCCGCTCTGACCGATTCTGATGCGTGCCCCCGGGGTTGGAGCGGCGCACGAGCTCGAGCTGTTGCTGCGCTTCCTCGCGCAGCGCGTCGAGCCGCGCGTACAGGGTGTCGACGTATGCGCGCTCCGTGTCCAACTCGCCTGACGGCATCCCAGTCACCCCTCGAAATCCGGCCTTCCAGTCTACGCGGATGCGAAAGACCTCTTGCGCGGGCGTTGAGGCGGTGACAGTCTGGAGGCAGTACAACTCATCGCCCAGTCGAGTCGCAGGCATTGCCGCACCGCTGGGCGATGAGTCTTTTCCCACCCGTCGATACCATGGGCGCATGGCTCGATCGGTCGACTACACCGCGCTCACGGCACCAGTCACCTCGGAGCAGGTGCGCACCTTCCGACAGCAGGCTCTGCGTGACCCCGCCTATTCGAGCCAGTTCGGCGTCGCGCAGGTCGTGGTGCTGGTTTTCGTGTTCGTCGTGATCGGCTTCCTCTTCCTCGGCTTCGCCGGGGTGATCGTGAGCATGGTGGCATCGAGCGCTGCGCAGGGGCTGACGATCACCACTGCGGTGTCTCTACTCTTTCCGCTGCTGTTCGTCGCCGCCTTCGCGATCATCGTCGTCATCGCGGTGCGCGGCGCGCTCGGTGGTGGCGGTCGATGGGAACGGTGGTACCGGCTCACCACCTTCGCGGCAGCCAACGGGCTGATCTTCTCCCCGGTCGACGCCGACCCGACATACCCGGGCGCGATCTTCATCTCGGGACGCAGCCGGGTCGCGCTCGATCACCTGCGCACCCCCGCCGGTCGGTTCTTCGACTACGGCAACTACCGCTATGTCACCGGCAGCGGCAAGAACTCGACGACCCACAACTGGGGCTTCGTGGCGCTGAGCCTCGACCGCGCTCTGCCACACATGGTGCTCGACTCCCGGTCCAACAACGGACTCTTCGGCGGCACCAACCTGCCGACGGTCTTCTCGAAAGACCAGGTGCTGTCACTCGAGGGCGACTTCGACACCCACTTCACCCTGTACTGCCCCCGGGAGTACGAGCGGGATGCCCTGTACGTGTTCACCCCCGATCTCATGGCTCTACTCATCGACGAGGCGGCGCCATTCGATGTCGAGATCGTCGACAGTTGGATGTTCGTCTACTCCGCCACCGTGTTCGACCTGCGCAATCCCGCAGCGCACCAGCGCATCCTGCGGATCGTGGACACGGTCGGACTGAAGACGCTCTCGCGCACCGACCTGTACGCCGATGAGCGCGTGGGCAGTCCAGCGGCGAACATCGTGGCCCCGGAGGGACGCCGACTCCGACGCGGAGTGTCGGTGGTTGCCGTGATCACCGTGATCGTGTTCGGGGCCATCTGGGCCTGGTCATTCCTCGCCGACGCGCTGGGGATCTGACCGGTCCCCGGAGAGTCGGCGGGTCGTTACGACGCACGCAACCCGACGAGCTGATCAGACCGTCGCGGTTCCGAGGCCCGTGAGGTTCTTGCGACTCTCCACAATCGAGGCGAGCAGCGCCGTCTCGTCGGCTTCGGCCGCGGTGCGGTGACGTCCGGTGATGATGCGCTGGCGGGCGAAGGCGAGCCTCGTCGCATCCCGGATGTACTTCTTCATCTCAGCGCCCTTACCGTTGCGATTCGCCCACGCGATCGCCTGGCGACGCCCTGGACGGGTCGCCAGCGCCGGCAGTTCTTCCGCGCTGAACCACCCGACCGCCGCGTACTCGGCGAGTCGGTCGTGCGTGAGCTTGGCCTCCTGCCGTCGCAGGTAGAGAACGAGGAACACCGCCCCGAGGAAGAGCGGGAACTGCACGATCGCGTAGTACGCGAAGAAGTCGGAGACGAAGAACAGGGCACCGTTCCAGAGTGCGTGCAGGAAGATCGCCGGAATGAGCCCGAGCAGGAAGAACCCGATGGCACCGAATGCGCCAGTGCGACGGGCGGCGAACCCGAGCGCGAGGCCGGTGCAGGCGGTGAACATGACGTGTGCGAACGGCGACATGATGCCGCGGATGAGGAAGATCTCGAGCGGGGCACCCTGCGGGTTGAGCAGCTCCGAACCGAAGTAGAGGATGTTCTCGGTGAACGCGAACCCGCCCGCGACCCAGGCCGCGTAGACCAGTCCATCGACGGGACCATCGAAGTGCCTGCGCGCGGCCCAGAACAGGATCAGGACGCCGAGACCCTTGGCGGTCTCCTCCACGATCGGAGCCTGAATGGCCGCCGCGAAGAAGTCATAACCGGGGCCGGGGCCACCCATGCTGTTGATCACGTTGTCGATCTCGGCACCCACGAGAAGGGCGATCAGCACGGCGACGCCGGCACCCCAGAGAAAGGCGAACACGACTGCTGCCCTCGGTTCGGGCTCCCACCGGTCGATCCAGCGCACCCCGAAGAAGACGATGGCCAGCGGCACCAGTGCCATGACACCGCCGAGTGCGAACCCACTGACCCCGAGCCCGCTGATGAGGTAGACCGTCACGAACAGGGCGATCACGGCGAGCACGATGATGCCGATGATCGCCAGCGCCACCACCGCCGAACTGCGCTGCACAGGAGCGGCGAGCCCGGCCGGTGCTGTGACAGCAGACTGGGCGACAGCGGCGGGCGCTGTTGCCGGTGCCGCGCCGGTGATTCCCGCTGACGCGGTGTGGTCGGGCGTGGCCGCAGTGGGGTTTGTCATGCCCACGACACTAGCGGCTGCGACGGGCCCGATCGGTGATCAACTCTGCTGCTCCCGCAGGATCTGAAGGGCTCTCGTGACACGCTCGCCCAGCCCGGCGACGGGCTTGCGCGAGGTCTTCTCCGCCTCGATCAACAACTGCTCGGCCTCGCGCCGGTACTGAAGCTGCGTCTCCCGAACCGCCGCCAGCAGCACGAGGGATGCCCGCGCCCCGAGCACAGCGCACGCCATGCTCACCAGCACGGCGCCGATCGCCGCAACCACCACCCACTCGTGACCGGGATCCTCGACGGCGGCGACAATGACCAGCACGAGAAGAAGAACCGCCGAGATCACCGGAAGCGTGCGCTGGGGACGGCGGACGACCCATCCTGCTGCAGCACGCCAGGACACGATCGGCGGGGCGGGGGTGCGCGCCGTCGTCTCGTCGATGACGGTGAGGCGCTCCCGCAGGCCGTCGATCCACTCCTGTTGAACGCGACTGCCGCGCAGGTCGACGAGCTCGTCGCGCACGGCCCGGTAGCTGTCGGCCGCGGGGCTGGTCGCCGCACTGGTGATCAGGACCCAGCCAGCGACCAGAAGAACCACGATCGCCAGCGCCACCACCAAAGCCATGACGGGCTCACCCTCGTCGAACAGGAGGCGCTGCCCATACTCGATCGCGAACCCGAGGGCGACGAGCGACAGCGCTGCGAGCGGCACGACCCAGGTGACGGGGTGGAGGCGAACCAGCGTGCGGGTTCCTCGGTTCAGGCGCCGGATGTCGAACCGGGCGGTGCCGAGGTCGGCCAGTTGGAGGGACAGGGCGACGAGCCACACTGCGAGGGCAACGGTGGCGGGCATCCAGTTCAGTTCCACGCTTGAGACACTACCGGTGCTCGGGTACCTCGTCCGGATCAGCGGGTGAGCAGTCCCGCGTCGAGGGTGAACTGGGCGCCGGTGGCGTAGCGCGCCCGATCGCTGGCAAGGTAGAGCACGAGCTCGGCGACATCCGACGCCTCGATCCACGGCACCCCGGGCAGGAGGTTGCCGGCGCTGCGTTCGGCGATCTCGATCGCCGTCGCCCCCTCGAGCTCGGCGAGACCGTCGTTCATGGGCGTGTTCACGCCGGTGGGATGGATGCTCACCACACGGATGCCCCACGGCGCGAGTTCGATCGCCCACGCCTTGGTGAGCCCCGTGAGCCCGTGCTTCGATGCGACGTAGTGCGACAGCCGGTTACCTCCGCGGAGCCCCATCACGCTCGAGTTGTTGATGATGACGCCACTGCGCTGGGCTTTCATGACCGGGATGACGCTGCGCGCGACCAGGAACGGACCCTTCAGGTTCACGTCGATCATGGCGTCCCACTCGAGCTCGGTCATCTTGTCGGCGGCGGCGTAGGCGACGATTCCGGCATTGTTGAAGAGCACATCGATGCGCCCGAACTCGGCGACCGCGGCATCGACGGCCTGCTGGATCGCGGCGGAGTCCCGCACATCCCCAACGAAGGCCAGGGCTCGGCGCCCGAGCGCGTGCACCTCGGCGACGAGCGAGTCGAGCTCGGCGCTCGACCCCTGAGCGTAGGCGGGATACTCGATCTTCGCCGCGACGTCGAACGCCACGATGTCCGCGCCCGACTCCGCGAGCGCGAGCGCGACAGCACGGCCCTGCCCGTGCGCCGCTCCCGTGATGAAGGCGACGCGCCCGGCGAACGGCCGGTCAGTCTCCCCCGGTGCGCTCATCCCCCGGCTTCCGGTAGTCGTAGAGCACCTCGTCGAGCGGCACCTTGCCCACCGTGACGAACAGGTTGGTGGCCACCATCTGCCCGGCGAAGGCCACGAGAAGCACGCGCAGTTGTGGGTTGAAGGTCGACTCGAGCCGCGCATAGAACTCCGGCTCGATCGCCGACGGCGTGCGGGCGATCGCACGCCCGAAGTCGATGAGCAGCTGTTCGGCCTCGGTGACGTTGGGGTGGTCAGGGTCCTCGCCGTTGTCGATGAGGATCTTGCGGAAGAAGACCGAGCAGACCAGGCAATCGTTCTCGTCGGAGATGGCATAGCTGAACAGCGACACGGCACGCTCGCCGATGAACGGCACCAGGGCGTCCCGCAGTGTGTACCACTGCATGTAGGCGTCGAAGCTGGGGACGTGGCTGAGCAGGGTCGCCTTCATGTTCGTGATGCGACCGCCGTGCAGTTCGAGCTGGCGGTCACTGGCCGCCCGGGCCGTCGCATCCAGACTCTCGTACGTCGTGATGGGCAGGAACGTCATGCCAACAGGCTACTGCGCCGCGCGCGCCATAGGTCTCAGAAGACCTTGCCGGGATTGAGGATGCCGAGCGGGTCGAAGACCGCCTTCACCTTCTGCTGCAGGTCGAACTGGTCATCGCCCAGCTCATCACGAAGCCAGCGCTTCTTGAGGATGCCGATGCCGTGCTCGCCCGTGAGTGTTCCGCCGAGGCGCAGGGCCGCGAGGAACATCTCGTCGGCGGCCGACCAGATCTGCTGCGGCACCTCGTCACCCTGGAAGACGAAGTTAGGGTGCAGGTTGCCGTCGGCGGCATGGGCCACGACCGGGATCGTGATCGAGTATTTCTGCTCGATCTCGTGGATCGCCGCGAACATCGCGGGGAGGGCGCTGCGCGGCACGCAGACGTCCTCGATGAGCACCGTGCCGAGAGTGGAGATGGCGGCGTGTGCCGAACGCCGGATGCTGAACAGTCGCGCGGCATCCTCCGCGTCGATGGAGAGCTCGACCGCGCCACCGAGCGAGGCGATGATGGCGGCGATGGTCTCGGCCTCGATCTCGGCGCCGGGTCCGTCGGTCTGAATGATCAGTTGTGAGCCGCCAGGATGCTCGATCCCGAGGTGAGCGCAGATCGCAGCCATGGCGCTGTCGCCGATGAGTTCCATGATCGAGGGATGAAGTCCGGATGCCGTGATCACCGCCGACGCGCGCGCCGCATCGTCGACCGTGGCGAAGGTTGCACTGATGGTGGGCACTACACCCGCGACAAGACGCCGCACCTTGACTGTTGCCTCGACGATGACCCCCAGGGTGCCCTCGGAGCCGATCATGAGAGCTGTGAAGTCGAGGCCCGTGACACCCTTCACGGTGCGGTGCCCGAGTTCGATGAGACGGCCGTCGGCAAGCACGACCTTCAGGCCGAGCACAGCCTCGCGGGTCACGCCGTACTTGGCGCAGAGCAGGCCTCCCGCGTTGGTGGCGATGTTTCCGCCAACGGTGGAGATCGCGCGGCTCGCCGGGTCGGGCGCAAACCAGAGGCCGTGGGGCTCGAGCTGCCGATTGAGCTCGGCATTGATGATGCCCGGCTGCACCACCGCAAGCTCGTCATCGACCGACACCTCGAGCAGGCGATCCATGCCCAGCGTCGAGAGCACGATCTCGCCAGCCCCGGCGATCGCTCCCCCGGCGAGCCCGGTGCCGGCACCACGCGTCACGACGGCCGTGCCCGTCTCGGTCGCGATGCGCATCGTGGCCTGCACGTCGTCGATCGAGCGCGCGGTCACCACCGCCAGCGGGGCCGCTGGTGCCGCGTGTCCGGATTTGTCGTATCGCGCAGCATCCAGCTGGCGGGCATCAACGGAGACGACGTCACCGAGAGCCTGCGAGAGAAGCTGAACGACATCGGCCATGGATCCACTCTAGAGTCTTCGGCCATGTCCGAATCCCGCTAGTGAAGGGCGTGGCGCCGTGGCACCCTGATACTCATGGGCGCTACCGAGGCACGATTCGACGAGCGATTCGCTGAGCGCTACCGCGCGCTCTCCTCCCGGGACACCCGTTTCGACGGCCAGTTCATCGCGGGCGTGCACTCCACGGGAATCTACTGTCGACCCAGTTGCCCCGCCATGACGCCCCACGCCAAGAACGTGAGCTTCTACCGCACGGCCGCGGCGGCCCACGAGGACGGTCTGCGGGCCTGCAAACGCTGCCAACCCGACGCCGTGCCCGGCTCCCCCGACTGGAACCTGAGCGATGACCTCGCCTCGCGAGCCATGCGGCTGATCTCCGACGGAATCGTCGAGCGCGAGGGCGTCACGGGGCTCGCGGCCCGCCTCGGCTACACCTCCCGCCACCTCACGAGGGTGCTCGCAACCGAGCTCGGTGCCGGCCCGCTGGCGCTCGCCCGGGCGCACCGTGCACAGACGGCGCGCACCCTGCTCGCCTCCACCGAGCTATCCATCGCCGACGTCGCGTTCGCGAGCGGCTTCTCCAGCATTCGCCAGTTCAACGACACGATCCTGAGCGTCTACGAGACCACCCCGAGTGGTCTGCGCGCCCTCGCTCGACGAGGGCGGGCCCGGGTGGCCGCGACTGACGCCACCAGCATCACGCTCAGACTGCCGGCCCGAGCCCCATTCGACGGGCCGGGGCTCATGCGCTTCTTCGCCGACCACGCCGTGCCCGGACTCGAGTCGGGCGATACCGAGACCTTCGAGCGCGCTGTGCGACTTCCCGGGGGAACGGTCCGCCTGAGCCTCGCCCTCGACGGCGACTCAGGCGTGCGATGCACGGCAAGCCTCGAGAGCATCGCGGATGTCGCGACCCTCGTCGCGCGGGTCCGTCGCCTCTGCGACCTGGACGCCGACTCCCACGCGATCGACGGCGCGCTGTCGGCGGATGCCGTGCTCGCTCCCCTCGTGGCGGCTGTGCCGGGCATCCGTCTGCCGGGCGCCCTGGATCCCGAGGAGGCGCTCATGCGCACTCTGGTCGGCCAGCAGATCTCGGTGGCGGCAGCGCGCACGGTGCTCGGCCGCATCACCGCCGAGTTGGGCACCGACGGCCTGTTCCCGACGGCCACGCAGCTCGCCGAGCACGGCGAGACAGCGCTGAGGGGACCGGCATCACGCGTGACCACGATCCTCGGAGCAGCCCGAGCGCTCGCCAGCGGCGAGCTCGTGCTCGATGTCGGGATGCCCGCCGACGAGTTCACCGCGCGGCTCGTGGCACTGCCCGGAATCGGCCCCTGGACCGCGGGATACCTTGCGATGAGAGTGCTGGGCAACCCGGACGTGCTCCTGACCAGCGACCTCGTGATCAGGCAGAGCGCCGGCGCTCTGGGCCTGCCCTCGTCGCCAGGAGCCCTCGCCGAGCACGGGTCGCGGTGGGCCCCGTGGCGCAGCTATGCGGGCCTGCACCTCTGGCGTTCACGCCCGACCGGTACGATTCGGGCATGACCAGCCTTCCCGCGGACGCCCCCGAGATCGAGACCGAACACGATCGACTGGAACGCAACTGGAGCGAGTTGCTGCAGGAGTTGCGGGTCATCCAGACCGGTACTCAGATTCTGACGGGCTTCCTGCTCACCGTCGCGTTCGCGCAGCGATTTGTCGACCTCGACGAATACCAGGTGACGGCGTACCTCACCCTCGTGATCGTCGCCGGCCTCACGACGGCGCTCGGCCTCGCACCCGTGAGTCTTCACCGCACGCTGTTCCGCCGTCGCGCCAAGGAGACCATCGTGCGCATCACCAACCGAATCCTGCAGGTGACGCTGTTCGGTGTCGCGCTGACGCTCTCCGGCACCATCATGCTGATCTTCGATGTCGTGGTCGGCCGTGGCCCGGGCGTGGTCGCCGGGGTGGTGGCGCTCATCCTGATCAGCGCGACCTGGGTGCTGCTTCCCGCCGCGGCCCGGCGGCACCTGAACTAGGCGCTCGCGGACTTCTTGGGGCTCTTCTTCGGCGCGGGCTTGGCTGCCGCGCGGTTGCGCTCGACGCTGCGGCGCAGTGCCTCCATGAGGTCGAGCACCTCGCCACCATTGTCGTCGTCGGCCTTCTCTCCGAACGTCTCGGCGGTGTCGACGGCGTCGCCCTTGTCGAGCTTGGCCTCGATGAGTTCACGCAGCTGGTCCTGGAAGTCGTCGGTGAACTTCTCCGGCGAGAAGTCCGACTCGAAGCTCTTGACCAGCGCCTCGCTCATCTCCAGTTCTTTCGCCGAGATCGACACCTTCTCGTCGAGCGCCGGGAAGCGTGCCTCGCGAACCTCGTCATCCCACAGAAGCGCCTGCAGCATGAGCACGTCGCCGCGCACCCGCAACGCTCCGAGTCGGGTCTTCTGCCGGAGCGCGAAGGTCACGATCGCCGTGCGGTCGGTCTCCTCGAGGGTGCGCCTCAGCAGCGCGTAGGCCTTGACGGACCGGGAGTCCGGCTCGAGGTAGTAGCTCTTCTCGAACATGATCGGGTCGACCTGATCGCTCGGCACGAACTCGACGACATCGATCTCCTTCGACCGCTCGGCGGGAAGGGAAGCAAGGTCGGACTCGGTGAGCACGACCGTGCGCTCACCGTCGTCGAAAGCCTTCGCGATGTTCGCGTACTCGACGACGTTGCCGCAGATCTCGCAGCGTCGCTGGTACCGGATGCGCCCGCCATCGGCGTCGTGCACCTGGTGCAGGGACACGTCGTGGTCCTCGGTGGCGCTGTAGACCTTGACGGGCACGTTGACGAGCCCGAAGGTGATGGCGCCTTTCCAGATCGATCGCATGCCGTCAAGTCTCCCGCACTGGCCTAGCCCTGTCACCCCCGACCGCCCATGATGGAGTCATGGCAGCCGACGAGCAGACGGTGACGATCGACGGTCACCGACTCAAGCTCACCAACCTGGGCAAGGTGCTCTACCCCGAGACGGGCACCACCAAGGCGGACGTGCTCGACTACTACGCCCGGGTCTCCGGCGCACTCATCCGGCATGCCGCCAACCGCCCTGCGACCCGCAAGCGCTGGGTGCACGGGGTGGGAACCGACGAGGAACCCGGCGAGATGTTCTTCCAGAAGAACCTCGACGAGCGCTCAACCCCGCAGTGGGTGCTGCGTCGGGAGATCCAGCACTCCGACCACATCAACACCTATCCGCTGGTCAACGACCTCGCCACGCTCACCTGGCTCGGGCAGATCGCCGCGCTCGAGATCCACGTTCCGCAGTGGCAGTTCGGTCGCACCGGCGTGCGCAAGAATCCCGACCGCATGGTGCTGGACCTCGACCCGGGGCCGGGAGCCGGGCTGCAGGAGTGTGCCGAGGTGGCGCGTCTCGCCCGCGTCATCCTGACCGGCATGGGGCTCGACCCGATGCCGGTGACGAGCGGCAGCAAGGGGATCCACCTGTACGCGCCGCTCGACGGCAAGCAGACCAGCGATGAGGTGTCCGAGGTCGCCCACGAACTCGCCCGGGCACTCGAAGCCGACCACCCCGACCTGGTGGTCAGCGACATGAAGAAGACGCTGCGCGACGGCAAGGTGCTCGTCGACTGGAGCCAGAACAACGGCAGCAAGACCACCATCACGCCGTACTCGCTGCGCGGACGGTCGCACCCCATGGTTGCCGCCCCGCGCACGTGGCGAGAGCTCGCGAGCAAGAATCTGGCGCACTTGGACTACCGCGAGGTGATCAAGCGCGTCGAGAAGAAGGGCGACATCCTCGAGAATCTGACGGCAGGCCATCTGGCGTCCCTCGAACCGACCCCGCAGCGGATGGCCGGCTTCATCGCTGCCACACCAGCACCGGGTGGCCCGGATGACCGCCTCGCCACCTACCGCAGCATGCGTGACGGGTCCAAGACTCCTGAACCCGTGCCCGTGGACGCCCCCGCCACCTCGCAGGGCAGCTCGTTCGTCATCCAGGAGCACAAGGCGCGACGGTTGCACTACGACTTCAGGCTGGAACACGACGGTGTGCTGGTGAGCTGGGCGATCCCGAAGGGGGTTCCCACCGATCTGAGCGGCAACCACCTCGCCGTGCAGACCGAGGATCATCCGCTCGCCTACGGCGCCTTCGAAGGAACCATCCCGGCCGGGCAGTACGGCGCAGGCGAGGTGACCATCTGGGACCGCGGAACTTACGACCTGGAGAAGTGGCGTGACGGCAAGGAGGTGATCGCGACGCTGCACGGCGAGAAGCACGGGTCGCACCGGTACGCGCTCATCCACACCGGCGGCAGGGACGGTGACAGCGAGAACAATTGGCTCATCCACCTCATGAAGTCCGTCGAGGAGCAGCCGGTGCGCACCGCCAGGGCCGACTCCCGACGCAAGGTGATCGGCGGCACCCGTCCGGTGCGGCGCGCGTCTGATCGACTGCCAGCACCGATGCTGGCGAGTCCCGGCACGGCGGGCGAACTCGGGGACACCGGTCAGTGGGCGTTCGAGATGAAGTGGGACGGCATCCGTGCCCTCGCCAGAATCGACGACGGCCGGGTGCAGGTGATCAGCCGCAACGGAATCGACGTGTCAGCCACGTACCCGGAGCTTGCTGAGCTGGCGGAGATCGTGTCCGGGGATGCCCTCATCGACGGTGAGATCGTCGCGCTGAACAAGGCGGGGCGCCCCGACTTCGCGTTGCTCCAGAAGCGAATGAACCTGAACAAGAAGTCCGACGTCGATCCTGCCGCGGCAGCGACCCCCGTGACCTTCATGGCATTCGATCTTCTCGAACTGGGCGGGCGGAGCCTCATCGGCGAGGAGTACACAGAACGCCGACGCGAGCTGGAGGCGGCACTCTCCCCGCGCGGCGCGATCGAAGTGCCACCCGCGTTCGAGGGCTCGATCGACGAGGCCATGCGCACGAGCCGCGCTCTCGGCCTCGAGGGCGTGATCGCCAAGCGACGGACCAGCACCTACTCGGTGGGCAAACGTACCCGCTCATGGATCAAGCTCAAGCACCACCTCGCACAGGAGGTCGTCATCGGCGCATGGCGGCCCGGTTCTGGCGCACGGTCGCACCGAGTCGGCTCGCTGCTCATGGGTATCCCCGGCGAGCACGGGCTGCGGTATGTCGGCCGCGTCTCGTCGGGAATCACCGAGAAGGAGTTCGACCTTCTGGCAGCGAAGTTCCGTCGGATGGAGCGGGTGACCAGTCCGTTCGCAGAACTGCCGGCCGCAGACGCCGCCGACGCGCACTACATCTCCCCCACGCTGGTGGGCGAGGTGGAATTCGCCGAGTGGACGCCGACCGGGAAGCTGCGGCATCCGGTGTGGCGCGGGTGGCGGCCCGATAAGCCAGTAGCAGACGTCCGCGCCGAAAGCTAGGCCGTGGTCAGTGCTGGGCGGGCAACCTAGGCTGTCAGGTATGAACCCCAGACTGATCATGCTCGGACTCGGAATCGCGGTCGGCTATGTGCTCGGCACCAGGGATGGACGTGAGCGGTACGACGCCATGAAGGCGAAGGTGACCGAACTCTGGGAGGACCCACGAGTCGCCAAGGCACGCAAGGATGTCGAGGACTACGCCCGAGCTCAGGCGCCGATCATCCGCGATCGCGCGGAGGCAGCCGCCAAGGCGGCCCCCGGAGTCGCCAGGGATGTCGCCGAGAAGGTCAGTACGACCGCCAAGGATGTCGCGGGTCAGGTGTCGACCACCGCCAAGGACGTCGCGAGCAAGGCCACCGCGACAGCGAAGGACGTCGCGGAGAAGGCAACCGCCACCGCCAAGGACGTTGCCGAGAGGGCCAAGGATGTCGCCGCCGACCTCCGGGAGCGCGGCGAGAGCCTCGTCGACTCCGCCGTCGCGACCGCCGGCCAGGCCAGGGACGCCGCCCTCGACGTGCTGGACGACGAGGACGACGCGAAGGCCTAGGGTTTCGGCGGCACGATCGGCGGCACGATCGGCAGCGTGAGCGGTCCCGTCAGCGGCACCATGCCGCTCAAGCGCTCGGGAGAGAGCACCTGCGACACCTTCTCCGGGGTCATGAGCCCCGCCTCGACCACCAGATCCTTGATCGACGCGTTGGTCGTCAGCGCCGTGTGGGCGAGGGTTGCCGCTGCCGCGTAGCCGATGTACGGCGTGAGCGCGGTGACCACCCCCACCGAGGTCTCCACCTGCATGGCGAGGCGCTCGACATTGGCGGTGATGCCGTCGATGCAGTTGACGCGCAAGGTGTAGCAGGCGTTGGTCATCCACATGAGGGACTGCAGGATCGAGTGCGCGATCACCGGCTCGAAGGCGTTGAGCTGCAGCTGGCCGGCCTCCGCCGCGGCGGTGACCGTGGCATCCGCCCCGATGACGCTGAAGGCGACCTGGTTGACGACCTCGGGGATGACCGGATTGACCTTGCCCGGCATGATCGACGACCCCGCCTGACGGGCCGGTAGGAAGATCTCGCCGAATCCGGCCTGGGGTCCGCTGGAAAGCAGTCGCAGGTCATTGCAGATCTTCGAGAGCTTGACTGCCGAGCGCTTGAGGATGCCGCTCAAGGTCATGAAGATGCCCGCGTCAGATGTCGCCTCGATCAGATCGGGAGCAGTCTCCATCTCGATGCCCGTGACCTCGATCAGGTGGCGGCGCACCGCGTCGGCGTAGCGCGGGTCGGCGGTGATGCCGGTGCCGATGGCGGTCGCACCCATGTTGATCTCGTTGAGCCACGGGATCGTCTCCGAGAGCCGGTCGTGGTCCTCCTGCAGCGTGTGTGCGAACCCGGAGAATTCCTGCCCGAGGGTCATGGGCACGGCATCCTGCATCTGGGTGCGACCGATCTTGAGGATGCTGTTGAACTCGCGCCCCTTCGCGGCGAACGACTTGGTGAGGCGCTCGTGCTCGGCGAGCAGTCGTTGCACACCCATGACCATGGCCAGCTTGATCGCCGTGGGGTAGACGTCGTTGGTGCTCTGGCTGCGATTGACGTCGTCGATCGGGTGGAGGAACTGGTACTCCCCCCTGCCGTGCCCGAGAATCTCGAGACCACGGTTGGCGATGACCTCGTTCGCGTTCATGTTCGTGGAGGTGCCCGCACCGCCCTGGATGACGCCAACGCAGAACTGGCGGTGCAGCGCCCCGCCCACGATCTCCTCGCAGACCTGGTCGATCACCGCCGCCTTCTCGGGTTCGAGGACCCCGAGTTCGAGGTTGGCCCTGGCAGCGGCCTGCTTGACTCGCGCGAGAGCAATGATGAGGTCGGGATACACCGAGAGGGCGCGGCGCGTGATCGGGAAGTTCTCGAGCGCGCGAGCCGTGTGGATGCCCCAGTATGCAAGGGCTGGGACTGGCATCGACCCGAGGGAGTCGGTCTCGATCCGCGTTTCGGTGGACGTGGTTTCACTGGACATGATGGCCCTTCACGCTTGTGGCGTTGTGTTGTTCCTGCCGATCGTCGTTGACCGGCGACCAACCACTCTATGCCTTCGACCCGCCTGCCGATCTCATTCACAGGCGGGAATTGTTATCGTCACAGGATGCTTTCGAGAATCGCCGCGGCGTCCGCGGCACTGATTGCCGTCGCGCTTCTCAGCGGCTGCACGTCCAACCCTGTCGCACCGCAACCGGAACCCACGGCAAGTGCAGGTTCGAGCGCACCCGCCACCGCTGGCGGTCGCCTGCCCACCTGCGCCGAGGTCACCGACGCAATCGGATCGCTGGTCGGCACACTCACCTTCAACGCGACGACCTCCGAGGCGCAGACCGCCCCTGAGGACTACGCGCAGCGGGTCTGCGTGTACGAGACCGAGGACTCGGTGACTCAGCTCGGGGTGACGATCGCTGCCATTGACTTCCAGCAGGCCGAGATCGACAGCTACGCGACCCTGCCCAATGCGATCGCGGATGACCGGTTGGCCCAGTACCGGGCCGTGATCCAGACGTTGGGCCCCGACGACGCGGCGGACGGCATCCTGGACTCCGCACTGTACCTGTTCGACACGACCTACTCGATCACGATCCAGGGGGTCTCCACCGGTGACCCGATCGCCGTGAGCCTGCCGCAACTGACGGTTCCGGCAGCCATCGACGCCGCATTCGCCGTACGAGCGCTGCTGGACTAGTCCACTGAGCTAGGGCCGCGGCTCAGCGGCCGCCGCCACCGCCACCACCGCCACCGCCACCGGAGAAGCCACCGCCGCTCGACCCGCTCGAGAAGCTGGATCCGCCGCTGGAGGTCCAGCTGCTTCCGCCCGATGATGACGACGAACTCACGATAGGCCGAACCGAGGATGTCGTTGCCGAGGCGAAGCTGCGCAGCATGCTGCCGGAGAGGCTGGCGCCATCGAGCCAGTCGGGTGTGCGGCCGTCGTACTGCACCCGCAGCTCGTCCGCCCAGCGATCCTCGACGCCCCACAGCACGGCGTAGGGCAGCAGTCGCTCGTTGAGCTTGACCACGGCGTCCTTGTCGGTGACATCCACCCGAAGCGCGCCCTGCGGACTCTGCAGCACACGCATGCGGTCCTCCTCGGCGATGGTCAGGTACTCGCGGAGCCCGAGGAGGTACTCCTTGGCCTCGGCACCCTTGCGAGTGAGCAGCTTCGGCTTGATCAGGATGATCGGCACAGCGATCCACAGCGCCGCCGTCGCGAGTGCCGGAAGCACGACATTCGCCTCGAGCACATCGAGGAAGGCGGCCCAGATCCACACCGGCACGAAGGCGGCGACCACCCAGAATGCGGCGCGCGACAGCACCTTCGCCGCGGCGCTCTTCGGCTCGGCGCGGAAGCCCGCGGCGATCGCATGGTTCGCCGTCGATGCGGGGAGCCCGTAGAGCGAGGCACCGATCGCGGCGCTGAGCGAACCCGGGTTGACTCGTTTGCCGGGAGCGAGAGTCACGCCGAACAGCATCACGAGCACCTTGAGCTCGCGAGCCGACGCGCCATCAGTGGTCACGAGTTCGAGCGAGAATCGCCCGGTGGCCGATCCCGTCGAGGCACCGGGATCGGTGTCGATCACGCGGATGAGACCGCGGACCGCGAAGTCCACGAGCTGAGCCGGCAGCGAGGCGTCGACGCGTCCGATGATGTTCGCGTCGAGCAGCAGGTCGGAGTCGCCGGGCGGGGTGTACTCGGCGATGATCGTGCCCCGGCCGCGGGCATCCCGCCACAGAACCGACCGGATGACGATCGCGATGGCGGCCAGCAGACCCTGGATGCCAAGCAGCACCTTGGGCACGATCTGCACGATCCAGCTGTCGCGCGGCAGGGTCGGCTGCACGACGGTGCCGCCGTCGAATCCGATCGCGAGGGTGAGCGTGTTGTACGGCCCGACCGGTCCGACCGTCGCCTCGAACTGGGTGCCGCTGTCGTTGCGGGTCAATTCGCACTGATTTGTCTCGCCGTAGTAGCCGAGATAGCAGGAAGCCTCGCCGGTCAGGGCGTCGGCCAGCTTCGGGGAGAGGAAGACCTTCGCCGATACGGTGTCGAACTGCTGCTGCCAGCCGTTGCCGTTGATGTCCCAGTAGAACTCGTCGCCGCCGGTGTCGGCGAAGTGTCGAATCGGGTTGTTGATCGTGTATTCGAGCACGTAGGTTGTGCGTCCGTGCACGAACTCGTCGGTGCCCAACGCGAACTCCGCGAATCCGTCGTAGTCGTTGCGCTCGTAGTAGACGGGGGCACCCTCGGCATCGGTCACCGAAATCATCGTCACGTCGAGCGAGTACTCGCCGTCCTTGAGGGGGATGGCGCGGATGATCCCCCGGTTCTGATCGAAGTCCGGGAACCGCGCGACAAGCGTCTCCACGACCCGCATCGTCGCATGTCCCGAGCCGTCGGTATCGAGATGATACTCAGCCGAGAAGGACTCGAAGTCGAAGTCGCTGACATCGCTGAGCGCCGAGGGCGCGACTGCTTCGGCCGAGATCGCCGGTCCCGCGAATGCCAGTGCCGCAGCCACCAGCGCGGCGCCCAGGGTACGCATCCGAGTCAGATTCACGAAGCCACCCTACAGTCGGGCCCGAGCCGCGTCGTAGCTATGCTGGGAGCAAATGACTCGCGTTAGCGTTGTGATCCCCGCACTGAACGACTCGCCGATGTTGGCAAACTGTCTGCGCGCCCTCGCAGCCCAGACGAGGCTGGCCGACGAGATCATCGTTGTCGACAACGGCAGCACGGATGACACGGCCGCCTTAGCCCTCGCCGCCGGCGCGCTCGTGATCGAGGAACCGCTGCGCGGCATCTTCCCCGCGACCGCCGCCGGATTCGACGCAGCAAGCGGCGATCTTCTCGCACGGCTCGACGCCGACTCAGTTCCCCCGGCGGACTGGCTGCAGCGGGTCGTGACCGCGTTCGAGGACGATCCCGACCTTGCTGCTCTGAGCGGGCCCGGCGACTTCTACGGGTCTTCCCGGTTCGTGCACTGGGTCGCCGAGAACCTGTACATCGGTGGCTACATCTGGTTCGTGGGCTGGCTCGTCGGTCACGCGCCGCTGTTCGGCTCCAATCTCGCATTGCGCAAGGTCACCTGGGCGCGATTGCGCACGACCGTGCATCGGTCGATGCGTGAGATCCACGACGACCTGGACCTGGCGATCCACATCGAGCCGGACATGCCCGTGGTCTTCGACAAGACGCTGCGCGTCGGCGTCTCCGCGCGCCCCTTCCAGTCGATCTCCGGTCTGGGGCGACGCCTGACCTGGGCGTACACCACCCTGAGTCTCAACTCGCGCGAGAAGCCGTTCTCGCAGCGCCGTGCCGCGCAACGCGCTTGGGAGCGCGAGCAGGCCGAAGAGGCGTTCGGCTGAAGGGCTGATCGGCGCCTGTGCCCTCACCGCGCTCGCGCGTAGAGACCCAGGAGGTCGAGAGTGAGCTCGTGAGGAGCCGTCTCACACGGGCTGTGACCGGTGGCGTACGTCGCCAACTCAGCACCGATGGATGCCGCGAACGTGGCGTGCAGCTCGCGAGGCCACAGGTCGTGCTCCCCCACGGCGACCAACTTCGGGATGCTCGACATCGCCAGAGCCTCCCGCAGATCGGGCGAGCGCTTCATGAGCGAGATGATGTCGGCAACGGCGCTGCGCCTGGTCAGACCGAAGCGATGCCGTACAAAGGCGAGGCGCCCCGGCGGCACGTGGGTGAAGTTGCGGCGAACACCCCAGATCATGAGGGCCGCACCGATCCGACCCGTCGTGAAGTGCGAGATGGGGCCGATTCGCTTGACGCCCCGGAACCCCTGGCCCGGCTCAGGCGGGCAACTCAGCAGTGTCAGGCTCGCGAACCGCTCCGGGATGCGGGAGTAGGCGATCTGCGCGACGGTGCCCGCGAAGGAGTACCCGAGCACGTGCGCGGGCCCGGGAGCCGACTCGAGCATGAACAACAGGTCACCGACGAACAGGTCGTGGTCGTAGTGGGCACGCGGCGGACGCAGGTGCTCGGGGCCGGCATCCCGGGACTCGTACTGGCCGGCCATGTCATAGCTCACCGCATGGAAGCCCGCGTCGGCCAGAAGAGGCAGCATGAGGGCGAAGTCCTCTTTGGAGCCGGTCACACCGGGCACCAAGAGCACGAGCGGTGCGGTGGGGTCGCCCTGGGAGAGCGTGGCGATTCGCCCGCTGGGCGCGTCAACCCAGCCACGTACAGCACCGCGGGGCGGAACGGTCCAGTCGATGTCGGGCAGGGTCTCGTCGAGGTGACGTGCGCGCCGCCGTGCGTCATCGGACGGCCCGGGCTCCGCCGCTCGGGAATCATCCAGAGTCACGCAGCCACGTTAGCGCCCCAGGGCCCCGTTCGGAATCAGCCGACGGGGACCGGAGCCACTCGACGCACGAAGGCCTGCAGTCGCTCGTAGACAACGGCGGACCCCGGGTGATGGGAGTCCTGCTGCCAGGTGTGATCGGCACGCTCGTCGATGTGGGACTCCACGGGGACTCCATTGCGCATCAGTTCTGCGATGAAGTTGAGATTCGCCTGGTAGAACGGGTCCTTGCGCGAGGTCGTGACCAATGCAGGTGGGAACGTGCTGTCCACCCACTCGATCGGCGAGAGGAAGTGCGCGGCGCTGCGCAGCGGCAGCCCCCGGTCACGTCGCGGCAGAAGCATGCGCACGAATTCGAGGCTGAGGATGAACCCGCGCTCGAACATCACAGAGAAATCGACGGCGCTGCAGTGCTGAACGACCCCACGGACCGTCGCGAGCACCGGTGCCAGGCCGTAGTGACGGGCGAGCTCCGCATCGGTCGTGGATGCGGCGAGAAGCGCCGAGATCTGACCGCCCGCCGAGTCGCCGCCGAGTACCACCCGGTCGGGGTCGCCGCCGAATTCGGCGATGCTGGTCGAGATCCAGCGCAGCACGGCGTGGGCATCCTGCATCATGTGCTGCATGGTCGCTCGCGGGGCCATCCGGTAGTTGGCGTTGACCACGATCATGCCGCCCAGGGCTTGGGTGGCGCAGTACTTCGTGAGCGCGGACTTGTCACCGCTCGTCCAGCCCCCGCCGTGGAAGTAGACGTAGACCGGCAGCGGACCAGGGATGTCGCGGGGAGCGATCACGTCGAGGCGATGCTCGCGGGTGCCGTCACCCACGTAGTCGACGTCGAGGGTGTAGCTCACGTCGCTGATGGGATTCGCGTTGAATCGACGCAGCTCCCGCGGTGCCAGATGGGCCATGAGCGCGCGCCACATCCACACCGGAACCCGGCGCAATGCCGGGGCGCGTACTGCCATGTGCCCACGATACGACCCGTGCCTTGGATACTGCTGGGCATCAACTGCACATTGTGCAAGCGCTTGACCTCACCCCGTGCACCGTGCCTAGTCTGAGCGATGACCTTCCCGCCGGCGGAGCCGGGATTCGCACTGCCACTCGAGTGGCTGCGCCCCTGGATGAGCGAGCAGCGCTGGTACGCGAACCGGGGCGCGCTGCCTGTGCTCGAGGAGATCGGCAGTCTGCGAATGCCGAGCCCCGGCGATGCGACGGTCATAGTCCACCTCCTTCTCGACCACACAGTGGGCAAGCCCGCGCTCTATCAAGTGCCCCTGTCCTACCGGCGGCAGGCTCTCCGCGTGGGCTGGATCGGCGATCTGCACGGCTGGCAGGTGCATGACGCGCCGCACGATCCCGAGTTCGCCCAGGCGTTGCTGGGGGCCATACTCGAGCAGCGCCCGCTCACGGGAGATCGGGCATCCGGTGCCGGTCAGCTGGCGGGCACGGATGCCGCATCCGAGCCCATTGTGCACAGCCGGGTGCTCTCGGGCGAGCAGTCCAACACCTCGATCATCTATGAAGGGTCGGGCCGACCGATCATCGTCAAGCTGTTCCGTGCGCTGCACCACGGTGAGAATCCGGACGTCGAGCTTCAGACCGCGCTCGCGGCGGCGGGCTCCACCGCAGTGCCTAACCCGGTCGGCAGTATCGTGGCGACCTGGTCGGATCGCGGGCGCTCCGATGGTCGGGCGCGGGGGCATCTCGCGTTCGCGCAGGAGTACCTCCCGGGCTCGACCGATGGCTGGCTGGTCGCCCTGGCGGCGGCCGAAGCCGGCATTGACTTCAGCACCGAGGCGCGCGAACTCGGAATCGCGACAGCAGGCGTGCACGCGACGCTTGCCGCCACCCTGCCGACTCGTCCAGCGACCGCGGACGACGTTGCGATCGCGGTCGCTGGGATGCGCGCCCGCCTCGAACGCGCCATTGCCGAGGCACCTCGGCTCGCCGCCTGCTCCCCCGCGATCACCGCCACATTCGACCGGGCCGAGGCGGCGCTGTGGCCCGCCCAGCAGCGCATCCACGGCGACCTGCACCTCGGTCAGGTACTCGCGGTGCCGGATCGCGGCTGGGTCATCGTCGACTTCGAAGGCGAGCCGCTGCGGGCGATGAATGAACGCTCCGGTCTCGACAGCCCGCTTCGCGACGTCGCGGGCATGCTCCGGTCATTCGACTACATCGCCGGATCGATTGCGATCTCCGGGTCGAGCCGCGATGCGCGCGACTGGGCCGACGCGGCCCGAGCAGCCTTCACGGCGGGGTACGGCGCGGCGTCGGGCCGCGACCTCCGGTCGAATGGTGCCCTCGTCGACGCGTTCGAGCTCGACAAGGCTCTCTACGAGACCGTCTACGAAGCGCGCAACAGACCGAACTGGCTGCCGATCCCCGTGGGTGCGATCGAGCGCCTGACTACCTAGTCGGCGTCGCGCTCCCCGAGCGCGTCGCGAAGCAGGCTCGACAGCGCCTCGAGTTGGATGTTGGACTCGGCCGCGACATCCACGTCGGATCCGTCGAGAGCACGCGCCGCAAGTCCGGCCTTGCTGTCGATGAGTTCGGCGATGCGGGCGTCGATCGTGTGCGCGGCGATGATGCGCCACGCCGTGACCGGCAACTCCTGGCCGATGCGGTGCACGCGGTCGATGGCCTGGGTCTGCTCGGCGCTCGTCCAGCTCAGCTCGGCGAGCACGACGTTGGATGCCGCCTGCAGGTTGAGCCCGACACCGGCGGCCGTGAGCGAGGCCACGACCACCGAGACCTCGGGGTCGGAGTCGAAGGAGTCGATCGCGTTCTGACGCGCCTTCGCGCTCTGGTCGCCGCGGATCGACACCGACTTCAGACCCAGCTTCGCGAAGTGCTCCTCGGCCTGGTCCATCACGTCGATGTGCTTGGCGAAGAACACGACCTTACCCACGGACCGCGCCAGCTGCGAGGTGTAGTCCGCCGCGAGGGTGGCTTTCGCCTGTCCGATCCTGCGAACCATCGTGAAGACGTTCTCACCGGTCGTGGCGCCCTTCGACTCCTCCAGCTCGGCGTGGGCGACCACGCGAATGAGCTCGTCGTCGGTGGCATCGGGCTTCAGGGAGCGCACCCGTTTGAAGCGGTCGACCAAGCGCGCGGTCAGCGCTGCCTCGGCGGCACGGATCGATCGACCGAGATCGTCGTCGAGCTCCACCGGGATGTCGGCGATGCGTCGGGCGGGGATGTCGGCGGCGACATCCACCTTCTTGCGTCGCACGATACCCATGTCGATCACGGCGCGCCGCGCCTCGGCGAAGAAGCCGAAGTCGGCGGGGGTGAGCCCGGTCTCCTCGAGCTTGTTCATGAGGGCGGCCAAGGGCTTCTTGTCATCGATCCAGCCGAGGAACTGCCAGATCGCGCGGAAGTCCTCGATCGAGTTGATCAGCGGCGTACCGGTGAGGGCCATCAGGAGGGCCTTCGGGTAGGTGGCCCGGATGCTGCGCGACAGCGCGAGCACGTGCTTCGAGCGCTCGGACTTCAGGTTCTTGATGAAGTGCGCTTCGTCGACGACCATCCCCTTGAACCCGAACCGACCGAGCCAACCGACGTGGCGGTCGAGGATCTCGTAGTTGACGATCACCACGTCGCTGAAGGCATCGACATCGTTGCCGTCACCGTGCACCACGGTTGCCGTGCGTCCGGGTGTCCAGAGCCCGACCTCGCGAGCCCAGTTGGTCTTCACGACATTGGGCACGACGACGAGCAACGGGTACGAGTTGGATGCGGCGGCCGCCAGCAGCGCCTGAGCCGTCTTGCCGAGTCCCGGCTCGTCGGCCAGCAGGAACGTGCGGTGACCGCGCTTGACCTCCTCGACGAAGCGAGCCTGGTGGCGCATCAGCTCGAGGTCGCCCTGCGTGCGCAGGGAACCGGCCTCGGGAAGATCCATCGTGGCGGCTCCCCCGCCGGCACCGTACTCGAATGAGCGGAAGAGGGGTTCGATGAGCTCCCAGTTGGCAAGACGGTTGACCGTCGCCGGCTTGGCCGCGACGGCGCTGAAGTCGGGGGCGAGGAACGGGTTGGACATCTGCATCTGGCGCACCGACGCGGGCACGACCTGCTTCTCCACCTGCTTGTCGACGAGCTTGGGCTCAGTCGTGATGATCAGCTCGTCGGGGCTCAGTTCAACTCCGGCCGCGAGAAGGAGGTCGCGGCGAAGCGCCTTGGCGGCGGCAGTGACGGGGGCGTCGTCGCCGAGCATGACGATGAGGCTCGTGTCGCGGGCCGCTGTCTTGGCGAGGATGCCCGCAAGTCCATCGAGACGCTTCTGCTCGTTGGCGCGCTCCGCGTCGGTGAGCGTCTTGTCAGCCTTGACCCTCGCCCGCTCCTCACGGAGCAGGAGGGTGGCGACCTGGAACCGCGCGCGGTTGGCCGGCTTGAGCGGCCCCTTCTGCACGGCAGTCTCGACCTCGCGTGCGGCGCGTGCGAGCACAGGGATGACACCGACGTCGTCGCCCGGTCGCACGCGGCGACGCTGGGTGGACTGCTGGCGCTGCGACGCGGATCGCTGGCGCTTCTGGCGCTGGCCCGGCTCGGTCTGTCCGGAAGGTACCAAGGGTTCTCCTAGTGCATGGCGCTTCCGCCCGGCACTTCGTATGCGTGTGGCCATCGGCACAACTACCGGATGACGGCGCCCGGCTTGAGACATCCAGACCCAGTCGCGAGGCGACTGGTGGGCTCAGCGGGCGTTGGGATCAGTGTACCCCCGTTTGCCCCGTCACCGCTTGGCCGAAGCGCCGCCCGTGTCGACAACCTTGATGAGGATGCCCGCAGCAAGGAACACCAGGGCGGCACCGTACTGCAGTCCAAGCCAGACATCCGGCGAGTTCAGGTCGAGTGGGAATACCGGGTTCCACAACACGGCGATCGCCGCCAGCGGCACGATCCACCAACACTGGCGCGCCTGCCAACCGAACACCGCGACGATCAGGGCGAAGATGCTCACGATGTAGCGGATCACCGTGAATCCATCGCTCTCGATGAGGGCGACCCCGGCGAGCAGTGCGATCACCGCGATGATCGACGGGATGAGGGCAGTGCGGCGGGCGGGCGTGGGATAGGAAGCGCTCACCCTCAGGAGCCTATCCCGGTCGGCGGCGCCCTATCGCGGGCGCTTCCCCGGCGCTAGTCTGTGCGTCGATACCAGCACTCGACTCGACGAAGGGCACGACGATGGGTTTGTTCGACAGCATGGCCAAGGGCTTCCAGAATCTGACCGGAGGGGTGGACACCGAGCTGATCGAGACGGGTGTCCTCGCGCGCGGCGAGATCCTCTCAATCTCGCTCTCGGGCACGACAGTGCAGATCATGAACAACCTCGTCGAACGCACCTGCACCTTCGTGCTGAACGTGATCATGGACGGTCAGAAGCCGTTCCAGGCCACGGTCTCGCAGCGCGTGCAGGAGGTCATGATCCCCCAGCTCCAGCAACCGGGCGTCGTTGTCGCCGTGCGCGTGGATGCCGCAGACCACAGCAGGGTTGCGATCGACTTCGGCAGCCAGCCCCCGGAGGTGAACCTGCCCGAGTCGACCGGACCGGGCAGCGCCGCCTACATCCTCGAACACGGAAAGCCGATCACCGTTGTGCTCGTGGCCAATCAGCCCATTGGGGTGAACAACGCCAAAGGCGACCCCGTGCATGCTCTGACTCTGACCGTCGCAACGGGCGTGCCAACGCCGTACCAGATCCAGGTGGGCAACGCGATTCCCGCCACCGCGCTGCCACTGGTGTACCCGGGGTCGAAACTTCACGCAAAGCTCGGGGACGCGCCGGGTGACGTCGTGGTCGACTGGGCGGCCGGGGCGGCGTAGATAGGCTGACCGCATGACCCTCAACGCGAACTACCCCGGCGCCCGTCTCGGCTCGGGTCGCGCGCCGCTCGAGGGCAGCGATCGGGGGCTCGACGCACTCGTGGGGATGGTCATCCTTGTCGCTGAGGTGCTGATCGGATTCCTCGCGATCTCCTCGCTCTACCTGTTGGGTCTCGAGCACGCGTCGGATCCCAACGCGTTCGAGGGGGTGCAGGTCGGCTTCCTCGTCGCGCTGATCGGAGGGGCCGGTTTCGTTGCGCTGACGACGCTGACGTATCTGACGCGCGTGATCCGGGGCCGTCGCAGCTGGACGGCGCCCCTGTGGGGCACCGTGCTCATGACGGCGTCGGTCGTGACCGGCTACTTCATCATGACGAGCGGCATCACGGGCGGCTAGACGCCACCGCCACCACCGCCACCACCGCCACCACCGGACGACCCGCCCCCGCCGGAGCCGCCGCTCGAACTGCTCGACGAACTGCCCGAGTACGAGCTCGCCGCCGTCGTCGACATCGAACTGATGCTCGACGCGAATACTGCGGCGTTGAACGCGCCAGTTCCCGAGTACCAGTCGGGCGACTGCTCGGTGTAGTACTTGCCGAGCTCCTGAGCCCACTGCTTCTCCAGGCTGAAGAGAACGGCATACGGAAGAAGCTTCTCGTAGACGTCGATGATCTGGCGCGGATCGCTCGTGGAGATCGCCTCCCGCTCGGCGCCCGTGGGGCTCTGGAGCATCTTCAGGCGATCGGCCTCCGCGAGTCGGATGTAGAGCTCGAGGCCCTTCAGGTGATCCCGCAGCTCGGCCCCCTTCTCGGTGAGCGGGGTGCGGAACACCAGCCCGAACACCGCGAGCGCGATGATCACTGGCGGAATGAAGAGCAGGAACGGGATGATGCCGCCCTCCGAGTTGTCGAGCATCGCGATACCCGTGACGAACGACGCGACCGCGGCCAGGATCGCGATGAGGCTCGGAAGTATGGCCGCCCCGACCCGCGGACTCTTGCGAAGCCCCTCCCGGGTCGTCGCCGCGGTGGCATTCTGGATGATCCCCCGCACGAGCTCACTCAGGGTGACGTCTTTGCCCGACATCAGGTAGCCGGTTCCCGGCTGCAGCTGGTAGCCGAACAGCGCGACCGCAAGCGCGAGCTGCGGTCCGGCGAGACCGCTGGCATCCAGCAGCTCGAGAAGGTAGGTCGTGCTCTTCGAGAACCAGCTCTGGGTCTCGGTCTCGACGATGCGAATGCGGCGTCCCACGGCGAAGTCGACGAACTGCGCTGCCGCAGCGCGCTGGGTGCGCTTGATCAGCACCGATGCGGTGATCACGTCCAGATCCTTCGGCGGCGAGTACTCGGCGATGATCGTCGGGCGCCCGCGTCCATCCGCGAGCACGGTGCGGCGAAGGATGATCGACCAGATCAGCGCTGCGATGCTTGCGGCCACCGCGAGCAGCTGGAGGGGCGCCTGCGACGAACCGAGGTACGAGTCATCCCGGGGCACGAAGGTGTGGGGAGCGAAACCGATCGCGAGCGTGACGTTCTCGTAGGGCCCGATCTGATCGACAGCGGTGCTCAACACCGTGCCTCCGGCCTCTTCGGAGACGACGATCTCGCAGGTGTCAGTCGAGCCCTCATTTCCGCGGTAGCAGGCGTTCTGGCCGGTCAGCGCGCCGGCGAGCGCCGTGGGCACATGCACCCTCGCCGAGACCGAGCCGAAGGCCTGCGACCAGCCCGTGCCGTTGGTGTCCCAGAAGAACTCGTCGTCATCGGTGTCGGCGAAGTAGCGGGTGACGTTGCGCTGTGTGTAGGTGAACACGTAGGTCTGGCGGCCGTGAACGAATCCGTCCTCACGGCTGGTGACGAGCACGAAGCCCTCGTCGTCGGTCTCCACGTCGAATGGCCGCGGTGCACCGTTCTCATCGGTGACGGACAGGATCGAGACATCCGTCGGCGCACCCTGGTAGTCGCCCGGGATCGCCCGACGCATGCCGTGGTTCTGATCGATGTCGGGGAATACGGCGACGAAGGTCTCGACCGTCGTGAGAGTCGACCGACCGTCGGCATCGGTCGACAGCGAGTAGTCGGCACTGAAGCTCTCGAAGGAGAAGTCATCGACCCCGGCGAGCACGATTCCCGGTGCATCAGGCACAGCAGGCTCGGCTGCCGCAGGGAGGGCGCCGAACGACAACACCATGAGCAGGGCGGCGACAGCGGACAGCACGGCACGTCTCATGTGCCCAAACTACGGGATGCGCGCGGCCCCGAGCTAGGTAGAGTCGACCCATGACCGGTGACCGTTCAGTCGAGAGGCTCCGGGAGGCGCTTCGAATCCCGACCATCTCACGGCTCGACGAGGCGCTCGTCGAGTGGGATGAGTTCGATCGGTTCATCCACACCCTCCAGCAGCTCTATCCGCTGGTGCACGCCTCGCTCGAACGCGAGATCGTGGCCGGGCACTCCCTGCTCTTCCGGTGGGTGGGGCGGGCCGCCGACCAGCCGGTCGTTCTCATGGCCCACTACGACGTCGTCGCAGCAACCGATCGAGGCTGGGAGCATCCCCCGTTCGAAGCACACCTCGTCGGCTCCGGGGATGACGCGGTCGTGTGGGGTCGGGGCACCCTCGACGACAAGGGCTCGCTCGTCGCCCTGCTCGAAGCCGTGGAGGCCGCACTGTCGGACGGCATCGTGCCCACGCACGATGTCTATCTCGTCTTCGGGCACGACGAGGAGACGAGCGGCACCGGTGCGGCCGCGATTGCCGCTCTGCTCCAGGAGCGTGGCATCCGCCCCTTGCTCGTGCTCGACGAGGGTGGTGCAGTCGTGCACGGCGCCTTTCCCGGCGTGAGTGGCGCGACCGCTGCCGTCGGAATCAGCGAGAAGGGCACCACGCTCGTCGAGCTGATCGTGAACCAGCAGGGCGGACACTCCTCGACTCCCCCACGACTGAGCGCGACCGCTCGGCTGGCGCGAGCAATCGTGCGGTTGAACGGACGCCCGTTTCCCGCCCGACTTCCCGAGCCCACCAGACAGATGTTCGCGGCGCTCGCTCCGCACGCAACGGGTGGCATGGGATGGGCGCTGAGATCAGCACGGCTCACCGGTCCCCTACTGGTGCGGGCGTTGGCCCGGGGTAACGATGAGACCCGCGCCATGGTGCGCACCACCCAGGCCGTGACCATCCTGGAGGCCGGTCAGGCTGCCAATGCCCTGGCAGAGCGCGCAACCGCGATAGTCAACCTGCGAATCGCCGTCGGCTCGTCGGTGGCCGCCGCGGTGAAGCACCTGCGCCGCGCCATCCACGACGATGCCGTGGTGATCAATGTTCTCAGCGCCGGCGAACCGGCGCCGGTCTCGCCGACGGGAGGCCAGGCCTGGGGACTGCTCTCCGCGACGATCGAGGCGGAGTTCCCCGGTGCGATCGTGACCCCGTACGTGCAGAATGGCGCGACCGACAGCCGGCATTTCACCGGCCTCTCGAGCGCCATCTACCGGTTCGTGCCGTTCGAGATGTCGCGCGAGGAGCGAGACACCCTGCACGCGATGAACGAACGGATCCGCGTGAGCTCGTTCCTCAAGGGCATCGAGTTCTACCGCACGCTGCTGAGCGCGCTGTAGCCCGGTCGTGGGCGGCGCCTAGCCTGCGCCGGAAGCGCTTCTGGCCAACCAGGTGTCGAGCTTGACTGGCTTGTCGGTGATGAGCCCGTCGACCCCGAGCGCGACAGCCTCGGCCCAGGTGTCGGTGTCATTGAGGGTGTACAGCAGCACGCCCAGACCCTCATCGTGGATGCGCGCCACGGCCCCGGGATCGCTGCGGATGTAGTCGAGGCTGGTGACGATCGCGATCGCGCCGCATGCCTTCGCCAAGACGGCAGGATCACCGATCACCGCATGGGTGATCACCACCCGGGGAACGTCAGGTGCGCGCTGCTCGAGTGCCTGCAGTGTGACCAGGTCGAAGCCGGCGAGGATGACCCGGCCCTGCACGCCGTACTCATACAGCAGGTCGGCAATGGTCTGGGTCTGATCCTCGGTCCATGCTCCCTTGAGTTCGAGGATCGCGTGCTTGCCGGTGGGCTGCAGCAGGAACAGGAGTTGCTCGAGGGTGGGCACCCGGGTGCCGGCGAACTCGGGACCGTACCAGCTGCCGGCATCCAGTCGACTGATCTGGTCATAGGTCATGTTCCAGACCGGGCCGGTGCCATCTGTCGTACGGTCGACGGTCCAGTCGTGCATCAGTACCGGCACGCCGTCTGAGGTGAGCTGGATGTCCGTCTCGACGAAGGCCACGTTGCTGTTGATCGCGAGCTCGAATGCGGGGAGGGTGTTTTCCGGAGCGCCATCCTTGTCACCGCGATGGCCGGCCACGAACCCCGCCTGTCCCGGAGCTCGCAGTGCATCGAACAGACTCGCGGCATGCACGCTGCCGGCGTCGGGTGCCAGGGCGATGACGAGGACGAGCCCGAGAATCGCCGAGCTCGCGACCGCGGGGCGGGAGGCAAGCCTGCGCAGCGCACCGCCACTGGAGTGCCACCACCGCGCAATCGTCACGAGGACGCCAATCTGTCGGGTCACTCGCGCCGTCGCGAGCGTGAATCGACTATAGCGTCTTCGTTACCGATCTGTTACATATGGGTCAGCGTGTACATATGGGGGTCACCGTGTACATGTGGGTCACCGTGGCGTTGCGGCGTCGATCTGCGCTCGCAACGGAATCGACGGAACAGCTCCGTAGCTCTGCACCGAGAGCGAAGCGGCGGTCACCGCGAACCGCAGAGCCTGCTCCAACTCCATGCCCTCCGCCAGCCCCGCCGCGAAGACCCCGCAGAAGGTGTCGCCAGCGCCGGTCGCGTCGACGGCGTGAACGGATGGCGCCGCCACCCGCACCTCGTCCAAGCCTCGCCTCAGCAGCAGCGCGCCCTCGGAGCCGAGCGTCACGACGACGACGGGAACCTGTTCGGTCAGCTCCCGCCAGTCGCGCTCCCCGGCGAGGTGGCTCGCCTCATGCTCGTTGACGACGAGGATGTCGAGTGAACTCAGAAGCTCGTCAGGCAGGTCGCGGATGGGTGCGGCGTTGAGCATCACCGTGGTGTCGCCGGCCCGCGCGATCCTGGCCGCTGCGATGACGGTCTCCAGGGGGATCTCGAGCTGCATGGCCAGCACCGACGATGCGGCGATTGCCGCGGCATCCGCCGACTGCAGATCGACGAGGAGTCGGTTGGCGCCGGCCTCGACGATGATCGTGTTCTCACCAGCCGAATCGACAGCGATGAGTGCGGTGCCGGTCGCGGCGTCCAGGGACCTGACGCCCGTGACGTCGACACCGTCGTCGATCAGGCCCGCCCGAGTGTCGGAGCCGAAGGCATCGTCACCGAGGGCCGCGATGAATGCCGTGGGTGCACCGGCGCGCGCGGCGGCGACGGCCTGGTTCTGCCCCTTGCCCCCGCGTGCCGTCGAGAATCCCGTGGACAAGACGGTCTCGCCCGGTGAGGGGATGCGCTCAACTCGGAAGACCTGGTCGACATTGGCGCTGCCGACGACGATGACGGATGACACTGCTCTACCGTACCGGCCGCTCGGCGCTCTGCGTGATCTGGTTGGCCATGCCACTGAAGATCACCCCGTGGAAGGGAAGAATCGAGTACCAGTAGAGGCGCCCGCCGAGCCCCGACGGGAAGAACACCGCCCGCTGCCGGTAGGTCGAGCCGCCCCGCGGATCGGCCTCGGTCGTCATCTCGAGCCACGCCCGGCCTGGCACCTTCATCTCCGCGCGGAGGCGAAGGAAGTGCCCGCGGTCGATGTCCTCGACCCGCCAGAAGTCGAGGGCATCCCCCGGTTCGAGGCGCCGGGCATCCCGACGACCGCGACGCAGACCGACACCGCCCACGAGCTTGTCCAGCCAGCCGCGCACCGCCCAGGCAAGCGGAAACGAGTACCAGCCGTTCTCGCCGCCGATCGACTCGACGACCGCCCAGAGCTGGTCGACGGATGCCGCGGAGTGCTGCTCCCGCACGTCCGTGTAGACCGTGTGGCCCGACCAGTCTGGGTCGCTCGGCAGCGCATTGCTGGGGGCGCCGGCGATCGCGGCGTTCTGCCAGCTCGTCTCCACCTGACCGTCACGCACCTTGGCGAGTGCGAGGCGCACGGCCTTGCGGTAGCCCGTGAGCCCGCCCTCGGGGTCGGGGATGTACTGGGCGATGTCGTGCTCGCTCGCCACGCAGTCGTATTGCAGCGACGCGATGATCGGCACGGCGAGCTGGCGCGGAATCGGTGTGACGAGGTTGACCCACTGCGAGGCGAGCCACGGCGTCAGCACCGGCAGCGAGGCGATCGGACGCTGACGTAGGCCCGCCTCGAGCGCGTACCCGTTCATCATCTGGCCGTAGCGCAGCACGTCGGGTCCACCGATATCGAACGTGCGGTTGACCTCGGCAGGCAGGGACGCTGCGGCGACGAGGTAGTAGAGCACGTCACGGACGGCGATCGGCTGGATGAAGTTGCGCACCCACTTCGGCGCTGGCATGTACGGCAGCACCTCGGTGAGGTGCCGGATCATCTCGAACGACGCGGAGCCGGAGCCGATCACGGTGCCCGCCTGGAGCGCCGCGGTCGGAACGCCCGACGCGATCAGAATCTCCCCGACCTCGGCGCGACTACGAAGGTGAGTGCTCAACTGTGCGAGGGGAACGTCGGGGTGAAGACCCCCGAGGTAGACGATGCGCTTCACACCGGCGGCCTTCGCTGCCGCAGCAACGTTGCGCGCCGAGGTCAGTTCCGTGCGCTCGAAATCTCCTCCGGCCCCCATGGCGTGCACGAGGTAGTAGGCGACATCGATTCCCTCGAATGCAGCCGGCAGCGTCGCAGCATCGCTGAGGTCGCCGGTCACCACCTCGACCCGCTTGGCCCACGGCACGTCGCGAACGCGGGCAGGGTCTCGCACGAGAATCCTCACCTCGTGCCCGGCGTCGACCAACCGCGGCGCAAGCCGCCCTCCGATGTACCCGGTCGCGCCGGTGACGAGGATGCGCATGGGTCGAGCCTACGTGCGTCGACCTGTGTGCCGTCTGGCGGTTGCCCGCCCGGCCACTTCAGATCGGCTAGATCAGATCAGCGACTTCGTGTGCCAGACCGTCTTCGTCTCGGTCAGGGCGACGATGCGGTGAAGCGACGGCGCAGGCGCGCCGACCTCCGGCGCGATGACTCGCTTGAGGGTGTCGGCGGCGGTGATCTGCATGTCAACCCACCCGAGGTCGCCTGCTCCGGCGAGGTCGAGCGCGTTCACGTCGGCGTGACCGGCGAGCCACGGTGCGATCTCCGCGGGAGATCCGGTGAGGATGTTCACCACTCCCCCGGGCACATCGCTCGTCGCGAGAACCTCACTGAGACTGATCGCGCTGAGCGGTGCGGACTGCTGAGCCACCACGACGACGGTGTTGCCCGAGACGATCGCCGGGGCGACCACGCTGACGAGACCGAGCAGCGATCCGCCCGACTGCGGCGCGACGATCGCCACGACACCGGTCGGCTCCGGCGTCGACAGGTTGAAGTACGGGCCGGACACCGCGTTGCCGTTACCGGCAACCTGCACGTACTTGTCGGCCCACCCCGCGTACCAGACCCAGGCGTCGATCGCCGTGTCGACCTGCTTCACGGCAGCCGTGCGGGACAGTCCCTCTGCCGAGACCAACTCGTCCACGAACTGGTCGCGACGACCCTCGAGCAGCTCGGCGATGCGGTACAGCACCTGCCCCCGGTTGTACGCCGTGGCGGACGACCAGCCGCCGAAGGCGGCACGGGCAGCCACTACCGCGTCACGGGCATCCTTGCGGCTGGCAAGGGCGGCGTTGGCGAGGAAGGCGCCCTTCTTCGAGAGCACCTCGTAGGTGCGCCCACTCTCGCTGCGCGGGAACTTTCCGCCGATGTACAGCTTGTAGGTCTTGGGTACCGCGAGACGGCCTACCATGATGCTCCCTGCAAATATGCGGCGAGGCCGTGGCGCCCGCCTTCTCGGCCGTAGCCGCTCTCCTTGTAGCCGCCGAAGGGGCTGGCCGGGTCGAAGCGGTTGAAGGTGTTGGCCCAGATCACACCGGCGCGAAGCTGGTCGGCGACCGCAAGGATGCGCGAGCCCTTCTCGCTCCAGATGCCGGCCGACAGCCCGTACGGGGTGTTGTTGGCCTTGGCGATCGCCTCGGCCGGGGTGCGGAACGTCAGCACGCTCAGCACCGGTCCGAAGATCTCCTCGCGGGCGATCGTCGAACTGGTCGAGACGTTCGTGAAGATGGTCGGGGCGAACCAGAAGCCCTTGTCCGGGATGACGCAGGGCGCCGTCCAGCGCTCGGCACCCTCGCGCTCGCCGATGTCGCTCAACTCGCGAATGCGCTCGAGCTGCTCACGGGAGTTGATCGCTCCGATGTCGGTGTTCTTGTCGAGCGGGTCGCCGAGGCGCAGAGTCGAGAGGCGCAGCTTGAGCCGGTCGACGACCTCGTCGTGCACGTTCTCCTGCACGAGCAGTCGCGAACCGGCGCAGCACACGTGGCCCTGGTTGAAGAAGATCCCGTTGACGATCCCCTCGACGGCCTGGTCGATCGGGGCGTCATCGAAGACGATGTTCGCGGCCTTGCCACCCAGTTCGAGGGTCAGCTTCTTGCCGGAGCCTGCGACCGACTTGGCGATCGCCCGCCCGACGGCCGTCGACCCCGTGAAGGCGACCTTGTTGACATCCGGGTGGTTGACGAGCGCCTGGCCCGTGTCTCCTGCACCGGTGATGATGTTGACGACCCCCGCCGGCAGCTCGGCCTGCTGGAAGATCTCGGCCAAGATGAGCGAGCTCAGTGGCGTCGTCTCCGCGGGCTTGATCACGACGGTGTTGCCTGCGGCGAGCGCGGGAGCGATCTTCCAGGCCAGCATGAGCAGCGGGAAGTTCCACGGAATGACCTGGGCGGCGACCCCCAGTGCTCGAGGATTCGGGCCCAGGCCCGCGTAGTCGAGCTTGTCGGCCCAGCCCGCGTAGTAGAAGAACCACGCCGCGACCAGGGGCACGTCCACGTCGCGGGACTCCTTGATCGGCTTGCCGTTGTCGATACTCTCCGCGACGGCCAGTTCTCGGGCCCGCTCCTGCACGAGCCGCGCGATGCGGAACAGGTACTTGCCGCGGTCGGCGCCCGAGAGCTTCGACCAGGTGCGATCGTAGGCTCGACGCGCGGCGGCTACCGCAGTATCCACGTCCTTGGAGTTGGCGTTGGCGATCTCGGCGATCTTCTCCTCGGTTGCCGGAGCGACAGTGAGGAAGGGCTTGCCGTGGCCCTTGACGAACTCCCCGTCGATGAAGAGCCCGTAGCTCTTCTTCAGGTGCAGGATGCTCGTCGACTCGGGCGCGGGCGCGTAGTCGAGGAAACGGTGCGGCTTCACGATCTCAGTCATTGTTCTCAGTCAATCGTCACGTAGTCGGGGCCCGAGTAGCGGCCGGTGGTGAGCTTCTGGCGCTGGAGCAGCACGTCGTTGAGCAGGCTCGATGCCCCGAACCGGAACAGGTGCGGCTGCAGCCACTCCTCCCCGACGGTCTCGGCGACGGTGACGAGGTACTTGATGGCATCCTTCGAGGTACGGATGCCCCCGGCCGGCTTGACACCGATGCGCTCACCCGTCAGCCGGTGCCAGTCGCGCACGACCTCGAGCATGAGCAGGGTCACCGGAAGCGTGGCCGCGGGCGACACCTTGCCTGTGGAGGTCTTGATGAAGTCGCCACCCGCAAGAATCGCGAGCCAGGATGCCCGGCGCACGTTGTCGTAGGTGTTCAGCTCACCCGTCTCGAGGATCACCTTGAGGTGGGCGTAGCTGCCGTCCTCACGACGACAGGCCTCCTTGACTGCCACGATCTGGTCGAAGACCAGCCCGTAGTTGCCGGAGAGGAAGGCACCGCGGTCGATGACCATGTCGATCTCGTCCGCTCCGGCGGCGACCGCCTCGGCGGTGTCCAGTGTCTTCACGGCGAGCGAGGCTCGACCGCTCGGGAAGGCGGTCGCCACGGCGGCGACGCTGATGTTGCCCTCGTCGGGATCGCCGTGAGCTGACCCCAGCGCATCAACAGCAGTTGGGACCATGTCACCGTAGACGCAGACGGCGGCGACGCGGGGAACCGTGGGATCTGACGCGTCGGGATTCATCGCCTTGGCGACCAGGGAGCGCACCTTGCCGTCGGTGTCTGCGCCCTCGAGGGTTGTGAGGTCGACCAGCCTGATGATGGTGTCGAGCGCCCAAGCCTTCGAGGTGGTTTTGATGGAGCGGGTGCCGAGGGCGGCTGCGCGCTCCTCCAGGCCCACGGCGTCGATACCCGAGAGACCCTCCAGGTGGAGGCGAAGACTCTTCTCGGTGAGGTCGGGGCCGATGAGCCCCAGGGCCCGCTCGGCCGGGGCCAGCGCTGCACTCGGTGTCATGCGTTCTCCTCCAGTAGTGCCAGTGCCGTCGCTTCGTCCGTGACGATTACGGTGCACAGTCCGCTCGTCACGACCGCACGCGCGACAGGGTGCTTGGCCTCGCCCGAGACAACGAAGATGGCATTCGCTGCTGCTCGGAGTTGCTCCAAGCTGAGACCCATGGTGCGCTCATCAAGTCCGGGGTCAACGATATTCCCGTTGGCATCGATAAAGCGACCGACGACGTCGCCGATCGCCCCCTTGCGACGCAACTCGGTGACATCCGTGCCGGCCAGATAGCCGCTTTCCACGAGTGCGGAGGTTCCGTCGGCCACTCCCCCGCTGAACAGGTAGGCGGAGGCACCGGCCGCGAGCTCGATGACGCCCGCCACGGTGCGGTCCGACTCGATGGCCTGCTTGGTCTCGAGGCGTTCGAGGATCGCGGGACTGGGGAGCAGGATGACTTGTCCTCCGGCCTTCTGGGCGATGGTGGCCGCGGTGTTCGCGGCCGTCGTCGGGCGCCTGTTGAGGCTGACCGCGCCGTTGATCTGCACCACCGTCACTGCGGTCGCCCATCCGGTCACGAGATGGCCGGCGATCGCATCCATCGTGCGTCCCCAGCTGACCCCGAGCGTGCGCGGAACCGGGCGCATCGCCGTGAGGTAGTCGGCGGCAGCCTGCGTCACACGGTCGGTCAGCTCACTGGCATGGGTCGGTGTGGGCACGACCACGGCGTCGTGAAGTCCGAACCGTTCGCGCAGCAGGCGCTCGGCCCCGAGGCGACGGGCGCGGGGATGCACTATCTCGATTCTCACGATCCCGCGCTCGCGGGCCTGGGTGAGCAACCGACCGACCTTCCAGCGGGTGATGCCGAGCAGCCCGCCGATCTCATCCTGCGACTTGTTCTCCTCGTAGTAGAGCTCGGCGACGCGCACGGAGAGCAGTTCAGTCGTCTCGTTCATGCCAGCCTTCCCACGTTCTCGACCCTACGGTTTGCACCAGTCGAACACAACATTTGCAGCGCCATGTGCTCATATGAGCACTATCTGCGTCCGGACAGCAACTCCAGGTAGGCCCGGTAGAACCCGTCGGCGTCCACGTCGTCGATGACTGTCGCGTTGGGCTCATTGCGCTCGGGACGATCGTCGAACAGCGAATACCCCCTCGTCAGCTCGCTGGTGTGCTCGATCGCGACGAACTTGCGACTGGATGCTCGAATCAGGTCGGGGCGCACGAGCAGCATCGCGGTCAGTGAGTCCGGATGCGTACTCCCGAGTATCGATACCCCCTCATTGAACTCGAGGTTCGGCGTGTCGAGAATCGTGAAGAACTCGGAGAGCGGGGTGCCCAACGCCGCGATCTCGGCCAGCTGATCGCGATCCCAGAGGGCGCGGGCGAGCGTGAGCGTCCACGTAACGACCGTGACGTCGAAGCCTGCTCGGAAGACGATATCGGCCGCCTCCGGGTCAACGAAGAAGTTGTACTCCGCGGCCGCGGAGACATTGCCCACCGAGTTGTCGCATCCGCCCATGACCCACAGTTGCCGCACCTTGGAGGCGAACTCGCGATCGAGCAGCACCGCGGTCGCGATGTTCGTCAGCGGGCCGATGGCGACGATGTCGATCTGCCCGGGATTCTCGTCGACGATCCGAACCAGGGCGTCAGCTGCCCGCTCGGCACTGGCCTTCTGGGCCGGCACCGGGAAATCATGGTTCCCCTTGCCGTCGCCGTGCGCCTGCGCCGCATACCACGGCCGCGTCATGGGCACGCGGGCCCCGATGTGTACTGGCACCTCACCACCGCGGCCGGCAGCGTCCACGGTGATGAGGGCGTTCTGGATCTGCTGGTCGAAGTCGACATTGCCCGACACGATCGTGATCGCCTCGAGCTGCGCCTCCGGGTGCAGAAGACCGACAAGAAGCGCGAAGCTGTCGTCAGCTGCGGTGTCGGTGTCGATGATCATTCGCCTCATGGTTGCACTCCTGGTTGTCCGACGCTCGCGACCTCAAGCACGCCCGGCGCTTGGCGCGGTTCGGCCATCCGAAGCGCGAACACCACCCCGATGGCGGCGAGCACAATGGCGGCCCCGAACACCACGCGGTACCCGACACCGTCGGCCACCGCGCCAGCAATGAGCGGCCCGAGAATGAAGAACGGCGCGAGCACGGTCGAGGTCGTTCCGAGATAGAGACTCGTGCGCGCCGTCGGGGCGAGTTCAATCGACATGTTCGGGTCACCGATCACGGTCACCGCGTTCGCACCACCCAGCGCGACGAATGCGACCACATACACACCGATGAATCCGCCGAACACCGCGCAGCTCATCCCGATGACCAGGAAGATGCCCCCGAGCACGACGACGGCCTTCCAGCCGAAGTAGTTGCCCACGATGCTCAACAGGAATCCCAGCACGGCCTGGGAGAGGATGAAGACGGCCGCGAGGAGCGCGGCGTCCGAGGGTTTCAGCACACCCTCACGCAGCCCGTCCACCACGACGAAACCGATGCCGAGCGTGGCGAACGCGAGCAGGCAGCGCGCGAGGATGAATCGGCGGTAGGCACGGTCCGTGGCAACCAGGGCGGGAATCTCCCGCACCGTCGACCAGAAGTGTCCTCGCGGTTCCGGGTGCGGGTACGGTTCCTCCTTCAGGCCGGCGACGAAGAAGATCGACAGGAACGACAGCGCGAAACAGATCCAGAAGCACAACTGGATGCCATAGGGAAAGTCGTTCGAGCGCACGATGGACTCAGCGACGAGAGCCGCCGTGAAGCCGAGCAACCCACCCAGCAGCTGAACGATCGCGAAGAACCAGCCTCTATTGAGCGTGATCGCCTTCGCGAGGAAGTCCCCGTACACCGGACCGATGAGCCCCGTGGTGACGGCATACGCACCGAACGCGACGAAGAAGATGACCACGATGGTCGTCGTATCGAGCACCCCGATGAGTTGCGCGGTGATCGCAATGGCAAGAATCCCGACGCGCTCCGCGACGACGATGGCCAGCAGCAGAGGCTTGCGCCTCGTGCGCCCGCGAACGAGGTGGGCACCGACCAGCTGGGGCAGATAGTGACCAACGGCGTACACGGCGGCCACCAGACCGACCAACAGGGTACTGCCAGTGAGGGTCTGAACGAACGCCGGGATGATCGTGGTCTCGCTCAACAGCGAGATTGCGAAAGCGAAAGTCGCGCCGTCCAGCACGAGAAAGGCGAAGTTGCGACGCTGGTGCGCCGCCATCGCTCTCGAGTAGTCGGGCGCCGCGGCCCGAAGCCTGGCCGCGTCAGCGCTTACGGCCACTGCGCGCCCGCCCTGTCCTTGGCAATGAGAACGCGAAGTGATTCGACCGAGACCTCGAGCATGCGCGCACGGTCGGCGTCGGCATCCCCACCCTCCGACCACATGTGCATGATGCCCCCAGCGCGCACGCGGTTGATGGAACTGATCACGAAGATCGCCGCGGCCTCCATCTCGGAGCAGATTGCGCCGCCGGCGATCCACGCGTTCCAGCGGTCTGCGAGACGGGCGGCCATCGGCATCCGCTCCGGCTCGACTTCGCCGTAGAAGGAGTCCTTCGACTGGGTGACTCCCAAGCGGTAGTCAGCTCCGACAGTCCGCGCCGCGATCGCGAGCGCGTCAACGACCTGCGGTGACGCGACCGCCGGGAACTCCATGGGGAGGTAGTGGCTGGATGTTCCCTCGTCCCTGATCGCGGCGGTCACGATTGCCAGCTGCCCCGACGGAGTGTCGGGCTGCATCGCACCGGATGTCCCGACCCTGATGAACGTGTCAGCACCGAGCTTGATCAGCTCCTCGACCGCGATCGCGGCCGACGGGCATCCGATTCCGGTCGACACGACGCTGACCTTCTCGCCGTCGAGCGTGCCCGTCCAGGTCGTGTACTCCCGGTTCGAGGAGACGTGGGCCGCCTCATCGAACAGGGCGGCGATCGGCTCGCAGCGCCCTGGGTCACCGGGGAGCAGAACGTACCGGCCGACATCGCCCGGTCGCAGCTGCACGTGGTACTGCACGTCCTCGTCGTGTGACACGCTCATGCCGCCGCCGCCTCACGGTCGCGAGCGATCAGCTCGCGCATCCCCGCGATCGCCGCCGGCAGGAGGTTGTCGACCGAGCCTCGCTCGATCTCGTCGTCAGTCATCTCCGCCATGTCCCAATGACCGAGGATCATCATGATGCCCCCCGCCCGCACGCGCAGAGTCGACGCGACGATGTAGAGCGCAGCAGCCTCCATCTCCGAGCAGATCGCGCCGCCAGCCATCCACGCTGACCAACGCTCGGCGAGTCGATGCGCCACCGGCATACGACCGGGCTCGTGCTGACCGTAGAAGGAGTCCTTCGACTGCGAGATTCCGACGTGCACGGTTCTGCCCGTGCTTCGAGCCCCGACCGCAAGAGCCCGGGTGACGTCCAGGTCTGCAACCGCCGGGAACTCGACCGGCAGGTAGTGCAGCGTCGTACCCTCGTCGCGAATTGCGGCCTGGATCACACCCAGGTCTCCGGGATGGATGTCGGGCTGCATCGCCCCCGACGTCCCGACTCGCACGAAGGTGTCGGCGCCGACCTTGACGAGCTCCTCCATCGCGATGCTTGCTGACGGGCATCCGATGCCGGTTGATGTCACGGAGACCCGTTCGCCGTCGAGGGTGCCGGTCCAGGTCTCGTACTCACGGTTCTTCGCCACCAGCACGGGATCGTCGAAGAATCGTGCGATCGGCTCGCATCGACCCGGGTCGCCGGGAAGGAAGACATAGCGACCGACCTCTCCCGGAGCGACCTGGATGTGGTGCTGACGTTCAGTGTGGTCAGTTGTGGACATGGTGATGCATCCGTTTCTCTGGTGCGTCCGGCAAGCCGGCTATTTCTTGAAGGAGAAGGCGATCGCTGCGAGGATGACCCCCGCGAACAGAGTGGCCGCGATCAGGAAGGTGATCAGAACGAACAGGGGCGAGAAGGTGATCTCGTTCGCCAGCGACCACGTGCCTTTGGTGATCGCCACGACGGACAACGTGATGAGCACGACTGCACCCACGATGCCGACCACCCAGTCGCTGGCTCGACCCCGTACCTGCCGGTAGCTGGTCTTGATGCCATCAGAGCCGAACCCTCGCGACTCGAGCGAGATGGACAGCTGCTGCACACGTTCGATGGCACCGACGAACACGGGAACGAAGCTGGGCAACACGGCCGAGAAGCCCGTTCCCTTCATGCCTCGCGACTTCTGTGCGCTCATGATGATGCCCACCTCGCGTTGGAACACGGGGATCAGCTGCAGCGTCATGGCCAGCATGAAGTTGAGCGTGTAGGGCACCTTCAGCTTGGCGAACGACGTGAACAGGTCACTCGGGTGCGTGGTCATCACCATGATGAGAGCCATCAAGAGGGATGCCACGATCCGCCCCAGCAGAACGAAGCCGTAATACACCCCGTCGCCGTAGAGCACGAGTGGCCCGATCTGATCCACCGCGGTCCACGGCCGCTCGACCGCTGGCGCGATGATCTGGAGCGCCAGCAGAGAGGATCCGACGGGCACGAGGATGAGTGCGCCCTTGAGCAGGGGCTTGGTCACCCCCGCGATGGGCGCCAGCAGGAGCGCGAACAAGGCCATCGAGTAGAGGATGACGATGTTCTGAGTCGAGAAGGCGAGGATCACGTATCCCACGACCCAGACGAGCTTGGCGAGCGGATTGATTCTGTGGATGATCGAGTTTCCCGGGATCATCGCGATCGGCATTGCTGCTTGCATTGACATGTCTGTAGTTCCTGTTCGTCAGCCGGCGACGCTCGAGGTACGCCCGCGTCGGGCGGACTTCCCACGGCGCTGGGCGATGTCGGCAGCCAGTTCGGCCGGGGTGAGCGCGACGGGTCCTCCGAGGGGCACCACAGTCTGGAGGGCGATCTGCGTCACCTGGGGAGCCTGGAGGTTGGTCCTGGCCATCAGCGCCTGGTCTGCGAAGACCTCGCGCGGCGAGGCATCCGCGATCACCTCGGTGCTCTTCATCACGATCACGCGCTCGACGACGTCGGCCAGCAGCGGCATGTCGTGGGAGACGCAGACGACCGTCGTTCCTCGCTCTCGCAGGCGACGCATGAGGCCGTTGATGATGTGCGTGGTGTTGTGGTCCTGACCTGTCGAGGGCTCGTCGAAGATGATGATCGGCGGGCGCATCGCCACGATCGAGGCGATTCCCACGAGTTTGCGCACGGGGAAGCTGACCCGATAGGGATGCTCTTCGATGAACTCCTGGAGTCCGAAGAACTCGACAACCTCGTCGACTCGCTCGGTGATCTCATCCTCGGGAACCCCGATGTTGCGCGGGCCGAACTCGAGCTCCATGCGAACCGTTCGGGCGAACAGCTGGTGGTTCGGGTTCTGGAACACGTACCCGACGTGGGCGGCCATCTGCTGAACGCTGTGTTTCGCGGTGTCGACACCGTTGACAATCACCGTTCCTGCGGTGGGCTTGAGCAGCCCGTTGAAGAGCTTGGTGAGCGTCGTCTTGCCAGAGCCGTTCTGCCCGATGATTCCGATGATCTCACCGTGCGCGACCTGGAGGTCAACGCCACCGAGGGCGACAACGTTGCCCGTCGGATAGACGTAGCGCGCCCCGCGGACATCGATCGCCAGGGTTGGGTTGGTGGGGGTTGACTCAACCATTCTTCGCTCCCAGCAGTTCGGAGATCTCGGCTACTGCCGGCTCGGTGGTGATCGGAATCGGGCCCTTCCACAGGCCGTAGTCGGTGCCGAGGATGGTGGCGAGTTCCGCCGCCTCCGGCACCCGGAGTTTGAGAGCCGCGAGGTCGTCGACACGACTGAAGATCTCCTGCGGCGTTCCATTCATGACGATTCGACCCTGATCAAGAACGATGACGCGGTCGGCGTAGCGCGCCATGACCTCCACCTCGTGCTCGATGACGATCACGGTCATCCCCCGGTCGCGATTGAGCTTCGCGGCCATGTCGAATACTTCCTGCTTGCCGATGGGATCGAGGTTCGACGTCGGCTCGTCCATGATGAGAATCTGGGGCGCCATGGCGAGCACGGCTGCGATGGCGAGACGCTGTTGCTGACCACCGGAGAGCCCGAGAGGCGACCGCTCCTCGAAACCGGCGAGGCCGACGAGCTCCAGAGTCTCGGGGATGATCCGTTTCATGTCCTCGTAGGCAACCCCCGCGTTCTCGAGCCCCAGCGCGACCTCCTCGGCCGCCGACATCTGACTCATCTGGAACTCGGGATTGTCGAACACCATGCCTACGAGCTTGGACATCTCCCGCACCGGGTAGTCCGAGACGGTGAGGCCGCCCACCGTCACCGTTCCCGTGAGGTCTCCACCCAGCATCGTGGGCACGACACCGTTGACGCAGAGGCCCATAGTGGTCTTCCCCGCACCATTGAGCCCCAGCACCGCGACGTACTCGCCAGGCATGATGCTGAACGAGATGTCGCGCAGGGCCGGTTCCTCTGTTCCGGGATAGGTGAAGGTCACGTTGTCGAAGGTGATGATTGGTTCTGGCATTGCTCTCCTTGAGGCTGGGGGTGCCCCCGCGGGCGAGGGCACCCCCAGGTCAGTTGTGGATCAGGCGGACGCGCCGGCGTTCAGGGCGAGGAACACGACGATGATGAGCACGCCGACGACGACTCCGGCCACCGCGAGCAGGACACCCTTGAGCGGGGTGGCCTTCACGATGTCGATGTTCGCCGTCAGTGACTTCGGCAGCGCCTCGATGATCGCCAGAGCGACGAAACCTCCGATGATCTTGTCTGCAAGCGACGTGAGGATGTTCGACGAGAAGACCGAACCCACCAGGTTCTGCCCCACCGCGAGGAACGTACCGGTGAGCGCATCCGCGCCGTTGCCGGTCGCGCCACCGAACACCAGGACGATGATCGGGGCAGCCACGATCGTGCAGGCGACCGCAACGATCACGTTCAGCAGGAAGAAGCGCGGGATCGTGCGACCGAGCTTCCAGGAACGGACGCCGTAGCCCCAGATCAGGGCGCCAACGACGTTCACCAGGGCGAACGGCAGGCTGACCGGACCGCTGATCAGCGCTGAACCACCGTTGGTGAGGACGCCGACTAGAGCGCCCCACCAGGGTCCGAGCACGATCGCGGAGATCGCGGTGCCGATCATGTCCAGATACACGGGCAGGCGAAGGGCGCTAGCGATGTATCCGCCAACGATGTTGAGAGCGACGCACACCGGGATGAGCGTCACGATCAACGTCATCGGGAGGTTGTTGCGGTTGAGTCGGCTGCTCTTCTTCGGAGCGGCCGCTACGGGGGCACTAGTCATTGCTTTGCCTTTCGGATGGGTTGTTATTTCTGCCCGGCGACTCTGCCGGCAGCGGTGAGGACTTTCGCGTCGTCCCGTTCGGACGACGCACTGCTTGTGCTCTCGTGGAGCGGTTGTCCGCCGGTGGGACCACGGTGCACGTACAGGTTCATCACGTCGCTGCGCAACGAGACGATCGAGTACATGACGGGGGTACCGTCGGCGAGGTCGTGCACTTGGGAGAGCACGAGTATGGGGGTGCCTTCCGGCACGTCGAGCCGCTTCGCAGACGCGAGCGGTGCGGCGAGGGCCTCGATCCGAGCGGTACCGCTCGATACGGGCTGGTTATGGGTCGCCTCGAGCAGTTCGTAAATCGAGTTCTCGTAGGCGGCCGGGGTCAGCGGCAGGCCGCGTACCACGGCCAGGTGGTCGACGCTGTCCGCGATGGGAACGCCATCGGCGGTGCGGGTGCGCCGCACGACCACACACTTCGACCCTTCCGGCAACCGAAGGGCGGCGAGCACGGCCGCGGGAGCGAGCTTCCTCTGCACGCTCAGCCCGGTCGTGCCAGGCTCCCGCCCGGACGCCCGGATCACCTCACTCACCGAAAGGTTGGTTTCGAGGATCATGCTCACGCTCACGCGGCCCGTACTCCGCACGAACGTGCCGCGGCCCTGCTCCCTGCTGACAAGTCCTCGTGCCTGCAGGTCCGCCACCGCACCGCGAACTGTTGTTCGACTCACCGAGAACTCGGCCGCCAGCTGGGGCTCGGTCGGCACGCGCTCGCCCGCGGCATAGATGCCGTTGACGATGCGGCGCTCGAGCTCCTGAGCAACCGACTGAACTCTCAACATTGAGCCTTCAATTCATGTGACGAATGGCAAGTGGATACAGCGTGGCGGGCGCCTTAGCGACCGGTCAAGGTGAAAACGCATCTGCGAGGAACTGCACGAAGATCTGCGCATCCGCGCGTTTTGCCACCCGCGCGTTGGCCTGCTCGACCGACCACGGACGGGTGTCAACGAGCATCGCACCGAGGGTGCGCTCCCCTGTGGTCTCGACGTGTACCGGGCAGGTCAGCATCTCGGTAACGACCTCGGGGTGCAGTAGGTAGGCCACACACAGCGCATCATGGACCGGGGCGGTGAGCTTCGCCGCGTCGGGTGCGTCCGGGTAGTGACCGATGCGATGGCGGATGAGAGCGCTCGTCCCCCTCGCGCCGGGAGTGCCGATCTGATCGAGGCGGTCGCAGTCCGCGAGGCTGATGGGAGCATCATGCGTCGCATCCAGGGGAAGAATCGTGATCTCGCGAATGCCCGAGCTCAGAACCGCCTCAGCGGCCTCAGGGTCAACCCAGAAGTTGAACTCGGCTGCCGGTGTCACATTCCCCCACCCGATCGATCCGCCCATGATCACCAGTCGCGGGATGCGGCTGGCCAGCTGAGGTGCTGCGGCGAGTGCGGCAGCCACGTTGGTCAGAGGCCCAACGGCGACGAGTACCACGTCGAGATTGGCGTCGTCAGAGTAGGTATCGATCAAGAACTGCACGGCGTTGGTGCCCTGCACCGTGCTGACGGCTGGCGGAAAGTCGAGGTACAGCTGCTGGAACTCCGGATCGTCGCCATTGAGTACCGCTCGGGGAATCGGGAAGTCGGGGCGGACCAACGGTCGGGGCGCCCCCGCGAACACCGGCACCGAAGATCCGATGTGATCGAGCACTCGCAGCGAGTTCTCCGTCGTGTTGGCCAGAGGAACGTTGCCGTTGACGGTGGTGACGGCAATCAGGTCGAGCTCGGGATGCAGCGCCGCAGCCATGATGGCCACGGCGTCGTCACTGCCCGTGTCGCAGTCGATGATGAGTCGGATGGTCATGGTTGGTTCCTGTCAGTAACTGGATGTCGCTGCGGTGGCTGAGTCGGACACGATCTGAATTCCGGCGCTCGTTCCCACGAGATCGGCGCCGGCCTCGAGGAGCGAGCGCACCTGGTCGAGGGACTTGATCGACCCGGAAGCCTTGACCTGTGCGCGTCCCGCTGCGGCATTGACCAGCCAGGCGATGCTTGCGGGGTTGGCGGTCTCCACGGCGCCGCTGCTCGCGTTCTTCAGATACGCGGCCCCGGCCTCGATGGAGAGCTCGACGGCGACCCGTCGCTCTTCAGGCGTCAGCAGGGGCAGCTCCAACATCACCTTGATCGGTACGCCCGCCGCATCAACGACTCCGGCAATGTCGTCTCGGAACGCGTCCCACAGGCCGCTCTTGAGCCATCCGATCTGCACTCCGATGTCGATCTGGTTTGCGCCGAGGCGCACCAGTTCGGCGGCCTCTGCCGCTTTGCCCGCTGAGGTCATGGTTCCCACGATCGGAAAGTCGAGGGCAGAGGCGGTGAGCACCCCGGTGCCTTCGAGTTCGGCCGAAACGACCGGCACCCAGGAGCCCGGAACCATTGCGGCATTGAATCCCCATTCGATGCACTCCCGCGCGTGATCCACCATGCGATCTCGAGTACTGTCCGCCTCGATGAGAGTGTGCTGGATGTGGCGTGCCACAGTTGTCGTGTCGCTCATGGGTAACTGCGTTCCTCCTGGTGCATCGTCGGTTCACCGAGATCGGAGCGGATGGCAAGCGCCGGGACGACCTCGGCGATTCCCACCGCGTGGGCCCCTGCACGGGCCGCCCAACGGGCTGCGCCCAGAAGAGGCACCGATTCGGCCACAGCGACGGCGAGCGCCGCCGTGAAGGCATCGCCGGCACCGGTGGTGTCGACAGTGACCGCCACGGGGTGCGGTGGGATCTCAGTCGCCACACCCGCCTGAACAACGATGGCTCCGCGCGATCCGAGCGTCAGCACAACATCGCATCCGATCACGGTGGAGAGTTCGATCGCGAGTGAACTCTCGGAGCGTTCGTCATCGTGGCGGATACCCAGTAGCGCTCGGGCCTCGGAGGCGTTCGGTGTGACGATGTCGGCAATGCCGACAAGGTCACCCATCGGCACGGTCGCCGGAGCCGGATTCAGCAGGCGCGGGGTGCCCTCCTCGGCCGCGATCTCGAGCGCCCGCCGCGCGACACCCCACGGCACCTCGAGCGAGACAACGAGCAGTTCGGCATCCCGGATGCGGCTACGGAACCGTTCAACATGACGGGGTTCAAGAAGAGCAAGGGCCCCGGGAGCGATTGCGATCCGGTTCTCGCCGGTACCGTCCACGAGGATGAACCCCGTCATTGTGGGGGCGGGAGTGACGACAACCGCACCCCAATCAACTCCCTCAGAGGTCCAGAGGGAGTAGGCGTCGCGTCCCGCGGAGTCGTCACCGACCGAACTGAAGAGCGCGACCGAGTGGCCGAGACGTGCAATCGCTATCGCCTGATTGGAGCCCTTGCCGCCCGGACCGCTGGCCAGGACACCCCCGGTCACGGTCTCCCCGGCCTCGGGGGCGTGGTCGAGGCGCATCGTCATTCCGATGCCGAAACCACCCGCCACTGCGATCATCATTGACCATCCGAAACACTCGAGTAACCGTTTCGGCGACCATACTGAGCGACAGATCATCACACCAATATCAACGCTCATGTGAGCACAATTCCGTCCGTGCGCTGCAACTATGCGCAGGCCCGCGGCGAGGCCGGTGACCGTTGATCAGACCTCCCGACGGATCGGCAACGTCGGCGGACAGGTCGTGAAATCGCACCCTCGACGCCCAGTAGGATCTGGACATGACGAGTTCAAGCTCCTCGGGGATGACCGTTCCGTGAGCGGCTGGGTTCTCGCCCTCGATCTCGGTGGCACCAAAGTCGAAGCCGCGCTCGTGGATGAATCGGGCGCCCTCCTTCCCGGCAGCCGTTTTCGGTCACCGACGGGCCGAGAGTCGACCAGTGAGCAGCTCGCCGCGAGCGTCGACACGGTCGTGCGCCAGAGTCTGGGCACGCTGCCCGGCGGAGGTGAGCTCCTCGGTGCCGGAATCGGCTCGGCCGGCCCCATCACTGTCGCGACCGGTCTGGTATCCCCACTCAACCTTCCGAGCTGGCGTGACTATCCCCTCCTCGAGCACGTTCGCGCACTGCTTCCCGGTATTCCCGTGACCCTTCGCATGGACGGCGAGTGCATCACCCTCGCCGAGCACTGGGTGGGCGCTGCACAGGGGTCTCAGAATCTCATGGGCATGGTCGTCTCGACGGGTATCGGCGGCGGCCTCATCCTGGGAGGGCGCGCCATTGCCGGGCCCACCGGAAACGCCGGGCACATCGGACACCTCGAGGTCGGCGGCTACGACGACCCCTGTGCGTGCGGTGGAACCGGATGTGTGGAGGCGATCGCGTCAGGCCCGAAGACAACCGCCTGGGCGCAGAAGCAAGGCTGGTCGGGCAGCACGGGGGAAGATCTCGCCACAAGCTACAGCGCTGGCGACCCCATCGCGATCGCTGCGGTCACCCGATCCGGAACTGCCATCGGCCAGGCGATAGCCTCCGCTACCGCGCTCGTCGATCTCGAGCTGGTGGCGATCGGTGGTGGGTTCTCGCACGTATCTCCCGACCTCTTCGACCTGATTCGGCGGGCGATCGACGAGCGGGCCGCGTTCCCGTTCGTCACCAAGGTCAGGGTGATCCCCTCGGCCCTCTCGGGTGATGGCCCGCTGATCGGAGCGGCCGCGCTCATCCACCGCTCATCGTTGGTCAGCTAGGCGCGTCGCGCCAGATCGTCTTCGACCATTCGAGGCCGCGCCAGCACGACTGCCGGGATGAGGGCGACCAGCACGAGACCGATCAGGAAGATCAGGGGCACGACCCACGAGCCCGTCAGGTCATGGATGAACCCCAAGGTCAACGGACCCAAGGCGGCCGCTCCGTAGCCGATGCTCTGCACGAATCCGCTCAGAGCGACGGATGCCTCGTGCGTGCGGGTGCGCAGGTTGATCAGCGTGAGTGTCAGCGGGAAGACGATCGGGCCACTGCCGATGAGCAGCACCCAGAGCCACGTCGCCTGTGCGGGGGCGACGAGCATCCCGAGATAGCCAGTGACGAAGAACGCGACGCCCAACGCCAGCATCCACCCCACATTGCGCACTCTCACCGCGATCAGCGGCACGACCAGGGCGAACGGCAGGCCCATGATCGCGAACAGCGCGAGCAGACCGCCCGCCTCAGTCGCGCCCAGGGTCGTGAGATCGGTGATGATCGCGGGCAACCACGCGAACATCGCGTAGACGTTGAAGCTCGGTACCGCGAACGCGATCGTGATCGCCCAGGCCACCGGCGAACGCCACATCCTGCCGACCAGCTGGGGCGCCGCCTCCTCGACCAGACCGTCGTTCGCCGAGGCGCGATCGTCGGCTCGGCGTCTGAGCCACAGGAAGAACCAGGGCGCGGCGGCCGCAACCGCGACGAGCCCCCAGATCCCCAGCGATACCCGCCAGCTGGTGGCCTCGGCGATCGGCGCCGCCACCAGCGGCGGAATCGCAGCCCCGATCGCCATGAGCGTGGCGTAGGTGGCCGTCATGAGGCCGATGCGGTCGGGGAAGTATCGCTTGATGACCGGCGGCAGCAGGATGTTCCCAAAACCCATGCCCGCGAGAAGCACCACGCTTCCGGCCACCAGGGTGGCGTAGTCTCCGGCACTCGCGCGCAGAATGCCGCCCGCGACCATAGCCGCACAGGCAGCGGCGAGCGTCGCCTCGAGTCCGAGCCGTCGCGCGACCGCCGGGGCCACGATGCCCGACGCCGCGAATGCGAGCGGAGGAAGCATGCCCAGAAAGCCGATTCCCAGGTTGCCCAAGGGGATGTCCCGCGAGATCACCGCGTAGATCGGAGACACAGCGGCAACGGCGGTGCGCAGGTTGACGGCGAGAAGCACGATGCCCACGAACGCGAGCGAGCGCCCCGCCCAGAGTGGGCGGTTCGCGGCTGCGGTCACCGGTGAGCTTTCGGGGGCACACCCAAAATCACTCGGATCTGGTCCTCGTCAGCACCCATCTGCACCGCGAGCTCGTCGGGTCCGGGGAACTTGCGCATGCCGCGGATGTACTCGACGAACGACACCTCGACGACCTCGTCGTAGATGTCGAAGGCCGCATCGATCGCGTGCGCCTCGATCTGTCGATCGACAATGCCCTCGAATGTCGGGTTGTTTCCGATCGAGACGGCTGCCGGGTAACGGATGTCGCGCGCAGTGAGCCACGCCGCATAGACCCCGTCGGCCGGCACGAAGCCGTCGACCTCACGCGAAAGGTTGGCCGTGGGATAGCCCAGCTCGCGACCCCGCTGGTGCCCGTGCACAACCGTCCCACTGATCGTGTGCGGAGCACCGAGCAGCCGAGCGGCCTCGGCGACGCGCCCCTCGCTCAGGAGCTCGCGGATCCAGCTCGACGACATTCGGCGACCATCGACCGCGGTGACATCATCGACGATGAGCACCTCGAAGCCGTGCGCGGCGCCGAGTTCGATGAGGGTCTCGACGCTTCCGGCGCCCTTCGCGCCGAACCTGAAGTCGGCCCCGACGAGCACCACCGCCGCCTTGAGCGACTCGACGAGCACAGCGCGCACGAACTCCTCGGGCGTCTCATCCGCCAACGATCGGTCGAAGGTGAGCACGAGGGTCGCGTCCGGATCCGTCGCCGCCAGGAGGTCGAGCTTCTGCTCAGTGCTGACGAGCGGTTCGGGACACACCTCGGGCCGCAGTAGTGACAGCGGGTTGCGATCGAAGGTAACGACGACCGACGCGAGTCCGCGTGCGGCCGCCGTGGTGCGCAGGCGGTGCACCATCGCCCGGTGTCCCTCGTGCACGCCGTCGAACTTGCCGATCGTCACAACGCTCCGACCGAAGTCGGCAGGAACATCCGAGAGGCTGGTGAAGATCCTCATCGGGCTGCCTCGACCGCGGGTCGGGTGCGCACGAGCCAGAGAATCCCGAAGATGGGCAGCAGGAGCGGGATGAACAGATAGCCGCGCCCGAAGTACGACCACACGGTGTCGGCCGGGAAGAGCACGGGGTCGATCACGCTGAGCAGCCCGATCACCAGTACACCGAGCAACTCGAAGCTGATGGTGACCCAGGCAACCAGATACCAGGCACGGCCGCGATTGAGGAGGGCCACTGTGGCGAGGATGTAGACCAGTCCGGCCAGCCCGGAGAGCAGGTAGGCGACCGGTGCATCATCGAACTTCGTCGCGATCTGGAAAAGAGACCGTGCAGTCGCGCCGAGGGCGAGCACCGCGTACACGGCAATCAGCACACGACCGACGCCGATCGCGCGGGTGGAACCTTTCTCAGCCATCGGGTCAACTTTAGGCGACTCGACGGCCTGCACTTCCCCGCTCACGCGACCTGGACGAACCAGATCTGGCCCATACGGTAAAGCATCACCGCGACGGCCAAACAGGCGACGCCGACGATGACGGTGCTCCAACGGTTGCGCTCCACGAGCGCCCAGAACACAGCGAGCGGCGGCAGCAGCGCCGCCGAGACCAGGTAGACCCAGAACTCCAGACCGCTGCCGGTCGGCGCATTGCCGACGGCAGGGGCGACGATGGCCACGATGATCTGCGCGATCAGCAGAAGCTCGACCAGTGCCGCGGATGCGAGCACGAGATCGTTGGGTTTGCGACCGGCCAGGCCGAGCACGACGGCCAGAAGCCCGGCGGCGACGGCGACCACCAGTTGTACCGACGTGAACCACTCGATCATGTCTGCTCTCCCTGGGTTTCGATTCTGCTCGGCGCTGTTGGGTCCGGCGGAAAGTTCACGAGGACGACGGCCTTGCCGTCGACTGCTTCGACGAGGCCGACGAGGCGACCGTCCGGGGCAACCGCCGCTCGCGTTCCCGCGCCGGCGAGCGCGATCCGCTTGCCGTGGGCGAGGTCGACGGCCTCCTGGGTGGTCAGGTCGAGTCGGGGGTGAAGGGATGCCGCGACGGCGGCCGGGGCGAGCATCCTCTCGGCCAACGGCTCTTCCAGCCCGACCGCCGCATCCACTCGGAACGGGCCAATGCGGGTGCGCCGCAGGGCCGTCAGGTGACCGCCGACTCCCAGCAGGTCCCCCAGGTCGCGGGCGAGCGCGCGAATGTACGTGCCCGAGCTGCAATCCACGCGAACGTCAACGTCGATCCACTCCGATCGACGGATGGCCAGCACGTCGAAGGCGGAGACCGTCACGCTGCGCGGGGCAAGCTCGACCGGCGCGCCCTCGCGAGCCAGGGCGTAGGCGCGACGGCCATCCACCTTGATCGCGCTGACGCTGCTCGGGCGCTGGAGGATGGTGCCGGTGAATCCTGCCGCCCCCGCGATGATCGCGTCGTCGGTGACGGCGGTGAGCGCCTCTGCTGGCCCGCCAGCGAGCGGCTCGCCCTCGGCGTCATCCGTGGTCGTCGCAACACCCAGTCTGATCGTGGCCGTGTACTGCTTGTCGAGACCGACGATGTAGGTCAGCAGGCGCGTCGCCGAGTTCACGCCGAGGATCAGCAGGCCGGTCGCCATCGGGTCGAGGGTTCCCGCGTGGCCGACCTTGCGGGTGCCGACGGACTTGCGGGCACGGGCGACCACGTCGTGGCTGGTGATGCCCTGCGGTTTGTCGACGAGCAGGATGCCGCTGGCGGGGTTGGCCGGTGCGGACTTCACTCTTGCGATCCTAACGCTGCCGTCCGGGCGCGCGTCCCGGGCGGACGGGGTACACGCCCCTAGTATCTGAGCATGCGGATCGGCGTCATCGGAGCGGGAGCGGTCGGCGGCGCCATCGCGGCACTGCTCGCGCGGGCCGGCCACGAGGTCGAGGTGACGGCGCGCGGCGCGCACCTCGACGCGATCCGGGAGCGAGGCATCCACCTCACCGGCGGCTGGGGCGAGTACACGGCCAGCGTTCTCGCCAACGAGACTCTGACCCGCGGACCCGAGCTTGCCATCCTGGCGACGAAGGCTCAGGATGCCGTGGCTGCGATCCGCGAGAACGTCGCGCTGTTGAGAGGGGTCCCCCTCGTCGTCGTGCAGAACGGACTCGACAGCCTCACCAATGCGCACGCCGCCACCCCGCGCAGCGACATCGTGGGAGCCCTCGCGACCTACGCGACCTCGTACCTCTCCCCAGGCGAGATCGCCATCACCACCCCGGGCCCGACCTATCTCGGCGTCGAGGGCGAGAATGACCTGCCCGCCCGGTACGCGGCGCGCATCCTCAACGAGGTGATGCCGACGACCGTCATCCCCAACTTCCGTGGCGCCCAGTGGACCAAGCTCGTGATCAACCAGGTCAACGCACTGCCCGCGATCACCGGGCTCAGCGTGCAGGAGGTGGTGGCCAATCGGCGCCTGCGCCGGGTGATGACCTCGAGCATGCGGGAGTGCGTGCGCATCGGATTCGCGAGCAGGGTGCACTACGAGAAGCTCCAGGGACTCGGCCCCAGACTGCTTCGATTGTTCTCGATCCTGCCGTTGTGGGCCGGTCAGGCACTGCCAGCACTCATGAGCGCCAGGATCGGGCGCACCCCCAACCCCGGATCGACGCTGCAGAGCATCCGACGCGGACAAGCCAGCGAGATCGACTACCTCAACGGGTCTGTGGTGCGGGCGGCCGAGGCGCGCGGGCGGCGGGCGCCGGTCAACGCCGCGCTGGTTGCGCTCGTGCACGAGGTCGAGGCGTCGGGCGAGTTCTTCACCGTGGATGCGGTAGCGGAGCGGGTGGCCGGGCGCTAGCAGCTGTCTGCACTGCGCCTACTGTTCGCAGACAGCTAGCAGCTGTCTGCGAAGATCCTCCGGGGGTGGTCGAAGTCGGAGTTGTCGACGATCGCCGTGGCCCTGGCGCGCGGATCCGCCTCGGCGAGGTAGAGCGCCTGCCCGTCGAGGTAGCGTTGCGCGGCGGGAGCCCCGTCGCGGGTCGTGAGCCGGGCATCCGCGATCTCTCGGGGCACCTCGAGCCAGATCGAGTAGTTCCACAGACCGCGCAGCTGCGGACGGTTGAGGAAGATGCCATCGACGATGAGCGTGGCATCCTGCGGTCCGGTCTGCCACGCCATCTCGACCGCGGTGTCGCGCGCGACGTCCCAGGCGGCGGTCACGAAGCCCGCGCTTCCGCCGAGGCGGAACGGCTCGACCAGCACTCGGCGAAACAGGTCGTAGTCGAACGAGTCGGCGTAGAAGCCCTCGGCCGAGTCCGGGCCCTTCACGTAGCGCTCGGCGCGCGGCCGGTGGAACCCGTCGATGGATGCCCGGAACACCGCATGCCCGTTGCGACCCAGTCGTTCGGCCAGGGCATCCGCGAAGTGGGTCTTGCCCGCACCGTCGACACCGTCGACCGCGAGAAAGGTGCGTCCCTTGCCGTAGTTGTGCAGGAACTCATCGGCGAGCGAGTCGAGCACGTCACGCTTGAGCGGTGTGAACCTAGCCATGCGCCCAGTCTAGATTTGCCCGTCTAGGTTTGAGTCGTGGATATCGCCCTCGCCGTCAACGACTGGTTCGTCGCCCACCGGCGCGACCTGCCGTGGCGTCGGGAGGGGTTCGGCGCGTGGGGCATCCTCGTGAGCGAGATCATGCTGCAGCAGACGCCGGTCGTGCGGGTGGTGCCGCGGCTGGCGCAGTGGCTGGAGCGCTGGCCGACTCCGGCCGCGCTGGCGGCCTCTCCCCCGGCCGAAGCGGTGCGCGCGTGGGATCGTCTAGGGTATCCGCGCCGGGCGCTGAACCTGCATGCCGCGGCGGTGGCCATCGCGGAACGGCACGGTGGCGTCGTGCCGGCTTCGGTGGATGACCTGCTCGCCCTGCCCGGAATCGGCGACTACACCGCCCGGGCCGTGGCCGCGTTCGCCTACGGCGAGCGGCATCCGGTCGTCGACACGAACGTGCGGCGCGTCATCGCTCGAGCGGTGCTGGGGCAGGCGGTGGCCGGGCCGCCATCCACCCGACGAGACCTCGCCGCCATGGAGGCGCTCCTGCCCGAATCACTCCCGGATGCCCGGCTCTTCAACGCCGGCATGATGGAGCTTGGCGCCCTCGTCTGCACCGCTCGCGCCCCGCGCTGCGACGAGTGCCCGCTCGCTTCGGCGTGCGCGTGGCGGGCCGCCGGATATCCCGAGTACGACGGCCCCCGGGCGGCGGTGCAGAAGAAGTTCGAGGGCAGCGACCGTCAGGTGCGCGGCCTCATCATGGCCGAGCTTCGCGCCAGCGACATCCCGGTCACGGCTTCTGAGATCTCGACCGTGTGGCCGGATGCGACACAGCGCGACCGCGCACTGGCGGGGCTGCTTGCCGACGGGCTCGTGGTCGCTGTGGACGGCGGGTACGAGTTGCCGCGGTAGGCGCGATTCGAGCATACGTTCGAAGAAATGTCGGTGGCATGGTGTGAAGTGGAACCATGAGATTCGAGGCAGAGCAGTCCGGCGAAAGCACTGCGCTCGCTCCGACCGCGCTCGCTCCGACCGCGCGCCTGCACGGCGCCATGGCGAACACCCTCGGCGATCTCATCGACAGCATCGCCGCACTCGACCGCATGGAGGCGTCGCTCGCCGCGTACAAGGCCGAGCTCATCGATCAGGCGAGGCGGTGGAGCGAGGTCGCTGAGCAGTCGCTGGGCGGCTCCGATGGTGGCTGGAACGCCGAGGTGCGCGCCCGGCGGGTCATCGCCTCGGAACTCGCCTGCGCATTGCGCATTCCGGAACGCACCGCAGAATCCCTCATTGCCGACAGCGCGGCTCTTGTCGACCTGCCGAAGACTTTCGCGGGCCTCAGCGCAGGCGCGATCAGTTGGCGCCACGCTCGCTCGATTGTTGATCACGCGCGGTCGCTGCCCACGGAGTCGTGGGGTGCGTTTGAGACGACAGTCGTTCCACTCGCCGAGACCTTGACCGTGGCCAAGTTCGACCGGCGCGCCCGCACCGTGCGCGAGCGACTGTGCCCCGAAACCATCGAGGAACGGTTCACGGATGCCGCTGCGCAGCGATCCCTCACTCTCGAGCCTGCCCGCGACGGTATGGCCGTGCTGTCGGCGTACCTGCCGGCGGTTGTTGCGCACGGCATCTACAACCGCATCACCGACCTGGCCACCGCCCAGCAGTCACCCGCCGAGGAGCGCACGCTCACGCAGCTGCGCGCCGATCTGTTCGCGGAGCTGCTGCTCGACGGCCGCCTCGACTCGGGTGGGGATCGCGGCATCCGCCCCCGGGTGTTCGTGACCGTTCCCGTGCTGACCCTCTTGGGCGTGAGCGACGAGCCCGCCACGCTCGAGGGTTACGGCCCCATCGATCACGACACCGCAATGCGTCTCGCCGCGACCGCTCCGAGCTTCACACGGCTTCTCACGCACCCCGAGACGGGTGCTGTGCTCTCGGTGGGCCGCGACAGATACACGGTGCCTGCAGACCTGCGCACCTGGCTCCGAGTTCGGGATGGCACGTGTCGCTTCCCCGGGTGCAATCGCGCCGCCCGGATTTGCGAGATCGACCACACACAGGATTGGCTGCACAACGGGCAGACCGCTCACGACAATCTCGCGCATCTGTGCCCCGCGCATCACCGACTGAAACACCAGACTCGATGGACGGTTACTCAGTCGACCGGTGGCGTTCTGAAGTGGACCTCGCCGAATGGCCGCGCCTACACGACCCAGGCAGAGACCCGGATGCAGCCTGCCTAACTGGCGTCGTCCGTAGCAGACTGTACGCATGCCCGAGTTGCCCGAGGTTCACGCCCTGGTCACCGACCTGGGCGCGCGGCTGATCGGCCACACGGTCAAGCGACTCGACCTGGTCTCCTTCGCGGCGCTGAAGACGTTCGACCCTCCGGCGTCTACACTGGCGGGCCGTACCGTGACTGCGGTTGCCCGTCACGGCAAGTACCTCGACCTGGTGTTCGGCGACAGCGACGCTGGCGAAGAGCTCCACCTCGTGATGCACCTGGCTCGCGCAGGCTGGGTCCGCTGGCGCGAGGCGGCACCCGCCGTCGGTAAGCGCCCGGGTGCTGGACCGCTCGCTGCCCGGCTGGTCATGGTCGGCGATGCCGACCTGGCCGAAGACGCCGGCATCGACGTCACCGAGTACGGCACCAAGAAGTCGCTCGCGATCTGGGTGGTGCGGCGACCGCAGGATGTGCCTGGGCTCGCGTCGCTCGGGCCCGACCCGCTCGCCAACAACTTCACCCTCGAGCACTTCCGCGCGATACTCGCCGCTCAGGGCCGCGCCCAGATCAAGGGAGTGTTGCGCAGCCAGTCCGTGATCGCGGGCATTGGCAACGCGTATTCCGACGAGATCCTGCACGCCGCCAAGATGTCCCCCTTCAAGCCTGCCGCGATGGCTCCGGATGACTCGGGCCGCCTGTACGACGCCATGCAGGAGACGCTGCGCGCCGCCGTCGCCCGGGCCGACGGGCTCGCGGCATCCGAACTGAAGGCCGAGAAGAAATCGAACCTCCAGGTGCACGGCCGCAACGGCCAACTCTGCCCGGTCTGCGGCGACACCGTGCGGCAGGTGATCTACGCGGACTCGACCTTCCAGTACTGCCCCACCTGCCAGACCGGCGGCAAGCCACTCGCCGATCGAGTGCTCTCGCGACTGCTGAAGTGAATGGCTAGGCTCGGCGCATGACCCAGACCGCTCCCGCCGACGGCCAGCCCGCGACCCGTCGGCGCACGACAGTGCCCAAGGTGATCGCCCTGCTCGGCCTGCTCGCGATCGTCGTGCTCTGGGGCTTCGAACTGCAGGCGCTGACCTGGGAGTCGGGCGACCGAGTGCTGCGCCTCAGCTACGGGGCCATCGCCGTGGCATCCGTCACCACCATCGCGGCCATCATCTGGACCGCGTGGTCGGCACGCAAAGGCGGCGCGATCGCGGTGCTCGTGATCAGCGTGCTCGTCAACCCGATCTGGTTGCTGCTGCTGATCCGCGCCCTCGGCTGATGGACGCCGATCTTGCGGCCCTGCTCTCCTCGGCAGTCGAACAGCTGCGCGCCGCCGACGTCGCCGACGAAGCCCTCGCCGAACTGAGGCCCGCGCGGCGAATCGGCCCGATCACCAAGCCCATGCGGTTCGTGCCGGCGGGGCGGGCATGGCGGCTCGGCGAGATCCTCCTCGACACGGATGCCCGGCTCTACTCCACCGGATCGGTCACCCGCGCGCTCACCCCGAAGGACTTCGCGGCCAACAAGAGCCAGGCGGAGGAGGACCGCCGCGAGCTGCAGCGGGCGGCGGTACGCGGCAGGTTCGCCACCGGCGAGGCCGTCAACTTCGGCTATGCGCCCCTGGAGCCCGGCGACGACCGGCTGCAGTTAGTCGACGGCACGCCGACGCTGCGCCTCCAGCACGCAGAGGTGCCACTCGAGACCTACCTGGCCGACCGTATCCGCTTCGCGATCAACCCCGGCTGGGACTGACTACCCTTCCTCGTCGTCCTCGTCGATCACGCGAGGCTTCACGTACGGGTCCTCGTCGCCGGCATACTGCGCGGTCTTGGCGAGCGACTCCACCTCGGCGTCGCGCGCAGCGGCCTCAGTCAGCAGCGAGTCGATGAGGGCCGCATTCTCCGGGATGCCGTCGGCGATGAACTCGAGACTCGGCGTCAGCCGGGCGGTGATGTTCTTTCCGACCTCGCTGCGCAACATGCCGGTGGCGGACTTGAGGGCCGCGGCCGTGTCGGCACGCTCCTCGTCGCTGCCGTAGACCGTGTAGAAGATCGAGGCGTGCTGAAGGTCGCCGGTGACACGAACATCCGTGATGGTGACGAATCCCAACCGCGGATCCTTGATGCCACGCTCGAGCGTCTTGGCCACGATCACCTTGATGCGGTCCGCCATCTTCGCGGCCCGTGCTGCGTCTGCCATGTTCCAGCTCCTGCCTGGGTTTCGATACGCCCTTCGGGCTACTCAACCCGCTCTTCCCGGCCCTCCCCCGCGGGAAGAGCCTTCCGGAGGCTGACTCTCCGGTACCTCGGGTCTGGGCTCTTGAGCAAACAAAGTTTGCGAACCTGCCCAGACTCGAGGTGCCGGAGAGTCAGCCGACCACGGGCTACACCCGCGGCTTCTCCTTCATCTCAATCGTCTCGATCTCGTCGCCGATCTGGATGTCGTTGAACTTGCCGAGACCGATTCCGGCCTCGAAGTCGGTGCGCACCTCGGTGACGTCGTCCTTGAAGCGACGCAGCGACTCGATGGCCAGGTTGTCACCGACCACGACACCGTCGCGGATGACCCGGGCACGCGCGTTGCGCGTGATGGTTCCGGACCGCACGATGACACCGGCGATGTTGCCGACCTTGGAGGAGCGGAAGATCTCGCGGATCTCCGCGACACCGGACTGCACCTCTTCGAACTCGGGCTTGAGCATGCCCTTGAGCGAGTTCTCGATCTCCTCGAGTGCCGAGTAGATGACCGAGTAGAAGCGGATGTCCACTCCCTCGCGCGAGGCCCGCTCGCGCGCCTTCGTGTCGGGGCGCACGTTGAACCCGATGATGATCGCGTTGTCGATCGTCGCCAGGTTGACGTCGCTCTCGGTGATCGCGCCCACACCGCGGTGGATGATGCGCAGCTGCACCGAGTCATCCACCTCGATCTTGAGCAGCGACTCCTCGAGCGCCTCAACGGCACCGGAGACGTCACCCTTGATGATGAGGTTGAGGGCTTCGACCTTGCCGTCTTCGAGGGCCTTGGTGAAGTCCTCAAGGCTGATGCGCTTGCGCGCCTTGGCCAGCAGGGCGTTGCGCTCGACCGCTTCACGCTTCTCAGCGATCTGGCGGGCGGTGCGGTCCTCCTCGACGACGATGAACGTGTCGCCGGCGCGGGGCACGGTCGACAGACCCTGCACCTGCACGGGGCGCGACGGCCAGGCTTCGAGCACGGTGTCGCCGTTCTCGTCGTGCATGGCACGCACGCGGCCGTAGGCGGTTCCCGCGACGATCGCGTCACCGACACGCAGCGTTCCCGACTGGATGAGCACGGTCGCGACAGCGCCACGGCCCTTGTCGAGCTTGGCTTCGATGGCCACGCCGCGAGCATCCTTGTTGGGGTTGGCGCGAAGGTCGAGCCCGGCATCGGCGGTAAGCAGTACGGCGTCGAGCAGCTCGGCGATACCCACGTTGTTGAGCGCGGAGACATCCATGAACATGGTGTCGCCGCCATACTCCTCGGCGACCAGACCGAACTCGGTGAGCTGCTGGCGCACCTTGGCGGGGTTGGCCCCCTCCTTGTCGATCTTGTTGACGGCCACCACGATCGGCACGCCTGCGGCCTGCGCGTGGTTGAGCGCCTCCACCGTCTGCGGCATGATGCCGTCGTCGGCGGCGACCACGAGGATCGCGACGTCGGTCACCTGCGCACCACGTGCGCGCATGGCGGTGAACGCCTCGTGACCCGGGGTGTCGATGAAGGTGATGGCGCGCTCGTGGCCCTCGTGCTCGGTCCAGACCTGGTAGGCACCGATGTGCTGGGTGATGCCACCCGCCTCACCGGCAACCACGTTGGCGTTGCGGATCGCGTCGAGGAGCTTGGTCTTACCGTGGTCGACGTGGCCCATGACGGTCACGACTGGCGGACGGATCTCCAGATCCTCGTCACTCTCGTCCTCGAGCTCCTGGTCGAGGTCGAGGTCGAAGCCGGCGAGCAGCTCGCGGTCCTCGTCCTCGGGCGAGACCATCTCGATCTTGTAGTTGAGCTCGCCCGCGAGAATCGAGAATGTCTCCTCGTCGAGCGACTCGGTTGCGGTCGCCATCTGGCCGAGGTGGAAGAGCGCGGTCACGAGGCTTCCCGGCTGCACCGTGTAGCCGGTCAGCGTCTCCAACTTGTCGGCCAGGTCGGTGATCGACGCGCCACGACGCAGACGGATGACCGTCTTGCCGTCACCGCGGGGAACGCTCACGCCACCCAGCGACGGTGCTTCCCTCAGTTCGAACTCGGCGCGCTTCGTACGCTTCGACTTGCGGGCCTTGCTCTTGCCGCCGCCACGACCGAAGGCACCAGCGGTGCCACCGCCGGGACCACGACCACGACCACCGGCACCACCGGCGGGTGGACGGTTGGGTCCGAAGTTGTTGCCGGGCGCACCGCCGGGGGCGCCACCGGGACGGAAGCCGCCACCACCAGCGGGACGACCGGGTCCACCCGGACGCTGCTGGAACGGCGCGTTGCCGCCGGGACGCTGACCGAAGGCCGCCGGGCGCGCACCCTGGCCGGGGCCGCCGGGACGCGGGGCTCCGGGTCGCGGGATGGCCCCGGGGGTGCCGGGACGCTGCATGCCCTGGTTCGAGGCGAAGGGGTTGTTTCCGGGGCGCGGTGCGCCCGGGCGCTGCATGCCCTGGTTCGACGCGAAGGGGTTGTTGCCGGGGCGGGGCGTGCCGGGACGAGGGATGCCCGCGGGGCTCGGGGCCGCGGCATCCGGGCTTGCTGCTGCCGCCGCGGTGGGAGCCGGGGTCGCCGCCTGGGACTGCGCCGCCTGTGCTTGTGCCTGCGCGAGCGCCTCGGCCTGGGCCTGGCGCTCCGCGACCGTCAGCGGCGGTGCTGCCGGTGCCGGCGCGTCGACCTCGTAGTCGTCTACTGCCGGCGCAGCGGGAGCGGGAGCTGCGGGCCGCGGTGCGGCCTTCGGCGCAGCCTTGGGCTTCTCGGCGGGCGCCGCCGGCTTGACGCCGTCGGCGATCAGCGCCTCCTTCACCTTGCGGGCGACGGGGGGCGCGACGCTGGACGAAGGGCCCTTGACGAACTGGCCGATGTCTTTCAGCTTGTCGAGCACGATCTTGGATTCGATGCCGAGTTCGGCAGCGATTTCGTGCACTCGTGGGTTAGCCACAATTCTCCTGTCTGGGTCTGCACCCGGACAGGGGCAGACCGTTAGTTACGGACGGGTCTCATTTCGAGCCGCTCATTAGTTGTCCATAGGTCAATCAGCCTGTTTCTCACGGGGAGCCTCGGTGGAGGCTCCGACTGCGGTGCGAACGTGCTCGACTCCGAGTGCGCTGGTCACCCTGAGCGCCCGGCCGAACGCCCTGCGCTGGGCAGCGAGTTCGACGCACGCGATCGTGGGGTGCACCCACGCACCTCGACCGGGAAGTGTCGCGGACGGATCCGGGATCACCTCGTCGCCTCGCACGACGACCCTCAGCAGGAGGGTGGCGTCCGCGCGGATGCGACAACCGATGCACGTTCTTACGAAGTCCAGTGTAGCCGCCTTCCGCGGCATCCGCCCGACCAGCACGAGGGAGCGTTCCGACGGCACTGGCCTAGGGGTATTGACCACGTCGCTCACCGCAGTTCGGGGTGCTCCCCGGCCCCGGGCCCGGCTTTCGCGAGCTCGCCTGATCCAGCGCGAGTCGGTGCGCGACCTCAGGGTCTGACGCCGGTCAGATCCCGTCGACGATCGCGGTGAGCGCGGCGAGGTGCCGGGCGAGGGCGGCGCGACCGACCGGTGTGATCGACAGCCAGGTGCGCGGCCGCTTGCCCACGTAGCCCTTGCGCAACTCGACGTAACCGACCGCTTCGAGCGCCGCCGCCTGCTTGCTGAGCACGGAATCGCTCACCTCGAGACTCTCCCGCACCACGCCGAACTCGGCGTCCTCGACGCGAGCGAGGGCTGCGATGAGGCTCAGGCGCACGGGAGCGGTGAGGATCTCGTCGACCTCGTGACGGGGATGCCGCGGCTCGGCGGCCCAGTCGGTCATCCGCGCTCCGGACGGAGGCCGACGATCACGAGCGGGAGCGCCGTCGCGACCGCCCACGGGACCCACAGCGCGGGGGTCGTGCTCTGAGTCGAGGTGGAGACGGAGATCCCCACGGCGTAGAGCACGATCGTGATCACGAATCCCTTGGCGTACTGCTGGCGCCAGCCGGGAGTCGCCCCCGGGCGCCCCCAGCGGTAGAGCAGGGCGGCGGCGACGAGCAACACACCGTAGGCGACCGTGATGGCGACGGAGGCGGTGATCTGCCCGAGCGGATAGACGTAGATCGTGCCGAGCAGGAACAGGGCGATGAGCACGCCGACCGTGATGGCGAAGGCGCCGCTCGCGACGCGCGCCCGATGGGCGATGGCGGTGCCTGCCTCAGCGCCTTCGGCGGCTGCCGCAAGGAGGGCTTGGGCGTCGGGCGAGGGGCTCTCGGGGGTGGTCTCGTCGGTCATCTGAGGTCCTTCATGCTCGGGAACTTTGTTCCATTCAAGCATGTATTTTCCAGATTGGAAAGTAGTTTCACGAGTATGGGTATTGGCCGGCGCATTCGACCGCTGATGCGTTCGAATCGCGCGAGAATCGGCATCAGCCGGATTCAATCCTCCAGGATTGAATCGGGCTGGATGTCGATGCGGGCGCCCGTGAGCTTCGCGGCCAAGCGGGCGTTCTGCCCCTCCTTGCCGATCGCGAGCGACAGCTGGTAGTCGGGCACCAACGCGCGCACCGCCTTGGTGGATTCGTCGATGACGTACGAGCTGGTCACCTTGGCCGGCGACAGAGCATTGGCGACGAAGGTGGCGAGGTTGTCGGAGTAGTCGACGATGTCGATCTTCTCGTTGTTGAGCTCGGCGGTGACGGCGCGCACCCGCTGACCCAGCTCGCCGATGCACGCGCCCTTGGCGTTGACTCCCGGCTCCAGCGCCCGAACCGCCATCTTGGTGCGGTGCCCGGCCTCGCGCGCAAGCGACGTGATCTCCACGATCCCACTGGCGATCTCCGGAACCTCGAGCGCGAAGAGCTTGCGCACGAGCGCGGGATGCGTGCGGCTCACGGTGATCTGCGGCCCCTTGAGTCCCTTGCTGACGGCCGTGACGTAGACCCGGATGCGCGTTCCATGCGTGTAGTCCTCGCCCGGCACCTGCTCCTCGGGCGGCAGGATCGCCTCGACGGTGCCGAGGTCGACGTGGATCATCCGGGGATTCGGTCCCTGCTGGATGACGCCCGCGACGATGTCGCCCTCGCGGCCCTTGAACTCGCCGAGCACGTGATCGTCGGCGATGTCGCGCAGGCGCTGGTTGATGACCTGCTTGGCGGCGAACGCGGCGATGCGCCCGAAGTCGTCGGGGCTGTCCTCGGCCTCGCCGATCACCGCACCCTCATCGTCGAGTTCGGGCACCCAGATGGTGACCTTGCCGGTCTTGCGGTCGAGCTCGACGCGGGCCTTCAGCGACGTGGCATCCGTGGACTTGTGATCCGAGTCGCCGACATGCTTGAGGTAGGCGGTCAGGATGGCCTGCTCGATGATCTGCACGAGTTCCTCGAAGGGGATCTCGCGCTCGCGCTCCATGAGGCGCAGCACGCTCAGGTCGATGTCCACTGAGGGCCTCCGGTATTGAGATCTGGTGCTCGAACGACCGATGTCGCCGATGCGACACCCAGTTTAGCGGTCGGGGCGCGGGCGGCACACCGTCGCGCCGTCCGCCCTCCCCTACTGTGGAGCAATGGCCCTCGAACGACTCCTTGCCACCGTCGCCCTGAGCACCATCGCGGTGGTGGCGCTGTCCGGATGCGTGACGGTCATCCCGTCCGCACCCGTACCTGTCGCGGACGGCTCGGTGCCGCAGGAGCAGGACGACGACTTCGGCACCGTGGATGTCTACACGGTGTTGGACGATGGGACTCTCGACCCCGCGGCATCCGGCCTCACGGCGACGGTCTGGGACACGTTCACGCGCGTGGCCACGGTCGACTTCGCCGCCGAGGTGATGACGCAGTACCGGGTCGGCGATTCAGCGTCGAGTGACACGCTCGCGTACGTCTACCAGGACGACGATCCCCAGTACTGGGTGCTCGCCGCCAACCTTGCGACGAGTGACGATCCCACCCAGCTCGTGGCGACCCTGATCCACGAGTACGGGCACATCCTGATGCTGGCCACCGATGAGGTGGACCCCACCGCAACGTCGTGCGACACCATCGAACTCGACGAGGGTTGCGCGCACGGCGACTCGGTGCTGCTGGCGTTCCAGCAGCAGTTCTGGGCTCCCTACGGCGACGCGGCACCCGATCTCGCGAACACGGACGCCGACCTCGCCTGGGAGTTCTACCTCGCCCACGAGGACGACTTCGTGAGCGACTACGCGGCAACCAACGCGATCGAGGATGCCGCGGAGACGTTCATGACGTTCGTGCTCGAGGACGAGCCGGCTGGCGACTCGATCGTGGCGCGCAAGCTCGAGTTCTTCTGGGCGTACCCGGAACTCGTGGCAATCCGCGAGCGTATCCGTACGGAGTTCGCCGACGACCTCGGGCTGGTCAGCTAATTAGGCGAGCAGCGCTGCGCCCACCTCATCGAGGCCGATGCTCGTGCGCTCGCCGGTGCGGCGATCCCACAACTCGACGCGACCCTCTGCCGCATCCCGGCCGACTATGACGATCTGGGGAACACCGAGCAGCTCGGCGTCACCGAACTTCACGCCCGGCGAGACCTTGGGACGGTCGTCGAACAGCACGTCGAAGCCGCTCTCCTCCAGCGAACCCACGAGCGCTTCTGCCGTCTCGTAGATGACCTCCTCGCGACCCGCCGCGATCACGTGCACGTCGAACGGGGCGATGTTGCGGGGCCAGATCAGCCCCTTCTCGTCGTTGTTCGCCTCGGCGATCACGGCCATGATGCGGGTGACGCCGATGCCGTAGGAGCCCATCGTGACGGTCACGAGCTTGCCGTTCTCGTCGAGCACCTTGAGCCCGAGCGCCTCGGCGTACTTGCGGCCCAGCTGGAACACGTGGCCGATCTCCATGCCGCGCGCGAGCTCGACCGGGCCAGAGCCATCCGGTGCGGGGTCGCCCGCGAGCACTTCGCCGACCTGCACGGTGCCGTCACCGACGAAGTCGCGACCCGCGACCAGACCGAACACGTGGCGGCCGTGCTCGTTGGCTCCGGTGATCCAGCCGCTGCCCTCGGAGACCCTCGGGTCGAGCAGGTAGCGGATGCCCGTGGCACTCTTCTCGCCGAGCACAGCACCGGCGGCCGACCACGGCCCGATGTAGCCCTTGACGAGACCGGGACGGTCGTCGAGCTTGTCGAGACGCGCGAAGTCGGCCTCTGTAGCGGGCTCCACTTCGGCGGGCGCGAACGCCACCTCGGCGCGCTTCATGTCCACGTCGCGGTCGCCGGGCAGGCCGACGATGACCAGCTCGCGGTTGCCCTCGAGGTCGGTGAGGGCGAGCACGATGTTCTTGAGAGTGTCTGCCGCGGTCCATGCACGACCGTCCGGACGCGGGTGCTTCTCGTTGGCCAGCGCGACGAGGGTCGCGATCGTCGGGGTGTCGGGGGTGTCGAGCACCTCGGCCGGGGTCAGCTTCTCGAAGGATCGGGCGGGCGGCGCCGCCGTCGTGAATGCCTCGACGTTGGCGGCGTACCCACCGTCGGTGCGCACGAAGGTGTCCTCGCCGATCGGGGTCGGGTGCAGGAATTCCTCGCTCTTCGATCCGCCCATCGCGCCAGCATCCGCCTTGACTATGACGTAGTCGAGTCCGAGGCGCTGGAAGATGCGCTCGTAGGCGTCGCGGTGCTGCTGGTACGAGACATCCAGCCCCGCGTCGGTGTAGTCGAAGGAGTAGCTGTCCTTCATCGAGAACTCGCGGCCGCGCAGGAGGCCGGCGCGCGGGCGGGCCTCGTCGCGGTACTTGTCCTGGATCTGGTAGATCGACAGCGGAAGATCCTTGTAGCTCGAGTACAGGTCTTTCACGAGCAGCGTGAAGACCTCCTCGTGCGTCGGCGCGAGGAGGTAGTCGGCGCCCTTGCGGTCCTTGAGACGGAAGATGCCGTCGCCGTACTCGGTCCAGCGGCCGGTGACCTCGTAGGGCTCACGCGGCAGCAGCGCCGGGAAGTGCACCTCCTGCGCGCCGAACGCCTCGAGCTCCTCGCGGATGATGTTCTCGATCTTGCGACGGACCTTCAGGCCCAGAGGAAGCCACGCGAACACTCCGGGGGCCTGTCGACGGATGTAGCCGGCGCGAACGAGGAGGCGATGGCTCGCGACCTCGGCGTCGACCGGATCCTCGCGGAGGGTGCGGACGAAGAGCTGGGAGAGGCGTGTGGACACCCGGCTGAGTTTACCGGGAGTGCTCAGCTGGTGGTGACGAGCGGCGAGCCCGTCGCGCCCGGCGGCATCTCGGCGGCAAGCCGGTTGGCTTCCTCGATGAGAGTCGCCACGATGTCGGCCTCGGGAACCGTCTTGATGACCTCGCCCTTGACGAAGATCTGGCCGCGGCCGTTGCCGCTCGCAACCCCGAGGTCGGCCTCGCGGGCCTCCCCCGGACCGTTGACGACGCATCCCATGACGGCGACGCGGAGCGGCACTGTCATGCCCTCGAGACCGGCGGTGACATCGTTGGCCAGGGTGTAGACATCCACCTGGGCACGACCGCAGCTCGGGCAGGAGACGATCTCGAGCTTGCGCTCGCGCAGGTTGAGCGACTGCAGGATCTGGAGGCCCACCTTGACCTCCTGCGCGGGCGGCGCGGACAGCGAGACGCGGATCGTGTCGCCGATGCCCTCAGAGAGCAGGATGCCGAAGGCCGTCGCGCTCTTGATGGTGCCCTGGAACTCGGGCCCGGCCTCGGTCACGCCGAGGTGCAGCGGCCAGTCGCCGCGCTCGGCGAGCAGGCGGTAGGCCTTCACCATCACGATGGGGTCGTTGTGCTTGACGGAGATCTTGAAGTCGTGGAAGTCGTGCTCCTCGAAGAGGCTGGCCTCCCAGACCGCGGACTCGACCAGCGCCTCCGCGGTCGCCTTGCCGTACTTCTGCAGGATGCTCGGCTCGAGTGATCCCGCATTGACACCGATGCGGATCGATACGCCAGCAGCCTTCGCTGCCTTGGCGATCGCCCCGACCTGGTCGTCGAACTTCTTGATGTTGCCGGGGTTCACGCGCACGGCACCGACGCCAGCATCGATGGCCGTGAACACGTAGCGCGGCTGGAAGTGGATGTCGGCGATCACCGGGATCTGGCTCTTCGCCGCGATGATGTGCAGCACATCCGCGTCATCCTGATGGGGCACAGCCACACGCACGATGTCGCAGCCGGTGGCAGTCAGCTCGGCGATCTGCTGCAGGGTCGCGTTGATGTTGGTGGTCTGCGTGGTCGTCATCGACTGAACGCTCACCTGGTGGTCGCTGCCGACTCCGACCTTGCCCACGTGGATCTGGCGGGTCTTGCGTCGGGGAGCGAGAACTTCGGGAACCTTGGGCATTCCCAGATTGATGGCTGGCACGCTTCTAGTTTACGTGCGTGGGAGGTGGCAGGGCCCTGACGTCACCGCGCGCTCCAGCCGCCGTCCATCGTGTACGACGCGCCGGTGACCATCCCAGCGGTGGGACCGCACAGCCATGCGACAAGATCGGCGACCTCGTCGGGTTCCACCAGCCGCTTGATCGCGCTCTCGGTGAGCATGACCTTCTCCACGACCTCCGACTCCGGTATGCCGTGCACCTTCGCCTGGTCGGCGATCTGCTTCTCGACCAGAGGCGTTCGCACGTACCCCGGGTTCACGCAGTTGCTGGTCACACCGTGCGGCCCGCCCTCGAGGGCGGTCACCTTCGACAGGCCCTCGAGACCGTGCTTGGCCGTGACGTAAGCGACCTTGAACGGCGAGGCGCGCAGCCCGTGAACCGAGCTGACGTTGACGATCCGCCCGAAGCCGCGCGCGTACATCGCCGGCAGCGCCGCGCGGATCAAGAGGAACGGGGATTCGACCATCAGACGCTGGATGCGCGCGAACACTGCCGGTTCGTAGGTCTCGATGGGCCCAACTTGCTGGATGCCGGCATTGTTGACGAGAATGTCGACGTCCAGTGACACCTCCGCGAGCGCCGCTGTGTCGCCCAGATCGACGACCCAGGGCTCGCCGCCCACCTCCACGGCCACCCGCTCGGCCGACTCGCGATTGAAGTCGGCGACGATCACGTGCGCACCTTGACCCGAGAGTGCCCTGGCACAGGCCGCACCGATGCCGCTGCCTCCACCCGTGACGAGGGCACGTCTACCGTCGAGTGTCATTATTGGGTCCTTCCGAGCGTGGGTTTCGTCTGATCTGCGGATGCCTGCCCCTGCGCCTTGGGCCCGTCTGCCTCGGGCGCCACCGCCAGGGCGCGACGGATGAACCGCATCATCTCGTCGAAGACCGCATCCGGCACCTCCGAGGTGCCGCTGGCGGTCGGGTCTGCGTTGGCACCAGCTGCAGCATCGCCAGCGGAGGCTCCGTCGCCCCACAGCACCCAGCGCATCCCGATCATCTCGCCGATGCCCATCAGCGCCCATGCCGCGACCGTAGGGTCGATGTCGCCGACCTCACCCTTGCCGCGAGCGTCTTCGAGCCCGGAGATGTAGCCCTCGACGATGCGGGTGTAGTGCGAGCGCAGCGCCTTGGGAGACACGAATTCGGCCTCCCGCACGATGCGGTACAGGGCGGGGTGCTCAGCGGTGAACGCGAAGAACGCACGGAACCCGGCTCGCTCCGACTCGAGCCGCGTCGCCGCACCGACGGCGGCCTCACTCATCGCGTGGCGCACTCGCCGGTTCAGGTCATCGACGAGCTCCTCGAAGATCTCGAGTTTGCTGGAGAAGTAGAGATAGAACGTGCCCTGCCCGACCCCGGCCTCCTCGGTGATGCGCACGATGGATGCCTCGGTGTACCCGTAGCGCGCGAACACAACCTCGGCCGCCGCAAGCAACTTCGCTCTCGTTCTTGTGCCTCGCGCCGTCACCGGAGCGGCGCTCATCGAGTGGTCCGTTCGGTGCGTCCGGTCGGCTCGGGCTGCTCGGCGAGCCAGTTCTGCAGCAGCAGGCGCCTCATGGCCTTGTTGCTCGAGGTACGAGGTATCGCGGAAACAAAGCGCACATGCCGGGGAACCTTGAACCGGGCCAGGGATGCCGCGCAGAAGCTCAGCAGGTCGGTCTCGTCGGTCGCGACGCCTGCCCGCGCCACGACCCAGGCCACACCGACTTCGCCCCACCTGTCATCGGGAACGCCGACGACCGACACGTCGGCAACCGCGGGGTGGGAGAACAGCACGCTCTCGACCTCGGCCGGGGCCACATTCTCCCCACCGCTGATGAAGATGTCCTTGAGCCGATCCACTATGCGGAAATAGCCCTCGGCGTCACGATGGACGAGGTCTCCGGTGGCGAGCCAGCCCGATCGCAGTACCTCGCGGGTCGCATCATCCTGTTCGAAGTAGCCGGCGAACACACCCGGTCCGCGAACCATCAGCTCCCCCTCCGCCTCGCCGGCGAGCACTTCACCGGTCACCGGATCGGCGACGGCGACCTCGACGTGCGGGTAGGGCTTTCCCGCCGATCCGATCTTGCGACGAGCGTCATCATCGGGCAGGCACAGCACATTGGGCGAGGCCTCGGTGAGCCCATAGCCCTGGGTGAGGGCGACTCCGCGAGCGTGCCACACCCGCAGCAGCGGTTCGGGCATCGGCGCTCCCCCGACGACCGCGTGGGCCAGGCTGGACAGGTCAGCGGTGGCGAAATCCGGATGCTGCGCCAGCAGGAGGTAGTTCGCGGGAACCCCCATCATGGTCGTGATGCGGCGGTCCGCGATGAGCTGCAGAACCCGCCCGGGGTCGAACGTTCGCTCGAGCACCACCGAGGCACCCATCCACCAGGCCAGCAGCGGCTGCACGTTCCAGCCGCCCACGTGATACTGCGGCATCACCGCGAGCACCGTGTCGGAACTGGTGATCTCTGCGATCCGAGACAGCGACAGGTTGGTCCAGAAGCAGTTGGCGTGGGTGAGGATCGCCCCCTTGGCGCGGTCCAGTGTGCCCGACGTGAACATGATGAGTAGGGCATCGTCATCCTCGACAGCACGGCGGATGCCGCCCGCCCCACTTCCCCGCGCCGGTGCGACCATCTCGCGCTCGATGCCGCCCACGCCGAGGCCGCCCGTCGGCGGGCTGGACACGAGCAGTTCGAGTGCTGCGGTGGCCAGTGAGTCGAACTCGTCCTCGACGAGGAGCAGGGCCGGGTGCGACTGTTCGAGTTGCTGCGCCAGTTCCCGCGGCGAGAGGCGCCACGACAGGGGAACGAGCACGAGTCCGGACTTCGCACACGCGAAGAACAGCACGACGTGGTCGGCACTGTTCCCGGTGAGCGTGGCAATGCGGTCGCCCACCCCGTAGCCCGCGTCGATGAACGATTCGGCCAGGCGGGAGGCGCGGTGCTCGAGCTCCCGGTAGGTGAGCACCACACCTCGATCGTCGATCGCGATCCGGTCCGGTGTCGCGAGGGCGCGATCCATCGACCAGCGGCCGAGGGTGTGCAGTCCATCCGACGTCATGAGGCTCCCATACCTGAGACCTGATTCAGGTTTGACTGACGGTATGCCGCCGAGCGCGACGGTGTCAAGCTCGGGCGGGGCGTTCGGTGACCTACTGCAGTGTGATCGGCTTGACGATATCCGCGTACACGAGCAGCAGTGTCATGGCGCCCAAAAGCACCGTCACGACGAGCGTGACCGGCAGGATGCGGGTTGCGTCGATGGGTCCGGGCTCCGGGCGCTTGAAGATCTTGGCAAAGAACCGACGGATGCCGTCGATCAGCGCGATCGCGATGTGGCCACCGTCGAGCGGCACCAGAGGAATCAGGTTGAACACGAAGAGCGCGATGTTGAGCGACGCGACAACCTCGATGATTCCCGCGGCGCGACTGGCGATCGGGATGTCGCTCATGCTGGTGATCTCGCCGGCGAGGCGCCCCACGCCGACGACGCCGATCAGCCCGTTCGGATCCCGATCCCCCGGCCCGAACGCCGCGACAGCGACATCGACGAGGCGCTGCGGCAGCTGGGTGATCACCGCGAAGATGCCGACGACGCGGTCACCGATTGTCGGCAGCACCGCGGTCACGGGCTGCTGCACGATCGCCATGGCCGACCCGATCCCGAGGAATCCGACCTCCTCGGTGATCTGCTTGCCGTCGGCGCCCTTCACGGGAGCGCCCTTGTCGTCGTAGACGTAGCGCTCGGTGAGCAGGGGCGTCGCCGTCAGCGCGACCTCGGCACCAGCCCGATCGACGACGATATCGATACTCTTGCCCGCCGAGGCTCGGATGATTGCTGTGGCTTCGTCCCAGGTGCCGATCGCCTGACCGTTCATGCTCACGATTCGGTCGCCGGGCTTGATGCCCGCTTCGACCCCCGGCGCGACGGGGTCTGAGCTCGTGCACTCCTGACTCTGACTGGATGCCGCGACGACGCACTGCGAGACACTACCGATCGTCGTCGTGGTCTGAGCGATGCCGAATCCGCACAGGATGACGGTGTACAGCACCACCGCGATGAGCAGGTTCATGACCGGTCCCCCGAGCATGATGATCACGCGCTTGAAGACGGGGAGCTGGAAGAAGGTGCGGCCCTCGTCGTCGTCGGCCTTGGTGTCATCCTGAACCAGGGTCTCGAACATGCTGGTGGTGGCAGTGCGGCCGCGCCCACCCTCGTGAGCCGGCGCATACATGCCCGACATCGAGATGTACCCGCCCAGCGGGATCGCCTTGAGCCCGTACTCGGTCTCGCCCTTGATCCTCGAGAAGATCGTCGGACCGAAGCCGATCATGTACTGACCGACGCGTACGCCGAAGCGCTTGGCGGGGATCAGGTGCCCGAGCTCGTGGAGACCGATCGACAATGCGAGCCCCACGACGATGATGAGGATGCCGAGGATGTACAGCAGGACAGTTTCCACGGCGCAAGAATAGCCGGGCTAAACCGTGAGCAGCCTGTCTGCCTCGGCGCGTGCCCACCGTTCGGCCTCGAAGACCGATTCGAGGCTGAACTCATCTGCGGTGTGAGCGTCGACCACTCGCTCCACTGTGTCGACGATATCGAGGTAGCCGATGCGTCCAGCGTGGAACGCGAGCACCGCCTGCTCGTTCGCGGCGTTGAAGACGGCGGGATAGGTGCGACCCGCCTCACCGACGCGCTTGGCGAGGGCAACGGCGGGGAAGACTTCGGTGTCGAGCGGCTCGAAGCTCCACTGGCTGGAGACCGTCCAGTCGAGGGGGCGTCCGACGCCGGCGACCCGGTTGGGCCAGTCGAGTCCGAGCGAGATGGGAAGCCTCATGTCGGGTGGGCTCGCCTGAGCGATCGTCGAGCCATCCACGAACTCCACCATCGAGTGCACGATCGACTGGGGATGAACCGTCACCTCGATCCGGTCGTAAGGCACGCCGAACAGAAGGTGCGCCTCGATCACCTCGAGGCCCTTGTTCACGAGGGTCGCCGAGTTCGTCGTGACCACGAGCCCCATGTCCCAGGTGGGATGCGCGAGCGCCTCGCGGGGCGTGACGTCTCGCAGCGACTCACGGCTGCGACCGCGGAAGGGTCCGCCGGAAGCGGTCAGCACCAGGCGTGAGACCTCGCCCGCGGTGCCCGAGCGCAACGCCTGGGCGATCGCCGAGTGCTCGGAGTCCACCGGCACCAGCTGCCCCGGGCGCACTCGGGATGTCACGAGCTCACCGCCGACGATGAGGCTCTCCTTGTTGGCGAGCGCGAGAACCGCCTCGGTCTCGAGCACCGCGAGGGTGGGGCCGAGCCCGACCGAGCCCGTGATGCCGTTGAGCACCACGTCGGCCTGCACAGTGCGCACGAGCTGGCTCGCCTCGTCGGGCCCGAAGGCGATGTGCTCCACCGAGAACTCGGCGGCCTGGGCGCTGACGGCCTCGCGGTTGCTGCCCGCCGCCAGCCCCACAACCTCGAAGAGGTGGGGGTTGGCGGCGATGACCTCGAGCGCTTGAGTGCCGATCGAACCGGTCGAACCGAGGATGATCACTCTGCGCATGTGATCAGGCTAGCTGGCTCAGCCGATGCCCAGAATGTCGATCACGAAGACCAGGGTGTCGGTGCCGCCGATGTCGGGCGGGCTGCCAGCCGAGCCGTAACCCTGGTCAGGCGGGATGATGACGATGACCTGCGAACCGACAGTCTGGCCGACGAGTGCCGCGGTGAAGCCCGCGATGACCTGCCCGGTGTTGAAGGTTGCGGGCTCGCCGCGCGCCCAGCTCTCGTCGAAGATCACCTTGGTGTTCCAGTTGACGCCGACGTAGTGCACGGTGACGTCGTCACCGTCGGCGACCACCGCTCCGGTGCCCTTCTTCAGCACGGCGAGCTTCAGCTCAGTGGGGGGAGCCTCATCGGGGATCGTGACCGTGGGGCGGCCGGTGTCATCCAGCACCACCGTCGGGAAGCCGGGGGTCGCCGGCTGGTCGGCGCCATCGGCCTTGGGAAGCGCGGGAATCTTGGGTGCCGAGATCGACACGACGTCGACCACGAAGACGATGTCGTCACCCGGGGCGACACCGAGCTGGTCGGAGCCGGCCTCGCCGAACGAGTCGGCTGCGGGGATGACGCCGACCACGCGCGATCCGACGGTGGAGCACTCCAGGGTCTTCACGATGCCCACCAGGAACTGGGTGTCGTCAACCGGGAACTCGACGGTCGAACCCTCGGTGTACTCGGTGGCTGCGAGCTCAACGCCGGTCTCGCCGTCGAAGAGCGTGTAGTCGACATTCACGGTATCGCCCGACACCACGGTGTCACCGTCGCCGCCGATGATGACGGTGCGCTCGGTGGCGGGTGCGGCCGTCGGGAAGTTGATCGTGACATCCGGCTTCGTGCCGAAGTCGCCGGAGACCTTCACGGCGTTCGAGACGGAACCCGACGGCGTTGCAGCGCAATCTGAGGACCCGGTGGTGCCGGTGGTGCACCCGGCGAGCGAGGCAACGAGTCCGGCCGTGACGAGTAGGGAGAGTGCAGCGCGTCGCGGAGTGACGTTCACAGGGCAACTTTCTTCAGGAATGGTGAGGGCAAGGCATCCATCATGGCGCACCGAGCCTGAACGTGTGGTGCGAACGAGGGTGAGCTACGGGGCGACCACGTGAATGATCGGTTCGTGCGCAACGACGAAGTTCACCGACGATGCGATGAAGCACTTCTCATTGGCCTCACGGTGGAGCGCAAGCGCGAGCTCGGGATCCCCGGCCGAGATCTCCACCACGGGACGCAGGGTTGCTCCGGTGAAGTGTCCGCCGCCGTCGGCCGTCTGCTCGATCGTTCCGGTGGCGTCATCCCGGTAGCTCTCGACCACGATGCCGTTCGCGGTGGCGACGTGCAGGTAGCTGAGCATGTGGCACTGGCTGAGCGACGCGATGAGCAGCTCCTCGGGGTTCCAGCGGTCGGCATCACCGTGGAACACGCGCGCACTCGAACCCTGGATGGGCGGATTTCCTGGCGAACTGATCACGTGGTCGCGTCCGTAGGAGCGGTAGCTGCTGGTACCAGCCCCTCGATTGCCCTGCCACTCGAGTTGCACCTCGAACCGATGCTCAATCTGCATGGCTCGCTCCGGTCAATAGGCGGATAAACTTGAGCCCATTATGACTGACACTCTTGCGCCCACGACCTCTGCCGTTGTTCAGGAACGCCGCGTTGTCACGGCAATTCCCGGGCCCAAGTCACAGGCCCTCCACGAGCGACGACTCAAGGTCGTTCCGGTGGGCGTGACCGCCGCTCTTCCCGTCTACATCGAGCGTGCTCACGGCGCGATCCTGGTCGACGTCGACGGCAACCAGTTCATCGACCTCGGTGCGGGCATCGGTGTGACCACGATCGGGCACACGGATGACGCGGTGGTGGCCGGGGCAACCGAGCAGCTCGAGAAGCTCACCCACACCCTCTTCACCATCACGCCCTACGAGGGATACGTGCGGGTCGCCGAGTACCTCGCCGCCCACACCCCCGGCGATTTCGCGAAGAAGACGGTGCTCGTCAACTCGGGTGCCGAGGCCGTGGAGAACGGCGTCAAGATCGCCCGCAAGTACACGGGCCGCAATGGTGTCGCCGTACTCGAGCATGCGTACCACGGTCGCACCAACCTCACGATGGCCATGAACTTCAAGGCGTCTCCGTACTCACTGGGCTTCGGGCCCTTCGCCGGCGACGTCTACCGCGCGCCGAACTCGTACCCGTACCACGATGGTCTCAGCGGTGCGGATGCCGCGGCCCGCACGATCTCGTACCTCGAGAAGACCGTAGGCGCCGCCGACCTCGCCTGCCTCGTCGTCGAGCCCATCCAGGGCGAGGGCGGATTCCAGGTGCCCGCCGATGGCTACTTGCCGGCCCTTCAGGCGTGGTGCACGGCCAACGGCATCGTGTTCATCGCAGACGAGATCCAGAGTGGCATGGCCCGCACCGGCAAGTACTTCGCGAGTGAGCACTTCGGTCTCGTGCCCGATATGGTGCTCTCGGCCAAGGGCATCGCGGGCGGCCTGCCGCTGGCCGGCGTCACCGGTCGCGCCGAGATCATGGATTCGGCCCAGCCCGGCGGACTCGGCGGCACCTTCGGTGGCAACCCGGTGTCGGCGGCCGCTGCGATCGCCGTGTTCGAGCAGATCGAGCAGAAGAACCTGCTCGCCGAGGCCGTGCGCATCGAGAACGCCCTGAAGGGTGCTCTGCTCGAGCTGCAGAAGAAGTACCCGGTGATCGGCGACGTGCGCGGAATCGGTGCCATGATCGCGATCGAGTTGGTGCAGCCGGGAACTCACGAGCCCAATGCCGCAGCCGTCTCCGCGATCTCGGCGTTCGCCGCACAGAAGGGCGTGCTGCTGCTGACCGCGGGAACCTACGGCAATGTTCTTCGGTTCCTGCCGAGCCTCGCCATCAGCAATGAGCTGATCGCGGAGGCCGTGGGAGTCATCGACGAGGCCTTCGCGAGCCTGTGAGCTGGAGCGCGGGAGACGACCCCGAGCTCGATAACCTGTCGGCGGCGGGAGTTGTACCCCTTGCCGCCGTGCACCGCTCGCGCATGCGCGAGTCGATCCACCTCGGCGCCGCTGCCGTCGTCGGGCCCGACGGTGAGATCGTGCGTGCCCTCGGTGATATCGACGCGCTCATCTACCCGCGGTCGACGCTCAAGTTCCTTCAGGCGATCACCGTTCTGAGGTCCGGAGTTGATCTCGACGGCCCTGAGCTAGTGCTCGCCGCAGCCAGTCACACAGGCACGGCAGCGCACGTGGAGGTCGTGAGATCGATCCTCCACCGGGCCGGGTTGGATGAGTCGGCACTGCAGTGCCCAGCCGACTGGCCTTCCGATTCGAACTCTCGGGACGAGGCATCCGGCCCAGCGCGCCTCACGATGAACTGCTCCGGCAAGCACGCAGCCTTCCTGTTGGCCTGTGTCCGCAACGGATGGCCCATCGATTCGTACCTAGCTCCGCGTCACCCCCTGCAGCTGATCGTGCAGCGCACGGTCGAGGACTACACGGGAGAAACAGTGGATCACACCGGTATCGACGGTTGCGGCGCACCGCTGCACGCCGTCTCCCTGCGCGGGCTCGCCCGCGCGACCGGACTCGTGGCCCGCGGCGCCGACGCGGAGGCCGTGAGACTGTCGCGGGCGATCCGTCGGGATCCGTGGGCGCTCGACAGCCCTGCCGTCGCGAGTGTGATGAGCGAACTGGGCCTCATTGCGAAGAACGGTGCAGAGGGAGTCTTCGTCGCAGGGTCCCCCGATGGCACAGCAGTCGCCCTCAAGATCATCGACGGCTCGACCAGGGCCTCGATCCCAGTCGCCCTCGCCCTGTTGGAGGAGCAGGGCATCGTCAACTCCGAGCAAGCAGCCACCATCCTCGCCGCCACGACCCAGCCCGTGCTCGGCGGCGGAGAACCAGTCGGACAGCTCATCGCCCTCGTGTGACCCTACGAGCTAGTGCGCGGGCCCCTCGGCCTGCACCGCGTCGATGTAGTCCTTGATTGACGGCATCGCCACGAGCTTGTCGCGGTAGAAGGTGTTGATGAGGTTGACCACCTGCGCCTGAGCTGCCTCGACCTCGGAGCTGCGGGCCTCCCCCGAGTTCTGATCCTCGAGGGTGCGGCGCAACTGGAGCAGCGCCTGCACGATCGCGTCCTCCTGATCACCATCGAGGGCCTTCACGACGTCGACGATCAGCGTGTCGGCCTGGGCCTGCACGGCCTCGATGGGGATCGACGAGCCCGGCTCGGTCGCGTTCTCGAGCGTGACGATGAGCGACCAGACCTGATACAGGATCGTCGTCGGCTCGTCGAAGAGCTCACGCACGAAGGCCGCATCCAGGTGACGCCCCGACAGGCGGAACACGTTGTACATGCGCTTGGCTGCCTTGCCGTAGTTCAGGTGGTCGGTGAGGTACTTGCGCACCTCACCCTCGAGCCGGTCGACGTACTCGTCGAGCGCGTCATCCGAGACGAACTTCGCGAGCTTGGCGAACACCGGAACGTCGTCGGAGTCGAGGTAGACCTCCTGGAAGAAGGCGTCGAGGTAGCCGTCGAGGGAGACTATCTCGCCACTCGGTGCCTCCCAGGTGACGTCGATGACATTGCTCGCGTTCGAGAGCTGGGTGCGCGCCGGGTCGGCGACGACCCAGTCAAGTTTGCACCATCCGGGATCGAGGGCGACCTCGTCCCACCGAAGCGTCACCTCGGTGCCGTCGTCTTTGACAACGTCAATGCTGCCAGACGCGATGTCGGCGGCCTTCCAGGTGATGGGGCTGCCCTTCCAGCGCTTCTCACCGCCCTGGGTGCAATCCCAGGCGAATGAGCCGAGCTTGGCCTCGAGGAACTGGTAGGTCGGGCCCTGCAGGGTCGAGAGCACCTTGTCCCTCATCAGGCCGGCCATGATGGCGCAGGCCTCCTCGCGAGTGGTCGCCTTGATGTTGAGCCGTTGGAAGTAGTCGCAGTCGCCCGGGAAGCTCTGGATCTTCGACTGGGCCGCGGAACCGGAGAGAGCGAGGGCGCTCTCGGCCACGCCCTCGGGACCCGTCACCTCGACGATCTGACCGATGCGCCGGAACCGCTCGAGATCCCGCGGGCTGAAGTCCAGCATCGACACCTTGTGGCCGAAGGTGCCGCTTGCGGTGTCGACGACGATCTGGTCGTCGTCCTGGTTGGCGGCCATCGCGGTGAGCCACTGGATGGTGCCCGCCTCGTCGAGCTCAATGCCCAGGCGCCGGGCCGACTCGACGATGTTCCTGACGTCTGCGTCGCTGGTGTCGCTCATGCTCGTCCTCCCGATGCCGCGTGCTCGATCAGACGCCCGGAGGCTGGCTCCTCGCCGATTCGGCCCGCACAGCGGCGAAGATCTCGGCCTGATCCCGGGCGTCGCCCAGGGCGTTGTGCGTCAACTTTCGCCCATTGAGGTACTTCGGCGCAAGGAAACGCATGCTCGTCTGCGCCCAGGTGATCCCCGCCATCCCCATCGTGTAGCTCTTGATGTCGAGCGCGGCGTGACCGAAGGGGTTGTGACCGAGGAACCGGTCGAAGTAGTCGGCCACGAACATCCAGTCGAAAGCGGCGTTGAAACCCACGAAGACCGGAACCGTGCCTGCGGGCACCTCGGCCTCGAGCCAGTCGGCGAAGCGCGCCATGGCTTCGGCTGGATCCACCCCGTCGCGAGCGAGGTCATCGAGGGAGAGCCCGCCCACGGCACGAGCTGACTCCACGACGAGCTGGGAGGTGGGCTTGAGCTCCACGTAGAAGCCGCGCTCCGGGGCATCCACGAGGCAGGCCCCGACGGAGAGCATCGAGTACCGGCCGGGCGTCGGCCCCGAGGTCTCGATGTCGACCGACACGAACGTCTCCGGCCGCGGCGGCGGAATGGGAGCAGCGATGTCCTCGGGATCAGGCATACAGGCTCACGACTGCCTCACGGAGCGCAGACAGCCGCTGTCGGTCGTCATGCATGATGGTGCCGATCTGTTGCGTGGATGTCGCTACTGGGCGCGCGCGAGGCGCTTGCGCCGCGCCGCCGACGTGGTCTGGGCGACCACAACGATCACCAGCGCGAGGATGAAGACCGCAGAGGCGATCACGTTGGCCTCGGGCGGCATGCCGCGCGCCGCGGCGGTGTACACGAAGACGGGGAACGTCTCCACGCCGCCATTGTTGAAGCGCGTGATGATGAAGTCGTCGAAGCTCAAGGCGAACGACAGCAGCGCCGCGGCGATGATGCCCGGCATCAGCAGGGGCAGAGTGATGCGGGTGAACACCTGGAACGCCGAACCGTAGAGGTCGCGACCGGCCTCCTCCAGTGCGGGGTCCAGGCTGGCGACGCGCGCCTTCACGGTGACCACCACGAAGCTGAGGCAGAACAACGCGTGGGCGATGATGATCGTGCCCAGCCCCTTGGGAACTCCGGCCGTCAGGAACTGGGCCGCAAGCCCCGCACCCAGCACTACCTCAGGCGTGGCCATCGGCAGGAACAGCAGCAGGCTGATCACGGAACGCCCGCGGAAGCGGTACCGGGCCAGCGCAATCGCCAGCAGCGTGCCCAGAACAGTTGCGATCAGGGTGGCAACAACACCGACGAGGATGCTCGTGCCGAAGGCCGCACACACCCCCTGCGCATCGCAGACATTCGTCCAGTTGTCGAGCGTGAAGCCCACCCAGACGATGTTGGACTTCACCGAATCGTTGAACGAGAAGACGAAGGTGTAGACGATCGGCGTGAGAAGGAAGATGAGCGCTAGCGCCGAATACAGCGGTAGCAGCCACTTGCCGAGTGAGAATCTCACAGCAGGTCCTCCGTTCCGGTGCGTCGCACGTAGATGCCGACGATCACGAGAATCAGACCCATCAGGATGACCGACAGAGCTGCGGCCTCCGGGTAGTTCAGCAAGCCGAGGAAGTTGGCTTCGATCGCGTTACCGACCATCTGGGTCTGCGCGGATCCGAGGAAGCTCGAACTCGCATTGATGTAGTCACCGGACGCCGGGATGAAGGTCAGCAGCGTGCCCGAGACGATCCCGGGCAGCGACAGCGGCAGGGTGACCTTCCAGAATGTCGTCGCCGGACTCGCGTACAGGTCGGCTCCCGCCTCCAGGTAGCGGGTGTCGAGGCGCTCGAGCGTGGTGTAGATCGGCAGGGTCATGAACGGCAGGAAGTTGTAGGTCAGGCCGAAGATGACCGAGAAGGCGGTGCCAGTCAGGTGCCCGTCGGCGGGCAGCACGGAGAGCGACTTCAATGCCTGCACGAGAGGGGTGTCATCCGCCATCAACTGCTTCCAGGCAAGGGTGCGCAGCAGGAAGGAGATGAAGAACGGGGCGATGACGAGCGTCAGCAGCATCGCTTGCAGAAGAGGCTTCGACCGGCACTTCACGCCGATGAAGTAGGCGAGCGGGTAGCCGATGAGCAGCGCCGCGATCGTGGCCACGATCGCGTAGCCGAACGCGCGCAGGAAGTGCGGCCAGTAGGCCTCGATCACTGTGGCGTAGTTCTCGATCTTGAACGCCTGTTGGAACTGGCCGACATCGCCGAACTCGACCGGCTCCTGGAACGAGGTCAGAACGAGCGAGACGAGGGGCGTGAGAAAGAACAGGGCAAGGTAGGCGAGCCCCGGCAGCAGCAGGACAAGCGCCACCCAACTGCGCCGCCGTGGTGCCTGCTCGACCGGACCGGCCGTCGAGCCGAATGCAGCGAAGGCCATGCGCTAGGCCTCCTCGATCTCCGCGAGAAGCTCGTGCCGGGTCTGCAGCGCGATCGTGGCGGTGTCGGTGTCAGCCGAGAACTTCGGTGTGTGCTCCGGCTCATCGAGTAGACCGAAACCGTGATCGACCGTCCAGCTGACCCAGGCCTCAGCCCCGAGGTTCACGACGGGACCGAAGACCATGTTCTGGGCGAAGACGGTGATGAGCCCGATGCCGGGCACCGCGATCTGGTACTGGGTGCTGACGCCCGAGAACGAGACATCCGTCACCCGACCAGGGCCGAGGATGTTGACGCCCGGCGCCTTCTTCGGCGCCTCGGTGTGCAGCATGAGCTTCTCCGGACGCACGCCGATGGTGATCTCGCCCGTGTGACGCTGCGCCCGATCCTTCGGCACCTCGATCTTGACACCGGCAATGTCGACGACGATCGAGTCGCCCTTCGAGTTGGTGACGTCGCCCGTGAACAGATTGGACTGGCCCAGGAAGTTGGCGACGAATGCCGTCTTGGGCAACTCGTACAGTTCCTCGGGGGCACCCATCTGCTCGATCTGGCCCTTGTTCATGACCGCGACCGTGTCGGCCATGGTCATGGCCTCCTCCTGATCGTGGGTGACGTGGAGGAAGGTCAGTCCCACCTCGTTCTGAATGGCCTTGAGTTCGAGCTGCATCTGACGGCGCAGCTTGAGGTCGAGGGCGCCCAACGGCTCATCGAGCAGGAGCAGTGCCGGGCGGTTGACGACCGCTCGGGCGAGCGCGACGCGCTGCTGCTGCCCACCGGACAGCTGCTGAGGCTTGCGTGCCGAGAGGTGGTCGAGTTCCACCAGTCGCAGTGCTTCGTGGGCCTTGCCCGTGGCATCCGCGATTCCACGACGCTTGAGGCCGAACGACACATTCTCGAGCACGGTCATGTGCGGAAACAGCGCGTAGCTCTGGAACACCGTGTTGACCGGCCGCTTGAAACTCTTGACCGAGGTGACATCCTTGCCACCGATCAGGATGCGACCCGACGTCGGCTGCTCGAGCCCGGCGACCAGTCGCAGCGTGGTCGTCTTGCCGCACCCCGACGGGCCGAGCAGTGCGAAGAACGAGCCCGCTGGGATGGTGAGATCGAGATCCTCGATCGCCGTGAACCCGGGGAACCGCTTGTGCAGACCAACCAGCTCAAGATCCGCGCCCGCCTCCGCGAATGCACCAGCGGCCATCAGGCGCCCAGCTTGACGCGCTGGAACTCCGCGTTGAACGCCTGATCGTCGGCCGAGTCGAGCGTGCGGAAGATATGGGCATTCGACAGCGTGTCAGCATCCGGGAAGATGAGCTGGTTGTCGGCGACCTCCGGGAACTTCTCGGCGGCGACCTCCTTGGCACCGACGACCGGGGTGATGTAGTTGACCCAGGCGGCGACCTCGGCGGCGACCTCAGGCTCGTAGTAGTAGTTCATGAGCGTCTCGGCGTTGGCCTTGCGCGGGGAGCCCATGGGCACGACGAAGGTGTCGCCCCACAGAGTGCCGCCGGTCTCGGGCAGCGCGAACTTCCACTTCTCGTAGCCGGCCTCTGCGTTGAGCACCGTGATGTCGCCAGACCAGGCGATCGCGGCGATGGCATCTCCGGAGACGAAGTCCTGCATGTACTCGTTGCCCTTGATGCCGAAGATCTGACCAGAAGCGACGTTCTCCTCGAGCACAGCGATCGCGGCCTGGTACTCGTCGGTGCCCCAGTCCTCACTCGAGATGTCGACGCCTTGGCTCAGCAGGAGGATGCCCATGGTGTCGCGCATCTCGCTGAGCACCGTGACCTTGCCCTTGAGCGCGGGCTTCCACAGGTCGTCGACGCTCTTGATGCCGGCAGGGATCTCCTCGGTGTTCCACGCGAGGCCCGCGAAACCGTTCTGCCAGGGCAGCGACTTGGCGCGACCGGGGTCGAAGTCGGGGTTGAGTAGGGCGGGGGCGAGGTTCTTCTTGTTCGGGATGTTCGCGGCATCCAGATCCTGCACGTAACCGAAGCGAATGAGGCGGGCGACCATCCACTCGGTCAGGCAGAAGGTGTCTGCCCCGGTGAACTGACCGAGAGCCAGCTGATCCTTGATCGTGCCGTAGTAGGTGTTGTTGTCGTCGATATCGACCTTGTACTCGACGCTGATGCCCGTCTGATCCTGGAAACGCACGAGGGTCGGGTAGTTGCCGTCGTCATCCTCGTCGATGTAGGCAGGCCAGTTCGACCACGTCAGAGTCTTGTCGGTGGCTGAGATGTCCTCGGCCGGCTTCGGCGCTCCGGCGCTGGTCGGAGCACAGGCGGCAAGGGCAAGTGCACCGGCGCCGATACCAGCGCCCTGCAGAATGTTGCGCCGGGAGAACTGCATCCTCCGCGCCTGCACGACGAGCTCACGGACGATCGGGTCTTGGGGAAGTTGTCTGGTCATCGGGGCAGCTCCTTCGGTTCACGCGTGCGTCGATACTGACACAGGTCAGTCCCCGGACACACCCCGAGGGAGCAAAAGGCGCACTTCGTAACACAAATTTCACGAAATCAGCATGAAGACGCCCGAAATTTGTGCGGAATCCATGGTGTACGCCCAGTACGCTGTTGGGCATGAAGGTCGCCGTTCCCCGAGAGATCAAGAACAACGAGTTCCGCGTAGCGATCACGCCCGCAGGCGTGCACGACCTGGTCGGGCACGGCCACGAGGTGCTGATCGAGACCGGTGCGGGCCTCGGCTCGTCAATCCCCGATGACGCCTACGTGGCCGCTGGCGCCTCCATCGCGCCGGATGCGGCCACGGTCTGGGCTGCGGCCGAACTCCTGCTCAAGGTCAAGGAGCCGATCGAGTCCGAGTACGGCTACTTCCGCAGCGACCTGCTGCTGTTCACCTACCTCCACCTCGCCGCCGAGCCCGAGTTGACCACCGCCCTCACCAGTTCTGGCGTCACCGCCATCGCGTACGAGACGGTGCAACTGCCGAACCGAGCACTTCCGCTTCTCGCGCCGATGAGCGAGGTCGCGGGTCGCCTCGCTCCGATCGTGGGAGCGAACGCGATGCTCAAGCCCAATGGCGGGCCCGGCCTCCTCGTGCCTGGCGTCCCCGGAACTCACAACGCCCGTGTTGTCGTGCTCGGCGGCGGGGTGGCGGGCACGAACGCCGTCTCGGTCGCAGTCGGCCTGGGGGCCGAGGTGACAGTGCTCGACACCAACATCCAACGCCTGCGCGAACTCGACGCTCTCTACGCGGGCCGTGTGCACACGGTCGCCTCGAACGGATTCGAGATCGAACGTGCCCTGCTCACCGCAGATCTCGTGATCGGTTCGGTGCTTGTGCCCGGAGCGAAGGCACCGAAGCTGGTGAGCAATGATCTGGTCTCGCGGATGAAGCCGGGCAGTGTGCTCGTGGACATCGCCGTCGACCAGGGTGGCTGTTTTGCCGACACACGCCCGACGACCCATGCCGACCCGACCTTCGCTGTGCACGGCTCGCTGTTCTACTGCGTCGCCAACATGCCCGGTGCTGTGCCGAACACCTCGACGTACGCGTTGACGAATGCGACCATGCCCTACGTGCGGGCGATCGCCAACCATGGTTGGCTCGAAGCCCTGCGCGCAGATCCGGCCCTCGCACTCGGTCTCAATGCCCATGCGGGTTCGATCGTGAACGCGCCGGTTGCCGCGGCCCACGGCCTCAAGCACACCGAGCTCGCCGCGATTCTCGCAGCCTAGGACTACAGTTCAGTCGCGGGCGGGCTAGTCGAGGCGCACTCGGCGTGCCGATCCGTCCTCGTTGAGCTGCCAGCACTGACCCGGCGCAAGAGGCGGGGGCAGCTGCCGGGACCTCGTGATCGCGCGGAAGTCGGCGGGGGTGCATCCGTCGAGAATGATGTCGGCCTGGGTTCGCAGGGCCGCTACCGCCCCCCATCGTGACTGCCACTCGTCGAGATCGCCGACGATTGTCACGCCGGGAAGAGCCACCGATCGGAGTTCGGGTCCGACGTCGGCGAGCGCAACTGCCGACGGCCACCTGGCCAACAGTGGTGCGACCCGGCTCGTCACGATGGCTCGCGCGCGCCGCGGGTCCAGTAGCGGCGCGACCGTCGGCCCGGTCACCGGTAGGGGCGGCGGGTCGGCCACCACCTGCATCCACTGCCCACGCCACAGTCCGCGCCCGGCGGGGAGTGCCGCGACGAACTGGCCACCCTCTCCCCCGGCCATCACGAAGTCCTGGCGGGAGGAATGGCGCAGCAGGAGCCGGCCGGGCACCAGCGCTGCGAGCCCCTGGGACTCCCCCGTGATCCTCTGGGCGCTGAGCAGGGCCGTGATGCCCCGCCCCGGGCCCTCCCGGAGCAGGCGGGCCAGCAAATCCACGAATGCCGCTCGGTACTCTCCCGTGAACCGCGGAACCACTGCGTCGAGGTCGTCCAGAACGACACACGTCGCCGTGGACGCTGGGGTGTCAAGGGCTGCGACGAGATCGGTGATCACATCCCATGCTCCGTCGGGCTCAGCGGGAACGACCCGAATGCCAGGGTGACCGGTGGCCAGAGCGCGCAGCGCCGTCGACTTGCCGCTGGCGGGCGAACCGAGCACGAGCAGAGAACCCTCTGCCTCGAGGCTGTGGATGGCCGGCTCCTGATGCTGCTCGGATGGCAGGTCGACGAGGCCGAAACATCCGATGCCGTCGCGCGGAAGGGCGGCAGCCTTCAGCACGGCAGGAAGAGGCTCGCACCACGGCCGACGCGGCGGCGGAGAATCACTCCATCGTTGCGTGACGAGCGCGACGTCAGCCCCTGAGGCGAGGGCGAACTGAACCGAGCGTGGTGCTTCACCGGCGAGCCTGAGGACTCCGCGCCCGCGCGCCGTGAGTGGGATCCCCGCGGCGTCGTCGCACCCCACAACGGCCGAGCTGTCGGCTCGGTTGTTCACCCGAAGCGACACCCTCAGGTCGGCATTCGCCAGGACCCCGTCGCGAACGGCGCCCGCCGGCCGCTGCGTGCAGAGCACGAGGTGCATACCCAGCGAGCGCCCTCGCGCAGCGAGATCGGCGAACAGCCCGTGCAGATCGGGATGCTCGGCGAGCATCGCCGCGAATTCATCGACCACGATGACCAGCCGGGGAAGCGAGTCGATCTGTTCGATGGAACGAGCCCCACTGGTCACCAGCAGACGCTCCCGGTGACGCACCTCGGCCCGCAGGCTGTCGAGCGCGCGCGCCGCCATCATCGCGTCCAGATCGGTGATGATGCCGACGGTGTGCGGCAACCGAGCGAGAGCCGCGAACGTCGCCCCGCCCTTGTAGTCGATGAGCAGGAATGTGACGTGCTGCGGGGACCGCGACGCGGCCATGGCCAGTATCCACGCGACCAGCAGCTCGCTCTTGCCGCTTCCGGTGGTGCCCCCGATGACCGCGTGTGGACCGTGGGCCACCAGATCCAGCGTGACCGAGCCGCCAGCGTCCACACCGGGCTCGCACGCGAGGGAGGCGACATCGGCAACCTCAGCCGGCCGCAGGAGCGGCGCGAGCTCGACGGCATCCGGCAGCAGGGCATGAGGAGACGTCATGCCCTCGCGGGCGGCATCCCGAGACAGGCGGAGGGCCCACGCCGCCGCCTCGATCTCGGTGACCGGCAGCGGGTGAAGCGGATGACGATGGTCGGCGTCGGGATGACTCAGGATACGCAACTGCCCGTCCACGACACCGAGCACGATGGAGCAGGCGCCGGGGAGATGAGCTGGTGTTTCGGCAACGGCAACGATGGCCAGCGGTACCGCTTCGCCCCTCTGACCGAACTCGACGAGGGAGCCGGGCACGCTCGTCGCCGCGGCTTCGTGGGGCAGGTCGTCAAGCCACGCGTCGAATGGTGCAGAACTTGCCGACCGCCAGCAGTCCGACGGGGATAGTCTCCGTGCGAGCTGGACGGCGATTCCGCGGGCGATCGCCCGGGCAAACACGGGCGGGCCGCTCACACCGATGCCGAGACGCGCGTCGACTGCCATCGGTGCACCTTCGAGCACCCTGGCCTGATCGGCGAGGTCGGCGATGGCTCGGTCCGAATCGGACGGCGGACCGGAGACGCGAGCTGGAGGCGAATCCACCGGCAGCATGCTCGGAATCGATGCGGTTCCGACGACAACCAGAATCGGAGACCGCCCATCGCCCCGCCAGCGATGAGGGTCTGGCCCCTCGTGTGCGACAAGCCGTGCGGGATCCGGGCTCGCGTCGAACAACCTGGTGCGCTCGTCGGCGTGGCGCCGCTCGATCTCGTGCGCGACCCGATCCCGATCGATCGCGAAGCGCGTGGTCTCGCGACGGCGCAGCTTGCGGGCAGTCCAGCGTGAATCGAAGTATCCGGCAATCGCGGTGGCGGGCCCGAGCGCCGCGAATGCGAGAGTGAAGGCCGATCCTGTGACGACGAAGATTCCGACGGCGAGAATCACCGGCGCGGAGGCGGCAATGATCGGAAAGCGGAAGGGCGCCGGACGTTCGGGCGGGAGGGGCAGCTCGAGCGGTACCGGAGTCACCTTCCCACAACACCATGCGGGCGCTCTCGTCAGAACGGCATCGCGCTGCGTCGTGCAGAAATCGGTGCAGCGCCGGATGGTGCGGAGGTGTCAGCTGACCACGAAGAACTGCTCGCCGATGTCCACCCGGGTGCCACGAACGATGCGGTAGCGCTTGCCCGGTTCGCAGCGCCGGGGCTGGGCATCGGGTTCGCGCACCACGGTTCCGTTGCCGGAGTACCGATCGCTGATCCAGAACGCACCACCGTCCTGGCCGAACTCGAGGTGTGTCTTGGATACCGACTTGCCGGGATCGGAGATGGCGACGAGCGCGTCGAAGTATTCGCCCGGCTCGGGCATCGGATTGCGCCCGAGCAGACCGGCGCTGGTCACACTCACACTCTCGCCGGTGCTGAACTGAAGGACGAAACGCTCCCCACGCCGACTTCGATCCACGATGCGGGTGTCATCGATGTCGTCATACTCGCCGCGTGCGGAATCCCCCGGGTTCTCACTGATCTCGACTGAGGGGGCGTGCAGTGGCGCGCCGGCCGGAGTACCCCACGGAAATGGATCCAGGGCGACGGTATCGCGCGGCCGATTGGAGGCGGACTGTCTAACGAAGCCACACTCGGGGCAGAAGATGTCGGCGGCATCAAGCCGAGTGCCGCACTGCGCACAGGATTCCGGCTGAACACTCGAGGATGGCGCCGGATCGTCCGCGAAGTCGTGCTGGGGTTGAGGCTCAGGCTGAGGGACGACCTCCGGTTCCGGTTCCGGTTCCGGTTCCGGCGATACGTCAACCACGGGTTCCGGTTCCGGCTCAACCTCAGGCTCCGGTTCCGGCTCAACCCCAGGCTCACGTTCCGGCTCGAGTTCAGATCCGGAGAGGATGTGGGCTTCGTCACGCACTGACGACCCCGGCTCGACCAGCTCGGCGCCCTCGTGCACCGGCGTGGCCGTCGGCGCCGGCGTGGTCCTCGGCGTCGCCGCGCTCGCGACGGATCGGCCACATTCGCCGCAGAACATCGCCCCCAACGGAAGCTCTGTCGCGCAGTAGGAGCAGTTCACGGTGCAGTCCTATCGCTTGAACAGGTCTCTGACACTATAACCACCGAGTGAGCGAAGCGAGATTCGTGCCTTCAGTCTCTGCCAGCGGGTGAGTCCCTCGTCGAGTGACACGTGCAGCTCATCCACTGCCCGCCACACGCTGTCGACATCGGATGCCGCCGACTCATCCGGCGAGAAGATCGCCCGATCGGCAACCGCCGCCAGAACCTGGGACTGGACACCGCCCGCGATAGTAGCCACTTCACTGCGCGTGGCGGATGCGGCGGGGCTGAGTCCGTGATCGATGACGGCGTCCTCGAACTCCTGCCAACCCCCGCTGATCTGTTCGATGGCGCTGGGAGCGTGCCTGCGCAAACGCCGCCGCCGGAGCTTGGCGGCGATGATCAACAGGAACGGCGCCACGACGATTGCTGCGGCCAGCAGCACCCAGCCGATCACGCGGAGCAGCACCAGCAGGACCTGGAGCACCGGATCGAGATCGGGCGGAAGCTCCTGCTCGCTGTCGGGAGTGGTCTGTCGGTCGAACCGTTCGGAGTCCACGACGGGCGGGGGAACGATTGTGGGAGGACGCGACACCTGTGCATTGTCGGGAGGCTGCTCATCCGGGATCTCTCGCAACGGCGGAGTGGGGTCGAGGGCCACCCACCCGAACTGGGCCGTGCTGACCTCGATCCATGCCGACACGTCTGACCCCCGCACCACCCCGGACTGGGGCTGGAACCCGAGGACGACACGGGCCGGAAAGCCGAGCTGATCGGCCATGAGCGCCGCGGCCACCGCGTACTGCTCCGCGTCGCCGATCATTCGCGGCGCACTGAGCAGCTCGGCGATGCGGTCAGCGGCATGGCCGGAGCGGCTGGCGGGCTCGTCCGCGCCGACTCCGTGACTGATGTACCCCTCGGCGGTGAGGCCGGCGATCATCGCGACGAGCTTCGGGCCGGCACCATCGACATCCGCGGTGTACTCGTCGAGCTTGGTCGCGACCTCCGCAGGGACCGAACTCGGGGTGGGCACCGTGGCCGAGCCGGGCGTCAGAGTGTCCCACTGGTCGTCCGTCGGCTGGCGCGGTACTACAGCGGTAAGGGTGTACGAATCGCCCTGGCTCAGGCCTCCGATGACTGCCGCTGTGCCCGTCACGTCGTTGTAGTAGAACGCGTTGCGCAGATCAGCGGCGTCGCCACCGGCGAACTCGATCGACTCGAACTGACCGATCGTGGGTAGCCAGACTCCGGAGTAGGCGTCGATGGTGACGGTGACGCTCACCCGATCGCCGCTCACGCCCGACTGGTCGAATCGGTAGGGAACCCGGGTGAATGAGCCCGACTCCGTGCTGACGTCGCCGCTCCCGACGGAGAAGACGATGCCGTCGTAGGTGTCCAAGGTGGCGAGGCGGATGCGATCGCCGGCCGCCAGGCCGTCCACCGAGAACTGAGACGCGTCCACCTGGTTTGGGCGCCAGAAGCTACGGAATCCGGCGAGCGGACTGACGTAGTCCCGCGGATCGAAGGGCTGAACGATGGTCGTGCGAAGAACAGTGCGATCGGCGGACGGAGGAAGCGCAGCGGCACCCGCGACAGCCCCCACGGATGCCACCGCCATGATGACACCAGCAGCGACCACCGTGCGCAGGCCTGCTATCGGAGTCTCGGCACCGCCAGCGCCGTCACCGGTTCGGCTGAGGAGCATCCTGATCGCCGTCCGGCGTCGATACCACCGAAACCACACGAGCCAGAAGAGCACGATGACCATGAGGGCGATCGGGGCGATCAGCGGCCGGTCGGGGAACTCGGGACCGAACGCAGTTGCAACGATGAACACGACGATCGGGGCGAGCACACCGAGTTCGCCCCACTGCGCGCGCAGCGCAACCGTCAGGCCCACGACGGTGCTCACAAGCACCAGTACGAATGCGGGAACCAGCAGCGCCTCATAGTCACCCACGGGAAGGGTGATCGTGAGAAGTTGCTTCCACCCGAGGGCGACGCCGGCGACAAGATCGATAAGCCCCTCGAGAGTCGGCAGAACGCCGAACTGGGTCTTGGACGGCACGGCAACCGGTACTCCGACAGCGAAGAACCCCACAACGGTCGCGAGCATCACGACGAAAGCCGGCCACCGGAATAGTGCTCCGAGGATGGCGATCAGGGTTCCCACCGCGAGGGCGACCGCCACCATCACGAGGAACGCCGTGCTCGCGTAGATGGGCCAGAGTGCGCTGGCCGCCACCACTGTCGCCAGCCACAGCATGAGGGTGTTGACCGCCACCACCATGGCGCTCGGCCGCGAGGACATCAGGCAGCCACCGATCGCGCGAGAGACTTCTGCAGGTCCTCGAGATACCCGATCGTTAGCACGCTGAGGCCCGAGACCCGCCGCAGGCCCGGGGTTCGGTCGGGGTCGCAGACAATCGCGATCACCTCGACGCCCACCGGGAACGCGACCGAAGCCGCGCGCAGTTCCTGCGGGTTGACCGTGGACCCGCAGACAAGGAAGGCAACCGAGACACCGGTCGCCTGATCCCCCGCGACTTTCGCGACATCGGTGATGCTCAGGGCCGTCTCCGATTTCTCGACCACGGCGAGATCGTCGAGCAACCTCGACCTGGTCAGAGTCGACAGCAATCGCACCGCGAAGACCTTGCGTTTGGCGAATTGAGGCGTGTACTCGCTCGCCACAACCGAGACCGTACGGGCATCCCGAATGGCGCGAGCACCGAGCGAACCCGCAACACTCACCGCCATCTCGAACTCGGCGTCGGTTCCGTAGTCGGAACTCGCCAGACTCAACGCGACCACGAGATGACTGCGTCGGGTCTCCTCGAATTGCCGCACCATGTACTTGCCCGTGCGGGCGGTGGACTTCCAGTGGATGTAGCGCCGCTCGTCGCCGGGAAGGTACTCACGGAGGGCGTGGAACGACACGTCGTTGTTGGACAGATCCCTCGTGGGCTTGCCCTCGAGGTCCCGGATCAGCCCGGTGCTGAGGCTCGGGATGCCGATGGTGCGCGGATGAACGAACAGTTCGGCGACCTCCGCCCAGATCAGTTCGCGGCGAACGAGCCCCACGGGATCGGCGCGCACAGTTCGCACGGGACCCACGGGCACGACACCTCGGCGCCCGGTGGGGATGGGGAACTCGCGTCGGACGCTGGCGCCGCGCGCCAGACCGGGAAGCACCAGTTCGGCCAATCCGGGGCCAACCGGCACCTCCACGGTCACGCCGAGGGCACGGCGTCGGCCGGGGTTGGTGGCAACGAGTTGGCCGGACGCCGGCTCGCCGACAACGACACGACTGTGTTCGACGGTCAGTGCGATGCTCACGGGGCTCCGCCCGATCAGGTAGAGGGCCGCAATGACGAGCATGGCCAGACCCGCGAATCCCACGACGATGAGCTCGATCCAGCCCAGCCCGTAGCCGAACCCCAGCGTCAGCGGCACAAGCAGCACGACGGTCCACCCGAGTGGAGTGACCACCGCAGCGACTCGCCCGAACACGCGGCTGAGAGCCGCACCGAATGCCGTTGCGAGCCGTACGACGGTGACTATCGCGTCGGCGAGGAATCCCGTGCGCTCGCCGACTATCCGGGTTCGCGCATTGGTGAGCCCCTTCGTTGACGTCGTCGAGTGAAGGTCTGTGCGCGATCCGGTCGTGCTGCCAGCGGGGCGCGACGATGAGCGCGTCGATCCGCGAACGGATGACACGCTGCCGGGCACCTTCGCCCGAGCCATTACACGGCTTGCCGCTCGCTCGGCGGGGGCGTCTCGATCAGGATCTGGCCCATGATGCTGGGCGCGGTGACACCGTCGAACTCAGCTTCCGGGTCGATGATCAGTCGGTGGGCGAGCACCGGCTCGGCGAGCGCCTTGACGTCGTCCGGAATCACGTAGTGGCGACCGCTCGCGGCTGCCAGCGTCTTCGCCGTGCGGATGAGGGCGAGCGCTCCCCGCACACTGGCGCCCAGCCGGACTTCGGACGCCGTGCGGGTCGCCTCCACCAACCGGCTCACGTAGTCGTTGATGGTCGGATCGACGTGAACCGTGCGAGCCAGTTGCCCCATCTCGACGACCACATCCGCGGTCACGATCGGGGGGACGACGACCTCGTGGGCCTTGTTGCCGGCGCCCTCGAGGATTCGCAGCGTCGACGAGTGGTCGGGGTATCCGATCGACGCCTTCATGATGAAGCGGTCGAGTTGGGCTTCGGGTAGACGGTAGGTGCCGGCCTGCTCGATCGGATTCTGCGTGGCGATCACCATGAAGGGCGCTCCCACCGGGTGGGTGACGCCATCGACCGTGACGTGTGCCTCCTCCATGACCTCCAGCAAGGCCGACTGGGTCTTCGGGCTCGCCCGGTTGATCTCGTCGGCGAGCACGATGTTTGCGAAGATCGGCCCCGCGTGGAATTCGAATGCCGACTTGGACTGGTCGTAGATGCTCACCCCCGTGATGTCGCCGGGAAGCAGGTCGGGAGTGAATTGGATGCGGCTGGTCGTGCCGGCGACGCTCTGCGCCATAGCCCTGGCGAACGAGGTCTTGCCGGTTCCCGGGAAGTCCTCGAGCAGCAGGTGCCCTTCAGAGAGCAACGCGGTGAAACCGAGTCGGATGACGAACGTCTTGCCCAGCAGTACCTGGTCGACGTTGGCCACCAGCCGGTTGAAGATGTCGGAGAACCACGTCGCCTGCTCCGGTGTCATGGTCATGGAATGCCCTTCATTCGTGATGCTGTCAGTCATAGTCGAAGCCGTTGTACGAGATCGTGTAGGTCTGCCCACCGTTGGCGGTGACCCTGATGGTGAGCCACGGCGTCTGTGCAGGGTTCGCCGAGACGTGGCAGGTCGGATCGCTCCCCGCGACAAGGAACGTCCCATCCCCCGGCGCCGTGCCGCAGGCGTACTCGACCAGCTCGTAGGTTCCGGAGGGAAAGCCTAGCCACGCGAACGTTCCATCGTTCTGCGGATCGCCCGAGTCATCCTGAGTGAAGGTCAACGGGCCGGCGACCTGGGGGTCGACTGGAACACCCAACGGGAAGGCCGACGACATGGTCGGCTGGCACACGAGTTGTCCGCCGTAATCGCGGCACGCCCTGAGCTCCACCGAGACGGACTGGCCAAATTGAAGGGGCTCGGCCGCCAGGAACCCGGGGATGCTGACGGGGCCGTACTCCGTGCCGCCATTCAACCGGTAGTACACCGAGTAGCCGCTGGAGACCATGCCGCCGCCGAGGTCGATGCCCTGCAGGACGAAGTCGAACACGGACCCGTTGGCTGAGGGCCCCGAGACCGAGAGGTCGACCACGACAGACGGAGGCGTGCGGGCGATCACGGTCTGACTCTGGGTGCAGCCCTGTCCGTTGTAGGCGAAGACGACCAGCGTGTACTCGACTTCAGGTGACAGGCCGCTGAAGATCGTCGACGTGCCGGTTCCTGCGGCGAAGAGTGTCGCTCCGTTGTCGGTGACTGTGCCGTCGGAATCGCAACTCGGACCGGCGCCCGTGTAGATCGCCGCCGTATAGTCGGAGACCGCGCGCCCGTTGGCGGAGAATGTCCCGCTCCAGTCCAGGGCGATACTCGTGTCACTCGTCGACGTCGCGATCGGTGGGGCGATCGCCAGCGGGGCGCCCGCCGGCGTCCCCTGCTGGGACGTGGAGTTCCAGGCCGCCAGTGGACCGAAGGCGTCGTTGCGGGCGCTGACCGAGTACGTGACGAGGGTGCCGTTGGCGAGGGATGAGTCGACGACGGAGGTCGTGCAGGTTGCGGTGGAGCATCCGACAGACGTCGACACCCCGCCCACGTCGACGACGTAGGTCGATACTGGCGTGCCGCCGGCGGGTGTCGGGACCGCGTTCCAGGTGACGCGCAGTCCGTGGTCGAGGGGCTCCGCTGAGACGCCGCTCGGCGCAGCGGGCACGATGTCGGACCAGACCCCTGAACCGGTGGATACGGCGTCGGAGTCGCCGATGGCGTTGGTCGACACCACGGAGAATCTCACCGCGTTGGCGGATCCGTTTCCGGGGGTGGGCACGGTGCAGGTGGTTCCACCGCAGGTGACGGTGGTGAAGGTGGACCCCGAGGTGGTGCTCACGACGACTCGATAGCCGGTGATCGGCGAGTTGTTGAATGCGCCGGCATTCCAGCGCAACGAGATCTCGCGATCACCGAAGCCCGTGGCGGTCAGGTTCGTGACCGGATCCGGGCGATCCTGCACGGAAATCGTGACGAGGCCCCACACGAACCGATCCGGATCGTTGGTCGCGTCGGCCACCTGGTACTGGAGGGTGACGTCGCCCGGCGCGGCAGTCGAGGAGACCGTGACCGACAGGGAACTCTTGTTGGCGCTAGGGACGATCTCCACCCCCGCGGGAAGGGCGTCGCCGTCGAGGCCCCGAATAGCGACGACCTGCAGGGGCTTGCCTGCGAACGGGTTCGTCGCCTCGTCGTTCACGAGCACGTCGACGGTCGTCGTCGAGCTGCGCTTCACGATGGCCTGGTCGGCGCCCGGACGCACCAGCGGCCGCGTTGACTGGACGACGCTCAACTCGATTCGACCGGACTGACCCACCGACAGGTCGTCCTTCACCCCGAGGGTCATCGCCGTTGCCGAGCCCTTGACCGCGTCATCGTCGGCGCGCAGGGTGAGCTGCGAGCCATTCAGGGCGTAGCTGAAGCCGATGGGGAGCGGATCGATGACCGAGTAGGCGAGCTCAGCTAGGTCGTCAGGATAGGGGTAGTTGGTCAGCTTGAGCAGGTCGATCTCCTTCTCCTGACCCGGCTCGAAGCTGATGACGGCGCCGCGGAAGACCGGAGGCTGATTGTCTCGGGGCAGGACCGTGATCGGCAGCACGAGGATCGCGGTGCGCCCGTTCGGATCCGTGGCCGATGTGCCGTCGGTCACCTCGAAGGAGATCGATGCTGGTCCGAAGTACTTGTCGGCCGAGGTGAAGGCGAGGGTGTCGTCATCCACCACGAGGTTGCTGCCGTCGGAGTGGGTCGCCCGCACGCTATTTGCGTCGGTGAGCCTCACCTGCTTGCCGCCGACTGCGATCACGTAGTCGTTGAGATCGATGGTCAGTGTGTCCTCGCTATTGACGCGCAGAGCTGGAGCGCGGCGATCGACCTGGGGCAGGGCATCATCTGATCCCGGAACCCGGATGAAACCGTAGCTGACCACTGACGGGTCGTCCGGGTGGGTGACCTTGAACGGGATGATCTGGCTCTTCTTGCCGACGGTCACGGTGACGCGCTTACCGCTGGTCACCGACGCGTTCGCGCCGTAGCCGGGGTAGATCGACAGGCCGAGCGTACGCGGGTCGCCGTCGGCGAAGAAGACGTTGGCGAGAACATCCACAGTGACCTGATCACGGTCGAGCACGTCGGACAGAGTGAGCACGGTGTCGGATACCAGCGGATAAGCCAGCGCCGCGTCGGCCTTCACGGTGATGCGGATGAAGTTCTGGCTGCTGCCGCCGGAGGCGTTGGCGATCGAGTAGATCACGCCATAAGTGCCGGGGGTGCGGGGCGGGGTGACCTGCACGAGGTCGCCGACGATCTCCGCGGTCGTCACCGTGTCGTTGGGTTCGGCGGAGACGATGGTGAGCGGGCTTCCGTCGGGATCCGAATCGTTGGCGAGCACCTGCACCGAGACGGTCACGCCCGGCCGCACGGTGACCTCGTCGACGATTGCGACCGGGTTGCGAGCACCCTCGAGCCGTGGGCTGATGCCCACGCGGATGGTTCCGGTGGAGCGTGCACCGAGGGAGTCGATGACCGTGTAGGTGAAGGTGTCGGTTCCCGCCGAGTAGTCGCCGGCCTGATAGGAGATCCTGTCAGCCTGGGTGTCGATGACCGCACCCTTCTCCGGGTTGCTGGCCTGACCGAGCAATTGCACCGAGTCGCCGTCCGGATCGATCCCCGTCAGCGGAATCTTCACCCGAACCGTCTCACCCGCCAGCACCCGAGCGGTGACCGTCGCAGGCACCGGCGCGTTGTTGGTGGCCTGGTCCTCCTCGCGGACGTTGATCCTCACCACGGCCGTCGCGGCCTGCCCATCGGGTCCGGTGACCCGGTAGCTCGCGGTGAAGTTGCCGGTGCGATCGGGAGCGAGGTAGCGCAACACGTTGCCCGACGCGAAGAGCAGACCCGAGTTCGCGGGCAGCTGCTGTTCGAGCGTGGGTTGCAGGGTGAGATCCAGGCCGTCGGGATGCTCGTCGTTGCGCAACACAGGGATGTCGATCGCCTGCCCCACGCGCACCGTCACGCTGTCGTCAGTGGCGATCGGCGCCTGAACGCGGGTCGGAGTCGGGATCTCGATCACTGTGATCACGCCCTCGGCCTCGGCGAGGCCGTTGCTGATTCGGTAGTTGAAGGTCACAGGGTGATCCAGCGGCGCCTCGAGGCTCACGCGAACGAGACGTTGTTCGAGCACCTCAGCACGAACTCCCGAGTTCGCGGGCAGATTGGTGATTCCCGTGACCAACAGCACGCCGCCGGCCGGATCGACGTCAGTGCCGGCGACATCGATGCGCTCGTTGCGCAGAGTCTTGACGAATACGGTCTTGGGCACCGTGATGGGCTTGGTGTTCGCGTCGGGCGGGGCTGCGACATCCACGCGCACGAGCCCTGTAACCGTCTGCGTTCCATCGGTGACGACGAATTCCAAGTAGTGGGTGCGTACCGCCGAGCTCGTGAAACGGAAGGTTCCGGTCTCGTAGCTCGGGGTGATCGTGACATCCGCTTTGGCGGGCACGCTGTTGAGCCGCAGGGTGCCCGATCCACCACGAACGTGGTCGAGTGGACTCAGGGTGACTTCTTGTCCGGCGTACGCGAGCACCGCGAAGGGCTCGGCCACGATGGGCACCTCGCCCGCGGCCTTCACTGTGACGGTGAGCGTGCCGGTAGCCTCGGCGCTGCCGTCTGAAACGACAATGGTCACAACCTTGAGGTCGCCGCCGGCGCCAGCATCGGTGAAGACGACCGAGCCGCCCGGCTTGTAGCTGACGGAGTCTGGTTCGGCCGTACTGGCGCTCGTGAGGTAGAACGCGTCGCCGTCGGGATCGACCCAATCCGAGAGCACCTGGGAGGCGACGCGGCCGCCTGCTTGCACGACGGCCTTGGTTGTGCGCACCTGCTGCGGCGCCGAGTTCTCGGCTTCGCCTCGAATGGTGACGACGACGCTCGCCGTTGCGGTTCCGCCCCGCCCGTCGGTGATGGAGTAGTCGAACCGCAGCTGTCCCGAGGCACCGGGAGAGAGGGTGAGTTGGATCTGCTGCCGTTCGGTGATGAGGTCGATGCGACCGACAGCCTCATCGATGGGCGTTAGCTCTGAGACCACGAGAACGTCGCCGTTCGGGTCATAGTCATTGAGCAGTACCGGAAGCACCGTGGACCTGCCGGGACGCGCACCGAACTCGTCGTCGAGAGCGACGGGAGGCTGCTGAGCCTTCTCCACCTCGGGAGGGATCTCCTCGTCGTTCTGCTGCTCCTGGGGCGTCTGGTCGTCGACCGTGATGAGCTCGTCCCAGTTGTCGATGAGCTCCCCGGCGCGTTGCACCGCCCAGGTGGCCCCCGACCGCCGATCGTTGAGAACGGCCCGGGCACCATTCGTTTCGAAGCTCAGTCGGGCGGTACCGGGCATGGAGGCGAGCACCGCAGTCGTGCCCTCGGATTCACCACCGCACCTGCGCCAGTTCTGCCCGTTCGACCACGCGGCATAGTCGCATCCCGCAAGGCTCAGCGGGCGAGCCGGGCTGCCGGCGGTGTCCGTGACCAGGGATGACACAGCACCACTGCCCAGCGAGACAGCGATGAGTCCGCCCGAGTAGCCAATGAGCACCCGCTCACCGTCGATGCTCGGCCACTGCAGCACCGCACCCGTGCCGGATCCCAGCTCGGCCGAGAGGTCGACGGTGCGTCCGTCGAGAAGGAGCGCGTCGGTCTGCGTGTCGAGAATCACCCAGTGTCCGCCGACGGACGTGATGCTGCGGCTGGACGACGTGCCGGGCACTGTCACCGACTGCGAACTGTCAACACCGTCGGAGGATGCGGCGTTCACTCGATAGACGAGCCCGGCAGACGGCGAATAGGCGTAGAGCACGCCCGCCGGATCCATGCTCACCATGGCGTCGGTGCCCAGGCTCAACGTCGAATCGGACTGGGCGTCGAAGGTGGACAGGTCGGCTGAGTTCAGCAGCCAGAGTTCGCCGGTGCCCTGCTCGAAGACGGCAACACGCGTGCCAGCCAGGAGCACCTGGGGCTGGTTGGGTGGGAGCGCGACGCTGTCGCTGATCTCAGAGGTCGCGGCATCCACGATATCGATCTTGTTCTCGGTGCGATCGACCAGCAGCACCGTGGACCCCTGCTGGAGCACCTGGATGTCGTTGCCTGTCGACGCGACAACGGTGTTGAGCTCGAGGACCTCGGTGTTGGCGCGACCGATAGCCTGCTGCTGGCTGTTGGCGACCCAGACCGAGCCGTCACCCAGTTCGAGTTGCTGCGCCGGGTAGCCCGTCGACACGATGGCAACAGCCCCGACCAGGGCCGCGATGACGACACCGCTGGTCACACTGATGACGAGCGACGCGTGGGCGGAAATCCACTTCCTGATCACGTGATCACCGTCATCGCGGTACGTCAGCGCACTTCTCGCTGCTGGGCATTCCGGTCTTGCCCTCACGGTTCACTGCGACGGTGATGCACACCCGGTCGCCGGGCTCCGCGTCGACCACGAAGCTCGTGCCGCGCTGCTGAACGGGTGCGCCGCCGTCTGAGGTGCTCACCTGATACGTGTCGGTGGCACCGAGGCCCGGGTCACTCCACGTGAACTCGACGGTGTTGTCGGTGACCTGCGTCTCGATTGCGGTCACCATCGGGATGTCCGACGATGCCGACCGCAGCAGCACCAGTGTCGCAACGGTGCCGAGGACGACCGCGAGGACCGCCGCCGCCACCAGGATCCACGCGATTGTCTGGAATCGGCCACCGCGATCCTGGGGTCGCGTGCCCGAACTCCGAGGCAACGGGGCGTCTTCCTTGATGAGTGTTCCCACCGCGCTGTAGTCGCCGGTGGTCTCCCCGGTGCGCCGCCGACGCCGGCGCTGGGAGACCGTGCCCCGCGGAACGACCCCACCACGGATCCTGGTGCGATCTTCCAGGTCGGCGACCGTCGCGAGGGCCCAGTCGTCCATGACGACTTCCACGGGAGTCTGCGGCACACCGATTTCGGTCTCCACCGCCTGCAATTCCCTCACCAGTTCCAGGATGCTGGACTGGCGGTTCTCGGGCTTGCGCGACATGGCCCGCCAGAGGGCGCGCTCCAGGCTCTGGGGCACATCATTGCGATCCATCGGCTGCGGCTTCGCACGGTTGATGCGCGAGATCAGATCGGTCGACTTGTTCGAGTCACCGGGCACCTCGAATGGCGAGCGGCCCGCCAGCAGCGAGTACACCGTCGCCGCGAAGGCCCACACCTCGGATGCCACGGTGCCGGCCGTCTCGTCCATGAGCACCTCCGGCGCCGACCACGGGATCGACATGCCCACGGCCTCGCGATCGTCGGACTCGCTCAGGGTGGCGGCGATGCCGAAATCGGACAGCACGGGGTGTCCGTAGGCGGTAAGGAGGATGTTGGACGGCTTGATGTCGCGGTGCAGGACACCAGCACGGTGCGCAGTCTCGATCGCGCTACCGATCTTGACCGCGATGCGCAGCACCTCGGCGACGGGCAGGCGTTCGATGCGATATCGCTGACTCAGCGCCGACGAACACAGTTCCATGACCAGGTAGGGGCGGCCGTCGGATGACACGCTCGCCTGGTACACCGTGAGGATCGAGGGGTGCGCGCTCAACTGGGCCATCAGGTTGGCCTCGGCCTGGAACATCTGCCGCACCTGGTCGTTGACGACCTCGCTGAGCATGACCTTGACTGCGACCTGTCGACGAGGCATGTTCTGCTCGTACAGGAAGACGTCCGCGAAACCGCCGGAGCCCAGAATGTGAATGTGGGAGAATCCCGGCAGCGTCGGGGGTTGGGATGGCAGTCGGCGCGCCACGAACACCCCCTCGCCTCTGGACGTATCCGACCATTCTAGGCAGGTACCCCGCGGGCTGGGTCGCCGTGTACCCCGAAGAGGGGTCGTGCGGCCGACCCCCACTTCTGGGTCGTCGGGAGCCGCTTTCGATACCTGCGAGCTCAGTGCGAGCGGGCTGAACGCGGTGCCGTGTCGTCGTCGGGCACTGACTCGGGGGCATCCAGCACATCGATCACGATCGCCGTGATGTTGTCGCGGCCCCCCGCGGCGAGCGCAGCGTCGATGAGTGCGCCAGCGGTCTCGAGCGCCGACAACCCGGCCGCCAGGTGCAGTCGGAGGCGTTCGGTGCTGACCTCCTTGGTGAGCCCGTCAGAGCACAGCAGTAGACGCAGTCCGGCGTGAGCGCGGATCATCCAGAAGTCCGGGATGGGCGCCGCGTTGAACCCGACGGCGCGCGTGATGATGTTGCTGTCCGGATGATGCTCGGCCTCGTCGCGCGTGAGGGTGCCCGACTCCACCAGTTCCTGAACCACCGAGTGATCGACCGTCACCTGAGTGAGCTCGTTGCGTTCGAACGAATAGACCCGGCTGTCGCCGACATTGAAGATTGCGAAATACGGCTCGTCATCCTGAAGGGTCAGGAGGGCCCCCGTGACAGTGGTGCCGACGCCGAGCTCGCTCTCCCCCGAGATCACCGAGATGTCGTCGGTTGCCGCCTCAAGGGCGCGCTCGATGGCGCGAGGGGCAGCGAAGTCCCCCACCGCGGCCTCGGCGAGCCGGCGCACGACGGCCGCACTGGCCAGGTCGCCCGCCGAGTGGCCGCCCATCCCGTCTGCCACGGCGAACATGGGCGACTGCGCGACGTAACTGTCCTCGTTTGCGGCACGCCTGCGACCGGTGTCGGTGGCCGCCGCCCATGCGATCACGAACGCGTCGGCAGGGTGCCCGGGGATGGGCACGGCCAAGCGCGCCGTGCTGGCGCCGATCTCGGTCACGACTGCCTCTCCGCCCTGCTAGGCCGGGCGTTGCATCGGGAGGATCTGGAGGATGTTGTCGTCACCAATATCCACCAGTGTGCCCGGAGACACTACCACCGACTCACCCTGACGCAGCTTGCGTGGCACACTGCCCGGCACCATGACGATCGACCCGTTCGTGGATCTGAGGTCAGTGACCACCACCGTGGCACCCAGCTGACGTACCTCGACGTGCGATGCTGAGACCTCCCGCTGGGGCGACGGAACTCGAATCAGACGCGGCGGCGCTCCGGTGACCACTCTGGGTGCCGAAGGATTGCGACCGACGTAGCACGGGGCGTCGAGCACAATCGGTTCGGCGCGCGACGACACCCGCACCGCGTAGTAGCGCAGTGGCGCAATCTCCTCAGTCTGTTGAGGCTCGTCGACGATCGGAAGCCCTGTGGCGTGGTCGATCCGCCTTGGCGCGGGCTTCGGCACGATGCGGGTGTGCTCGACGTCGGGCTCGCTCGATCGCGCGACGGACGGCAGATCGCGCGGGGGCACGATCACCGTGTCGTCGAGGTCCTCACTCACCCGATGAAACTCATACGGTATCTGCTGGTCATGAGTTTCCAATGAAACTCATACGGTATCTGCTGGTCATGAGTTTCCAATGAAACTCATGACGTGCTTGATCCGGGTGTAGTCCTCGAAGCCGTAGCTGGAGAGGTCCTTGCCGTAGCCCGAGTGCTTGAAGCCTCCGTGGGGCATCTCGGCGACCAGCGGAATGTGGGTGTTGATCCACACGCAACCGAAGTCGAGATGCTTGGCGAAGCGCATCGCGCGGGCGTGATCCTTGGTCCAGACACTGGATGACAGCCCGTACTGCACCCCGTTGGCCCACTCGAGGGCCTGCTTCTCGTCGGTGAACGACTGCACGGTGATCACGGGTCCGAAGATCTCGTTCTGGATCGCGTCATCCGTCTGCGTGAGGCCCGACACGATCGTGGCCTCGTAGAAGTAGCCCTTGTCGCCCTGACGGGCCCCGCCGAGCTCGACCTTCGCGTTGGACGGCAGCGCGTCGATGATGCCGGAGACGCGCTCGAGCTGATTCGCGTTGTTGACCGGACCGAACAGGATGTCCTCGCGGTCGGGAGCGCCCGTCTTGGCGTTGTCCTTCGCCCAGGCGGCGAGCGCCGCCACGAACTCGTCGTGAACGTTCTTGTGCACGAGCACGCGGGTCGCCGCGGTGCAGTCCTGCCCGGCGTTGAAGTACCCGGCGATGCCGATGCCCTCAACGGCGGCCTCGATGTCGGCGTCGTCGAACACGATGACCGGTGCCTTGCCGCCGAGTTCGAGGTGCACGCGCTTCAGATCGGATGCCGCGGCCTTCGCGACCTCCATACCCGCCCGCACCGAACCGGTGATCGACACCATCTGGGGAGTCTTGTGGTCGATCATGAGGCCACCGGTCGTGCGGTCACCTGTGATCACGTTGAGCACACCGGCAGGTAGGAACTCTGCGGCGACCTCTGCCAGCAGCAGCGTCGACGACGGTGTCGTGTCGCTGGGCTTGAGAACCGTGGTGTTGCCGGCGGCGATGGCCGGGGCGAACTTCCACACTGCCATGTTGAGCGGATAGTTCCAGGGGGTGACCTGACCGATGACGCCGATCGGCTCACGGCGGATCGAGGAGGTGTGGTCCTTCATGTACTCGCCGGTGGCGACGCCGCTGAGGTGGCGCGCCTCGCCGGCGAAGAACCTGATCTGGTCGACCGAGAGCATGATCTCGTCGGCGACGAGGGAGGCGCGAGGCTTGCCGGTGTCCTTCGACTCCAGGTCGGCGAACTCGTCCGCGCGAGCCTCCATCGCATCGGCGATGCGGAACAGTGCGAGCTGGCGCTCCGCGGGAGTGGTCTCGCCCCACTCCTCGAACGCTGCGGCGGCCGCGGAGTAGGCCGCATCGACGTCGGCCTTGCCCGACACAGGGGATGTCGCGTATGCCTCCTCTGTCGCCGGGTCGATGACCTCGAAACTCGAGTCGCCGCGCGCGGAGACGAATTCGCCGTTGATGAAGTTACGAATCTCTGCCATGGCACTAACTTAGCCGGGCGTCGGCCGTGGCATCCACCGTCGACACTAACGATTTCAGCAGTCATTTCGCGGCTGAGGTGCGGAATCGCTTGTGACTACCCTCGCGCACTGACAGAATCGAGCCATGAGCCGTCCTCCGCGCCCTCCGGGATCGAAGCCGATAGCGCTCGATGACGTCTCGAAGGCGATCATCGAACAGCTGCAGGGCGATGGACGGCGCTCCTACGCTGAGATCGGCAAGGCCGTAGGGCTCAGCGAGGCCGCCGTGCGCCAGCGCGTGCAGAAGCTGACCGACTCCGGCGTCATGCAGGTCGTCGCCGTCACCGACCCGATGCAACTGGGCTTCTACCGCCAGGCAATGATCGGCATCCGCGTGACCGGCGACACCACCAGCGTCGCGGAGAAGCTCGGACGCCTTCCCGCGGTCGACTACGTCGTGCTGACCGCCGGAAGCTTCGACATCCTCGCGGAGGTCGTGTGCGAGAACGACGAAGACCTCATCGAGCTGCTCAACAAGCAGATCCGCGGCATCGAGGGCGTGCAGTCGACGGAGACCTTCGTCTACCTGAAGCTGCTCAAGCAGTTCTACAACTGGGGAACGAGATAGAGATGACAATGACCGAACCAACCCTGACCACCTACAACGAGGCGGACCTTCAGCAGAAGGCCAAGGACCACCTCTGGATGCACTTCTCCCGCCAGTCCGTCATGGAGAGCGGTGCGGGAGTGCCCATCATCGTCAAGGGCGAGGGGCACCACATCTGGGACTCGACCGGCCGCAAATACATCGACGGGCTCAGCGGCCTGTTCGTCGTCAACGCAGGGCACGGTCGTAAGCGCCTCGCGGATGTCGCCGCCCGCCAGGCCGAGGAACTCGCGTTCTTCCCGATCTGGTCGTACGCGCACCCCAACGCCATCGAGCTCGCCGACCGCCTGGCCTCCTACGCGCCCGGCGATCTCAACCGGGTCTTCTTCTCCACCGGCGGCGGCGAGGCGGTCGAGACCGCGTTCAAGCTCGCCAAGTACTACTGGAAGCTGCAGGGGCGACCCACCAAGCACAAGGTGATCTCCCGGTCGATCGCGTACCACGGTACGCCGCAGGGAGCGCTTGCCATCACGGGCATCCCGGGCATGAAGGAGATGTTCGAGCCCCTGGTTCCCGGCGGTTTCCGGGTTCCGAACACCAACTTCTACCGCTCCGAGGAGATGGGCTTCGTTGCCTCCCCCGGTGCCGACTCGGCCACCGCCGAACGCGAGTTCGGGCTGTGGGCCGCCAACCGCATCGAGGAGATGATCCTCTTCGAAGGCCCCGAGACGGTTGCCGCCGTCTTCCTGGAACCGGTGCAGAACTCGGGCGGATGCTTCCCCCCGCCCCCCGGATACTTCCAGCGAGTGCGCGAGATCTGCGACCAGTACGACGTGCTGCTCGTGAGCGACGAGGTGATCTGCGCCTTCGGACGCATCGGCCACATGTTCGCCTGCGACGAGTTCGGCTACGTGCCCGACATGATCACGTGCGCCAAGGGAATGACCAGCGGATACTCCCCCATCGGCGCCACGATCGTGAGCGACCGGGTGTACGAGCCGTTCAAGCACGGCACGACGTCGTTCTACCACGGCTACACGTTCGGCGGGCACCCCGTGTCATCCGCTGTAGCGCTGGCAAACCTCGACATCTTCGAGGAGGAGAAGCTCAACGAGCGCGTCCGTGAGAACTCGCCGCTGTTCCGATCGGCGCTCGAGCGGCTGAACGATCTGCCGATCGTGGGTAACGTGCGCGGCGACGGCTACTTCTTCGGAATCGAACTCGTCAAGGACAAGGCCACCAAGGAGACCTTCAACGATGCGGAGTCCGAGCGCCTGCTGCGCGGGTTCCTGTCGAAGGCCCTCTTCGAGGCGGGCCTGTACTGCCGCGCCGATGACCGCGGCGACCCGGTGATCCAGCTCGCGCCGCCGCTGACGATCGGGCCGGCTGAGTTCGACGAGATTGAGGGCATCCTGCGCGGCGTGCTCACCGAGGCGTGGTCCCGGCTCTGAGCGCCGGGGCGAACGCTGCCACGGGTGGGGATGCGCAGCGCGAGTACCGGCGGCTGAGCTTCTGGCACGACACCGTGCCCGACGACCTCAGCCCCCGGTCGGCTCTCGCGGGCGACCTCGACGTCGATGTCGCCATCGTGGGTGGCGGACTGACCGGACTCTGGACGGCGTGGTACCTGCTCGACCGTGACCCGAAGTTGCGGATCGCCATCCTCGAGAAGGAGATCGTCGGGTTCGGCGCATCGGGGCGCAACGGCGGCTGGTGCAGCGCGCTGTTCCCGCGGTCCACGGCGTCGCTGGAGCGCGCCCACGGGCGTGATGCTGCACTGGCGATGCGGCGAGCGATGGTGCAGACCGTCGACGAGGTCGGGCGGGTCGCGGCATCCGCTGACATCGATATCGACTACGCCAAGGGCGGCACCATCGCCTTCGCGCGGTCGACAGTTCAGCTGGAGGCCGCCCGCGAGGAGGTCGCTGAGGCCGAGCGCTACGGTGTCGACGAGACCGAGTTGTGGGGCATCCATCGGGTCAAGGCCGCTGGCGCGCTGGGGGCGAGCTACGACCCGGCCTGTGCGCGCATCCACCCCGCGAAGCTCGTGCGCGGGCTTGCACGCTCCCTCGAGAAGCGCGGCGCGACGATCTTCGAGCAGACCGAGGTGCTCGACTACGCGCCGCGCACGGTCTTCACGTCCGCAGGAACGGTTCGCGCCGAGAACGTCGTCATCGCGACAGAGGGCTACGGTGCGACCCTGCGGGCCACCCGCCGCCGTGTGCTGCCCCTGTATTCGCTGATGATCGCCAGCGAGCCCATGACGGATGCCGCGTGGGACGAGATCGGCATCGCCCACGGGCAGACCTTCACCGACTACCGCCACCTCCTGGTCTACGGCCAGCGCACCGCAGACAATCGTTTTGCCTTCGGTGGACGAGGCGCGCGCTACCACTGGGGCAGCGCGATCAGACCCGAGTACGACAGGGTGCGTGGCGTCTTCGACCACCTGCGGGCGACGCTGCGCGACTTCTTTCCGTCGATCGGCGATCTGGGCGTGACTCACACGTGGGGCGGACCGCTCGGCGTGCCGAGGGATTGGCATGCGACCGCCAGCTACGACCCGGCCAAGGGCTTGGCCTGGGCCGGCGGCTACGTGGGTGACGGGCTGAGCACGACCAATCTGGCGGGTCGCACCCTGGCCGATCTGATCACGGGAACCGACTCGGAGCTGGTGCGCCTGCCCTGGGTGAACCACTCGTCGCCGTCCTGGGAACCGGAGCCGTTACGGTTCCTCGGTGCCAACGCGGGTCTGCTGGCCATGACGGTGGCTGATGCTGAGGAGCGGATGACGAGGCGGCCGTCCCTCGCGGCAAGGCTGATGGGACCGCTCGTCGGGCATTGATTGTTACGGCTACGTAAATTTAGTTGACGCGTCCACTAAATCGGGAATGATCCCGCGATCGATGCGCTTTCATGCATCATGACTACATCAACCAGCATTCACCCTGACTACATCACCGGCACCTGGAAGCTCGACCCGAGCCACTCCGAGGTGTCGTTCACGGTGAAGCACCTCATGATCAGCAAGGTCCGCGGCATCTTCGAGACCTTCGATGTCACGATCGTCACGGCCGAGAACCCGCACGACAGCACGATCGAGGCAACCATCGACGTCGCATCCGTCAACACCGGCAACGAGGGGCGCGACAACCACCTGCGCACGAGCGACTTCTTCCTCGTCGAGGAGCACCCGACGATGACCTTCGTCTCCACGTCGTTCGACGGGGAGCCGGACGACTTCTCGGTGACCGGTGACCTGACCCTGAGGGGTGTCACCAAGAGCGTCGTGCTGAAGGGCGAATTCGGTGGCGTCATCACCGACAGCTATGGCAACACCCGCGCCGGGGCGACGGCCACCACGAAGATCAACCGGCGCGACTTCGGGGTCAACTGGAACGCCGCGCTCGAGGCTGGCGGCATGACCCTGGGCGATGACGTGACCATCACGCTCGACCTGCAGGTGATCCTCCAGAAGTAGGCCGGCCGCTCGCGGCGGCGACACAGAGGCTACTCCGTGATCGCCGCCGCGAACTGAGAGGTGTACAGCTCGAAGTAGGCACCCCGAGCGGCGAGCAACTCGTCGTGGGTGCCCTTCTCGACGATGGCACCGTTCTCCATCACCAGGATCAGATCCGCATCACGAATCGTCGACAGCCGGTGAGCGATGACGAAGCTCGTGCGGTCCTGCCGCAGCGCCTTCATCGCCTGCTGCACGAGCACCTCGGTGCGAGTGTCCACCGAGCTGGTGGCCTCATCCAGGATGAGCACACTCGGTCGCGCGAGGAAGGCCCGCGCGATCGTGAGCAGTTGCTTCTCGCCCGCGCTGACGTTCGAGCCCTCGTCATCGAGCAGGGTGTCGTAGCCGTCGGGCAGCGAGTGCACGAAGCGGTCGACGTAGGTTGCGCGGGCGGCATCCATGATCTCCTCCTCCGTCGCCTCCGGCCGGCCGTACGCGATGTTCGCACGGATCGTGCCCGCGAACAGCCAGGTGTCCTGCAGCACCATGCCCATGCGCGAGCGCAGCGCGTCGCGCGACATGGTCGCGATGTCGACCCCGTCGAGAGTGATGCGTCCGGAGTCGATCTCGTAGAAGCGCATCATGAGGTTGACGAGGGTCGTCTTGCCTGCGCCGGTCGGTCCCACGATCGCGATCGTCTGGCCCGGTTCCGCGACGAGCGACAGGTCGTCGATGAGCGGCTTCTCCGGCTCGTAGCGGAACGAGACGTTCTCGAAGGTGAGGCGGCCTGACGCACCGCCATACTCACCCAGGGCCTGCGTCTCGGAGCCCTCAGGGTCGGGCGACTGCTCGGGCGCATCCAGCAGCTCGAACACCCGCTCCGCCGACGCGACGCCCGACTGCAGGAGATTCGCCATCGATCCGAGCTGGCTGAGCGGCTGGGTGAACTGACGCGAGTACTGGATGAAGGCCTGCACGTCACCGAGGCTCATCGTGCCGTTGGACACGAACAGCCCGCCGACCACCGCGATCGCGACGTAGACCAGGTTTCCCACGAACATCATGGCGGGCATGATGATGCCGCTCACGAACTGTGCGCCGAAGCTGGCTTCGTAGAGCTCGGCGTTCTTCTCGGCGAAGCGGCTCTCCACCTCGCGGTGGCGACCGAACACCTTCACGAGCGCGTGACCCGAGTAGGCCTCCTCGATCTGTCCGTTGAGGGCACCCGTGTGAGTCCACTGGGCGACGAAGAGCTTCTGCGATCGCTTGGCGATGACCGCTGTGATGCCGAGGGTCAGCGGGATGGTGATGAGGGCGATCAGAGCCAGCACTGGCGAGATGATGAACATCATCACGAGCACACCCACGACTGTCAGCAGCGACGTGATCACCTGGCTCAGGGTCTGCTGCATGCTCTGCCCGATGTTGTCCACGTCGTTGGTGACGCGGCTGAGCAGCTCGCCCCGCTGCATCCCGTCGAAGTACCGCAGCGGCAGTACGTTGACCTTCGCCTCGACGTCTGCCCGCAGGCGGTAGACCGTGCGCTGCACGATGCCGTTGAGAAGGTAGCTGGAGAGCCAGGAGAACACCGACGCGAGCACGTAGATGAGCAGAACGATCCCTAGCACCATCTGCAGAGCCGAGAAGTCGATGCCCTGCCCGGGCGTCAGTGTCATGCCGCTGATGAAGTCAGCCTTCTGGTTGTCGCCGGATGCCCGGAGCTGGTCGATCACCTGCTGCTGGGTCACCCCAGTCGGGAGGGTCTTCGAGATGATCCCCGAGAAGATGATGTTCGTGGCCTCACCGAGGAGCTTCGGCCCCAGCACGGACAGCGTGACGCTGACGACCGAGAGCGCGATCACGATGATCACTCCCGCGCGGTGCGGGCTGAGCCGCGCGAGCAGCCTCTTCGCCGAAGGACCGAAGTTCATCGACTTCTCGGCGGGCATCCCCATGCCACCGAAGGGACCGCCACCGCCGGGGCCGCGCCTCATCGGGGGGCGCGCGGGTGTGGTGGTGCTCATGCTGCCTCCTCGGCCTTCAGCTGGCTGTCGACGATCTCGGCGTACGTCTCGTTCGACGCGAGCAGCTCGTCATGGGTTCCCCGGCCGACGATCTCACCGTCCTCGATCACGAGAATCTGGTCGGCATCGACGATCGTCGACACCCGCTGGGCAACGATGATCTTGGTGGTGGCCTTCTCGGCGCGGGACAGTGCTCGTCGGAGGCGGGCATCCGTGGCGGTGTCGAGGGCGGAGAACGAGTCGTCGAAGACGAGGATCTCGCTGCGCTTCACCAGCGCCCGGGCAATCGCCAAGCGTTGTCGCTGACCACCCGAGACGTTGGTACCACCCTGCGCTATCGGCGACTCCAGCCCCTCGGGCATCGCCTCGACGAACTCCTTGGCCTGCGCGACCTCGAGCGCCCGCCAGAGTTCCTCGTCGGTGGCATCCGGCTTGCCGTAGCGCAGGTTGCTGGCCACGGTTCCGGAGAACAGGTACGCCTTCTGTGGCACCAGACCGATGCGCCCCCAGAGCAGGTCGGCGTCGAGCAGCTTCACGTCGACACCGTCGAGCATCACGCTGCCCCCGGTCGCGTCGAACAGGCGCGGGAGCAGGTTGACCAGCGTGGTCTTTCCCGCGCCGGTGCTGCCGATGATGGCGGTGGTCTGGCCCGGGCGAGCCTCGAAGGAGATGTTGCGCAGCACCGGATGCTCGGCGCCGGGGTAGGTGAACTCCACGTCGCGCAGCTCGATGTGCCCCTTGCCGACGAGGTCGGTGACCGGATGCTCCGGCAGCACCACCGACGTCTCGGTGGCCAGCACCTGCCCGATCCGATCGGCCGACACCGCCGCGCGCGGGATGAGGATCGCCATGAAGGTCGCCATCATGACCGCCATCAGAATCTGGATCAGGTAGGTGAGGAAGGCCGTGAGGGCGCCGATCTGCATGGATCCGTCATCGATGCGGAAGGCACCGAACCAGAGCACGGCGACGCTCGACACGTTCATGATCAGCAGCACGACGGGGAAGACCAGGGCGAACAGGCGGCCTGCGCTGATGGCGGTCTGGGTGACATCCTCGTTGGCCTTCGCAAACCGCTCTGTCTCGAGGCCCTCGCGCACGAACGCGCGCACCACCCGGATGCCCGCGAGCTGTTCGCGCAGTACGCGGTTGACCGTGTCGATCCGGGTTTGCATGAGGCGGAACAGCGGAACCATGCGCGAGATGATCAACCCGATCGAGAGCAGAAGCACGGGAATCGCGATCACCATGATCCACGACAGCTCCAGATCCTGCTGAAGAGCCATGATGATGCCGCCGATCGCGAGGATCGGTGCCGACACCAGCAGCGTGCAGGTCATGAGCACGAGCAGTTGCACCTGCTGCACGTCGTTGGTGGTGCGGGTGATGAGCGAGGGCGCCCCGAACTTGGAGACCTCCCGCTCGGAGAACTCGCCCACGCGCTGGAAGATCGCGCCGCGCATGTCCCGCCCGACCTTCATCGCTGCCTTGGCACCGAAGTACACCGCCGTGATCGCCGCAGCGACCTGAACGAGCGTGATGCCGAGCATGACCGCCCCGACACCGAGGATGTAGTTGGTGTCGCCTGTGGCGATGCCCTTGTCGATGATGTCGGCGTTCAGACTCGGCAGGTAGAGCGAGGCTATCGACTGTGCGAGTTGGAAGACCACGACACCCACGATGAGCGGCCAGTGCGGCTTGAGAAACCGCAGGATGAGTGAGATCAGCATGTCAGTCCTTCTTCGGGTGGGCGGCCTCGGGTGAGACCAGGATGCCGCGGGTGATGAGTTCGACGATCTCCGCGTCGGTGAGTTCGGGGCCACCGACCGGAATCGAGGTCGCGATCGCGAGGACCCGCACATACTGAGCGAGGCGCTCGGGTGCCACCCTCAGGCGGTGGGCGTCGGGAGCGAAGGCATCGGAGATGACCCGGTTGAAGCGCTCGAGCTGCTCCGCGCTCGGAGTCGGTCCGCGACGGCCGGTGAGCATCGCCATTCTCATGACGTCCCGCACGCGGTGGCGCATGACATCCACGAGAATCTCCAACTTCTCTTCGAGATCGAGTGAGGCGTCGATGAGTGGACCCGATTCGCCGCTGGCGCCTCGCTCGAAGAACGCGTCGGCAGCGGCCGCGATCAGGCTCTCCTTGTCACCGAAGGCGCGAAAGACCGTACCTTCGGCGACACCCGCCGCCTCGGCGATCTGCCGCGAGGTGATGCCCACACCGTGCTCGAGGATGAGCGGGATCACGGCGTCGATGATCATCTCCCGACGGTCCTCGGGGGCGAGGGGCCGCGCGCGCGAACCTGTGGTGGACACCGCACCATAGTAAGTGAGTGAGTGCTCACTCCGCCACTCCCGGAGGCATCCACCATGAGGAATCTTGACGCCGGGTCGGATAGAGTCCTGCGGTGATGATCGACCAGAACGGGGCGCTGCTCCCCAACGGCCTGCCCCAGGCCCGCGCCCGACTGGGAGTCGGCCAGGGCATCGCCATCGCGGTAGGCCTCGTGATCTCGGTGGCAGCGTCCGCCGGGGTCGGCTGGGTCGCGTTCAACCAGCAGCGTGTGGTCGATCAGGCTGCGGTCTGGCAGTACACACCCGACGCTGCGATCGCGTCCTATGCTCAGCGCACCGACCTCACCGACGAGGGCGCGTTCCTGTTCTTCGCGAGTCGACCGCAGGTCTCGACCGGCCAGCTCTTCAACGACATCTGCTCCGCGCACCAGGAGGATGTGGGGATCCTCGGATGCTACGTGCCCACCACCCGGCAGATTCACCTCTACGACGTGACCGATCCCCGCCTCGACGGTCTCGAAGAGGTCGTTGCCGCACACGAGTTGCTCCACGCGGCATGGGATCGCATGAGCGCCGCGGAGCGTAATGCCCTCGCCCCGCTGCTGGAGGCCGAGGCAGCCGAGCACGCCGACGACGCCGATTTCGCCGCCACACTCGAGTTCTACCAGCGCACCGAGCCCGGTGAGCGACTGAACGAGCTGCACTCGATCATCGGCACGGAATTCACCGGGCTGGATGACGCGCTGGAGGCGCACTACGCCCGCTACTTCGCCGATCGCTCAGCGGTGACCGCCCTTCACGAGCAATCGAATCGGGTGTTTCTCGAACAGGCCGCGGCAGTGCGGGGGCTCACCGCGCAGATCGACGCGCTCGCGACATCCATCGACTCTGACTATTCCGCGTACAACTCGGCCTACGACCAACTCAACTCCGACATCGATGCCTTCAACGCGCGGGCGAGCGCCGGAGACTTCAGCTCGCAGGATCAGTTCGATCGCGCTCGGGGCGAACTCGTCGAGCGCCAAGATGAGCTCGACGCCCAGTACGCCGCGATCGAGGCGAACGTGAACCAGTACAACTCGCTGGTCGCCCAGCTTGACGCCCTCAACGCCACGACCGAGGAACTCAACGCAGCCATCAATATCGCGCCCCACCCCACCGCTGAATCGGCGGGCTAGGCGAAGATCCCCGAGATTGTCGCGACCTGGTCTGCGGTCGGCGTCCACTCCCGGGATGCCGCGGCGTTCTGGCGCAGCTGCTCCGGACCGGTCGCCCCGGCAATCACGCTGGTGAGCCCCGGCTGAGCCAGGAGCCAGCCGATCGTCGCCGAGAGCATCGTCACACCGTGTTCTGCACAGAACACCTCGTAGCGTTCGATGGTGTCCCAGGGAGCGGTGTCTGCGAGGTGCGGTCGCTGGCGCATGATCCGGGTGTCACTGGGGCGCTCGGTTCGGGTGAACTTGCCCGTGAACAGTCCGTTGTACAGCGGGAAGAACGGCAGAAACCCCAGCCCGTAGCGTCGCACGCTCGGCAGGAGCTCACGTTCGGCGTCTCGAACGAGCAGGCTGAACTCGTTCTGAGCTGACTCGAAGCGCGCTCCCCCCAACCGGACCGCCGCCTCTTCGGCCTCGGTGACCTGCTCGGCCGTGAAGTTGGAATGCCCGAATGCCCTGATCGTGCCCTCGGTGACCAGCTCGGCCAGAGCCCCGATCGTCTCCTCGATCGGCGTGACCGGGTCGGGTGTGTGCAGCTGATACAGATCGATGTGATCGGTCTGCAGTCGACGCAGGGAGTCGGCGACGGCCGCCCGAATGTAGGCGCGCGATCCCTTGGTAGCTCCGTCGGCGATCCCCATGTCTCCCTGCGCGTGACCGAACTTCGTGGCCAGCACGAATCGATCCCGCCGGCCGGCCAAGGCGACCCCGAGATAGGTCTCACTCTGACCGGGATGACCGCCGTAGATGTCTGCGGTGTCGAGCAGGGTGACGCCCAGATCGTCAGCCGCGTCGATGACTGCCGTCGTGCCCTCCTGGCTCGCGGTGCGACTGCCCGGTCGGCCGAAGTTGTTGCAACCGAGCCCCACGACCGAGACCTGAAGACCCGAGCGGCCGAGTTCACGATGAGGGAGAGTGATCATGCTCCCATCCTCCCCCAGCGGCGCCCAAGCCACGTTTTCTCCCATGTCCGAAAAGTGCCAGTGGGCCGTCGGATGACGCGGCTAGGGTCAAAGCATGCAGAACCACACCACCATCGACTCGCCGCCCCCGCCGTCGATCCACATCGCCCGCGTCGACTCCCCCATCGGGCGCATCGAGCTCACCAGCGACGGCACCTCGATCACCTCGCTCGCCATCGAGCGCGACGGCCACCTGCCCCACGACGGCCAGCCCGAGGCCAGCACGGCGGTCATCGACACGGCAATCGCTCAACTGTCCGAATACTTCGCGGGCAGCCGACGCGAATTCGATGTGCCGGTCACGTTGGGCGGCACGGACTTCCAGCGCTCGGTGTGGCGCGAGCTCACCGACATCCCGTTCGGAGAGGTCGCGTCTTACGGGGAGATCGGCATGGCAACCGGTCGTCCCACGGCGGGGCGAGCCGTGGGCGGCGCGGTCGGCGCCAACCCGGTACCGATCATCATCCCCTGCCACCGCGTGCTGGCCTCCAACGGACGCATCACCGGCTACAGCGGCGGTAACGGCATCCCGACGAAGGAATGGCTGCTGGATCACGAAGGCATCGAGCACCGGTGACCGATCGCGCAAGTGCTGTTGTCGGCGAAGACGGCCTGACCCGCTGCGCATGGGTGGGCAACGATCCCGAGTACCGCCGGTACCACGACGAGGAGTGGGGGCGACCCCTGCACGGTGACCAGCGCCTGTTCGAGAAGATCGCGCTCGAGGGCTTTCAGGCCGGCCTATCCTGGATCACCATATTGAGGCGCCGCGCGGGCTTCAGGGAGGCGTTCCTCGGGTTCGACGTCGCGCGAGTTGCCGCCATGGGGCCGCACGACGTGGAGGCGCTGATGCTCGACGCGCGCATCATCCGCAACCGCGCGAAGATCGAGGCCACGATCTCCAACGCGCGGGTGACCCTCGAGATGAACGAGGGTGAGCTCGACGAGCTGGTCTGGAGCTTCGCACCGTCCGCGCGCAGGCGCAGGCCCAACTCACTCGGGGACATACCGGCGGTCACGACCGAGTCCACGGCGCTGAGCAAGACGTTGCGCTCTCGCGGGTTCCGGTTCGTCGGACCCACCACGATGTACGCGCTCATGCAGTCCGCTGGGCTCGTCGACGACCACGTTGTGGGATGCCACCGGGCCGACTGACTCGAGGGCTGAGCGCCGAAGCGAACGTGGCTACTGCACGAGATCGAGCTCGCCGGTGCCCTGCTTCTCCAGCCGGATGCCCGCCGACCGAGCCCAGTCGATGAGCGAGTCGACGCCGTCATGATCGATCCCGGTCGAGAGCACTGCCTTCACGAACTCGCCCTTGGCCTTCTTGTTGAAGTGCGACAGAGCGACCTTGCGCCCTGCGGCATCCTCGGCGACCACGCGCACGTACCAGGCGCCGTCGGGTGCCGGTCCCAGCGACGCGTACGACTCACTGCGCAGGTCGATCAGCAGTCCGGACCGGGCGGCGAGCTCCGTGGTCACCGCGGACCGCCAATGGCTGCGCAGGGACAGACCCGGAAGGCGTGAGTCATGCGACAGGCGGTAGGCCGGGATCGGGTCATCCGAGCGAAGGAGGCCAAACAGGGCGGAGTGGATGGCGACATGACGCCCCGCGAAGTCCCGCTCGGCGGTCGTGAGGGATGCCGCATCCAGGCCGTCGTAGAGCACACCGGTGTACCGATCGATCGCCGGCATCACGGGCGAGCTGCGCACCTGACGATTGCGGTCGATCTCCGCGCGCTGCGTGGGTCCGAGGCCGAGAGCGGTCATCGAGTCCCGCACGCTCCGGGAGAGCCGCGCGAGAGCTGCGAGAGCGGCTCGGCGCTGCGGAGTGAGGGCGGGGAACCCCAGTTCGGCGAGATCGAGCCGACGGGCATCCGCTCCCCCGTCGCGCTTCGTCTCGGAGGGGGGAAGCAGCAGAAGCACTAGCTCTTGAGGAAGGCGATCGCGCGCTCGACGTTCACGCCGAGCGGGTCGACGGAGTCGAGGGTGATCCGGGCGACGGCTGCGCTCGATCCGGTCCAGTCCGCGTAGTCATCGAAGCTCTGCTCGACCGCGTTCCACGTCAGCTGGATGTGAGGCATGCGCTTGCGCCAGCCCTCGATGCGACTGCGGTGCAGCTCGGGATCTGAGCAGATCACTTCGATGAACCTGATCGGTTCCTGCATGCGCTCGGCCAGGGCGACCCACTGCTCCCGCGCGGGCGCGACAGCGTTGACGGCATCGACCATCACACCGATTCCGGTGCTGAGGACCCGCTCGGCAAGGGTCTCAGCGACGAGGTACGCCGCGAGACCCGTCGGCTGGTCGGCAGCGATACCGGCCTGCAGGATGGCGGTCTCAATGGGGTCGACCGACACCACGGGGATGTTCAGCCGACTCGCGACAACCTGCCCGATCGTCGACTTGCCCGTGCCGGGGAGGCCTGCCATCGCGACGAGCACGGTTGCTACCCCTGACTGACCAGCTCGGCGTTACGGGCGACGACGGTGACGTTGTTGTTGTCGACCGAGAGGAACCCATCGTCGGCTGTTGCCGTGATGAGCTCGCCGTCGATCGTCGTCACGCGCACCTCGCCAGTGCCGAGAATAGCCAGAATCGGCTCGTGGCCCGCCAGAATACCGATCTCACCCACGAGAGTGCGGGCAATGATCTGCTTCGCCTTGCCCGACCAGACCTCCTGATCGGCCGAGACGATGCTGACCTTGAGCTCGGCCATGGTTAGCCGTTCTCCTTCTGGATCTGCGCCCAGCGCTCTTCGACGTCGGAGATCGCACCGACGTTGAAGAAGGCCTGCTCGGCAACGTGGTCAAACTCACCCTTGGTGATTGCGTCGAACGACTCGATGGTGTCCTTCAGCGGAACTGTCGAACCCTCGACGCCCGTGAACTTCTTGGCCATGTAGGTGTTCTGCGACAGGAACTGCTGGATGCGGCGCGCCCGCGACACGGTGATCTTGTCCTCTTCGGAGAGCTCGTCAACACCGAGGATCGCGATGATCTCCTGGAGTTCCTTGTTCTTCTGGAGGATCGCCTTCACGTTCGTGGCCACCCGGTAGTGGTCGGCACCCAGGTAGCGGGGGTCGAGGATGCGGCTGGTCGACGTGAGCGGGTCGACGGCCGGGTAGAGACCCTTCGACGCGATCTCACGGCTGAGCTCGGTCGTGGCGTCGAGGTGCGCGAACGTCGTGGCCGGAGCCGGGTCCGTGTAGTCGTCGGCGGGAACGTAGATGGCCTGCAGCGACGTGATCGAGTGACCGCGAGTCGAGGTGATGCGCTCCTGGAGGATACCCATCTCATCCGCGAGGTTGGGCTGGTAACCCACGGCGGACGGCATGCGACCCAGAAGCGTCGAGACCTCGGAACCGGCCTGCGTGAAGCGGAAGATGTTGTCGATGAACAACAGCACGTCCTGCTTCTGCACGTCGCGGAAGTACTCCGCCATCGTCAGCGCTGAGAGGGCGACGCGCAGACGCGTGCCCGGCGGCTCATCCATCTGGCCGAAGACAAGGGCGGTCTTGTCGAAGACGCCCGCCTCCTCCATCTCGGCGATGAGGTCGTTGCCCTCACGGGTGCGCTCACCGACACCAGCGAAGACCGACACACCACCGTGATCGGATGCCACGCGCTGGATCATCTCCTGGATGAGCACGGTCTTGCCGACACCGGCACCACCGAAGAGGCCGATCTTTCCACCGAGTACATACGGGGTGAGGAGGTCGATGACCTTGATGCCGGTCTCGAACAGCTCGGTCTTCGACTCGAGCTGGTCGAATGCCGGGGGCTTGCGGTGGATCGGCCAACGCTCGGTGATGTCGATCTTCTCGCCGCCCATGGTGCCGTCGGCGTCAGCATTGAGGATCTCACCGATGACGTTGAAGACCTTGCCCTTGGTGACGTCACCGACGGGGACCGTGATGGGGCCACCGGTGTCGCGCACCTCCTGGCCGCGCACCAGACCGTCGGTGGGCTTGAGCGCGATGGCACGGATGAGGTCGTCACCCAGGTGCTGCGCGACCTCGAGCGTGATCTCGGTCGACTCCGACCCGATGGTGATCGTGGTCTTCAGTGCGTTGTAGATGCCGGGAATCGAGTCGTGCGGGAACTCGATGTCGACGACGGGGCCGGTGACGCGCGCAATGCGCCCGACACCCGCGACGGCGGCCTTGGCGGCCGGGGCCTTCTTGGTAGCGGTAGCCATAGTCTTTTCTCTCTCTGTGCTGCTACTTGGCCGAGGACAGGGCGTCTGCGCCGCCCACGATCTCGGAAATCTGCTGGGTGATCTCGGACTGGCGCGCGTTGTTGGCCAGTCGGGTGTAGTCCTTGATGAGCTTGTCCGCGTTGTCGCTCGCCGACTTCATCGCCTTCTGCGTCGCCGCGTGCTTAGCGGCCGCCGACTGAAGCATGGCGTTGAAGATACGGCTCTCGATGTAGACGGGGAGCAGGGCATCCAGCACAGTGCTGGGGTCGGGCTCGAACTCGTAGGCGGGGAACACGTCGGTGTTGTCCGGCGCTTCGACACCTTCCACGATCTCGAGGGGCAGGAGTCGAACGACCTCGGGCACCTGCACGAGCATGCTCACGAAGCGGTTGTAGACGATGTGGATCTCGTCGACGCCACCCTCGCTCGCCGGCTGCACGAACTTCTCGACCAGCGCATCGCCGATCTCCTTGGCGATGTCGAACTCGGGGGCATCCGTGCCGCCGATCCAGATCTTCTCGGCCGCGCGCTTGCGGAAGGCGAAGTAGCCGACTGCCTTACGCCCCACCAGGAAGTACACGACGGTCTTGCCCTGACCCTCGAGGCGGGCCGCGAGCTCACCCGCTTCGCGAAGCACGTTCGAGTTGAACGCGCCCGCGAGCCCGCGGTCCGACGAGAAGATGACGATCGCAGCGCGCTCGACCACCTCGGGCTCGGTCGTGAGGATGTGGTCCACGTTCGAGAACGTGGCGACCGCAGAGACGGCGCGCGTGATGGCGCGCGAGTACGGCCCGGAGGCTGCCACCCGCTGCTGCGCCTTCTGGATGCGCGAAGCGGAGATGAGCTCCATGGCCCGAGTGATCTTCTTGGTCGTCTGGGCAGACTTGATCTTCTGCCGGTAGACCCGAAGTTGCGCTCCCATGTGTCTTTCTTCCCTTAGTGGTTATCGGTGATCGAGCTTGTCGAGATCAGTCGAGTTCGATAGCCCTACTTGCCGCGCTTCTGCTTGACGATCTTCTCCTGCTCGATGTCCTCTTCGGCGATCTCCTCGAACACCTCGGTGCCGACGGAGATCAGCGAGCGACCGTCACCGGTCTGGAACTCGAGCTTGAACTTGTCGATCGCGGCATCGAGCGCAGCGGTCGTGTCGTCGTCGAGCACGTTGGTGTCGCGCAGGGTGTCGAGCACCTTCGTGTTGCGCGCGAGGTAGTCGTGCAGTTCGGACTCGAATCGCAGGATGTCCTCGACCGCGACCTCGTCGAGCTTGCCGTTGGTGCCGGCCCAGATCGAGACGACCTGCTTCTCAACCGGGAACGGGGAGTACTGCGGCTGGCGCAGCAGCTCGGTGAGGCGGGCACCGCGGGCGAGCTGACGGCGGCTCGCGGCATCCAGGTCGGAGGCGAACATCGCGAATGCCTCGAGCGAGCGGTACTGGGCGAGCTCGAGCTTGAGCGTTCCGGAGACCTTCTTGATCGACTTGACCTGGGCGTCACCACCAACGCGGGACACCGAGATGCCCACGTCAACAGCGGGGCGCTGGTTGGCGTTGAACAGGTCGGACTGGAGGAAGATCTGGCCGTCGGTGATCGAGATCACGTTGGTCGGAATGTAGGCGGAGACGTCGTTGGCCTTCGTCTCGATGATCGGAAGTCCGGTCATCGATCCGGCACCCAGCTCGTCGGAGAGCTTGGCACAACGCTCCAGCAGACGGGAGTGTAGGTAGAACACGTCACCGGGGTATGCCTCACGTCCCGGCGGGCGACGCAGCAGCAGCGACACGGCGCGGTAGGCCTCGGCCTGCTTGGACAGGTCATCGAAGATGATGAGGACGTGCTTGCCGTCGTACATCCACTGCTGGCCGATGGCCGACCCGGTGTACGGCGCGAGGTACTTGAAGCCGGCGGGGTCGGAGGCGGGAGCCGCGACGATGGTCGTGTACTCCATGGCGCCCGCATCCTCGAGCGCGCCCTTGACGGCCGCGATCGTGGAGCCCTTCTGTCCGATGGCGACGTAGATGCAGCGCACCTGCTTGTTGGTATCGCCCGACTCCCAGTTGGCCTTCTGGTTGATGATCGTGTCGATCGCGATGGCCGTCTTACCGGTCTGGCGGTCGCCGATGATGAGCTGGCGCTGGCCGCGACCGATCGGGATCATCGCGTCGATGGCCTTGATGCCGGTCTGCATGGGCTCGTGCACGCTCTTGCGCTGCATGACGCCGGGCGCTTGGAGCTCGAGGGCACGACGAGTGGATGCCTTGATCTCGCCCAGACCGTCGATGGGAGCGCCGAGCGGGTCGACGACGCGACCGAGGAACGCGTCACCGACGGGGACGGACAGAACCTCGCCGGTGCGGGTCACCTCCATGCCCTCGACGATGCCCGTGAACTCACCGAGGATGACGACACCGATCTCGTCCTCGTCGAGGTTCTGGGCCAGGCCCAGGGTGCCGTCGGCGAAGCGCAGGAGCTCGTTGGCCATGGCGCCGGGCAGGCCCTCGACGTGGGCGATGCCGTCTGCGGCATCCACGACGTAGCCGACCTCGGTCGTCGTCGCCTTGCCGGGCTCGTAAGCCTTGACGAACTCCTTGAGCGCGTCGCGGATCTCGTCCGGGCTGATGGTCAGTTCTGCCATTGGTTCATTCCTCTTTCGTGGAAACTTCTCGTGCCACTCGCGCTAGGCGAGCTGAAGCCTGAGGTCGGTGAGTCGGGTCGCGATGCTGCCGTCGATGACGTCGTCACCGATCTGCACACGCATGCCGCCAAGAACGGCGGGGTCAACGAGTTCGTTGATGCGGATTGTGGTGCCGTATCGAGCAGACAGCGCCTTCTCGAGGCGTGCAGTCTGGTCGGCGGCCAGAGGCGTGGCGACCGTGATGGTCGCAATCGTGTGACCGAAGGCCTCGGCGACGATGGTCGACGCGTACCGCACGAGTTCGCCGATGCGGCGACCCCGGGGCTGCGCGAGAAGTGCCTTCAGGATCGCGACAGTCTGCTCGCTCGCCTTGCCTGCGAGCAGCTTCGTGACCAGGGCCACCTTGCCCTCGGATGATCCGAGCTTGCTGCCCAGAGCGAGCTCCAGCTCGGCGTTCGACGAGACGGCGTTCGAGAACGCGAACAGCTCGTCGTCGACCGACACCGACTTCGGTGCCGACGAAGCGACGGCACGGATGCCCAGGCGCTCGATGCTTGCGACGAAGTCATCTTCACTCGACCAGCGTCCGCTCGCGAGCGACTCCAGCACGGCCTGCGCCGCGGGAGTGTAGGAGCCGAACACCGACTTCACGATGGAGCGACGGCTCTCCACCGGTGCCGTGTCATCGGACAGGGCCGAGCGCAACGGCGCCGATCCGTCGACGACAAGAGCGGCCGCCAGAAGCTGCTCGCCGGTGGCGAGATCGACCGTGCGCTGCTCGCTCAGCGTGGCGGTTGCCGCGCTGAGTGCCTCTCGTGTCGCTGAACCCATGGTTACGCCTTGGCCTTCGACTCGGTCTCGAGGTCAGCCAGCAGGCGGTCGACGATGTCCTTCGACCGCTTGTCGTTGAGGCTCTCGCCCACGACGCCCGACGCGAGATCGATCGCGATCGCGCCCACCTCGGCGCGCAGCGATACGAGAGCGCTCTGACGCTCCGCCTCGATCTGAGCCTGAGCGCTCGTGACGATGCGCGCGGCATCAGCCTGAGCCTGCTCGACGAGCTCGGCGCGGATGCGCTTCGCGTCCTCGCGGGCGGCATCGCGGATCGTCGCAGCCTCGGCACGGGCCTCGGCCAGCTGAGCCTTGTACTCCTCGAGTGCCGACTGGGCTCCCGCCTGCGCCTCCTCGGCGCGCTTGAGGCCGCCTTCGATAGCATCGGCGCGCGCGTCGAGCGCGGCGTTCAGTCGCGGGACGACCCTCCAGATGAAGAACGCCAGGATGATGACGAAGACGATCGTGCCCCAGATGAGGTCGGGCAGCGTCGGCAGCAGCAGGCTGGGTGCCTCTTCTTCAGCGGCTTTCACAGCGAATGCGGTGAGCATTCGGACTCCTTTGAGTGGCGGGTGGGGGTTACGGCGCGGGGAACGGGATGAACGCGACCGCGATGGCGATGAACGCGAGCGCCTCGGTCAGTGCGATACCGAGGAACATCAGGCCCTGCAGGCGGCCCTGCAGTTCGGGCTGGCGTGCCACCGACTCGATGGTCTTGCCGACGATGAGACCCACGCCGATACCGGAGCCGATAGCGGCCAGACCGAAGGCGAGCGGTGCGAGCTGTCCAACAATGTTCATTGCTGTTTCCTTTCAGGGGTGATTGCTTGTCCGAGGAGCGTGAGGCTCAGTGCTCTTCGGCCAGCGCCATCTGGATGTAGATGGCGGCGAGGATGGTGATGACGTAGGCCTGCAGCGCGGCGACGAAGATCTCGAGCAGCGTGAAGGCGATGCCGAACGCGAAGGTACCGACCCCGAGTAGACCGAGGAAGTTGCCGTCAGCAAGAACGGTGAAGAGGAAGAAGTCAGTAGCCGCGAAGCAGAGCACGAGCAGCATGTGACCGGCGACCATGTTCATGAGAAGTCGCAGCGTCAGGGTGACTGGGCGCAGGATGAACGTGGAGAGGAACTCGAGGATCGCCAGGAACGGCACGAGCGCGATCGGCACACCCGGCAGGATCAGCGCGTTCTTGAAGTACCTGAAGCCGAACTTGCGGATGCCTGCGTAGATGAACAGCACGTAGGCGACGATCGACATGATGAGCGGGAGGCCGATGACCGACGTGCCCGCGATCTGCAGGGGTGGGATGACGCCGGTGATGTTCATGCCCAACGTGACGAAGAAGATCGTCATGAGCACCGGCATGAAGCGCTTGCCGTCTTTCTCACCGAGGGTGCCCACGATGATGTTGTTGCGCACGAAGCCGGTGATGAACTCGAAGGCAACCTGGCCACGGGTCGGCACGAGCTTCATGCTGCGAGTACCGAGCCAGAAGACAATGATCAGCACCGTCATGACGAGCAGCCGGATCAACATGATGCGGTTCAACTCGAAGGGGGTCCCGGCGAAGAGGACGGCCGGCGGGAAGAACTCGTCGATGGACGGACCGTGAAAACCACCGTCCGAGTCGTCACCGGTGACGAGCGGGAGAAGCGAGACGAGCGTCGAGGTAATCAGTTGGGGACTCCGGGAGCAGGCGTTCGAAACGGTGCGATCAAGACAGCGGTTACTCCACCCTAGCAAAAGTATTTCGAGGGGATAACCGCCGAGGACGTGCTAGGCGGGCGGATTCGCGGATGCTTCGGCCGCGGCATCCGGTGCGGGGCTCGTCTGAGCAGGAATCGCGCTCACCCGCGCGCCAGCGAGGGCCACGACATCGGCGACCAGGGATCCCAGAACCGCGGCGATGAGGGCGTAGAAGAACACGAACGGATTCAGCCACTCGGCACCCCGGGTCACGAGCAGGACCACGACGAACACGACGAACTTCAGCAGCCACGCCCCGATGACGATGCCGAAATAGACACCCATCGACTTCGAGGTGCGGGTGACCCGCTCCGCGACCACGATGCTCACCGTGGTCATACCGAGGAACAGGGCGGTCAGTGCGGCTGCGAACAGGGCGCTGACCAGTCCCGATGTTCCTGCCGCGAGAAGTCCGACGATCGAACCGATCACAGCGACGGCCGCGAGCACGATCCCGCCGAACACGAGCGCTCGGTGGACGACTGAGGATGTCATGGGTTCTCCTTGTGCAGCGTTGTCGGCAGCGGCAGCTCGTCCGGGTCGACTCCGGCGGCGTCCAGACCGTCGAACTTGGCGACCTCGGGGTCGATGGCAGCGTCATCCGCCTCGGTGGACTGGGCGACCACCTCGAGCGCCTTGCGCTTGGACAGCGGCGACAGCGTGATCACGGTGCAGATGGCGAGCCCCACGAGGATGAGCAGCGCTGCAACCCAGAAGGGCAGGAACATGAAGCCGAGGCATCCGACCGAGACGACCAGGGTCCAGGCGTAGAAGATCAGCACGGCATGCATGTGGGAGTGACCCATGTCGAGCAGGCGGTGGTGGAGGTGCTTGCGATCGGCGGTGAACGGCGACTTGCCGGCGCGAAGGCGGCGAGTGACCGCGAGACCGAAGTCGAGAAGCGGCACGATGAGCACCGCGAACGGCAGCAGGATCGGGATGAACGCGGGCAGGAAGTAGGCGGTGTAGACGTCCGGTCGATCGACGACCTCGGGGTTGACCTGCCCCGTGACGAGGATGGCGGAGGCGGCCATGAGGAGCCCGACGAGCAGTGCACCGGCATCACCCATGAACAGCTTGGCGGGGTGGAAGTTGAGCGGCAGGAAGCCGATGCACGCGCCGACCAGCACCGCGGAGGTGAGCGAGGCGAGGTTGAAGTATTCGGTCTGTGCCTGCAACTGGAGCAGGTAGGTGTAGACGAAGAAGACGCTGTTGGCGATGAGCGCGACCCCGGCGACGAGACCGTCGAGACCGTCGATGAAGTTGATGGCGTTCATCACCAGCACGACGGCCAGCACGGTGATGATGAGCGAGATGTAGGGCGAGACGATGGTCTGGCCGCCGATCGGCAGGGTCTGCAGTTGCACGCCCTGCCAGGCGAGCACGCCCGCGGCGATGATCTGGCCGGCGAGCTTGGTGACCCAGTCCAGATCCCAGATGTCGTCGGCGACGCCGATCAGCACGATGATCAGAGCCGCCCCGAGGATGCCGAGCACCTTGCCCGCGTCGGAGAAGACGAGGCTGAGCTCGGGCACCTGGGATGCCACGCCGAAGGCGACGACCATGCCGAGGAACATCGCCACGCCACCCAGCCGCGGAGTCGGGCGGGTGTGAACGTCGCGCTCACGGATCTTCGGGTACAGCCGGTACTTGGTGGACAGCTTCCAGATGAGAATCGCGAGCCCGTAGGTCACGACGGCGGCGATGCCGGTGACGAGCGCGTAGAGGACTATTCGCATCGATCCGCTCCGACGAGGGCACGGATGTCGTCGGACGGGATGGCACCCTCGCGCACGATGCGCAGCTTGCCGTCGGGCAGGGCGAGGGCCATGGCATCCACGATGGTCGAAGCTATGGTTCCGGCCTCTCCCCCATCGAGGTAGACCGCCACGGAGTCACCGAGCATCGCCTCAGCCTCCGCGGCCGTGGTGGCGGCGGGCTGACCGGTGAGGTTGGCGCTCGAGACCGCGAGCGGACCGGTCTCGCTCAGCAGTTCGAGGGCGATGCGGTTGTCGGGCATGCGCAGAGCTACGGTGCCGCGAGTGTCGCCGAGATCCCAAGCCAGCGCGGAGTTGGCGGCGACGATTACCGTCAGGCCACCCGGCCAGAACTTCGCCACGAGGGCGCGAACCTCGTCGGGCACACCCTCGGCCAGAGCATCCAGAGTCGGGATGCCCGGGATCAGCACCGGGGGCGGCGACTGCCTCGTGCGACCCTTCGTGTCGATCAACTTCTGCACTGCGGCCGGGTTGAATGCGTCGGCCGCGAGCCCGTAGACGGTGTCGGTCGGAAGAACCACGAGATCACCGCGACCGATCGCGGTTCTGGCGAGGCGCATACCGGTGAGGAGCTCAGCCTCGACCGAGCAGTCGTAGATGGGGGCCATGTCCCCATCATCGTACCGGTCGATTCGGTGACAGACTTGAGAGCCCGTGGACGTTTACTTCTTCGATCTCGACAAGACGCTGTACGCGTACGACTTCCGCCGACGTCTGCCGGCGCTCGCAGTGCTGACGGGCGCGAGCCAGTACCACCTCGCACGCACGTGGTGGGCCGACGGGTACGAGGCCCGCGCCGAGGCTGGCGAGTGGCCGACGCCGGCCGCCTACCTCGCCGAGTTCGCGCGGGTCACCGAGACCCGACGGCTCACCCTCGCCGAGTGGGCCTCGGCGCGCGCTGCTGCGATGACCCGCATCGACGGGAGCATGGATGCCCTGCGTCGAGCCTCGGAGCTCGGCACGGTCTCGCTGCTCTCCAACAACCCCGCGGCGACCGCGAGCGCCTTGCCCATACTCGCCCCCGACGTCGTCGAGATCCTCGGCCGCAATCAGCTGTTCAGCTACATGCTCGGTGCACGCAAGCCGGGCGAGGAGATCTACCGCCGCGCGCTCGACCACTACGGCGTGGACGCCGCTGACGCGTTTCTCGCCGACGATTCGCTCGCCAACGTCGAGGGTGCTCGATCGGTGGGCATGACCGCGTTCCAGCTGCTCCGAGTCGACGGGCAATACCAGACAGACGCGCTCCTGGCGGCCGTCGAGGCATTCGCGGGGAGGCCCCGATGAGCCTGCTCTTCATCTTCGACATGGACGACGTGCTCTACGACTACGACTGGCGCCTGCGCATGTCGGCCATGACCGACATCACCGGCCTGCCGCTCGATGAGCTGCGCCGCCGGTGGTGGCACAACGACGGCGAGTGGGCGGCCGAGGCTGGCGGCTTCGCGTCGGCGGCCGAATACCTGTCCGCGTTCGAGAAGGCCATCGGGATGCCCGTGGACGAAGCGCAATTCGTCGAGGCCCGTGCCGGGGCGATGACGGTGTGGCCGGAGTCGCTCGCGGCGGTGCGGCGGGCATCCGAACTGGGCACGATCACGCTGCTCACGAACAACGGTCCCCTGGTGTCGAAGCACCTGCGCGCGATCGCCCCCGAACTCGTCGACCTGTTCGGCGACCACCTCTTCACGTCGAGCGACTACGGAGCGCGCAAGCCCGACCCCGTGGTGTTCGAACGCGTGCTGGCGGCCTACGACGTGCAGCCCGAGAACACGTTCTTCGCCGACGACATGCGGGTGAACGTGGAGGGGGCCGCGTCACTGGGCATCACGACGTACCACTTCGGCACGCCGCAGGGGTTGCACGCGGCGATCGAGGAGTTCGCTGCGGCGCGAACCTGACCGGTGCCGCGGCCTGGCGCGGCTAGCGCAGAGCGGTCGTTGACCGGTCCCGCCCGAGCAGGTCGCGGTGGTGGGCGATCGCGCGCCAGCCGTCCTGCGTGAGCAGCTCGCCGATGGCCGCGGCCTGCAGCTCGCCGTGCTCGAGCACGAGGGTGCCGCCGGCATGGAGCAGCCGGAGGGCTGTCGCGGAGACTTGGCGCACCACATCCAACCCATCGTCGCCGCCGTACAGAGCGATCTCGGGATCGTGCAGACGCACCTCGGGATCGCGTGGGATGGCACCCAGAGGAATGTAGGGCGGGTTGGAGATGACGACGTCAACGGTGCCGTCCAGCTCGGGCAGGGCGTGGGCGAGGTCGATGAAGACGGCTCGCGCATTGTCGATGCCTCGGAAGTTCTGCTTCGTCCACACGAAGGCTCGCGGCGAGACCTCCACGCCGTAGACAAAGGAGTGCGGCACCTCGGTGGCCATCGCGAGGGCGATCGCTCCGCTGCCGGTGCCGAGATCCACACCGATCGGTTGCGGGGTTGCGGATGCCGCGAGCGCGTCGATCGCGTACTGCGCAACCTGCTCGGTCTCGGGCCGCGGAACGAACACCCCCGGGCCGACGGCGAGTTCGCGACTGCGGAACGGCGCGACCCCGGTGATGTGCTGCAGTGGCTCGCGGGCAGCCCGGCGCTCCACGAGGCCCGCGATCGTGACGGAGTCCTCGGCGCTCAGCGCGGAGTCAGTGGCGACCTTCGCCTGCACTCCCCCGCGGCTGAGCCCCAGCACGTGGCCCATGAGCAGCTCGGCATCGACCCTGGCCGACGGCACTCCGGCCTCCTCGAGCACGGCTGTGGCGTGGTCGAGGGCGTAGGCGATGGTGTTCGGGTTCATGGTTTCGATACGGGCTTCGCCCTACTCAACCGGCCTACTCGGAGCCGAGCTCGGCGAGCCGGCCTTCCTCATCGAAAATGATGCACGACTGGATGACGGGTTCGAGTGCCCCGTTCATCACCTGATCGAGGTTGTAGGCCTTGTACCCGGTGCGGTGGTCGGCGATGCGATTCTCGGGGAAGTTGTACGTGCGGATGCGCTCCGAGCGATCCATGGTGCGGATCTGGCTCTTGCGGTACTCGCTGGCCTCCGCGTCCGCTTCTTCCTGGTATCGGGCCAGGATGCGCGCACGCAGCACTCGCATGCCTGCCTCGCGGTTCTGCAGCTGCGACTTCTCGTTCTGCATCGCCACGACAATTCCGGTCGGGATGTGCGTGATGCGCACGGCGGAGTCGGTCGTGTTGACCGACTGGCCGCCCGGGCCGCTCGAGCGGTAGACGTCGATCTTGAGGTCGTTCTGGTTGATCTCGACCTCCTCAGGCTCGTCCACCTCGGGGAACACGAGCACGCCGGCGGCCGACGTGTGGATGCGGCCCTGCGACTCCGTCGCCGGTACGCGCTGCACGCGGTGCACGCCACCCTCGTACTTGAGGTGGGCCCAGACGCCCTCGGCGGGGTCGGTGGACGACCCCTTGAAGGCGACCTGGACATCCTTGATGCCGCCCAGATCGCTCGAGGTCTGCTCGATGATCTCGGTCTTCCACTTCTTGGATTCCGCGTAGTGCAGGTACATGCGCAGCAGGTCGCCGGCGAAGAGCGCGGACTCCGCGCCACCCTCCCCCATCTTGATCTCCATGATCACGTCACGGGCGTCGTTGGGGTCGCGCGGGATGAGCAGACGGCGCAGCTTCTCCTGCGCGGCATCCAGTGCCTCGGTGAGCCCGGGGATCTCGGCCGCGAACGACTCGTCGTCGGTCGCCATCTCGGTGGCCGCCGCGAGGTCGTCGGTCAGCGTGCGCCACTCGGTGTACGCGGCGACGATGCGCGCGAGTTCCGCGTAGCGCCGGTTGACCTTCTTCGACCTGACCGGGTCTGAGTGGAGTTCCGGGTCAGCAAGCTGAGCCTGGAGCTCGTCATGTTCGGCCAGCAACTGTTGCACTGACTCGAACATGGCTAGTCCTCTTTGGCGCCAGCGGCGGTCGGCATCGACTTCTGGATCTGCATGAGGAACTCGACGTTCGACTGCGTCTCCTTGAGCTTGCCGAGCACGATCTCGAGCGCCTGCTGCTGGTCGAGGCCCGCGAGGGCGCGACGCAGCTTCCAGGTGACCTTGACCTCGTCGGCGCCCATGAGCATCTCCTCACGGCGGGTTCCGGATGCGTTGACATCCACCGCGGGGAAGATCCGCTTGTCGGCCAGCTGGCGCGACAGGCGCAGCTCCATGTTGCCCGTGCCCTTGAACTCCTCGAAGATGACCTCGTCCATCTTGGACCCGGTCTCGACGAGCGCGGTCGCGATGATGGTCAGCGAGCCGCCCTCCTCGATGTTGCGCGCGGCACCGAAGAAACGCTTGGGCGGGTAGAGGGCCGACGAGTCGACGCCGCCCGAGAGGATGCGCCCCGAGGCGGGAGCCGCAAGGTTGTAGGCACGGCCCAGGCGGGTGATCGAGTCGAGGAGCACGACCACGTCGTGTCCCAGCTCGACTAGACGCTTGGCGCGCTCGATGGCGAGCTCAGCGACGGTCGTGTGGTCCTCGGCGGGCCGGTCGAAGGTGGAGGCGATAACCTCACCCTTGACCGTGCGCTGCATGTCGGTCACCTCTTCGGGACGCTCGTCGACGAGCACGACCATGAGGTGGACCTCGGGGTTGTTCTTGGCGATCGCGTTCGCAATGGCCTGCAGAACGAGGGTCTTACCCGCCTTGGGCGGCGAGACGATGAGTCCGCGCTGGCCCTTGCCGATCGGCGACACGAGGTCGATGATGCGGGTCGAGAGCTTGCCGGGCTCGGTCTCCAGACGCAGGCGCTCCTGCGGGTAGAGGGGCGTCAGCTTGCCGAACTCGACACGGTTGGTGGCCTCCTCGACGGGCAAACCGTTGATCGAGTCGATGCGCACGATCGCGTTGTACTTCTGGCGACCCTGGTTGTTGTCGCCCTCGCGCGGCTGGCGGATGGCGCCGACCACGGCGTCACCCTTGCGCAGGTTGTACTTCTTGACCTGGCCGAGGGAGACGTAGACGTCGTTGTTGCCCGGCAGGTAGCCGGAGGTGCGCACGAAGGCGTAGTTGTCGAGCACGTCGAGGATGCCGGCGACCGGGATGAGCACGTCATCCTCGGTGATCTCCGGCTCGAAGTCGTCGCCGACCGGGCCACGGCCGCGCTTGCGGTCGCGGTAGCGGTTGCGGCCGCTGCGCTCGTTGTCACCGTCGACATCGAGGCGGGGCTGCTGGTTGCCGCCCTGGCCGTTCTGGTTCTGTCCGTTGCCGCCCTGGCCGTTCTGGCCGTTGCGGTTCTGGCCGTTCAGGTTCTGGCCGTTCTGGTTCTGGCCGTTCTGGCGCTGGGCGCCCTGACCGTTGTCGGCGCCCTGGCGCTCACCGCCATTGCGGTTGCGGTTGCGATTGCGCGAGTTGCGGCTGGAGCCGCCCTGCTCGCCCTCGCCGGACTCGTCGCCAGCGGATGCGGGCGCGTCGGAGTCGGACGTCTCAATGTCGGGGCTCTCGCCCTGCGAGTCATCGTCGGCGGCGAAGTCGGCCTGAGCAACCGGCGCGGCCGAGGAACGGCGGCGGCTGGGCGCGGGCTCGACAGCCTCAGCGGTGACAGCGGTCTCGGACGGGGCGGCAGATTCGGCGACCTCGACCTCGGGTGCGCCGGCCAGCACGGGAGCTGCGGCGATGGCCTCGGTGTCGGCACTCGTCACTCGACGCGAGGTGCGCTTCTTCACTGCAACCGGCTCGGAGATCGGCTCGGGGGCCGGCACGACTGCGGCCTCGGCCTCGTCGGTGGGGGGCTGCCAGGTCTGAAGCTGCGGTGCTTCGAACTCGGCGTCAGCCGTGCCCTGGTTGTCGTTGTCGTGCTCTTCGATTGCGTTCACGAGGTCTCCTTTACGAAGTTTCGTTGCGCCGACGATGCCCAGCGAACTCGCGAGAGCCTGGAGCTCGGCAAGCTTGAGGGCGCTCAGGTCAGCGCGGGAATCCGCACCGGTGGCGCGGATGTTGACGTCAGTCACTACTTGGGTTCCTTTCCCCACCTCGAGAGTTAGTCACTCGATGTGGAGAGCTGATCGCCTCACACGCTCTGCGAGTCGAGCCGTGATGATGACGGCGCGAGCGCACAGGAATTCTTATGCGATGAGGCGAGGGTGATGGTGCAACCGGGAATAGCGGCTAGGCCGTTGCTTCTACCTGGTGCGTGACCACTGTAGCACCTTTGAAATCGACGGCCAGCATGAGCGACTCCCACGGCGTGGTGGCGTGCGAGGCCACCAACTCGGCCGCGACGAGTCGCTGGGAGGGATCGCTGGCGAGCACGAGAACCGACGGACCGGCGCCCGATACCACCGCAGCCAACCCGTGCTTGCGCAGAACCTGGATGAGCGCATCGGTCTCCGGCATTGCGCTCGCCCGGTAGTTCTGGTGCAGCTTGTCCTCCGTCGCTTCGAGCAGCAGTTCGGGACTCTGGATGAGCGCGGCAATGAGCAGAGCGCTGCGGGACACGTTGAAGACGGCATCCGCGTGGGGAACCGACGCCGGCTGAAGGCTGCGGGCCAGCGCGGTCGACATCGTCGCCGCGGGAACGCAGACCACCGGCGACACTCCGCGGTGCACGATGAGCTTCTTGGCCTTGGGACCGTCGGCCGTCGTCCAGGCGATCGTCAGGCCGCCGAAGAGCGCGGGCGCGACATTGTCGGGGTGGCCCTCGAGCTCGGTCGCGAGCGTGAGCAGGGCATCCGAATCGATGTCGACGACGCCCTCGAGCAGCCCCTTCGCCGCCATGATGCCGGAGACGATCGCGGCACCGGAGGAGCCGAGGCCGCGACCGTGCGGGATCACGTTGTGAGCCTGGAGTGCCAGACCGGGCATGGGCAGCCCGTAGCGGTCGAAGGTGTGCTTGATCGAACGCACCACGAGGTTGGTCTCGTCGGTCGGCACCTCGCCGGCACCGACTCCGACGACCTCCACGTGCACGCCCGGTTCGGCGGTGGCGGTGACCGTCAACTCGTCGTAGAGCGCCAGGGCGAGTCCGAGGGTGTCGAATCCCGGGCCCAGATTCGCGGATGTCGCAGGCACTCGCACGGTGACAGAGCGACCGGCGAGGTCGGTCATGCGCGCACCAGGCCGAGAACCCCTGCCACCTCGTCGGTGTCGACGGAGACGATCGTGGGCTGCACCTCGGAGCCGTCGGCGGTGCGCAGTGCCCACTGCGGGTCCTTGAGGCCGTGGCCAGTCACGGTGAGAACGACCGTCGACCCCTTCGGGATCTCCCCCGCCTCTGCGCGCTCGAGGAGACCTGCGACGCTGATCGCGCTCGCGGGCTCGACGAAGATTCCGACTTCGGCCGACAGGATGCGGTGAGCCTCCAGGATCTTGTCGTCGGTGATGGAACCGAAGTACCCGTCGCTATCGGCCTGTGCCTTCAGCGCGAGCTCCCAGGAGGCCGGGTTGCCGATGCGGATCGCCGAGGCGATGGTGTCGGGATCCTTGACGACGTGACCGAGCACCATCGGTGCGCTGCCGGCGGCCTGGAAGCCGAACATGCGCGGCATGCGAGTGGTGGCGGAGATCGCGAGCTCCTCGGTGTAGCCGCGGTGGTACGCGGTGTAGTTGCCCGCGTTGCCGACCGGTACGAAGTGGAAGTCGGGTGCATCGCCGAGCACCTCGACGACCTCGAATGCGGCCGTCTTCTGGCCCTCGATACGGTCGTTGTTGACCGAGTTCACCAGATGCACTGGGTAGTTCTCGGCGAGCTCGCGGGCGATCTCGAGGCAGTCGTCGAAGTTGCCGCGCAGCTGGATGAGCTGGCCGTTGTGGGCGACGGCTTGGCTGAGCTTGCCCATGGCGATCTTGCCCTCGGGTACCAGCACAGCGGCGGTGATGCCGGCGTGGGCGGCGTACGCGGCAGCCGACGCAGAGGTGTTGCCCGTCGAGGCGCAGATGATCGCCTTCGCGCCGTGCTCGACCGCCTTCGACACCGCCATCGTCATTCCGCGGTCCTTGAAGGAGCCGGTGGGGTTCATGCCCTCGAACTTGACCCAGACCTTCGCACCGGTGCGGTGCGAGAGTGCGTCGGCGGGAATCAGCGGGGTGCCACCCTCACCGAGGGTGATGATCGGCGTCGCATCCGAGATGTCGAGACGGTCGGCGTATTCGCGCAGAACTCCGCGCCACTGGTGGGCCACTGATTACAGTCCTTCAACTCGTAGAACGGAAACGACGCTGGAAACGACGGGGCTCGCCGCAAGCGCCGTCACGGTGGAGGCGAGCGCAGACTCGGCCGCCTCGTGGGTGACTATGACAAGGGTAGCGGTGGGAGCATCCGCGCCGTCGCGCACCGACTGCGACACCGCCTCGACCGAGACGCCGTGATCGCTGAACAGCGTGGCGATGGCGGCGAGCACCCCCGGCTCGTCGACCACCGACAGGGTGATCTGGTAGCGGGTGGTGACGCTCGAGATCGGCAGCACCGGAAGGTTGGCGTGAGTGGACTCGGCGACACCCGGCCCGCCGGCGACGTGCCGTCGAGCAGCGGAGACGAGGTCACCGAGAACTGCCGATGCGGTCTGGATTCCTCCGGCACCGGCGCCGTAGAACATGAGCGAGCCCGCTGCCTCGGCTTCGACGAACACGGCGTTGTTCGCGCCATGCACCGCCGCGAGCGGGTGGTCGAGGGGCACGAGAGCCGGATGCACCCGGGCGCTGACGCCCTCGACGCCGGTCGCGGCATCCGTGAGTCGCTCGCAGATTGCGAGGAGCTTGACGACGTAACCGGCCTTGCGGGCCGCGTGCACCTGCTCGCGGATGACCGACGTGATTCCCTCGCGGTGCACCGCATCGAGGGGCACGGTGGTGTGGAAGGCGAGGCTCGCGAGGATCGAGGCCTTCTGCGCGGCGTCAAAGCCCTCGATGTCGGCGGTGGGGTCAGCCTCCGCGTAACCGAGGCGGGTCGCCTCGGCGAGAGCCTCGTCGAAATCGTCGCCCCAGGTGTCCATGCGGTCGAGGATGTAGTTGGTCGTGCCGTTGACGATTCCGAGGATGCGCTTGACCCGATCCCCCGCGAGGCTGTCACGCAGCGGGCGGATGATGGGGATCGCTCCCCCGACGGCCGCCTCGTAGTACAGCTGGGCGCCGACCTGCTCGGCCGCCTCGAACAGCTCGGGACCGTGGTTGGCGAGCACGGCCTTGTTGGCGGTGATCACGTCTGCGCCGCTGTGCAGCGCCTGGAGGATGTAGGTGCGCGCCGGCTCGATGCCGCCGATCAGCTCGACCACGATGTCGGCGCCGAGGATGAGCGACTCGGCATCCGTGGTGATCAGTTCGGCGGGGATCACGGCGTCGCGCGTCGCCTTCGGGTCGCGCACGGCCACGCCGACGAGCTCGAGGCCGGCACCGGCCCGGGCGGCCAACTCGGCGCCGTGCTCGAGCAGCAGGGATGCGACCTGCGAGCCGACGCTGCCGCCACCGAGGATGGCGACGCGGAGGTTGCGGTATTCGATCATGGGGTCACTCCAACATCACGGGACAGAAGGTCGGCCTCGGTCTCGCCGCGCACGATCAGGCGAGCAGCACCGTCGAGCACGGCGACCACGGGCGGGCGGGTCAGGTAGTTGTAGTTGCTCGCCATCGCCCAGCCGTAGGCGCCGGTCGCAGGGATCGCGAGCAGGTCGCCCGGCTCGACGTCGCCGGGCAGGTAGTCGGCGTGCACGAGGATGTCGCCCGACTCGCAGTGCTTGCCCGCGACCCGCACGAGGGCAGGGGACGCTGTGCTGGTGCGGTTGGCGAGGCGAGCCGAATAGTTGGCGGCGTAGAGGGCCGGTCGGATGTTGTCGCTCATGCCGCCGTCGACGCTGACGTACTTGCGGGTGGCGGTGGTCTCGACAGGCTCGACCACCGACACGAGCACGTCCTTGATGGTGCCCACCGTGTAGAGCGTCGTCGTCGACGGACCGATCACGGCGCGACCCGGCTCGATCGCCACGATCGGCACGGGGATGCCGAGCTGGGCGGCACCCTGCGAGACGATGTCGGCGAAGCGCCGCGCGATCTCATCGATGTCGAGCGGGTCGTCGACGCTCGTGTAGGCGATGCCGAAGCCGCCGCCGAGGTTCAGCTCGGGAACCGGGCCGTCCTTCAGCAGTTCGGCGTGCAGCGCAAAGAGGCGGTGGGCGGCCTCCGCGAAGCCGTCCGACTCGAAGATCTGCGAACCGATGTGCGAGTGCAGACCGAGGAAGGCCAGCGACGGCTGGGCGCGGATGAGTGCTACTGCCGCCGCGGCATCCGCTAGAGGAATACCGAACTTCTGGTCCTCGCGGGCCGTCGCCAGGTATTCGTGGGTTGATGCGTGAACCCCGCTGTTGATGCGCAGGCGCACCGGCTGGGTTCGACCGTGCCGTGAGGCTGCTGTGGCGACGCGCTCGATCTCGACGACGCTGTCGATCACGATGGCACCGACGCCCGCACCCACGGCACGGTCGATCTCGGAAAGACTCTTGTTGTTGCCGTGCAGCCCCAGGCGTGCCGGGTCGACGCCCGCGGCGAGCGCGACCGCCATCTCGCCGCCGCTCGCGACGTCGATGTTGAGGCCAGCCTCGGTGACCCAGCGCGCGACCTCGGTGCACAGGAACGCCTTGCCCGCGTAGTAGACCTTGGCGCTGCTGCCGACCCGCGCGAACTCGCGGTCGAACGATTCGCGGATGCCGCGGGCGCGACCCCGGGCGTCGGCTTCGTCCACCACGTACACGGGCGTACCGAACTCGGCCACGAGCGCTGAGGCGGACACCCCCGCGATCTCGAGCTCGCCGACCGCGGAGCGCCGCGCATTGCGCGACCACACCGACGCGGGCAGCGCGTTGGCATCGGCGGGCTCGACGAGCCACGCGGGTGCGAGGGGGGTGGATGACACGGCAGACCTCACGAGGTTGTTTCTAGGTGAGGCGAGCGAACCCGGATTGGTCCCTGAAGCCGAGTAAATACTAGCGGTAGGCGCTACTTCTGCTTGCAGACCCCGAGCTCGGACAGCCCCGGACCGCTGAGTGCGGTGCCGTCGCCGTTGATCGCGATCACCAGGTTCGAGCCGACGACGTCGACATCGGTGATCGTCAGAGCCTTCGGCAGGCTGGATGCTACGCAGAAGTCCTGCGACTGAAGGAACTGCCCCGCAATCCCCGCGAACTCCGGGCTCGCGCGCAGGTCGGCCACCGAGATGTCCTCGCCAGCCAGCGTGATCGTCTCCGGGTCGAAGCTGATGCCGCCATCGACGGCGGAGGGAACGAGGTCGACCGACACCGGGATCACGAAGAAGCCGAGAACGTTGAACTCGGTGCTCGCGGTGATGACGCCCTCACCCAGTTCGATGGTCTTGAGCTCGATGCCGCTCATGAAGCTCGCGAGCTTGCGTACGTTGGCCTCCGAGACCGTGGCGACGATTCCGAGCTTGTCGACCGGCTGCGCACCATCGAGGGGAACCCCGGCGGCGGTGATCACGGCAGAACCCGTGATGTCGCCGAAGGAGAGCTCGGCGACATCCACGGTGACCTCATCGATCGAACCGCGCAGGGCCTGGAGGATGACGGAGCCGCCTCCCAGGTCGACGTCCACCTTCGTGGTCGGGTCGAGCTTCAGGACCTGGATGATCTGGTCGCGCACGTAGCCCTTGGCGTAGTCCTTCGCGTAGGCGTCGGCCACGAAGAAGCCCGCGACCAGCAGGACGACGAGCACCACGAGGGCGATGACCCAGCCGATCCAGCGGCGGCGCTTGCGGGGCGGCGCGGGAGCGGTCGCGACAGGCGTCGAGGGGAGCACTTCGGTGGAGGTCTCGATGGGCTCGACCGCCGGTGGCGCCACAGGTTCGATGGGCTCGGCCATGGCTACATCCTCTCCGGGGCGCTGACGCCCAGCAGACCGAGGCCGTTGCGCAGCACCTGGCCGACCGCATCATTGAGCCACAGTCGGGTGCGGTGCACGTCGCCGACCGGCTCGTCACCGACCGGGGTGACCCGGCAGCTGTCGTACCAACGGTGGTAGGCGCCGGCCAGCTCCTCGGCGTAGCGGGCGACCCGGTGCGGCTCCCGCAATTCGGCGGCCTGGCGCAGCAGCCGCGGGTACTCGGCGAGGATGCCCAGCAGGATGCTCTCGGTCTCGTGATCGAGCAGACTCGCGTCGAACGCACTGCGCTCGACCCCGGAGCCGGAAGCGTTGCGCGCAACGCTGTGCGTGCGGGCGTGTGCGTACTGCACGTAGAACACGGGGTTGTCGTTGGTCTTCTTGCCCCACAGGTCGAGGTCGATGTCGACCTGCGAGTCGATGGAGCTGCGCACGAGGGCATAGCGGCCGGCGTCAACTCCGACGGCCTCGACGAGGTCCTCGAGGGTGACGACCGTGCCCGCGCGTTTGGACATGCGCACGGGTTCGCCGTTGCGCACCAGGTTCACGAGCTGCCCGATGAGGATCTCGAGGTTGACGTACGGTGTGTCGCCGAAGGCCGCGGTCATCGCCATGAGGCGCTTCACGTAGCCGTGGTGATCGGCGCCGAGCATGATCAGGTTGCGCTCGAAACCGCGCTCGCGCTTGTTGAGGTAGTAGGCGAGGTCGCCGGACATGTACCCGAACTCGCCGTCGCTCTTGATCAGGACGCGGTCCTTGTCGTCGCCGTAGTCGGTCGACCGGAACCAGGTCGCGCCGTCGGCCTCATAGATCGCGCCGAGTTCGCGCAGACGGTCGATGGCGTGGTTCACGGCGCCCGACTCGTGCAGCTCGTTCTCGTGGAAGTAGACGTCGAACTTGACGCCGAACTCGTGCAGGCTCGCCTTGATGTCGCCGAACATCAGCTCGACGCCGACCGCCCTGAACACCTCCTGCTGCTCGTCGCGCGGGATGTGGAACAGGTCGCCCGGGTAGAGCGTGAGCACGCGCGCCGCGATGTCGGCGATGTAGTCGCCGCCGTAGCCGTCCTCCGGCGCGGGCTCACCGAGCCAGCTCGCGAGCAGGCTGCGGGCGAACCGGTCGATCTGCGCGCCGTGGTCATTGAAGTAGTACTCCCGGGTGACGATGCCGCCCTGCGACTGGAAGATGCGCGCGAGGCTGTCGCCCACCGCGGCCCAGCGAACGCCACCGATGTGGATCGGCCCGGTCGGGTTCGCCGACACGAACTCGAGGTTGATGGTGACGCCGCGGTAGAGATCGCCGAGCCCGTAGGCGTCGGCCTGCTCCACTATGGTCTTGGCCAGGGCGCCGGCTGCGGCGGCATCCAGAGTGATGTTGATGAAGCCGGGGCCGGCCACGTCGACGGATGCCACGCCCTCAAGCTCGGCGGCGGCGTCGGCGATCTCCTGCGCAAGCTCGCGGGGGTTCGCCCCGAGCGACTTGGCGAGCTTCATGGCGATGTTGGAGGCCCAGTCGCCGTGGTCGCGATTGCGCGGACGCTCGAGGGCGACGTCGTCGACAGTGAGCTCCGCAGTGCCGCCGCGGCGCACCACGATGCCCGTGACGACGGTGAGCAGGGCGGCGGAGAGATCGGCGGGATTCACGAGGCTCAAGCTTAGCCGGGGCGCCTCCGGCCGAATCCGACCGTCAACTTGGGCGCCCGAATGGATGCCCGAAATGCCGACGCGCGCGCTTTGGCAGCACACTCACACGCAACCGTGGTGAGGATAGGATCATGCGCACTCGTCGAACCCTTGTGGCCATCCTCCCCCTCAGCCTGCTGCTGCTCACCGCATGCGTGCCGACCGAGCAGGCCACGCCCAGCGCAAGCGCGACCCCGTCGTCGTCGGCGAGCGGCAGCGCGACACCGAGTGCGACTCCCACGGCGAGCTCGGCTCCCTCGACGCCCGTGACCATCGGATGCGACTCGCTCATCTCGCTGCAGGAGATGTACGACTTCAACCCGAACTTCAGCGCGAAGGCCGACTACTCCCCCGCCGCGGGATCGCTCGGCGCCGAAGCCCTCGACCACAAGGGCATCGCCTGCGCCTGGGTCAACCAGACCAGTGGCGAGCTGATCGAGATCTCCGTGGCCAACCCCGGCGACACCGTGTTGACGGCGAAGAAGAACGAGCTGGTGACCACCAGCAACCCCGTGCCCACCTACGAGGTCGAGGGCTACTTCATCGTCGACAACGGGGTGGGCACCGCGCAGGCGTTCGATGACCCCTACTGGATCGTAGGGACCTCGTCGCTGTTCTTCGAGCCCGGGGATGTCGCGCCGCTCATGGCCGCGGCCATCGCCAACCTCGGCTAGCTAGCCGAGCTGCACGAGCTGAGTGCCGTCGTCGGACGGCAGCTCATCGACGATCGCGAGCACCTCCATGCGAGTCAGGGACAGGTCGGCCCAGTGGTTCGTGAGGAAGGCGATGTCCGCCGCGTCACGGCCCGTTGAGATGCGCAGCATGCTCTGACGGGGTGCGAGGCGCGTGGCATCCACGGTCCACCAGGCGCCGTCGACCCAGGCCTCGGCCACCGCATGGAAGTCCATCGGCGACAGGCCCGGCGCGTAGACGGCGACCATGCGGGCGGGCACGTCGAGCGCCCGGAGCAGGGCGATGACGAGGTGGGCGTAGTCGCGGCAGACGCCTCGGCGGGCGAGCAGGGTCTGCTCGGCGCCATCGGTCGGAAGGCTGGAACCCGGCACGTAGCGCAGCCGCTCCCAGACCCAGAGCGTGACCGCCGAAAGGAGGTCGTGGCCGCTGAGACCAGCGAACTCGCTGCGGGCCGTGGGAGTGAGCGAGTCGGACTCGCAGTAGCGGCTGGGTCGCAGGTAGGTGACGAGGTCGAGGTCGTTGGCGACCAAGGGGTTGGCTCGACCGACCACCTCGGCCGAGTACTCGACCACCATGGTTCCCGCATCGCTGATGAGTTGGTGCAGGCGGGTTCCGTGGTCGTCGACCAGCTCGGTTGCCTTCAGCGGCACACCGTCGAGCACGAACGAGAGGCTCTCCTTGCCGAAATAGGAATCCCGGGCCGCCGCGATACTGAAGACCATGTTGGTGCGTCCGTCGATCGCGAGGTCGAGGCGAGTGGTGACGGTGCGCAGCATCCCTCGATCCTGTCACGCCGCGCGCGGCGCTGCGGCGCTGATACTCTGTTAGCTGCACTCCTGGCCCCCATAGCTCAGGGGATAGAGCACTGCCCTCCGGAGGCAGGGGCGCAGGTTCGAATCCTGCTGGGGGCACAGATGAGGAAAGGGTCTCGCCATGGCGGGGCCCTTTCCTCATCTCCGGCTCCGGCAGATTGAGAAGCCGCTCGTGGGCCCACAGCCGCCGGTTCCGGCGCGCGGCGCAGCCGCGTGACGGCCGTGCGCTGGGGAGTCGAATCCTGCTGGGGGCACTGGAACGAGTGAAGGGTCTCACCGGCACGGGGCCCCTTCCTCGTCTCCGGGTCCGGTTGATAGCGTGTCGTGATGCAGCTGACGCGAAGTTTCACGCCGAAGCAGTACGCGGATGGTCTTGAATCGTGGGGGTTCCTGAATTTCAAGGGGAAGTCACCGCTGTTCGCCTCCGTCTTCGGCGACGTGTTCTTTGGCGCGCGGAATGGCATCTGGTTCCTGGACGCATTCGGCGGAACGCTCGTTCGGATCTGCAGGAAGGAAGTCGACCTGCAGACACTTCTCGATAGTCCTGAAGGGCAGGAGAAGTACCTGTTGGCCGGATTGGTTCACGCTGCCGACGTTGCAGGCATCCGTCCGGTGGGTGATCAAGTTCTGGACTTCACGATTGATCCAGTTTTCGGTGGCCCAATCGAGGTGAGCAACCTGTCGGTGATGGACTTCGTCGTCAAGCTGAACCTCGCGGGTCAGATTCGGGGCCAGATTCGGAAGATGAAACCAGGCGCGACGATCTCACACATCACGGTAGACGGCGAGCGGTTGTAACGCCTTCGCCTGCGCGAGTTGCCCACTTTCGTTGCCCGGATGGCGGGCGAAGGACGGAAGTGGGCAACTCGCGAGCTGAATCCTGCTGGGGGCACTGAATGCCGTGAGGGGCGCCCCGTTGCTCCTGCGGACATGCCGCAAGCGCAATAGGACGCCCCTCAGGGTGCCGCTGTGTCTAGGACGCGGACTTGCTCCCGAAGCGCTCACGCAGGAACGGGATGATCAGGATGACGCCCATCACGATCGCCGCGATTCCGCCCAACTGGCGCAGTACCGCTAGGTCGAGGAGACCGAATCCACGAATGAAGGCATAGGCGGCCAGCAGGATGAGCACGATCGCGAGGGTGCGCGCCTGACCCGTGGTCACCCCCGACCAGAGGTAGATCGCCAGCACGAGTGAGATCGAGCCGACGAAGACGCCGTCGGCGATAGCGGGGGTCGTGGCGCCGAACACCAGGAAGAGTCCGACCACGATCGCCGCGATGGAGACGACGAGCTTGACGACGGCGCCGGTGGAGTTCTTGCTCTCGGCCATGATCAGGCCTTCGCCTTCTTGACCGCCCGACCGACTGCGAACAGCAGCACGAAGTCGAGGATCGCCACGATGATCAGCACGATGCCGAAGAAGACCGCGTAGGCGGTGGTTGCGGCCGGGGCGAACAGCACGACGACCACACCGGCCAGGGCGATGAGCATTCCGATGAGGATCGAGACGCCGTCACCGTGCCCACGAGCGGTGTCGACCAGCGTCGCGATGCCCTCGAAGATCCACGAGATGCCGACGAGCAGCACGATGAACACGGCGGTCTCGAAGGGGTTCTTGATGACGATCACGCCGGCCGCGAGGATCAGCGCACCGATGATGAAGTTGGCAGCCTTGCCGCCGCCGTTGAGGTCCTTGTCGACGAATCCTTGGATGACGCGCACGACGCCGAGGATCACGAAGTAGATGCCCAGGAGGATCGCGAGGATGCTCACTGTGGCCTGCGGCCACACCAGCACGAGGATGCCGATGATGAGCGCGGCCGCGGCGCGAATCGCCCAGACGGTGCGCGACTGACGGAACAGTCCGACGAGCTGGTTCTCGGTGGTTGTTGACATGGGTTGGGTCACTCTCCTGATCAGTCGCCGACATCGTTGCCGGACGTCACGCACAGGCTACAACCGTGAACACCTCTCGGCACAGCACCGCTCCGCTGCTACTCTGACGCCATGATGGGCAGCTCAGAACGGTCCATCGTGCGCGTTGTGATCGCGCCCGACTCCTTCAAGGGATCGCTGGCCGCGGAGGATGTGGCCGACGCCATCGCGGCGGGCTGGCTGTCGGAACGCCCGGGCGACGTGCTGACACTTCTGCCCCAGGCCGACGGCGGTGAGGGAACCCTCGACGCGATCGAGGCGTCGGTGCCAGGTGCGGTAAGACGCAGCGCCGGCGCGGTGACCGGCCCAGACGGTCGGCCGACGCCGGGCGAGTGGCTTGAGCTGCCCGACGGCACGGCGGTCGTCGAGCTTGCCGGGGCCAGTGGCCTGCCGCTCATGACGGTTCGGGATGCCCCGGCCGCGTCGACGCGCGGCACCGGCGAGGTCATCTGCAACGCCCTGGAGGCGGGTGCACACTCACTCGTGCTCGCGCTGGGTGGCTCGGCGACGACCGACGGAGGTTCTGGCGCGCTGTCCGCGCTGGGGTTGGGACTGACCGACGACCGCGACCGCCCGATCGCCGAGGGCGGCGCGGGCCTCGCGACGCTGGCGCGAGTCGATCGCGGCCTTCTCGTGCCGGCTCCGCCCGGCGGGGTGACCCTGCTCACCGATGTGACCAATCCCCTGCTCGGTCCCACCGGCGCCGCACACGTCTTCGGCCCGCAGAAGGGCGCGAGCCCCACCCAGTGCGCCGAGCTCGATGCCGCGCTGGCGCGGTGGGCGGAGCTGCTCGGGGGCGACCCCGACGCTCCGGGGGCGGGAGCCGCAGGCGGGACGGCCTACGGATTCGCCGCGGTGTGGGGTGCGCGAATCGTGCCCGGTGCGCCGCGGATCGCCGAGCTCACCGGGTTGACGGCGGCGGCGGCATCCGCGGATCTGATCATCACGGGCGAGGGGCGGTTCGACGACCAATCGCTGGGCGGCAAGGTCGTGGGCCACGCGCTCGGCCTGGGCCGACCCGTCGCCGTCATCGCGGGGTCGCTCGCAGCTGCCGCGCCGGGCTGGTCGATGTCCCTCACCGACCTCGCTGGCAGCGCCGAGCAGGCGATGGCGGACCCTCGGCGCTGGCTCCGGGAAGCGGGCACCCTCGCAGCGTGCGAGTTCAGTCGTTCGTGACGGCGTGCGCCTCGAGGAACTCGTAGAGCTCGCGATCGTCGACCCCGGGGAAGGTCCCCGACGGCAACGGCGACAGGATGTGCGCGTGCAGCCGCGCACTCGACCAGGCCTTGCCCGCCCAGCGCTCGGTGAGGGTGCCGTCGGGTGTGCGGCAGCATGACTCGTCGGGGCAGGTCGACGAAGTGCGGTTGCTCGTCTCGCGACCGCGGAACCACTTCGAGTGCGAGAACGGAACGCCGATCGTGATGGAGAACTCCTCGGCCGACGTGGTTCCCGTCTGGGTCGAGTCGAAGAAGGTGCCCTCCGGGGTGTCGGTGTACTGGTAGAACTCGGTCGTGCGGTTGGTGCGGGCGAACGCCGTGCGCGCGCTCCACTTGCGGCAGACGATCTGGCCCTCAGTCGATCCGGTCACGTCCACGGGCAGACGCAGGCCGTCGTTCTCGTAGGCCTTGTACACGGCGCCGTCGTCTCCGACGCGCAGGAAGTGCACCTCGAGATCGAGGTGTGCTGTGGCGAGGTTCGTGAAGCGCAGCGCGGCAGCCTCGTGGGTGACGCCGAAGGCATCCCTGAAGTCCTCGACGGCGATGTTGCGGTCGGCTTTGGCCGCCGACAGGAACTCGACGGACTGACGCCTCGGCATGAGCACCGCCGCCGCGAAGTAGTTGATCTCCAGTCGTTGGCGCAGGAAGTCGGCATAGGTCGCGGGTGTCTCGTGGCCGAGCACACGATGCGCCATCGCCTGCAACGCCATGCCGCGCAGACCGTGGCCTCCCGGGATCGACGCCGGCGGAAGGTAGATGCGCCCGTTGGCGAGATCGGTGACCGAGCGGGCCGAGTGCGGCAGGTCGTTGACGTGCACGAGCTCGAAGCCGAGGCGCTCGGCCATCATGCTCACCGAGCGGTGAGTGAGGGCGCCCGTGGTGTGTCCGACATCGGCCAGCAGCTTCTCGGCGACGTCGTCGATGTCGGGCAGGTAGTTGTCGAGCGTGCGCATATGCAGGCGCAGGTCGGTGTTGGCGCGCCTCGCCTCCTCGGGCGTCGCGATCGCCTCGCGCGCGCGCCGGGCGAGCTCGCGGTGGAGGCCCACCAGGGCCTCGAGGGTCTCATCGGCGGTGCCCTTCGACGGGCGGATCGAGGGAAGTCCGAGCGACGCGTACACACTTGAGCGCTGTGCCCGGTCCAGCTCGATCTCGAGGGCTGCGCGCTTGCTGGGGGGCGCGTCATCCAGCAGGTCCGCGAGCTGGATGCCCGTGGCCGTGGCGATCGCGCCGAGCAGGCTCAGCCGTGGTTCCCGTCGGCCGTTCTCCATGAGCGAGAGCTGACTGCCGGCGATGCCGACCTTGTCGCCGAGCTGGTCAAGGGTCATGCCGGCCGAGGTGCGGAAGTGCCGAATGCGCTGTCCGAGGGTCACAAGATCGTTCACGAGACCAGATTAGCGAAAGATCGAGTGATCTTTCACCCACATTTCGGAGATTGAGCCGCATTGCATGGCGCACAGTGGAAGAACACCACGTTTTGAGCCGGAAGGAATGCTAGATGAGCATCGCGGAGATCACCCGTACTCAGTCCCCCGTGCCCGATGGTGCGCCGGAGTCGGTCGTCGCCTGGGTCGACGAGATCGCAGCCCTGACACTGCCCGACGACGTCGTCTGGTGCGACGGTTCCCGCGCCGAGTGGGATGCCTTGGCCCGCGAGATGGTCGCAAGCGGAACCCTGATCCGCCTCAACGCCGAGCACCGCCCCTACAGCTTCCTCGCTCGCAGCGATCCCAACGACGTCGCGCGGGTCGAGGACCGCACCTTCATCTGCTCGGTCGATCCCGTGGATGCCGGCCCCACCAACAACTGGATGGACCCGATCGAGATGCGCGCCACCCTGCAGCCGCTGTTCAGCGGAAGCATGCGCGGTCGCACGATGTACGTGGTGCCGTTCTCCATGGGCCCGCTGGGATCCCCGCTGTCGCGCCTTGGGGTCGAAGTCACGGATTCGCCCTACGTCGCCGCGAGCATGGGGATCATGACCCGCATCGGCACCGAGGTGCTGAGCCAGTTCACTCCCACGACCCAGTGGGTGCGTGCAGTGCACAGCGTGGGAGCGCCGCTCTCCCCCGGCCAGGACGATGTGCCGTGGCCGTGCAACGAGACGAAGTACATCACCCACTTCCCTGAGAGCCGCGAGATCTGGTCTTTCGGTTCGGGTTACGGCGGCAACGCGCTGCTCGGCAAGAAGTCTTTCGCGCTGCGCATCGCCTCGGTCATGGCCCGCGACGAGGGATGGCTCGCCGAGCACATGCTCATCATCAAGGTCACCAACCCGCGGGGTCGGGTCTTCCACGTGGCCGCGGCGTTCCCGAGCGCCTGCGGGAAGACGAACCTCGCCATGCTGAAGCCGACCATTCCCGGCTGGAAGGTCGAGACCATCGGCGACGACATCGCCTGGCTGGGCCGCGGTGAGGATGGACGCCTGCGCGCGATCAACCCCGAGGCCGGCTTCTTCGGAGTCGCGCCGGGCACCGGCTACTCGACCAACGCCACCGCGATGGACACCATCTGGGGCAACACGATCTTCACGAACGTTGCCCTCCGCGACGATGGCGACGTCTGGTGGGAGGGCATGAGCGACACGGTTCCCGCCCAGCTCACCGACTGGGAGGGCAACCCGTGGACACCGGCATCGGGTCGTCCTGCAGCCCACCCGAACTCGCGTTTTACTGTGGCAGCCCGCCAGTGCCCGAGCATCTCGGATGACTGGGAGGACCCACGGGGCGTCGTCATCGACGCGATAATCTTCGGCGGCCGCCGCGCGACCAACGTGCCGCTAGTGGTGGAGGCACGGGATTGGGAGCATGGTGTCTACCTGGGCGCCACGATCTCGTCCGAGCGCACCGCGGCCGCCGAAGGCACTCTGGGGGAGCTTCGCCGCGACCCCTTCGCCATGGCCCCGTTCTGCGGGTACAACATGGCCGATCACTGGGCCCACTGGCTCAGCGTGGGTGCCGAGCTGCGCAAGACCGGATCGGTGCCGCGCATCTTCCAGGTCAACTGGTTCCGCAAGGGTGCCGACGGTCGGTTCCTGTGGCCCGGCTTCGGCGAGAACTCGCGGGTCATCGAGTGGATCCTCGAGCGCGTCGACGGCCAGGTCGCCGCAGAGGAGAGCCCGATCGGGCTGCTCCCCCACGCGGGCGAGCTGAACGTCGATGGCCTGGATATCTCCGACGACGACCTATCCGAGCTGTTCGCCATCGACCGCGAGACCTGGTTGGCCGAGGCGGATGCGACGTCCGAGTTCTTCGAGAGCTTCGACGGTCGCGTGCCTGCCGCGGTCACCAAGCAGCTCGACATCCTGCGCAGCAAACTCGCCTGACTCACCGTTTCGCGCTCCGGGTCGGGTCTGACCCAACGTTTCGCGCTTGTTGCGCGTCTTAGAAGGTGTGAGCTCCACTACTTTTGAGATGGCCCGGACGCAGCGCGCCGCGGCATCCGTCAGCGCGAGGAGGTCAGGCGTGTCCAGCACAGCCGGCGAGCCGACGCGCTGGGAGGACGTGGTCACACGCCTCGTCGCCGAGCGCGGCGACGCGCTGACACGCTACGCATTCCTGATCTCCGGCAACCGGGATGACGCGTCCGACCTCGTGCAGGATGCCCTGGTCAAGACCTTCGGCAGGGTGCGCAACGGATTCTCGATCGCGAGCGCCGAGGCGTACGTGCGCCGGGCCATCCTGAACACGTATCTTGACTCGGGTCGGCGCACCAGCCGGTGGCGCAAGATCGCCCACCTGAACGCCGCTCCCGAACTGGACGAACCCCGCGACGCGCAGACCGAGTCGCGACTGGACGTGACTCGCGAGTTGATGAAGCTCACGCCGCGCGAGCGCGCCTGCGTCGTACTGCGCTACTACGAGGACCTCAAGGTCGACGACATCGCCGAGTGGCTCGGAATCAGTGCCGGCGCGGTGAAGCGCTACCTCAGCGACGCGCTGGCCAAGCTCGCCGTCACCCTGACCGAAGACGGCCCTGCCATCCGCGACGGAAAGGGGGCACCCCGTGCCCAGTGAATCCGAACTGCGCGACCTGCTCTCATCGGCCCACGCGCCCCATGAGCTGGATGCCCAGCGCATCATCGCGCGCAGCCGTCGGCGTCGGCTACCGCGCCAGCTCGCGGCGGGGGCCGTGAGCGTGCTCGCCGTCGCGGGAATCAGCGTCGTCGTCATCCAGACCTCTCTGGTCTCCCAGCCGCCCAGCACGGTCTCGATGATGGACCAGTCCGCCGAGGGCGGCGCCGCACCCGAGGCGAGTGCCGACTCGATCAAGCGAGCGCCGGCCGACAGGATCAACCTCTGCGAAGCGCCCCTGGCCGACGTGGCGCCGAGCACTCTGGGTCTGCAGCTGGATGTCGCCTTCCCTGCCACAGCGCCGGTAGGCACCGACCCCGTGGTCGGCGCCGTGCGCCTCACGAACACCAGCGACCTCACAGTGTCCGGCACCACCACCACGGTGCCCGCCATCACGCTGTCGCGCGACGGCGTCGTGCTCTGGCACAGCAACGGTCAGGCGGAGACCCCGGAACGCGCCGTGACCCTGGCCCCGGGCGAGTCGATCGAGTACGAGGCAACCTTCGTGCCGGTGCAGTGCACCGTGGAGGATGACGGCTCCGAGCAGTTCCGGGCCGACCTGCCGCCGGTTCCCGCCGGTGACTACGACCTGTCGGCGGCTCTGGACTTCCTGCCCGATGCCGCACCAACCGACGGCTCGACGCCAGGTCTGGACCTGGTGACGGGCCCGCGGTCGACGATCCAACTGCAGTAGAGCGGCAAAAGAAAATCGCCGCCACTTCGTTGTGACGGCGATCTTCCTTTAGTGAGTGAGAACCTAGCCGAAGACCGTCCGGGGTACAAATCGGGCCTTCGGCACGCGGCAGCACCTCCAATAGAATCCCTTCGTCGGGCAAGCAGAGGAGTCGCAGCTGATGTGGTCACGAATCGGTGTTGGCACCGCGATTCTTGCCGGGTTGCTCGCCCTCGGAACCCCTGCCGCCTTCGCCGAGGACCCCGTTGACCTGAGCGGCGCGTACATCGTCGACAAGGTGCGCGCGATCACCCCGGACGAGGGCAACGAGATCCTCGGGGCCCTCGACTCCCTGTACACGAGGGCGAGCATCCAGCTCTTCGTCGTCTACGTGGACTCGTTCTCCAACCCCAGCGACCCCGTCGACTGGGCCGACACCGTGGCGATCGACAACGGCCTGGGCGGCAATGATGTGCTGCTCGCGGTCGCGGTCGACGACCGCCAGTACGCTCTCTCGATCGATGACAGCTTCACGCTCTCCGACACACAGATCACCGTCGTCGAGCAGGCCATTGAGGCCGAGTTGCGCGACGACAACTGGGCGCAGGCCGCGATCGCGGGGGCACAGTCGCTCGAGGCGGAGGCGACCGGCGTGGTCGGACCCAACCAGCCCTCGGACCCGACGACTCCCACCGATCCGCCGGCGGAGTCGGGCGGCGGCATCCCGATCGTGCCGATCTTGGGCGGCGTGGCAGTGGTCGGTGCCGGGGTGTTCATCTTCTCGCGCATCCGTCGGCGCGGCAGCGACGGTCGTGTGGTCTCCGCGCCCGAGGGGATGACCCAGAAGCAGCTCGACCAGCGGGCCGGCAGCCTGCTCGTTCAGCTTGACGACTCCCTCAAGACCAGCGAGCAGGAGCTCGGCTTCGCCGTCGCCCAATTCGGGGATGACGCGACCAAGGACTTCACAGCGGTGCTGGCCAGCGCCAAGGCGAAGGTCGCCGAGGCGTTCACCCTGAAACAGAAGCTAGACGACGCGACACCCGACTCCCCCGCCGACCAGAGGGCGTGGACCACGAAGATCATCGAGCTGTGTGAGGCCGCCGATGCGGAACTCGACAGCCAGGCCGACGCCTTCGACGCGCTGCGCGAACTTGAGAAGAACGTGCCGCAGGCGCTCGCAGCCGCTCGCGAGTCCGTCGGCGCGGCGCGAGCCCGGTCGGCGGAGGCCGCAGACACCGTGAAGGCGCTCTCGAAGATGTACGCGGCATCCGCCGTCGCAGCGGTCTCGACCAACATCGAGCAGGCGGCCAAACTGCTCGACTTCGCCGAGGCGGCAGCAGGCAAGGCCGACACCGCGATAGCCGCGAGTGATTCGAGCCAGGCGGCCATTGCGGTGCGCACGGTGCAGGCCAGCGTGGGCCAGGCCCAGCAGCTGTTCACGGCGATCGACACCCTGAAGTCCACCCTCGGGGATGCGACGACGAAGCTCGAGGCGGCGATCGCCGACACCACCCAGGACGTCGCGGCGGCCCGAGCGCTGCCGCAGGACGAGGCATCCGCCGCCCTCGCACCGGCGATCGCCGCCGCGGCTGCGGCACTGAGCGGGGCAACCGCCACGAAGGGCGACCCCGTGGCAAGCCTCGCGAAGCTGGAACTGGCCAACTCCGCCCTCGACCAGGTCTTCACCGGAGTGCGCGACGAACAGCAGAAGATCTCCTCGGCACGCACGCAGCTGGATGCCGCGATCTCCGCCGCACGCGCCCAGTTGTCGAGCGCCCGGGAGTACATCACCACCCGACGGGGCGGAATCGGCGAGAGCGCCCGCACCCGGGTGAGCGAGGCGGAGCGTCATCTCGGCCAGGCCGAAGCACTGTCCGACTCCGATCCGGTGAAGGCACTCGGTGAGGCGCAGCGAGCCAACGACCTCGCCTCACAGGCGTTCGAACTCGCCCGCAGCGATGTCTCGGAGTTCACTCGGCAGGACAGCTACGGCGGCATGCCGCGGGGATCCGACGGCGCCGACCTCGGCGGGCTTCTCGGCGGTGTCATCGGCGGCATGCTCGGCTCGGAAGGCGGCGGCCGCAGTTCGGGCGGTGGTGGCTGGTTCGGTGGCGGTGGGTCGTCGGGCAGCAGCTACCGGCCGAGCCGCAGTTCGCGCTCCGGTTCGTTCGGCGGAAGTTCACGCAGCGCGCGCTCCAGCAGTGGTGGCGGGCGTAGCCGCGGCGGTAGGTTCTAACACAGACCTCGAAGAAGGTTCTCCACACGAAAGGCACGCTGACATGGCTAAGCAATCAATCCTCGGGCGCATCTCCCAGCTTCTGAAGGCCAACATCAACGCCCTCATCGATCAGGCGGAGGACCCGCAGCTGTTGCTCGACCAGCTGGTGCGCGACTACACGAACTCGATCGCAGAGGCGGAGAGCGCCGTGGCACAGACCATCGGCAACCTGCGCCTGATGGAGCAGGACCACGCCGAGGACATCGACGCGGCCGCCGACTGGGGTCGCAAGGCACTCGCCGCGAGCTCCAAGGCCGACGAGCTGCGTGCCGGCGGCAACTCGACCGACGCCGACAAGTTCGACAACCTGGCCAAGATCGCCCTCGGCAAGCAGGTCTCCTCGGAGAACGAAGCGAAGGCCGTCGAGCCCACCATCGCGTCGCAGACCACTGTCGTCGAGCAGCTCAAGAGCGGCCTCGACGGCATGCGCGCGAAGCTGAGCGAACTCACCGCCAAGCGCGACGAGCTGGTCGCTCGGGCCAAGTCGGCGGCAGCCCAGTCCCAGGTCATCGACGCCGTGAAGTCGATCGATCTGCTCGACCCGACCAGCGAGATCTCGCGCTTCGAGGACAAGATCCGGCGCGAGGAGGCGAAGGTGCTCGGCCAGCAGGAGATCGCGGCATCCACCCTCGACGCTCAGTTCGAGAGCCTCGATGACCTCGACAAGCAGGCCGAGGTGGATGCCCGTCTGGCCGCCCTCAAGGCCGGTAGCGCACCGAAGGCTGTCACCTCCTAGCAACGAGCCGAGTGCGGGAACAAAGCGCGCGGCGTCGCGCTTGACACCAGCATGACAACTCTCGGAATCATCGGCGCCGGAAACATCGGCAGCCACGTGGCACGCAAGGCGATCGACAACGGCTACGACGTAGTCATCTCCAACTCCCGCGGGCCGGAGACGCTGGCCGCCCTCGTCGCCGAACTCGGCCCGAAGGCGCGCGCCGCAACGGTGGCGGATACCGCGGCGAGCGGCGATGTCGTCATGGTGACGGTGCCACTGCGCGCGTATGCCTCCGTTCCGGTCGAACCGCTCGCGGGCAAGATCGTGCTCGACACCAACAACTACTACCCGCAGCGGGATGGCAACATCGCAGCGCTCGACGAGAAGACCGACACCTCCAGCGGACTGCTGCAGAAGCACCTGCCAACGAGCCGCGTGGTGAAGGCGTTCAACCACATCCAGGCGGCGAGCATAGCGACTGACGGCACGCCCGCCGGCACACCGAACCGTCGCGCGCTGGCTCTCGCCGGCGACGACCGCGAGGCGCTGGAGTTCGCGCAGAAGCTCTACGACCAGTTCGGATTCGACGCGGTGGTCGTGGGCGGGCTCGCCGACAGCTGGCGGGTGGAGACCAACCAGCCCGCGTACGGAGTGCGTCAGAACGCGGACGAACTGCGCGCGAATCTCGCAATCGCCACGCGCTAGGGTTTCCCCATGGTCGCCACCTTCGTCGTCGTTCCCCAGTGGCAGGGCTCGGGCTCGTCCCGGGCGATGCGGCTCGTTGATGGGGCCGAGGCGATCCGGGGGGATCTGCCCAGCAGTTCCACCAGGACCATAGAGATTCCCCTCGAGGCGGGCGACGGCCAGGGCACGGCGGTGCATCGGCTCAGCTCGATCGCACTCGTTCGCGACCGTCTCGCCGCCGACCTGGCCACCATCGACGGCCCGGTGATCACCATCGGCGGGGACTGCGGAGTCGAGCTCGCTGCCGTCGAGCGTGTCGTCGGCGATGACGTGGCAATCATCTGGCTGGATGCCCACCCCGACCTCAACACGCCGGAGTCGAGTCCCTCGGGCGCGTTCACCGGGATGGTGCTGCGAACCCTGCTCGGCGAGGGGCCGGCCCAGCTCGTGCCCGGCACGCCCCTGAAGCCCAGCCGCGTGATCCTCGCCGGTGCGCGGTCGTTCGACCCGGGCGAGGACGAGTACATCGCCGCGCACCGTGTGGTGACCATCGGAGCCGACGAGGTGAGCGGCCAGAGCCTGGTCGATGCGGTGGTGGCGTCGGGGGCGGCATCCGTCTATGTGCACATCGACCTCGACGTGCTCGACCCTGAGGACATCCAGGGACTCGGCTATCCCGAGCCCTTCGGCGTGCGCTCGGCCGATCTGGTGAATGCGCTCAAGGCTCTGGTGGCGCGCTTCCCCCTCGCGGGTGCCGGCATCACGGAGTTCGCTCCCGCTTCGCCGCGAGACGCGGTCGAGGACATGCCGACGATCCTGCGCCTGGTCGGCGCGCTGGCCTCGGCCGCCGGCTAGACGCCGCTAGGGCTTCGGCGCATCCGCGACCTGCACGCCGATCGTGTAGTTCGACCCGTCGACCTCCTCGATCGTCACCGGCGCATCGAACCGGTCGCCCGATGCCGGGTCGGTCAGGATGCACGGCACGACCGTGCCCTTGACGAGGTCGATGTCCTCGGTTCCGCAGTCGATGTCGGGCCGGGAACCCACCTGCTGTTCGAGCGCGTTCTCGGCGGTGGTTGCGAGGTCCTCGGGCGAGACGGTGTACGTCGCCGTCGCGGTACATCCACTGAGCAGGGCGGCGACTACCGCGGCCGCGGCGAGTGCGGGGGCGAGTCGGTTCATGAAAGGCCTCTCTCACGGATCTCACGGTCGAGTGCCCACCAGCTTAGAGGACTCGCTGCAGCCCATGGCAGGGGTGCTGCGACGTAGTCTGGGGACATGACTGATGCGGTCGAGACACCTTCCCGAATCACCCTCGAACGCGAAGGCGCGGTGCTGCTGATCGGGCTGAACCGCCCGGACAAGCGCAACGCTGCCGACTTCGCGATGCTCCAACAGCTGGCCATCGCCTACGCCGAACTGGAGAACGATCCCGACCTGCGGGCGGGCTTCGTCTTCGCCCACGGCGACCACTTCACCGGAGGTCTCGACCTCGCCGACGTCGGGCCGCGCCTGGGTCCCGACGGTCTCGACGTCGTTCCGAACGGTGGGCTCCATCCGTGGCAGGTCAACGGTCAGTTGCTCAGCAAACCCGTGGTGATGGCGGTGCAGGGCACCTGTCTCACGCTCGGGATCGAACTGATGCTGGCCAGCGACATCGTGGTCGCGGCCGACTCAGCGAGCTTCGCGCAGATCGAAGTGGCACGGGGCATCCTGCCGTTCGGTGGCGCGACGATCCGCTTTCCGCGCGCCGTCGGCTGGGGCAACGCGATGCGCTGGATCCTCACCGGCGACACGTTCGACGCTGCAGAGGCGCTGCGCATCGGCCTCGTCCAGGAGGTCGTGCCGCACGGCGAGCAGTACGCGCGCGGACTCGAGCTGGCGCAGCGCATCGCGGCCCAGGCTCCCCTCGCCGTGCAGGCGGCACTCATGAACGCCAAGATCGCCGTCCGCGACGGGGATGCCGCGGCCGAAGCAACGCTCCAGCCCGCCCTCGGCCTGCTCGCTGCCACAGAGGATGCCCGCATCGGCATGGAAGCGTTCGTCACCCGCAAGCCCGCGACGTTCGTGGGGCGCTGAGATGACGACCGAACCGCAGACCTACGACGTCGTCATCCTCGGGGCCGGCGCCGTCGCCGAGAACGTCGCCGACCGCGCAGTGCAGGGCGGTCTGACCGCGCTGCTCATCGAGAGTGAGCTCGTCGGCGGTGAGTGCTCCTACTGGGCGTGCATGCCTTCGAAGGCGCTCATCCGCAGCGGCATGGCTCTGCGGGCGGCGCAGCGACTGCAAGGAGCCAAGCAAGCGGTCACCGGCGACCTCGACGTCGCAGCAGTGTTCGCCCGGCGCACCGTCTTCACCCACGACTGGGATGACGCTAGCCAGGTGACGTGGGTCGACGGGGCGGGCATCTCGCTCCTTCGTGGCCACGCGCGACTCACCGGCGAGAAGCGGGTGTCGGTGACCGCGGCTGACGGCAGCGTCACCGACGTGATTGCGACCCACGCCGTCGTGATCAGTACCGGATCTGATCCGCTGCTTCCCGACATTCCGGGACTGGTCGAGGCGAACCCGTGGACCCCGCGGGACGCGACGAGCGCCACGAGCGCGCCGGCCAGCCTTGCCATCATCGGCGGCGGGGTCGTCGCCGTCGAGATGGCGACCGCCTACGCGAGCTTCGGCACAGCGGTCACGATCTTCGCGCGCAGCGGCCTGCTCCAGGGCCAGGAGGACTTCGCCGCCGAGCTCGTGACCGCCGGGCTCGCCGGTCTCGGTGTCGACATCCGCCGGGCCTCCCCCACCCTCGTCGAGCGCACCGAGTCGGGTGTGACAGTTCACGCCGGGGATGATTCCGTGACCGCCAGCGAGGTGCTCGTCGCTACCGGTCGCACGCCCCGCACGACCGAAATCGGGCTGGAGACGATCGGCCTTGAGCCCGGCGAGTGGATCACCGTCGACGAGACCCTGCGCGTGCCCGGCTACGACTGGCTGTATGCGACTGGCGATGTGAACCATCGCGCGCTGCTGACCCACCAGGGCAAGTACCAGGCTCGCGCCGCGGGCGACGTCATCGCCGCCCGCGCGAAGGGCGGGCCCGTGGATGACGCCCCCTGGGGCACCCACGTCGCGACCGCCGACCACGGCGCGGTGCCGCAGGTGACCTTCAGTGACCCGGAGGTGGCGTCGGTCGGCATCATCTCGCAGGCGGCCAGGGCGGCGGGCCGGAACATCCGTGTCGTGGACTACAACCTCGGCTGGGTGGCCGGCGCGAGTCTGCAGGCCGACGATTACGAGGGTCAGGCGCGGATGGTCGTCGATGAGGATCGCGGGGTCATCATCGGGGTGACCTTCGTGGGCCAGGACGTGAGCGAGCTCATCCACGCGGCGACGATCGCGGTCGCGGGCGAGGTACCGCTCGCCCGACTGTGGCATGCGGTACCGGCCTACCCCACGATGAACGAGATCTGGCTGCGCCTCCTGGAGACCTACGGACGGCCGGTGCACACGACCTGAGCCGCCGCCTCAGCGGGCGACGCCGGCGTACACCCCGAGCAGACCGGTCGCGGCAGCACCCCAGGTGAACCGCTGCGCGAACGCGCGGGCGGAGGTGCCGAGCTCGAGTCGGCGCTCGTCGTTCTCCAGAAGGTTGGCGATCTCGGTGGCCCAGTACCGGGGATCGCGCGTACCGAGAAGCAACCCGGATACCCCCTCCGAGATCGACTCGCGCAGACCCCCGCTGCGGTAGCCGATGACCGGCGTGCCAGCGGCGGCAGATTCGAGGGCCACGAGACCGAAGGTCTCGCTGAACGAGGGCACGATCGTGAGGTCGACGACGGACAGGAGGTCGGCGAGGTCCTCCCTCGGCAGCGACCCCACGAAGCGGATGTCATCAGCCACCCCCAGCTGGCCCGCCAGCGCGCCCAGCTGCTCGACGAATCCCTCGTGCCCGGGGGTGGCGTCCCCCACGATCACCAACTGGGGCGCCCACCCCCGCAACGCCCTGATCTCGGCCAGGGCGCGGACCGCGAGTTCGTGGCCCTTGAGGGGTTGGACCCTGCCGACCAGTGCGACGAGCGACCGCGCCGGGTCGAGCCGCAACCGTCGTCGCACGAGCACCGACAAGGACTCCGGTCTCGGGACGAAGAGCTCGAGGTCGACGCCGGGCGGGATGATCCAGGTGCGGTCGGCGGGGGCACCCACGTCGTCGATCAGGGCGGTGGCTTCCGCCGAGGACGCCGCGACGAGCGCATCGGCCTGAGTCGCGATGAACGTCTCGCTGCGCGATCGAATCACGGGTTCGTCGGACCCGCCCAGATCGGCATCCTTCATGACGGCGAGCGTGTGGAAGCTCTGCACGAGCGGTATGCCCAGCTCGAGGGCGACGGGGAGCGCGGCGATTCCGCTGAGCTAGTAGTGGCTGTGGATGACGTCGTACCGGGTGCTCCTGGCGAGGTGGGCGACGGCCTCGCCGAAGTCGTCGGTGACGCTCGCGAGATCCTGCTTGACGAGGGTGCCGGAGCCTGCGGGCAGTTCGTGCAGGGTGACCCCCGGAAGCAGAACCCGGGACGACGGTGCCCCGACCGCGCGCGTCAGGAGGTCGACTTCCGTGCCGCGGATGGCGAGTTCGGCGGCAAGGGCGAGAATCGCCACATTCATGCCGCCCGAGTCCCCGACACCGGGCGCCGCCGACGGCGAGGTGTGCATCGAGACCATCGCGACGCGCTGGATCACACCGGCCATGGTGCCACTGTATTCTGCGGAGTATGTCGCAGGAACCGCCCCCGCCGGTCGACCGGGGGCGCCGCGCCCGCATCGGGATCGTCCCGCGCCTCAGCCGGGTGCGATGGCTGCGGTGGCTCCTGCTGACCCCGGTGGTCGCCAGGCCCGGGTACTGGTTCGCGACGGCCTGCGCACTATTCTGGGGCGCACTGCTCGGGCGCTTCCACCTCAGCCGTCAGGGCGGGCTGATCGTCGCAGCGAACCTGCCGAACTGGGGTTTCGGCCGGGGTGGCACCACCGTGGGCGCCGTCTACCTCACCAACACGAACATCACGCCAGGCATCCTGGAGCATGAGGCTGTGCATCGAGCCCAGTGGAAGCGGTACGGGCTCGCCTTCATCCCGCTCTACGTCTCGGCGGGCCAGAACGCACTGCACAACCGGTTCGAGATCGAAGCGGGGCTGAAGAGGGGCGGGTACGTGTGAGCAAGGTGGCGGTCATCACCGGCGCGAGCTCGGGCATCGGCGCGAATGCCGCGGCCCGCCTCGCCGCCGCGGGCTGGGAGGTCGCGGTCGTGGGCCGCAATCCCGAGCGCACGCGGTCCGTTGCGGAGAGCGTGGGCGGTACGGCGTTCCTCGCGGACTACGACAGGCTCGACGATGTGCGCGCACTCGCGGCATCCCTCGCGTCACGGTACGAGCGCATCGATCTGCTCGCCAACAACGCCGGCGGTCTCCTGCCGAGCCGAGGCCTGTCGGCAGACGGCTACGAGCGCACCATCCAGCACAACCATCTGGCGCCGTACATGCTGACGAGACTGCTGCTGCCGGTGCTCGAGGCCTCCGATGCCCGGGTGGTCGGCACGGCGAGCGTCGCGAACACCTTCTCGCCGATCCGCCTCACCGACCTGCAGTGGCAGGGTCGACCGTATCTGGGCGGATGGCGACCCTACGGCGTCAGCAAGATCGCCGTGATCCTGTTCACTCAGGAGCTGGCCCGCCGATCGAGCGTCGACGCCTACGCCTTCCACCCCGGCTACGTCGCGACGAACTTCGGAACCGAGTCGGCGTTCATGCGCTTCGGCAACCGGGTATCGGGCGGGCGCCTGGCGATCAGCACCGAGCAGGGCGCAACGCCGCTCGTGCATCTCGCCATCGCCGAGTCGGTGGGCGTGCCCAGCGGAACGTACTTCGACGGGCTGAAGCCGAACGGCCGCACGCATCGCACCGCTCGGGATGCCGCGGCCGCCGCCGAGCTCTGGGATCGTTCGGCGGCTCTTGTCGCCCTGCCCGACCCAGTGCGCTAGGCCGACCCCTGCCGCTAGGGTAGGCGCATGAGAGACTTTCATGCTCGACGGACAGCACTGACCCTCATCGGCGCGGGCATCGCGGTCGCGCTGCTCGCGGCCTGCACTCCCACCGGCGGCACCGACACCGCCGACGCGACTGGTTCGCCCAGCCCGAGCGTGAGCGCATCCGCGAAACCCAAGCCGACGCCCACCGCGAGCCCGACACCCACGGCAGCGGCACCCTTCGTGATCGACTGCACCTCGATCATCCCCGCCTCGCGCCAGGACTGGCTCGCCACGAGCGGCTGGCCGCTCTTCGCACCCGCCGACTTCTTCGCCAAGGTGCGCTCCGAGGTCTCGTCGAGCCCGTACATCCTCATGCAGGACAACGGCGGAATCGTCTGCCCCTACGCGACGAGCAGTGAGGTCGTGGTCGCCTACGGCTATGCCCCGCTGGCCGACTCGCAGGTGGCCGAGGCCGACTCGCTGATCATCGGGACGAACGACGGCTATGTCACCTCGTCCTACGCCGGTGGCACCCTCTACGACTCCGCGACCGAGGGCAATGCGTTCGAGTTCTTCCTCATCGTGCCGGGCGCCATGTACGTCGCGACCACGACGGAGATCCTCGACGAGATGCTCGCGACGGTGCCGTAGCCGATCACCACACGGACGGATGCCGGCGCTGCCACCGGAACCGTCGCTCCAGCTGCGCCCCCAGCGCGAGCAGCACGTGCTCGCCGCCCGGCCGCCCGACCAGCTGCACGCCGACGGGCAACCCGTCGGGGCTCTGGCCGACCGGAAGCGTGATCGCGGGCAGCCCGCTCACGTTGACGAAGCTCGTCCACGGTGTGAACTGCACCTGCTGCGCGAAGTTGCGCTCCCCGTCCTCCTGGTCGAACCAGCCGATCGGCGGTGGCGTGTGTGCGAGCGCCGGGGTCAGCACGGCATCGAAGCCGGCGAACTGACGGATGACGCCGCGCTCGAACCCCGCAAGGTACTCGAGCGCCTCCGTGAGCCGCCGGGCGTCGAGCGCGCGACCGCGCTCGACAAGCCACCGCGTGAGCGGCTCAAGCCGCTCGAGCTCCTGCCCCTCCACCGGGATCGCCGAGGCCCCCGCCTGCCACAGGGTGCGGAAGGCGTCGGGGTAGTCCGGCGACGGTGGCAGCGAGACGGTGTCGATGCCGTGACCGAGGGCATCCAGCTCGGCGACCGCGAGGTCGAGGGTGGCGCGCGCCTCGGGTGAGACGGTGATCTCGTGCGAGTCGTCCCACGGCGATGAGGTCATCACCCCGAGTTGGTAACGACCCTCGCCCCGGATCGCGGCGTTGAGGTAGGCGCCACCGTCCCAGGTCGGCGGCTGGGTCGCCCACTCGGAGTCGCCGATGAGGGCGTCGAGCAGCAGCGCCGCATCCGAGACGGTGCGGGCGAGCGGCCCGTAGGCCACGAGGCCGCCGAGGGTCGTGAAGCCCGAGCCGGAGGCAACACGGCCGCGGGAGGGCTTGAGGCCGACCAGACCCGTCGCCGCGGCGGGGATGCGGATCGAGCCGCCGCCGTCTGAGCCCGGGGCGAGAGGAAGCAGCCCGGCCGCGACGGCAGCCGCCGCTCCCCCGCTGCTGCCGCCGACGCCGAGCTCGGGGTTCCACGGGTTGCGCGTTGCGCCCAGCAGCGCGGACTCGGTGTAGGCGGGCATCCCGAACTCGGGGGTCGCGGTCTTGCCGAGGCTGACCGCGCCGGCCCCATCGAGGGTCTGGACGATCTCGTCGGACTCGTCGGGCACGAAGTCGTGGAAGTGGCGCGAGCCGAACGTCGTGCGCACCCCGGCGCGCGCCCACAGGTCCTTGTCGGCCGAGGGTAGTCCCCAGAGTCCGGCGGCTCGCGGCACGAGCGACTCGAGTGTGGCGGCGCGGGCGCGCGCGGCATCCGCCGTGACTGTCGCGAACGCACCGATGCCGGGGTCGAGCCGTGCGATGCGCTCGAGGTAGTGCTCGGCGAGTTCGAGCGGCGAGACCTGGCCCCGGCGCAGCCAGTCGAGCTGCTCGAGGGCGGTGAGGTGGTGCAGCTCGAACATTCTTCGAGCCTAGAGCTTGACAAGATGAGCTTGGCCTGATTGGTTAGTTACCTGACCAACTAACCCATACACCGAGAGGAGGTCCATGGACGAGTCACGACCGATCTTCCTGCAGGTCGCAGAGCAGATCGAGAACGACATCATCATGGGTGCCCTCGCCGAGGAGGACCAGGTGCCCTCGACCAACGAGTTCGCCGCCTTCCACCGCATCAACCCGGCGACGGCGCTCAAGGGCGTCACCCTGCTGGTCGACGCGGGGATCCTCTACAAGAAGCGCGGTATCGGCATGTTCGTGGCCACGGGAGCGCGACAGCGCATCCTCGACCAGCGCCGCGCGGTGTTCGAAGCCGAGTTCGTGCGTCCCCTCATCACCGAGGCAGCCAAGCTCGGCATCACCTCCGCACAACTCATCGGCATGATCAAGAAGGAAGAGAAATGACAGCAGTGATCGAGGTCGACGGCCTCACCAGACGCTACGGCCGCCTCGCCGCGGTGGATGACGCGACCTTCACCCTCGAGGGCAACCGCATCCACGGCCTGCTCGGGCGCAACGGAGCAGGCAAGACCACGCTCATGCAACTGCTCACCGGGCAGGAGTTCGCCAGTTCGGGCACCATCCGAGTGTTCGGTCAGAGCCCGGTGGAGAACGCGGGCGTACTGCAGCACGTCTCCTTCATCAAGGAGAGCCAGCGCTACCCGGAGGACTTCCGGCCGAAGCACGTGCTGCGCAGCGCCCCCTGGTTCTTCGAGAACTGGGACGCCGAGTTCGCAGAGCAACTCGTCGACGACTTCCGGCTCCCCCTCAACACGCGCATCAAGAAGCTCTCGCGCGGCCAGCTCTCGGCCATCGGCGTCATCGTGGGCCTCGCCTCCCGAGCTCCGCTGACCTTCTTCGACGAGCCCTACCTGGGGCTGGATGCGGTGGCTCGCCAGACCTTCTACGACCGGCTTCTCGAGGACTACGCCGAGCACCCGCGCACGGTGGTGCTCTCCACCCACCTGATCGACGAGGTCGCGAACCTGCTCGAGCACGTGCTCGTGATCGATCAGGGCCGCATCATCATCGACGAGGATGCCGACACCCTGCGCGGATCGGCGACCACGGTCGTCGGCACCCGCTCCGCGGTCGACGCCTTCGTGGAGGGTCGCGAGATCCTGCACCGCGATGGCCTCGGCGGGTTGGCGACAGTCACCGTGGCCGGCCTCGACGCGAAGGGGCGCGCCGCGGCATCCGCTGCCGGCCTGGAACTCGGCCCCGTCTCACTCCAGCAACTCATCATCCGACTGACCAACGTCTCCGAGAAGGAATTCGAGCACAGCGCATGACCACCATCACACTGCCCTCGCCCCGTCCCATAACGTCGCGCCTTCGGAGCGTGATGAAACTGCACATCGCCAACCCCTGGACGACGATCACTCTGCCGTGGATCATTCTCGGCACGATCTTCGCTGCCAACCTGGCGATCTGGGCCCTCATCTTCCTGAACACACCGGAGTCGGCGCACGCCGACATCGCCAAAGGACTGCAGTGGAGCGGAGCCTCGCTCTACATCTTCGTGTACATGATGGTGGTGGCCATTCAGGCCGTCAACGTCACCTTCCCGTTTGCCCTCGGCTACGGCGTGACCCGGAGGGACTTCTTCCTCGGCACGGCAGTTCAGTTCGTCACCCTGTCGGCGATGTACGCGGCCGGCCTGACCATCCTTGCGACCATCGAGACAGCAACCAACGGATGGGGGCTGGGCGGCAGGATGTTCACCGCCGCGTACTTCGGCTCGGACCTCCCGTGGTACCTGCAGTTCTTCGTCTTCTTCGTACTGATGCTCTTCTTCTTCTTCGTGGGCGCAGTGCTGGGCGCGGTCTACGTGCGATGGAAGGCCACCGGCGTCACGTTCTTCTTGGTCGCTCTCGGTGCTCTGGTGATCCTGGCGCTGTACCTGCTGACTCTCACCGACAGCTGGGCTGCGGTCGGTGAGTTCCTCGCTGCGGCGGGCTTCGTCGGCACCTACGCCTGGAGTCTGGTGATCACAGCGATCTCCGGCGTGGCCGGCTACCTCATCCTGCGGCGGGCAACCCCGCGCGCCTGACTAGCTGGGCGGCACCTGCCCCAGTTCCTGGAAGGCAGTGATCTGCAGTCCGCCGGGGGCGTCCAGACGTGAGTTCAGCGAGTTCCACGGCGTGAGGGTGGGTGGGGCGACGACGGTCGCCCCACCGGCCTCGAGCGCCGTGGTCGCGGCCGCGGCATCCGCGACCTCGAAGGCCACCCTGATGCTGAGCGGGTAGGGGCGGGCGACCGGATGCCCCACCTCGACCTCGTCGATGAGCCTCACCTGCGCGGGGTTCGACAACTCCAGCGTCGCGGTCGGCACCGAGAGGATCACGACGCGAGCGCCGCCCTCCCCCTCGTAGGCCTCGAGTTCGGGCAGGCCGAGGGCGTCGCGATAGAAGGCGAGTGCTGCGTCGAAGTCCTCGGTCTCGACGACGAGGCGCAGCTGGGTGGGTGGTGTGATCACGGAACGAGCCTAGGCCGATGACTCGTGCGGGGCTTTCTGGTACATTTGTACCAAAAGGAGTTGCATCATGGGTTACGTATTCCTCGGGCTTGCCATAGTCGGCGAGGTCATCGCCACCACCTTCCTCAAGTTCACCTCGGGAGAGAAGGCCGTCTGGTGGGCCTACGCCATCGTGGGCGTCGGCTACGTCTTCGCCTTCGGGATGCTCTCGCTCGCCCTCGGTCGAGGAGTGCCCCTCGGCACGGCGTACGCCATCTGGGCCGGAGTGGGGGTCGTGCTCGTGGCGGTCATCAGCTGGCTCGCGTTCGGCGAGTCGCTCACCTGGCAGCAAGTGCTGGGGATCGTGCTCGTGACCGGAGGTGTCGTGCTACTGGAGGCCGGCGGGAAGCACGCGGCGTGAGCCTCACACCCAAGGGCGAGGCACGTCGTGCGGCGCTACTCGATGCGGTGCTGCGAGTTCTCGAACGCGAGGGGCCGGGCGCCGTCACCCATCGCTCCGTCGCCCGCGAGGCGGGGGTGCCGCTCGCGGCGGCGACCTACTACTTCGATGACCTCGACGACCTGTACCTCAGCGCGCTGCGACGAGCAACCGAAGAGCAGGTGACCCTGTTCGCGGGCACGGACATGGCTGACCTGCGCTCCGTGGCGCATCTCATCCATCGGTGGGCGACCGAGAACCGCGGGGCCGCCCTCGCCCAGTACGAACTCATGTTCCTCGCGATGCGCCGCGACGCCCTCCGCGCCGACGCGGAGGCCTGGTACGGCGCGCTGGAACACGCGATCGATCCCCACGGCAAGAACCCTCGACAGACCCGGGTGCGCGCGCTCGCCCTCGACGGTCTGCTGCTGAGGATCCTCTGGCTGGGTGAACCGTCTACGGTCGATGAGACAGAAAAGGCCCTGAGGGAGATCGTGGAGGAGACGCGAGCGGCCGCTACTTGAGCGACTTCTGCATGAGCACCGTGCCGAGCCATCGGTCGAACTTGAAGCCGACCTTGCCCATGTGGCCGATCTCCTTGAAACCGAAGTTCTCGTGCATGGCGATCGACGCCTCGGCGCCCTTATCGGCGATCACCGCGATGATCTCCTTGAGCCCGGCGGCACGCGATCGGTCGATCAGCTCGGCGAGGAGCGCCTTGCCGAGTCCCTTGCCGGTGGATGCCGGGCCGAGGTAGATCGAGTTCTCCACCGTGTAGCGGTAGGCGGCCTTCTCCTTCCACGGATACACGTAGGCGTAGCCGAGCAACTGGCCCGCCGGATTCTCGGCTACCAGGAACGGCATCTTCTTCTCCTGCACCTTGGCGAACTTGCGCTTGAAGTCCGCGAGGGTCATGGGCTTCTCGTCGAAGGTGACTGTCGAGTTCAGCACGTAGTGGTTGTAGATCTCGCGCACATGGGGAAGGTCGGTGACCGTGGCATCCCGGATCGAGTATGCGAAGGGCGTCTCGGGGGCAGGTTTCGGCGCCAGATGCGGCGGCAGCTTGCGCCTGGGCTGGTACTCCTCCTCCAGCATCAGCGCTCCCCGCTCGTCATGCGCACGAGTCTAAGTGACATCCTTGCGCCACGATGTCAGGAATCCGGCCAGGGCAAGAACGACGCCCAGCCCGAGCAGCACGAGGCCGCCCTGCCACCACTCCAGGGACTGAACAGACGTGGTACCGGTGCCGAGCGAGGTGAAGATGCTCGAGCCGACCAAGGCGTCGCTGGCCGCTCCCGGAAGGAACTTGCCGACCGCCGCTGTCCAGTCCCAGATGGATGCGCCCAACCGCAGGATCGGCTCCACGAACTGCGCGAACGCGAGCACGACCACGATCGAAGCCACCTGATTGGTGATGAGGCTGCCGACTCCGACGCCGATCACCGCCCACAACGCCGAGGCGATGACGACCCGACCGGCGAGCAGCCAGGTGTCGGCGCTGCCCAGCTGAGGATCGATTCCGCTGACCGCGAGAATCGAACCCCCGATGCCCATGGATGCCACCAGCCCGACGATTCCGAACACCGCACCCGCCACGGCCAGAACCGTGACCTTCGCACCGAGCACGATCCCCCGACGCGGACTGGCGAGGAACGTGGGTGTCAAGGTCTGGTACCGGAATTCCGAGGTCACCGAGAGTGCCCCGAGAATCAGCGGGATCACGTAGCCCACCGCCGTCACCGTGCTGTAGATGAGCGGAGGAAGGGCGTCTGGCGGCAGTTGCGGGGCGTTGGGACTCGACGCCAGCTGGTCGCCGAGCGAGCCGAACACGCCGGCGAGCAGGCCGGCAGTGAAGCCGACGTAGCCGAAGAGGGTGAGCGACAACACCCACCACAGCCGCACGGTCGTCAGCTTGCGGAACTCCGACCTCAGCGCGCCGATCATGCTGACACCCGCGCGATACCCTCGGTCGTGCCCGCCGCGGTGCCGTCCGCATCCGACCCGACGAGCTGGAGGAAGACCTCCTCGAGACCGACCGACTCCGTGATGAGCAGGCTGAGCGGTACCCCGGCGGCAAGGGCGGCGGCACCGGCCTCACCCGCGGTGATGCCGGTGGCCAGCAGCGCGTCATCCGTCGGCCGCACCTGGGCGCCGGCAGAACTGAGGGCGTTCGTGAGCGCCGCGCGGTCGGATGAGTCGATCCGCACGACCTGGCCCGTCTCGAGGCCATCGAGGGATCCCTCGTACACGGATCGTCCGCGCGAGATGATGACTACCCAGTCGACGGTCTGCTGCACCTCGGCGAGCAGGTGCGAGGAGACCAGCACCGTGCGTCCCTCGGCGGCGAGACTCTGGAGGAACCCCCGCATCCAGCGGATCCCCTCCGGATCGAGGCCGTTGGTCGGCTCGTCGAGCACGAGCACGTCGGGGTCGCCGAGTAGCGCGAACGCGAGGCCCAGACGCTGGCGCATGCCGAGCGAATAGCCGCCGACCCGGCGATCGGCGTACTCGGCGAGCCCGACGATGCCGAGCACCTCGTCGACCCGGGCAGGAGCGATGCCCGCGGCCGCCGCGTACACCCGGAGGTGATTGCGGGCCGAGCGCCCGGGATGGAAGTCAGACGCCTCGAGCGCCGTTCCGACGGTCGCCAGGGGCTTCTCGAGTTCGGAGTACCGGCGGCCACCGATCGTGGCGACTCCGCTCGTGGGATTCACGAGGCCGAGCAGCATGCGCAGGGTCGTGGTCTTGCCCGCGCCGTTGGGACCGAGGAAGCCGGTCACGCGACCGGGCTCGACCGTGAAGCTCAGATCGGAGACGGCCCGGACTGTGCCGAACGACTTCGACAGGTTGGTGAACTGCAGGGTCGTCCCGGAGCCGATAGTTCTAGTTCGCATAGAACAATAGTGACAGATCGGCGCGGCCGGCGCCAGTGCCGAACGACCTCTGATCGAAGTCAGGCCAGTGACCAGTCGACGGGCTCGGCACCCTGCGCAACCAGCAGCTCGTTGGCCCGACTGAAGGGACGCGAGCCGAAGAATCCGTTGTGCGCCGAGAGCGGGCTGGGGTGCACGGAGGTGATCGTCGGTGTCGCACCGAGCAGGGGCTTCAGGCTCGCGGCATCCCGGCCCCACAGAATCGCCACCAGCGGACCACCGCGGGCGACGAGCGCCCCGATCGCGGCCTCGGTCACCGCCTCCCAGCCCTTGCCACGGTGCGACCCGGACGCCCCCGCCTGCACCGTCAGCACCCGGTTGAGCAGCATCACTCCGTGCTCGGCCCACGGTGTGAGATCTCCGTGGGTGGCGGGCGCAAGGCCGAGGTCGTCGTGCAGCTCCTTGTAGATGTTCGCCAGGCTGCGTGGCACCGGTCGCACGTCGCGTTCGACCGCGAACGAGAGACCGATCGGATGCCCGGGCGTGGGGTACGGGTCCTGCCCGACGATGAGCACCCGCACGTCGGCCAGCGGATAGGTGAACGCGCGCAGCACCCGGTCCCCCGCCGGAAGGTAGCGGCGCCCGGCCGCGGTCTCGGCCCGCAGGAACTCCCCCATCGCTGCGATCTGGGGCTCGACGGGGTGCAGCGCGGCGGCCCACCCGGGATCGACGAGTTCGGCGAGCGGCTTCGGTGCCATGGTCGCTGGGCGCTCAGGCCTCGAGCGTCACCGGCGGCTCGGCCGACCACGGGAAGGTGATCCACTGGGCGGTGCGGCGCCAGGTGTATGCGGGCTCGTGCACCGTGCCGGGCTTGGTGTACAGCACGGCGGTTCGCACCTCGGCGCCCATTCCCTCCAGGAGAGTCACGACCATGGCGAGAGTTCGACCGGAGTCGGAGACGTCGTCGACGAGCAGCACCTTCTTGCCGTCGATCGACTGGGCGTCGAGGAAGGGCGGAAGCAGGATCGGGGTGTCGAGACGCGTGCCCACGCCGGTGTAGAACTCGGCGTTGACGGCACCGCAACTCTTGAGCCCCAGCGCGTAGGCGATACCGCCCGCCAGCAGGAGTCCACCCCGGGCGATGGCGACCACGACTTCGGCCTCGAAACCGCTTCGGATCACGTCCAACGCCAGGTCGCGGGATGCACTCCCGAAGTCGCTCCAGGTGAGCACTTCGCGTTCGTCGTCGGCCATGCCACTACGGTAGCGCGCCGGTCAGCCGAGTTCGTTCACCCGCGGGAGCGCGACGGTTGTAGCATCCGTTCATGTCACTGGTGAAAGAGAAGGCCGGCGCTATCACGTTCGGCCTCGTGGGTTTCCTGTTCCTCGTCGAGCTGGTCAGCGGAATCCTGCAGGGTTTCTATGTTCCGCTCATCCCCGATCTCGTCGATCATCTGGGCATCAAGGACGCCGACTTCAACTGGTTCGAGGCCGCGCAACTGCTCCTGAGCGCCATCGTGGTGCCGATTCTCGCCAAGTGCGGTGACATGTTCGGGCACAAGCGCATCCTGCTGATCGCGACGGTGCTGACCGCCGGCTCGACCTGGGCTCTGGCGTTCACCAACTCGTTCACGACCTTCCTCATCGCGTGGGCTCTACAGGGCTTCTACGTGGTGTGGCTGCCCCTCGAGGTGGCCCTCATCTTCGACCGCGGGCGCGTCACCGGTCGTGGTGCATCGCAGACGAGGCGCGCCGCCGGATACCTCGTGGTCGCCCTCGAGGCCGGTGCGATCATCGGCGCTCTCGGCGCCGGGCGCATCTTCAAGGCCCTCGGCGGGGACGTGCAGACCACCCTCATGGTGCCCGCCGTCGCGGTGACCCTCGTGTTCTTCGCGATCCTGTTCGGGGTGCCGGAGTCGAAGCCGCTGCCGGGTCGCTCACTCGACCTGTGGGGCTTCGTGCTTCTGACCATCGGGCTGCTGTTCATCACGTCCGGTCTGACCTTCCTGCGCATCAACGGGCCGACCGCCTGGTGGTGCTACCTGCTGATGGTCGTGGGGGTGCTCATCTTCATCCCGTGGAGTCGCTACGAGCTCAAGCAGAAAGATCCAGCGATCGATCTGCGCGTACTGAAGCAGCCGAACATGTGGCCGGTGCAACTGACCGCCGGCCTCGTCGGCATCAGCCTGCTGGGCGCCCAGGCACCGCTGGCCACGTTCGCGGGCACCGACCCCATCAACGGGTACGGCCTCGGCATGGCGGCCGACGAGATCTCGTACATCATCGGGGCGTACCTCGTGTCGATGATCGCGGGCGCTCTGCTGTTCCCGCGAGTGTCGAAGTGGTTCAGTCCCCGCATCGCCCTCATCATCGCCACGTTCTTCGTGGCCACCGGCTATCTGCTGTTCCTCGTCAACCACACCTCGGTCGCTGGCGTGTTCGTCAACATGGCGATCGCGGGCATCGGCTCCGGCGCGCTCGTGGGGGCCCTCCCGTCGGCTGCCGCGGCTGCCGCTCCGCGCGGGCAGACCGGCATCGCGACCGCGCTCACCAACACGACCAAGACGATCGGTGGATCCTTCGCCTCGGCGACGTTTGCAATCGTGCTCGCGGCCGGGGCGGCCGGCGCGGTTACGGCGACCGCGTCGAGCCTGCTCGGCTACCTCACGGTGTTCACGATCTGTGGCGTCGGTGCGCTCGTGGCAGCGGTGCTGCTGTTCCTCGTGCCGAAGCTCGCCTTCGCCGACGTGGAGGAGGCACTACTCGAGGAGAACGAGGCCGCGGCGGTCGCCGAGTAGCGAACGCTTGATTCTCTGACTAAAGTCAGAGAAATGGACGAAGTTCAGGTCGGCGTCGTACGGCAGTTCAACCGCACGGTCACCCAGCGCGTGGGCGCGCTCAACGACTCCTTCCTCTCCCGTGGACGCCCCCTCGGTCACTCGCGCGTGCTGTGGGAGATCGGCGATGGTGCCGAGCTGCGGGAGCTGCGGGCTCGGCTCGACCTGGACTCCGGCTACCTCAGCCGCATCCTTCGCTCGCTGGAGACCGACGGGCTCGCCACGGTCAGCACCGACGACGACGACAGGCGCGTGCGTCGCATCACCCTCACCCCGGCCGGGCTCCGCGAGCGCGCCGCCCTCGACGAGCTCTCCGATGCCCAGGCGAGCGCGATGCTCGACCCCCTGGGCGACCGGCAGCGCGTCGAGCTCGCCGGGGCTATGGCGACCGTCAGTCGACTGCTCGAGGCATCGGCAATCACCGTAAGCCTCGCGGATCCGGCAAGTCCGGCCGTGCGCGCGAGCATGGCCGCCTACTTCGACGAACTCGCCCGCAGGTTCGAGGCGGGCTTCGACCCGGCCGTCACCCTGCCGACCGCCGACGAGCAGTTCCGGCTGCCCGCGGGGCTGGTGCTGCTCGCCACCCTCCACGACCGCCCCGTCGGCTGCGTCGGGCTGAAGCTCCACGAGGGCGGTGTGGGCGAGGTGAAGCGGCTGTGGGTGTCGAGCGAAGTGCGGGGGCTCGGGCTGGCACGACGGATGCTCGGCCGCATCGAAGCCGAGGGCTCGAGCCGGGGCATCCACACCCTGAGGCTCGACACCAACCGGGCTCTCACGGAGGCCATCGCGCTCTACCGCGCGCTCGGTTACCGCGAGATTGACGCCTACAACGACGAGCCCTACGCCCACCACTGGTTTGAGAAGAGGATCTGATGCCCGATATCGCCGCACGTTTCGCCGAGCTGACCACTCCCCACCTTGCCGACGCCTGCGTGCGGGCCGGAGTCGAAGTGCGGTGCGCGCCCGCGCAGATCCAGGCGCTGTCGCCCGGGATGCGACTCATCGGCCGGGTACTGCCGGCCCGCCACGTCGGCAGCGTCGACGTCTTCTTGGAAGCGATCGAGAACGCGCAGCCCGGCGACGTACTGGTCGCCGACAACCGGGGCCGCGTCGACGAGAGCTGCATAGGCGACCTCATGGCGCAGGAGGCGGCGACAGCCGGCCTCGCGGGAATCGTGATCTGGGGGCTCCACCGCGACACCGTCGACATTGCGGCCATCGACATCCCGCTGTTCAGCTGCGGTTCGATCCCCACCGGACCCCTGAGCGTGGATGCCCGCCCGAGCGCCGCGCTCGACTCCGCCCAGATCGGCGACTGGACCGTCGACTTCAATGACCTCGTGGCGGCCGACGACGACGGTGTGCTGTTCCTGCCGGCGGACCGTATCGACGAGCTCCTCACCCTCGCCGAGGGCATCCGGGATACCGAGCGACGGCAGGCGGACCGCATCGTCGACGGGGTGACCCTGCGGCAGCAGGTACGTTTCTCCGACTACCTGGCCGCCCGCGCCGCGAATCCCGCGCTGACCTTCCGTGAGCACCTGCGCACCGTGGGCGGCGAGATCGAGGTCTAGGCGCTGGCTAGCGCGGTTTCAGTTCGCCGCGCACCACCTTGTGCGGTGCCGCCTGGGCGACCGGCTTGATGGTGACGAGGTCGAGGTCGACGTGGAACGGCAACTCGATCGAGTGCACGATCGCCTCGGCCACGTCCTCGGCGTACAGCGGGTTGGGCACGTTGTCGTAGACGGCGTCCGCCCTCGCCTGATCACCGCCGAAGCGCACCAGCGAGAACTCGTCGGTCTTGACCATGCCCGGCGCGATCTCGATCACCCGGATCGGTTCGCCCGCAAGCTCGAGCCGCAGCACGGCGGTCATCGCGTGCTCGGCGAACTTCGCGGCGTTGTAGCCCCCGCCGCCCTCGTAGGCTACGTGGCCGGCGATCGAGGTGATCATCACGATGTCGGCGCTGGACCCCCGGTCTACTCCGGCGCGCAGCAGCGGAAGCAGAGCACTCGTCACGCGCTTCGTGCCGATTACATTGACGTCGAACATGCGGGACCAGTCGTCCGGGTCGGAGTCCTCGACGCTCGCCAGCCCGTACGCACCACCCGCATTGTTGACGAGGGAGTGGATCGGGCCGAGCGCCGCGAGGTGGTCGCGCAGGGCATCCACGTCGGCCTGCTTCGTGACGTCGGCGACGAAGACGTCGGCACCGGTCTCGGCCGCGAGAACCTCAAGCCGGTCGGCGCGTCGCGCGACGCCGACGACATCCCAGCCGTGTGAGCGCAGTAGCCGCACCGTCGCCGCTCCGATGCCCGAACTCGCCCCGGTCACTACTGCGCGTCGTGCTGTCATGAGTCAAAAGTAGCTTGACCGCGTGGCCGCTACGACCGAGCGAGCGCATCGCTTGCTCGGGTGACAGCGTCCACGGAAGCGCCGGCGCTCTCGAGCGCGAGAAGTGCCGCGCCCAGTACCGGTGGTGAGTCGACAATCAGCGTGGTTGCAAGCGGAGCAAGAACCGCCAGATGCTCACCAACACCCGCGAGCAGGCGAGGGTCGCGACCCTGAATCACTCCGCCGCCGAGAATGACGGGGAGCTCACGATCCAGCAACTCCAGCCTGCGCAGGCATGTGGCTGCCATGACGGCGATCTCCTCGGCCTCGCGATCAACAAGTGAGCCGGCGATCGCGTCGCCCGCACGCGCAATCTCGAAGACCACAGGACTGAGAGTTCCCAGGCGGCTGAGGTCCAGGTCACCCACGTGCAGGGCTTCACTTATCGCTGCGATCGACGGATAGCCGAGAGTGCGCGCCACGGCAGCGGTGAGACTGGTCGCAGGTCCCCGGCCATCCTCATCCCGAGCCGCGTGCCAGAGCGCCAGCTCTCCGATACCGCTGGCGCCACCCCAATCACCGGAGATCGAGCCCAGTGCGAGAAACCGAGCGGTTGCTCCATCAGCCCGAACACCGATCGCATTGATACCAGTGCCGCAGACCACTGCCACAGCATCGGGCGATTCCGTGCCCGAGCGAACGAGCGCGAACAGGTCATTCGCCACGGTGACGGCGCCTGAGCCCCACGACAACCCCGCAATGGCGTCGCGGTAGGCATCGACCTCACGGGGCAGGTCGAGGCCAGAGAGATAGACCCCGGTGTGGATGGGCGGTCGATCGCGGACAAGCGAACCGATGATGGAGTCTACGAGTGTGACCGAGCTCGCCAGTCCGATGAGATGCGGGCTCGATCCCGGTCCCCGAAATCGGCCAAGAACGATGCCGTCGAGTGTGACCGCGACGGCGTCGGTCTTCGATCCGCCGCCATCGACAGCGACGATGTAGTCGCCGCTCATTGCGCCCAAGCCAAGTGCTCCCGGTTGGTTCCAATAAGGAGATCGGCGAGGCGCTCAGCTTTGTCGTGTTGGCCAACCAGCGGATGCGCCAACAGGGCTCTCACCACCCGGTCTCTGCCCCCGTGAACCGCCGCGTCAAGGGCAAGACGCTCATATCCGGCCACGTGGGCGATGAGTCCAGCGAAGTCGGGAGCGATCGGCGCGACAGCAATCGGAAGGATGCCCGCACTGCCCACCGTTGCGGGCACCTCGATGACGTGGTCGTCCGGCAGAAAGCTCATGGTCCCATTGTTTGCCACGTTGACCACACGCACGTCGCCCCGATCTGCGCGCAAGGAGGCGATCAGTTCGACCGCCGCCTCCGAATAGAACGCACCACCGCGCTGTGCCAAGGCCGCGGGCTTCTCATGCTGGGTCGGGTCAGCGTAGATCGCAAGAAGTTCCCGTTCGACGGCCGATACTGCCTCGGCCCGCGATGGTGCGGCCAGTTGCTCGTGCAGCACTTCATCGTGCGCGTAGAAGTATCGCAGGTAGTACGACGGCACCACCTGGAGTAGTTCGATGAGCGACGCCGGCAGCTCCACCTCGTCGGCCAGGTCACTTACTCGTGCGGCGATGAGCTCGGGCAACGCGTCATAACGAGCACCGTCGCGCTCGAGCCATACCGAACGCTCCCAGGTGAGATGGTTGAGGCCGACGTGATCGAGCGACACCTGCCCGGGTTGCACGCCGAGCAAGGCAGCGAAGCGTCGCTGAAAGCCGATCGCGACGTTGCACAGCCCGACTGCGCGATGCCCTTGCTGCAGTAGGGCGCGGGTGACGATGCCCACCGGGTTCGTGAAGTCGATGATCCACGCGTCAGGTCGGGCGTAACGGCGAACAATGTCGGCGACCTCGAGTACGACGGGAACGGTGCGTAGCGCCTTCGCGAGGCCGCCTGCGCCTGTGGTCTCTTGGCCGATCGATGCCGCCCCATGGGGAAATGTCTCGTCACCGTGCCGCGCCGCCTGCCCCCCAACGCGCAATTGCAGGAGTACGACATCTGCATCCGCGACCCCGGCAACGAGCTCCGTGGTGGGCACGATTCGACCCGGGTGCCCAGCCGCCGCGAACATGCGCTGGGACATGCCACCGACCAACTCGAGACGGCGTGGATCGGTATCAACGAGCCAGACCTCCTCGATAGGCAACAGGTCGCGCAGCCGCGCGAAGCCGTCGATGAGTTCGGGCGTGTAGGTGGAACCTCCGCCGACGATGGTGAGTTTCATTGCTAGCCCTTGACTCCGGTCAGTGTGATGCCCTCGACGAATACGCGTTGGGCGAAGAAGAAGATAACGACAACCGGAATCATGACAAGCACGGTGATGGCCATCGTGATGCTCCAGTCGGTGCCGTGTGCACCACGGAAAGTCGCGAGCCCGTAGGCGACGGGCCATGCAACCTCGTTCTCCGATGCGTACAGCAGGGGTCCGTAGTAGTCATTCCAGGAGTTGAAGAACATGAATATGGCCGCCGCCGCGATACCAGGACGTGCCATGGGCGCGATCACGCGCAGCAACACGCCCCACTCGGTACACCCATCGATGCGGGCAGCATCTGCGTACTCGCGCGGTATCGTCAAGAAGAACTGGCGCAGGAGAAAGATCGAGAAGGCGTCACCCAACAAGTTGGGCAGGATCAGCGGCCACAGGGTTCCTGTCAGATGCAGCTGCGACCACATCACGTAAACGGGGATCGCCGTCACCTGCGGCGGCAGGAGCATCGCGACGATGATCGCCACGAAGATCACATTTGCCCCGCGAAACTTCACGCGGGCAAGAACGTATGCCGCGGGCACCGACGAGACCAGCATGAACAGTGTCGCCAACGTCGCGTAGAAGGCTGAGTTGCCGAACCAGCGCGCGAGCGGCACATCCCGAAAGACCGTGACGTAGTTCGACCACTCCCAGGTTCTCGGAATGATCGAGGCCGTGAGTGCCTGCTCGTTGGACATCAATGATGTCAACACCACCAGCGCGACCGGCCCCAAGAAGAGCACGGCCAGTGTGACGAGCACGATGTGTTGGGCGATCCACGACAGGGCCCCACGACCGCGTGCACGCCGGAGGGCTATTGGCGCAGTCACGATGCCTCCTCGGGAGTGAATGCCTTCACTCGGCGCATGAGCACAACAAGGAACAGGGCTGCGACTACGAACAACAGAACCGCGAGTGCGGAGGCGTACCCGAGCTGATAATTGCCGAATCCGCGCACATAGAGCCACTGCGTGTAGGTGAGCAAAGAGTTGTCCGGGTAGCCGAGAATTGCACTGGCACCCTCCCCCACCCCTGCTTTTCCGGATGCGACGGTCGATGCGACGGCTGCCTCCGTGAAGTACTGCAGCGCCGCGATCACACCCGTGACGACCGCGAAGACCAGCACGGGTGAGATGGCGGGCAGAGTCACATACCAACCCTTCTGCCAGCTGCGCGCACCGTCGAGTGATGCCGCCTCGTATTGCTCCTGGGGCACATCCAGCAACCCAGCTAGGAAGATGATCATGATGTCACCCATCACCCAAATGCCGAGCAGCACCAGCGACGGCTTCGACCACGCGGGATCGTTGAACCACAGCGGGCCCTGAATACCGAACGTCTTGAGAATCAGGTTGACCGGGCCGGTACCGGGGTTGAAGAGAAAGACGAACGCAACCACCCCCGCCACCGACGGCACGAGTGCTGGAAGGTAGAAGACCGTGCGCCAGAATCCGGATGCCGCCCGCACTCTCACGAGCAGAAAAGCAACTCCCAGCGCCGTCAGAATTCGCACGGGCACGAGTACCACGACGAACCAGAGCGTGTTGCCTGCTGCGATCCACACTTTCGGATCCTTCGTAAACAGGTACTCGTAGTTGCGCAGCCCGATGAACTCGGGAGGCGACACCAAGTCGAATCTCGTGAAGGAGTAGAAGATCGACGCGACAAGGGGGTACACGAAGAAGATCACGAGGCCGGCGATCGCCGGCCCCAACATTGCGAGGATGAACCACTGGGGGCGACGCGAGCGCCGCCCCCGGTTCTCGAGAACTGTCACTACGGGCCGGTCGTCAGTTCGATCGCGTCGTTGATCTCCTTGTCGACCTGCTTCAGGCCGGCGGCGAGGTCAGCGACCTGACCGGACTGATACTTGTGCCAGAAGTCTTCGAACGACTGCTGGTAGCCAGCGCCCACCGGACTCGGAGGGGTGGTACCGGAATGTGCGTCCTTCGCGATGGACAGGAAGGTCGCGAACTGTTGGGTGACCTCAAGGTCGGGCGATGCCAGGGCGTCGGCGGTGGTCGGAACGTTCTTGAGGCCGTTGGAGAGCTTCACGATCGCTCCGGTGTCTGTGGTGAGGTACTTGAGCAGCGCCCAGGCCAGCTCCGGATTCTTCGATCCTTTGGAGATTCCCGCGATGTTCCCGGTGATGTACCCGCCGCCATACAGATCCGGCTGGCTATCGACAACGGGCATCGGCGCGGTCGCGTACGGCAGGTCGGGCGTCTGGTCATCGATGAATGCCGTGCGATACTCGCCGTCGAGGTTCATGGCAACCTGTCCGGTTTGGAAGGCGTTATCGGCCGAGAACTCCTGGCCAAGTCCCGCCGTGAAGGTGTTGAGCTTGTCATAGCCGATCTCGTCAACGAACCCCTTCTGCCACTGCATGAGTTCAACCCAAGCCGGGTCGCCGCCGATGGCCGAGGTACCGTCTGCGGTAAGCCAGGATGCGGCGGCCAAGGGGCCGTAGTGGGATGCCGCGTTCTCGTAGAATCCCATGAGTGGGTTGAAGCCGAGGGTCTTGATCGAACCATCGGCGTTGTACGTGGTCAGCGCGAGAGCCATCTCCTCGAGCTCGGTGAGGGTCTTCGGCGGCTCGGTGTAGCCGGCCGACGCGAGCAGGTCGGTGTTGTAGTAGAGACCGTAGACATCGGCGAGCACGGGCATGCTGCACCGCACCCCGTTGAACTCCGTGTAGCTGCGCACGGTGTCGCTGAACTGGCCGAGATCGACCTTGTCACGGTCGATGTAGGGGCCGAGATCACGAAATGCTCCGCTGTCACAGAAGTTGCCGACGATGTCGGTCGAGTACGAGAGACCGAGGTCGACGTCACTGCCGGCCGCAATCGCCTTGCGCAGCTTCTCGTCATCCTGACCCGAATGCACCTCTACAGTGACCTTCGGATTCGCCGCCTCGAAGTCGTCAACCACGGACTGGATGACGTCGGCTTCGCGGTCGCTGAAGAAATGCCAGAAGGAGACCGTTCCCTCCAGTTCGGAAGGAGCAGTGGGATCGATCGTCGTGCCTGCGTCACTCGCGGCGCAGCCCGTGAGCAGTAGAGCGCTGGCTGCGATCGCCGCAACTAGGTGACGTGGTGTGCTGTGATGTTTCACTGGTATTCCTCACTGTCGGTGGTGCAATGGGCGGGCGACTAGGCAACGATGAGTGCGACATCCTCAAACAGACGACGACGCACACGGGTGAGGAGCACCTCGCGCGCGCCACGAAGAACGGGATTCTCGGCGACGGCAGTTGATCTGACGTCCGGGTTCCACTGGGTGGTTTCCGCCAGCTGAACAGAGACGAGCTGCGCCAGCCGTGCACCACCCTCGAGGCCAATCGGCCCGCCGAGAATGATGCGCTCCGGGTCGAGTATCGCGAGAACGGGAATCAATCCGAGTGCTACGCGCGTCGCGAGGGCGGCCAGCGCCTCTTCACCTAGCGCGCTCTGCAGGGATCGCCACGCCCCCGCTCCGAACAGCCCCGTGAGGTCGTCGGCCGCGGGGTCGAGTCGTGCCGCTTCGGTCGGCACCGTCAGATAGCCGATCTCACCCGCGCCGCCTGACGCACCTCGGTAGACCTGTCCGCCCACATCGATCGCCAGGCCCAGGCCCTCGCCGAGCCAGAGCAGGGCGAAGCCATCGACTCCCTCGGCACTTCCGGCCGCACGTTCCGACACCGCTGCGAGATTGGCGTCGTTGTCGAGAGTTATCGCCACGCCAGTCTCGGCTTCGAGGTGCCTTCGGATTCCCGCGGTCGGCCAGCCGGGCAAGGTGTCGGTGAACGAGAGCTCATCAGTACGGTGAGCCACCGCAGCCTGCACGCCGATGCAGGCGAACGACACCGCTGCGAGTTGCACTCCCGCCGCCGCACAGGCCGCCTCGATCGCGTGCGTCACATCAGATGCGGCGGTGCGCTTCTCACCAGAGACGAGGTGGCGCACGGCAACGGGTCGATCCTCGCCCGTCGCGTCGACCACAGTGGATTCAATCGTCGTCGACGTGATGTCGATGGCGACTCCGACGAACCGATCAGAGCGCACTGCGTAGCTCACGGCGTTGGGCCCGCGGCCACCCGAGACCTCTCCCGCCGCACGGATCAAACCGGCTTCCTCAAGCCGAGCCACCATTTGAGCGGCAGTGGGTTTAGACAACCCAGACAACTCCCCCAATCGGTTTCGCGTGAGCGGCCCGTGCTCGAGCAGGAGCGTCATTGCGGTCTGGTTGTTGGTAGCGCGCAGCCATGCCGGTGTTCCGCGAACGGTGCCAGTCGCCATGTTCGGCCTCCGAGGTAAGGGTCTGCGTCGCCGCTGCGGCGTTGATGAAAGCTATCAGGAAAGTTTCTTTATTGATAGAGGGAAATGACGACGACGATAAGGTTGTGCCGATGACCGACAGCACGCCCTCTCCCGCGGTGGCCGCGCCCACCGCACCCAAGCCGCGCGTTCCCTTCTGGGACAACGCGCGCTTCGTCTGCGTCATGCTCGTCGTGATCGGCCACGGCATCCAACGCCTCACCGCCGACTCAGACCCCGCCCTGTCGCTCTACCTGTTCATCTTCGCGTTCCACATGCCCGCATTCGCGATCATCTCCGGATACTTCTCGAAGTCCGATCCGCCGAACCGCGTGCAGATGACGAAGGTCATCACCGACATCCTGTTGCCGTATCTGATCATGGAGGGGATCTGGTCGGTCGTGAAGTTCGTGCTCTACGGCTCCGTCGACTTCAACCCCACAACGGCGAGCTGGACCCTCTGGTTCCTGCTGGCGCTGGCGATCTTCCGGCTCGTGCTGCCCTACCTCGCCCTGCTGCGCTGGCCGCTGGCGTGGGCCGTGCTGTTCTCGGTGGCGGTCGGGTACTGGGCCAACGTCGACAGCACCTTCTCTCTGGCGCGCGCGTTCGGCATCCTGCCATTCTTCGTGCTCGGCTGGAAGCTCAAGCAGTGGGGCGTGATGGACCGCTGGCTGGCCATGGACCGCGGAAGCACCTGGGTCCGCGTTGCCGCCGCCGCAGTACTGGGGGGATGGCTCGTCGTCGCCTTCGTCTTCGTCGACCAGTTCAGGGCCATCAACCTCACCCACTGGTTCTTCTACGACTCCTCGTACGCCGACCTCGATGCCGCGCAGTGGTGGGGCGGATTCGCGCGGCTCGGCTTCCTCGTGATGGCCACGGTGCTGAGTGCCGCGCTCTTCGCCCTCATGCCCCGGGGCGAGACCTGGATCACCGACTTCGGCCAGGCGACGATGTACGTCTACCTGCTGCACACGTTCGTGCTCTACCCCGTGCGCGAGTCGGGCATCCTCGGCGGCGAGAACAGCTCGCTGGTCTGGCTGATCGGCATGGTGCTCGCGAGCATCGCACTGTCGGTGCTGCTGTCGACGAAGCTCGTGCGCCGCATCTTCCGCCCGATCATCGAGCCGAAGCCGCGCTGGTTGTTCGTTCAGGCGGACGGCCGACCGACCGCCTGAACGACGGGCTCGCCGCACACCATGCTCGCTGCAGAACGAGCTCAGTGCAGCTGCACCCGCTTGGGCAGGGTGAAGACCAGCAGGAACGCGACCAGCGCGAGCGCAGCACTCACGGCGAGCGCCGGGGTCGCGGCCTGACCGAACGCCGCAGGCAGGTCACCGGGACCGGCGATCGGTCCGATGTTGCCGAAGAACACGCTGCCGATGACCGCGATGCCGGCAGCCGCGCCCACGCGCTGCATGGTGCCGATCACGCCGCTCGCGGCGCCCGCCTCAGACCGGTCGACTGTCGCCACGATGAAGCGCACGTTGGGGGCGATGAACAGGCCGCTGCCGAGTCCTGCGACCAGCAGAGGTCCGAGCAGCGTCCAGTTGGTCAGATCGGCGGTGGGAACCAGCAGCAGGATCAGGAACAGCGCGGTGAGGCCGATCGTGAGCAGCGCAACGCCGATGGCGAGCACCGCCCGGCCGAGTCGTGCCGCGAGCCTGTCACTCTGGCTCGCGCCGATGATGTTGCCGATCGCGAAGGGCACGCTCACGAGACCCGACTCCAGTGCGGTGTGACCGAGCCCCGCCTGCCAGAGCAACGAGATCGTGAAGAAGATGCTCGTGAAAGCGGCGAAGAACACCAGTGCGAGGATCGTGCCAGCGGCGAACTGCGCGTGGGCGAACAGACGCGGCGGCACCAGCGGATCCTTGCGCCGGGATGCCACGTTCCGCTCCCAGAGCGCGAACAGCACCACGAGCAGCACACCGCCGCCGATCGACAGGTAGGTCCACAGCGGCCAGCCCTCCTCCTGGCCCTGAATCAACGGGACCAGAAGCGCGACCAGCGCGCCCGACAGCAGCACGAGGCCGATGACATCGTTGGAGGTCGCCTTGCCCGCGGCTTCGGAGGGCAGCAGCGCTATCGCGGCGATCAGCACGATGACGCCGATGGGAAGGTTGACCGCGAAGATCCAGCGCCAGCCGGTCTCATCACCGAGGGCCTGGATGATCAGACCGCCGACCAGCGGACCGAGCGCCGACGAGAGGCCGATGACCGCACCGAGGATGGCGAACGCCTTGCCGCGGGCCATGGGAGGAAAGAGCAGCTGGATGAACGCGCTCACCGCGGGGAAGAAGATGCCGCCACCGAGACCCTGCACGACGCGCGCGACGATGAGCTGCAGATCGTTCTGGGCGAGCCCGCACGCGAGGCTCGCCGCGGTGAACAGGGCGAGGCCGGTGATGAACACCCACTTGTGGCCGTAGCGGTCCCCCAGGCGGCCCGCGGGGATGAGCGCGAGCCCGAAGGCGAGAGCGTAGCCGGAGATGATCCACGAGAGGGTCGACTCCGAGGCATCCAGACTGGTGCGGATTGTCGGCAACGCGACGTTCACGATCGTGGTGTCGAGCAGGGACATGAAGGCAGCCCCGAGCACGACGGCGAGAGCCAGCCAGGCTCCGCGGGCGACGGGGGGCGCCGCTGCGGGGGCGGGGGCGGATGACATGTCAGTCCCTTCTGGACAGTTCGTCGGCAATGATCTCGGGCAGCTGGCCGAGCAGTTCCTCGTGCCAGGCGATGTCGGCAGCAAGCCGATGCGCCTTGTGATTCATGACGACCTGCTCGGCAACGGTGAGGTACTGCTTGATCGTCTGGAGGTGGGTCTGGGAGTCGAGCAGCTCGGCCCGCAGCGACGACAGGCGAGTGAGCAGAATCGCCTCGACGTCGTCGAGCTTGTTGGGATCCAGTCGGGTCATGGCCAGATCGAACGGGTCGGGTTTGTGCACGATCTGGCGAAGACCACGGTGTCGCAGTACGCCGAGCGCCTCACGACCCTCGGCTGTGATGCCCCACACCTGACGTTCGGGGAATGATCCCTCCCGCTCGACCCGGCGTTCCTCGATGAGGCCCTCGGTCGCAAGACGCTTGATCGCCCCGTAGAGAGCTCCCACAGTGATGTCGGTCCACTGGTCGATGTGCTCCTCCTCTGCAAGGAGCCGGAGCTGATGACCGTGCATCTCCCCCCGGGCGTCCAGTGCGCCCAGGATGAAGATTCGGATGGATGACACCGGAGTACTCTCGCAAGAGTAGTCACGCGTGTCAAGTTACGTCATGTTTCGTGGTCGATTGCCGCCCACCCTGCGGCTTCCTATGCTCACTCCTGAGTGGGCGTGAAGTCCCGCCCGTCACCGTTTTCACACTCAGACCAATCAAGGAGCAGGCCATGTCCGACTGGAAGTTCGAAACCAAGCAGGTCCACTCAGGCGCCAAGCCCGACCCGACCACCAACGCTCGCGCCACCCCGATCTACAAGACCACCTCGTACGTGTTCAACGACACGGCGCACGCCCAGAACCTCTTCGCGCTGGCGGAGTTCGGCAACATCTACACCCGCCTCATGAACCCGACCACGGACGTGCTCGAGCAGCGGGTCGCCGCGCTCGAGGGCGGAACCGCGGCGCTCGCCGTGGCATCCGGCTCATCGGCGATCACCTACGCGGTGCTCAACATCGCCGGCGCCGGCGACCACATCGTGTCGTCGTCGTCGATCTACGGCGGCACCTACAACCTGTTCAAGTACACGCTGGCCAAGCTCGGCATCGAGGTCACCTTCGTCGAGAACCAGGACGACGAGGCCGAGTGGGCCGCAGCGGTGCGCCCGAACACCAAGCTGTTCTTCGCGGAGACCATCGGCAACCCCAAGATCAACGTCCTCGACATCGAGCGCGTCGCCGACGTCGCCCACAGCAACAACCTGCCCCTCATCGTCGACAACACGATCGCGACTCCCTACCTGATCCGCCCGTTCGAGTTCGGCGCCGACATCGTCGTGCACTCGGCCACCAAGTTCCTCGGTGGTCACGGAACTGTCATCGCTGGGGTCATCGTCGACGGCGGCAAGTTCCCGTGGGCGAAGAACGCCGAGAAGTTCCCCGGTCTCACCGAGCCCGACCCCAGCTACCACGGCGCGAGCTACACCACCGTGCTCGGGGATGCGATCGCCTACGTGATCAAGATCCGCGTTCAGCTGCTGCGCGACACCGGTGCCGCACTCTCCCCCGACAGCGCCTTCTCGATCATCCAGGGAATCGAGACCCTGAGCCTGCGCATCGAGCGTCACGTGCAGAACACCCAGGAGATCGCCGAGTGGCTCGAGAACCACCCGGATGTCGCGTCAGTCAACTACTCGGGCCTGCCCTCCAGCCCGTGGTACGCCGCCGCCAACAAGTACGCCCCCAAGGGCGTCGGTGCCGTCGTCTCCTTCGAGCTCAAGGGCGGAGTCGACGCGGGTCGCGCCCTCGTCGAGAACGTCGAGCTGTTCAGCCACCTCGCCAACATCGGCGATGTGCGCAGCCTGATCATCCACCCCGCCTCCACCACCCACTCGCAGCTGAGCCCGGAGCAGCAGCTCACGGCCGGCGTCACGCCGGGCCTCGTGCGGCTCTCGGTCGGCATCGAGAACGTGGCAGACCTCAAGGCCGACCTCGAAGCGGGCTTCGCGGCCGCTCGCACGATCGCGGCGGCCAACGCAGTCAAGTAACGTGCGGTGATCGAGCGAAGTCGAGATCGGTCTCGACAAGCTCGGCCACCGAAGCGCCCCCGCTGTAACAAAGGCGGGGGCGCTTCGCCGTTTCCGGGATACTTGACTCGACATGGACTGGCAGACTCCCGAGGACACCGTTCCCTCGGCCTTCACGACCGAGGCGAACGCGCGCTCAGTGCTCGGCAAGCCTCCTGCCACCGGCGCGTGGCGCGAAGGTGACCCGGTCGGGCAGCGACAGTTCGCCTCCATCGGGCCGATGACACTGGAACGCGGCGGCGAGCTGCCGTCGGTCCGGGTGGCCTACGAGACCTACGGAACGCTCAACGCCGACAAGTCGAACGCCGTGCTGGTCGTGCACGCGCTCACGGGCGACAGCCACGTCGTCGGTGACCCGGGCCCCGGGCATCCCACCGGCGGCTGGTGGGGCGGGATCGTCGGACCTGGCCTTGCCGTCGACACCGACCGGTGGTTCGTCGTCGCACCCAACATGCTGGGTGGATGTCAGGGCACGACGGGACCCGCATCGCACGCTCCCGACGGCCGCGAGTGGGGTGCGCGCTTCCCCTTCGTGACCATTCGGGATCAGGTCGACGCGCAGGTCGCCCTCACCGACGCCCTCGGCATCTCCCGCTGGGCGGCCGTCATCGGCGGATCCATGGGCGGCATGCAGTCGCTCGAGTGGGCCGTCGGCTACCCCGATCGACTTGAGCGAGTCGCTGTGCTTGCGGCTCCCGCGCAGTCCAACGCCGACCAGATTGCGCTCAACTCGGTGCAACTGCAGGCGATCCGTATGGACTCCGCCTTCGCCGACGGCGACTACTACGATGCCGCGGACGGCGACGGCCCGCATCAGGGGCTCGCCCTGGCCCGCCGGATGGCGCTACTCAACTACCGCTCCCCCACCGAGCTCAACGATCGCTTCGCCCGCAGTTGGCAGAGCGGCCTGAGCCCGCTCGGTGGGGGTGGGCGCTACGCCGTGGAGAGCTACCTCGACTACCACGGCAACAAGTTCACCCGGCGCTTCGACGCCAACAGCTACCTCACCCTGGTGGAGGCGATGAGTTCACACGACATCGGCCGAGGCCGCGGCGGCACGGCTCAGGCCCTCGCCCGGGTGACGGCACGGGCGCTCGTGCTCGGCATCGACTCTGATCGGCTCTTCCCGGTGCCCGACCAGGTGCAGATCGCGGCTCATCTCGGTACGGCAATCGATGGCACGAGGCCGCACGTGATCAGTTCACCGTTCGGCCACGACGGCTTCCTCATCGAGGATGCTATCGTCGGCGCACAACTGCGACGGCTGCTGGAGGACTGATATGCAACGCGTCTGGGCGGGCATCTCTGCGGCGCTGCTCGCTGCCGTCGTCCTGAGCGGATGCGGCCCCGCCCCCGCCGCGCTACCCGAGGGAGTCACGGTATCGGTCTTCCAGTCACGATTCGACCGGGGACTCCACCAGATCGAGATCAAGGTCAGCAATGACACGCATGCCGCGATCACCGTCACCTCGGCAGCTCTCGACTCGACGCGCTTCGCCGAACCCGCCGTCTGGGATCGGCCGCAGCGCGTGCCGTCCGGAGCCGCCCGTGACCTGCGGGTGCAACTCGGGGAACCGGCATGCGGCACCGAGCCGGCGCGCGACGAGGTGCAACTCGAGTTCGTGCTCGACGACGGATCCTCGGGATCGGCGCGACTACCACTCGCCGATGTCACACCGATCGATTCGGTCAATGACGAGGATTGCCTCGGGGTCGAGGTCTCGGCGATCGCGACGCTCACGGCCGGCGACACAGTGCAATGGATTCCGGGAGCTCACGAGCCAGCGGTGCTCGACATCACGGCCACTCCGACCGGAGCCGACGGCACCGTCACCATCGTCGAGTCGAAGGCGACAGTGCTCCTCGGGCTTGTCGACGAGGCTGGCAACGCCGTGTACGAGCATGCGGAGCAGATCGTCGTTGACGCGGGCTCCGGGCCGGGCGTCGTGCAGCTGCGGCTCGTGCCGGCGCGGTGCGATCCGCACGCGGTGGCCGAGGACAAGCGCGGAACGTTCTTCCCGCTCGAGGTGCAGACCAGCACGGGCCGTTCGGGGCAGCTGTATGTTCCCGTCAGCGACGCGGTGCGAGCGAGTCTCTACGACTTCTTCGGCGACTACTGCGGACTTCCGTGATCGCTCGACAGCTCCGTTAAGTGCGGGTGGGGCCGCAGTTGGTGCTGCGGCCCCTGGCAACCCCCCGGTTTGGTGGAGCTGTGTGCTCCACCCGGCGCGTGCATTCGGGTTGTACGTGCTCGGAACCATCGCTCTGGGCACGAGCGGGTGGTTCCCGTTATGTGACTGCGAGTCGCCTCGCATGCCCCTCTGACTATGACTGTACCCCGCAGAATTCCGCCGCGCGGTGCGGTGAGCCACCCCCAATTGTGGGGCACGGTGTGGAAACATGACTTCACATGGATCTCATCGCCAAGGAGCGGGACCGGCTGCTCCAGCGCACCGCGCGCGTCTACGGCCTGAGCTTCACCCTTGTCTCCCTCATCTGTCTGAGCATCCCCGGCTCCGTCAACGCGGTCGCCTACTTCATCGCCCTCCCCCTGTACGCGATCGTGGCCGTCAGCCAATTCCGCCTGGGCGTGAGCCGGTCGCTGCTGTGGATCGGTCCGGGGATCCTCGCGGGCATCGCCGCGATCGTCGTGATAGCCATGGTCACGCCCGGCGGCCCCGGTGCCGCGGGGGTGTCGGCCGCGATGCAGCTGGCGGCGGCATCCCTCGCCTCGTTCGCCATCGTGCTCACCACAGACACCGTCAGACGGATGCTGCTGGCCGGGGCGTTCCTCGTGGTCGGGTCTCTCACGGCTCTGCTGCTCGAACCCGTGCACACCCCGCTTCGATCGGTGCCGCTGCTCGTGCTGGGGTGGACCCTCGCGACGATCATCGGATTCTGGATCAGCGCCGGCGTGCCCCAGGCAGCCCGGCGAATCGCCAGCATCGGACGCGCCCACCGCGCCGAGCGCCAGGCGAGTGAGACCGAGGCGCAGCGGCGCCAGGGTGCCCGACTCCTGCACGACACGGTGCTGGCCACGCTCACCCTTCTGGCGCATTCCGGCGTCGGGGTCGCGCCCGAGTCTCTGCGCCAGCAGGCCGCCGACGATGCACGCCTGCTGCGGCAGCTTCGGCTGGGCGCGACACCGACGCCGCAGTCATCCGGTGTCTACAACCTCGAGGGCGTCGAGGACACGGTGCTCGGCACCACGCTCGAGTCGGTGAAGCAGCGCTTCGGCCGCATGGGACTTGAGGTGAGCTGGCACGGCACGGGCCAGGTGCTGCTGCCCAGCGACGTGCTCGACGCGTTCCTGCTTGCGCTCGCCGAGTGCCTGGAGAACGTGCGGCGTCACTCCGGCGTCACCGAGGCGCACGTGACCATCACCGACGACGAGACGACGGTTCGCGCGATGATTACCGACTCCGGGGTGGGCTTCACGCTCGATGACGTCGACTCGGCCCGGCTGGGCTTCAAGGAGTCAGTGGTCGGACGCCTCAAGGAGGTCGGCGGGCGTGCTCGCCTGTTCTCCGCGCCCGGCTCGGGAACGACCGTCGTTCTGGAGGTGCCCCGATGACGAGCCTCCCCGAGGAGAACACCCTCGGCGCCATCGTCGGCGCCAAGTCACAGCGACGTGAGGCGGACGCCACCCGCCGGGTCATCCGCGCGGCAACCCCGCGCCGCTCGAGCCTCGGAACCGGGTTCATCGGCATCGGGGCGGCCGTGGTCGTCGCCCTCCGAGCCATCTACGGCTTCGTGTGGTTCGTCAGCCTGTGGCCGACCTACCCCGACCCGATGCCGGCACTTCTGGCGTGGGTCATCCTGATCGCGACCCTCGTCGCGACGTTCATCACCGCGCGCGTCATCGGCGACCAACTGCCGGACTGGGCGTTCGCGGTGTTCCTTGCGGGCCTCGCCGCTGCGGTCGCACTAGACCTCGTCGCGATCTGGCCGCTTCACGACATCGGCCGCAACGCCACAGCAGCGCTGACGGCCGGGATGGCTCTGCTCGTCGTGATCACCCTGCGACGCACCCGCGACATCCTGATCGCGGTATCGGTGCTGGGCGTCGGCCTCGCTGTCGCCATGGTGCTGAACACTCGCCCCGATCCGGATGACATCGCGCCCCAGATCACGGCCCTCGGGTTCGCTGTGCTGCCCGCGGTCATCGGAGTGGTCGTCGTCAACGGCTTCCGTCGTCTGGTGCAGGTCGAACTCGACCGGGTGCTCGTGCAGAGCACGGTCTCGGCACCCCGATTCGCGGTGGGCATGATGGCGTCGGAGGAACTGGCTCGTCTCGACCTCGCCGCCGAGGAGCTGCTCGAGTCGGTCGCGACCGGCAAGACGAAACTGCCGCTGGATCCGAAGACGGCGTCGGTCGCGGCATCCCTCGCCACCGAGCTGCGGCTGCATCTCATCGAAGGGCGCCGGGAGACCTGGCTGTACCACGCCGTCACCGAGTCCGACCTGCTCGGCAAGGCGGTGACGCTCATCGACAAGGGAAGCCTCGCGGGGCTCCTCGACCCCCAGCAGCGCGACGGCCTGCTTTCGACGGCCTGGCTCCTGGTCAGCGATACCGCCAAGCGCACCTCCGATCGCACTGTGCAGCTGCAGATCGGCCCGGTCTCCTCCCCCGCCCAGGAGGGCACGGGCCACAAGATTCTCGTGCCCATCGTGATCACGACGACGGGCGTGGCACGAAATCGTGTCGACCCGGCGACGTGGGAGGCCATCGGTCGAGTCGGGCAGTACAGTGACTCAACTCAGAACTCGAGCCTTCGGGTCGACATCTCCTGCCTCGTCGACAACCCGGCAGACCAGTAACACCACCGCAGCACCAGCACCATCAGAGAACCAAGGGGAACCCAGTGACCGAAATGAACCGCATCAGGCTCGCCATCGTCGACGACCACAGGATGTTGCTCGGTGCGCTGACGGAGTGGATCAGGAACGCGGCATCCGATATCGACATGGTCGCCGCCGTTCCCACGTGGCCCGAACTGACGATCCACCCGGAGTTCCCCGTTGACGTGGTGCTGCTCGACGTCGACCTCAAGGACAACATCCCCATCTCGCTCAAGATCAACACGCTCAAGACGATGGGTGTGAAGGTCGTGCTGATGAGCACCTATTCGGAGCCGAACCTGGTGCGCGAGGCCCTGGCCGCGGGTGCCCTCGGCTACCTGGTCAAGAGCGAGGATGCCGGCATGATCGTCGAGGCGATCCGCGCGGCGTCGAAGGGCGAACCCTTCGTCTCCGCCGAACTGGACCTGGCCCTCAACGCCGGCGAGATCGGCGGAGCCCCGAAGCTCAGCGCGCAGGAGCGCAGGGTGATGGCGCTCTACGGCGGCGGCGAGCCCGTGAAGGCGGTGGCATTCCAGCTGTCGATCTCCGAGGAGACGGCGAAGAGCTACCTCAAGCGCATTCGGGAGAAGTACCGCGTCGCCGGCTTCGACGTCGGTACGAAGGTTGCGCTACGCAAGCGTGCGATCGAGGACGGGATCCTCGTCGAGTCCGACCTGCCGCGCGGCTTCTGACCGGTCGCTGCGGCGCTGCAGCACGAGCGCAACGAGGGCCAGGGCCACGCCCGGCACGCACAACAGGAGACCGACCCAGGTCGGCGACAGGTAGCCGAGGCCTGCGGCGATGGTGAGCCCGCCGAGGTAGGCGCCGAGGCTGTTGCCGATGTTGAGGGACGAGTGGTTGATCGCCGCAGCCAACGATTGGCCGTCGCCCGCGACATCCATGAGCCTGGTCTGGATCGCCGGCGACAGCGCCGATGCGGCGGCGCCCACGAGGAACAGGAAGACGAACAGTCCCACTGGGTTCTGAGCCGTCAGGGCCAGGCCCGTGAGTGACACGGCGAAGACCCCGAAGCAGATGAACAGGGTGGCCATGACGTTGTGGTCGGCGGCTCGACCTCCGACAAAGTTGCCGATGGTCATTCCGATGCCCGCAGCGACGAGCGCCCACGGCACGACAGCGGGTGAGAGCTGGGTCACGGTCGTGACGACCGGCGAGACATAGGTGTACACGGCGAAGAACCCGCCGAAGCCGACCGCGCCGATGAGCAGGGCGAGCCACACCTGCACGCGACCAAAGATCTTCAGCTCCCGGCGGATCGTCGCCGCCGGGTCGCCCGGCTGCAGCGGCACGACGAGCGCGATCGCTGCGAAGGTGAGCAGGAACACGGCGGCCACGGCCAGGTAGGCGACCCGCCATCCCGCGACCTGGCCGAGCCAGGTCACCGTGGGCACGCCGATGACGTTGGCGATGGTGAGCCCCGAGAGCACGAGAGCCACGCCCCGCCCGCGCTTGCCCGGCCCCATGAGCGACGCGGCCACCAGCGCCGCGATACCGAAGTAGGCACCGTGCGGCAGTGCTGCCACGAAGCGAGCAACAAGCACGAGACCGAAGGTCGGCAGCAGGGCGGAGGCGACGGTGCCGAACACGAAGACGGCAACGCACGCGAGCAGCAGCTGCTTGCGAGGGAAGCGCGCCGCAGCAGCGGCAATGGTCGGCGCGCCCACGACCACGCCGAGCGCGTAGGCGGAGACGATCCATCCCGCCTGAGAATTCGCCTGCTCGTGTGACTGTGCCCACACCCCGGGGAGAAGATCGGCGGCGAGGTTGGGCAGCAGGCCCATGGCCACGAACTCTGTGAGCCCGATTCCGAAGCCGCCGAGCGCGAGCGCAAGCAGAGCGAGGCGAATACGGGCAGGAGAGTGAGTCATTTCAACCGATCGACGCAGAAGACGGGAGCGCTCACCGTCGAGACCCGTCAAGTCTAGGGTCCGGCCGAGTTCCGATCAGTCGAGCGCAGCCTCGCGGATCGCACCCTCCAGGCGCTCGACCTTGCCGGTGAGTTCGCCGGTGTGACCGGGGCGGATGTCCGCCTTGAGCACGAGAGACACCCGCGTTCCAAACCGTCCCACCTCGTCGGTTGCCCGTTTGATCACGGCGAAGACCTCGTCCCACTCCCCCTCGATCGTCGTGAACATCGAGTCGGTGTGATTGGGCAACCCCGACTCGCGCACGATGCGCACGGCGGCTGCGACCGCGTCGTGCACTGAGTCGGAGCCGTCTCCACCACCGCTGGGTGCTACCGAGAATGCGACGAGCATGGGCTACTCCTTCAGTGCGGCGGGCATGGCCACTGACGATTCATCCTCGCCCCGCACGTCGCGGTCGAGGGGCCAGACCGAGTCGAGCCAGTCGTCATGAGTACCGTCAGCGTCGACGTCGAGCAGCGGCAGGCGCGGTGCCGTCGCAATCGACCAGATCGCCCACCCCAGCAGCACGAACAGCATGGCGTTGCGACCGGTCAGCACGATCAGCATCGGCACCTGCACCTGCAGCAGGGCGGTGTAGAGGTACGGGTAGATGAACTGCGTGAGCCCGGCGATCACGAGCACCATGATCGCCGGAGTCCGGAACGAACGACCGTGCCCGGCCGCCCGAGTGGCCAGCCCGAGCACCACGGGAACAGCCAACCAGCTCACGAACTGGGGCGAGCCGACCTTGTTGAAGGCGATCAGCGCCGTCACGAGGGCAAGGCTCAGTGAGGGCAGCAGGTCACCCGCGGCCACGCCGGCACGGGTGGCCCGCACCCCCAGCAGCGCGATGACGATGATCGCGAGCCCCAGCAGCGGTGTCATGAGAGCGGATGCCACGTCGACACCGTCTCCGTTGATCTGGAAGGTGAGAATCTGCTGGTCGTAGTACACGAACGCACCCGGCACCCCGGCGGCGGCCTGCCAGAGCCAGAACGTGCTCACCGGCGCCTCGATCTGCAGACCGCGTCCGGTCTGCTGGGTGACGAAGCTCAGAAGGTTCGCACCGCTGCCGAGCGTGAGTGCCACGATCATGATGAGCGCGGAGGCGAGCAGTGCGGTGGCTACGATCCGCAGCCGTCCCCGCAGCGCGATGACCGCCGCTGCGATCAGTGCCGCTGGCCACACCTTGATCCACGTAGCGACGGTGAGCACCACTGTTGCGACAACCGGCGAGCGCGCTATCAGCAGAACGCCGATGATGGCGAGGGGAACTGTCACGGAGTCGATGCGTCCGAGGGCGATGGGTCCGAGCAGGAAGAGGAAGGCGACCCACCACCAGGCGACGGCGACTCGCTCACGCGAGCGACCCCATCCGGTGAGAAAGCCGAAGGCGACGGCGTTGAGCACCATGATCATCGACAGCCACGTGGCCGCGTACTGCTCGGGCCCGAACGCGTAGGCAGCGAGCATCGGCACGAGCGCCACGATCGGGTACACCCAGACGGTGTCAATGCCCACCCAGTACTGGGCGATGAGCGCCTGATCCATCCAGAACTTGTAGACGATCGTCACATCGCCCAGCGGCAGACCGGGTGCCCACAGGTTGAGCAGTCCGAGCCAGAGGTGCACCAGAACGAAGGCCGCCCAGACCGCCATCGAACTCGACGCCACAGTGCGGGCGACGGATGCGACGCGCGACAGCACGGGCGCGATCGCGGTCATGCCACCAGCGTAGCCCGGTAACATTTCGTCCCCGTTCCGTGCGGCCGGTCAACCTGCGGCAAGATGGAAATCCCTTCACTGCAGCCAAGGAGAACGACCATGTCCCGCACTCCCCGTTTCGCCCGCGTGGCCGCCGCCCTCGGTGCCGCCACCATCGCCCTCACCCTCGCCGCGTGCACTCCCGCCGCCGAGACCACGAGCGAGTACGTGACCGACGGCAAACTGACCATCGGCACCGGTCAGCCCGCCTACTACCCGTGGGTCATCGACGATGCGCCCGAGTCCGGTGAGGGCTTCGAGGCCGCCATCGCCTACGCGGTTGCCGACCAGCTCGGCTTCGCCAAGGAGGACGTCGTGTGGGTGCGCACCACCTTCGACGAGGCCATCGCTCCCGGCCCGAAGAACTTCGACTTCAACCTTCAGCAGTACTCCATCACCGACGAGCGCAAGCAGAACGTCGACTTCAGCTCGCCGTACTACGAGACGACTCAGGTCGTGATCACGACCGGTGCCTCCAAGGCCGCGGGCGCGAAGAGCATCGCCGACCTCAAGGGACTCCTGATCGGCGCCGCGACCGGCACCACGAGCTTCGACGCCATCGAGCAGCTGATCGCTCCCACCAGCGGTGCCCAGGCGTTCAACTCGAACGACGATGCCAAGCTCGCGCTCGAGAGCGGCACCGTCGACGCGATCGTCGTCGACCTCCCCACCGCGTTCTACTTGACCGGAGTTGAACTCACCGATGGCATCATCGTGGGCCAGCTCCCCCTCGCCGACGGCAAGAGCGGCGACGAGTTCGGTCTGGTGTTGGCCAAGGGCAGCCCGCTCACCGCCAAGGTCACGGCCGCCGTTGATGCCCTGCGCGACAACGGAACCCTCGCCGAGATCGCCGCGACCTGGCTTGCGGATGCCGCGAACGCACCCGTTCTGAAGTAGTTCCAGTAGTTTCGTCAGGGTGACCACCCACGACGCAGACCGCGAGGCCCGGCAGCCGAGTTCAGTAGAACTCGATCGCCGGGCCTTCCGGCGTCGGCAGTCGCTGCGATCCGTGCTCATCAGCATCGCGAGCACCCTCGTGCTCGCCGTCGCCGCGTGGGTGTTCCTGATCAACACGCCCGGCTGGGCACAGGTGCAGCGCACCTTCTTCGATCCCCAGGTCTTCGTGGCGGCCCTGCCCCGCGTGTGGGACGGTTTCCTCCTCAACCTGCGGGTGCTGTTCTTCGCCGTGATCGGCGTCTTCGTCGTCGCTGTGCTGATCGCGGTGATCCGCACCCTGCGCGGGCCGGTGTTCTTTCCGCTGCGGGCACTCGCTGCGGGCTACACCGACCTATTCCGCGGCATGCCGCTCATCATCGTGCTCTACCTCGTCGGGTACGGCATCCCCGGACTCCAGGGTGCCGATGGGGCACGGATCCCCGCCGCCGTGCTCGGCACGATCGCGCTGATCCTCACGTACTCCGCGTACGTGTCGGAGGTGTTCCGCGCGGGCATCGAGGCCGTGCATCCATCACAGCGGCTCGCCGCACGATCGCTCGGGCTCACGCACGCGCAGTCCCTTCGGCTGGTCATCCTCCCGCAGGCGGTGCGCAAGGTCACCCCCGCTCTCATGAACGACTTCATCGCGATGCAGAAGGATGTCGGCCTGATCTCGGTGCTCGGAGCCGTTGACGCGGTGCGCGCCGCGCAGATCGAGACCGCCAAGTTCTTCAATTTCACGCCCTACGTGCTCGCTGGCCTGTTGTTCGTGCTGCTGGCGCTGCCGATGATCCGGCTCACCGACTGGTACACCGCACGGCTCCGTGAGCGCGAGCAGGTTGGCGGCATCGTATGACGACCGAACCGGTTCTGCGGCTTCAGAACATCCACAAGTCGTTCGGCTCCACCCAGGTGCTGCGCGGGGTCGACCTGACCGTGGACGCCCACGAGGTGGTCGCGCTGATCGGAGCGAGCGGCTCCGGCAAGTCGACACTGCTGCGCACCATCAACCTGCTCGAGCGTGTCGACGACGGCCAGGTCTGGCTGCAGGGAGTGGACATCAGCGACCCCCGCACCGTGGTCGACCAGGTGCGGGCGCGCATCGGCGTCGTGTTCCAGCACTACAACCTGTTTCCGCACCTCACCGTGCTCGACAACGTGACCCTCGCCTCACGCCGTGTGTTCAAACAGTCCCGGGATGCCGCCGAGGCTCACGGCCTCGAACTGCTCGAGCGCATCGGACTCGCGCCGCAGGCCCGCTCCTACCCCGACCGCCTGTCGGGTGGACAGCAGCAGCGCGCGGCGATCGCCCGAGCCGTGGCCACCAACCCCGAGCTGCTGCTGCTGGACGAGATCACGAGCGCCCTCGACCCCGAGCTGGTGACGGAGGTGCTCGACCTGGTGCGCGAGCTCAAGACAGAGGGAACAACGATCGTCATGGCCACCCACGAGATGGCATTCGCGCGAGATGTCGCCGACCGTGTGGTCTTCCTCGACAGCGGCGTGGTTGCCGAGCAGGGCGCACCTGCCCAGGTGTTCGGCGCTCCTCGCGAGGAGCGCACGAAGGCGTTCCTCTCCCGCTTCAACGCCGGCTGAGCAGTTCGCCCACGGTCGCCGGCAGCGCCGCACAGAGGCCGAGAATCGTGAACGGGCCACCGCCGCCGGCCCGCTCGGAAGCGAGGCCGTGGATGACCGACGCGGTTGCCGCGAGACGGGCGAGCTCGTCGGGGTCGCCATGCACCGCATCCGAGTGGGTCGCTACGAGCGCCCCGAGGATGCCCCCGAGCGCGTCCCCGGCACCGGCGGTCGCCAGCCACGCGGGCGCCGAGCGCACTCGCAGCGAGACACCCGGGCCGGCAACGAACGTCGTGTGACCCTTGAGCAGAACCGTCACGCCGAGGTCGTCGGCCGCGATCCGCGCCCAGCGCTCGGGGTCGGCCGCAATCGGCTCGACCTCGGCGCCCAGAACCCGGGCGAGCTCCCGGTAGTGCGGCGTGATGACCACCGGGCCTCCCACCCGGTCGTGGAGGTCGAGGGCACCCCCGTCGAGCACCGTCGGCAGTGCCTGTGCCAGGGCATCCGTCATCGATGCGACGTCGCGATCGACCGGGTCCATTCCCGAGCCCAGCAGCCAGGCCTGCACCCGCCCCGCCGAGGTGACGGCCTCGGGACGCCTCGCGAGCACCAGCTGCGCCGGAACCGAGGGTCCGAGGTAGCGCACCATGCCGACCCCGGTGTGCAGGGCGGCCTCGACGCCGAGCACCGCAGCGCCCGGGTACTGCTGGGATCCGGTGATCACGCCGAGCACTCCGCGGCTGTACTTGTCATCGTGAGTCCCGGGCACCGCGATGCGGGTGGCCGCGTCATCCGCGGTCCAGTCGGTGAAGGAGCTCATGGCTCCCACGATAGTTTGGATGGTGTGACCCTGAGCATTCGTGACCGCGTCGTCGTCTTCGATTACGGGGAGGTCATCTCGCTGTCGCCCTCCGACGAGGATCGGGCCGAGCTGCTCGCGATCTCAGGATGCGACGCCACTGCCTTCTGGGCGTCCTACTGGCGCCACCGGGACGGCCTCGACCAGGGAACTGTGAGCATTCCCGACTACTGGGCCCTGGTGGCCGCCGACACCGGTTCGGTCTGGGACGCCCCGACGGTGCACGCACTCTGGGTGGCCGACTTCCGCAGCTGGTGGAGCGTCGAACCCGGCACCCTTCGGCTGATCGAGGAGCTCCACGCCGGCGGAACCCGCCTGGCGATCCTCTCCAACGCCGGCTTCGACTTCGCCAGCGGGTTCCGGTTCTCCCCGATGGGAACCTACTTCGAGCGCGTCTTCGTCAGCGCCGAGATGGATGCGATCAAGCCCGATCCGGCCATCTACCTGGAGGTCGCCGACGAGCTGGGAATATCCCCGGCCGAGATGGTCTTCATTGACAACAAGTCCGTCAACACCGACGCGGCCGCCGCGCTCGGGATCACCACGCATCACTTCACGTCTGTGGCTGGCCTCGACGCCTTCCTGAGGAGCCTCGCCGCATGAGTGCCTTGTTCACCCCGATGACACTGCGATCGGTCACCGCCCGCAACCGACTCTGGGTCGCCCCGATGTGCCAGTACTCGGTCGAGCTGGAGGACGGCGTGCCGACCACCTGGCATGCCACGCATCTCGGATCGTTCGCCGTGGGCGGCGCGGGCCTGGTCATGACCGAGGCGACCGCCGTGACTCCCGACGGGCGCATCTCCCCGCAGGACACCGGCATCTGGAACGATGCCCAGCGCGACGCGTGGGCGCCGATCGCCGCGTTCATCCGCGCCCAGGGAGCGATCGCCGCCATCCAGCTGGCGCACGCCGGCCGCAAGGCATCGACCTGGCGCCCCTGGTCCGGAGAGCACGGCACAGTTCCGGCGAGCGCCGGCGGCTGGCAGCCGGTAGCGCCGTCGGCCGTCGCCTTCGAGGGCTACGCAACACCCCGCGAGCTGGATGCCTCCGAGCTCCCCGACATCGTCGCCGCCTTCGCCAGCGCGGCTCGACGGGCCATCGACGCCGGATTCGAACTCCTCGAAGTGCACGCGGCGCACGGGTACCTGCTGCACCAGTTCCTCTCGCCGCTGTCGAACCTTCGCGATGACGAGTACGGCGGCAGCCTCGAGAACCGCGCCCGCCTCGTGCTCGAAATCGTGCGGGCGGTGCGCGCCGAAGTCGGCGAGGATGTGCCGATCTTCGTGCGCTTCTCGGCCACCGACTGGACCGACGGTGGCTGGAACAAGGAGGACACCAAGACCGTCGCCCGCTGGGCGGTCGAGGCGGGCGCCGACCTGTTCGACATCTCCAGCGGCGGGCTCGTGAACGGCGTGACCATCCCCGTGGGCAAGGGCTACCAGGTGCCGCTCGCGGCACACGTGCACGAACCCGACCTGCCGGTCAGCGCGGTCGGCATGATCACCGAGGCGCAGCACGCCGAGGAGATCGTCGCCACGGGTGAGGCCGACGCGGTCATGGTCGCTCGTGAGATGCTTCGCGACCCGCACTTCGCCCTGCGGGCCGCCGCCGAGCTCGGCGTCACCGTCGACTACGTTCCGAAGCAGTACCTGCGGGCACCGTACCCCGGGCCGAGCGCCAGCTAGCGAGGGCTAGCTCCTGCGGGTCGCGTCCTGCACTTCGCCGACGAGTTCCTCGATGATGTCCTCGAGGAACAGCACGCCCTTCGTGGAGCCGCTCTCGTCGAACGCGCGGGCGACGTGCACTCCTGAGCGCCGCATCGTCGCGAGGGCGTCTTCGAGATCGGTGCCGCGGAAGATCGAGATGAGCTGCCGGATCCGCTTCGGCGGCACCGGCTCGGTGAACTCGTCGGCATCATCGAGGTCGATGACGTCTTTGAGGTGCAGGTAGCCGGTGGGCTCGCCACCCTCATCCACGAGGATGTAGCGCGAGAACCCGCGTTGCGCCACGGCACGCTCCACATCCGCGGGCGTTGCGTCCTCGGGCAGGGTGACCAGCGCCGACATGCCGACCGCGACATCCTGAACCTTCTTGGAGGTGAACTCGAAGGCGGCGTTCAGGGTGCCGCCCGCGTCGGTGAGCACCCCTTCCCTGGTCGACTGGGCGACGATCGTGGCCACCTCATCGAGGGTGAAGATGCTGTTCGCCTCCGACTTCGGGGTAACCCGAAAGAGCCGAAGAATGCCATTGGCGATCGCGTTGAGCGCGACGATCAGCGGGTTGAAGATGCGGGCGACGAACACCAGAGGCGGAGCGAGGATGAGGGCCGCACGGTCGGGCAGCGAGAAGCTGATGTTCTTGGGCACCATCTCACCGAACACCACGTGGAGGAACGAGACCAGCACCAGCGCGATGATGAAGGCGACGGTTCCGATCACCTCCTCCGACCACCCCGTGAGGGCCAGCGGTACCTCGAGCAGATGATGGATCGCGGGCTCAGACACGTTGAGGATCAGCAGCGAGCAGACGGTGATGCCGAGCTGGCAGGCCGCGAGCATGAGCGTGGCGTGCTCCATCGCCCACAGTGCCGTCTTCGCCGCACGTGACCCGGCCTCGGCCAGCGGTTCGATCTGCGAGCGCCGCGCCGAGATCACGGCGAACTCAGCGCCGACGAAGAAGGCGTTGATCAACAGGAGCACGCCCAGCCAGGCGATTCCCCACCAGTCCATCAGGCGTCACCTTCCGCAGGTTCGCGGCGCGGTGTGTACCGCACGCGGTCGATGCGTCGACCCTCGAGCCGTTCGATGCGGAACACACCGCGATCGATCTCCACGGTGTCGCCGACCTTCGGTAGTCGACCGAGCTCGCTCATCAGCCAGCCGGCGACCGTCTCGTAGGGGCCCTCCTCGGGTACCACGACGTCGGTGCGCTCGAGCAGTTCATCGGGGCGCAGGATGCCGGGAAAGGTGAACCAGTCGCGTGAGCGCACGACATCGGCCTTGGTGCGGTCGTGCTCGTCGCTGACCTCACCGACGAGCTCCTCGACGAGATCCTCGAGGGTGGTGACCCCGGCGGTGCCCCCATACTCGTCAACGACGACCGCCATCTGGTAACCCCGGCCGCGGAGCTCGGCGAGCAGCGAATCGAGCTTCATCGTCTCGGGCACGCGCAGGGCATCCGACTGCAGGGCTGAGACGGGAACGTCAGCGCGCTTCTCCCGAGGCACGGCGACGGCCTGCTTGATGTGCACGATTCCGACGACGTCGTCGATGCCGTCGTCGATGACGGGAAAGCGCGAGAAGCCCGTGCGGCGGGCCAGCTCGATGACATCCTGTGCCGTGTCGGTGCGCTCGACGCTGGCGACCCGGGGGCGGGGCGTCATCACATCCTGTGCGGTGTGGTCGGCGAAGGCGAGCGTGCGGGCGAGCAGTGTCGCGGTGTCGCGATCGAGGCTGCCCTCGCGGGCAGAGCGACGCACGAGCGAGGTGAGTTCCTCCGCCGTGCGCGCGCCCGACAGTTCCTCCTTCGGCTCGATGCCGATCAGCCGCAGGATCGCGTTGGCGGTCGAGTTGAGGAGGGCAACTGCGGGGCGGAAGACGGCGGTGAATCCCACCTGGAACGGCACGACGACCTTCGCCACCGCCCGTGGCAGCGCAAGGGCCAGATTCTTGGGCACCAGCTCGCCGATGATCATCGAGAGCAGTGTCGCGACCGTGATCGCGAGGATCGACGCGATGATGCGCACGGCCGGTGCCGACAGGCCGAGGGCGGTCAGCGGCACCGACAGCCACGAGCTGAAGGCCGGCTCGAGCGTGTAGCCCGCGAGCAGGGTGGTGAGGGTGATGCCGAGCTGCGCGCTGGAGAGATGGGTGGACGTCTGCTTGAGCGCGGAGATGACTGTGCCGAGTCCGCGCTCGCCTCGCGACTGCCGTACCTCGAGGTCGGACCGGTCGAGATTGACCAGGGCGAACTCCGAGGCGACGAACAACCCCGTGCCGATGGTCAGCAGCAAGCCCACGCCGAACATGATGAGCTCAGACATGCGCGGCACCGGCCCGGCGACTAGAGGGAGGGTCGTCCATTATCTGGTCAAGGATACCGGATCGCAGGTCTAGGAGACCGTCGAGATCACCAGCTGACGGGAAGGGCCTTACCCTCCTCATATCCGGCCGCTGACTGCACACCGACGAGCGCGCGCTCGTGGAACTCGGCGAGCGTCGTGGCTCCCGCGTAGCTCAGGGAGGAGCGCACACCCGAGGTGATCATGTCGAGAAGATCCTCGAGCGACGGTCGCAGCGGGTCGAGGTAGATCTTCGAGCTCGAGATGCCCTCGGCGAAGAGGGTCTTGCGGGCGAGCTCGTAGGCATCCAGCTTGTCGAAGCGCTCCTGCACGGCCTTGGTGGACGCCATGCCCCAACTCTCCTTGTAGGCGCGGCCCTGCTCGTCGACAGCGAGGGTTCCCGGAGCCTCGATGGTTCCTGCGAACCACGACCCGATCATGACGGATGACGCGCCCGCCGCCAGCGCCAGTGCGACGTCGCGCGGGTAGCGCACCCCGCCGTCGGCCCACACGTGGGCGCCCAGGGACCGCGCGGCCTGGGCCGTCTCGAGCACGGCCGAGAACTGCGGCCGACCGACCGCCGTCATCATGCGGGTGGTGCACATCGCGCCGGGACCCACGCCCACCTTGATGATGGTCGCCCCAGCGCCGACCAGATCCCGCACGGCATCGGCGGTGACCACGTTGCCCGCCACGATCGGCACTCCGAGTCCGAGGGATGCGACGGTGCTGATCGCCCGCACCATGGCGTCCTGGTGACCGTGCGCTGTGTCGATCACCAGCACGTCGGCACCGGCCGCGACGATGGCCTTCGCCTTGCCCGCGACGTCACCGTTGATGCCGATGGCCGCGGCGACGCGAAGCCGACCCTCGGCGTCGAGGGCGGGGTCGTACAGCGTCGAGCGCAGAGCACCCTTGCGGCTGAGCGCTCCTACCACCTTGCCCTCGTGCAGAACGGGCGCGAACTGAAGGTCTGCAGCGACCATGAGGTCGAATGCCGCCCGCGGCCCGTCGAGTTCGTCGACATCGATCTCGGTCACGCGAGCGACGAGGTCGCCGAGCCGGGCGTCGGGCAGGGCGGTGGCCAGCCGTTCGGCGGCAATCGCGCCGAGGAATACCCCGTGCTCGTCGTGCACGATGATGCCGTGCCCGGCCAGCGGCGGCAGCAGCGCGAGCGCCGCAGCGACCGTGTCACCGGGGCCGAGATCGACAGTTGCGTCGTAGGCCACGGGCTGGGCCTTGACCCAGCGGATCGCGGCATCCAGCTCGGTCGCAGGGAGGTCCTGAGGGATGACGCCGAGGCCGCCACGGCGTGCGAGGGTTGCCGCCAGTCGTGGCCCTGTCACCGAGTTCATGTTCGCCGAGACGATCGGAATGGTCGCGCCCGTGCCGTCCTCGGGCGCCAGCGAGACCGTCAGGCGACTGGTCACAGCCGACCGCTCCGGCACGAGGAACACGTCGGAGTAGGTGAGATCGTGAGAGGGCGTGGTCTCGTAAAAGCGCATGAATTTAACGCTAGCGCGCCCGGCCACGAACAGCGGGCACGCAGCAAAAGCCATTACTCTAGAGGCGGTGTGTCTTATGTGGTGCACGCCCTTAAGTTGTGACGAGAAGAACTGAAAGTGGGCGGTCGGCTGTGTCAAGCCAAGTGACCGGAATCGCACCCGAGGGTGACTCCTCAGGCGAATTCGGAGCCAACGAATGGCTCGTTGATGAAATGTACGAGCTCTACCTCCAGGACAAGAACCTCGTTGACAGCACGTGGTGGCCGGTGTTGGAGAACTACCACCGCACAGTCGCAGACCCCACCCCCACCGGCACGATTCCGACCATGACGGATGCCGCAGCCCCCGCCGCCGCCGAGGCGCCCGCCGTTGCCGCACCCGAGCCCGCCGCCGCCGCGCCCGCACCCGCCGCCGCGCCGGCGACCGGGAACATCCCGGTCGCACGCACGACCTCACTTCAGGCGAAGCCGCAGCCGATTCCCGCCGACGCCCCGGCGACGTCGCCCATCGTCACCCCGGCAACCGACGTCGACCCCGCGGCCGAGGGCGAGAATGTCGTCACCGTGCTCAAGGGCGCGACCAAGTCGCTGGCCGCCAACATGGACGCGAGCCTGTCGGTTCCCACCGCAACCAGCGTGCGCACCATCCCCGCCAAGCTGATGATCGACAACCGCATCGTCATCAACAATCACCTCAAGCGCGCCCGCGGTGGCAAGGTCTCCTTCACGCATCTCATCGCGTGGGCGATCGTGCAGACGCTCAAGGAATTCCCCAGCCAGAACGTCTTCTACGACGAGGTGGATGGCAAGCCCTCGGTCGTCACCCCGGCGCACGTCAACCTCGGTATCGCGATCGACATCCCCAAGCCCGATGGCACCCGTTCGCTCGTGGTACCCGGCGTCAAGCGCGCCGACACGATGGGCTTCGGCGAGTTCCTCACCGCCTACGAGGATGTCGTCGCACGCGGTCGTGCCAACAAGCTCACCGCCGCCGACTACGCCGGCAACACCATCTCGCTGACCAACCCGGGCGGCATCGGCACCGAGCACTCCGTTCCGCGCCTCATGAAGGGCGCCGGCTGCATCGTCGGAGCCGGTGCGCTCGAGTACCCGGCCGAGTTCCAGGGCGCCAGCCCCAAGACCCTGGCGGAGTTGGCGATCGGCAAGACGATCACCCTCACCAGCACCTACGACCACCGCGTCATCCAGGGTGCGGGCTCGGGCGAGTTCCTCAAGAAGATCCACGAGCGGCTCATCGGTGAGCACCACTTCTACGAGGACATCTTCGCGGCGCTGCGCATCCCCTACGACCCGATTCACTGGGCCGCCGACATCTCCGTCGACCTCGCCGACAACGTCGACAAGACGGCGCGCGTGCAGGAGCTCATCAACGCCTTCCGGGTGCGTGGCCACCTCATGGCCGACATCGACCCGCTGGAGTACCGCCAGCGGTCGCATCCCGACCTCGACATCTCGAGCCACGGCCTGACCTTCTGGGATCTCGATCGCGAGTTCGTGACCGGTGGTTTCGGCGGCAAGCGCACCATGCTGCTGCGCGAGATCCTGGGTGTGCTGCGTGACTCCTACTGCCGCACGATCGGCATCGAGTACATGCACATCCAGGACCCGGAGCAGCGCCGCTGGTTCCAGGAACACGTCGAGCAGAAGTACACGAAGCCCGACCACGACATGCAGATGCGCATCCTCGGCAAGCTCAACGAGGCGGAAGCCTTCGAGACGTTCCTGCAGACCAAGTACGTCGGACAGAAGCGGTTCAGCCTGGAGGGCGGCGAGTCGCTCGTGGCCCTCCTCGACACCGTGCTGCAGAAGTCGGCCGAGGCCAACCTCGAAGAGGTCGCCATCGGCATGGCCCACCGCGGCCGCCTCAACGTGCTCACCAACATCGCGGGCAAGACCTACGGTCAGATCTTCCGCGAGTTCGAGGGCACTCAGGACCCCAAGACGGTGCAGGGCTCGGGCGACGTGAAGTACCACCTCGGCACCGAGGGTACGTTCACTGCGGCCCACGGCGAGACCATTCCCGTCTACCTCGCGGCCAACCCCTCGCACCTCGAGGCCGTCGACGGCGTGCTCGAGGGCATCGTGCGCGCCAAGCAGGACCGGCGCCCGATCGGCTCGTTCACGGTGCTGCCCGTGATGGTGCACGGTGACGCGGCGATGGCCGGCCAGGGCATCGTCGTGGAGATCCTCCAGATGTCGCAGCTGCGGGCGTACCGCACCGGCGGCACCATCCACGTCAACATCAACAACCAGGTCGGATTCACCACGCCGCCGGCCGAGGGTCGCACCTCGACCTACTCGACCGACGTCGCCAAGACGATCCAGGCACCGATCTTCCACGTGAACGGTGACGACCCCGAGGCCGTCATGCGCGTCGGTGAGCTCGCCTTCGCCTACCGCCAGCAGTTCCACCGCGATGTCGTCATCGACCTGATCTGCTACCGCCGCCGCGGACACAACGAGGGCGACGACCCGTCGATGACGCAGCCGCTCATGTACAACCTGATCGAGGCGAAGCGCTCGGTGCGCACCCTCTACACCGAGGCCCTTGTCGGCCGCGGTGACATCACTCAGGAGGAGTACGAGGCCGCGCACCGCGACTTCCAGGACAGCCTCGAGCGCGCCTTCGCCGAGACCCATGCGGCCCAGACCGGTTCGATGCCCATCGTCGGAGCCTCGGTGTCCGACCTGGAGAAGCCCGGCTCCCAGCAGGACGACGCGGTGGGTGAGCCCGCCACCACGGGCGTGAGCGAGTCGATCGTGCGGGTCATCGGTGACGCACACGACAACATCCCGGCCGGGTTCACGGTGCACCCCAAGCTGCAGGCTCTGCTGAAGAAGCGCGTCGAGATGAGCCGCAGCGGCTCGATCGACTGGGGCTTCGGCGAGCTGCTCGCCCTCGGCTCAGTGCTTCTCGAGGGAACGCCCGTGCGCATGGCCGGCCAGGACACCCGCCGTGGCACGTTCGTGCAGCGGCACGCGGTCTTCCACGACCGTGAGAACGGTCAGGAGTGGCTGCCCCTCGCGAACCTTGCCGAGAACCAGGCACGCTTCTGGATCTACGACTCGCTGCTCAGCGAGTACGCCGCGATGGGCTACGAGTACGGCTACTCGGTGGAGCGCGCCGACGCCCTCGTACTCTGGGAGGCCCAGTTCGGCGACTTCGCCAACGGCGCTCAGACCGTGATCGACGAGTTCATCTCCAGCGCCGAGCAGAAGTGGGGCCAGCGTTCCAGCGTCGTGCTGCTGCTGCCGCACGGCTACGAGGGACAGGGGCCCGACCACTCGTCGGCGCGCATCGAGCGCTACCTGCAGCTGTGCGCGGAGAACAACATGACCGTCGCGCGGCCGTCGACCCCGGCGTCGTACTTCCACCTGCTGCGCCGCCAGGCGTATGCCCGTCCGCGCCGCCCCCTCATCGTCTTCACCCCGAAGGCGATGCTGCGACTCAAGGGAGCCACCAGCGAGGTCTCCGACTTCACCAGCGGTCGGTTCGAGCCGGTGATCGACGACAGCCGGGTCACCGACAAGTCGGCCGTGAAGCGCGTCATCCTGACCTCGGGCAAGATCTACTACGACATCATCGCCGAGCTCGACAAGCGCGAGGAGAAGTCGGTCGCGGTCGTGCGGATGGAGCAGTACTACCCCACACCGATCTCGGAGATCAACGCCGCCCTCGAGCAGTACCCGAATGCTGACATCGTCTGGACTCAGGACGAGCCGGAGAACCAGGGTGCATGGCCGTTCATCTGCCTGGAGCTCGTCAAGCACCTCAAGGGCCGCACGATCAAGGTCGCCTCGCGACCGGCATCCGCATCGCCCGCGACTGGCTCCTCGAAGCGCAGCGCTCAGGAGCAGGTGGACCTGATCGAGAAGGCGCTGACGCTGGGGCAGTGACGTTGCGGGGCGCCGAGCTCTAGCTGACGTTGGTCAGGTGGTCTGCGGTGCGACGATCGTCGTGCCGCCGGTCGGCACGATCTCCTTGCCGAGCGGGGCGAGGGAGATCGGGATCATCTTGAAGTCCGCGATCGCCAGCGGGATGCCGATGATCGTGATCGCGAGGGCGACGCCGGAGATGACGTGGCCGATCGCCAGACACAGCCCGGCGAAGATGAACCAGATCACGTTGCCGAGGAACGAGAAGGCTCCGGCCGTGGGCTTCTGCACCACCTGCCGCCCAAACGGCCACAGCACGTAGTTGGCGATGCGGAACGAGGCGATCCCCCACGGGATGGTCACGATCAGGATGCAGCAGATGACACCGGCGAGGGCATACCCGAGAAACAGCCAGAACCCGCAGAGCACGAGCCAGATGATGTTGAGGAGCGTCCTCACGTCACTCAGGCATTCTCGAGGCGGGCCATGATGGCCGCGCGAAGCTCCTCCGGGGCCGTCTCCTTGCACGCCTTCTGCACCTTCAAGGTCAGGGTGATGCCCACGAGGTGCTCGGCGCTGCAGTCGTCGCAGCCCGCGAGGTGCTCGGTGATGTCAGCGAAGTCCTGCTGGCTCAGCTCGCGGTGAAGGTACTCTTCGAGCTCAGCCTTGGCCTTGTCGCAACCGCAGTCGGTCATGTCGTGCTCCTGGTGGTGGCCGGGGCGACCGGGATGCCCCGCTCGCGTGCATAGTCGGAGAGCATGTCACGCAGCATTCGCCTGCCACGGTGCAGGCGGCTCATGACGGTTCCGACCGGGGTCTTCATGATGTCGGCGATCTCCTGATAGGAGAAGCCCTCCACGTCGGCGAAATAGACCGCCAACCGGAAGTCCTCGGGAATCGCCTGCAGCGCTTCCTTGACGGTGCTGTCCGGAAGATGATCGATGGCCTCCGCTTCGGCCGATCGCGTGGACAGCGACTGGGTGACCGATTCGGCCCCGCCGAGTTGCCAGTCCTCGAGGTCGTCGATCGTGCCCTGATAGGGGTTGCGCTGGTTCTTGCGGTAGTTGTTGATGAAGGTGTTGGTCTGGATGCGGTACAGCCAGGCCTTGAGGTTCGTGCCCTGTTGGAACTGCGCGAACGCCTGGAACGCCTTCACGAACGTCTCTTGCACGAGGTCAGCAGCGTCGGCGGGATTGCGGGTCATTCGCATTGCGGCGGCGTAGAGCTGGTCCATGAAGGGAAGCGCCTGCTCCTCGAAGAGACGCTTCTTGTCTTCGGGCCCGTCGAGTGCGGCGGCCGGTTCGACCTCATCGATATCCATCAGCGCCAATTCTAGGTCGCCGAGGATCACGTTCTGCCGTGCATCCAGCATCGTGGCCATCTCGTGCGGTCTCCTCCCGGCATGCTCAAGTGCCGATACTGTGGTAACCGATGCAGGTATTCAGGTATTCCGGGCCCGAGTTCAGCCCCTACGGGGACGACGAGCGGGTCGCCACAACCGACCCGGGGCCGTGGCGTGCGCCCGTGGCATCCGCGCCACTGAAGGCGACGCTCGCGCTGCCCGGATCCAAGAGTCTGACCAACCGCGAGCTCGTGCTCTCCGCGCTCGCCGATGGCCCGTCGCTGCTGCGCGCACCACTGCACTCGCGCGACACCGCCCTCATGGTCGAGGCCCTACGGTCGCTCGGTGTGGGCATCCGCGAGGTGCCGACCGACAGCGTCTTCGGGCCGGACTGGGAGATCACGCCGGCGCCGCTCGAGGGCGGCACCTCGATCGACTGCGGGCTCGCCGGCACGGTCATGCGGTTCCTGCCGCCCGTCGCCTCGCTCGCGCTCGGCCCGGTCGCCTTCGACGGGGATGCCTCGGCACGCCGTCGCCCGATGCGCACGACCATCGACTCCCTGCGCGCCCTCGGGGTCGACGTCACCGACGACGGCCGGGGTGCACTGCCGTTCAGCCTCTACGGCACGGGCGAGGTGGCCGGTGGGGACCTGGAGATCGACGCGTCTGCGTCGAGCCAGTTCGTCTCCGGACTGCTGCTGGCGGCCCCGCGCTTCACCAACGGACTGCGTCTGCGGCACACCGGCGAACGCCTGCCGAGCATGCCGCACATCGAGATGACCATCGCCTGTCTGGCGGCGCGGGGCGTGACGGTCGAAAGCCCGGAGCCCGGGGTGTGGGTGGTCGCCCCCGGACCGATCGCTGGTGCGACCATCGACATCGAGCCCGATTTGTCGAATGCCGCGCCCTTCCTGGCCGCGGCCGTCGTCGCAGGCGGATCCGTGACCATCACTGGCTGGCCCGCGAGCACGACCCAGGTGGGTGCGGATCTTGCGCACCTGCTCCCCCACTTCGGCGCCACGGTGACCCGCGACGGCGATGCGCTGACCGTGACGGGCGGCTCGGAGATCACCGGCGTCGACCTCGACCTGAGCACCGGGGGTGAACTGGCGCCCGCCCTGGTCGCGCTCGCGGCGCTGGCCACCGGGCCGAGTCGGATCACCGGCATCGGTCACCTGCGAGGGCACGAGACCGATCGTCTGGCCGCGCTCACAGCGGAGATCAGCGGGCTCGGCGGATCGGTCACCGAGCACGAGGACGGCCTCGACCTCGAGCCCAGCGCGCTTCACGGCGGCGCCTGGCGCAGCTACGAGGACCACCGCATGGCGACCGCCGGCGCGATCATCGGCCTGGCCGTGCCGGGCGTGGAGATCGACGACATCGCCACGACCGCCAAGACTCTTCCCCAGTTCCCCGCCCTCTGGGCCGCGATGCTCGCGGAGCCCCACGCGACAGTCGAGACGATCGGCATCATCTAGCGTGAGTTGGCTGACGAACGACGACGACGACGACGGCGACTACGCCGAGTACGACGAGTCGGCGGCCAAGGTGCGCCCGAATCCCAAGGGCAACAAGCCCCGCAGCAAGAACCGCCCGGAGCACGCCGACGCGGTGAGCGGTCGGGTGTTCAGTGTGGACCGCGGCCGGTACGGCGTCTGGGTCGATGAGAACACCCCCGAGGAGCGCCAGATCGTCGCCACGAAGGCCCGCGAGCTCGGCAAGACCTCGCTCGATCGCGCGGCCGACGGCAAGGTGTCGGTCGTGACCGGAGACTGGGTCGACCTCGTGGGCGATGTCACCGGTGACGAGGGCAGTCTGGCTCGTATCGTGCGCATCCAGCCGCGCTCCACCCTGCTGCGCCGCAGCGCCGACGACACGGATGCCGTGGAGCGCATCATCGTCGCCAACGCCGACCAGATGCTCATTGTCGTCGCCGCGAAGGACCCTGAGCCGCGCCCGCGACTCGTCGACCGCTATCTGGTCGCCGCCTTCGACGCCGGGATCACGCCGCTGTTGTGCATCACCAAGACCGACCTCGCCGACCCCACCGAGTTCCTCGCCAACTTCGCGGGGCTCGACATCACGATCTTCCGCAGCCGCTCCGACGACTTCCCGCTCGAGGAGATCCGCGCCGCCCTGCAGGGGCACACCACCGTTGCCGTCGGCCACTCCGGGGTCGGCAAGTCGACCCTCGTGAATGCGCTCGTGCCCGAGGCGAACCGGGCCACCGGGCGTGTCAACGACGTGACGGGCCGGGGACGGCACACGTCGTCATCCACCGTCTCGTACCGCATCGGCAGCGGCTGGATCGTCGATACGCCCGGTGTTCGTTCGTTCGGCCTCGGACATGTCGACCCCGCCAACATCCTCAGGTCGTTCACCGATCTCGCCGCGATAGCCGAGGACTGCCCGCGCGGGTGCACGCATCTGCCCGACTCCCCCGACTGCGCAATGATCGAGCGGGTGAACGCAGGCGAACTCGGCGAGATCGGCAAGCTGCGGCTGGATTCCTTCCAGCGCCTCATCACTACGCTGGGTTCGTGACCGACTACACCACCTCCGACGACCTCGCCCTCGCCCTCAAGCTCGCCGCCGACGCCGATCACATCTCGATGGATCGCTACCGTTCGGTCGACCTGGTCGTGACGACCAAGCCCGACCGCACGCCCGTGACGGATGCCGACCAGGCGGTCGAGCGCAGCATCCGCACCGGCATCGAGGCGGCGCGACCGCACGACTCGATCCTCGGCGAGGAGTACGGAACCCAGGGTTCCGGATCACGGCAGTGGATCATCGACCCGATCGACGGCACCGCCAACTTCCTGCGCGGTGTGCCGATCTGGGGCACGCTCATCGCGCTGGCCGTGGACGGCGAGCCGACGGTCGGCGTCGTCTCGTCGCCGGCGCTCGGCAAGCGGTGGTGGGGCGCAACCGGGCACGGCGCGTGGGCGCAGGAGACCGGCCACGAGCCGCGCGCCCTCCGCGTCAGCCGGGTGGCTGAGCTCGCCGACGCCTCGCTCAGCTACAACAGCATGCAGGGCTGGGATGAGGTGGGTCGCCTCGACGACGTCGTCGCGTTGTCGCGTGCGGTCTGGCGATCCCGCGCCATCGGCGACATGTGGTCGTACATGCTGCTCGCGGAGGGAGCGCTGGACATCGTGGGCGAGTTCGACCTGAAGCCCTACGACATGGCCGCGCTGATTCCCATCGTCGAGGAGGCGGGTGGCACATTCACCTCGGTGACGGGCATCCCGGGCCCTTGGGAGGGCAACGCGATCGCCACCAACGGCCTGCTGCACGACAGGGTACTCGAGCTTCTCGCAGCGCGCTGACCGGGGCGCACCGAACACCGACGGAGCCGGGCGTTCTGGTCGCGCGTTCTGGCCGAGCATTCGGCCATTCGCTACGCTGGAGCACGTCCTTTGAGCATCCGCAGCACGAGAAAACGAGGCGACCGTCCATGACCACTCTTCCCCGCACCAGACTGGCTCGCACCCTTGCGGCAGTCACGATCGCCGCCGCGAGTTTCGGCCTCACGGGCTGCAGCCTGCTCGGTAACGTCGTTGCCGACCCCACCCCCAGCGCCAACCCCACCGACGGCACCGAGACCGACGCCTTCGCGATCGGCGTCGGCGACTGCCTCAACGACGGAGGAGTCGAAGGCGAGGTGAGTTCGGTCGTGGTCATCGACTGCGCACAGCCGCACGACAGCGAGGCCTACTCGTCGATCCAGGTTCCCGACGGTGACTACCCCGGCGAGGATGCGATCCTCGCCCAGGCGGAGCAGGACTGCCTCGCCGCGTTCAACACCTTCGCGGGAATCAACTACGACCAGTCGACCCTGAGCTTCTCGTACTACTACCCCACCGAGGGCAGCTGGGGCAACGGAGACCGGGAGATCCTCTGCCTGATCCTTGACCCGGCAGGCAAGACGGTCGGAACGCTGGCCAACGCAGCCCGCTAGATCGCTCGCGAGAACAACGAAGGGGCGCTCCCGTGAGGGGGCGCCCCTTCGTCTTCTTGTCGACTCCAGCGCGATAGCGACCTGATGGTGGAGATGGGGGGAATTGAACCCCCGTCCACTGCTGTAATTCCACGCCTTCTACGGGTGTAGCTCGTGAAGTCGTTCTACTCGGCCCTGACCATTGCCACGAGCATCTTGGTCAACAGGCCCAGCCTCAGTTGAAGTCCCGCGTGTCCCTGAGACTCAAGCACGCAGCAATCTCTCTAGATAACGCCAGGAACCGGGTAGAGAGCATCCCCGGGCTGACGGACCTTTAAGGGCTAGTTGCTGCTAGGCAGCAAGAGCGAGGTCAGTGCGCTTAACATTGGCACTTATTTTTTGCAGAGGTCGTTTACGAGATAACCCTGCATCCTCGACCCGCTTCTCGTAGTTTTGCAGGCAATGTCGAAACCGATCATCCCCATGCTTCGCTTCGTCCGACCGTGAGGCCGAAGTTCTGCGGGTCGCTATCGCGCTGTTGAGTTGTCAAACCCGCCCGGTTTCCCGAGCAGCCTTCCATTGTACGCCGCCATGCTACCCGGTGCCACTGACGGCTCCTCATGGCAGGATCGTAAGCCAGACTTCGACGACGGGAGCAGCATGGCAGACACGATCATCACGGTGCAGGGCGAGTACTCGGCGTGGTACCCGGCCGAGCGGGCCACCGTGCGGGCGTCAGTGCAGGTCGACGGGCCGAAGCGGGACGCGGTCTTCACCAGCGCCGTGACCGCCTCTGACACCCTGCGCGTGACCATCGAGGCCCTGTTCGACAAGGTGAAGGGTCCCGTCACGTGGTGGACCTCCGACAGCGTGCGGGTCTGGTCTGAGCGCCCCTGGAACAACGAGGGCAAGCAGCTGCCCCTCGTGTACCACTCCGCCGTGGAGTTCTCGGCGAAGTTCAGCGACTTCGACGCGCTGTCACGGTGGGTCGAGAGCGCCGCGGCCGTCGAGCACGTCAGCGTCGGGTCGATCAGCTGGGACCTGACCGACGCCACCCGCACGTCAGCCACCACCGAAGTGCGCTCCCGAGCTGTGAAAGACGCCGTCGCGAAGGCGAGCGTGTTCGCCCAGTCGATCGGCCTCGGTAGCGTGAAGGCGATCGCCCTCGCCGACCCCGGGATGCTCGGGGATCCGTCGAGCGGTGGTGGCGCGGCTCCCGCACCGATGTTCCGCGGCGCGATGAAGGCACAGGCGTTCGACGGCGGGAGCTCGCCGGTGCTTGCACTCAAGCCTGAGGAGATTGCCGTGGCATCCGTCGTGGACGCCCGGTTCGTCGCGAGCTGAGCTCAGCCCGACGCGACCAGGGTGATCACGAGGGCGACAACGAAGAGGGCCGCTCCGCCCGCCGCGAGCGAGATGACCGCACGGGGCGCGGTGAGCACCCCCGCGACGCCCAGCACGAACAGGGCGAGCGCGAAGATCACCGCTGCCCCGGTCAGGGTCTGGGCGCGAGCTGTCACGCGATCGACCATGCCGTCGGCGACGAATGACGCGTATTGCAGCGACTGGGACTCGGCGAACAGGGCGACCGTGTAGTCGGGGTCGGCGAGCGGGAAGCTCTCTATGCCGTAACCGGCAGCCGCCCAAGACGGCCACGCGTCGCGCAGTGCTGGGCTGCCCGCTGCGGCGAGCGCATCCCGCTCGGCGGCGACCTGTTCGGCGTTCTCGGGTCGCAGGATCAGTTCGCTCTGCAGCGCGAAAGCCGCGCTCACACGTCGGCTGTCGTCCCGGAAGGTGAGTTGACTCGACAGGAACTTGGTGAGATTCCTGTCGCGTTGCTGCTGGGAGATCGAGTCGAGGTCGGCCGCCTGCTGGTTCAGCACGGTCGCCTGGTAAGCACTTAAGGTGGTGCCGACGGAGACAAGCCCCAGAAGCACGGCTGTGACCACCTCGAGCACCACTCGTTGCCGGGTCATGCGCCCACTCCGAAGGAGCTCAGGGCGACGACAATCCCCACGAGGAACACCACAGCCCCGAGCGCGAGGATGGCGACCCGCACGGCGCCCACCCGGTTGACGCCGGCGATGCCGATGAGGAAGAGCGCGAGCGCCTGCACGAGCGCGGCCTGCGCGAGCACGCTCGACCGTGTCTGCAGCTGGTGCGAGAGGTCGTCCAGCACGAAGCCTGCCACCCCGTAAGACTGGTAGAAACCGTCACGCCCCGCGAGATAGTCCGGGTCGTCCACCGGTGCGGATGTCGGGTCGAAACCGCCCGACTGCCAGAGGTACCAGGCATCTGAGAATCCCGGAGTCGTGCTGCTGAGCGTCGCTTGGATCTCGTTGTCGATGAGCGCCAGCTCGAGCGGATCGATCTGGCCCTCGCGTCGATCGGCGATCGCCCGCGCGGCCAAGGATGCCTCGAGGTCGGTTCGCGCGGCGTAGTCGGCCTGCACGGACTGGTTGACGCTCACGTCCCGAGCGTCGCCTGCGTCGCGACCGAATTCCTGGGCTCGGCCGTCCCAGGCAGCGGCCTGCCACGCCCCCAGCGCCGTGACCACCGAGACCAGACCCAGCATGATCGCGGTGATCACGTCCAGAGCGCGGGACGGGCGTTCTTCTGGCACGAGTGACATTCAATCAACTGCGCCCGGTCTCGCGCTACGGTATTCGCTGTGACCGTTGATTCCGCCCCGCCCACGAAGCGCGGCCTCCCCCGCTGGGCGATCGTGCTCATCGCCGTCGGAGGCGCCATCGCCGTGACCGTCATCGGCCTGGTGATCGCCGTCATCGTGAGCGTCTTCTCTGGCCCGGCCTGGGGACCCACCGAGGCTGCGGCGCTGCAGCCCGGCTCCTGCCTCGCGGAGAACGGCGCCGACCTCGCCGTCTACACCGTTGTCGACTGCGATCAACCGCACCCCCAGCAGGTCTTCGCTGAGATCGACCTCTCCCGCAACACCGCCCAGTACACGACCCAGACTGCCCTCACCAGCTACGCGGGTGAGATCTGCGCACGGTTCCTGGAGTACGGGCTGTTCGTGACGGAGGCCGCAGACGACACCGTCACGACCGCTGCGCTAGCCGTTCCCACACCCGAAGCCCTGGCGGCCGGCAGCTCACGGGCGCTGTGCACTCTGTCGGGAGCCGACGGGTCGAGCCTCACGGGCGACCTGTACCGGCCGATGCCGTGACGCGGCGTCGCGGCTACTCGTTGAGGTTCTTGCGGGCCGACATCGCGCGGTCGGCCTCGCGCTTGTCCTGGCGCTCGCGCAGAGTCTGGCGCTTGTCGTATTCGCGCTTGCCCTTCGCGATAGCGAGCTCCACCTTCGCGTTGCCGTCGCTGAAGTAGATCGACAACGGCACGAGGGTGTAGCCACCCTCCTTGACCTTGTTGTGGATCTTGAGGATCTGCGCCTTGTGCAGCAGCATCTTGCGCTTGCGACGGGGCGGGTGGTTGTTCCACGACCCCTGGCTGAACTCGGGGATGTGCACAGCGTCGAGCCAGGCCTCACCGCCCTCGATGAAGCCGTAGCCGTCGACCAGGCTCGCGCGACCCGCGCGCAACGACTTGACCTCGGTTCCCGTCAAGACCAGCCCGGCCTCGAAGGTGTCCTCGATCGTGTAGTCATGGCGCGCCTTGCGGTTGCTGGCAACAACCTTCTGGCCGCGTTCCCTGGGCATCGTCTCTCTCCGTCAGTAGGTGCCCGTCCGGGCAGCCCACCATCCTAACGCGGGAGCTAGACCTTGAGGTACCTGCTGATCGCCACGCCAGCGGATGCCGCGGCAAGAGCAGCGCCGACGACCACGAGTATCGGCACCACAACCAGCGCATCGCCGAGTCCCACGAGGGTGGTCGTGGACTGCAGCGCGGTGGTGAGGTAGCCCTGCACGAAGAACTGCACGATGCCGACGATCGCCAGCCCCGCGAGCACCGAGCCGATGAGCGCCGCGAAGACGCCCTCGAGTATGAAGGGGGTCTGGATGAACCGGTTCGAGGCACCGACGAGGCGCATGATTCCCAGCTCGCGCCGTCGGGAGAAGGCACTGAGCCGGATGGTCGTGGCGATCAGCAGCACCGCCGCGATCAGCATGAGGGCCGCGACGCCGATGGCCGTGTAGCTGGCGGCGTTGAGCACGGCGAAGATGCGATCGAGGTAGCCGCGCTGGTCTTCGACGGCCTGCACCCCGGGCATGCTCGACAAAGACTCGATGAGGATGTCGGCCTCGGTCGGATCGATGAGGTTCACCCGGAAGCTCTCGTTGAGGGTCTCGGGGGTGACGAAGCTCGCGATCGGGTTGTCTGAGAGCTGGGCCTGGAAGTTCTTGTAGGCCTGCTCGTGATTCTCGTACTCGAACTTCTTGATGTACGGCGTGAGCGCATCCGACTTGAGCTTCGCCTCGACGGCGTCGATCTGGTCCTGCGTTGCCTCGCTCTGCGTGCAGTTGCCGGTCGTGTCGAGCGAGGTGCACATGTAGACGGCGACCTGGGCCCGGTCGTACCAGTAGCCCTTCATCTGGCCGATCTGCATCTGCAGCAGAATCGCGGCGCCGACGAACGTGAGGGAGATGAAGGTGACGAGGATGACCGAGATCACCATCGAGACATTGCGGCGCAGGCCGTTGCCGACCTCGCCGAGAATCAAGCCCAGCCTCACGGTGCGACTTCCTCTGCCATGCGACCGAAGCCCTGCACGGGAACGGCCTGCGTCTGGTAGCCGCCCTGGCGCTCGTCGCGCACGATCTGGCCGGAGATGAGCTCGATCACGCGCCGCTTCATCTGGTCGACGATGCCCGCGTCGTGCGTGGCCATGAGCACGGTCGTGCCGCCCAGGTTGATGCGTTCGAGCAGAGTCATGATGCCAGCGGATGTGGCGGGGTCGAGGTTACCGGTCGGCTCGTCCGCGAGCAGGATCGCCGGCTTGTTGACGACCGCTCGCGCGATAGCGACGCGCTGCTGCTCACCACCGGAGAGTTCGTGCGGGTAGCGGTTGGACTTGCCTGCGAGACCGACCATCTTGAGGGCATCCGGAACTGCTTCCTGGATGAAGCCCCGGCTCTTGCCGATCACCTGAAGCGTGAAGGCGACGTTGTCGAAGACGGTCTTGTTGGGCAGCAGCCGGAAGTCCTGGAAGACGACGCCCAGGTTGCGGCGGAAGTAGGGAACCTTGCGGCTGGCCAGAGTGTTGAGGTGCTGACCGAGCACGTGGATGGCGCCCTTGGTGGGCGTCTCCTCGCGCAGGATCAACCGCAGGAAACTCGACTTGCCCGACCCCGAGGCGCCGACCAGGAAGACGAACTCCCCCTTGAGGATCTCGATACTCACGCCGTTGAGCGCGGGCCGGGTCGTGCCCGGGTAGGCCTTGGTGACGGAATCAAAGCGAATCATGACGGTGTCAGCCTAAGGACGGGCCTGCGGCACACCCGCAGCGACACCCCCGCCGAGGTTTTTCCCAGCTACGGCTGCGTCTTGCGCGCCTCGGCCGCGGCCTTGCCCGCGCCGAGCAGCAGGCGCACCACCACGCCGAGGAGGAGCAGGTCGAGCACGATCTGCACGATGACGACGATGCGCGCGGCATCCGAGACTGCGGAGATGTCGCCGAAGCCCACTGTCGCGAGAATCGACATCGTGAAATACAGGCCGCCGACCTCGTTGAGCGGTTCGCTGAACGCCAGCGGGTTCGACGCCGACATCGACACGTAGACGATCGAGAAGACGATGACGAGCAGCCAGAACGAGAGCCCCACCGCCTCGACGGAGCGCAGTAGCGGTTGGTGGGAGCGAGAAATCGCGCGCACCTGCCACCCGATCGCAACCGCGATGAGCACGATGCCACCGACGAGACGCAGCAGCGTGTCGGCCGCACTGACGTCGCGGAACGGCAGCACGAAGTAGAAGACCAGCATCGCGACGCCGGTGGCGACCACCCGCACCACAGACCAGGCGAGGGCCCTGCGCTCGACCTCGGGGGTACCCGGGACTATTTGTCGCGCTTGCGCCACTTGATACCCGCAGCGATGAAACTGTCGATGTCGCCGTCGAACACCTTCGAGGGGTTGCCTTCTTCGTACTCGGTGCGCAGGTCTTTGACCATCTGGTACGGCGCGAGCACGTAGGAGCGCATCTGGTCGCCCCAGCTGGCCGTGATCACTCCGGCGAGATCCTTTTTGACCGCCGCCTCCTGCTCCTTCTGGAGGATGAGCAGTCGCGACTGGAGCACCCGGAGTGCGGCAGCACGGTTCTGGATCTGGCTCTTCTCGTTCTGCATCGAGACCACGGTGCCCGTCGGGATGTGGGTGAGCCGCACGGCCGAGTCGGTCGTGTTGACCGACTGCCCGCCGGGCCCGCTCGAGCGGAATACGTCCACCCGGATGTCGCCCTCAGGGATGTCGATCACCTCGGTCTCCGGCATGAGCGGGATGACCTCGACCGCGGCGAATGACGTCTGGCGCTTGCCCGCCGCTCCGAAGGGGCTCATCCGCACGAGACGGTGGGTGCCCGCTTCGACGCTGAGCGTGCCGAATGCGTAGGGGGCGTCGATCTCGAAGGTGGCGGACTTGATGCCCGCCTCTTCCGCGTAGCTGACGTCCATGACCGTGGCGGTGTACTTGTGCTTCTCGGCCCAGCGGAGGTACATGCGCATGAGCATGTCGGCGAAGTCCGCGGCATCCACCCCACCGGCACCGGCCCGGATGGTGATGACGGCCGGGCGGTCGTCGTACTCCCCGTCGAGGAGGGTCTGCACCTCGAGCTCGCCGAGCAGCTTCTGGATGCTCGCAAGCTCGGTGTGCACGTCGGCTGCGGCGGACTCGTCGGACTCCTCGTTCGCAAGTTCGACCATGATCTCGATGTCGTCGAGGCGTGAGCCGATCGAGACGATCTTGGCGAGCTCGGCCTGCCGGTGGCTCAGCGCGCTCGTGACCTTCTGCGCCTTGTCGGTGTCGTCCCACAGGTCGGGTGCGCCCGCCTGCTCACTGAGGTCGGCGATCTCGGCCTCAAGCCGATCAACCCCGACGACCGAGCGGATGTCCGCGAAGGTCGAGCGCAGGGCGGCCAGCTGGTCGGAGATATCGAGCTCGATCATGTCGCAGACCAGACTATCGTCTTGCCCCGCCGGGGGCCGGGCGCGGGTAGCATCGCAGAGATGTCGACAGTCGGTGAGCCGTTCCGCTGGCGCTCGATCGCCCTCCCCGCGCTACTGCCGACGATCCTGTTCTCGGTCGGCGAGGGCGCGATCATCCCGATCATCCCCACCGTCGCCGACGACCTCGGCGCCACCCTCGCGATCGCGGGTCTTGTCGCCGCGGTGCTGACGATCGGTGAGCTGCTGGGCAACATCCCGAGCGGATGGCTCATCGCCCGCATCGGCGAGCGCCCGGCGATGATCGGCGCGACCGGCATGTCGGTCATCGGCCTGGTGATCTGCCTCATCGCCCCCAATCCGCTCGCGCTCGGCTTCGGCATCTTCCTCGTGGGGCTGTCGGCGGCGGTCTTCGCACTCGCGAGGCATGCCTTCATGACGAGCTTCGTGCCCGTGGCCTATCGCGCCCGCGCGCTGTCGACGCTGGGTGGAACCTTCAGGCTGGGCTACTTCGTGGGGCCGTTCATCACGGCCGGCGTCATCCAGCTCACTGGCACGGCGGGCGCAGCATTCTGGATCCACCTCGTCGCCTGCGCCGGCGCTGCCCTGGTGCTGGTGACTCTGCCCGATCCGACGAAGACGTTCGGCAAGGTCGCCACGGTACGCCTCGAGGGGCGCCAGATGCGCGAGGGCGAGGCGCTGGTGGCACGGGAGTCGAGCGGGTTGTTCCGCACGCTGTGGGCGAGCCGGGGCATCCTGAGCCGGCTGGGAACGGGCGCAGCGCTCGTCGGGGCTCTGCGCGCGAGCCGGCAGGTGATCCTGCCGCTGTGGGCGGTGAGCATCGGTGTGAGTGCCACGAACACCGCCCTCATCATCGGCATCGCCGGCGCGGTCGACTTCGCGCTGTTCTACTTCGGCGGCTGGATCATGGACCGCTATGGGCGCCTCGCCTCGGCGCTGCCGTCGATGGTCGGACTGGGCGCCGGTCACCTGCTGCTCTCGTTCACCCACGACCTGGCGAGCAACGTGGAGTGGTTCATCGCGGCGGCGATGGTGCTGTCGGTGGCCAATGGACTCGGCAGTGGCATCCTCATGACCCTGGGGTCGGATCTTGCCGACAAGCGCAACCCGGCGCCGTTCCTGGGTGCGTGGCGGTTCACCGCGGGGGTCGGCGGCGCGGCGGCCCCGTTGCTCATCGCGGGCATCACCGCCATCGCCTCGCTCGCCCCCGCCGCGGCCGTCATGGGGGTGCTCGGGATGCTCGGCGCCGGCGTTCTCGCCCGGTACGTGCCGCGCTACATCCCCCGCCCGCCGCGAGCACCACGGCCGGGTGCGAACCGGTAGTCTGAGCGCCGAAACCCCGGACCGTCGGGGAACGGAAAGGACACCATGTTCGCGCTTCTGCCCCTCGACGCCAACGACAACGGCACCAACTTCGCCCTCATCGGCATCATCGTCTGGGTCATCATCATCATCGCGCAGGCGGTGCTGTTCATCGCCTCGCTGATATCGATCCTCGGCTCGAAGCGCTACACCGGCGGCGGCAAGTTCCTCTGGCTGGTCGTCGTATTCTTTGCGCCCTTCCTCGGTGCGATCGGATGGTTCATCGCCGGACGCACAGCGCAGATCCGCACCTCTGCCCCGTAGCCCGTTCCGGGTCTAGCATTGCGGGATGATCCCGCTCGCCAACCTCGTAGCCTTCGTGCTTGTGGCGATCCCGATCATCCTCGTGCCGGGCCCGAGCGTACTGTTCGTCATCGGGCGTTCGCTGTCGCTCGGTCGCATCGGCGGCCTGCTCTCCGTCGTGGGTAACGCGATAGGCGGGCTCGTCGTGGTGGTCGCCGTGGCCTTCGGCGTGGGCATCCTCATCGCGCAGTCGCTCGTCGTGTTCACGATCGTGAAGATCGCGGGCGCCGGCTACCTGATCTACTTGGGCATCCAAGCGATCCGGCACCGTCGCCAGCACGCGGATGCCGCGAACGCGACGCCGCCCAGCCGCGGCAAGCTGCGCATCCTCACCCAGGGGTTCCTCGTCGGTGTCTCGAACCCCAAGACCATCGTGTTCTTCATCGCCGTGCTGCCGCAGTTCGTCGACTACGGGGCTGGCGGCATCCCGCTGCAGATGCTGCTGCTCGGCACCCTGTTCATAGTGATCGCGCTGCTGACCGACAGTGTCTGGGCGCTCGTCGCCGGGGTCGCGCGCGACTGGTTCGCCCGCTCTCCGCGGCGCATCGAAGCCCTGGGCGCGACCGGCGGCGTGGTGATGATCGGGCTGGGCGTGGGGTCGCTGTTCGTGGGGAACCGGCACTAGCTAGTCGGCGCGGCCGCGTCGCACTCAGTCGAACACTGAACGCGCCGTCGACAGACATACACGTAGGCACTTCGCGCTCTAGATTTGTAGGGTCTCCGGATCCGTGCGCCTGCCTTGGGGCGTGCTGGCCATCGCCGAATTGTTCCCATAGAGGGCAAACATGTCGTCAGCGATCAAGCGAAGAGACAATCCTGTTTCCCCGGCCACAATAGCTTCTAGGGCTCCGGTAGCCGTGCGCGCTCGCCGCAGCGCGTCGTGAGCTTCATCGAAGCGATCATTCGACCAACGGAGGTCCCGCTCGTCTTCTGAGTTGATGCGCATCACCGTGCCCTTTTCCTCGAGAAGAACAAAAGCACCGTGCACAACTTTGTCACGAAGCGTGATCGCTTCTTGCGATCGCTTGAAGAGCCGGTGTGCGATTGCCCGAAGTTCGTGGTCAAATTCGACCCTCCTCATCATCCGTCTGTTGGCTGCGAGAAATGATGAGTGCGACTTGCTCGAGAGTGCGTCAACGGCTCGAGAATCGCGTCCGACAAGTTCGAAGAACAATTGTTCATTCGCGTACTGGAGCAATACTTCAGCACGCGCAACCCGCCCAGTGCGATAGGTCAGCTCGTCAAAGGCATTGAGGCCATCGGGGAGATACATGGCCTCATGATGAAGGACGGGAGAGTCCCAGCGGTAGTGGCACACCCACGACCTCCTGTGCGATCGGCACCTCGGCATTCGAAGGGGGACCACTCGTCGAATTGACTAGCGAGTGCTTGTTCGAGTTTGGGCACGCCATGGGGGCGTCGGAGCTTTTCGAACTCGGGCCTCGCTGCGCTCTTGACGGAGAATCTGATAGGCGCCTAGAAGGCTCTAGGTGGCGCTCGTACGGCGCGACTTATTGCTGGCCGCAATTGCTTGATCTCCGACCAAGATTGCGTCTGCCGGAACTCGACCGCGTGTGATGCCTAGTGATTTTCGGGAGACGGACACAAATGCCGAACGGGATGTAACAAAGATTCGCTGTGCGATCTCCGGTGGCGTTTCGCCCTCGCCCTGCAATGCTGCGAAGTACAGGTCTCCGACAACAAGCAACGCATAAGCGGCCTTCTCAACGTCTTCCGGGCCAAGGAGAGCGATCGTGGAGACCGCGTTCATCTGGTCCCGATGGAACGCTGCCAAGTTGGCCTCGCCGGTGATGTGCCAGACCGATGGCTCTTTGCCCCCGGTCGGCGCCAGGCTTGGCATCAGATTCACAAGCCTTAGGAATTCCCCGTACGCCTCTACCCGCAGCTCTCTGAGCCATCGTGAGTGTTCGCGGCGGGACTGGATCCAGGCCCCCAGCAGTGCTCCGACCACGCCGATCACGGCCGCGCCGAATGCGCCAACTACGAGCGACAAAAGGGGATCAACCGGCATGAAGAAAGGCTAGCGCTGAGCCGGAGTTAGCGATTGTCCAATAGCGACTTGGTAAGCGGCCCCATGACCCCGCATCTCCACTGCGTGACGGGGAGCCCGTCTAGTTGGTCGAACACGGCCGGCTGCACTCAGTCGAACACCGAGCGCGCTGTGGACGTGACGTCGATGCGCAGGCCGTCGGGCACGAGCGGCGCGAGCACGGGCGGGTGCCAGACCGCGGACAGGGTGACTGTGGCACTCGTTCCATCGTCGGTGGTCGCGCGGTCCACCCGGAGGTCATCGAAGCCCGCTTCGGGGGTGCTTGCGAGGTAGGCGGTGACGGCGGCCGAGACATCCGCTGGCTGGAGTGTGGGCCGGGGACCGCTCGGGGTGACGGTCACGCTGCCGATCGTGAATGCCTCAGCACCGACGAGCGCTGCGCCGTCGGCGAGCGTGAAGAGGCGCTTGCGTTCGATGTAGAGGGATGTCGCGGCCACGACCACCAGGATCAGCGCGAGCGACAGGAACGCGAAGAACACGGTCAGCGGCATGATCGAGCCCCTGTCGGAAGCGAGGGTGCGGATCATCCGCCGCTCCAGAACCGGGAGACCTGCTGGGTGGCCGTAGCACTCAGCGGCACGGCGAGCGGGAAGTCGCCGCTGAGTGCTGCGGGCACGAGCGGTAGCGGCACGGTGAGGTCGACCGTCACGGTGACGAGGCCGCGGCGGGTTAGGCACGCGTCGGGGCGCGGGCTGCAGGTGATGCTGAGGTCTGCGTCGGGTGACTCGACCCCGTGGTCGGCGAGGGCGATCTCGAGGGCGCGGAGTGCCGCTGCTTGCGCGTCGGCTGGTGTGCCCGACTCTACGTACACGCGGGCGGCCTGGCGCGCGGCGCCCTCCGCGGCGAGCGCCCCACCCTGGATCGCGGCCATCGTGAGCACGAGGTAGACCATCGGCACGAGCAGCACCATGCCGAGCGTCACGAACTCCAGCGCCGCAGAGCCGGTCTCGTCAGTCCAGCTCTTCGACCGCGGCATGACCCGAGACCTCCATGCCGTCGGGCAGTCCGATGAGTCCGAGCAACGGCAGCGGCGCCCGCACGGTGACGGCGATCGCCGGATGCCCCAGATACTGCCCGGACGCCACCGTCACGTTCTGCGCGTAGCTCGGCCCGATCGTGGCGCTGATCAGCGCGACCGTACGGGACACCCCGTCGGCGGGAGTGTTGTCGGCGAGCGCCGCGAAGCGTGCGCCCTCCGCGGCCGCGTCGAGCACGGTATTGCGCACGAGGAGAGCGAGTCCCAGCTGGAGGACGGAGAGCGTGAGGAGGGTGAGGAGAGCCGAGACCATGACGAACTCCGCGATGGCCGCGCCCGCGTCATCCCGAAGCAGGCGGCGCATCTAGAAGCCCGAGACCCGCTCGATGGCCTGCTCGAAGATCGAGCTGAGCGCCGGGCCGGCCAGCCCCCAGATGATGATGACGAGCCCGGCGGTCATGAGAGTGATGAGCACCCAGCCGGGGACGTCAGCCCGTTCCTCACGAACCAAGAATGCAAGTCGTTGAATAACCTTCTTCATGCGCTGAGGTTGGCACGAAGTCACCCGACGCCACTGAGGTATTCCACACACGCCGGTGGCCGAGCAATCGGTATGGTCGAGTCCTGGGCGAGCAGCGTCGGTACAGTGCGATTCCCATTCAGGTGAATCTGGAGGTCGCTCATGGGGACTCTCCGGTGTGGTTGTTCGGCCCGGTCAAGTACCCCGAAATGTTCCTGTCCTCCTCCCTCGAACACGAGATGCGCGAGTGGGAGGCCGACTTCTATCTGCTGTGGCGCGAGTCATCACCGGAAAAAACGATGGCCGTGACCCCCACTTGGCGAGAGTCGGAGCAGGCGATCGCCCAACGTCTTGCGAACGAGTTGGGCAGAGATTTCGTGGTCATCTGCCAAGACCGGCAAACCCGGAGTGAGCATCCTGCGACGAACCACCCTGCCGCACGGGCGATGCGTGCGCGGGCGACAGAGCTCGACTCGAACTTCGACGCCATCCGGGATCGCGTCGGGAAGAACTCAGGCTCGTCCTTCACCTGGACACCGGTTCGGCCAACCGACCGGGAACCTTGACATCTTGCGCGTCATACGCGTGATTGCATCTTCACCCAGCCGGGCACGTCACCGCGGTCGCGCCCGGCAAAGTGCGCTAGTGCGTTCCTGAGTTGTTTCATGGTTCGAATCGTGGCCGGTTGTGATGAGGCGCGCGAGATTCATCCACAGGAGATAACGGGGTGCCGACCGACTCCCGCAGCGAAGGGCACCCCTCGGCCCCAGCCCGGCTCGAACGGGCTGCCACCCTCGCCTGGCTGCGGGCCGGGCGCGCCCTTACCGGGTAGACGCGCCTTGGGTGGGGTCAAAGGAGATTGAGCGTAGATGAGATGCGGCGAGAGCGCAACACAATCGCGGCCGACGGTTCCGCACCGCTCGCAGGCAAGGTCCGCGTATGCGTCGCTGCTCCTCTACGCAGGCGACCGGCCGGGCCCCGCGCCGCGCTAGTGTCTGAGAATGTCCCGCAACGGTCCATCCGATCTATCGCGCGCTATCGCCACGGCGGCGACGGCTGCTGCAGGCGTGCCGCTCGTCGACCCACTCCTCCAGTGGATGCTGACACCCCTGAGCCAAGAGATTGCCCGACGCCGTTCTGTCGCACTTCGAACAGCCGAGGCGCTGGCTGGATGCTCTCGCGAGGAGCTGTCCGATCGTCTTAGCGCAAATCCCATGGGAGTAGACCGGCTAGTCCGAGTCATCTACGCGGCAGGCATGAATGGTTCAGACGGAGTGCTCCGCATGATGGGCCGGTGCCTCGTTCGCGGTCTCGACGCCGCTGAACAGGGCGACGCCGAGCGACTAGAACAGGAATCCGCCCTTCTCGACTCATTAGACGGCCTGACACCGCGCCACGTTCGGATGTTGTCGCACATCGAAACCCACCGAGGAATTGCGAACGGTGAGCTGTCTCGAGCCGTGTCGGCGTGGGATGCGTTCCCCGACCGCACCGCCTCCGAACTAGTGTCTCTGGGGCTCGTTGAGGACCCGAACGGCTATTGGGGCGACGGCGAAGATCGGTCGCGCTTTTACAATCTAAGCGACTTCGGTGCTCTCCTGCTCCGCGCGGCCCAAGAGGTCGCCTTTGAGGACATCTGACAGGAGCCGGCGCCGGGCGCCCCTACGCCTACGACCCGGTCGATACCTACTCAGTGAACTCCCGAGGGATATCGAACCCAGCTAGAGCGTCCACTAGCGGCGGATCCGTCAAGAGCCTGTTTCTTAACTCCACTCCGTCACAGGTAGCCCGTCGCCGTCGTGCGCGGAGCCGACGAGGATAATGATCCAGTCGACGAGCGGCCAGATGCCGAGCGTCAGCCAGCCGACTAGCAGCTTGGCCACCCCGAGGCCGATGTTGCCGAGGTAGAAGCGGTCGACTCCGAATCCGCCGAGGAAGAACCCGAGAATGGATGCCACGGTGCGGCTCTTCGGCGACACCCCGGCCGGCACGACCCGCACGTACTGCACCGGCACGGCGTAGGCCGGAGCGCCCTGCGACGGCACCGCGGGCTGCACCGGCGCCACGGGACGCGCCTGCGTGTACTGCGTGCCATCCCACCAGTGCTCGAGGCCGGGGCTGTCGGGGTGCGTGTACCAGCCGGGAGGAGCCGCGTTAGTCATGGGCACGACTCTACTGGCGAGCTCAGCCCCGAATGCGCGCCGTGACCTCGATCTCGATCTTCATGGCCTCGCTCGAGAGTCCCGCTTGCAGCATCGTCGCCGCGGGCCGGATCTCGCCGAACACCTCGCGCAGCGCGGGCCAGCACGCCTCGAAGTCGTTCGCGTCGGGCAGCAGGTAGTGCACGCGCACGACGTCCGCGAAGGATGCCCCCGCCTCCGTCAGCGCAGCACCGATGTTGCGCAGCGCCTGTGCCGTCTGCTCGGCCACATCGTCGGAGATGGACATGTCGGAGTAGTCGTAGCCCGTCGTGCCCGACACGAACACCCAGTCGCCGTCGACGACGGCACGCGAGTACCCGATCTGAGCCTCGAAGGTGGAGCCGGAGCTGATGAGTCGGCGGGTGCTGCTGGACATGGTCTGACCTCTCTGATGGCGGGTCCGCCAGCCTAGCGGGTTGGCCGGTCTCCGTGGCTTTACGCTGGGGTGGTTGAGTGTCGACAGTAGGGGGTTTCGTGGCATCCAGAGCAGTGGTCATCGTCTCCGGGGGCGATGCGGTCAGCCCGTTCACGACGCCCGATGCGGCCTGCACGATCGGCCTCGCGGCCGGCAACACCGACACCGCTCTGCGGCAGCACCTGCTGGCCCGCGGGCATCGGGTGTTCACCTCGCCGGCGATGAACGCTCGCGGCCCGGTGGTGGATCAGCTCGAGGGCTTCGGCCCGTTCGGTGGCATGCCGATCGTGCTGCCCGAGCACCTGACGGTCAACTCGACGGGCGACATCGACCTCGCCGGCGAGCACCTTGCGCGCTTCCTGACGTACCTGCACACGGACCACGGCGTCGACACCCTCGACATCGTCGCGCACTCGATGGGCGGGCTGTTCTCCCGCTCCGCCATCCGCCTGCTGCAGCTGATGCAGTCGCCGTTGCGCGTGCGCTCGCTCACTACCCTCGGCACTCCCTGGCAGGGCTCGGTCGTCGGCGACTACACCATCGGTGACGTCGACCTGTCGGCGGCGGTGGGCGACGCGTTCCTCGAGCGGGTGCTCACCGAGTTCCAGGCGCGCGCGGCATCGCTGCCGGTGGGGGCCGCCCAGGAGGTGACCGGGCGCTACCTCACCGGTGACGCCGGCTGGAACGCCTTCCAGGCGGGCGTGCTCGACGACATCCCGGTGACCCTCATCGGCGGCAGCTACTTCACGGCCGAGGGCGGCGCGACGAAGTACTGGCCGCACGACGGCCTGGTCTCGGTCGCGAGCGCCCATGCGGTGGATGTCCCGGCCGCCGTTCTACCCAACCGCACGACCCTCACGTTCCCCCGCACCCACAGCATCTTCATCTCCGACGCCGTCGGCGCCGAGTGGGACACCGCGATGACGTGGGACACCGAGGTGCTCGACGTCGTCGCGGACGCGATCGCCTCGGCCTAGCTCAGGAGAAGCCGTAGAGCGGCGGCAGCACCAGCACGACCGCCGCGGCCCACACCGCGAACACCGTGAGGTAGCGGGTCTGCCAGCGCTCAAGGTCGAACGCGGTGCCGCGGGCAGCGAGCATCCGCAGCTGAAGCACCGCGGTGACCACCAGATTGACCAGCAGCACCAGGTTGAGCCCGAGGGCGACGATTCGGTTGGGCGTGAACCCGAAGTCGCCGACGCGGGCGATGAGCTGCGCGAGCACGATCACGTCGAGTACGAGGGCCGCAACGACCGCGACCAAGCGCACGACATCCGAGAACCGGGATGCCCGTCCCGGCTGCCGCGCGGAGATGCCGTAGACCACGAGCCCCAGCACCACCAGCAGAAGCACGTCGAAGCCAGCGAGCAGGTCGCGGTTGAACTCGCCACGGATGCCGACCGCGATATAGCTCACGACCGCCCCCACGAGCATGAGGGCGAACAGCGGCGTGAAGATCATGGTGAGCACCGGAGCGAGGTTCTCGATGATGCTCTTCTTCGACTCGACCAGCCATGCCGCGACGATGACGGCTCCCGCTGCTCCCGACGGCAGCACCCACAACCACACCTGCTCGATGGCGCCGGGCGCGATCGGCGAGAGCACGAGCGTCGTGAGGCCCAGCAGCACCGCGCCGCCGAGGGCGATGAGGGCGTAGTAGATGGCCCACTCCCCCGTGAAGCGGATGAAGTCCATGCGCCGAGCAGACGATCTCACCTCCCCGGCGACGTACGCCACTCCCACGACGAACCACAGCAGCACGGGCAGATGCAGCGCCGTGAGCGTGAGGGTCTGCGCGTTCGCCGTGAACGGGAACAGGTTCACCGCGAGCGCGAGGGCGAGCGTGACGCCGCCGAGTACCAGCGCCACGCGGGGGCGGACGCGCCGCTCGAACGCGAAGTAGGCGGCGAGCAGCGGAAGCACGAAAAGCCCGAGGTTGAGGAGGAACCATCCGGGCATGCGGTACGGCACATCCGCTGCCAGTCGGGCGATCTGGATGACGACTGCCGCACCGATCGCGAAGCCGAGCATGAGCGGAACCGAGCCGCCGCGGGCGGTGTCATCGCGTGCGACGACGAGCTGCTTCCACAGGCGGTCGCTGTGCTCGCGGGCGAACTCGGCCGTGATGCGATTGACCTCGCCGAGCCGGCGCACGGCCACGAGGAATGCCTCCTCGTCGCTGAGCCCGGTGGCGACCAGGTCGTCGGACTGCTCGCGCAGGTGGGCCTCGAGTTCGTCGGCATCCTCGGGTGTCACGGCCCCACCTCTGAGTATTGCGGTGCGCCATTCGGCGATGCGGGTGTCGAGCACGCTCATGATCAGGCCTCTCCGGTTGCGACGGTCATGCCCCAGAGACCGCCGAGGGTGCGGTTGGCGGTGTCCCACTGGCGGCGCTGGTCGGCGAGCTCGGCGCGGCCCGACTCGGTGATGTGGTAGTTGCGGCGCTTGCGTCCGGTGTCGGATGCGCCCCATTCGGCACGCACGTGCCCCGACTTCTCGAGGCGGTGCAGCAGCGGGTAGAGCATGCCGTCGCTCCACTCCAGCTCGCCGTCGGAGAGCTCGCGCACCCGCTTGACGATCGCGTAGCCGTAGCTGGGACCCTCCACGAGGATCGCGAGCACGAGGGGTGTGGCGAGTGCCGCCACCAGGTCTTTGTCGATGGGCATTGGGTACCTCCTACCTCGTAGCACTATACATAGTAGTGCGAGGTATGGCTAGGAGTGCGCAGGCGGCGTGACCATCGTCGAGTCGGGCCGAATGGTTGACGAAGGCACCCCTCAACCCACCACATGCCCCGACTCGACGCAGGGCCTCACGCTGTGGCGGCAGTCACAGCCCCACCTCCAGCACCACAACCCCCGGGAAGATCGCGAACAGGATCGTGACCGGCAGGATGAGGAACACCAGCGGGAACAGCATCGCGATCTCCTTGCGGCCGGCGGTCTCGAGCAGCTGACGCTTGAAGTCGTCGCGGGAGTCCTGCGCCTGGGCGCGCAGCACCTCCGCGAGCGGGGTGCCGCGGTCGAGCGCGCCGACGATCTGCTCGACGCAGCGGGTGAGGGGCGGCAGCCGCAGCTCGCGCGATAGGGCGGTCAGTGTCTCTCCGAAGGGAAGTCCCGTGCCGACGGCGGTCACGACGGACGACAACTCGCGGGAGAGGTCACCGACACCGATGCGGGATACCCGGCGCAGCGCATCCACGATGCCCTCGCCGGCCGACAGGCTCAGGGTGAGGAATTCGAGGATGACGGGGAACTCCTCGGCGAGGCGCGCGAGGCGGCGGGTTGCTGCGCGCTGGAGGAGGTAGTCGCGCAGGAATACTCCCCCGATTCCGAGCACGGCGGCGATCGCAAAGGCGAACGGCGTGCGCACCACGAGCGCCACGGCCGTGCCCACCGCGAGTCCGACGAGGCCGAAGATCAGCTGCTGGGAGCGGAAACGCTCCACAGACAGCGCCGAACCCGACTGACGCAAACGAATGGCGATCAGGTCGGAGCCGCCCAAGAGCACCCCGAGCAGCTGGCGTGCACGGGCGGCCGAGGGCTCGATGAGAAGTCCGATGACCGAAAGCGGACCGGGCGGCGCGGGGGCGAGGAGTTCGCGGGCGCCGGGCGAGACATCCTGAAGGTAAGGGGCGACGCGGCGCGCGAGGCGCGGACGGCTGAGGCGCGGGGTCGCGCTCGCGATCGACCAGAGGCCGACGCCCAGCGTCACACCGGCGACGAGCGCCCACGCGAGCGAGCCGCTCACGCGAACCACCGGCGTTCCTCGGGCATGCGGCCGAGCCTGATCATCACGCGGTAGGCGATCACCGAGACGAGCAAACCCGAGACAATGAGCACGACGCCCGCGGGCGAGTTGTAGGCAGCGGCCGCCTCGGGTCGTGTCGCCAACAGCAGGAGCACCACCCACGGCGCGGCAACCCCGAGGCGTGCCGCATTGACGACCCACGACTGGCGAGCGAGCACCTCCGATCGGATCGCCGCCTCCTGGCGGAGGTAACCGCTGAGGTTGCGCAGCACCGTTGTCAGCTCGGTGCCGCCGACCTCGCGAGACATCCGCACGGTCTCGACGATGCGGTCGGCGACCGGGTCGGCGAGCCTCGCCTTGAGCTCGTCGAGGGCGAGCGCGAAGTTGCCGGTGGTTCGGTAGGTGAGGGCGAGTTCTGAGAACGCCGAGCGCGTCAGATCCGGGCCGACCCCGGCGAGGCCCACCATCGCGTCCGGAAGCGACGAGCCCGCCCGCACCGACGACACCAACTGGTCGACGAGATCGGGCCAGACCACACGCGTCGCCTGCCGCCGCGTCCGCGCGCGCCAGCCGATCGCGAGCGCCGGTCCTGTCGCCGCGAGGATGCCCGCGGCCGTCGCCACGACAACCACCCCGGTGAGGGCGAGCACGACCGCGAACCCGACCACGCCGAGCAGCGCCGACACCACGACTACGACTGCCGGGCTGACTCGGTGCAGCCCCGCCTGCACCAGCCGCTCCCGCACGCCGGCGAGCTGCGGGCGCCGGATGCCACGTCCCTCCCCCCGTGGCCACAACCCGGGTGACAGCACCAGCAGCAGCCCGCCGCCGAGCATCAGCCCCACCAACGCGGTCACCGCCGACTCCCCAGCACCAGCGCCGGGTCCAGCCCGGCCGCCGCGAACTTCGTCGTGCGCGACGGGTATCCCCCGGTGTGCTCGAGCGACCCGTGCTCGAGCGTGAAGATCGGGCTCGCCTCGATTACCCCCGACGTGACCTGCCCGGTCGGCGCCAGGATCTCCACCACCCGCCGCCGCCCGCCACGTACCAACTCGCAGTGCACGACCACGTCGATGGATGACGCGACAGTCGGCACCACGAACGCCGAGTCGATGTTGCGCCCCGCCAGCAGGGGCAGCGTGCAGAGCTTCGTGAGGGCATCCCGGGCGTTGTTGGCGTGGATGCTCGACATACCGGGCAACCCACTGTTGAGCGCGATGAGGAGGTCGAGGGACTCGGCTTCGCGCACCTCGCCGACCACGAGTCGGTCGGGGCGCATCCGCAGGGCCTCTTTCACGAGGCGGCGCAGGGTGATCTCGCCGGTGCCCTCGAGGCTGGGCTGCCGGCACTGCAGCGCGACCGAGTCGCGGCCGAGCACGACCAGTTCGAACGTCTCCTCCACGGTGATGATGCGCTCGGTCGGCCGACCCGACGCCAGCAGCGCCGAGAGCATCGTGGTCTTGCCGCTCTGCGTCGCGCCCGACACGAGGATGTTCTGGTTGGCGAGCACGCACATCCGCAGAAACTCGGCCGCCTGCTGCGTGAGGCTGCCGAGGCCCACGAGCGCCGACAGGTCGCGGATGCGCGTGCTGAACTTGCGCACGTTGACCGCCCAGTGGCGGCGCGTCACGTCCGGGATCGCGACGTGCAGGCGCGAACCGTCCGGCAGCGAGGCGTCGACGAACGGGGAACTCAGGTCGACGCGACGGCCCGAGCTTTGAAGCATCCGCTCGACCAGGTCGCGCACCTGGCCGTCAGTCAGCCGGATGCCCGTGGCCTCACTCACCCCGCCGCGCGCAACGAAGACGGCATCGGGTGCGTTGATCCAGAGTTCCTCGATGTCGGGATCGTCGAGCAGGGGTTGGAGCGCGCCGAAACCCGTCAGCGTCGCGATGACCTGGGCCGTGGCATCCGTCTCGTCGTCGAGCAGCGGCAGCGACCCGCCGAGCGCGCGCTCGCTGTAGCGGCGCACCTCCTCGCGCACGTAGCGGTCGGCGAGCTCGGGCGACAGGTCGACACCCTCGCGGCGCACCCGCTCGCGCACGCGGTCAGCGATGGAGGCTAGGGCGGTGGACATGCCGCCATTCTCGGGGCGACCGCCCGGTCATGGTGCCGAGTTGTCCACACGTGCCTCGCACGTCAATCGATCGCTATTGGACAGCTCCAAGTGTCCATATTTGGCCTGTGTCGCATTCCTTCCAACGAAGCTCGGTCCAGTCTTGGCTTCCAAGAAATGCTGGACCAGAGGAAATCGTTATGTCCGAGTCTTCGAACTGGACCTGGACGGAGTACGCGTCGAGCGCTGTCCATGTGGCCGTACCCGAATACCTATCCGGCGCTGAGACATCGAGGCAGGGGTGCCCAGCGTCATCAGCGCGCGTAACGCCCTGGGGGAAGTCCGTAACCTGGGCGCGATCATGGTCTTGGAGGGTGATTGCCGTAGTAGGGAAGGTTTGACCGCCCTGCCATCGTGCCGGAGTTTGGAAGCTTGGGCGAGCCGACGCAACACATCCTGCGGTTGGTATCACCAGCAATGTCGATGCAACCGCCACGCTTATGAAACGCAAGCCAGTGTTCATGAAGCGCTCACTCGATCCGCACTCAGCGACTTCGGAGCCCACCCCGTCATCGAGGTGCTGCGTGACATCACAGTTCGACCCAGGCTCCCAGCGACTCGAGCTCGGCCCCCCTGAGGAATGCCTCAATCAGCTCCCAAGCCGACTGGAGGCTAACGCCCGCCCACGAGTCGAACGTTGCCTCTTCATGGAGAATGGGGACCGTGATCGCTCCTGAAGGGTTCTTCCCCCAACCCGTAAGGATCGCGACATCGTCAGCGCTCCTAAATGCCTGAACAACAGCCTCGGACCCTCGAAATCCGAGTGAGAGCACCGGAAATTCCCGAGCTAGGCGCCTGACCTCCAAGTAGCCAGCACCGCGTGCTTCCAGTTCCGCTAGCCGCGATCTCAGAACCCCAGCGGCGGATCTCGTTTCCATCGGATCAAAACGTCCGGAGTCCGGTGAGGTAGCCGCCCACACGGCGTCAATGCTGCCGTCGCCCTCCCGCATCTCATCCATAGGAGTCATCCTTTCGGTTCGTTCGACCCGCCCAGTCGCACTAGTTCGCGATTGGAATCCTCGACTGTCGAACCTCCAGGGAGTCGTACCCGTTCCTCTCCAAAAGGTCGGTAGCGACTTGGAGTCCGCGACTCTCGGAACTTGGACCATATCGGACCTTCACCAGGGGTAGCGGCTCAGAGCCGTCACTCGCCCACTTCGAGTCTCCGTCGCGATTCGCTGCGACGCCGACGTAAGGCACAAGTCTGCCGTCTCGCACTCGGTAGTTCTCAACATTGCCAGCGTATTTCTTCCCACAAACGAATCGCACTTCTCGCTCGTCGACGAACGCCGGGTGCTTTAGGAGCGCCGCGGCGTGCAGCATCATGCTTCGCGCACTCATCACATCGTCTTCCCAGTTTCCCGGGCCGAAAGTTCCCTCGGGCAGTCCCCCAGACTTCTGTTGAGCCGTTTGAACCGCGAACTTCACGACACGAACGGCCAGCTGAAGTTGCTGGCTCTCCTCGTAAATGACCCGTGCCCACTGAGGTTCAATTGAAGGCATGGTTGGGTCATCCGAGCCAAGCACCACGTCGAATCTCTCAACTGCGGGTTCAACTGAACTTAGGTTAAGTATCGACAGAGGAACTCCCATATCGATGCCGAGGGAGAAGCCGTCAGTGCCAGCGTAGTTCCGCCATTGGCTAAGCAGGTCTTCGTCCAGGCTCGCTGACAGTACGAAGAGGCCAGCCGCGGCAAATTCAGCGAACTCGAAGTTGAGGACGTGTTGAGCGAACTCAACACACGTGAGGGATAGGTTTCCCTTGTCAGCCAGCCGCCAAACATCCTTGATGATTTCCTCGCCGTATCGCACCTCGGACGTATCGTTCAGCGCAAGCGATGCGGTGGCCCATAGCTGGTGGCTCTGCACAATGCCTAGGAATCCCTGTGCGTCCGTGTAGTGCCATGCGACGCCGGACTCCTCGGGGGCGATCGGGTATTGCCCGCCCTCCACGGGCTCGAGCAGCGCCGCAGCATCAAGAGTCGGCTTGTCCATCGCATAACACTATTCCCGGAAAGCTGCTCAACTTATCCACAGTTGGTCCGCTACGAGAATCCGCACGACAGCACTGCCGCGTTGTGAACGGAAGGAGCACGGTCTCGACCTCCAGCTAGCCACGTTCGCGGATCGACGACCGGCAAGAAGCCAGGGCAATCCCGAGATGTCGCGGCCCATCTTGGATGGCGGGGCCAATTCCCATGGCATCTCCACAAGATGGCACGTCAGGTCGAACTCACCCCCGAGCAGCCACGATTGTTGTCCAACAATCGCTCGGGCCGACAAGTGCGCCAGGCAACGAAGAGCTGCCCGCGGATGCTGCGCACTTCGGACGAACGCGACAGGATGGGCGCATGGAACGCGTACAGGGAGTGGGCGGGTACTTCTTTCGGGCGAAGGATCCGCCGGCGCTCGCCGAGTGGTACCGCACTCACCTGGGTCTCGACACCGACGAGTTCGGGCTGTGGAACCCGGCCGCGGGGCCGACGGTCTTCGCCGCCTTCGACTCGGACACCGACTACTTCGGGTCGATGGCGCAGCAGACGATGCTGAACTTCCGCGTTGAGAATCTCGCCGCGATGCTCACCCAGTTGCGTGACCTCGGCGCCGACGTCGCGGAAGAGACGCAGCAGATGGATGGTGTCGGCAGCTTCGGCTGGGTGACCGACCCCGAGGGCAACCGCGTCGAGCTCTGGCAGCCCAGCTAGCGCATCCCTACTTCGCGGCCGCAGCCTTCCGCGCGGCGAACTGCTTGGTCAGACGCAGGTAGCGCTGCAACCGGCGCAGGGGAACGCCGCGGGGCCAGTCGTCGCTGCGGAAGTAGGCATCCGTGCCCCCATCGACGAAGACGACCGAGCCGGCCATGAAGTCGGCCGCCGGGCTCAGCATGAAGATCACCCAGTCGGCGATGTGATCGGCGGTGCCGTAGGTGCCGGTCGGGATCGGGAACGCCTCGATCGCGCCACGCTGCTCCGGGTTGTCGAGCTGAGCCTGCAGCAGCGGGGTGAGGATCGCCCCCGGCGCGATCGCATTGAGTCGGATGCCCGCCCCAGCCCACTCGGGCGTGACCGCCGCGCGACGCAGCCAGCGGCTCAGCGCGATCTTGGACGTTCCGTACATGAGCGACGGCGCGTTCTTGCCGAAGCGGCCCATGATGCGCTCGGCCTTCGCCGCGTTGCCGTCGAGCAGCGCGCGAATCGCGGAACCGGGAATCAGCGGCGTGGTCGTCGTCGAGTTCGACGAGAACACGACAACCTTCGCCGATGCCGTCGCGGCGAGCGCCGGACGCCACGCCTGCAGCAGCTCGACGGCACCGAGGTAGTTGATCTCGGCCAACGCTCGCGTGCGACCCGGGCCAGGCCCGATCCCGGCCGCGAGCACGGCACCGTGGAGCTTGCCGCCCGACTGGTGCAGCACCTCCGATGCGGCAAGCGCACGCCCCTGCGGCTTCGACAGGTCGGCGATGATGTCGGCGCCACGCAGGTCGACACCGATGACGGTGTGGCCGTGCTCGCGCAGACGATCGGCGGTGGCTTTGCCCATTCCCGAGGCGGATCCGGTGACGGCGTAGATGCTCATGAAGCCGAGATTAGGGATGCCGCCGCGCACGCCACAGGGCCGGAAGTCCCCCGGCGGCCGGCGTTCGCGGCCCGGCTAGCGGCTTGGAGTTAGCGGCCGCCCTGACGCGGCTCGGTGCCTCCGCCGACGGAACCGCCGGTGATGCTCGAGAACGCGCTCGACCCGGGAATGCCCAGGCCGGCACCGCCAATCAGCATGCCGACGACGACACCCGCGATCAGGGCTACCGCCGCCGCGATGAGGATCGCCGCGATCGTGTAGTGCCGCTGGACCGTGGACTCGTATGCTGCGCGAACCGATGCCATGCCTACAGGCTAGCGCGGCGTGGGTCGCCTGTCGCGGGAGAATCCGGCGCGGGCGCGGCCCGCCGCGAACAGTCCGTAGAGCGGAGCGGCGAGCAGCAGCATCCCGAGCAGGGCACCGAAGGTGGTGAAGACGATCGTCGTGAACGCGGTCACGGCGATCGCCACACCGAGCAGCACGAGCCACACGCGCGCCCCGGTGAGGGCGAACCCGACCGCCGAGACGACCATCAGGGAGAACCGCAAGGTGGGTTCCCAGATGGTCAGCGGCAGCGGGGATCCCACGACTGACACGGCGATCGCGAGCAGCATGAGCGCGACCCAGGTGCCGAGCAACAGCCAGTTGTGTTTCGGGGGCAGACGGGTTGCGGATGCCGCGGCATCCGTCGCGCTGAGGGTGGCGAGCAGCACGTTGCGCGCCTCGGTCGCCCGCACGAATCGCGCCTGAGCCAGCGCCTGCTCACGCATCGCCTCCCCGGACAGCCGATCGGGGTGCGACTCGCGCGCGAGTCGCCGGTACGCCCGCTCGATCTGCTGCCGGGACGCCCCGATCGGCACGCCGAGTTCGGCGGCAGCGTCGTCGGGGGTCATCACGCCAGCGTACGCCGGGCGGCTACAATCGAGCTGCCAGCGGGAGTGGTGAAATTGGCAGACACGCAGGATTTAGGTTCCTGTGCTTTCGAGCGTGCGGGTTCAAGTCCCGCCTTCCGCACCGGATAGCTTCGCCCACCGGGCGAAGATGGCCGGTCCGATGGCGGGCGAGAACCGCACCGGGGCCCCCGCCGCGCCGGTTCCGGCGCACGGCGCAGCCGTGGGACGGCCGTGCCGGTGGGGCGGGTTCAAGTCCCGCCTTCCGCACCGCACCTGCATGCAATTCGCTGCCGGAGGGCAGGCAGGGGCTCAGTAGACTTCAACCATGACAACTGCCATTGCGCTCGACCGGGCAGCCATTGCTCGGGCCTGCCGCACGCAGGGTGTCAGTCGTCTTGCGATTTTTGGATCCGCCACGTCCCCGCGTTTCGACGCCGAGCGCAGCGATGTGGATTTTCTCGTCGAGTTCACCCCCGGTTCCAGTGACGCTTTCGGTGCTTATTTCGGCCTCAAGGAAGACCTCGAAGGTTTGCTCGGTCGACCGGTGGACTTGCTGATGGCGAACGCTGTCCGAAACCCGCACTTCGCTGCGTCGGCAGCGATCGGGGCTGAAGAAGTCTATGCAGCCTGATTCCGCTGCTGGGTGATCGCCGTACCCAGCCACCCCCACCCGCGACCTAGTACCCTGTCAAGAACGCCCGCGACGACTGGAGTTCGACTTGCTGCCTGCCGCCCTCATCCCCTGGCTCGATCCCGAGAACCTGATCGCGGGCTTCGGTGCCTTCGCGCTGCTGGGCGTGTGCCTCATCGTCTTCGCCGAGACGGGGCTGCTGTTCGGATTCCTTTTCCCCGGCGACACGCTTCTCATCATCACGGGCCTGCTCACGTTCCAGGGCGTCATCGACATCTGGATCCTGTGGGTGTGCCTGGCGATCAGCCTCGCCGCGTTCCTCGGCGGTGAAGTCGGCTACCTGATCGGCCATAAGGCGGGCCCGAGAATCTTCGAGCGCAAGGAGTCCGGCTTCTTCAGCATCGAGAACGTCAGGCGCACCAACGGCTTCTTCGAGCGCTTCGGCGGCCTGGCCGTCATCGTCGCCCGGTTCGTGCCCATCGTGCGCACGTTCGCTCCGGTCGCGGCGGGCGTCGGCCACATGAACTACCGCAAGTACTCGCTCTACAACGCGGCCGGCGCGATTCTGTGGGGCTCGGGTCTCACCTTCGCCGGCTACCTGCTGGGCTACATCCCGCCGCTGAGCGACTTCGTGACCAAGTACATCGACCTGATCCTGCTGGGCGCGGTCGCCCTCGCCGTGATCCCCACGATCTACCACTACATCCAGTCGAGCATCAAGGCGCGCAAGAAGCGCAACGCCCAGCTGATGGATGACGACACGGTTCAGGAGCTCGTGCTGCACCCCGAGGACTTCGACAAGAAGCCCGAGTAGCCTCGGCCCGGATCAGCCCGGGAAGCGCGACCTGATCGCGTCGATTCCCTGCTGCGCGCCGCGGCGCACGTCGATCTCCGGGTCTTTGAGGAGCGGGCGGATGTCGTCCACCGTCTCGGCCGTACCCAGAACCCCGAGGGCCCTGGCCGCTGCTGCGCGCACCCGCGGGGTCTCGTCGCCGAGCATCCCGACCAGGATCGGGGCCACGTCGAGGCCGCGAGCCGCAGCGACCCGGGCGGCCATCTCGCGCACCCGCCACGCCTGGTTGTGCAGCGCTGCGGTCACGGCGATGACGGCGCTGTCGTTCCAGACGTAGAGCAGGGCGCGAGTGCCCCAGAGCTCGGGCCAGTAGAGCACGGGAGCCCCGTCGAGGATTCCGCGAGCGTGCTCGCCGCCGACCACGAGCAGGAACTCCTCGCCCTCGTTGTTGCCCGCGATGAGCGACAGGGCGCGCAGCACCACGGTCGGCTCGCCGAGTTCGGCAACCGCCTGGGCGATGCGCTGTTCAATGGGCAGGTCAACGGGTACGTCTGGCACGGGAACAACCCTACGGGGCGCTCACCCAGATCGAGGCCAGCGCCTCCTCGCCGAGCTGCCCGCGACGCTCGGCCGATACGACAGCATCGAGCACGATTCCCTCGGCCGCGAGATGACGCAGCAGCAGCGGGTCACGGTCGCTGATGCGCACCACCCGTCCACCGGATGCCGCCTCCGCGAGCACCACCGCCTCCGGCAGCACCAGGGTGCCGTCCGCCGCGGGGATCGGGTCACCGTGGGGGTCGCGCGCGGGACGCCCGAGCTCCTCGTCGATGCCGTCGAGCAGCCGGTCGCTCATCGCGTGCTCGAGCACTTCGGCCTCGTCGTGCACCTCGTCCCACCGGTAGCCGAAGCGTTCGACCAGCCACGTCTCGATGAGGCGGTGGCGCCGCACCATCGTCAGCGCGAGAGTGCGTCCCCGCTCGGTGAGCTCGATCGCCCCGTACGGCTCGTGGTGGGCGAGCCCCTGGGCGGTGAGCTTCTTCACCATCTCCGTGACCGACGACGCGGCCAGCCCCAGCCGCGCCGCGAGCGCGTTCGTGGTGATCGGCTGGCTCTGCCACTCCGTGTGCGCGTAGATGACCTTGACGTAGTCCTCCATCGCCGTCGGTGTCGAGCCGGGCATCAGCCGCCCGCGATCACGAGCACGATGAGCAGCACATTGAGCACGGTGATGAGCGCGGCAGCCGCCCAGCCGGCGACGCGCAGCCAGGGAGCGTTCACGAACTCGCCCATCTCCTTGCGCGAGCTCGCCAGCCACACCAGCGGGATCAGCGCGAACGGGATGCCGAAGCTCAGCACCACCTGGCTGAGCACGAGTGCGCGGGTCGGGTCGAAGCCGATCGCGAGAATCACCAGGGCGGGCACGAGGGTGATCGCGCGCCGCAGCAGCAGCGGAACCCGCACCTTGAGCAGGCCGCCCATGATCGCCGAGCCCGCGTAGGTTCCCACACTCGTCGAGGCCAGGCCCGACGCGAGCAGTCCGATTGCGAAGATCACGCCGACGGCCGGCCCGAGCGTCGCGACGACGGCGGCGTGCGCACCGTCGATCGTGTCGGTGCCCTCGATGCCCCTGAGCGCGGATGCCGCGAGCAGAAGCATCGAGATGTTCACCGCTCCCGCCACGAACAACGCCCCGCCGACATCCCACCGGGTGGCCCGCAGCAGGTGGCGGATTCGCACCGGATCTCCCGTGACCCCGTGCCGGTCGCGGGTGAGGGCCGAGTGCAGGTAGATGACGTGCGGCATGACCGTCGCGCCGAGCATGCTGGTGGCGAGCAGCACCGAGTCGGTGCCCTCGAAGCGCGGCACGATGCCGGCGAGTGCCTGACCGCCGTCGACCCCGGAGAAGAACAGCCCGGTGACGAAACCGACCACGATCACTGCCAGCAGCGTGACGATGATCACCTCGAAGGTGCGCTGCCCTCGCCGAGATTGCACTGTGAGCAGGGCCATGGAGGCGAGCCCCACGATGATGCCCCCGACAATGAGCGGCAGGCCGAACAGCAGATTGAGGGCGATCGCGCCGCCGAGCACCTCGGCGATGTCGGTGGCTGCGGCGACGAGCTCGGCCTGGATCCAGTATGCCCGGCGGGGGCCGGTCTTGAGCCGCTCCCCCAGGATCTCCGGCAGGCTCTGGCCGGTGACGATGCCCAGTTTCGCGGACTGGTACTGCACGATCACCGCGATCGCGTTGGCGACGATGAGCACCCAGAGCAGCAGGTAGCCGTAGCGGGCTCCGGCGGTGAGGTTGGCCGCGACGTTGCCGGGATCGACGTAGGCGATGGCCGCCACGAATGCCGGGCCGAGTAATGCCAGCGGCACTCGCACGCGCGCGGCACCGGGCTTGACCAGCCCCGACCCTGGGGATTTCGGCATACCGAAACTATAGCTCCGCACGACCGATGGGACCAAGGTCACTCGCGCACACCGGAGTGACCCGCCATGCTCGATGCATGAGCGTTATCGAACAGTCGAAGCTGGCCATCATCGGCGCCGGAGCGGTGGGCACCTCGCTCGCCTACGCGGCGATGATCCGTGAGTCCGCGCGGGAGATCGCGCTGTACGACATCCGCACCGAGAAGGTCGCGGCCGAGGTGCTCGACCTCGCGCACGGCTCTCAGTTCACGGGCGTCTCGCGCATCCAGGGCTCCGATGACCTGGATGTCGTGCAGGGCTCGAACGTCGTGGTCATCACCGCGGGGGCCAAGCAGCACCCCGGTCAGTCGAGACTCGACCTGGCGGCCGACAACGTCGCCATCCTGCGCGACCTCATGCCGAAGCTGCTCGACCGCGCACCCGAGGCCGTCTACATCCTCGTGTCCAACCCCTGCGACGTGCTCGCCGTGGCCGCCCAGCGCATCACCGGCCTGCCGACATCGCAGATCTTCGCCTCCGGCACCGTGCTCGACTCGTCGCGGCTGCGGTGGTTGCTCTCGGAGCGGGTCGGTGTCGCGACATCCAGCGTGCACGCCATGATCGTCGGGGAGCACGGCGACTCCGAGTTCCCGCTGTGGTCGCAGGCGCGGATCGGGCCCGTGCCGATTCTCGAGTGGGAGCTCGAGTCGGGGCGGCCACTGGACGCAAGCGAGCTCGCGGCGATCGCGGAGGACGTCAAGACTGCGGCCTACCGGGTGATCGCCGGCAAGGGTGCGACCAACTTCGCCATCGGACTCTCAGGCGCGCGCATCGTGGAGGCCATCCTGCGCGACGAGGGTCGCGTTCTGCCGGTCAGCTCGGTGCTCGACGACTACCGCGGAATCTCGGGCGTGGCCCTCTCGGTGCCGAGCATCGTCGACGCGCGCGGGGTGGCTCGGCTCATCGACGTGCCCTACTCGGTCGACGAGATGCGGATGCTCGAGGCCTCCGCCGCGACCCTGCGCTCGTCACTGGCGAGTCTGGGGTTCTGAGCCGGGGCTTCTGACTCGGGGCCCTGACGCGGCCGGTCAGGAGTCGAGGAGGATCTCGCGGGTCGCCCCGATCAGCGCGCTGAACGCACGCTGACGGTGGCTGATCGCGTTCTTCTCTTCGGGGCGCAACTCGGCGGAACTCACGCTCAGTCCGGCCGGCTTGAACACCGGGTCGTATCCAAAACCGTTCGGCCCGGCGGTCTCGAACAGCACGGAGCCTGGCCAGGTGCCACGCTCCACGAACTCGCGGTCCCCGATCACGAGGGCCGCGGCGCAGACGAACTGCGCCGCCCGGTTGGGTTCGGCCCCGAGATTCTTGAGCAGCAGCGCGACGTTGTCCGCGTCGTCCCGAGTGCCGGCATAGCGAGCCGAGTGGATGCCCGGGGCTCCCCCGAGCGCGTCGACGCAGATGCCCGAGTCGTCGGCGAGCGCCGGAAGTCCGGTGTGAGCGGATGCCGCGCGCGCCTTGATCAGCGCATTCTCCTCGAACGTCTCGCCGTCCTCGACCGGCTCGGGTCCGTCGTAGGCGACCAACTCGATGCCCTCGAGTGCCGGACCCAGAATGGTACGCAGCTCGGTCACCTTGTGCGCGTTGTGGGTGGCGAGAACGACCCTGATCATGCCAGCGCCGCCACCTGCAGCGCCGTGAGGTCGGCCGCTCCCCCGAGGGCGAGGTCGAGCAGGCTGTCGAGCTCGCGACGGTCGAAGGGCGCGCCCTCGGCGGTGCCCTGCACCTCGACGAACAGGCCACGGCCGGTGACGACTACGTTCATGTCGGTCTCGGCGCGGGAGTCCTCCGTGTAGGCCAGGTCGAGCATCGGCTCGCCGTCGATGATGCCGACGCTGACGGCGGCGACCGAGTCGTGCAGGGCCTTGGCGTTCTTGCCGATGAAGTTGTGGTCGCGGCCCCACTCAATCGCGTCGGCGAGTGCAACATAGGCTCCCGTGATCGCCGCGGTGCGGGTGCCGCCGTCGGCCTGCAGTACGTCGCAGTCGATCACGATGGTGTTCTCGCCGAGCGCCTTGGTGTCGATGATCGCGCGCAGGCTGCGGCCGATCAGTCGCGAGATCTCGTGCGTGCGGCCACCGACTTTGCCCTTGACCGACTCGCGATCCATGCGGTCGTTCGTGGAGCGCGGCAGCATGCCGTACTCCGCAGTGACCCAGCCCTTGCCCTTGCCGGTCAGCCAGCGCGGAACCCCGTTGGTGAAGCTCGCCGTGCACAGCACCTTGGTGCGCCCGAAGGAGATGAGCGCCGAACCTTCTGCCTGCTCGCTCCAGCCTCGCTCGATGGTCACGGGTCGCAGCTGGGTGTTCTCACGGCCGTCGGCTCGGGTCATGGTCTTCTCTCGTGGTTGGGGCGGGGTCAGGGGCTTGTGTCAGGGGCTGGTGGCGGCGATCGCCGCGCGGAACACCTCGGCGCGGTGCGCGAAGTCCCGGTAGATACCGTAGCTGGGCGCGGCGGGCGAGAGCAGCACGGTGCCGCCGGGGGCGGCGAGCCGACGCGCGCGGGTGACAGCGTCGAGCATGTCCTCGGCCATTTCGCTCGGGATGCCCGTGCTCGCGATCACGTCGAGGATGCGCGAACCGCTGGGCGGCAGGCCCACAACGGCAGTGACCGGATGTCCGGCGAGATGCTCGGCGAGGGGCGAGTAGTCCACCCCCCGATCCTGACCGCCCACGATCAGCACCACACCCTCGGAGCCGAAGGCCTTCAGCGCCTCGATCGCCGCAAACGGGCTCGTTGAGAGGGAGTCATCCACGAAGGTCACACCCGAGGGGTCGGCGATCGGCTCGAGGCGATGCTCGAGCGGGGTGAAGCTCTGCAGCGCGGCGAGGGCGAGCTCCGGGTCGATGGTGACGCCGCCGGCCTCCACGGCCGCGAGTGCCAGGGCCGCATTGACCGCGTTGTGCCGGCCCCGCACAGGCAGGGCGGATGCGCGCACGATCGGTTCGCCGTGGTGCACGATCCACTCGGCTCCGTCGAGCATCGCGAGACCCCAGGCGGCGCCCGGCCCGACCGGCTCGAACGTGACACCGTGCCGCTCGACCTCGGCCACCAGTCGGGCGTCCTCGGCGTTGACGATCACCCGACGCGGGCCGTGCGCGAGGATGTTGAGCTTGTCGTCGTAGTACTGCTGCTCGGACCCGTGCCAATCGAGGTGCTCGGGGAACAGGGCCGTGAGCACGACGACGTCCGGTGAGACGGTCAGGGACTGGGCCTGGTAGCTGGAGAGCTCGACGATGGTGCGGGCGGCGCCCGGCAACCCGAGCAGGGGCACTCCGATGTTGCCTGCGAGCGTGGCATCCATCCCGTGGGCGAGAGTCAGGTGGTGGGTGAGTGCGGACGTGGTGCTCTTGCCCTTGCTCCCGGTTACACCGGTGGTGGTCGCGAAGTTCTCGGCCATCCACAGGTCGGTGCCGCTCGTGATCGGCACTCCGGCCGCGATCGCAGCGGCGACGAACGGATGCCGCGGGCTGAACCCCGGCGACTTGACGATCACATCGACGCTGCCCGCCACCGAGCCGAAGTCGGGCGCGATGAGCACCTGGCCCCAGCGTTCGGCGAACCGCTTCGAGCTCTCCGACTCGCGGTCGTCGACGGCGGTGAAGGCGATGCCGCGAGCCGCGAGCGCCTCGGCGACCGCAGCTCCTTCGCGCCCGGTCCCGAGCACGAGTACTCGGCGACCGTCGAGATCAGATAAGCGCACGGCGCGCCCGTTCGTAGGGTTCGGGCAGCGGGTCGGCCTCGGCGTCGTCGAGCACGTGGTGCTCGAGATCGGCGCTGCCCTCACGAAGGGTTGGGATCTCCTGCAGCAGCGCGGCGACCACGGCCGAATCCGCCCAGTCACCGGTGCGGCTCACGATGCTCATCGCGACCGAGCACTCGGCCTCCTCGCCGACGCACTCGAACGGCTTGTGCGCCCCCAGACCCAGCAGCGCTCGATAGCCGGGCAGTTGGGTGGGGTCATCGAGCATGTCCTTGCCGATGATCGCGACCACCCGCTCGCGGGGCATGAAGGTTGCGAACACGAGGAAGACGAACCGGCACTTGTCACAGTCGCCGCACCAGCCCACGTGGTCGGCGCCCAGCCGGAACGCACGGTTGCAGCTGACAATCGATCCGTCGTACTTGGTCGTCGCCGCGAACCCTCGCGCGATCCGCAACTCGGAGAACGGACGCAGTAGGGAGAAGTACGCCTCGGTGAGACCGGCCTGCACGGCGACCACGTCGCGCAGGGCACGTTCAGCCTCGAGGCTCTTCGACCACTGGTGGTTCACCGGCTCGCCGTTCCAGACGAGCGTCGGGTCTGAGGCTGAGCTCTCGTTCGACATCACGACCGGCCCGAGCCCCAGCAGCCGCGACTGGATGAGCGCGATCAGCGAATTCATCGCCGTCACGGGCACGTGCCCGTTGAGCGCGCCGTCGTCATTGAGCTCGAGCAAGTGGCGATCGAGGGTGCGCGTCGCCGTGACCAACGGCAGTCCGCTCACGTCGGCGACCCGGCGGATGATGGCGTTCGCGTTGACGGCGAACTGCACAGGCGCGAGGCCCGCGGCCACCAATGACTCGACCGTGACCACGGAGTCCTTGCCGCCACCGATCGGAACGAGCGGTGCCCCGTCGGGCACGATCGCCGCGGCGAACGGCTCGGCGCCGCTGCTGCGCTCGATCCGGGGCTCGACGAGACCGGGCAGCGCTGCCCGGTAGGCGAACTCGGCGAGGCCGTGCTTGAGGGTCAGTGCGAGGTAGTCGAGTGCGGCATCCGTGAGCCCCGACACCGCCACGGTGTACAGCGGCGGCGCGGCTGCCTTGTAGTAGCTCAGGCCGAGCACGGCCCCGAGCAGCACCACGAGGGCGTCGACGCGCGGCCAGTCGACCCCAGCTGTATCCGGTGGGAGTGTGAAGGTGACGCGCTCGGTGAAGTGTTCGCTGGATGCGCCCACCAACGCGAAATCGAACTGCGCCTCACCCGTGGTGCGGTCCAGTCGCGCGTCGAGGTACCGGAACTCGGTGATGCTGTCGGGCTGGAAGGCCACGTGCTCCACCTCTTCTCCAGTGCCCAGCGGTGCCGCGGCACCCTCACGAGTTTAGCCGCTGGCAACGGTGCGGCTGCCCCTAGGCTTCTGAAGTATGAGCACCGCGCTGCTGACCGACCGCTACGAACTCACCATGCTCGATGCCGCCATGCGCAGTGGCACCTACGACCGGGAGTGCGTCTTCGAGGTGTTCTGCCGCAGACTCCCCGACGGTCGCCGATTCGGAATCGTGGGCGGCACCGGCCGTCTGCTCGAGCTGATCTCCGATTTCCGCTTCGGCGACGCCGAGCTCGCCTGGCTGCGCGACAACCACGTCGTCGGTGCCGACGCACTCGACTGGCTCGCCGCCTACAGCTTCGAGGGCTCCATCAGCGGGTACCGCGAGGGCGACGCCTACTTCCCAGGCTCCCCCATCCTCACGGTCGACGGCACCTTCGCGGAGGCCGTCATTCTGGAGACGCTCGTGCTGAGCGTGCTCAACTACGACTCGGCCGTCGCATCCGCTGCCGCCCGCATGGTGTCGGCAGCCGAGGGCCGGCCGTTGTCGGAGATGGGCTCGCGCCGCGCCAACGAGAGCGCCGCCGTCGCCGCCGCCCGTGCCGCCTACATCGCCGGCTTCGGCGCCACGAGCAACCTTGCGGCGGGGTCGCGCTGGGGCATCCCGACGATGGGAACCGCCGCCCACTCCTTTACGCTGCTGCACGACAGCGAGGAGGAGGCCTTCCGTGCCCAGGTGGATGCCCTCGGCCCCGGCACCACGCTGCTGGTGGACACCTACGACATCGAGCAGGGCGTCGCCCTCGCCGTGAAGGTCGCGGGGCCGGGCCTCGGCGCAGTGCGCATCGACTCGGGCGACCTGCCGACGGTGGTGGGCGAGGTTCGGCGCCAGCTCGACTCGCTCGGAGCCACGGGCACCAAGATCACCGTGACCAACGACCTCGACGAGTACACGATCGCGGCGCTGCGCGGTGCGCCCGTCGACTCGTTCGGAGTCGGGACGTCGGTCGTGACCGGCTCGGGGCATCCGGCCGCCGGGTTCGTCTACAAGCTGGTGGCCCACCGCGACTCGGCGGGAGAGTGGCTGTCGGCCGCCAAGCGCTCCGCGGCGAAGGCCACTGTCGGCGGCCGCAAGACCCCGGTGCGCACCCTGGAGCGCGGTCGCGCGGTCGCCGAGACCATCTACATCGGTCAGACTCCCCCGGCGGATGACGCCGCGCGCCCCCTGCAGGTGCAGCTCATCACGGCCGGCGCCGCCGAGCCGACGTATCTCGGGCCCGCGGGAACCACCCTCGCCCGCGAGCAGGCTGCCGCCGCTCTCGCCGAGCTGCCCGCTGACGCGCTGCGCCTCAGTCGCGGCGAACCCGCGATCCCGACCGTCTACGCGTAGCTACGTGAGCTTCTCGTAGATCTCCTTGCAGGTGGGGCACACCGGGAACTTCTCGGGATCGCGCCCGGGAACCCAGAGCTTGCCGCACAGCGCCCGAACGGGCTTGCCGGTGAGAGCGGATTCCATGATCGCGTTCTTCGGCGCGTAGTGGGAGAACCGCTCGTGGTCGCCCTCCTCGACGACCTCGCGCGTGAGGAGCTCTTCGAGCTCGCGATCGAGCGTGTCGAGCCCGCCGCCTCCGGTGGTGTCACTGTCAGCCATGGCTCGAGTCTAATTCTGCAGAGTGAAGGCGAGTAGCTCGGGCGCTCGGCGGTCGACCAGCCGTCCACCCCAGAACACCCCTCCGACGAGCGCGCCGACGCCGATGAGCAGTCCGGCGCCGAGGGCGGCGAAGTGCCAGACGGGAGACACCGTCTCGCCCAGGAACGCGAGGAACGCGACCGGGGCCGCGGAAAGAACCGTCACCGTGAACGAGAGGGACTGAACGACCGATCCCGTCGCTCCCGCGGCCTGCGGCTGAGCGAACGGGCTGTCACCGGGGTGCACGGCGGGATACGGGAACGCGGCCGAGATGACACTCGACACTCCCAGACCGAACAGCAGAACGCTCGCCGACAGCCCGATGAAGCCGGGCAGGGCGGCCCAGTTGCCGGACACCGCCGAGGTCACCACGCTGCCGATGAGCACGAGCGGAACCCCGATGCCCAGAGCGGGCACGAGCCGGCCCCAGCGGTCGGCGCGACCGGCAAGATTCGCCGACACGTGGGCCCAGAAGGCGGTGCTGTCGTGCGCAACATCGTTGTGCACCGTCCAGCCCAGGAACAAGCACATCACGGGCACCGGCAGCCAGGCCAGCAGGCCCAGGGGCACGCCGGCGATCAGCAGCGCGCCCACCATCACGATCGGCACCACGGGGATCACGGCGAGGCCCACCCGGTAACGCGCGTCACGACTCCAGTAGCTGAGGCTACGTGCGGCGACCGCGCCAGTCGGCGTGGTGGGCACGCGTTCGAACCAGCCCAGACCCGTGTAGGAGCGGGCCATCCCCTCACGCTGCGGGGTGGTCAGCATGACGCCGACCAGCCAGCGCCACACGAGTGCCAGAGCGATCAGGAAGGCAACCGCGATCAGGATCTTCAGGGGAACCTGACCCCATCGGCCGTCGGCCGCATCGGCCGGGATGCTCCATGCCGCACCGAGCGGCGTCCACGTGAGTACCGCGGCGATCCGCCGCAGGATCGGGAGTCCGCGCGAACCCCAGTCGATCGTCGCCATGATCGCCAGCAGCGGCGCGAGCAGGGCGAGCACAGCAACGAGGATGACCGCCGTGGTCTCCCGCACCCGCCGTGTTGCCAGGGCCAGGGATGCCACGGCGCTCGACACCCGCGCCGCCAGAACGCACGTCGCCACGATCAACACCGCCGCAAGTGCCGCGAGAAGGGCCGTGGACCCAGTCGCGCTCCACGTCGCAATCTGCGCGATCGCGAAAATCACGATGAGCAGCGACGGGATGCTCACCAGCGCCGAGATGGCGAGCGCGATCGAGAGCCGCGTCGTCTCGATGCCGAAGAGGCTGAACCGCCGCGGGTCGATGGTGTCATCCACCCCGAACGCCAGCGGCAGAAGAAGGAACGCCAGCACCACGATCGACCCGAAGACGATCACCACGGTGCGTGAAGTGTCCGTGCTCGCGAATCGCAACGACACGAGGCCGACGACGATGAACGCGGCCACACCGAGCCCGTAGGTGAGCGCGATGAGCATGCCCAGGAGCTGGGCTGGGCTTCGTCGGAACGAGTTGCCCAGCAGGGTCAGCTTCAGTCGGAGAAACTGTGCAACCACTCGAGCCCCTCCACCGTCTCCCGGCCGCCCGCGAGCTCAACGAAGCGCTCCTCGAGGGTGCGTCCGTTTCGTACTGCGGCCATGGTGCCGTCGGCCAGCACCGAGCCGTCGACGATCACCGCGACGTAGTCGCAGATGCGCTGCACCAGGTCCATGCTGTGGCTGGACAGCAGCACCGTTCCCCCTGCAGCGACGTACCTCTGGAGGATCTCGGTGACTGTGGCCGAGGAGACCGGGTCGACCGACTCGAACGGCTCGTCGAGCACGAGCAGTCGCGGCGAGTGGATCATCGCCGCCGCCAGAGCAATCTTCTTCGTCATGCCTGCCGAGTAGTCGCTCACCAGCCGAGACAGGGATGCTTCGAGCCCGAAGGCGTGCGCCAGGTCGGCGGTTCTGGCGCGCACCGTCTCGCCATCCATGCCGCGCAGGGCGCCCGCGTAGAACAGCAACTGAGCCCCGGTGAGACGGTCGAAGAGCCTGAGGCGGTCGGGCAGCACCCCCATGTTCCGTTTGGCGACGACGGGGTCGCTCCAGACATCCGAGCCATGCACCGTCACGGTTCCGGCCGTGGGGCGCAGCAGGCCCGTGATCATCGACAGGGTCGTGGTCTTGCCCGCGCCGTTGGGGCCGACGATGCCGTAGAAGGCACCGGGTGCGATCTCGAGGTGCACGTCGTTCACGGCGAGCTTGTCGTCGAATCGCTTGGTGAGTGAGTCCACGCGCAGGATGGGCGGAACGGTCTTGCCCTTCTTGCGAGCGACGCTCTTGGAGCCGGCCGCCACGACCGCCACCGCGTCGGCCACATCCTCGGGCTCGGGCTCGGCCTCGGCCTCGGTCACTGGCTCGGTCTCAGCCTCGGTCTCGGGCTCGGGCTCCGGCTCGTCGTCGCGCTCTGCTTCCGGCTGAACCTCGGGCTCGGGCTCGGGCTCAGCATCGAATGGCTCGGCGGCCAGCGCCGGCTCGTCGGGCGTCTCGAGCGCCTCGACCGCTGGCGCATCCTGACTCTTCGAACGACCGAGCATGATCGTGGGGATCGACAGCTTGGGCACCGTGAAGCCAAGAACCCCTGATGACTTGCCTTCGCTCGTCGGCGATTCGGCCTCGATGGCCGTCGGGCTTCCCGCCGTCTCGTCAGGCTCGGTCACGGCAGCCGACGGCACCGCGTCGGCCAGTGAGGAGGATCCGACTGTCGCAGGCTGTGCCGACGGCCGGCCGGTGGGCTTCGCCGTCGGCTTTCGAGCCGGCGAGGGCTTGCGCGCTCCTGTCCCCGGCTTGGTCGGGATTCTCCGCTGGGGTTTCTTCGCCGGGCCAGGCTCTGGGACGTTTTCCACCGTCCCAACCTACCAACGGTCGGGCGACCCGTTGAGCTTGCATCACGAATGCGCAACATCCCGCGCATTCTCGTGACCCTCTCAGGCACCGCCGATACTCTGGTACCAGCACAAAGGTGTGTCCAATCACATTCCCATCGGTGAACAGCAGGCGAATTCTTCGTTCTCACCAGGGATCACGACACAACCCTTGAGGAGACCTCCATGACCACCCAGATCGTCATTCTGGCCGCCGGAATGGGCAGCCGCCTCGGCCGCAGCCTTCCGAAGCCCCTGACCGAGCTGGCTGACGGCCGCACGATCATGCAGCAGCAGTTCGACAACATCCGGCACGCCTTCGGCAACGAGGCGCACGTCACGATCGTCGTCGGCTACAAGCTCGAGCACATCATCGAGGCATTCCCCGACGCGTCATTCGTCTACAACGAGCAGTACGACCAGACGAACACCTCGAAGAGCCTGATGCGTGCGCTGCAGGCATCCACCCCCGGTGGCGTGCTGTGGATGAACGGTGACGTCGTGTTCGACCCCACCGCGCTCGAGCGTGCAGCCCTGATGGTCGCCCGCGACCAGTCGTTCGTCTCCGTCAACACCGCCAAGGTGTCAGACGAGGAGGTCAAGTACACGACCGACGCCGAGGGCTTCATCAAGGAACTGTCGAAGACCGTCACCGGTGGCCTCGGCGAGGCCGTGGGCATCAACTACATCTCCCGCAACGACAAGGCGGTGCTCCTGCGCCAGCTCAAGCGTGTCGGTGATCAGGACTACTTCGAGCGCGGCATCGAGCTGGCGATCGAGCAGGACGGCATTCTCATCGAGCCGGTCGACATCAGCGACCTGTACGCGGTCGAGGTCGACTTCGCCGAAGACCTGGAGCGCGCGAACCTCTTCGTCTGATCTCGGCGGCCTCGGCCACCGAGGGGTCATACGATAGGCACGTGACCAACAGCGCACTGGGGCGACCCGTCTGGAGCCCGGCGGCGCGCTACCGACGTTCGCTGTGGTTGCTCACGGTGCGCGACCTTCGGGTGCGCTATTCCACCTCGGTGCTCGGCTACTTCTGGTCGATCCTCGATCCGCTGGTGATGGCGGCCATCTACTGGTTCGTCTTCACCCAGGTGTTCGACCGCACCGTGGGGGCGCAGCCCTACATCGTCTTCCTGCTGACCGCGCTGCTGCCCTGGATGTGGTTCAACGGCGCGACATCCGATGCCACCCGCGCCTACCTGCGCGAAGCCAAACTCATCCGCTCCACCAAGATTCCCCGCACGATCTGGGTCGCGCGCCTCGTGCTCTCCAAGGGCATCGAGTTCGTGGCGAGCATCCCGGTCGTCGTGATCTTCGCGATCGCCACCGGCGCGACGCTGCAATGGGAGGCGGCGCTGCTCCCCCTTGCACTCCTGCTTCAGGCCGTGCTCACGATGGGGGTCGGTCTCATCGTGGCCCCGATCGTGGTGTTCTTCCGAGATCTGGAGCGAGCGACGAAGCTGGCACTGCGCTTTCTCTTCTATGCGAGCCCCATCATCTACGGACTCAGCGACCTGCCCGCCGGGCTCCACTTCTGGGCCACCTTCAATCCCCTCGCGGGCATCTTCAGCCTGTATCGCTCAGCGTTCTTCCCCGAGCAGCTGGACTGGTTCGCGGTCGGCATGGCCGCCATCATCAGCGCCATCATCTTCTGCGTGGGTGTGCTCGTGTTCGCACGCACCGAACGTGCCGTGCTCAAGGAGATCTAGGCCGTGACAGATTCCGAGAACGTGGTCATCCGCGTCGATGACGCCGGCATCCGCTTCCGACGAAACCGGCGCGCCCGTCGCAGTTTCAAGGACTTGTTTGCCGGGCGCAAGCGCCGCACCCGTCCGGGAGAGTTCTGGGCGCTTCGACACGTGTCGTTCGCTGTGCACTCCGGCGAAGCGATCGGGGTCGTCGGACGCAACGGTCAAGGCAAGTCGACCCTGCTCAAGCTCGTGGCCGAGGTGATCCTGCCCGACGAGGGACGAGTGCAGGTCGCCGAGGGCGTGGCGCCGCTCATCGAGATCACCGGTGGTTTCGTGGACGATCTCAGCGTGCGCGACAATGTGTTCCTCACGGCAGGTCTGCACGGGATGACGCGTGCCGAGATCTCCGACCGCTTCGACGAGATCATCGACTTCGCCGAGATCCGCGACTTTCTCGACACCCCGTACAAGCACCTCTCCTCGGGGATGAAGGTGCGCATCGCGTTCTCCGTCATCTCGCGGCTGGAGGAGCCGATCATTCTGGTCGACGAGGTGCTCGCCGTCGGGGACAAGGGCTTCCGCGAGAAGTGCTACCGCCGCATCGAGGAACTGCTGGCGGGCGGCCGCACCCTGTTCTTCGTGTCGCACAACGAGAAGGACCTGCGGCGTTTCTGCACGCGCGGACTCTATCTGGATGCTGGAGCTCTCGTGCTGGACGGCCCCATCGGTGACGTGCTCGAGCGCTACAACGCCGACTACGCCGAGTAAAGCCCCAGCCTGCCCATCGGCGGCGTCGAGTACGGTGGAGAGATGGCGAAGACTCAGAGCGTGAGCGTCTCGAACCCCATGATGGTTCGGGGAATCGACCGGCTCCTCACCGTGCAGCGGCCCGTCGTGCTGGCACACATTCGCAGCATCCGTCGCGGGCGACCGAATGCGTCGCCGGCCGAGATCATTCGCACGCTCGAGCGCCGCTACTTGACGGCGGTGACCACCGGGGGTGCCGCCGTGGGTGCGACCGCGGTCGTGCCGGCGATCGGTACGGGTACCTCGCTTGCGCTGTCGGCGGTCGAGACCGCGGGCTTTCTCGAGGCGAGCGCCCTGTTCGCGCAGTCGATCACCGAGGTGCACGGAATCGTGGTCGATGATCCCGACCGTGCGCGCGCACTCGTGATGACGATGGTGCTCGGCACGGCGGGCACGGAACTGGTCGGCCAGCTCGCCGGACAGGTCACCGGCAGCGCGCCCGCCCGCACCGCGTTCTGGGGCGAGACGATCACGAAGAACCTGCCCCGTGCCGTCATGGGGCCCATCGCGGACCGCATCAAGCGCACGTTCGTCAAGAAGTTCGCCGTCGCCCAGGGCACCAACGTCGTCGGGCGTCTCATCCCGTTCGGCATCGGCGCGGCGATCGGCGGTGGTGGTAACCACCTGCTGGGGCGCCAGATCGTGCGCACCGCCCGCGAAGGGTTCGGACCCGCACCCGACACGTTCCCGAGCTGGCTGGAGCCGGTCATCCGCGAACCGAAAGCACCCAAGGCACCCAAGGCGCCCAAGGATGCCCGCCCTCAGGGCCAGCGTCGCGAACTGCGCATCCCGCTGCCGTCACTGCCCCGACGCGCCGAGAAGTGGGTCGAGTCGCCGGAGGAGTAGCAGTCAGTCGGACGGCAGGGCATCCTCGTCGTCATCGTCGTCGAACGGGTCGCCCTCGCTGCCCACCGAGTCACCCTCGTGGATGCGCGCGTTGACCTCCCAGAGGGCCATGAGGCGTTCGATGGCCTCATGGAATCGCGCGGTTGCGACGCCGGGGGTCGTGTCGCCGAAGTGCCGTTCGACCCAGAACTTGAGACGCTTCTGAGCCTCGGCATCGAACTGCACGGCGTCGGCGATCGCGACGATATCGCCGGCGGCGTCAGCCGTGAGCCACTCACAGGCGCCGAGGTATCCGTTCTCGTCCACCTCGGCTGAGGCGGAGGTCGGCCGGGTCACGATGAGCGGCTTGCCGGTCGCGAGGCGGTCGTAGACCATCGCCGAGATGTCGGTGATCGCGACATCCGCTGCCGCCAACTGCCAGCCGAGGCTCGGCCCGTCGTCGTAGACGTGCTGCGCCGCCGGATCGGCGGCGTTGGCCCGGGCTATCGCATCGATGATCTCGCGGTTCGCCGCACCGTACTCGCTGTCCACGACACCACTGCGCGGGTGCGGACGGTAGATCACCCGGTGCCGTCCGGTGGCGAGCAGCGCTCGAACGAGCGTGACACCGTGGGAGGCGATCGAACCGTAGGCGGCCGCATCGCGGTCACCCTCCCAGGTCGGAGCGTAGAGCACAACGGTGCGGTCGTCGGGCGTGTACGGCAGCTCGCCGGCGAAGTGGTCGGCCTGTGGGCGGCCGATGGCAATCGCGCGACTGGCCAGGTCGAAGTCCCAGAGCTTGTGGCCGAGCCGGTCGATGGCCGCATCACCCGCGACGAAGCTGAAGTCGTAGGCCTTGAACTGGTTGGTGGTCATGTACATCTTGTCCGACTCGCCGTGGTTGATGAACACGTGCCACATTCGGCCGTATCGGAACATCTGGAAGTTCTTGGCGTTCTGATTCACGTAGAAGACGATGCGCACGTCCTGGGTGTGCACGAACTCCTCGAGATCGGTCACACGCCGCAGGTACAGCGCGGGCACGGGTGACTCGTCCCACAACTCCAGCACGGCACTCGGGCTGCGCGAGATGATCGCGACCGGCCAGGTCTGACTGATCTCCGCGAGAGGCGCGTACCACTGGCGGATCTGGTACAGGTTGACCTTGGAGTCGGCGAAGTAGACGGCGATCTTGATGGTGCCCGGAGCAGGACGCTTCTGGTCGGGTTCCCGCCGTGCCACCTGGGCCCGTGTGCGCCGGGACCGCAGGATGCCGCGCAGCACGTTGCGAGCGGTCCTGATGTCATGCAGAAGCGGCACGGCCGGTCCCTCCCCCGAGATAAAGGTGTCGCTCCATCAAACCAGCGGTGGGCGGCCGGCACGTGTCATCCGCCACACCGTTACCCATCTGATGCCGCGACGGCCGCCCGGGTTCTCGCGCCAGCCCGCGACCCAGCCTCCGAACCACGCCTTCAGGGCCTGCGGTCGTCGGGCCCAGCGCAGAAGCTGGATGCCCGTCCACGATCCGACATAGATCGGCACGAGGATCCAGGGCAGGTTGCGCTTGGCCAGCCACACCCGGTTGCGGGCGTTGAGCCGGTAGTAGTACGAGTGGCGGGTCGGTTCGATCGCCGGATGATTCGCGACCAGGTCACCGGCGTAGAACACGCGATGCCCGGTGTCCCAGACCCGCCATGCGAGTTCGATGCCCTCGTGCGCGTAGAAGAACGGGTCGGCCCATCCGCCTGTCGCATCGAACACCGCGCGCGGCAGCAGGGTCGCGCCCTCCCACACTGAGAAGACGTTGCTCGAGTGCTCGGGGTCGCCCTTGCGGATGCGCGGGATCCACCGGCGCGGATTCTCGACCCCGCTCGGGTCGACCACGCGCGGCTGCAGCAGACCGATGCTCGGGTCGGCCTCGATCAGGGTGATCGCGTCGCGCAGAAACGTCGGCGAGGGGATGCTCGCATCATCGTCGAGGAAGAAGACGTAGTCGCCACTCACCTCGGCCGCTCCACGATTGCGGCCGGCCGGGATCCCCACGTTCTCGGGCAGCGCGAGGGAGCGCACGCCGCGCGGCAGGCCGGCAGGCGTCCAGGCGTTGCCGACCACGATCACATCGAGCGTGACGCCGGTCTGCGCGAGCACCGACGCGAGACCCCGAGCCAGGTCATCCGGTCGGGTGCCCTGGCTCAGCGAGACGACGCCCACCGTGGGAATCAGGAGCGCACTCTCTTCGACGCCATGATGGCCACGAAGTGGCCGACCAAGGCCAGAAGGGCCAGCGGAAGCAGGATCAGCAGCACCCACCGCTCGGCGACCAGCGGCGGCAGGAAGAGGCCGACGACCGACGCAGCGAAGATGATGATCGTGAGCTCGACCGAGTGGTACAACCGGTGGAAGGGTACGAACCGGGCCGCTCGGCGAAGGCGTGCAATGACGCGTCCGCTCGGCACGGCCTCCTCCTTGCGGTCGCTGAGCTTCTCGAGACCGGCATTGGCTCGGGCCACGTGAACCATGTCATTGAGGGCCTTGTTCAGCACGATGAGGAGGGCCAGCGCAAGGCCGGCGCTCGTCCAGGCGAAGTCGGCGGGGAACTCGAGGGGCCAGCCCGCGGCCCGGATGCCGAGCGCGATCGGGATGAGGGCCTCGGTCGTGTAGTGGCCGACCTTGTCGAGGAACACCCCGGCGGGTGACCTCGTGTTGCGCCAGCGCGCGACTTCTCCGTCGCAGCAGTCGACGAGCATCTGAAGCTGACCGAGCACGAGCGCCAGCGCCGCGCCCCCGATGCCGGGAATGAGCAGGGCCGCCGCAGTGGACCACCCCACGAGGATCATGAGGCCGGTCACACCGTTGGCAGAGATGCTCGTGCGCAGCAGCAGCCAGGTGAGGTAGGGCGAGAGGTCACGCAGGTACAGGGATGCCGTCCAGTGCTCCGCGTTCGCCCTCAGCCGCACCTCGGGCGGCTGGCTGACCTCGCGCAGCTGGGCGATGGAAGTGGGGCGCGTGGGGTGAGCGTCGACGGACACTGTCACCTTCCCGTGTGTACGGTGATGTTCCGGGTGATCTTGAGGAATCCGAGAACGAACCCTGTGCCCCACCCGAAGTGGATGCACGGCAAGACTACGAGGTACCAGAGCCCCGTGGTGAACCCTTCTCGGGCCGCGATGACGGATGCAGCGATCACGAGCACCGCATAGGCACCGGGTATCGCGAACCCGAGAAGCATCCACGGAACGGACAGCACGATGCCGAGCACGCCCAGGATGAGGCCGCCGAAGACGCCGACCACCGCCAGCGGCGGGATGAAGTAGCGCAGCGAGTTGGCCGTGCCGAAGCGGCGCGCGAGCTCACCGCGCCAGATCCCGGTCGCGACGAACTGGCGGATGAGCTTGCGCAGGCTCGACCGCGGGCGGTACACCACCTCGAGCTCGGGGGTGAACCAGACGGTGCCGCCGGTCGCCCGCAACCGACGGTTGAGCTCCCAGTCCTGGCCGCGCTTGATGTCCTCGTCGAACAACCCGACTTCGATGAGACGTTCGCGACGGAACACTCCCAGGTAGGCGGTGTCTGCCGGGCCTGCCTTGCCGCCCACGTGGTGCTGGGTGCCACCCAGTCCCTCCGGTGAACCGTAGGCGTGAGCGACAGCCTTCTCGAAGGGGGTGACTCCGACGGCCTTCATGATGCCGCCGACGTTGTCGGCCCCGGTCTCGAGCAGGGTGCGCACCGCGACGCGCGTGTAGTCGGTGGGGAGCACCGAATGCGCATCCACTCGGATGACGACGGGGTTGACCGACGCGCGAATCGCTACGTTGAGCCCGCCCGGGGTCGACCCGAGCTCGTTGTCGATGCGGCGGATGCGCGGGTCGGCCGCCGCCATCGCCGAGACGATGTCGTTGGTGCCATCCACGCTCGGGCCGAGGGCCAGGATGATCTCGAAGTCGCCGGTGTAGTCCTGTGCGGTCAGGCTGTTGATGGCAGCCTCGATGTGCTGAACCTCGTTGAGCACGGGCATCACGTAGGAGACTCCGGGAAGGGCATCCGACTTCGCTGCCATGGTGTCCAATACGTCTCGCTGGTAGGTCGGTTGAGCCTACCGCGAAGGCCGGTTGCGCACCGCAGAACGGCGCGCATCGAAATCCGCGAGGATGACGATGCGCGCCGCTCGATGAATCGGAATCAGCTGAGGCTGCCCAGGGTGACCTCGACGGTGGCGGGCTTGCCGTCACGCACGTAGCTCAGGGTGGCCTTCGAGCCGGCCGCGAGAGCCCGCACCTGCGCGGTCAGGTCGGTCTTGCCCGTGACGGGCAGGCCGTTGATGCCGGTGATGATGTCGCCGACCGCGAGTCCGGCCGCCGACGCGGCGCCGCCGCTGGTGAGCTCGACGATGCTCGCACCCACCACGGTGCTGTTGGCCTGAGTCGTGTCCTCGGTGACGTCAGCGACGCTCGCGCCGAGCAGTCCGTGGGTTGCCTTGCCCGTCGCGATCAGCTCCCCCGCGATACGCTGCGCGAGGTTCGCGGGGATGGCGAAGCCCACACCGATGCTGCCCGACTGTCCGCCCGAGCTGCTGCCCGCCGACGCGATCGCCACGTTGATTCCGATGACGCGGCCCTCGGAGTCGAGGAGGGCGCCGCCGGAGTTGCCGGGGTTGATCGCGGCATCCGTCTGGATGACCGACAGGGAGATCGTCTGAGAGGAGGAGGTCGGGGTGTTGGACTGGTTCTGCCCGGGGAGGTCGAAGTTCCAGAAGTCGAACGGGCTCTGCGCGTCCGGAGCCTGATCGTTGTTGGTCGAGGTGTCGGGAAGCGCGGATGATGCAATCGTGATCGAGCGGTTGAGCGCGCTCACGATACCGTCGGTGACGGTGCCCGCGAGACCGAGCGGGGCGCCGATGGCGATCGCGCCATCGCCGACGTTGAGCTTCGAGGAGTCAGCGAACTCAGCGGGCTGGAGGTTGGAGGTGTCGGCCAGCTGGATCACCGCGAGGTCGGAGATCGGGTCGATTCCCACGATCTTCGCGGAGATGAGCCGCCCATCGTTGGTCTGCACCTGAATGGTGGGATCGGCGGCGGCACCCTCGAGGGTGACGACATGAGTGTTCGTGAGGACGTGGCCCTCGGTGTCGATGATGACGCCCGAGCCGGTTCCCGACGCGTTCGGCGACGAGACCGAGATCGTGACGACCGAGGGGGACGCCTTCGCCGCGACCGCGGTGATCTGGGTCGCGTTGGCGGGATCGTTGACCGTGATGGTCGTCGGCGACGATGTCGTCACCGACGGAGTGCCGCTGTTCGCTGAGGTCGCCCAGAGGGTCACGCCGGCGCCCGACACACCACCGACGAGAGCACCCACGGCCAGCGCGGCGATGACACCGACCGGTGCGATCGTGCGGCGCTGCTTGGCGAGCGCGGGGTGCTGCGCGGCATCGATCGGGGTCGCGGTCGCACCGCCGTCGACGGGGGCGGATTCGTTCTTCTCGGGCGAGGTGGTCATGGTGGGTGCTCCTTCCAGCGAGGAACAGCATCCATCGCCAACCTGAGCATTGTATTTGGACGGGCTGGGAGGACTCTGCGGCGCCACCGAGCGGGCCGATCAGGTCGCCGACGCTAGGCTCGAACCACTATGAGCGTCTCGGGATCCTGGGAGCGCACCGCCCGCGGTGCCATGTTGCTCGGGCCCGGCGGCGAGCTGAGCCCGACCATCTTCGCCGAGATGTCTGCGCTCGCGGCATCCACCGGGGCGATCAACCTGGGCCAGGGCTTCCCCGACGAGGACGGCCCCGCTGAGGTGCTCGAGGCCGCCCGTGCCGCCATCAGCGCCGGGGTCAACCAGTACCCGCCGGGTCTCGGCATGCCCGTGCTGCGCGAGGCCATCGCGGCCCACCAGAAGCGGTTCTACGGAATCGAGCTGGATGCCGCCACCCAGGTGCTCGTGACGGCCGGCGCCACCGAGGCGATCGCCGCGACCCTGCTCGCGCTCACCGACGCCGGTGACGAGGTGGTCACCTTCGAACCGTTCTACGACGAGTACGGCGCGATCACGGCTCTCGGCCGTGCGACCCAGGTGACGGTGCCACTGCGGGCACCGCACTTCCTTCCCGACCCCGACGAGCTGCGTGCCGCGGTGAACGATCGCACCCGGGTGATCATCGTCAATTCGCCCCACAATCCGTCCGGGGCAGTGTTCCCCCGCGAGATCCTCGAACTCATCGTCGAGCTCGCCCACCGCCACGATGCCATCATCGTCACCGACGAGGTGTACGAGCATCTCACCTTCGGAGTCGAGCACATGCCGGTCGCGGGTCTGCCGGGTGCCTTCGAGCGCACCGTGACGATCTCCAGCGGCGGCAAGACGTTCAGCACCACCGGGTGGAAGATCGGGTGGGCCGTCGCTCCTGCCGAGCTCATACAGGCGATAGCCGCCGTGAAGCAGTACCTGACCTATGTCAACGGCGCACCGTTCCAGCCCGCCATCGCGGTGGGCCTGGGCCTGCCCGACGAGTTCTTCGCGAGCGCTGCGGCCACGCTTCGCGCCAAGCGTGACATCCTGAGCGCAGGGCTGGCATCCGCGGGGTTCACGGTGGGCACACCCGATGCTGGCTACTTCGTCATCGCCGACGCCGCGCCTCTGGGAGTGACCGATGCGGCGGAGTTCTGTCGAGCGCTGCCCTCACTCGCCGGAGTCGTCGGGGTTCCCGTGACCGCGTTCGTGCGGCCGGCCAACCGAGCGCAGTACTCGAGCCTGATCCGATTCGCCTTCTGCAAGCGTGCAGAACTTCTCGAAGATGCCGCGGCACGGCTGGCGGGCATGACCCTCATCTAGACGCCGGGCCGCACCTCCGCGGGAACGCGTGACAGCGGCAGCGTCACACTGAACTCGGTGCCGACGCCCTCTTCACTCGATACCCCCATCGCGCCGCCGTGGGCGGTGATGATCGCCTTCGTGATGGTGAGCCCCAGGCCCACCCCGGGCACGGCATTGCGGGTAGCGGTGGTGGCTCGGAAGAACCGGGCGAACAGCATGTCGAGTTCCTCCGCCGGGATGCCCATGCCCGTGTCGCGCACCGTGATGACCGCGTTCGACCCTGACGTGCCGAGCTCGACGATCACCTTTCCCCCACGCGGAGTGAACTTGAGGGCGTTGGAGACCAGGTTGTCCACGGCCTGACCGAGCCGAGTCGAGTCGCCGTGCACCATGACCGGTCCGTCGGGAAGCACGTTCAGCACCTCGATGCCGGCGTTGTCGGCTGCGGGGCGCGCGGTCTCGATCGAGGCCGTGATGATCGCCTCGAGTTCGATGTCCCGAGCATCCAAGGGGAACTTGCCTGACTCGACCTGCGCAGTGAACAAGAGGTCCCCCACGAGCCGAAGCAACCGATGAGCGTTGCGCTCGGCCACCGAGAGGTACTGGAGCTGCTCGGCCGACAGGGGCTGGTCCTCGTCGTCACGAAGAAGTTCCAGATACCCGAGGATGGAGCTCAGCGGCGTGCGCAGCTCATGGGAGATCAGGCCCACGAACTCGTCCTTGAGCCGGGAGACCTCGCGGGCCTGTGTGACATCGGACGCGACGAACAGGTATCCGACGGTGTCGCCATCCTCGTCGACGCGCTTGGTCACCGAGAGCTGCACGGGCACGTGAGTGCCGTCGGGCCGCACGTACGTCCACTCCCTCGTCTCCGACTTGCCGAGGCGAGCCGACTCGACCAGAGCCGAGAAGCCCGGGTTGAGCACCGTCTCGCCGGGCGGGTAGTTGAGTTCGCGCGCCCGATCCTCCAACTCCTCCGGGAGGTGGAAGTCGAAGATGTGCATCTTGTCCTCGGCGTCATCCCGGTCCGGGCCGAGCAACTTGGTAGCACCGGGATTCCACGCGTCGATCAGTCCGGTGGCATCGGTGCCGATCACGCTCTGCTCCGTGACGGCGGCCCACACGCCCCGGAACATGCGATCGGCGGCACGGTACTTCGACTCACTCTCCTGCAGCTGAGCCGCGAACTCGACTGTGCGTTGGAGCATTCGCTCCTTCTCGTCCACGAGCCCACGGATCGATCGCAGCTGCTCGCGTCCCTGGCGGGCGAGCTCGTTCACGATCCCCGCCGCGATGGTGAGTACCAGCGGGGTGTAGGTGCCTCGCACCCACTCCGACGGCGCCGACGGCGCAGTGAGCCCCAGGAAGACGGGAATGAGCAGCGCGAGAAAGGTGCCGACACCCGAGTACAGGATGTACCGACGCCCGTTGCCCGACGCGAGCCAGACGACGGGCAGCACAATGAGTGCGGTGAAGGGTGACATCACGCCGCCCGTGCCGCCTCGGAACGCCCCGATCGCGAAGATGTCAATCACAGGAACCAGCAACGCGAAACGATGCCACTCGGGCACTCGGGAGAGCACCACCGCGAGCGCGGTCGCGAATCCGACGACAGCGACGCCGGTCCAGGCCAGCGCCGGCTGGTTCATGGACACGTCGGGAACAAGCGCGATGATGAGAACCGCAGCCACGACGGCACCGAGCGTGGCCGACTGCTTGACGATCGGCGATGGGCGATTCAGGATGTCGTGGGCCCAGCCCCGCACGCGGTCCATCGCGGTCATCGCGCTTCCTTGCCCACCGCAAGCCACGCGACGAGGTCGCGAGGACTGAACGGCTTCATGAAGAAGTAGTCGGCTCCCGCGTTGATACCCACCTCGATGGCCTGCTCCTCGACCGACGCCGACAGCAGCACGATGCGCACATCACCGATCGAGGAGTCGGCGCGAACGGCACGGCAGACGTCGACGCCGCTCATCTCGGGCATCGCTATGTCGAGAATCGCGAGATCCGGGTGGTGGGTGCGGATCGCCTCGAGCGCCTCGGCGCCGTCCGAGGCGACTGCCGCAACGGTCAGCCCCGCCTTCTTGACGGCAATTGTCACCAATTGCCTGATGTCAGCGTCGTCGTCGGCGATGACCACGGTGTGGGTCATGGGATTCTCCCGAGGGTTGTGAGGTCGGCAAGCACCTGGCGCACCTGCGCGCCGGTGAAGGGCTTCGGCAGGATCGCGTCGGCTACGGGGAAGTCCGAGGCGTCGAGCACGGAGGCGACGACGATCGCGCACTCCGGCACGACCTCGCGAAAGCGGGTGATGAGTTCCCAGCCGCCCATGCCGGGGAGCATGAGATCGATCACGGCGAGATCAGGCGGCAGGTCGGCGGCAGCGGACAGTGCCTCCTCACCCGTGCCGACGACGTGCACGGCGCATCCGGCCTTCTCGAAGTACTGGCGCAGCAGACCGGCCTGGTCTGCACTGTCCTCCACGACGAGTACCTGATTCCGATGTGACCCTGTCATGCGAAGAACACCTGCCTCACGACGACAAGTGCTGCGACCAGCACCAGGGCCACCACTGCCTTCAGCCACAACCACCGTTCGGATCGACGATCCCTGTCGATCTCCTGCTGGATGAAGACCGCCCCGGGGTTTCGGAGGTCCGTCGGCACCACGACCGCCGCGGCCGAGTGGCGGGGCTCATGGCCTTCCGCGTGCTTCATGGCCATTCTCATGCGGAGACCCTTCCGGTCTTCTCGGTCTTGTCCCAGGAGGTCTCCGCCCCGCGGAACTCCTTGATGTAGGAGTCGACCGTGATCGCGCAGAGGATCGGTCCGTAACCGACGACGTAGACGAGGATCGGCGTGAGCACCCGGCCCACGATCGTTCCCTCCACCACCTTGGTCAGCCACCCGCCGAGCATCGACAACGAGATCCAGAAGTAGACGAAGACCGTCCACCAGAACACCGCGGTGTCGGTGAGCACTATTCCGAACGCCCCCGGCACGATCTCCTCGAACGGCCCGGGGAAGAAGGCCGTGAGCATCACGATCATCGAGATGATTCCGGGGAAGAACAACGCCTCGACGAGCGTGCGCCTGCCGATCCCCCAGTCGAGCTGGAGCGAGAGGAAGATCGAGAAAAAGTACGTGCAGGCGGCCAGCACCCACAGCCCGCGGAACGCGACATTGGCCAAGTCGCTTCCCACGAGCAGGAGGCCGAGGAGGCCCAGTGATGACAGGATCATGACAAGAGGCAGCAATTGGATGCTGAACCAGGCAAGACCGAAACCCAGCGTTCCCAGACCGTGACCCTTGTTGGGCCGGAACCACATCGCTCGGTAGCGAGCGGTGATCTCCACATTGCCGCGAGCCCACCTGAGACGCTGCTTCCACAGCGCTCGCACCGTGCCGGGTTCCTCTGCTAGCACCACGGCGCGGGGATCGAACACCACCCGTTTGCCTCGCAATTGGGTCTCGAATGTCGTGACGGTGTCCTCGGCGAACCCACTGGTGTCGATCACGCTTCCCATCGCCACGAGATTCTCCCGGGTGTGCAACTGTGCCCCTCCGGCGAGGCAGGCCTGCGCGCCGAGTACGTTCTGGGCGCGCCGGGCGGCGGCTTGGGCCATCACGTACTCGATGGCGATGAAGCGAGTGAGGTAGTTCTTGCGGATGCTGCCCTCACGCACGTAGGCGGTCACAGCTCCGACCTCCGGGTCGACAAGATGCCGAGTGAGTTTACGCAGCGAGTCGGGCGCGTAGATTACGTCGGCGTCGGTGATGAGCACAGCTTCGGCCCAGTCCTCGCCCAGAACGATGTTCAGTCCGTGATTGAGTGTGTGCGCCTTGCCCTCACCCCCGTGCGACCGCCGAAGGTGGTACACGGCACCCGGGTAGCGTGCGGCCCGATCCTCGACGACGTCGGCCGTGGCATCCGTGCTGGCATCATCGATGACGTAGACACGTAGTCGGGCACGCGGGTACTCGAGTGACATGAAACGGTCGATGGTTGCGCCGATCACGGCCTCTTCGTTCCACGCGGGCACGAGAACGGCAACCCGCGGCAGATAGGGCGCGGACTTGCGATAGTTGTTGATGCTTCCGTGAAAGGGAATCGCCAGGAAAAGCACCAGCGTCGTGATGACCGGCATGGCCCCCGAGATCACGAGCAGCAGCAGGAACACTGTGAGGATGTTGTAGCCGAGGGTGGCCCAGTCGATGGTCATCGCCGCGCCTCCGTCAGCATCGCCGGCACGCGCTCGTACCGTCCGACCTCCGACGCCTCGTGCGCGTCGGTGGAGGCGACGACCACCGCGCCAGCTGCAAGCGCGACCCCGAGCGAGCGAGGGCCGGGGCAGCCCCATTTCTCGTTCACCTCGATGAGGGTGGATGTGTCGGCAGCAGTCGAGGCCCAGAGGTCGAGCTGGGCATCCGACAGATCGTCCTCGCTGAGCCCGATCTTGGGAAGGATCGAGAAGCAGTGCGCGAGCTGGTTTCCCGGCGCTCGCCTCATCGCACCGACGAGGGCACCGACGAGCATGTCGAGCGCATCGGCGACCGGCAGTCCGTTGTCGAGTCGCTCTCGAACCAGGTGCGGGAGCACCGGTCCGTCGGAGCCGGGGAACTGATGGTCCGCGATGACTATGGCGTCAACGCCCTCCAGTGCGGAGGGCACATCCAGAGTCCCTGACGAGTCGAGGATCTTGGCCTCGACTCCCGTCAGCACCGTGAGACCCTCGGGCACCGGCTGTGCTGCAACGGCGGAGACGAACTCGGGCACCCAGGTCGTGGAGACCCTGACGTGATCGGTCAACCGGATGACACTGAGACCGGCCCTGGCAGCCGCCGCGATGTTGTCGGCAAGGCTCGAAACGGCATCGTCGGAGAACGTCGAGTGGACGTGATAGTCCCCCGACAGCTCTGGATGCCGTGGCCGGGTCATGCGCGACTCTCTCCCGGCTGCGGGTCGGCCGCGAGCACGATCTCGGCCGGATCCAGGAAGATGTCTTCGAGGAAGCGCACGTTGGCAAGCTCCCGGAACGGCAGTCGCACGGGCAGCGGGCGACCCAACGCGAGATCCACCGCGAGGGAGGGCATGTCGACGCCGGCCGCGATCGTGAGGGGCATCGCACCCGGGAACCTCGGGTTGACCTCGAGCAGGGCGGCCACCCCGGCGCTGTCATAACGCAGCTGCACGTTGGCGACCCCCACGAGTCCGATGGCTTCGGCAACCGCGGCAGCCGTCTGCTCCAACTCGGTTGAGTGCAGGGTGTAGCCCGCGATGGAAACGCCCGAGTCGACCTTCGTGCGACTGCGGGGAACGGCGGCGATGACCGCCCCGTCAGCTCCCGCGAGAACATCGACCGAGAACTCGTCACCCGGGAGGTTCTCCTGGATGATCAGCGACTCATCGGGGCCGATCGCCTCGAGGGCGGCGCGGTCCTCGACCAGACGCACACCGCGGGAGCCCGCGCCGCTGCGGGGCTTGACGATCACCGGGAAGTCCCAGTGCGACGCGATGGCCTCGGCGGTGAGCAGGGCGGTCGTGGGAACCCGCAGCCGACCCTCGCAGCGTTGGGCGAGCATCCACTTGTCGAGGCAGACCTCGAGGGTGTCGATCGAGGGGGCCGCGAGTACGGCCCCGAGCTCGGATCGGCGAAGCGCCAGCGGTCGCAGTTCGAAGTCGACGGTCGACACGACCACGTCGATGCCGTCGGAAGCCACCACGTCGCGAACCGAGTCGACGAATCCGTCGGCGACAGCGGGCGGCACGATCCGTCGTCGATCCGCGGCAACGAGGTAGAGACCGCTCGCCCAGCGATCCATGTCGGCGGCGAACACGTCAATGTCGTCGCGAGCAAGCAGCGAGCGGATGACGGCCACCCCGGCCGGGCCGCCGGCTCCCGTCACGAGTACACGAGTCATCGGCTGCCCTCCCCCGAGCTGGTCTGCGCCTGCGGACGCTTGCGCACCGGCATGGACATGTCGGCGGTCTCGCGGAGGATCTCGAGCGGCTCGACGCTCTCGCCGGCACCAAATCGCGACCAGTACCGCGCCGTGGCGAGCACGAACTCGGGGTCAAGATAGTTGCGGATCTGGGACTGCGATGCGAAGCACGACAGCAGAGCGAGCTTCTTCTCGGTGAACCCGTCGATCGAGACGAACCGGGTGGGTCTGAAGTCCACTGTTGACGACGGACTCTGAAAGCAGGCGACCGTGTCTACCGAGCGGGTCGCGACGACCGTCGCCTCGTGAGTGGCGCGGTGGTCTTGGTGGCGATCGTGGATCGAGTGGGTGTAGACGATCGTGGGATTCACCTCGCGCACGACGCGTTCGATGATCTGCACGGTGGGACCGGTGTTGGTGATCTCGGTGTCGACCAGGTCTTCGAGGAACAGCCGCGCGCCCAGGAGGTCGGCGGCGGCGAGCGACTCGTGCTGGCGATCTTCGGGCGAACCACCCCTACCGCCGCGGGAGAGGGTCAGGATCACGACCTGATCGCCCGACGCGCGATGAGAGGCGAGGATGCCGCCGACACCGATCTCGACGTCGTCGGGATGCGCACCCACGGCGAGAACGTACTCGCGCGGGCGGCCGGGGTTGTGTCGCGCACGACCCTCCTCAGCCAATCGGAGCACCGTCGCCACCAGATGCCCGGAATCGATCGGCTTGGTGATGAACTCGTCGGCCTGGCCGCGAAGGGCGCTGACCGCGTAGTCGACCGAGACATGCGCCGTCATCACGATAACCGGCAGATCGGGCCGGTCGGCGCGAAGCACGGCGAGTAGTTCGAGGCCAGTCATGCCCGGCATCTCGATGTCGGTGACCACGACATCGGGATTGAACTGGGCCATCGCGCGTTGTGCCTGAGGCGCGTCGCCCACCGCCATCACCACGCACTCGGCTCGTCGCTCCAGGAGGGCGCGGGTGTACTGGGCCACATCGGGATCGTCGTCGACGACGAGCACCCGATAGGCACCTTCGGACATCACGTTCCCCCTCGTGGTAACTCTAGGGCCGGCTCACCGGCATGGCGCCGCGGCCCAAACTCAGGCGCTCGGCCGCGCGATTCAGCTGGATCCGGCGACATCTGCCGAGTCGCGGACGATCTCGAGCGGCTCACAGTACGAGCCCTGACCGTATCGGGACCACGAACGGGCCGTGGCGAGTGCGAAGTCGGGTTCGAGGTAGTCGGGGCGATCCGCGGCGTCGCGGGCGAAGCATCCGAGCATGGCCAGTTTCTTGTCGGTGAACCCGTCGATGGTGACGAACCGGTTGGGACGGAACTCGACTGTTGCCGCGGTGCCCTGGAAGCACGCGACCGTGCGTACGTTGGCCGTCGTCACGAGTGTCGCGTCGTGCACGGCGCGGTGATCCTGGTTGTCGTCGTTCTTGCTGTGCGTGTAGACGATGGTGGGCTTCAGCTCCTCGACCACCTTGCGGATGATCTCAGCGATCTGCGGCGAGGTCGCCAAAGCGTGGCCGGGAATGTCCTCCAGCACGACCTGGGCACCGATCACGCCGGCGGCCTCCGAACTCTCGGTCCACGCACCCTGGATGCCGGTGTCGCGCATGCCGCGCGACAGGGTGAGGATCGTGACCGAGTCTCCCGCAGCGGCGTGGGCCGCCAGAATGCCGCCGACCCCGACCTCGACATCATCGGGGTGCGCGCCGATCGCGAGCACGACCTGCTTGCGCGGGCCGGATGCCGCGGACTCGCGCGCCTTCGTAGCCAGCCGCGTGACGTGCCCGACCAGATCGGCAGACGTCACCGGCTTGGTGAGGAACTCATCGGCCTGACTGCGCAGGGCGGTCACCGCGTAGTCGAGGGAGGCGTGGGCTGTCATGACGATGACGGGGATGCCGGGGCGCAGCTCGCGGATCACGCCGATGAGCTCGAGGCCCGAGGCACCGGGCAGCTCGATGTCTGTGATCACCAGATCGGGCACGAAGTCGAGCACTGCTGCGCCCACCGCTCGCGGATCGGCGATCGTCAGGACGACACAGAGTTCCCGCTTCTCGAGCACCGTCTTGGAGAACAGCGCGACATCAGGATCGTCTTCGATGACGATGACTCTGAATGGTTCGGACATGACCAGACCCCCTCTGGATGCGATGTACCCAACTGTACCCCGATTGGCCTGTCGCGCCCATGAGGTGTCACCCCCAAACCGGGTGATGTTTACAGCGGTTTCGTGCCGAATCGCCGCAGTGCGAGGGCCGGATTGATGGCGCGCACCGACGCGATGCGGTGGGTGTCGATGTGGGCAACCGCAACGCCGTTCTCTTCGCCGATCGTGACGAGCTCGACGCCCATCGGGTCGAGCACCATGCTGTTGCCGACCCCGACCGGTGGCGCGTGGTCGGCGGCCGCCACGAACACCGTGTTCTCCAGCGCCCGCGCCGTGAGCAGTGTGCGCCAGTGGTGCTCCTTGAGTGGTCCGCGCACCCATTCGGCCGGCACCAGAAGCAGGTCGGCACCAGCGTCGACCAGACGACGGCTCACCTCCGGGAAGCGCACGTCGTAGCAGGTCTGCAGGCCCACGGTGAAGCCCTCCCAGGCGAACGTCTGGGGCTCGTCAATAGGGCCGGGGGTGACCCAGTCCGATTCGCGCTGCCCGAACGCGTCGTACAGATGCATCTTGCGGTACACGGCAGCGACGGCCCCGGTCGGGGTGACGGCGACGACCGTGTTGCTGACGTGGGTGGCATCCGCGGTCTCGATGAAGCCGGCGACCAGGTGGATGCCCAGCCGCCTGGCCACGTCGCCCAACCCGGTCACGAACTCGCCGTCGAGGTGCTGAGCCGCGCGCAGCCAGCCCTCGTCGGGCTCGGGAGTGAAGTAGGACGAGTACTCGGGCAGCAGCACGAGGGTTGCGCCGCGGGCCACGGCGACCTCCGCCAGCTCGGCGATGGTGCTCAGGTTGGCCGCGGTGTCGGCGCCGGGCGCGAACTGCGTGACCCCGAGACCTGCCATCAACGCCACCAGTCGTCGAACATCGTCACCGGCTCGCGCCGCTTGTGCTGGGTGGCCAGGTAGCGCTCCTCGATCGCGACGGCGACCTCGGGCGCGACCTCCTGACCCTCGAGGTAGTCGTCGATCTGCTGGTAGGTGAGGCCGAGGTTGGCCTCGTCGGTCTGCCCGGGGATGCCGTCGAGCAGGTCGGCGGTAGGCGCCTTGAGGTAGAGGCGCTCCGGGGCGTCGAGGTGCTGCAGCATCGACCGACCCTGGCGCTTCGTGAGCCCGGAGAGCGGGAGCAGGTCTGCACCGCCGTCGCCGAACTTGGTGTAGAAGCCCGTGACGGCCTCGGCCGCGTGATCGGTGCCGACGACGAGCAGCGCGTGCTGGCCCGCGATCGCATACTGGGCGATCATGCGCATGCGCGCCTTCACGTTGCCCTTGGTGAAGTCGAGCAGCGGATCGCCCGTGGCGTCGACATACTCGGCATCCACCCCGTCGACGCCGCGCTCGATGTTGAAGGTGATCTCGCGATCGGGGCTGATGAAGTCGAGGGCGAGCTGGGCATCCGCCTCGTCGGCCTGCACCCGGTAGGGCAGGCGCACGGCGATGAACGTGGCGTCGTTGCCCTCGGACCGAAGCTGCTCGACGGCGAGTTGACACAGTCGTCCGGCGAGCGACGAGTCCTGACCGCCGCTGATGCCGAGCACGAAGCCCTTCGCGCGGGATGCCGTCAGGTAGTCCTTGAGGAAGCCCACTCGTGCGGCGACCTGTTCGGCCGGATCGATCGAGGGCACCACGTTGAGGTCGTAGATGATGCGGGCCTGCAGGGGATTCATGACTCGAATCTACCGCCGCTTGGCGGCTGGTTGAGTAGCGCGCAAGCGCGTATCGAAACCATCTAAGGTCTCGATACGCGCTTCGCGCTACTCGACCGGCGTCAGGCGGCGACGGCCTCCCGCTCGTCCACGAGGTAGCGCGTGTAGGCGGTGATCGTGAGGAAGGTCGGGAACTCCTCCTCGAGGGTCACCGAGCGGAACACCTCGGCGGCATCCTGGAACCGGTTACCCGGTGCTCCGCCGGACTGCTCGAGCGTGCGCTGCAGTTCCTTCTCCACGAGACCGCGGGTGATGAGGGTGCCCTCAGCCGTCGTGACGCGCTGATGCATCCACTGCCAGAGCTGGCCCCGGCTGATCTCGGCGGTCGCGGCGTCCTCCATGAGGTTGTCGATGGCGGCAGCCCCAACTCCGCGCAGCCAGCTCTCGATGTAGCGCACAGCGATGGACACGTTCGCGGCGACCCCGGCATCCGTCACCACACCGTCGATGCGCAGGTCGAGCAGGTCGGCCCCGGTCACGTGCACGTCGTCGCGTAGCCGGTCGAGCTGGTTCGGCCTGTCGCCCAGCACCGCGTCGAACTCGGCGCGCGCCGTCTCCACCAGATCCGGATGCGCCACCCACGTGCCGTCGAATCCGTCGCCTGCCTCGCGCTTCTTGTCCGCACTGACCGCCGCCAGTGCGCGCGCGGTCACCTCGGGGTCACGGCGATTGGGGATGAACGCGCTCATGCCTCCGATCGCGTGCGCCCCCCGCTTGTGGCAGGTGGAGACGAGCAGTTCGGTGTACGCCCGCATGAACGGAACGGTCATCGTGATGCTCGACCGGTCGGGCAGCACGAAACTCGCGCCGCGCCCGCGGAAGTTCTTGATGATCGAGAAGATGTAGTCCCAGCGGCCGGCGTTGAGGCCGGCGCAGTGGTCGCGCAGCTCGTACAGGATCTCCTCCATCTCGAAGGCCGCGGGGATCGTCTCGATGAGCACCGTCGCGCGGATGGTGCCGTGCGGGATGCTCAAGGCGTTCTCCGAGAAGGTGAACACGTCATCCCACAGCCGAGCCTCGAGGTGGTTCTCGAGCTTCGCGATGTAGAAGTACGGCCCGGTGCCGCCGTCGATGAGCGCCTTGGCGTTGTGGAAGAAGTACAGCCCGAAGTCGACGAGCGACCCCGACGCGGGGGCGCGCAGCCCGGCGCGGTCGGTGTAGCGCAGGTGCTTCTCCACGAGGTGCCAGCCGCGGGGTCGCATCACGATCGTCGGGGTGGTCTCCCCCAGCCGGTACTGCTTGCCCTCCTCCGAGGTGAAGTCGATCTGACGGCGGATCGCGTCGTGAAGGTTCAGCTGCCCGCCGATCACGTTGGCCCAGGTCGGGCTCGTGGCATCCTCCTGGTCGGCGAGCCAGACCTTCGCGCCCGAGTTCATGGCGTTGATGGTCATCTTGCGGTCGGTCGGGCCGGTGATCTCGACGCGGCGGTCCTCGAGACCGGGGCCGGCTCCGGCGACGCGCCACGTGGCATCCTCCCGGATCGCTGCGGTCTCGGACAGGAACTTCAGGTCCCGGCCGTTCTCGATGTGCTTGCGCTGGTGCATCCGTGCCGCGAGACGATCGTGGCGACGACCGGCGAACTGGTCGTGCAGGCGGGTGAGGAAGGCCAGAGCCTCCGGGGTCAGGATCTCGTCGAAGCGCTCGTCGTACTCGCCGAGCACCTCGATGCGGGGTGTGGTCATGGTGAAGTCCTTTGGCTCGTTTAGTGGAACTGTGCGGTCTCGGTGCTGCCCACGAGTGCGAGGGTCTCGCTGTCGGGGTTGAGCGCCGTGGCAATGCGGTCGAAGTAGCCCGTGCCGACTTCGCGCTGGTGGCGCGTCGCCGTGTAGCCGTCCTTCTCGGACGCGAACTCTGCCTCCTGCAACTCGACGTAGGCGCTCATGTGACGCTGCGAGTAGTCGCGAGCGAGCGTGTACATCGAGTGGTTGAGGGCGTGGAACCCCGCGAGGGTGATGAACTGGAACGCGTAGCCCATTGATGCCAGCTCGCGCTGGAACCTCGCGATCGCCGCGTCGTCGAGGTGGCTCTTCCAGTTGAAGCTCGGGCTGCAGTTGTAGGCGAGCTTCTTGCCGGGGAACTCACGGTGGATCGACTCGGCGAACGTGCGCGCGAGCTCCAGGTCGGGCTCGGCCGACTCGACCCACAGCAGGTCGGCGTACGGCGCGTACGCGTGGCCGCGGGCGAGCACCGTGTCGATGCCGGGGGTCGTGCGGTAGAAACCCTCGCTCGTGCGGTCCCCGGTCAGGAACGGCTTGTCGCGGTCGTCGACGTCGCTCGTGATGAGGTCGGCGGCGAGGGAGTCGGTGCGCGCCACGATGATCGTGGGGACGCCCGCGACATCCGCCGCCAACCGTGCCGCATTGAGGGTGCGGATGTGCTGGGCCGTCGGGATGAGCACCTTCCCTCCCATGTGCCCGCACTTCTTCTCGCTCGCCAGCTGGTCCTCCCAGTGCACGCCGGCCGCGCCGGCCTCGATCATCGAGCTCATGAGCTCGTAGGCGTTGAGGGGTCCGCCGAAGCCGGCCTCGGCGTCGGCGACGATCGGGGCGAGCCAGTCGGTGGATTTCGATACGCCCTGCGGGCTACTCAATCCGCCTTCTTCGAAGGCGATCTGGTCGGCGCGCAACAGCGCGTTGTTGATGCGCCGCACGACCGCGGGAACGCTGTTGGCCGGGTAGAGGCTCTGGTCGGGGTAGGTCTGGCCGGAGAGGTTCGCGTCGGCGGCGACCTGCCAGCCGCTCAGGTAGATGGCCTTGAGTCCAGCGCGCACCTGCTGCACTGCCTGGTTGCCGGTGAGGGCGCCGAGCGCGGGCACCCACTCCTCCTCGTGGATGAGCCGCCAGAGGTTCTCGGCGCCGCGACGGGCGAGGGTGCGCTCCTCGCGGACCGACCCGCGCAGGGCGACGACGTCCTCGGCCGAGTAGTCGCGCTGGATGCCGTCCCAGCGGGCGTCGGTCTTCCACTCGGTCTCGAGCTCGGCTGCGGTCTGGGTCTGGTCGCCGGGGCGAGTGGGGTTCGTCATCTCTGACTCCTTCGGTTGCTTCGGTGGTTGCTGTGGTGCGGGGTGCTTACTTCGACTCTGCGGCCACGGGAAGGTTTCTTCTCAGGCATTGCGCCCAGAAGATTGGCTATTCTTCTGTGAACCCGAAGAACTCGACGAGGAGGTCCGCCGTGACCGATCCCGCAGCCGCACTGGCCGCTGAGGATGAGGGCATGCTCGATTCCCTGACCATCGGCCGGCGCATCCGCCAGTTGCGGTCCGACCGCGGACTGACCCTCGATGACCTCGGCGAAGCGCTCGGGCGCGCGCCCTCCCAGGTGAGTGTGATCGAGAACGGCAAGCGCGAGCTCAAGCTCGGTGAGGTGCAGAAGCTCGCGCGAATCCTCGGCGTGACCCTCGACGAGCTGCTGAGCCCCGAAGCCCCATCGAAGCGCGCTGCACTCGAGATCGCCCTCGAGCGAGCCCAGCGCGGGCCGCTCTATTCGTCGCTGTCGCTGCCGGCGCTGCCCGTGCGCAAGACGCTGAGTGACGAGGCGATCGAAACCATCCTCGGGCTCCACGATGAGCTGCAGAGACTGCACCGGCAGCGCGCGGCGACTCCGGAGGAGGCGCGGCGCGCCAACACCGAGCTACGGCGGGCGATGCGCAAGCGCAACAACTACTTCGGCGAGCTCGAGGCAACCGCCAAGTCGCTGCTTGAGGCCGTCGGGCATGCCGGGGGTCCGCTGTCGCAGCGCGTCGCATCCGATCTGGCCTCGCATCTCGGGTTCTCGCTGCACTACGTGCCCGACCTGCCCACGTCCACGCGGAGCGTGACCGACCTCAAGAATCACCGCATCTATCTGCCGGTCGGGCAGGCCGCCGGGGCCGACCCGCGCACAACCCTGCTGCAGGCGCTCGCGAGCCACGTGCTCGGCATCACCGAGCCGAAGGACTACGCCGACTTCCTGCGCCAGCGGGTGGAGACCAACTACCTGGCCGGGGCGCTCATGGTGCCCGAGCAGTCGGCGGTCGAGTTCCTGACCGCCGCGCGCGACAAACGCGAGCTGTCGGTGGAGGACCTGCGCGACGCGTTCGCGGTCACCTACGAAACTGCCGCGCACCGGTTCACGAACCTCGCGACCCAGCACCTCGGCATCCCCGTGCATTTCCTCAAGGTGCACGAGAGCGGCACGCTCTCGAAGGCCTACGAGAACGACAACGTCGCCTTCCCCACGGATGCCCTGGGCTCCGTCGAGGGCCAGATCGTGTGTCGCTACTGGAGTGCCCGCCGCGTGTTCGACGTCGATGATCGCTTCAGCCCGTATCACCAGTACACGGACAAGCCGTCGGGCACCTACTGGTGCACGTCGCGCATCCAGTCGACCAGTCGTGGCGAGTTCTCGGTGAGCGTGGGCACCCCGTTCGCGCACGTGAAGTGGTTCCGCGGACGCGACACCCCGAACCGCTCGACGTCAACCTGCCCCGACGAGGGATGCTGCCGCCGCCCGCCGACAGACCTCGCGAGCCGCTGGGCCCAGCAGTCACTGCCGAGCGCGCGACTCAACAGCTCGCTGCTCGCGGCGATGCCCACCGGCACCTTCCCGGGCGTCGATCAGACCGAGGTCTTCGAGTTCCTGGAGTCGCACGCGCCGAGTGTCTGAGCTCAGGCGAGCGCCGGGATGACCTCGCGCTCGAACAGCTCGACGCTACTGCGGTCGTAGGCCGACTCGGGGAAGTTGTGAATCGCGTAAGTCATGCCGCGCTTCTTCATGTCGGTGAGGCGCTCGACGACCTGCTCCGGGGTGCCGACGGCCAGGGCATCCGCCGACAGGTTCTGCGCGCGGAAGGCCTCGGCCCGGTCGGCGCCGATGTACGGGGTGACCCGGGCGACGATTGCCTTGATGCGGTCCTGCACCTCGGCCTCGGTCGCACCGATCACGGTGTTGTAGTTGGCGGAGCGGGTGATCGCGGTGTAGTCGGTTCCGAGGTCGTCGCAATGCCCCTTGAGCAGGGCGGACTTCGCCTCGAACTCGTCGGGCGTGCCCGCGAAGTTCGTGTACTGGGCGTACTGCGCCGCGATGCGCAACGTCACCTTCTCGCCGCCGCCGGCGACCCAGATCGGGATGCCACCCTCCTGCAGGGGCAACGGCCGCACCATCGCACCGTCGACCTGGTAGTACTGCCCGTCGAGGGTCGCGGAGCCCGTGGTCCACGCCTGACGCATGATCTCCACACCCTCGCGCAGGCGGCCGAGCCGCTCCTTCACCTCGGGGAAGCCGTAGCCATACGCCCGCCACTCGTGCTCGTACCAGCCGCCGCCGATGCCCATCTCGGTGCGTCCGCCCGAGATGATGTCGACCGTGGCAGCGACCTTCGCGAGGTAGGCGGGGTTGCGGTAGCTCATGCACGTGCACATCTGGCCCAGACGAATCCTCGACGTGGATGCCGCGAACGCCGACATGAGCGTCCACGCCTCGTGAGTGGCCTCCTCGGTCGGCACCGGCACGGTGTGGAAGTGGTCGTACACCCACAGCGACTCCCAGGGGCCTGCGTCGGCCGCCTGGGCGAGGGACTTCATGGTCGCCCAGTGGTCCTTCGGCTCGATGTCGACAAGATCGTGGCGCCAGCCCTGGGGGATGAAGATTCCGAATCGCATGGTTTCAGCCTAGGCGGCAGCGAAGAAGGCCCGGTCGTAAGACCGAGCCTTTATCTTCTGGTTGCGGGGCGTCCCTCCCGTGCTACCCCAAACGCCGCTGAACGCGGCGCCCGGGGCCCCTCGCCGGGTGGGGCCTGTCTGACTCCTCAGGAAATGATGAAGGCCCGGTCGTTGACCGGGCCTTCATCATTTGGTTGCGGGGACAGGATTTGAACCTGCGACCTCTGGGTTATGAGCCCAGCGAGCTACCGAGCTGCTCCACCCCGCGTCGTGTTTCCAGAGTAACACAGGCGCGGGGTGTGGCCGACGGGGTCGCGGTTTCGATACGCGGCCCCGCGGGGCCGCTACTCAACCAGCGGGCTAGCCCAGGGCAGCGATCGCTCGGGCCACCGCCTCCTGCATGAGCTTGTCGGCCTCGGCCGCCGCGACGAGGTCGCCGTCCGCATACGCCTGCTGGCGATCGGCCAGGGCGGCCTGGTAGTCGGCCAAGGCCTGCGTCAGCGCGGCGTTGTCGGTCGGCGTCGTCGGTGTCGTCGGCGTCGTCGGATCCGTGGGTGTGGTCGGGTCCGTCGGGGTGGGCGGCACGGTGCCGTCACCGGCAGATGCACCCGAGTCGCCGCCGAACAGCGTATCCAGAGCCTGGTCGAGGGAGTCCTCGAAGGCGATCTGGTCACCGAACGAGACGAGCACCTTGCGCAGCAGCGGGTAGATCGTTCCCGACGTCGCCTGCACGTAGACCGGCTGCACGTAAAGCAGTCCCCCACCGACCGGCAGCGTCAGCAGGTTGCCGAGCTTGACCTCGGTCTCACCACGCTGCAGAAGCGCGAGCTGATTGGCCACCGCGGTGTCGGTCTTGAAGTTGGTCTCCACCTGGCCGGGGCCGGGCACCGTGGTCTGCTTGGGCAGCGTCAGCAGCGTGAGCTTGCCGTAGTTGGGCCCGGCGTCGGAGTCGACTGCGAGGTATCCGGTGAGCACGTTGCGGCTGGAGTCACCACTCGCGTTCGGGATGTACGTCGAGTACAGGGTGAACGCCGGCTGGTCGGTGCCCGGCACCTGCATCGTCAGGTAGTAGGGCGGCTGCAGCGTCTGGTTGCCGGTTGCGGCCACCGGGTCGTTGGGCGTGATCCACTGGTCGTCGCTGGAGTAGAACGAGCCCGCGTCGGTCACGTGGTACGAGCCGAGGATCGCCCGCTGCACCTTGAACAGGTCTGACGGGTAGCGCACGTGGTCGAGCAGCTGCTCGCTCATGTCGCTCATCGGCAGCAGCGTGGTCGGGAAGACCTTCGACCACGTCTTCAGCACCGGGTCCTTGTCGTCCCACGCGTACAGCTTCACGCTGCCGTCGTAGGCGTCGACAGTGGCCTTCACCGAGTTGCGGATGTAGTTGATGTCGTCCACCGCGAACGCCGGCGCCGGCGTGTACGTGTCAGCGATCGCGCTCGAGAGCTGCTCCACCTTGGAGTACGGGTAGTTGGCCCCGGTCGTGTACCCGTCGACGATCCAGACGATGCGGCCGTCGACGATGGCCGGGTAGGTGTCCGCGTCCAGCGTCAGGTAGGGCGCGACCTTGGCGACGCGATCCTGGGGGTTGCGGTCGTAGAGGATCTGCGAATCGTTGGTCACGGCATCCGACAGGAAGATCTGCTCGGACTGGAACTTGATCGCGTAGATCAGCTTCGTGAAGATGTTGTCGAGCTTCGGCCCACCGTCGCCGGAGAAGGTCGTCGTCGCGTTCTGGTTGCTGTCCTCGCCACCGGAGGGGTAGTCGAGTTCGATGTCCTTGGCTCCGGGCGCCCCACCGACGATCGAGTACTCGGGCGACTCCTCACCGAAGTAGACGCGGGGCTCGAAGTCACCCAATTCACCGGTGCTCGGGATGCCCGACTCAAGGAACACGGGCTGGCCGTCGGTCGCCCGCTGGTTGCCGTAGGCCGCCACCACGCCGTAGCCGTGGGTGTAGACGACGGTGTCGTTGTACCAGGAGCGGGAGTCGCCCAGGCCGGCCTGGTTGAGCTCGCGCACCGCGATCACGGTGTCCTGGGTCTTGCCCTCGATCGTGTAACGGTCCACATCCAGGTGGTTGGCGAACTGGTAGTACTGCTTGAACTGCTCGAGCTGCGCGAACGCCTGCGGCGCGATGGCGGGGTCGAGGATGCGGATGTTGGCCGTCGTCTCGGCGTCGAGACGCAGCGCGCCCGGCTCGGCATCGGTCTTCGCGCTGTACGGCACCTCCTGCACCCCGTCGACTCCGTAGGCCGCCCGGGTCGCCGCGATATTGCGTTCGATGTAGGGCGCCTCATAGGTGCGAGCGCTCGGCTCGACCTGGAATCGCTGCACGATCCACGGGTAGATGCTTCCGACGACGAGACCGCTCACCAGCAGCAGCGCGGTGCCGATGATCGGCAGGCGCCAGCGACCGATGATGGCCGTGACGATGAAGAGCACAGCGACGAGAGCGGCGATGCCCGCCAGGATCGCGCGGCCGGGGATCGTCGCGTTCGCCTCGGTGTAGCCGGCACCCGTGTTGAGGAAGCCTTGGCTCGTGTTGTACAGCGTGGCGTACTGGTCGAGCCAGAGGCTCACCGCCTGGAGCACGAGATAGAGGGCTGCGGTGATGGCGAGCTGGATGCGCGCCGAACGCGAGATGCGCACCTCGCGACCGCTGAACCGGATCGCCCCGTAGAGGTAGCTGGTGGCAAGCGCCGCGAGACCCGCGATGAGAACGACCGCCGACGCGAAGCCGACGACACCCTGCCAGAGCGGCAGGTCGTAGAAGTAGAACGACAGGTCGAGACCGAACTGCGGGTCGGTCTCACCGAACTCGGTCCTGTTGAGCCACTGCCACACGAGCGGCCAGCGTGTCGCGGTGGAGATTCCCGCGAAGACTCCGAGCACCACCGGGATGCCGAACATCGCCAGACGACGCAGCGGCTCGATGACCTGCTGGTAGCGATCCAGTTGCGAGTTGAGCTTGGCGTAGACAGGGCGCGCGCGGAAGGCGAGTTCGATGCTCGCCCACACGGGAACGGCCATGCCGAAGAATCCGACGAAGAACATGATCGCGCCGGCGATCCACTGCGTGGTCAGCACGTTGAGGTATCCGAGCTGGTCGAACCACAGCACATCGGTGTAGAGGTTGGCCACGACGAAGAAGGCGATCACGACAACCGCGATCACGATGGCCGTGATCGTGAGGGTGACCCTCGTCCGGTTGGCGGGCGCGTTGGACGTTCCGGACGCTGCGGTGCTTGACACGAGGTTCTCCATGCTGTTGGGGACTGCGCCCATCTTAAGGGCCGAACCTGCTAAGTCGCCCGAAAGCTCACTTCGTGGGGCAGGTGGGCAGCCCCGCTGTTGATCCGTCCCCGCGGATCGCGGCGAGCGCCGTCATGGCGTCGTCCAGGGTGGTGACCGATAGCACGGTGAGTCCGCTCGGGATGTGCCCGGTCACTTCATCGCAGTTCGATGACGGCGCCAGGAACCAGTCGGCACCAGCATTCTTGGCGCCCCACATCTTCTGACGGATGCCGCCAATCGGCCCGACCTCGCCCGTCGAGCTGATCGTGCCGGTGCCCGCGACCGACTCCCCACCGTTGAGCGAGCCCGGCGTGAGCTTGTCCACGATGCCGAGGGCGAACATCATGCCCGCGCTCGGCCCTCCGACGTTCTCCAGCTGGATGGTGACGGTGAACGGGAAGTCGTAATCGCTCGCCACCACGATCCCCAGGATCGGTACCGGGTTGTCGCCGGCGCTGAGCTCCGGGTTGATGCGCAGGGTCGTCGACACTCCGGCGCGCAGCACGGCCACCTCCGCCGGCTGGCTCACGCCGTTGTCGGCGATCGCGGCACGGAGGCCCGTGACATCCGGGAATGTCACCCCGTTGACCGTCTGGATGACGTCACCGACCTCGAGGAGCCCGTCGGATGGGCCACCAGCCTGCACCTCGGCGACACTGAGCGTGCTCGGCACCTCGTTGCCCAGGTAGGTGAGAGCGGCGGCGATGGCCTCCTTCTGGGAGTTGGCCATGTCGACCTTGCCCTGCTCGGTGGACTGCTCAGAGGTCACGCCGGGAGGGTAGATCTCCTCGACCGGCACGATGGCCCGGCTCGGATCGAGGTAGGCCGTGGCCACATCGAGCCAGTTCGGCAGGCTGTCGGGGCTTCCGAGAACGCGCACCGTGAGCATGTCGAGCGAGCCCTCGGTGGGGAAGGTCTCCTCCATCGGGATCTGGATCATGGGGACCTCATCGCCGTTGACGGTGACGTCACCGAGCACGTCGTAGACGGGGCCGGGCTGCTCGATCACATAGGGCGCGGGCAGGAGCGCGACGATGACGGCGCCGACGAGCGCGACGATCAGCAAGGACCACCCGAGCCATCCACTGGCACGACGACGTGCTGGCGGATCAGGGTCGAGATCGGTGAACAGGGTCAGAGCGATCCTCCGGGGTCTGGAGAGGCGTCGGGTGGGGCTGCCCATCTGTTCGCCACAGGCGCACAGCCACGAGCCCCAGCCTAGGTGAAAAGTCAGCATCGCCGACCACGCAGCGGCTAGCGTAGTTTTCATGCCTGACGATTCGCCGGAAGACGACCGGGACAACCCCGAGGACGAGTTCCGCGACATGCTCCGCGACTTCCTCGCGGGAAACACGAGCATCGACCCGGCCAAGCTCGCGGGCGCTGCCGGACTGCCCAACGATCCCGAGATGGTCGCCCAGCTGATCAGCCAGTTGCAGAGCGCGCTGGCCAACAGCGGCGACGGAATCAACTGGGGTCTCGCGCTCGAACAGGCGCGCGGCATCGCCGGGCGCACCACGGTCGTGTCCCTGCCCGCCGAACGCTCGCAGCTCGAGCAGGCGTTGCACGTGGCATCCCTCTGGCTCGATGAGGTGACCGAGATCTCGCCACTCGCGACCGAACCTCGACTGATGAGCCGGCAGGAGTGGGTGGCAGCGACGATGCCGGTGTGGACCCAGCTCGCCGAGCCCGTGGCCAACTCGATCGCCAACTCCCTCACCGAGGTGCTCACGCAGAGCGCCGGCGAGGAGCTCGACGACATGATCAAGGGCGCGAGCCAGATGATGCGCAACGTCGGCGGCACCCTGTTCGCGATGCAGCTCGGTCAGGTCGTGGGCCAACTGTCGAGCGAGGTCGTCTCGGGAGGCGACATCGGCATCCCGCTCATGGAGACCGACCAGGCCGCGCTCATCCCCCAGAACGCGATCGCGTTCGGGGCCGGCCTCGACATTCCCATCGACCAGGTCGAGCTGTACCTGGCGGTGCGTGAGCTCGCCCACGCCCGCCTGTTCAAGCACGCCAAGTGGCTGCGCCTGCAGTTGCTCACCTCGATCACCGAGTTCGCCCGGGGCATCCACATCGATACCGAGCGCCTCGAGCAGCTCGCTAGCGACTTCGACCCCAACAATCCCGAGGAGCTGCGCGAGGCCATGACCAGCGGCGCGCTCATCCCGCCGAAGTCGCCCGAGCAACTCGCTGCACTCGAGCGGCTGGAGACCATGCTCGCGCTCATCGAGGGCTGGGTCGACGTCGTCACGGCGCAGGCCACCACCCGCCTTCCGTCGAGCGCTGCCATCGCCGAGACTGTGCGGCGGCGGCGTGCCTCGGGCGGGCCGGCCGAGTCCGCGTTCGCCACCCTGGTGGGCCTGGAGCTGCGTCCGCGCCGCCTGCGTGAGGCCGCAGCGATGTGGCAGCAGGTGACGGATGCCGTCGGCAATTCCGCGCGCGACGAACTGTGGTCGCACCCCGACCTCGTACCCCAGGGTGAGGACATCGACGACCCGAGCGCACTCATCGCCCGCATCACTGCCACCGAGGTGCAACCCGACGACATCGACCGCGCGATCGAGGATCTGCTTGGCGACGACACCACGGATCGCCCGCACGAGGACTGAACCTGTGGAACGCTGGCTCGCGGCGAGGTCGTGAACCGGCACCCTTGAGCGCATGATCCTGAAGCTCGACCCTCGGTATCCGGTCGTCTGGCGAAGCCCGTCGAGCGTGCAGGTCGGCATCGATCCGCCCGTGGTGGTGGTCGAGGGTCTCACGAGCGGTCAGGAGCGTCTGCTGGCCGCACTCGGCCCGGGAGTGAGCGACGCGGGCATCGGGATCGTCACGCGGGAGGCACCGGCCCAGGCCCGCGAGCTGCTCGATGTTCTGGCGCCGGCACTGCTGCCGCCGCCCGGGCCCGCGGCCGAACCGCTGGTCGTCGCCCTCTCCGGCACCGGTCCGCTGGCCGATGAGCTCGCGCGTATCCTCGCGGGCAGCGGTGTTCACGTGCTCACCAGCCCGCGGGCGGAGGCCCTCGTCGACGAGGGCGCCGACGTGGCCGTCGCGGTCGCACACTACGTGCTGGCGCCCGAGCTCCACGCGGTGTGGTTGCGGCGTGACGTGCCCCACCTTCCGATCGTGTTCAGCGACTCCGCCGTGAGGATCGGCCCGATCGTCGAGCCGGGCACCGGGCCATGCCTGCGCTGCCTGGAGCTGCACCACCGCGACCGCGACATCGCGTGGCCCGCCATCGCGACACAGCTGGTGGGGCGACGGGGAGCCGCGGAATCCGCCCTGCTCGCGAGCGAGGGCGCGGCGGCCGCGGCGCGCCTCATCCTCGATCGGCTCGCAGAGGGTGCGCGCGCGTCATCCGTGTCGCTGCGCATCGACGCCGACACCGGCGAGCGCACCCACACGACGTGGCGCCAGCACCCCGACTGCGGATGCCGCGGCATCGAGCACCTCGGTGCCGTCACCGCTCGAGGTCGCTCAGGAATCGACTGGGCTGCCGCTGCGCGGAACGGCCGGGGGCCGGGCTCGCCGACCAGCTGAGTCCGAGTCGACGACGGGCGCGAGTGACCCCCACGTACAGCAGTCGGCGTTCCTCCTCGACGGCGGCGGGATCCTTCGCGTAGCTGATCGGCAGCAGACCCTCGCTGAGCCCGACAAGGTGCACGCTCTCCCACTCGAGGCCCTTCGCCGAATGCAGGGTGGCCAGGGTGACAGCGGACAGCACCGGCTCGTGCTGACCCGCCTGACGCTCGAACAGCTCGTCGACGAACTGCTTGAGCGTCGTGCCCGGCACGGCCGCCTCGGCGAGCTGCATGAGGGCGTTCAGTGACTCCCACCGATCCCGCACGGCGCCGCGCAGTTCGGGCGGTTCCTGCGACCAACCGATGGAGCGCAGCACGTCGCTGACGGTCTTGAAGAGGGGTTCGATCGAGGTCGTTACGGTCGCACCACGCAGAAGCATGAGCGCCTCCTTCACCTCCCGCTGGTCGAAGAACCGGGTAGCACCGCGCACCATGCAGGGCACCCCGGCATCGTCCAGCGCTGTCTCGATCGCCTGCGACTGCACGTTGATGCGGTAGAGAACGGCGATCTGCTCCGGGGGGATGCCCGACGCGATCTCCTCGGCGATGGCCGCCGCCACCGCCCGCGCCTCTGAGCTGTCGCTGTCGTAGGTGTTCACGGTCGGCCGCGGTCCCGTCAGCTCGGATGCCGCGGTCAAGCTGAGCGCGCCCGGCCGGCCGCGCATGAGACGGTTGGCAGCATCGATGATCGGCGGCGCCGACCGGTAGTTCTGCTCCAGCCGCAGCACCACAGCGTTCTCGTGCTCCGCCGCGAAGCCGAGGAGGTACTCCGGACTCGCCCCCGCGAACGAGTAGATCGTCTGACTGGCGTCGCCGACGACGCACAGGTCGTCGCGGTCACCGAGCCAGAGTTCGAGCAGGTCATGCTGCAGGGGCGACACGTCCTGATACTCGTCGACCACGAAGAACCGATACTGCTCGCGCACCTGCTGTGCCACCCGAGGCTCCGCCTCGATCATTCCTGCTGCGGCCAGGAGCACATCCTCGAAGTCGAGCTGACGGCGCTCGTCTTTGAGGTCCTCGTAGGCACGCTGAAGGTCGACCATGCGATCCATGGGCAGCGAGGTGGGCAACGTGCGGGGTCGGGTGGCGTACTGTTCCACGCTCAGACGCGAGGTCTTTCGCCACTCAACCTCGGCGGCGGCATCCCGCAGCGTCGCTGTGTCGAGTTTGAGTTTCAGGCCGTCGGCGGCGTGGGCGATCAGGCGCGCCTTGCTGTCGAGCAGCCGGGGCATGGTGCCGCCGATCACCTGGGGCCAGAAGAAGTTCAGCTGGGCCAGTGCGGAGGCGTGGAACGTGCGGGCCGCGACACCGCGAGCGCCTAGTGCGCGCAGTCGTCCTCGCAGTTCGCCGGCGGCACGCGCGGTGAAGGTGAGGGCCATCACCCGTCCGGGTGGATAGACGCCGGTTGCGACGCCGTAGGCGATGCGGTGGGTGATCGCCCGTGTCTTGCCCGTGCCCGCACCGGCGAGGAGGCAGACCGGCCCCAGCAGCGCTTCGGCCGCGACCCGCTGTTGGTCGTCGAGTCCGTCGAGCAGAGCTGCGGGTGTGGTCACCGCTGGCCGTCGTCGATGCTCGAGCCGTACCAGTGCTCCACGATCGCCCGCGCAATCGACGTCGGGCCGGGCAGACGGATCTCGTCGAGGGCCATGGCCAGCTCGGCGCGCGAGAACCACCGCAGGTCGAGGATCTCGGTGCCGTCGGGTGTGGCCGCACCGGTGAAGCCGTCCTCCACGCGCGCGGTGAAACCCACCATCAGGGACGCGGGGAAGGGCCACGGCTGGCTGCCCAGGTACACCGGGTCGACGACGCGCAGGCCCGACTCCTCGTGCACCTCACGCATGACGGCGCTCTCGAGGGACTCCCCCGGCTCGACGAACCCCGCGAGCAGCGAGTAGCGATTGCTCTCCCAGAGGGCGTTCGACCCGAGCAGAATCCGGTCATCGGCGTCGGTCACGCCCACGATGATCGCGGGGTCGGTGCGCGGAAAGACCTCGCCGCCCGACACGGGGTCGCGGCGCACCCAGCCGCCCTTCTCGGACACCGTCGGTTCGCCGGTGCGCGGCGAGAAGCGGTGCGAGGTGTGCCAGTTCAGGATGCCTAGGGCCTCAGTGAGCATGCCGGCATCGCGGTCGCTCAGGCGGCTGCCGACCTGGCGCAGGTTCGCCCAGTCCGACTCGGCAAGGTGGCCGGCATCGTCCAGCTCGACGGCCACGATGGGTGTTCCCGCCGGCTCGGGACTCGTCGTCGAGGTGGACGTACCGAGGTAGACCCGTTCGCTGAAGTGCGGTACAGCATCCACCGGCAGCAGCGCGAGCGAGTCGGGCGTCGCCAGCAGGGCCGAGCCCTGGAAGATCGGCAGGATGCGCGTGGCCGGGTTCGCCCACAACTCGTCGAACAGGGCGGGGCGCTCCCGACCCAGGTGGTCCCGATCCAGCTCGAAACGCGACAGCGGGAGCCTCGAGAGGAAGGACTGTGACATGGATGCGACCCCGTGAAGATGCGTGGCGTGCGGCGGATGCGAGGCGTAGCCGACCTACCCTTAGCGGTATGGCCAGATCTCATCTCACTCTAGCCGCGCTCGCGACATCCGCAGTCCCGGGCCTTGACATCGCCGCGGCCGCGAGCTTCGGGGCCGGACAGGGCAGCGACTTCGACGCGGCGATCATCACCGGCAGAGACGGTCGGCACTGGATCATCCGGGTTCCGCGTAATCCGAGGGCTGAGGCGGAGCAGTCCGCCGACCTTGTCGCCCTTCGGGCACTGAGCACCGGCGTGCGCACCCGACTGCCGTTCGCCGTCTCCGCCTTCGCCGGTCAGGTGCCGGTCGACAGCACCCGCGGCATCGTCTACGAGTTCGTCTACGGCACGAAGACCCCGCTCGACTCCTACACCGCGGGTCCGGATTCGCTCGCGGCATCCGTCGGTCGGGCAATCGCGGCGATCCACGGCCTGCCGACGAGTTTCGTGGCCGACGCCGGACTGCCGGTCATGACGGCTGGCGAGTGCCTGCGTTCCTGCGTGACAGTGATGGACCGTGCCGCCGCGACCGGTCTCGTGCCCGCCGCCCTGCTGGGCCGCTGGGAGCGGGCGGCCGAGGATGCCAAGCTCTGGCAGTTCCAGCCGACGGTCATCAACGGCTCGCTCGCCGCTGACTCCTTCCTGCAGCAGGACGGCAGCGTCACCGGCGTGCTCGGCTGGCAGGATCTGCGGGTCGGTGACCCGGCCCGGGACATGCAGTGGCTGCTCGGTTCGCACAGCGACGCCGTCATCGACAGCGCGTTCGACGCCTACTCCCGGCTGCGGGGCGCCAGCGACCGTCAGCTCAAGCAGCGCGCAACGCTCTACGCGGAACTCGAGGTGGCCAAGTGGCTGCTGCACGGCACCGAGACGCGCAGCACCGAGATCGTCGATGACGCGGTCGAGATGCTCACCGCTCTCGCCGACAATCTGCGCAACGACGTCATGAACCCGATCGGCGCACAGACCATGCCGACGATGGCCGTCGACGAGGTCGAGGCGTTCCTCGACCGCAACGAACGCGCCGTCTAGGCAGAAGGCCCTCCGACTCGAGCGCGCCGTCTAGCTCGAGCGCGGAACGATCGCGATCCAGCGACCGCGGCGCGGCGTGACGCGCATCTTCAGGCGACCCGAGCGGGCCAGCAGTAGCGCGATCGCCACGGCCGCAACGGCGGGCACTGCCCCCGCGACGACGAGCGCATTCTTGGGGCCGATCTGCTCGGCGATGAAGCCCATCAGCGGGCCGCCGATCGCTTGGCCGCCCACGATCACCATCGCCCAGAACGCCATCACGCGACCTCGGATCGCCAGGTTCGAGGAGAACTGCATCATGGTCTCTCCCGCGGTCATGAGCATCAGGCGGGTCAGGCCTACGCCCACGAGGAGCGCGAGAAAGACGGGGTAGAACGGCGCGAGGCCGAGCAACGTCATCGCGAGCCCGTAGAGGAGTGCGCTGAAGATGATCGTGCGCAGCCGAAGACTCGACCGACGGGCGGATGCGAGTGCCCCGGTCAGCGCTCCGACTGCGGCAAGCGAGTTGTACAGCCCGTACCCGGTGGCGCCGGTGCCGTACACGGAGTCGGCGACGCCTGCGAGGAGGGCGGGCATGGGCATCCCGAAGATGGCGACGACGCCGACGATCACGAGCGTCCAGAACAGGCTGGGCTTGCCCATGATGTAGCGCACCGCCTCCCTCACCTGTCCCTTCGTATTCGGTGCCCGGGGCGCGGGATGCAGGTCTGCCGAGCGGATCGCGAGCAGCAGCACGATGCCGATCGCCGCGGCGACCACGTTGACTCCGATCGCCCACCCCGATCCGACGGCCACGATCAGCAGGCCACTCAGGGCGGGGCCGACGAGTGCGCCGAGGTGGAAGATCGACGCGTTCACGCTGATGGCATTGCGCAGGTGACGAGCCCCGACCATCTCGGTGATGAAGACGGAGCGGGCCGGACCGTCGAAGACCTGGGCAATGCCGACCGCCAGCACCAGCGCATAGACGGTGAGCAGTTGCGCATGGCCCGTGATCGCGAGGATCGCGAGCACGAGGTTGAGCAGCCCGCCGACGGCCTGGCAGACCAGCATGACGGCACGCTTGGAGAAGCGGTCGGCGATGACCCCGGCGTGCGCGCCGAGCACCAGCGTCGGCAGGAACTGCAAGGCGATCGTCAGGCCGACCAGCGCCACGCTGCCGGTCAGCTCGAGCACCAGCCAGTCGACGGCGATGCGCTGCATCCAACCCGCTGTGTTCGAGATGAGTTGGGCGACGACGTACAGGCGGTAGTTGTGCAACCGTAGCGCGCTGAAGGTGTCGCGCCATGCTGGCCGCTGCATCGCGACGGCGATCGGCATCGTCGCGGGATCGGTCACCCTACGACGATAGTCTCGGGGCATTCATGCGATGGGATAATTGGCTCAATAAGTCCCATAGCGAAACGTAATGAGAGGTGGCTGGCCGTGTTCGATCCGGTGCTGCTGCGCAGCTTCGTCGCCGTCGCCGAGACGCTGAGTTTCACCCAGTCGGCCCACCAGCTGAGCCTCAGCCAACCGACGGTGAGCCAGCACATCCGCAAGCTGGAGCTCGCCGCCGGGCGCAATCTGGTGACCCGCGACACTCGATCGGTGGCGCTCACCGACAACGGCGAGGCGATGCTGGGATTCGCCCGAACGATCCTCGCCGCGCAGGACCAGGCTCAGAGCTACTTCACCGGATCGGCGATGCGGGGGCGCCTGCGCTTCGGGTCGGCCGATGACCTCGCCCTCACGCAGTTGCCGGGCATCCTGCGGGACTTCCGGCAGCTCTACCCGCAGATCAATCTGGAGTTGACGGTCAGCCAGAGCCCCACACTGCTGCGTCGGCTCGCCGCCGGAGCCCTCGATCTCGTATTCATCAAGCAGGACCCGGGCAGCACCGAGGGCCGCCTGGTGCGGCGCGACCGCATGGTGTGGCTGGGCCACCGCAGCATGACCCTCGACCGGGACGCCCCAGTGCCGCTGATCGCCTACCAGGCGCCGAGCCTCAGTCGCATGTACGCGATCCGCTCCCTGGAATCCGTCGGCCGCATGTGGCGCATCACCTGCAACGTGAAGGAGGTCAACGGAGTGCTCGCGGCAGTGCGAGCCGGCATCGGGATCGCGGTGTTCCCGCAGTCGCTGATCCCCCCGGACCTGGCGCAGGTCTCCGCTAACTACGAGCTTCCCGAACTCGGCGATGTCGACTTCTCGCTCCTCGACAACCCGAGCGCGCCCCGCGGTCCGATCGATGCGCTGACCGCCGCCATCATGAGCAGACCGGTGCACCAGTAGCCTCTGCGGCAGGTCGAGCGCCGAGGTCAGGGCTTCATCGTCTGCTCGAGCAGGTTCTGGAACGGCTCGGGCGGCACACTGACGAAGCCGGAGTACGGGTGATCCATCGCCGCCGTCACGAAGATCAGGAGCGCCACGAACACGGCGATGAGGCCGGACATGATCAGGTGCACGCGCAGGTTGCGCGCTTCGACGAGCGCAAGCATCAACGCGTTCAGCGCGGCACCCACAGCGACGAGCACCCACAGCAGCGGCGGCAGGGCGAGCTTTGTCTCGTCCAGCCGGGCGCGGCGCGCTTCGATGAAGTCGAAGAACAGGCCCACGGTCTGGTTGTGCAGGGCCTGTCCCCCGGTGGTAGCGGGTTCGTAGGTGAACAGGATCGACTGGATGGAATCGACCTGAGCGTTGCCTGCCGCCGGGATGATGTCGCGGCCCTGAAGGGGCCAATCCACGGAGATGACGTTCTGCGTGTACAGCCGCAGTTGCTCCTGCAGATCGGGGCCGACGGGCGGTGGGTACGACGAGACCGCGCGGTACAGGGTTCCGAGCGACGATGCCTCGTCGAGCACGACGCCGCTGACGCGCTGGAAGTTCTCGTAGACCGACACCGCGATGAGAGCCAACAGGATGCCGTAGAAGATCCCATAGGACTGCATCGCGTACCCGAGTACCCGGTCCCACTCCTCGTGGTTGGCCGACACCCGCTTCACCCAAGGACGCACCGCGAGCAGGATCGCCCACGAGAACGCGAGGAAGAGGAGCACGAACGTGGGCAGCGCGACCCAGATCGGACCGTCGTAGAAGAAGAAGTTCACCCGCGCCTCCCGTCTCCGTGTACCGCGCTATGCCAGCGCGGCTCGCCATCGTTCGAGCAATTCGGACTCATCGTAGATGTGATCGGGCCGGATCACGCGATTGTCGGCAACGAAGTAGAAGACCGCGTCGATGAGGTCGGGATCGATGCCGCGCCACTTCGAGTAGGCGAGACGGTAGAGGGCGAGCTGGAGCTGCTTCTGCTCAAGATCCGCGGCATCCTTCGGCGCCTTGCCGGTCTTCCAGTCGACGACCTCGAAGCGCCCGTCGAGCTCGTAGACGGCGTCGATCTTGCAGATGATGATGCGGCCGTCGAAGGGCAGGTGGATCTCCCGCTCCACTTCGACCGGCCGCCGCGCCGCCCACGGGCTGGCCTCGAAGGTGGCCTTGAGGCGGTCGAGGTCAGCGTCGGTGAGGGTGTCTCCGGCGTCGATCTCGCCGGGCGCGGCATCCAGCTCGTCGGCACCGACCGACGCGGCGGCAAGCTGCTCGGCGTCTCCGCCGGGACCGAACCGGTTCTCCACCCAGGAGTGGAAGAGGGTGCCGAGTTGGGTGGCCCGGTAGGGCTGCTCCGGCATCGGGCGCCGCAACCCCGAGGCAACCGCGTCAGGCTCGCTCACGTAGTCCTTGAATCGGGACGCCGGCACGCGGGTGGGAACCTCGACGGGTTCCGGGGCACCGAGCCGACGGCGACGCTCCTCGAGGAGCAGTTCGAGATCGTCGGTCCATGGTCCGACGATCGCCGGGTCAGTGCCGCGCACCGCCTCTGCGGCCCTCTCGACCGCTTCACGACGCCGGCCCAGTGGGTCCATCGGCCAGATGATGCGCTCGAGGTCGTCGCCCATCGGGTTCTCATCGGACGCAGGACCCGCGGGCAGCTCCAGGCCCAGCTCGGTGAGGTAGACACTCGGCACGCGCGGCTTGGCCTGCGTGGCCCAGAACGACCCGCTCAGCAACAGCCCGTGCCGGGCGCGGGTGACCGCGACGTAGGCCAGCCGCCGCTCCTCGGCCAGCAGGTGCTCGCGCACCCGACCGCCGAACGCCTTCTGCTCGTCAACCAGATCCTTGCGGGTGGTCTGGGACTCCCAGGCGAAGACGGGCAGCTCGGCGGCATCCCCGCGGAAGGTCCACGGCAGTTGACCGAAGGCGAGCCAGCCGAGGTAACCGCCCTCGACGGGGCGGCCGGGCAGCTCGTCGTCGACGAGGCGCGGCACGACCACGTGATCCCACTCGAGGCCCTTGGCGCCATGAATGGTGAGCACCTGCACCGTTCCGGGTTCCGGATCCTCGGGGCGCGGGGAGAGATCCTCGCGCTGCTCGGCCTCGCGCAACCAGGACAGGAAGCCGCCGAGGGTGGCCACCTCCTCGAGTGCGAGGTAGTTGCCGACCGCATCGAAGAACGCCTCGAAGGTGGATGCACCCAGCGGCCGGTAGTCATTGGCCGAGACCTCGATGTCGAGCTGAAGTTCCTGGAGCACGAAGGCGACGAGGTCGGGCAGGTCGAGGCCGCCGCGCGAGCGTAGCCGGGCGATGAGCCTGCCCGCGTCGCGCAACCGATCGAGTCCCTCGGGCGTGAAGTTCGCGAGGGCGGTGTGGCCCTCGCGTGCGGTCGACAGGAAGTCGAGGGCATCCACGATCGACCCGCCCTCGCCTTCGGCGACCGAGGCCTTCAGTGCCTGCGCGAGTTCGTCGTCGTATCGATGTTGCGCGTAGTCGCGATCCCGCAGCCACGCCGCGAGACGGTGCAGCGCCCAGAGGTCTTGCACCCCGACCCGCCAGCGCGAACCCGCGAGCAGACGAACCAGTTCGAGGCCAGCGGACGGGTCGTTCATCACGGTGAGCGCGCACACCAGGTCGGCGACCTCGGGCTCGGCCAGAAGCCCCCCGATTCCGAGCACGTGGAACTTCACCCCGTGGCGGCGCATCGCCTCGAGGAAGAAGCCCTGGGTCTTGCGGGTGCGGAAGAGCATCGCCGCGGCGGGTGGCGTGCCGCGCACGTCGAGCCTGGCCTTGAGCCAGCGGGCAGCGGCATCCGCCTCGTCGGCGACCGTCTCGAGAAACTCGACGTCGACCGGCAGGTCGCTGGCGGTCGGGCTCGCGTCGAGACGATCGACCTGTACTTTCGCACTGGCGACGAACGGCGCCACGATCGTGTTGGCGACGTCGAGGATGCGCCGACCGTTGCGCCAGCTCGTCGACAGCGCGAAGCGCGTGTCGGTCGCCCCGAACGCGGTCGCGAAGTCGTCGAGGTTGGAGGCGCTCGCCCCGCGCCAGCCGTAGATGGACTGGTTGGGGTCGCCGACCGCCATCACCGGATGCCCGGCGAACAGTTGCGCAAGCAGCCGAGCCTGCACGACCGAGGTGTCCTGGTACTCGTCGAGCAGCACGACACGGAACCGATCCCGCTCGATCTCGGCGACTCGCGGCTGGCGGCGCAGGATCTCGAGGGCCAGAGCCACCTGGTCGGAGTACTCCACCAGCCCGCGCCGCACCTTCGCGTCGCCGTACTCGGCGGCGAGGTCGACGAGCACGTCGAGCGCGCCGACGGTCTCGGCCCAGCCGTCGACCTGGGCGTAGGCGCCGCGACCCCCCGGGGGCAGGTCGACGATTCGGGCGAACCGTCGCGCGAACTCCTGCACCTCGGCGGGCACCGCGACGTTCTCCGCGAGGGAGCGCGAGATCGCGAGCGTGGCCTTGGTGACGGGGTCGAGATTCTTGCCGATGTCGGCGAGCCGGTCATCCTTGGTTCTGATCACCGTCGTGCGAGCCAACTGCCAGGCGGCCGCCTCGCCGAGAACGGCGCCGTCGCTCTCGCGGCCGAGAGCCGCGGCATTGTCGCGGTAGAGGGTGTTCGCGTACGAGTTGTAGGTGGCCACGGTGGGGGCGTCGAACGGGTCATAGCCCTCGCCGAGCAGGCCCACCCGCGCGAGGTCGGCGATGCGCTCCCGGATGCGCAGGGCGAGTTCGCCTGCCGCCTTGCGCGTGAAGGTGAGTCCGAGAATCTGGCTCGGGTCGACCATGCGGTTGGCGAGGAGCCACAGCACCCGGCCGGCCATGGTCTCGGTCTTGCCGCTGCCAGCACCCGCCACGACGAGGGCCGGGGCCAGCGGCGACTCGATCACGGCGCGCTGTTGTGCCGTCGGCCGGGGCCGCCCGAGGGCATCCGCGATCTGGTCGGCGTTGATCGTCGGCTCAGTCACTGGACACCGCCCGCACTCGCTGCAGCCTCAACCGCGACGGGTCGCCACGACCGTAGATCGGCAGCTCGGCCTCACCCGCGAATTCGGCCGCCGCGATCAGCGCCGCCGCCGAACGCACCCGCTCGCGGAAGGCCTCCAGCTGATCGGCGTCGAGCGGAGCCTGATGGGCCTCGCGGTAGAGCTTCGAGCCGATGCCCTGCTTGACGAAGAGCAGCTTGGCTCCGCCCTGTCGGTGCCCGTCGTGGCCGGCCAGCGGCTCGTCGAGGATGCCCTCCGTGTAGGCGAGTTGGTATGCCGCGAGCTGCGGATGCTCGTCGATGGTCGACTGGGTCGTGATCGGCGTGCCCGTCTTCAAGTCAACGATGACGACCTCGCCCGTCGGTGAGATCTCGACGCGGTCGATCGAACCGCTGAGCTTCGCGTTATCGACCTCGAGCGTGAAGCGGCTCTCGGCGCCCACGAGGGTCTTGCCCTCGCGCTGGAAGTCCTGCAGGTACTCGGCGAGCGCCGTCGTGAATCCCTTCGCGATGCGTCGCTGGCGCTCGGCGAGCCAGGGCGCCTCGAACAGCAACTCGCTCCAGCGCTGCTCCACCGCCGCCCACAGGGCCTCCTGGGTGGGCTCGGGGGCCGTCTCCATCGCCCAGTGCACGATCGTGCCGACGTTGGCGATCACGCCCGAGTCGGAGCCCGCGATCTTCTCAAGGAACCAGTCGAGCGGGCTGTCGAGCAGCTTCTCGATCGCCGACGGCGAGACCGGCACCTGCTCGCCCTCGAACAGCGGCCCGGTGGAGCTGGGCTGCCTGAGGCCGTGCCAGTCGTCCGGGTCGGCGCCGGGCACCGACTCGACCGCGAGCGCGGCGAGGGATGCCGCGGCCTCCCCCGCGCGCTGCCCCGCCACGAGCATCCGGCGCAGCTTGCCCACCTGCGCCCGCAGCGACAGCGGGGTGGCGGTCGGATCGAGCGTCTCGGTGCCCGCCGGGGCCAAGCCGAGGAACACGCTCGAGGCCTCGTCGTCGTTGGCGACGGCAGCGAGGATGACCCGGGTGCGTGCCCGGGATACGGCAAGCGCGAACAGTCGCAGCTCGTCGCCGAGCACCTGCTTGCGCTCGTCGACCGCAGTTGACTCCACGCCTGTCACGATGCGAACGAGATCCTGCGGAGCCAGAAGCGAGCCGCGCAGCCTCAGGTTGGGCCACGCGCCATCCTGCAGGCCACCCACGACGACCGTGTCGAACTCGAGGCCGACAGTTCCCGCGGGCGTGGTGACGAGCACGGCGTCGTCGAAAGCCCGCGGCGACAGTGTGTCCTCGGGCACCTCCGCGTCGAGCACCTCGTCGAGGTAGAGCGACGGCCCCTTGTCGGGCCGGAGCTCGACGAACCGCTTCGCGGAGGTGAACAACGCCACGATTCCGTCGAGGTTGCGGTTCGCCTCGGCAGCGGTGATGCCCGCACCGAGCGCCTGGTCGTGCCAGCTGCGGGCGAGGCCGCTGCGATCCCACGCGGTCCACAGCAGCTCCTCGATGGAGCCGTCGCTCGCCCCGAGACGGGCGATGGTCTCGGCGAGGCGCTCGGCGGCCCGGGCGACCCGATGATCGATCGAGGCGAGCCTGCCGGGAGCGGCCAGCGCCTCGGCTACGAGCTCGTCTCCCGGGCGGTTGCCGCCGCCAGCGACCTCCTCGGCGCGCAGCGCGATGCGCAGACGGCGAAGCGCCAGCGCGTCAAGCCCACCGAACGGGCCGAGAAGGAGCTCGGTCGCCACAGCCGGCGTGAGAGGCTCACGACCGACCCCCACCGACACCAGCCGCAGCAGACTGCGGGCGGCGAAGTCCTCGCGCAGCGCCGTGCCCGCAGCGGTGGTGCGCGCCGGAACCTCGGCCATCGCGAGAGCGCGCACGACCGGCGCCAGCTGGGCGCCGCTGCGCACCACGACAACCATCTGCGACCACGGAACACCGCGGTGCAGGTGCGCCTCACGAAGAGCGCGAGCCACCGTCGACCACTCGCGCGCGGGGCTGGGCGCCTGCACGAGGGCGACCGGCACGGCGACATCGGCGCCCGCGCCGATCGCGGCGCGCTGCCTGCCCGCGGCGGCCGTGCCGATGCGGGCCGTGACGGACGAGGTGAACGCCCGAAGGGCGGCACCCTGACGGTGACTCGTCGAGAGCGTGAGCGTGGTGAGCTCCGGCAGGGCCAAGACGGTGGCCAGGCGGCCGAGGGCGTCGGGCTCGCCGCCGCGGAAAGCGTTGGCTGCGACATCCGGATCACCGAAGGCGATCACCGCGATGCCCCGGGCGGCCAGCGAGCGCAGCAGGGCCAGGGTGGTCTCGGTCGCCTCCTGCAGATCGTCGACGACAACCAGTCGCAGGGCCGAGGCCCGCTCCCCCAACTCGCCGCGCTCGACGGCCGCGACCGCGTAACGGGTGAGCTCGGCCTGATCGAAGCGCGTCTCGGAGCGGTAGGAGAGAACCTGCGTGTACTCCTCGATCAGCTGCGCTGCGGCCACCCACTCTGGATGCCCGTGCGCGCCGCCCAGGCGGCGCAGTTGCGCGACATCCACGTCGTACTCCGTGGCCCGGGTCATCAGCTCACGTAACTCGGTGCGGAAGGTGCGCAGCCTCCGCACCTCGGGACCGAGATGCTCGGGCCAGCGCGGGCCGGACCCCTCCTCGAGGTGGCCCTCCATGAGGGAGGCGAGCTCGACGTCCTGCTCGGCACCGCTGACCAGCCGCGGTGGCAGCGCCCCAGCGGTGCGGGCAGCATCGCGAACGATCTCGAAAGCAAGCGAGTTGACCGACCGCGCCATCGGCCCCGTCGTCGGCACGCCGAGACGCAGGGCGATGGCGTCGCGCAGGCGGGTGGCCGTGGCGCGGGAGGTCGTGAGCGCGAGAACCGCGTCGGCACCCCAGCCCCTGGCGAGCACGCGGTCTGCGACGACCTCGATGAGCGCGGTGGTCTTGCCGGTGCCGGGAGCACCGAGAACGGCGGCGGATGCGTCATCCGGGAGGTCGATGACGTAGCGCTGTGACGGGTCCATCGAGACCGGCGGTGCCGTGGAGCGGCCGCGGGCGAATCCCATCATCGTCACGGGTCAACGGTAGCGGCGTGCGCTGACAGAGAACGCAAGGAATCGCCTCCCGAGTTCTGTCGTACCCTAAGCCTGTGGACATTCGTATCGGCATTGCCAACAGCCCCCGTGAGATCAACTTCGAGTCGTCGCAGAGCTCCGCGGAGATCGAGAAGATCGTCGCCACCGCTCTCGACACGGATGCCAAGTTCGTGAGCCTGAAGGACGACAAGGGCAAGCTCTACATCGTTCCCACCGCAGCTCTCGCCTACCTGGAGGTGGGCTCCGAGGAGTCCCGCCGCATCGGCTTCGTCGCCTGACCGAGAGGATCGACGCATGGAACTGCTCTTCGTCACCGTGATCGGCGCCGGCATCGGCCTCATCGTGCGCTACGTGCTGCCGAGCCGGGGCACCTACGGTGTGCTTCTCGTTCCCGCGATCAGCGCGGCGGCAACCGCCATCACCTGGGTGGCCCTGCTGTGGGCCGGCCAGACGTTCGACGGAACGTGGATCTGGGTGGCCAGCCTCGCAGCAGCCGTCGCCGCGGGAATCGCCGCCGCCGTCATTCTTCCCCGCCAGCGCGTTGACGCGGATGCCCGTCTGTTCGCCCAGCTCTCAGGCGGTAAGGCCTAACCCACGGATCGCGCCACTGGGAGCCCGGGCACCCAGCACCGCACCGTATTTCGGTACCGGCGATAGGGATCACCGAACCGCGCTTCGAGGTCCGCTTCTTCGTGCGGTCGCACGGCGTAGTTCCACAGGAGTGACCCCAACAAGGCGTAGGCGACGACGAGCCAGGACGAGAGCATCAGGCCGACGGCTACCCCCTGCACGATGCCGGAGACGGCCATGGGGTTGCGAACGAATCGGTACGGGCCGGCCACGACTAGTAGTCGAGGCATGGCGGCAGGCAGCGGGGTTCCCTTCCCGAGCGTGGACATCGCAGCGGCCGACCAGATCCCCAGTGCACTGGCAAATACGAAGATGACCGCGCCCACTAGGGGCACCCCCACTGGCAGCGTGATCGCGAGGCCCCATCGATGTTCGAGCCATCGGATGATGATCGGCGCGACCCCGAGGAAGAACCCCCAGAAGAGCACGATCTGGACCGCCGCCGCGACTGCATGACGCAGCGCTGAGCCGTCAGGGCGCGCAAGCCGGAATGCGAACGGGCCCAGGAGGATCCACTGCGTGGGAATCAGTCCGAAGACGATCAGAGCGAGGGCCGCGACAGAGCCGCCTGCCGCGGCTGCCATTGCCAGCACGCCCCAGCCAGCCTGGCCGGTCACTGTCGCATATCCAGCGAGCGCCACCGCGACGAGTACCGTCCAACCGGTGGCGATGAAAGCCGCGATCCGGATGCCAGCAGCCGCCAAGCCGGAGGCGAGCACGAAGAGCGGAACATCGAACAGTGCCACGAAGACCGGATCGAGTTGACCCAGAGTCACGTGCCTCACCCACGGCGAGGCGAACACCAGTACCCACCAGGCAGCACCAGCCAGCGCTTGCGCAGCGAAGTAGGTGCGGCCCCACAGGACGGGCCGGGTCACTGCTCCACCACTGCCCGCGCCACGCCCGCCCGCGCCGCGGCCGCGGCGAGTCCCTCGTCAAGCGTCATGACACTGGCGGAGTGACCGATCGCCGCGTGCAGGACTACGGCATCGGGCATCCGTATGCCGTAGGCGCTTCGCACGCGTGCTATCTCCGCCGCATCGGTGGGGGCCAGCGGGAGGATTCGCACGCCGATCCGCGTGACAGCGGCGAGTGCTGCATCCTGCACGCCCGCTGCAGTCGGATGCACGAGTGCCTCGGCGAGGGTGAGCACGGGGCAGGCGAAACCGTCGAACGAGTTCGACTCGAGCAGGTCGACGCACAGCCCGTGATGCACATCCCGATCATCGAGGAAGGCGATGATGACGTTCGCGTCGAGGACGATCACTCGGGCCACTCGGCGCGCAGGGCTGACGCGGCATTCGTCGGGTACACGCCGCTCACCGCGCCGGCGGATGCCCGCACGACCGCCCGACGATCGACCGCCACCGCGCTGTGGCCAGCCTCGACCAGTCGGCGCAACAACTCCGCTCGGTCGTGCCGCAGGTCGGGCCACACCAGGGCCGCATCGTCGAGAGCCGCGGCGATTGCCGGGGTCTCGGTGATGCTGTGGCGAGCGCGGACGGTGGGCACGACCGAAGTGTAGCACCGCCGCACAAGTGCAGCACCGAGCTCAGGCGGTAAGGCCTAGCCCGTCCATGCGCCGCGTGTGTGCGGCGATCAGTTCGGTGAACACCGGCTCGACCCGGGCCTCGTCCGACTGGTGGTTCTCGGTGAAGGTGAGGGCCGAGCGCGCGACGAGCATCGTGTCGCCGACCAGTCGCCGACCCCACATGGCGAGGCGGGATGCCAGCCGAGGGTTGGCATCGATGGCCTGCTGCAGTTGCTGGGCGAGAATGTCCTCGGCCGAGGTCGACTGGTAGATGTCGGTGATGCGCTTGGCCGCATCTGCTGGCAGGCCCGCCGCCAACCGCACGAAGAAGTCGTCGAGGAAGCCAGCGCACAGGTAGCAGGTCATCAGGGTCTCGAACCAGTCGGCGCCGTGAGTCCAGCGCTCGAACTGGTCGACCTCGGCGGTGTACGGCTCCATCGCCTCGGCGACCGAACCCCCCGCACGCACGATCTCGTCGGCGAGCGCCCGATGCTTCGCGATCGACAGCTCTGCTGCACGACCGATCGCTGCCTTTGCCGCCGTCGTCGGGGCGGCGGAGATCGCCCGGGACAGGTTCTCGAAGAGCGTCAACTGCACGTATGCGGCCCGGCCGAGGAACTCCGTGAGCGGGGGTGTGAACTCGACGAGGTCGACCTTGGTGGTGACGATGTCCTCAGAACGAGACCGGAGTCGAGGTACCTCGATGCGCCGGGATGCACGCGAGAACCAGTTAGCCACGGGGCAAGCTTACGGGAGGCTCGATGCGCCTGCGGGGAAACCGCCGCCGCGACCGGCTAAACTGTGCACATGCCCTCCGTTCTGGCGAGGGCTCTGCGCCCCAGGAAACAAGCGGGCGTACTCACGCACCTCTTTCCGTTAGGGCATACATCACTGTGACATTCGCAGATCTGGGCATCGAACAAGACATGGTCGACGCTCTCGCGACCAAGGGCATCATCGAGCCCTTCCCCATCCAGGAGCAGACCATCCCCATGGGCCTCTCCGGCCAGGACATCATCGGCCAGGCCAAGACCGGCACGGGCAAGACCCTCGGCTTCGGGCTGCCCCTGCTGCAGTCGCTCGGCACGGATCCCGAGCCCGGCGTGAAGGCCCTCGTGGTGGTTCCCACCCGGGAGCTGTGCGTGCAGGTTGCCGAGGACCTCGTGCTCGCGGCATCCAATCGCAGCACCAAGATCGCCGCGATCTATGGCGGCAAGGCCTACGAGGGGCAGGTCGAGGAGCTCAAGGCCGGCGCGCAGGTCGTCGTCGGTACGCCCGGTCGCCTGCTCGACCTTGCGAGCCAGCGCCTGCTGAGCCTCAAGGACGTCAAGGTCATGGTTCTCGACGAGGCCGACAAGATGCTCGACCTCGGGTTCCTGAGCGACATCGAGAAGTTGTTCTCGCAGACCAGCCCCACCCGCCACACCATGCTGTTCTCGGCGACGATGCCCGGCCCGATCGTGGCTCTGGCCCGCCGCTTCATGAACCGGCCGATCCACATCCGTGCGACCGACCCCGACGAGGGTCTGACGCAGGCCAACATCAAGCACATCGTCTACCGCGCCCACAACCTGGACAAGGACGAGGTCATTGCGCGCATCCTTCAGTCCGAGGGTCGCGGCAAGACCGTCGTGTTCACGCGCACCAAGCGCGCAGCCGCCAAGCTCGTCGAGGAGCTCAACGACCGCGGATTCAACGCCGCCGCCGTGCACGGTGACCTCAACCAGGAGCAGCGCGAGCGCGCCATGGCCGCCTTCAAGGCCGGCAAGAAAGACATCCTCATCGCCACGGATGTCGCGGCTCGCGGCATCGACGTCAACGATGTGACCCACGTCATCAACCACACCATCCCCGACGATCACGACACCTACCTGCACCGCGCGGGCCGCACGGGACGCGCGGGCAAGACCGGCATCGCGGTCACGTTCGTCGACTGGGACGACATGCACAAGTGGTCGCTGATCAACCGGGCGCTCGACATGGGCATCCCGGAGCCGACCGAGACGTACTCGTCGAGTCCGCACCTGTTCACCGATCTCGACATCCCCGAGGGCACGAAGGGCCGCTTGCCTGGTACCCACTCGACCAAGGTCGTGGCACCGCCCGCTGGCCGCGATGGTGGCGGGCGTGGCGGTCGCGATGGCGGACGCGGCGGTCAGTCGCGTCAGGGTGGCCAGTCGCGCGAGGGCGGCCAGTCGCGGCCCAGCACCTCGCAGTCCGCGGACGGTTCGACCGAACCGCGGGCCGAAGGCTCGCGCCCGCCGCGCTCGCGCAACCGCACGCGCACGCGCACGCGTCGACCGGGTACTCCGCCGGCGGCCTAGACCACGCAATCGAGCCGACCCAACTCGGGTGAACTCGGCCGCGTGACATCGGAACCCGGCGAGCGCCATACTTGCCTACATGAGCAATACTTCCGATGCCTTGATACTGTCCCGGCCACTGTACGGCGCTAACTTTGGTCAGGCGGTGGGCCGCTTCTTCAGGAAGTACGCGACCTTCACCGGACGCGCGAGCCGCAGCGAGTTCTGGTGGGTCAGACTGTTCCTGGTAGTGCTCTCGGTGGTGGTAGCCCTACCTGCATCCCTCATCGTCGGGTTGACCTCCGAACGCCGCTTCAACGGCACACTCGTGTACAGCCCAGTCGGCATCGCCGCCACCGTTGTGGCGATACTCATTGCTGTCGCGCTGCTCATACCGGAGGTCGCGCTGACCGTGCGTCGACTGCACGACGCGAACTACTCGGGCTGGTACTACCTGCTCGGCCTCGTGCCGTCGGTCGGCGGGATCATCATCCTGATCCTGACCCTGTCGTCCTCCCGACCCGAGGGAGTTCGGTTCGACAAAGAAAGAGCAACTGCGCCGTTGTGAGTTGTCAACCCGCCTTGGGCTCACACTCGTCGTGATGGCACAGTGACTTCAGGGAGGCCCCAATGATCCACGTGAGTCGCACACCCCGGGTGGCGGCCGCGCTGGCCGCCGTGGCGTTGCTGGCCGGCTGCTCTGCCGCGTCTAGCGACACCGCGCCGGACCCCGATGCTGTCGACCCAGTACCCCCGGCGATAGACGACGTGAGTGATTGCCTCACGGGAGCGCCGTGGTCGCTGAACCTGTCCGACTACGCCGACCAGGCGCAGACCTACATGGTCGGTCTCGGTATCCCCATCAGCGAGTTCTCGATGTCGGGCAGCCAGACCGTGCAGTTCACCGATGGCGGGCTGATGTCGGTGCTCACTGACGTGACCTCGGCGGGCACCCTCGATGTGCCCGGGGTCGGACCATTCCCTCTCAACGTGCACTCCGATCTCGGCGGAAGCGGCGACTGGTCCCTCGACGACTCGGGCATGATGACGATTCAGAACTGGGCGTCGCTGGGCTCATCTGAAGCCGATCCCACCACGGGTGCGGAAGTTCCCGTACTCGACTTCAGCACCATCGACGCCGTCGGCGTGACCTGCCAGCCAGGCCTGCTGTCGCTGACGGCACCGGACTCACCGTTCGTGCCCCTGTTCACCCGCTGACGCACGAGCCTTCGCCCGCGAATTGTGGCGAGCTCGCGCCCTGTGAGCAAACGACTCGAACGGGGGCTTGTCCGGCGCGCTGGGAAACTGGGATAAAGCTCTCATGACGACATCCCCATCGAGCGGGCTAGCCGCCCTGGCTCTGGCGACAGTGTTTCTTGCGGGGTGCAGCGCCACTGCGCCAGCGACCCCACCTGATCCAGCCGGAAGCGCGGGCGGCAATTCACCCGCCGAGCCCTGCATCGTCGGCGTGTGGGATCTCGATGTCGGAGACTACGAAGCGCAGTCGATCCTCTACATCAACTCGCTCGCGGTACCGATGGAGGACTTCACCCTCACCGGCAGCCAGACACTCAGCGTGACCGCCGATGGTCTCTTCCGACTCGACACCAACATCACCACCGCAGGAAACATGGTCATCGACTCCTACATGCGGGCGTACACGACGACTACAACCGGGCTCTCCACCGCGGAGTGGAGCCCTGGCGAGAGCGGGACCATCGAACTGGCTGATTGGGTGGACGATCTGGAGACCACGGGCGATGCCCCGGAGGACAGTGGTCTCGGCGGCGGCGTCGGGTTCGGAAGCATCCCGACGGTGAACATGACCTGCGAGGGAGATGGACTGACTCTGAGCGGCCTCGACCTCCCGCTGGACTCACATTGGACCCGTCAGTAACCCGAAGATCCTGCTCAGCCCACGAACGGCGCCGAGCCTGTGCCGCGCGCGACCAGCTTCGCGAGTACCTCGGGGCTCGTCGTGTTCTCGGCGAGCCGGTTCGGCTTGCCCTCGCCGTGGTAGTCGCTGGATCCGGTGAGCTCGAGGCCGAACTTCTTCGCCAGTGTCCGCAGCCGCACCTTGCCCTCGACGGTGTTGTCGCGGTGATCGAGTTCCAGGCCGAACAGGCCCACATCGACGAGTTGGCGGATGACAGTGTCATCCATGGGCCGGTACTTGTTGCTGGTGACCGGATGCGCCAGCACGGCCACCCCGCCGGCCGCGACAATCGTGCGCACCCCTTCGACGGGCGACGGCGCGTAGTACTTCACGTAGTAGCCGCCGCGCCAGTGCAGGATCGACTCGAACGCCGCCGTGCGGTTGGGCACGAAGCCCTTGCGCACGAGCGCGTCGGCGATGTGGGGGCGACCGAGGGTCGTGCCGTCTGACGACTCGGCGAGCACGTCGTCCCAGGTGAGGTCGTAGTCGGCCGCGATGCGCTCGACGATCTGCTCGGCCCGGTGCAGGCGGCCGTCGCGAATGCGGGCCGTTTCTGCGACGATGTCGCCGTTGTTGGGGTCGAAGAGGTAGGCCAGCACGTGCACGCTCGCCGGCCCCCAGTTGGTGCTGAGCTCCATGCCCGGGATGACCGTGAGCCCGGTTCCCGCGGCAGCCGCGAACGCTTCGTGCCAGCCTGCAGTGGAGTCGTGATCGGTCAGCGCGACGGTTCCCAGACCCGCCTCCACGGCGGCGCGCACCAGCTGCGTCGGCGTCTCGGTGCCGTCCGAAACCGAACTGTGCGTGTGCAGGTCGATCGGGCCGTCGGACATCCCTCAAGACTATTGGTCTAAACTTCGGCAGGATGTTTGCCCGCCTGCTGCCCGCCCTCGTGACCGTGGGCATCGCCATCACCACTCTGGTGCTCGCCTGGCCCCAACTGTTCGGCGTCGCGCGCGCGCCGGTCGTCGCTCAGGTCGTCGCGCTGCGAGGGCTGGGCATCGTCGTCGCCCTCGTGCTCGTCGTCACGTTCACCCTGTTCGCGCTGCTGGCGCCGGCCGCCCGCCGCTTTCTGGCGTCACTTGCCGTTGTGCTGCTCGCGTTCTGTGCGATCAACGCCGCGGTGCTGGCGACGCGCGGATTCGGCAACATGGCCTTCGAAACGGCGAACGATGCGACGGTCACGGTGCTCTCGTGGAACACCCTCGGGGATGCTCCGGGGTCGGCGGTGATCGCCGGCCTCGCGCTCGAGTCCGGGGCCGACGTGGTGGCCCTGCCGGAGACGACGCGGGCCACGGGTGAGGAGGTCGCTGCGCTCATGGCTGAGGCCGGGCATCCGATGCAGGTTCTGACGGTCGCGTACGACGAGGTCTCGAAGGCCCGCTCGACGACCCTGCTGATCGGCAACGATTTGGGCGACTATGACGTGGATGACACGGTGCCCACCACCGCCCAGCTGCCGTCGATCCTCGCGACACCGGCAGATGGCTCGGGTCCGACGATCATCGCCGTGCACACGCTCGCCCCCATCCCGCCGATGATGGCCGCGTGGGAGAGCGACCTGCGGTGGGCGGCGTCGGCCTGCTCGGGCGACAACGTGATCATGGCGGGCGACTTCAACGCGACGCTCGACCACTTCGGCGGGCTGCTGCACGCCGAAGGGGCAACCCTGGGCAACTGCGCCGACGCCGCTCTCGCCACCGACAACGCCGCCGTCGGCACCTGGCCGACGATGCTGCCCGCGCTTATCGGTGCGCCCATCGACCACGTTCTGGCGACACCGAACTGGCGCGTCAGCGGCATGCGGGTGATCGCCTCGCACGACGGCTACGGAAGCGACCACCGGCCGATCCTCGTGCAGTTGTCGCCCGCGGGGTGAGAATGGTGTCATGGCAGAATCCACGACTCCGGCCCCCCGCGCGACCTCGAACCGCTCCACCACCCCGGTGAGCGAGACCTTCGCGCAGTACATCGCCTCGCAGTGGGCGGAGCGGCCGGATGTGCTGCCCTCGCCCCGCGAGCAGGCGTCCTACGCCGCAGAGCGCCGTTCGCGCATCTCGGCGATGCATCCGGGCAAGCGCCTCGTCGTCCCGGCGGGCGGGGCCAAGACCCGCTCGAATGACACGGACTACGCGTATCGCGCACACTCCGCCTTCGCGTGGCTCACCGGGTGGGGCTCCGACTCGGTCGCCGGCAGCGTGCTTGTGCTGGAGCCGACTGCCGACGGCCACGACGCCACCCTCTACTTCCGTGAGGCGGCCGGCCGCGACACCGACGAGTTCTACGCCAACCCCGAGATCGGCGAGTTCTGGACCGGCCCGCGCCCCTCGCTCGAGCACGTCGCCGCCGACCTGGGGCTCACCACTCGCACCCTCGCTGCGCTCAGCGATGTGCTCGACGCGACGGATGCCGCGACCCTCGTCGTGCGCGACGCCGACCGCGACCTGACCGACCAGATCGACGGCCGCCGCCTGGTCACTGCCGAGTCGGCGGACACCGAGACTCTCGACACCTCCGGCGACGCCGAACTCGCGCGCGACCTCAGTGAGCTGCGCCTCGTCAAGGACGAGTTCGAGCTCGCCGAGATGCGCGCCGCGGTCGCCGCCACCAAGCTCGGCTTCGACGACGTGATCGGCGACCTGTCCACGATCGTCGCGCACGAGCGCGGGGAGCGCCTCGTCGAGGGCACGTTCAACCGGCGTGCGCGGGCCGAGGGCAACACCGTGGGTTACGACACGATCGCGGCATCCGGACCGCACGCCTGCATTCTGCACTGGACCCGCAACGACGGCCCCGTCGTGCCGGGTGACCTGATCCTCATCGACGCGGGAATCGAACTCGACAGCTACTACACCGCCGACATCACCCGCACGCTGCCCGTCAGCGGCACCTTCTCGCCCGTGCAGCGCCGCGTCTACGAGGCTGTGCGCGAAGCAGCGGATGCCGCGTTCGCGATCGTCCGGCCCGGCATCAAGTTCCGCGAGATCCACGCCGCCGCCATGCAGGTCATCGCGGCGCGCACCGCCGAGTGGGGACTGCTGCCGGTCACCGCCGAGGAATCGCTCGAGCCCGACCACCAGTACCACCGCCGCTACATGGTGCACGGCACCAGCCATCACCTGGGTCTCGACGTGCACGACTGCGCTGCGGCCCGGCGCGAGCTCTACCTCGACGGCACCCTCGAGCCGGGCATGGTGTTCACGATCGAGCCCGGGCTCTACTTCCAGCCCGACGACCTGAGCGTTCCCGAGGAGTACCGCGGCATCGGCGTGCGCATCGAGGACAACATCCTCGTGACCGCAACCGGCGCGGAGAACCTGTCGATCGGCATCCCGCGCACCGCGGACGACGTGGAGGCGTGGCTCTCGCGGTAGCTACTGCCCGTCGCCAGGATTTCCGCGCACAACTGCGGAGATTCTCGCGACACTCCGTCGTGGGGTGCGTGCGGCACGGCGTGTCGTCGGATCGTCCGCAGTTGCGCGCGGATGCACGCAACTCGCTCGACGCGCGGAGTCGCACGTGCGCGCGACGGGGTGTCGCGCGCAATCCGTGCATCGCAGCACGGCCTGCGGCGGCGCGGGCACCCGCGGCGGCACCCCCTACCCAGGCGCCCCGACCTACTCCGCCGGATGCTCCGCGAGGGTCTGCTGCGCCTTGGCCGTCAGCTCCGGGTCGATGATGATCTGGTAGTTGCTCGCGATCACCTGGTGGGTCGAGGTGAAGTCGCGACGACGACGGTTGATCGCGTAGGTCACGATGCCGAAGATCATGCCGAAACCGGCTCCGATGATGAGCGCGGCGCCCACGAGGGTGAGGGATTGGGTGGAGACCGGCCCGAAGATGGTCAGCAGGAGGCCGAAGAACAGGCCGAGCCAGGCCCCGCTCGCGGCACCGGCGAGGGCAGCACGACCGTAGGTGAGCTTGCCTGTCACGCGCTCGACCGTCTTGAGGTCATTGCCGATGATCGAGAGCTGCTTGACGTCGAACTCCGCCTTGCTCAGCCGATCGACGACCGACGATGCCTCGGGGTACGTGTCGTAGGTGCCGAGTACGTCGCCCTTGGGCAGGCTCGGGGCGGGCACGCCTCTGCGGCCGAGTGTGGAAGGGTTGCTCACGAACCCATTGTTCCACGCGGGGGTAGGGTTTTACCCGTGAGCACGACCAGAGTCTTCGCCGCCCGATTGGTCGGGTGCTCCGTTTTCGACCCCAACGGCGACCGGGTCGGCAAGGTTCGCGACGTGCTCGTGGTGTACCGCACGACCGGCGGGCCGCGCGTGGTGGGAATGGTTCTTGAGGTTCCGGGCAAGCGACGCGTGTTCCTGTCGATCGGGCGGGTCACCAGCATCGGTTCGAGTCAGATCATCGCCACTGGCCTCATCAACCTGCGCCGTTTCGAACAGCGCGGCGGCGAGGTGCGGGTCATCGCCGAGATGCTGGGCCGCAAGGTGCGCCTGCGCGACGGCTCCGGCCACGCCAACATCGAGGATGTCGCGATCGAAGAGGTCGGTCTCGGTGATTGGGAGATCAGCCAGGTGTTCCTGCGCCGCCCGAAGACCGGCGGCTCGCCCTTCTCCAAGGGCGCAACTGTTTTCGCCAACTGGAACGACCTGATCGAGGATGCCCCGGCCGGAGAATCGCAGTCCGCGACCCAGCTCGTGGCCAGCTACGCCGACATGCTTCCCGCCGACCTGGCCAGCGCGATGCTCGACCTGCCCGAGCAGCGCATGCTCGAGGTCGCCGAGGAGCTGAGCGATGACCGTCTCGCCGATGTGCTCGAGGAGATGCCCGAAGACGAGCAGGTCGACATCCTGAACCAGCTCGATGACGACCGCGCGGCCGACGTGCTAGACCAGATGCAGCCGGATGACGCGGCAGACCTCATCGCGCACCTGAGCGACGAGCGCGGCGAGGCGCTCCTGGAGCTCATGGAGCCCGAGGAGGCGGACGACGTGCGCTTCCTGCTGTCCTACGCCCCGGACACCGCGGGCGGTCTCATGACCACCGAACCGATCATCGTGTCGGCGGATGCCACGGTCGCCGAGGGTCTCGCGCTGATCCGCCGCCACGAGCTCGCGCCCGCCCTCGGCGCCGCCATCTGCGTGACCCTCCCGCCCTACGAGCCACCGACCGGCCGGTTCCTCGGCATGGTGCACTTCCAGCGCATGCTGCGCTACCCGCCCAACGAACGCCTCGGCACGTTGCTCGACCAGAGCTTGGAGCCCGTACAGGCCAACACGAGCGCGGCCGAAGTCTCGCGCATCCTTGCCAGCTACAACCTCGTCTCGGTTCCCGTCGTTGACGAGAACCACCGCCTGGTCGGGGTGGTGACCATTGACGATGTCCTCGACTATCTGCTGCCGGATGACTGGCGAAGTACCACCGACGATCAGCCCAGCAAACCGCAGCAGCCTGTGAAGGGAAGGAGGACACCCAGTGGCACGCGCTAACACCCGTAACGACACGCGACTCGACTCACCGAAGGGTCTGCGCACCAACTTCCCGCTGTTCCAGAGCCGCGACCGCATGGGCCGATTCTCCGAGGCGTTCGCCCGCGCGATGGGTACGCCGTGGTTCCTCGTCGGCATGACCGTCGTCGTGGTCGTGTGGCTGACTTACAACACGCTCGCGCCCGAGGAGGCGCAGTTCGACCCGCGCCTGACCAACTTCACGCTGCTGACGCTGATTCTCTCGTTGCAGGCCTCGTACGCGGCTCCGATGATCCTGCTCGCGCAGAACCGTCAGGACGACCGCGACCGCGTGCAGATCGAACAGGACCGTCAGCGCGCCGAGCGCAACCTCAACGACACCGAGTACCTCGCCCGCGAGGTGGTCTCGCTGCGCCTGGCCGTGAAAGATCTCGCCAGCAAAGACTTCATCCGTGCCGAGCTGAGGGCCCTGCTGGAGGAGCTCGAGAAGGACAAGGACAAGCCGGTTGAGTAGCGACCGTAGGTCGCGTATCGAAACCAGCGGCGATTCTGGTTCCGATACGACCGACTTCGTCGCTCCACTCAACCAGCGCATCCGCGAGTCCCTCTCCCGCGTGATCGACCCCGAGCTGCGGCGGCCGGTCACCGAGCTGGACATGATCGGTGCGGTGTCCGTCGACGAGGCGGGCGCGGCATCCGTCGACCTGAAGTTGACGATCGTCGGATGCCCGGCCGCCGACACGATCGAACGTGACGTGCGTGCGGCCGTCGCCGGCACGGCCGGGGTCACCGCGGTGGCGCTCAGCGTCGGTGTGATGTCGCGCGAGGAACGTGAGGCGCTCACCGACAAACTGCGCGGCGGCCGGCCGAAGGCGCTCCAGTTCGGCCCGGACTCCCTGACCCGCATCTACGCGATCACGAGCGGCAAGGGCGGCGTCGGCAAGTCGACACTCACTGCCAACCTCGGCGTCGCCCTGGCCGCGCGGGGGCTGTCGGTGGGCATCGTGGATGCCGACGTGTTCGGCTTCTCGATCCCTGGGCTGCTCGGGGTGGCCGGGGTGAAGCCCACCAAGGTGGGCGAGATGATCCTCCCGCCGGTCGCGCACGACGTGAAGGTGATCTCGATCGGCATGTTCGTCGACGGTTCGCAGGCGGTCAGCTGGCGCGGGCCCATGCTGCACCGCACGATCCAGCAGTTTCTCACCGATGTGTTCTTCGGCGACCTCGACGTGCTGCTCATCGACCTGCCGCCCGGAACGGGCGACGTCGCGATCAGCCTGGGGCAGCTGCTACCGCAGGCCGAGGTGATCGTGGTGACTACCCCGCAGGCGGCAGCGGCCGAGGTGGCCGAGCGCAGTGCACTCGTGGCCCGTCAGACCGGCCAGAGCGTGATCGGTGTGGTCGAGAACATGGCGGGGCTGGTGCAGCCCGACGGCAGCGTTCTCGAGCTGTTCGGCTCGGGCGGTGGGGCGGATGCCGCGGCGCGGCTGAGTTCGCCAGAAGCGCACGTGCCCCTGCTCGCCTCGATCCCCCTGAGCGTCGCCCTCCGCGAGGGCGGGGACGCGGGGCAGCCCGTGGTGCTGAGCGACCCCGAGGATGCTGCGGCGCGCGTCATCCTGTCGCTGGCGGATCAGCTGGCCACGCGTGAACGCGGGCTGGCGGGGCGCAAGCTGGGGCTCAGCCCGCGCTGACGCCCCGGTGATCGAGCAAAGTCGAGATCAGCCCGACCGGTGATCGAGCGAAGTCGAGATCTCGACAGGCTCGATCAGCGATGAGTTCAGCGGGTCGGCACGCGGCGGTAACCGTCGCGGATGACGAGAACGATGGAGCCGGCGATGCCGGCGAGGGAGAGGGCTGCGAGAACGATGAGATCGGGAGACATGTGTCAATTCAAGCCGTGACAACCATGTAGAACAAGCTCACCTTTCTAAAGTAACTATGTAGGCTATCTTCATGGATATCCGCCGCCTCGAGCTGCTCAGAGAGCTCGCCGACCGCGGCAGTGTCACGGCGGTCGCGGCGGCGACGCACCGAACTGCATCCGCTGTTTCGCAGCAGTTGAAGATCCTCGAGCGCGAGGCCGGCGTGCCGCTGACCGAGCGTGCAGGCCGCGGCATCGCTCTCACCTCAGCGGGCCGCGCGCTGGCCCGCACCGCGACGGAGGTTGCCACTGCGATCGAGCGCGCCGAGGCGCTGTGGGAGGAGTTCCGCGCCCAGCCGCGCGGTGAGGTGTCGCTGGTGATCTTCCCGACCGGCGGTCAGATGCTGCTGCCGGGGTTGCTGACCACGGTCGACGGGATGCCCGGACTCACCCTCCACGCCGGCGACCTCGACTCGACCGTCGGCGACATCGCCGACCTCACGGCCGACTACGACGTCGTCGTCGCCGACTCCCCCGGCGTGCTCCCCGGCTGGTCGGAGCGCGGCCTCGCTGTCGTGCAGCTCATGCGCGAGCCGCTCGACATCGCCCTGCCCGAGGGCCATCCCCTCGGGGCCCGTTCCTCACTCTCCCCTGCCGATCTCGCCGACCAGACCTGGATCGGCACGCCCGAGGGCCTCCCCTTCGACCGCATCCTTCGACGCATCGAGGGGGCGAACGGCACCCCCGCGCGCATCGCACAGCGGTTTGCCGACAACGGCATCGTCGAGTCGCTCGTCGCCGCCGGCCACGGCATCGCGATCCTGCCGCGCTACACGACCCGAGATCGGGAGAACGGGCTCATCACACGCCCGCTCACCGGAGTGCGGGCATCCCGGCTCATCTCCGTGCTCATGCGTCCCGACCGCGCCGAGCGGCCCTCGGTGCGCGCCGTCGTCACCGCGCTGCGCGACGAGGCAGCCCGCTTCGAGGCGCAGCACACCGGCTGACGGGATGCCGCGGCGCGCGCTACTCGAACGTGCGGGCGATGAGTTCCGTGAGCAGCCGCTGGGTGAGGGGGGCGGGCAGGGCCTCCACGAGTGCGATGAATGGCGCCATGCGATCGGGCAGCCCGCCGCCTGCCGACACGAGCCCGATCGACTGAAGGATGCCGAAGGCGGTCGCTGCGTCGAGGGGCGCATCAAGCGGGGCGGCCGCGAGCCCCGGAGGCAGTGACGCGAGGACCTGCTCCGAGGAGACGCCGGGAACGCCCCGTACCTCGTCGGCCGCCGTGACGAGCGCCGCCGACAGCTCGGGCAGCACCGACTCGGTGACCGGCGTGATCGTCAGGTGCGTCGTACGCGGCAGCGTGGTTCCGTCGGGTTGGGTGAGTCCGGGCTGGAGCTGCAGGTGCCACCCGTGCGCACGAGCCTGGTCGGCCCAGTGGTGGGGGTCCACCTGCTGGTCGGCGGGAGCCGTGGCATCCGTGGCCACCGCCAGGAGCGGGCCCACGGGCGAACCGACGACTCGCAGTCCAGGGATGGTCTCGACGAGCTCGACGAGCGCCGTGGTCGACCGGTGGCAGGATGCCGCGAGCTCGGCGAACCCCTCGCGCCCGAGCGCGCGCGTGATCGCCCACGCCGCGGCAAGCGCGCCCGCCGACTTGCTGCCGAGAATCGTCGGGTTCACGACGGGGTAGCCCGGCCACCGGGTGGTCGCGAAGTACTGCGCACGGTGGCGATCACGACCGCGCGTGAGCAGCACTGAGACGCCCTTGGGCGCGTAGCCGAACTTGTGGAAGTCCGCGCTGATGCTGGTGACGCCCGGCACGCGGAAGTCCCACTCAGGCAGGTCGGGCCAGAACGGCAGCACGAGTCCGCCGATGCACGCGTCGACGTGGCAGGCGATGCCACGCTCGGCGGCGGCGGCCGCCACCTGCGCGATGGGGTCGAGAGCCGCGTGCGGGTAGCTCGGCGCAGAGACGACGACGAGCGCGACATCCGCGCCCATGCGCTCGATGAGCACGTCGGCGTCGACTCGGCCGTCGGCCAGCACGGGAACGAGATCGAGCTCGAGCCCGAAGTAGTGCGCGGCCTTCTGGAACGCCGCGTGCACGGTGACCGGCGCCAGCAGCCGCGGTCTGGTGGTCGAGCCTGTCGAGACCGGAGAGCCGGTCGAGCCCGCACCCGCCGCCCACACATCCCGCGCCGTCTTGACCGCGAGCAGGCAACTCTCCGTGCCACCCGTGGTGACGCTGCCCACCACGTCGTCATCACCGTTGAGCAGGTCGCGGGCGAACGCCACCACCTCGCGCTCCATGACCGCGACCGACGTGAACGTCGTCGGGTCGAGCCCGTTGACGGGCTGCACCGCGCGGATCGCGGATGCCGCGAGTTCGTCGAGCTCGGCGAGACCCGAGTCGTAGACGTAGCTGAGCACGTGACCGCCGTGGGTCGGCGCATCCGCGGCCCGCAGCTCGTCGAGGCGGGCCAGGATCGCGAACGGGTCCTCGGCGAACCTCATGCTGCCACGTCGATGTCTGCCTTGCGCAGCGGATAGCGCGCGAACGAGATGAGCGAAGCCGCGATGATCGCCGCTGGCACGACGCTGAAGCTCAGCACGATTCCCACGATGGCCGAACCCGGCTGCACGACCACCTGGTTGCCCACCGATTCGAGGTAACCGGATGCCGCGAGCACGATGGTCAGCACCGTCGCCCCCAACGCCATCCCGGTCGTCTCCCCCGCCGTCCACACGCCGCCGAAGGTGCCGGCGCTGCCCTGGCCGTGGGTGCCTGCGTCGTGCGAGATCACGTCGGGCAGCATGGACATCGGCAGGGACTGCATGCCCGCGTATCCCGCTCCGGCGAGCGCGACCGGTGCGTACAGCCAGGCGCCGGGGAACCAGATGAGCAGGGTCATCGAGAGGGCCGCGATGCCGAACAGGGCCGATGCCAGGATGAAGGTGCGCTCCTTGCCGATTCGCCTCGAGACGATCGCCCACAGCGGTGCGAAGAGGATCGCCGGCGCGATGAGCGAGAGGAACAGGATCGTCACACCGGTGTCGAGCACCCAGCGGGCGACATACTGCGCGCCGGCGAGCATGAGTCCCGTTGCGAGCCCCTGCAGCAGGAAGGTGAACAGCAGCGCGCGGAACGGCTGGCTGCGGCGCAGCGCGTGCAGGCCCTTGCGATAGTTGTCGGCGACCGAGAATTGCGGAACCTCGGTCGGCGCGCCCTTGCGAGCGACGAACGAGCTGACGAACATGCCGAGGCCGATCACCAGGCCCGCGACGATCGCCATCACGAGATAGCCGAGGTGCTCGTCGTCGAACGAGTCGCGGATCTCCGGCGCCCCGGCACCGAACAGCAGGATAGCGATCGTGAGCACGACCACCCGCGCCGAGATCAGGCGAGTGCGCTCGTCATAGCCGCTGGCCAGTTCGGCGGGCAGAGCGATATACGGCACCTGGAACAGGCTGAACGCGGTGGCCGTGATCGTGAAGGCCAGAAGCACCCAGATGCCTGCGACGACCGGTCCGACCGACGCCGGAACGGCGAAGGTCAGCACGAAGAAGACCGGGAGCGCGATCGCTCCCGCGAGCATGTAGGGGCGGCGCGAACCGTGCTTGGCGAGGCTGCGGTCGCTGCGCGCGCCGATGACGGGATCGATGATGACATCCCACACCTTGGCGATCGTCACGAGCACGCCGGCGGCGAGCGCGGCGATGCCGAGGGTGTCCGTCAGGTAGAACACCAGGACGAGTCCGGGCAGCGTTCCGAAGCCTCCCGTGCCCAGCGAACCGATGGCATAGGTGGCAATGGTCTTACGGGTGAGCACCCGCTCCGATGCGGTCATCTGCCGAGTGTAACGGCACCCGAGCGTAGGCTGTCGTCATGTCCGAAACCACGATCTCCCGGTCGCTCAGCGTCGAGTTCGGCCCACTCACGAGCGACCTCACCACGACGACCGGCGCCACCGCTACCGTCATCGCACCCTTCACCGGCGAGGTGCTGCACGAGCTGCCGCTGTCGAGTGCCAGTGACGTGGCGGATGCCGCGGCATCCGCCCGCGCCGCCGCCGTCGCCTGGCGTGCCGCCGGTCACGCTCACCGCCGCGCGGTGCTGCTGAAGGCCCACGACCTGCTGCTGGAGCGCAGGGACGACCTGCTCGACATCCTGCAGACGGAGACCGGCAAGACCCGCGGACAGGCCTTCGAGGAGGTCTTCCAGGGGGCGAACGTCGCTCGCTACTACGCGGTCAAGGCTCGCGGCATCCTCGCCCGGCACCGCCGCCGCGCGACGATCCCCGTCATCATGCAGACCCGCGTCAGCTACAAGCCCAAGGGCCTCATCGGCGTCATCACGCCCTGGAACTACCCGCTGTCGCTCTCGCTCATGGACGTCGTGCCGGCCCTCGCCGCCGGCAACGGGGTCGTGCAGAAGGCCGACAACCAGGGCGCCCTGTCGATCCTCGCCTCGCGCCGCGCGTTCATCGAAGCCGGCGTGCCCGCCGCGCTCTGGGCCGTGGTTGCCGGCCCCGGTGACGAGGTCGGCAATGCGGTCGTGGATGCCGCCGACTACGTCTGCTTCACCGGCTCCACCCCCACGGGTACGAAGGTCGGCGAGCGCGCGGCGAAGGCCCTCCACGGCGCCTCGCTGGAGCTGGGTGGCAAGAACCCCCTCATCGTGCTCGACGACGTGGTGCCCGCGAAGGCCGCAGCCGGCGCCGTCTACGGCTGCTTCTCGTCGATGGGCCAGTTGTGCGTATCGATCGAGCGCATCTACGTCGACCGGAAGGTCGCCGACGAGTTCACGTCCGCCTTCGCGGCACGCGTCTCGAGCCTGGCCCAGGGCTCGGCCCTCGACTTCTCCACGGATGTCGGTTCCCTCACCTCGGCCGCCCAGCTCGAGCGTGTCACGGCTCACGTCGACGACGCCGTCGCCAAGGGGGCGACGGTGCTCGCCGGAGGCAAGCCCCGCCCCGACCTCGGCCCGTACTTCTACGAGCCCACCGTGCTCACCGGCGTCACCAGAGAGATGGCGTGCTTCGCGAACGAGACCTTCGGTCCGGTCGTCGCGATCCAGGTCGTGGAGAACGAGGCCGAGGCGGTGGCGGCGGCCAATGCCACCGAGTTCGGGCTCAACGCATCCATCTTCAGCGGCTCACGTCGCCGGGCGCGCGCTCTCGCCGAGCAGATCGATGCGGGAAGCGTGAACATCAACGAGGGCTATCGCGCGAGCTTCGGCAGCGTGGATGCTCCGATGGGAGGCATGAAGCACTCCGGCCTCGGGCGCCGCAACGGTCCCGAGGGGCTGCTGCGATTCGTCGAGGCCCGCACGGTGTCCGAGTCGACGGGCATCCTCGCGCTGCCGCGCACGGGTGCGCAGTGGCAGCGGCTCGCTCCGCTGATGCTGCTCGTGCTGCGCGTGCTGAAGGGTGTGCGGCGGGGCTAGCGTCTAGGTCGCCTCAGCGTCGAACGGCGCCGCCTTGCCCTCAGCGAGCCGGCGCTGGCGCTGGGCGTAGGCCGACTCGATCGGCGGCTTGACCGTCGGTGCGGGCTCATCGTCGATCAGGGCCTCGCGGATGATGCGGCGCGGGTCGTACTGGCGAGGGTCGAGCTTCTTCCAGTCGATGTCGTCGAAGTCGGGCCCCATCTCCTCGCGCATGCGATCCTTGGCGCCATTGGCCATGTCGCGGAGATTGCGGACGAGGCGCGCGAGCTGGGAGGCGTAGTACGGCAGACGTTCGGGTCCGAGCAGGAAGACAGCGATGATGCCGAGCACCAGCAGCTTGTCGAAGGTCAGACCGAAGGACACTCGTTCAGGATAGCCGCCGCCACCTGAGACACACGTCTACAGTGGAGAGCGAACCGAGGAGCGCTGGTAAGTCACGTGTCAGACAAGCAACTGAGCTGGAAGTACGCGGAGGAATTCGTCATCGAACGCGATGACATCGCCCTCGCGCGCCAGCACTCGCTCGAGCTCGGCGTCGAACCGATCACCGCCTCGATGGGGGCGCAGCTCGCGGTTCTTGCGGCCGCGACTGCGGCCACGAGCATCATCGAGGTCGGCACGGGCGTCGGTGTGAGTGGACTCTGGCTGATGTCCGGAGCGCCCGACGCGGTGCTCACCACGATCGACATCGAGCTCGACCACCAGACCGTGGCACGCAAGGCGTTCCTGGATGCGGGCGTGCCTGCCAAGCAGGTGCGCCTGATCGGGGGTAGAGCATCCGAGGTTCTGCCTCGCATGAATGAGTCGAGCTACGACCTCGTGTTCATCGACGCCGACCCCGGCTCGGTGATCGAGTACGTCGAACACGGCCTGCGTCTGGTGCGCAAGGGCGGCACGGTGCTGGTGGCCCATGCGCTGTGGCGCGGCAGGGTCGCCGATCCTGCCCAACGGGATGACACTGTCGCGAGTTTCCGGCTGTTGCTCAGCGAGATCGCCAAGTCCGACGCCGTTCTCAGCGCCCTCTCCCCGGTGGGGGACGGACTGCTCCAGCTGACGAAGGTCAGCGACTAGCTCAGGCGCCGATTCTGCGACTACGCGGTCGCGACGACTCCGGCGAGCGCGTCGTGCAGTTCCTTGGCCTCGGCATCGTTGACTGACACGACCAGACGGCCGCCGCCCTCCAGCGGTACGCGCACGATGATCAGGCGGCCTTCCTTGACAGCCTCCATGGGCCCGTCACCGGTCCTCGGTTTCATGGCTGCCATCAGATACCCCTTTCGCGCGCTGTGACGAAAAACACAGCATCTCTATTATCGTTCATTCCTCGGCTACCGGAAAACCGCGAGCAGGTTAACAGATCACGGCGGGGTCCAGTCGTAGCCGTCAACCCACCAGCCGATGTGGATCCAGCCCCACTGTCCGGCGATGAACAACAGCACGATTCCGACCCGGTACCAGATCGCACGCGGTACGGCGAATGCCCCGAGCGCGGGGAACATCGGCACCAGCAGTCGGAACGTGCTGGACTGGGGGAAGAACACCGCGAGAAGGTAGAGCGCGTAGCTGGCGAGCCAGAACCGCAGGTCCGGCCCGAGCCGCCTTGCCCACGGTGTGAACAGGAACGCGAAGAAGCCGACCACGATGAGGCCGAGGATCACCAGCAGCAGCGGCAGCGGCATCCCGAACCACGGTGCCCAGAAGCCGGCGGCCTGCAGCCACGGCGTGAACGGCACCAGGTCGACGTAGCCGATGTAGGCCGAGCGCCAGGCGAGCTCCGTGTCGGTGTACGCGGTCGGCGAGCCCGTCAGAGCCCAAGCGATGAGAATCCATGCGACCCCCATGACGGCACTGAACAGACCGACGGCGACGGATGCCACGCGCTCCCCCACCGGGTACGGGTCACGGGCCCGCACGCACCACCGGTAGATCACGTGCATGAGCATCGCGAGGGCGAAGGCGAGCCCGCTGGGTCGTGTCAGGGCCATCACGGCGATGACGGGCAGCATCAGCCAGTACCGGCGCTGGAGCAGCAGGTAGAGCGCGAGCGCGAGCAGGAACGCGTGCATCGACTCCGCGTAGGCCACCTGAAGGATCGGCGACAGCGGCGCGAAGCAGAACAGCACCACGGCGAACAGGGCGGTGCTGCCGGGAAGCACCCGGGCCATGAGCTTGTAGAAGACCAGCGCGGTGCCGAGCGCGAAGCCGACCGAGACGATCACGGCGGCCACCGGGAAGTCGGTCCAGGTGAGGAACATCACGAGGCGCACGACTGCGGGATACCCGGGCATGAAGGCCCACGCGCTCTCGCCCACGTTGCCGGTGTCAGTGAGGGGCAACTCGGTCGGGTAGCCGACGGCCGCGATGATGTAGTACCAGTGGCCGTCCCAGATGGCCGCGAAGTCGAAGTAGTTGGGGCTCGCGCCGGTCCACGCGTTGGTCGGCTGAATCGCGGCGTATGCGAGCAACAGGCTGGTCGTGACGACCCGCGACACCACGAAGATCACGATGACCTTCACCCACCACGGCGTCAGCCGATAGCGCACCCTCAGGGTCGTGCTCAGCCGTTCGTCAGCCACGCCCGCAGCCCTCGCTCGCACTCCACGATCTCCCGAGCATCCACACGCTCGTCGTCGGCGTGGGCCTTCAGCGGGTCACCGGGGCCGTAGTTGACGGCCGGGATGCCGAGGGCCGAGAAGCGCGCGACATCGGTCCAGCCGTACTTGGGGCTCGCCACCCCGCCGACCGCGGCGAGGAAGTCCTGGGCCAGGGGCGCGTCCAGCCCGGGCCGCGCCCCTGCGGCGAGGTCGGTGACCTCGATGTCGTAGCCGGCGAAGACGTCGTGGAGGTGGTCGATCGCGTCATCCGCAGACCGGCTCGGGGCGAAGCGGTAGTTGACGCTGACGACGGCCTCGTCGGGGATGACGTTGCCCGCCACCCCGCCCGAGATGCCCACGGCGTTGAGTCCCTCGCGGTACACCAACCCGTCGACCTCGATCTCGGCCGGCACGTAGGCGGCGAGGATGGCGAGCACGGGCGCCGCATCGTGGATGGCGTTGTGACCGACCCACGACCGGGCGCTGTGCGCACGCACGCCGTGCAGTCGGATGTCGACGCGTGCCGTGCCGTTGCATCCGCCCTCGACGGTCGCACTGGTCGGTTCGCCGAGCACCGCGAAGTCACCCGCGAGCAGGTCGGGACGGTTCGCGGCGAGTCGCCCGAGTCCGTTGAGGTGGCTGGCGACCTCCTCGTGGTCGTACCAGATCCAGGTGATGTCGACGCTCGGCTCGGTCAGCTCGGCGGCGAGCTTGAGTGCAACGGCCACCCCCGCCTTCATGTCCACGGTGCCGCGACCCACCAGGAAGTCGCCGTCGACCCGCACCGGAAGGTTGGCATTGACGGGCACGGTGTCGATGTGTCCGGCGATGAGCACACGCCGTTCACGCCCCAGCGAGGTGCGCGCGACCACCGCGTCACCGTCACGGATCAGCTCCAGATGAGCCAATCCGGCGAGACTCGCCTCGATCGCATCGGCGATCCCCCGCTCGTTACCAGACACCGACTCGATGTCGCACAGCTGGCGGGTGAGCTCGACGACCGAGCCCGCGAGATCGAGCACGGGCAGGGTGGGGTCGGTGACAGGCACCTAGTCAGTTTAAGTACTCTAGGAAACATGACCTCACGCGCAGCTTGGGGCTACGGCCTGGCGACCGTGGCCGGCGACGGCACCGTGCTCGACACCTGGTACCCCGAGCCGCACCTGGGCGTGCGCCCCGCGAGCGCGGATCCGTACATCGCGCCCGCCGAGTTCGAGAAGCTCGAGGGTGCCGACGAGCGGCGCAATGTGACCCTGCGCTTCGTCACAGTCGAGATCGACCTGGATGAGGCGCCCGCCTCCACCAGCGATGCCTACCTTCGACTGCACCTGCTCAGCCACCTGCTCGTGCAGCCCAACACGCTCAACCTCGACGGGCTGTTCGGGCACCTCCCGATCGTCGTGTGGACCAACGCCGGCCCCATCCACCCGACCGACTTCGCCCGGATGCGCCCGCAACTGCAGCGCGCCGGGATCGCCGCCCACGGCATCGACAAGTTCCCACGCCTGCTCGACTACGTCTCGCCCGACCGTGTGCGCATCGCCGACGCGTCCCGGGTGCGGCTCGGCGCACACCTGGCTCCGGGCACCACCGTGATGCACGAGGGGTTCGTCAACTTCAACGCGGGCACGCTCGGCACGTCAATGGTCGAGGGCCGCGTGTCACAGGGCGTCGTCGTCGGCGACGGAGCAGATATCGGCGGGGGCGCATCCATCATGGGCACCCTCTCCGGCGGCGGCACCCAGCGAGTGTCGATCGGCGCACGCGCGCTGCTCGGGGCGAACTCGGGCGTCGGAATCGCCATCGGCGACGACTCGGTGGTCGAGGCCGGTCTCTACGTCACGGCCGGCACCAAGGTGACCGTGCTGGGCACCGGTGAGCCTCGTACCGTCAAGGCCGTCGAGCTCAGCGGGGTCGCCGGACTGCTGTTCCGCCGCAACTCCCTGACCGGCGCCGTCGAGGTGCTCCAGCGTGACGGCACGGGCGTCACGCTCAACACCGCGCTCCACGCGTGAAACGGGCGACGTTACTTCTCGCCCTTTGCCTGACCGCCTGTGCGCCGACCTCCGACGCGACCGTTGCCGACACGACGATCGCCGGGCGGTTCACCCCCGAGCATCCGGTGACGCTGACCAACCTCACGCTCGCGGACGGTCGATACCAGGTCTCGTACTCTCTCACGATCTACGCAGCCGACCGCGGGGTGCCCCGCACCCGGCTCACCTGCAGCGTCGTCGACGTCAGCGGGCGGCTGTCCGACCTACCGGGGCTGGTGAGGGGCGTTCCCAGCAACCAGTGGGTGACAGTCGCAGCGACCGATGTCTTCGAGCTCCCCGACCTCACCATGGGCATCCGCTGCTATCCCGACCGCGAGGCTGACCTCACGGTGGTGGTGCGCGACGTGGTGCTGGCCGCGGAGCCGACCGGCTAGCGCTCGCGGTTCTCGAGGTCGGCGAGGTCACCGAGCAGGGCCAGCATCCGGCCGCCCCTCTCCCGGTCGTAGTCGGGGTCGTGGCCTCGAGACGACAGGCGTGCCCGTGCCGTGATGGATGCCGCGATCTCCTCCCAGGCCTCGTGCCGGGCCCGATCGACCAGCTCGCCGCAGAACTCGGCATCGCCTCCGAGCTCGCGCAGGCGCGTCGCCAGTCGCTCCGAGACCTCGGCACGCTTGGCGAGTATGTCGGTGTCGACCGACCGGTAGTCGTCGTGGTGGCGCGGTTGACCGTCGCGGGCAGCGGCGAGGCGCCCCACCTCGCGCACCCGAGCCGCGTCGGCCTCCTTCTCCATCGCGAGGTTCTCGAGTTCCTCGCGCACGGCTGCCATGACGCGCTCGTGCGAGTAGTCGGCGTGGTCACGTGCCGATCGCAGGATGATCAGGTTCTTGACGGCGAGACGAACGGCAGCAGACGCGATCAGAACGCCGTCGTCGACCATCTCCTCGATCGTCGCCTCACGCTGCGCGGGAGCGACGTAGGTTCCGAGAGTGAAACGCCTACGTCGAGGGAACCACTTCACGGGCCACCACCACTAGCGCTGTGGCCACTCCCGCACGGGCTCGCCCGTGTAGAGCTGCTGGGGGCGGCCGATCTTGGTGTGCGTGTCTTCGTTCATCTCGCGCCAGTTGGCGATCCAGCCCGGCAGGCGGCCGATCGCGAACAGCACGGTGAACATGCGGGTCGGGAAGCCCATCGCCTTGTAGATGACCCCGGTGTAGAAGTCGACGTTGGGGTAGAGCTTGCGCTCGATGAAGTAATCGTCGCTGAGCGCGACGGCCTCGAGCTCCTTGGCGATGTCGAGCAGGTCATCCTTGACGCCGAGGGCTGCGAGCACCTCGTCGGCGCTCTCCTTGACCAGCTTGGCGCGCGGGTCGAAGCTCTTGTAGACCCGGTGGCCGAAGCCCATGAGACGGATGCCGTCCTCCTTGTTCTTCACCCGCTCCACGAACTTCTCGACGCCCTCGCCCGACGCCTTGATCTCGCTGAGCATCTTGAGCACGGCCTCGTTGGCGCCGCCGTGCAGCGGGCCGTAGAGAGCATTGATGCCCGCCGAGATGGAGGCGAAGATGTTGGCCTCCGTCGAGCCGACCAGGCGCACCGTCGAGGTGGAGGCGTTCTGCTCGTGGTCCTCGTGCAGGATGAGCAGGCGGTCGAGCGCGGTCGAGAGCACCGGGTTGACGACGTACGGCTCGGCCATGGTGCCGAAGTTGAGCTTGAGGAAGTTGTCGACGAAGCTCAGCGAGTTGTCCGGGTAGAGGAACGCCTGGCCGAGCGCCTTCTTGTGCGCATAGGCGGCGATGACCGGCAGCTTGGCCAGCAGTCGGATCGTGGAGATCTCGACCTGCTCAGGGTCGTGCACGTTGAGGGAATCCTCGTAGTACGTCGACAGGGCCGACACGGCACTCGAGAGCACCGACATGGGGTGGGCGCTGTGCGGGAGGGCGTCGAAGAACCGTCGGAGGTCTTCGTGAAGCAGGGTGTGACGACGGATCTTCTCGTCGAACTCAGCCAGTTCGCTCTCGCTGGGCAGCTCGCCGTAGATGAGAAGCCACGCCACCTCGAGGTACGTCGAGTTCTTCGCGACATCCTCGATCGCGTAGCCGCGGTAACGAAGGATCCCCTTGTCACCATCGATGTAGGTGATCGCACTTCGCGTCGACGCGGTGTTCACGAAGCCCTGATCGAGGGTCGTGAACCCGGTCTGCTTCGTGAAGGTGGAGATGTCGATGCTGTCGTGGCCATCGGTGCCCCGGATCACCGGGAACTCGGCCGAGCCCCCGGGGAAATAGAGGGTGGCCTTCTCGGATTCGGGAGCGGCGTCAGTCACGCTTACAGCTTATAAGCACGCGCTCGCCACTGTCGTTAGTGCTAAACGCGGGCAAATCCTGTTGGAGGAACCCGACAGTCAGACGTAGAGCTCGAGGCGGGCCGCTGCGTCGGCGATCGCGGCATCCGGGGCCGTCAGGGCGATGCGCACGTGCCGCGGCGGCTGCTCCCCGTAGAAGGAACCGGGCACGACGAGGATACCGAGCTCGGCGAACTCGGCCACGGTCGCCCAGGAGTCCTCGCCCTTCGTCGCCCACAGGTAGAGTCCGGCCGCGCTCTCGTCGATGCGGAAACCGGCGGCCTCGAGGGCGGGTGCCAGGGTCGCGCGACGGGCTCGGTAGCGCTCCTTCTGCTCGGCCACGTGGGTCTCATCGGCGAGGGCCGCGATCATCGCCGCCTGCACCGGCGCCGGCGGGATCAGCCCCGCGTGCTTGCGCACCGCGAGGAGCTCATCGATCAGGTCGCTGCATCCGGCCACGAAGGCCGTACGGTAGCCGGCGAGGTTCGACTGCTTGCTGAGCGAGTAGACGGCCAGCACCGAGTTGCGCTGCCCCGCGATCACGCGCGGGTCAAGGATCGAGGGGGTCGGCTCGGCGCCCTGCCAGTTGAGCTCGGCGTAGCATTCGTCGCTGGCGACGACAGCTCCGAGCTCGCGGGCGCGAGCGACAGCGGCCTTCAACTCGTCGACGTCGAGCACCCGCCCGTCAGGGTTGCCCGGGCTGTTGAGCCAGACCAGCCGGGTGTTCTGGGGCCAGTCGGCCGGGTCATCGGATGCCACGGCCGTCGCCCCCACGAGGGCGGCACCGATCGCGTACGTCGGGTACGCCACGGTGGGGTGCACCACGACGTCGCCGCGCCCGAGCCCCAGCATCAGGGGCATCAGGGCGACGAGTTCCTTCGAGCCGATCGTGGGCAGCACGTTCGCGACCGAGAGATCGTCGACTCCCCGCCGACGCGCGAACCAGTCCACGATCGCTTCGCGCAGCGCGGGGCTTCCCGACGTCTGAGGGTAGGCATGGGCATCCGTGGCAGCCGCGAGCGCATGACGGATCGGCTCGGGGGTCGGGTCAACGGGCGAGCCGACGGAGAGGTCGATGAACCCGTCGGGGTGCGCCCGCGCACGCTCAGCGAACGGGGCCAGCGAATCCCACGGGAAGTCGGGAAGCTTCAGCGGCGTGCGGGCCACTCAGCCCTCGCCGCCGCCCGCGGGCAGAGCTGCGATGAGCGGGTGGTCCTTCTTCAGGACGCCCACCTTGGATGCGCCACCGGGCGAGCCGAGGTCGTCGAAGAACTCCACGTTGGCCTTGTAGTAGTCGGCCCATTTGCCGGGCAGATCGTCTTCGTAGTAGATCGCCTCAACCGGGCAGACCGGTTCGCATGCACCGCAGTCGACGCATTCGTCGGGCTGGATGTAGAGCATGCGCTCGCCCTCGTAGATGCAGTCGACCGGGCATTCGTCGATGCACGCGCGATCCTTGAGATCGACACAGGGCTGGGCGATGACGTACGTCACTTCTGATCAGGACCTTCCGCGGCAGGGATTCCTATCTTACCGCGACGCCAGCGTCCGTCTTGCGGCCACGCCAGCACCACGCCCGCGATGACGACCGGAGCGATCAGGAAGACGTAGCCGACGACGTCGTCAGGCACCAGCACAGAACCACCGGCCGAACCGAGCGAGAGCAGCAGGATCGCACCGAGCAGACCGACTGCTGCGCAGGCAGCGACGACCCTGCTCTCGAATACCAGGCTGAGTCCCGTCAGCAGCGCCGCCGTGATCACCACCGTCGCGACGATGCCCCAGGGCACCGTTACTCCGAGTACGTCAACCGTTGCCCGGTGCGCGACCGTGAGCACACTTCCCGCGAAGGCACCGATCACCAGGCCGAGAACGCTCGACCCGATCCGCGACGGCAGGCTCATCGACGAGAATGCCCGGGCCGGGCGGAGCCGGTCGAAGCGCTCGGGTTCGCCCAGCGGCCGCGGCTCGCCCGAGGAGAGCGAGTAGGTATCGCCCTGCACCAGCACCTGGGTGCGGTGCGCCGCCAACGCGGCAGCCTTGCGCTCAGCCGCTGCGGGATCGTTCACGACCACCGCCGCCCTGCTCCTGGGGGTGATCACGTAGAACGGAACGCCGATCACCTCAGCCGCCGTGCGGGTCGCCTCGTGGGCGCGTACATGGTCGGGATGCCCATAGCCGCCGTCTGCGGCATAGCTCACCACTACGTCGGGCTCGACGTCGATGAGCACGGCAGCAATGTCGGCGGCAACCTCGCCCGCGTCCGCCGCCGTCAGCGAATCGGGGTCGAGGATGCCGCTGGCCTGCGCACCTCGCCTGCCCCAGCTCATCCCGGAGTCGACGTACCGCCGCGGCTCACGCCCCTGCCAGCGAGCGTCGGGATTGCCCAGGATGCGGTGGTCGGTGACACCGAGAATCCGCAACGCCTCGGCCAGTTCGGCTTCGCGCGCGCTGCCGAGCTGCTCGGGCGCGTCGGCCAGATGCTGGAGGTCGTCGGGGATCACCTCGCCGCGTTCGCCTCGCGTGAGGGTGAGCACTGTCACTGCGGCACCGCGATCGATCAGCGTGGCGATCGTCGCCCCGGTCGAGATGGACTCGTCGTCGGGATGCGCGTGAACAAAGAGCACTCGCTCGGTCACCTGACTACCCCTCAATTTCTCGCCGGGTAGACAGGATACGTCCTCCGGGCTAGGGTCGATAGGTAAGGTTAGCCTAACCAACCCCAAATCTCACGAAAGCTCACGTGCTCGCCAACTTCCTGATCGGCCTCCGCGAGGGCCTCGAGGCCGCGCTCGTCGTCGGCATTCTCGTCGCCTACCTGCGCAAGATCGGCCGTGACGATGTGCTCCCCCGCATCTGGCTGGGCGTCGGGCTCGCAGTGGCGCTCTCCCTCGCCATCGGGGCGGCCCTGACCTTCGGCACCTACGGCCTGTCGTTCCAGGCGCAGGAACTCATCGGCGGCATCCTGTCGATCGTCGCCACGGGCTTCGTCACCTGGATGGTGTTCTGGATGCTCCGCGCGGCCCGCGGACTGTCGCGCGAGTTGCGCAGCGACGTCGATTCGCACCTCGCCGGCGCCGGCTGGGGACTCGTGCTCGTGGCATTCCTCGCCGTCGGCCGGGAGGGCATTGAGACCGCCCTGTTCATCTGGGCCGCCGTGCAGGCCAGCGGCTCAACCGCCCTGCCCCTGGCGGGTGCCGCTCTGGGAATCGTCGTCGCTGTCGTGCTGGGGTATCTGATCTACCGCGGCGTGCTGTCCATCAACCTCAGCAAGTTCTTCACCTACACGGGTGCGATCCTCATCGTGGTCGCCGCGGGGGTGATCGCCTACGGCGTGCATGACCTGCAGGAGGCGGGAGTGCTCCCGGGCATCAACTCGCTGGCGTTCGACGTGACAGCGGCCGTGCCGCCCGACAGCTGGTACGGCACCCTGCTCAAGGGCACGCTCAACTTCTCCCCCGCGACCACCTGGCTGGAGGCGATCGTGTGGGTCGCCTATGTCGTGCCGGTCATGACGATCTTCCTCCTCAAGTCCCGCCAGCGCCCCGCGGCGCCGGTCGCACCCACCCCCGAAACCGCTGGAGCCCGATGATCCCCCGTTCCGCCCCCACCACTGTGAGCCTCAGCGCTTTGGGTCTTGCCGCGCTGGTCGCGCTCACCGGATGCGTGCCGAACGCGACATCCGCCGCGGGGTCGACCCAGCTGACGGTCGACTCGAGTGCAGACGCGTGCACCGTGTCGGCGGCCGAGGCTCCGAGCGGCACGATCTCGTTCGTTGTGACCAACTCGGGCGATCAGGTGACCGAGTTCTACCTGCTCGCCGGCGATGGCCTGCGCATCGTGGGTGAGGCCGAGAACATCGGTCCGGGCATCTCCCGCACCCTCGTGGTGCAGGTGAGCCCCGGGGACTATTTCACCGTCTGCAAGCCGGGCATGGCTGGCGCGGGCGTCGGCAAAGCGGCCTTCACAGTGATCGACTCCGGAAACCCTCTCGCGCTCGGCGACGACCTCACCGCCCAGATCGACACCGCCAACGCCAACTACAAGTCGTACGTCAAGGATCAGGTCGAGAACCTCGTCACGGGCACCGAGGCGTTCGCCGCCGCCTACATCGCCGGCGATGATGACGCTGCACGCGCCCTGTACGCGCCGACCCGGGTCTTCTGGGAGCGCATCGAGACCGTGGCCGAATCGTTCGGCGACCTCGACCCCCGCATGGACCTGCGCGAGGCCGACCTCGAAGAAGGTCAGGACTGGACCGGCTGGCACGCCATCGAGAAGGATCTGTGGCCCGCCGAGGCCGAACCCGGCTTCCAGCCCTACGACCAGACCAAGCGCGAGGCACTGGCCACCCAGCTCGTCGATGACACCCACACCCTGTACGCCGACGTGCAGCAACTCGAGTTCACACTCGCGCAGCAGACCAACGGCGCGATCGGGCTGCTCGACGAGGTCGCCAGCGGCAAGGTCACAGGCGAGGAGGAGTTCTGGTCGCACACCGACCTCTGGGACTTCCAGGCCAACATCGACGGCGCGAGGGTGCTGTACGAGGGCGTGCGCGACATCCTGATGGTGAAGGATGCCGCACTCGCCGACCGCCTCGACGCCGAGTTCTCCGCGCTGCAGGTACTCCTCGACGAGCAGCGCGTCGGTGCTGGATTCCGCCTCTACACCGAACTCGAGGCAGCGCAGGTACGCGCCCTCTCCGACCAGGTCAACGCTCTGGCCGAGCCGCTGTCGAAGCTGACCGCCGCCCTCGTGCTCTGATGAGTGACACGGACGACCCGCAGCCGGGGCTCTCCCGCCGCGGGCTGCTCGGATTCCTCGGCGCCGGTGCGGTGGGAGTCGGTGCGGTGGCGGCGGGTGCTGCCGCCACCACCACTCGCTCCCCCTCCTTCGCTGCACCGGCGGGTCAGTCGACGTCGGCGGCTCAATCCGGTGCCGCCGCCATCTACCCGTTCCACGGCGAGCACCAGTCCGGCATCGTCACGCCCGCGCAGGACAGGCTGCACTTCGCCGCGTTCGACGTGAGCGACGTGACGCGAGCCGAGCTGCAGGAGCTGCTGCAGGACTGGAGCTACGCGGCATCCCGCATGATGGCTGGCCTCTCGGCGGGCGACCTCGGCGCTGTCGGTGGCGCCTACGACGCCCCGCCGGATGACACCGGCGAGGCACTCGACCTTCCGCCCGCGGGACTCACCATCACTTTCGGCTTCGGACCGAGCCTGTTCGACGAGCGCTTCGGTCTGGCCTCGCGCCGCCCGGCAGCCCTCGTCGACCTGCCGCACTTCCCAGGTGATGCCCTCGTCGAGAACCTGACCGGCGGCGACCTCTGCATTCAGGCGTGCTCGGATGACCCGCAGGTGGCCGTGCACGCGATCAGGAACCTGTCGCGCATCGCGTTCGGGCGGGCATCCCTGCGATGGTCGCAGCTCGGCTTCGGGCGCACGTCGTCGACGACTCGTGCCCAGGTCACCCCGCGCAACCTGTTCGGCTTCAAGGACGGCACCGCCAATCTCCGCGCCGAGGACACCGCGCTCGTCGACACCCACGTCTGGGCAGACGGCGACGACTGGATGACCGGCGGCTCGTACCTCGTCGCGCGCAAGATCCGCATGACCATCGAAACCTGGGACCGCACGTCACTGCGCGAGCAGGAGACCGTGGTCGGACGCACGAAGGGCGACGGCGCGCCTCTCAGTGGCGGCGGCGAGTTCACCGAGCCCGACTTTAGTGCCACCGGGCGGGATGACGCCCCGCTCATCGCCGAGACGTCGCACGTGCGCCTCGCGCACCCGTCGATGAACAACGGCGCGACGCTGCTGCGGCGCGGCTACAACTTCGTCGACGGCAACGACGAGCTCGGCCGCCTCAACGCCGGCCTGTTCTTCATCTGCTTCCAGGCCGACCCGCGCACGCAGTTCGTGCCCGTGCAGCTCTCGCTGGCTCGACACGACGCGATGAACGAGTACCTGCGCCACGTCGGCTCAGGCATCTTCGCGGTGCCACCCGGCGCCACGCAGGACTCCTACGTGGGCGCCGGGCTGTTCGCCTGAGCTACTGCGCGGCGTCCGCCGACGTGACGGTGTAGTTGGCCACGAAGCCGTTCTCGCCGTCCTTGGACACGACCACGAGAACGCCCCAGGCATCGGTCTGGCCGATGTAGGTGCCTCCATCAGCGGTCGATCCGCCGAAGCCTGCCTCGCTCGTGAACCCGGCGGCTTCCAGCTGGGCCTTGATCTTGTCGAGAGCGCCAGCGTCAGCGACCTTGACCGTCACGTTGTAGACCTTGCCCTGATCGTTGCCGATCGACCCGCCGAAGAGGATCTGACCGTCGATGACGGGAACCTCGCTGCTCGGGTAGCCGTCGGGCAGGCTGGTGCCGCCGAGGTCGACATCGCCGCCGGTCGCCCCCTCGATGAGGCTCTCGATCGGGTTGCCGAAACAGCCGGACAGTGCCGGTGTGATGACCAGTGCGAGGGCTATCGCGATGGGGACTGTGACACGGTTACGCAGTGTGCTCATGGGGTTACTCCTCTGTCTCGATGGGGGTGAAGCGGGATCTAGCCGCGGAGCACGGCCACATAGGTGGCCGCGAGTCCGAAGTCGTTGGTGTCTGCGATGGTCAGCTGCACCTGGTATTTGTCGTTCTGGAAGACCCCGAACGATCCCTCCGGCTGGGTCTGCTCGGCGAGGCTCTCGTACCCGGCGCCGGTGAGCCGCGCGCTGGCGTCGGCGAACGCCGAGGCTCCGTCGGCTACGGGGATGACCACGGTCCAGCCGGTACCCAGATCGACGCCGAATGCCACGTCACCGGCAATGAGCGGGATCTCGTCGGTCGGGAATCCGGCGGGCAGACCCTCGAAGCCTTCGGTGCCGGTCGAGGATCCGGAACTCGACGACTCGTCGACCTGGCTGCCATCGCTCTGGCCGGACTGGCCGGCGCCGCCGGTGCCCCCACCGGTGATGGTGGGTGCGGCGAAGCATCCGGTCAGCGACAGGGATGCCGCGAGCCCAAGCCCCACGAGCCCGACCACAATTGCTGGCCGGCGCCGTGGACGCTGAAGCATCTCGTGTGCTGTCACGCGCCCAGCGTAACCGGTGAGCGGACTGTCGCGCAGTGGGGGTTTCGTCATGTCTCTACGACGCGCGGACCCCCGCTGCGGGTTGACAGGCTAGGCGTTCTGCTTCTTGCGCTGCGAGGCGGCGCGGGCACGCGCGTTGGCGTCGAGCTCGACCTTGCGAATGCGGATGACCTCGGGGGTCACCTCGACACACTCGTCCTCGCGGGCGAACTCGAGGCACTCCTCGAGGGTCAGCTTGCGTGACGGGGTCATGCGCTCGAACACGTCGGAGGTCGACTGACGCATGTTGGTCAGCTGCTTCTCCTTCGTGATGTTGACGTCCATGTCGTCGGCGCGCGAGTTCTCGCCCACGACCATGCCCTCGTAGACCTCCTGCGTCGGCTCGACGAAGAAGGTCATGCGCTCCTGCAGGGCAGTCATGGCGAACGGGGTCGCCACGCCGGCGCGGTCGGCCACGATGGAACCGTTGGTGCGGGTCTCGATCGCGCCCGCCCACGGCTCGTAGCCGTGCGAGATCGCGTTGGCGATTCCGGTGCCGCGGGTGATCGTGAGGAACTCGGTGCGGAAGCCGATCAGGCCACGCGAGGGAACGATGAACTCCATGCGCACCCAGCCGGTGCCGTGGTTCGTCATGGTCTCCATGCGGCCCTTGCGCGACGCCATCAGCTGCGTGATCGCGCCGAGGTGCTCCTCCGGCGAATCCACCGTGAGGTGCTCGAACGGTTCGTGGAGCTTGCCATCGATGTACTTGGTGACCACCTGCGGCTTGCCGACGGTGAGCTCGTAGCCCTCGCGACGCATCTGCTCGACGAGGATGGCGAGCGCCAGCTCACCGCGGCCCTGCACCTCCCAGGCATCCGGGCGGCCGATGTCGAGCAGCTTGATGGAGATGTTTCCCACCAGCTCGCGATCGAGGCGGTCCTTGACCATGCGGGCGGTCAGCTTGTGGCCCTTGATCTTGCCGATGAGCGGGCTCGTGTTGGTGCCAATGGTCATCGAGATCGCCGGGTCGTCGACCGTGATGGTCGGAAGCGGCCGCACATCCTCGGGGTCGGCGAGAGTCTCACCGATGGTGATGTCCTCGAAGCCTGCGACGGCGACGATGTCACCGGGGCCTGCCGAATCGGTCGGGAAGCGGTCGAGTGCCTTGGTGATGAGCAGCTCGGTCACGCGCACGTTGTGCACGCTGCCGTCGCTCTTGACCCAGGCCACGGTCTGGCCCTTCTTGATCGTGCCGTTGAAGACGCGCAGCAGGGCGAGACGGCCGAGGAAGGGACTCGCGTCGAGGTTGGTGACGTGGGCCTGCAGGGGGTGCTCGTCGTCGTAGGTCGGAGCGGGGATGTGCTTGATGATCGCGTCGAACAGCGGCTCGAGATCGTCGTTGTCGGGCAGGGTGCCGTTCTCCGGCTTGTTCCAGCTTGCGGCGCCGTTGCGGCCCGAGGCGTAGACCACGGGAACGTCGAGCACGGCGTCGAGGTCGAGATCGGGGAAGTCGTCGTGCATGTCGCTGGCGAGACCGAGCAGCAGGTCCTGGCTCTCGGTCACGACCTCGTCGATGCGGGCATCCGGTCGGTCGGTCTTGTTGACCAGCAGCACGACGGGAAGCTTCGCCTCGAGGGCCTTGCGCAGCACGAAGCGAGTCTGCGGCAGAGGCCCCTCGCTCGCGTCGACCAGCAGCACGACGCCGTCGACCATCGACAGGCCGCGCTCGACCTCGCCACCGAAGTCGGCGTGGCCGGGGGTGTCGATCACGTTGATCGTCACGGGACCGTCGGTCGCGTGCTTGCCCTTGTACGAGATCGCCGTGTTCTTGGCGAGGATCGTGATGCCCTTCTCGCGCTCGAGGTCGTTCGAGTCCATCGCCCGCTCCTCGAGGTGGGCGTGCTCGGCGAACGAGTTGGTCTGGCGCAACATGGCGTCGACCAGGGTCGTCTTTCCGTGGTCGACGTGAGCGACAATCGCCACGTTGCGCAGGTCGGAGCGTGTGGCGATTGCCATGGCAGAGTTCCTTTAGCTGGTGCGGCCCTTCTGGGCCTTGGATGCGACGCGGTTCTCCCGCCGCTCGCGCTGCGCAATCGGATCGGGCAGCGGCACGGCAGCGATGAGTCGCTGGGTGTAGGGGTCTTGGGGGTTGCGCAGGATCTCGTCTCTGGTCCCTTGCTCCACCAGTCTACCGCGATGCATGACCGCAATCCTGTGCGCGAGGATATCGACGACCGCGAGGTCGTGGCTGACGAACAGGCAGGCGAACTGCAAGCGCTCCTGCAGCTCCTGCAGCAGGTCGAGGAAGCGGGCCTGCACCGACACGTCCAGAGCGCTCGTGGGCTCGTCAGCGACCAGCAGTTCGGGCGTCAGTGCGAGTGCGCGAGCGATGCCGACGCGCTGACGCTGGCCACCGCTGAGCTCGTGCGGGTAGCGGTTGCGGTAGCTGGTGGGAAGCTCCACCTGGCTGAGCAGCTCCTGCACCCGCTTGTCAAGGTCCTTGCCCTTCGCCTCACCTGCCAGCAGCAGCGGTTCGCCGATGGACTGGCCGATCGGCATGCGCGGGTTGAGGCTCGAGCCCGGGTCCTGGAAGACGATGCCGGTCTTGCGGCGCAGCGGACGCAGGTCCTTGTTGTTGGCGTGCGAGATGTCGTGACCCACGACGGTCAGGGTTCCCTCGGCGATCGGCAGCAGCCCGACGGATGCGCGACCCAACGTCGTCTTGCCCGACCCGGACTCCCCCACCAGGCCGAGAATCTCGCCGGGGTAGATCTCGAGGTTGATGTGCTCGGCGGCCCGGAACGCGGGAACCCGCCCGCGCTTGGGGTAGTCGATCGCGACATCCGCGAACTTCAGTACCGGGGTGCGTCGCTCCTCGGCGTTCGCGGGCGCCTGCTCGTTGACCTGCGCACTGGCGGTGCCGAGGTGCGGCACGGCCGCCAGAAGAGACTTCGTGTACGGATGCTGCGGCTTCGTGAACACGTCGATGACGGTGCCCGACTCGACGGCCAGGCCATCCTTCATGACGAGGATGTTGTCGGCCAGGTCGGCGACGACCCCCATGTCGTGAGTGATCAGGATGATGGCGCTGTCGAGGCGTTCCCGCAGGCTGCGCAGGAGATCGATGATCTCCGCCTGCACCGTGACGTCGAGCGCGGTTGTCGGCTCGTCGGCGATGAGCAGCACCGGGTCGCAGGAGATCGACTGTGCGATCATCGCGCGCTGGCGCTGGCCACCCGACAGCTGGTGGGGGTACTTGTAGAACGCGGTCGCGGGATCCGGCATCTCGACCTTGGTGAGCAGCTCGATCGCGCGCTCCTTGGCCTGGGTGGGGTTCAGGTCGAAGTGCGAGCGCAGCGCCTCCATGATCTGGAAGCCGATCGTGTACACCGGGTTCAGGGCCGTCATCGGCTCCTGGAAGATCACGGCGATCTGGTTACCGCGCACCGAGCGAAGCTCCGCCTGCGGGATGCCACGAAGCTCGCGCCCGAGCAGCTTGACCGAACCGCTGACCTTGGCATTCGCGGGAAGCAGCCCCAGCAGTGCCATGGAGCTCGAACTCTTGCCCGAGCCGGACTCGCCGACGATCGCCAGCACCTCGCCGCGCTTGACGACGTAGTTGAGGTCGATGGCAGCGGGGTAGAAGGTTCCATCGACCCAGAAGTCGACGCCAAGGTCGGTGACCTCGAGAACGGTCTCTGCTGCGGTTGTTGTGGGGGTCACTGGGGTACCTCTCCGGTGCGGTCTGCGAAGCTAGGGGAATGCGCTTCGCCCCGACGAGTTTCCGTCCGGCCTTCGGCCGGGTACTGAGTGTGGTCGTTGTAGTTATGGCCGTCGCTGGCCTCGCCAGCTTCGTGGTCACCGGCGACTGGCTGGGACTCGTGCGCTACGGCTGGGCCCTGGCCCTGCTGGGCGCGGGCGCCCTCGCGGTGTTCTGGTTTCCCCGCCTCGACATCGCCGAACACGAGGTGACGGTGCGCAACGTCTTCAGCACCGTGCACGTACCGTGGCCCGCGATCGAGCGAGTCGACACCAAGTGGGCTCTCACCCTGCACACCGCCGAGGGAACCGTGACCGCCTGGGCGAGCCCAGCTCCGACCCGCTACGCCAGCGCTTCGGCGAGCCGACGTGACGCCAGCCTGTCGGGAGACCAGCAGGGCTTCGCGCCGAGGCCCGGAGACCTGCCGACCACCGAGAGCGGAGCGGCGGCCTACGTGATCCGTCAGCACTGGGAGGACCTGCGCGCCGACGGCCTGCTGGCCGCGGGTGCCGAGCCGGGGAGCGTGCGCCGTGACATCCACTGGGCGACCATTGCGGTGCTCGGTGGACTGCTGGTGGCGAGCGTTGCGGGCATTCTGCTCTAGCCGCATCACGCGCTCTTCTCGGTGACGAACGTCGCTCGCGAGAGCGCCTTGTCGGTGGGCATCCGCCGCTGGCGCGGGTCGAAGGCATCCCGAAGACCGTCACCGATGAAGTTGATGCACAAGGCGATAGCGATGATGAACAGGCCCGGCCACCAGAACAGCCACGGCCTCGTGGAGAAGGCCACCTGGTTCTCGCTGATGATCTTGCCGAGCGAGGTGTCGGGCGCCTGCACGCCGTACCCGAGGAAGCTCAAGCCGGTCTCGATGAGGATCGCCGCGGCCATGAGCAGCGTCGAGTTGACGATGATCACGCCGATGGCGTTGGGCAGGATGTGCCGGAAGATGATGCGACGGTCCCTCGCGCCCGCGACGCGTGCGGCATCGACGAACTCCCGCTCACGCAGGCTGAGGAACTCGCCACGCACCAGTCGTGCGAGACCGGTCCAGAGCACGAGGCCGAGGATGATCGCAAGAACCGGGGCTCCCGAGATTCCGAAGCGACGACCGAGCACGGCGCCGATCACGATCACCGGGATGGTGATGATGATGTCGGTGAAGCGCATGAGCACCGAGTCGGTCCAGCCGCGGTAGTACCCGGAGATCGCGCCGATGACCGTGCCGATGAAGGTGGCGATCGCACCGACGATGACCATGATCATGAGCGACTGCTGGGTGCCCCGCATGACGACGGCGAAGATGTCGCGACCGATCTCGTCCTGACCAAAGGGGTGGTTGCCGATCGAGAAGGGGAACAGGCTGAGTGTCGGACGACCACCGTTCTCGATCGCGACAGCGATGTTCCAGGTGTACGGCCACCAACCGCCGGACTTCCAGCTGCCGAAGGCGACGCCCACCGATGTGAACGCGAGCACGATGATGAAGGCGAGCACGACCATCGAGATCAGCGCGCCGCGGTGACGGAAGAACCGCTTGCGCACGATCTGGCCCTGGCTGAGGCCGGCGATCTCCTTGAGCTCGATCGAGTTCTCGGCGTCGGTGACGCCACCCTCGTGATGTCCCGGCTGTTCGACGGGAGGGGGAATGGTGCTCATCAGCTCACCCGGATTCTCGGGTCAAGACCTGCGTAAACGAGGTCGGCGATCAGGTTGAAGAGGATGGCCAGCGATCCCGTGACGAGGAAGAAGGCCATCACAGGGTTCGGGTCGACGTGATCGAGTCCGTTCTGGAAGAGGGCGCCCATGCCGGTCCAGCCGAACACTCGCTCGGTGATGACCGCACCACCGATGATGCCGCCGATGTCGAACGCGACGATCGTGGCGATCGGGATGAGGGCATTGCGGAAGGCGTGACGTACGACGACGGTGCGCTCGGTCAGGCCCTTCGCACGAGCGGTGCGAATGTAGTCCTGGTTCATGACCTCGAGCAGGCTCGCGCGGGAGTAGCGGGTGTAGGTCGCGAACGAGATGAGGATGAGCGCGAGGGTCGGCAGCAGGAGGTGGGTGAAGAGATCCACTCCGTGCACCCACAGCGAGCCCTCGAGCCCCGGCGTGCCCGACCCGATCGTGGCGATCGGTCGACCCTTGATGCGGCCGGAGTTGGCGTAGTCATCCCAGACCTGCATGAAGCGGTCGAGGGAGAGCACAGAGAACGCGATGAATCCCACGATCGCGGCAGTGCGTGCGACCGGTCGCCGATCATCTCCGCCCATGAACCAGCCCACGCCGAGCGCCACCAGCACGGTGGCCACACCGATGCCGATCCAGCCCCAGAACGGCAGGCCGGTCGTGAAGTAGATGAACGGATACCAGGCGGCGACTCCGATTCCGGCAACAACCAGAGACGCGTACAACGCTCGCCGATTCTTGAGTCCGGTGGAGATCGTGGTCACGCCGAACGCCGCACCGACGAGGGTGAGCGCGACTCCGACGATGCCGATGTGCGGGTAGCTGAACCAGTCGGACAGATCCATGTAGATGATCACGGCGGCGGAGGCGAGGGCGGCGGCGGCAAACGTGATGAGTTTGCGGCGCCCCTTGCCCGGCAGGATCGACATCCAGATCAGGCCGGATATCACCGCCAGTATCGGGATGATCCACGGGGCTATCTGGGGATCTGACAGGAAGTCGTTGAAGCCGATGGCCACGAACTGCTTGAGCAGCACGGCGACCCAGAAGATCGGCAGCGAGAAGAACAGGAACGAGAGGAAGGTCACTCCGTAGTCGTAGCCGCTGTACTGGCGAAGCGCGGTGGTGATACCGACGACCAGTCCGAGGATGATGGCGATGACCGAGGCGATCGTCACGAGCTGGAGCGTCGATCCGGCGGCCTGGGCCAGAAGCACAGTTACGGGCTGGTTCTGCACGGTGACGCCGAGGTCGCACTGGCCGATGAAGCACTTGCCGACGCCAGCGATCCAGATGAAGTAGCGCAGGTAGGGCGGCACATCGAGGTGCAGCAGGGCCGTGCGGGCTTCGATGAGCTGCTGCTTGTTGGGGGCAGTACTGGTGCGCAGATCCTCAAGAGGGTCACCTGACAACGCCGTCAGGATGTACATGAGGTACGTGGCTGCAAGAAAGATGAAGATCGAGGCGATCAAGCGCCTCACGATGAATGTTGCCACTGACGGGCACCTACCTAACGGGCTTCCAAGGGTGGGCGCTGGGGCCTGTTACGGCCCCAGCGCCCTGGGTTGTACCTGGCTACTGCCAAGTCATGAGCGTGAGCTCATTACTCGGTGGCAGCGGTGACAGGCTCCCAATCCCAGATGTTCCAGAAGATGGTCGGCGCGAGCGTCGAGGGCGCAATGCCCTTGATCGCGTTCGGGTCGAACGCCGTCACCGACGGGAACTGGAAGATCGTGACTCCATAGAAGTCACTCCACAGCAGCTTGTCGATCTCCTTCTGGATTTCGATCTGCTTGGCCGGGTCGAACTCCACACTGAGGGCAGCGGTGAGCTTGTCCATCTCAGGGTTGCTGTAGAAGTTCAGGTTGTTGATGCCACCCGTGGTGAACGTGGGGGGCGGGCCGTTGGTGACGCCGAGGCTCGTCGACTGCCATCCGAAGAGGGACGCGTCGTACGCACCCGGGGTACCGAGCAGGCCACCCCAGTCAGGGCTGGAGCAGTCGGTGACGTTGAAGCCAGCGAGAGCACCGGACTGCTGGATCAGCAGGAACTCGTTCGCGCGACGGGGGTTCGTCGACGAGAAGAGCATGCAGACCTCGGGGTTGGTGACGCCGGCCTCAGCCAGCAGCGCCTTGGCACCCTCGATGTCGACATCGGCGTAAGCGGCCGAGCCGTTGTTCGCGACCGAGTCGTCGTAGCCCTCGGCACCCGGCAGGAAGACCTGCGAGTTGCGGATCTCGGCGTCGGGCTGCAGCGGCTTGATCAGCTTGTCGACGATCTCCTGGCGCGGGATGACCTTCATGAACGCCTCACGGATGAGGGGGTTGTTGAAGTTGCCGCTCTTGGACTGGTCGAACTGGAGGTCGATGTGCTCGTAGGTGCCCTCGTAGCCACCGATGACGGTGACGTCGAGTGCGGCGAGCGCGTCAGCCACGTCAACAGTCGCCTGGGGCGAGATGACCTGGACTTCACCGTTCTGCAGGGCCTGAACAGCGGCCAGCGGGTCGGTGATGAAGCGCACGGTGATCTCTTCGACCTTGGCCTGGTTGGCACCCGTGTACTGCTTGTTCGCGGTGAGGGTCACGTACTGGTCAGCGACGAAGTCGGTGATCACGTACGGGCCGCTCGAGAGAACGAGGTCGGGGTTCGACGGCATCTCGGTGAAGTTGAAACCGGAGTTCCAGAAGCTCGAGATGGAGGCAAGGGCGGTCTTGTCATCGTTCTCGATGGCGTCGAAGATCGCGTCCTTGGCCTTCTGGTTGTCGTCGATGCCCAGCGCGTTCTTCGCCACGACGTGCGCGGGAAGCGGAGCGCTGAAGACGAGCTCCCAGTCGACGAACGGTGCGTCGTAGGTCAGAGTGATCGACTTCTTGTCGTCGCTCACCTCGGGCAGCGTGCTCACGAGGCCCATACCGGTCGTCGGGTCGGCTCCGGAGTCGAAGTACACGACGTCGGTCGGGAAGTCGGAGGTGAACTCGCCGGTGTCGGGGTCGGTGTACTCGGCGGCGTCGAAGTCCGGCGTGTCGAGGGCGCGCGAGAGTGCGGCCCACTGCAGGAGGAGGTCGGACGCGTCGACGGCGGTGCCATCGGACCACTTGACGCCATCAGCGATCGTGTACTTGACCACCAGCGGGTCGTCCGAGATCTTCTCGTACGTTCCGAACGAGGTGTCCTTCACGAGGGCCGGGGTGTTGTCGTAGTAGTTGAAGCTACTCAGGGTGGCGTACGTGATGTTGTTGTTCGCCGTAGCGTTACCGAACGAGGTAAGGCCGTTGTACGAGTAGAACGGCTGGTTCCACGCCACCGCCAGCGATGAACCCTCAACGATCTCCGACTGCGGCGCTGCGCAGCCCGAGAGGATGAGAGCACCGGCGGCGACTGTAGCGGCAGCTGCCGCGAGTCGTCTGATTCTCAATTTTCCTCCTGTGCAAGATGAGCAAACGGCACGACAATTCCTAGGCCGCACCGCGCTTGGTAGTTCACACCCTAAACGGGGGTATAACACTGGCAAAACTGTAGGGGGAAACGTTACACAGTGGTAACGCTCTTTGGACTTCCTTGCGCTTCTCGGGGGAATTGTGCGCGAATCTGTCGCTAAACGCAGTTATCTTGCAGATCGCCCGGTGGGACGATCTGAATGAGCGTGATTCACGGCGTAGCATCGAACGGTGACCGAAGCGGGATTGTCGAAACCATCCAAGGGGCCACTACTGGTCTTCGACGGCGACTGCGCCTTCTGCACGTCGGCCGTGAACCGACTGAAAGCCATCCTTCCCGTGTTCCCACCCACCTCGCCCTGGCAGTGGCTGGACCTCGATGAGTACGGGCTCACGACCGACGACGTGACGCGCTACGCGTGGGTCGTGACATCCCGGCACCAGTACGCCGGCCACCTCGCCGGTTCGGCCCTTCTGCGTATGCAACCGACCTTCGGATGGCGCTTCCTCGGTCACCTCATCGCTACTCCCCCGGTCTCGTGGGTCGCCTCCCTCGTCTACGACTGGGTCGCCGCCAACCGCCATCGCCTGCCGGGGGGCACCCCCGCCTGCGCGATGCCGCGAGCCGAGTGAGGCTCGCGGCAGGTCCCTACCCCGCCGCCGGGATGGACCCGCTACCAAGCCGGGGTCGGCTCACCACAGAGGTACTGATCGTCCTCGGGCTCTCGCTCGGAGCATCCGCCGCCTATTCGGTCGTCTCGATCGTCAACCGGATGACGCGCACCGAAGCCCTCGGAGACCAGAGCACCTCGATCAACAACCCGTTGAGCGAGCGCCCCACATTCGACCTCATCTACCAGTTGATGGGAATCTTCTTCGATCTGGTACCGGTCGCCCTGTGTGCGTTCCTGCTCTGGCAGGTCACCCGCCCGCACCTGGGGCGGCTCGGTATCGATGCAACCCGCCCGGGCTCGGACTTCGTGCGCGGGCTGGTGCTCGCCCTGCTCATCGGCATCCCCGGCATCGGTGTCTACCTCGGTGGGCGCGCGCTGGGCATCACCGTCACTGTCGTGCCGAACGCGCTCGACAGCTACTGGTGGACGGTGCCCGTGCTCATCCTCTCGGCACTGCGCGCGGGCGTCACCGAGGAGGTCATCGTCATCGGCTACCTGTACGCCCGGCTTACCGACCTGGGCTGGGGCAAGTGGTCGATCATCCTGGGCTCGGCGACCCTGCGCGGCACCTACCACCTCTACCAGGGCTTCGGCTCGTTCATCGGCAACTTCGCGATGGGCGTGCTGTTCGGCTGGCTGTACACGAGGTGGGGTCGCGTGCTTCCGCTGGTGATCGCCCACACGCTCATCGACACGGCGATCTTCGTCGGCTACCCCTGGGCGGCCGCGACCTTCCCTGCCCTGTTCGGCCTGCCGGGCTGACCGGTGATCGAGCGAAGTCGACATCCGACACGCTCGATCACCGCTGCATCAGGCGAAGGCCTCCACGGGTGGGCACGCGCACACCAGGTTGCGGTCGCCATACGCGTTGTCGACTCGACGCACCGGGGGCCAGTACTTGCCGCGGATCAGTGAGCGCAGCGGGTAGACCGCGAGCTCGCGCGAGTAGGCGTGGTTCCACTCCCCCTCGATGACCGACTGGGCGGTGTGCGGGGCGTGCACGAGCGGGTTGTCGTCGGCGGGCCAGACGCCGGCGGCGACGGCATCCGCCTCCTCCTTGATCGCGATCATCGCGTCGATGAAGCGATCGATCTCGGCGAGGTCCTCGCTCTCGGTGGGCTCGATCATGAGCGTGCCGGGAACAGGGAACGACATCGTCGGGGCGTGGAAGCCGTAGTCGATGAGCCGCTTGGCCACGTCGTTGTTGTCGATTCCGGTCGCCTCCTTGAGGGGCCTGAGGTCGAGGATGCACTCGTGCGCGACCAGCCCGTTGTCGCCCGCGTAGAGCACCGGATAGTGCTCGCGCAGTCGCACCGCCACGTAGTTGGCCGCGAGCACGGCCGCACCGGTGGCAGCCTTCAACCCCTCGGCGCCCATCATGCGCACGTACGCCCACGAGATCGGCAGGATGCTCGGGCTCCCGTACGGGGCGGCCGAGATCACGGTGTGGGGCCTCGATACGCCGTCCGGGCTACTCGACCGGCCGGCGATCAGGTCACGCTGCTGCATCGGGTGGCTCGGCAGGAACGGCGCGAGGTGAGCCTTCGCCGCGACCGGCCCCACACCGGGACCGCCACCGCCGTGCGGGATGCAGAAGGTCTTGTGCAGGTTGAGGTGCGAGACATCCCCACCGAAGTCGCCGAACCGGGCGTACCCGAGCAGGGCGTTGAGGTTGGCGCCATCGACGTAGACCTGGCCACCGGCCTCGTGCACCGCCTCGCAGATCGCCCGAACCTCGTGCTCGTAGACGCCGTGCGTCGACGGGTAGGTGATCATCAGTGCCGCAAGGTCGCCGGCATGCTCGGCGACCTTGACCCTCAGGTCGTCGAGGTCGACGTTGCCGAGGTCATCGCACGCGACGACGACCACGCGCATACCGGCCAGCACCGCGCTGGCCGCGTTGGTGCCGTGGGCACTCGACGGAATCAGGCAGACCGTGCGTTCGAGGTCGCCACGAGAACGGTGGTAGCCGCGGATGGCCAGCAACCCGGCCAGTTCACCCTGGCTGCCGGCGTTAGGCTGCAGCGACACCGAGTCGTAGCCCGTGACCTCGGCGAGCCAGCCCTGGAGCTCACCGATCAGCTGCAGGTATCCCTCGACGTCGGACTCGGGTGCGAAGGGGTGCAGTCCCGCGAACTCGGGCCAGGTGACAGCCTCCATCTCGGTGGCCGCGTTGAGCTTCATGGTGCACGAACCGAGCGGGATCATGCCCCGATCGAGCGCGTAGTCCTTGTCGGCGAGGTACTTCAGATAGCGCATCATCGCCGTCTCGCTGCGGTGCGTGTTGAACACGGGATGCGTGAGGTAATCCCCCTCGCGCGTGAGCGAGTCGGGCCAGGACTGGCCGTCGACGGGTCCGTCGGTCGAGGCATCCAACCCGAAGATCTCATCGAGCGCGGCGTCGAGCGAGCCGTCGGCGCTGGTCTCGTCGAAGCTCACCGAGACGGTGTCGTCATCCACCAGGTGCAGCAGGATGCCGCGCTCGCCCGCATCGGCAACGATCGCAGCCGCGCGCCCGGGGACCGGGACGGTCACGGTGTCGAAGTAGTCGCCGTGCACCCCTACCCGCCGCGCGAACAGCCGAGCGCGGATGTTCACCGACTGCGCTATGCGCTTCAGTCCGTGCGGTCCGTGGTACACCGCGTACATCGAAGCCATGACGGCCAGCAGCACCTGCGCGGTGCAGATGTTGGAGGTCGCCTTCTCGCGGCGGATGTGCTGCTCGCGTGCCTGCAGGGAGAGCCGGTAGGCGGGATGACCGTCGGCATCCTGGGAGACGCCGACGAGCCTGCCCGGAAGCTGGCGCTCGAGGCCGGCCCGCACGGCCATGTAGCCGGCGTGGGGACCGCCGAAGCCCATGGGCACACCGAACCGCTGGCTGGTGCCGACGGCGACGTCGGCGCCGAGGTCGCCCGGCGAGGCGAGCAGGGTGAGTGCGAGCAGGTCGGCCGCGACGACCGCCACGCCACCCTGGGCCTGCACCGCCGCGATGACCTCACGGGGGTCCCAGACGCGACCGGATGCTCCCGGGTACTGGATGAGCGCGCCGAACGCCGGTTGAGCAGCCGAAGGCGTATCGAAACCGTCGGCCGGGTCTCGATACGCGGCTTCGCCGCTACTCGACCAGCGGGCCTCACGCAAGTCGATACCCACGGCCTCGGCGCGGGTGCGCAGCAGCGCCTTCGTCTGCGGCAGCGCATCGGCGTCGACGAGGAAGACGTTCGAGGCGGAGCCCGAGGCGCGGCGCGCCAGAAGCATCGCCTCGACGACGGCGGTGCCCTCGTCGAGCATCGACGCGTTGGCTGTAGCCATCCCCGTGAGGTCGGAGACCATGGTCTGGAAGTTGATGAGCGCCTCGAGCCGCCCCTGGCTGATCTCCGGCTGGTAAGGCGTGTAGGCGGTGTACCAGCTCGGGTTCTCGAGCACGTTGCGCTTGATGACCGCGGGGGTGATGGTGTCGTAGTAGCCGAGCCCGATCATCGACCGGCGAACCCGATTGCTGCCAGCGAGCCGACGCAGCTCGGCGAGCGCATCACGTTCGGAGGCGGCCGCAGGGATGCTCGAGCCGTCCAGCGGCTTCACGTGGATGGAGGGCGGCACGGCGGCGTTCACGAGTGCGTCGACGGTCGGATAGCCGACGGCGGCCAGCATGGTGGCCTGGGCCGCAGCATCCGTGCCGATGTGGCGGTCCTGGAAGTGGTCGGTCACTACTCCCCCGTCAGCTTCGAGTACTCGTCGAAGGAGAGCAGGGCGGGCAGCTCGGCGTACTCCACCTTGATGAGCCAGCCCTCGCCGAACGGGTCGCTGTTGACCAGCTCGGGGCTGGCGACCACGGCGTCATTGGCCTCGACGACGGTGCCGTTGACCGGAGCGAACAGCTCACCGACCGACTTGGTCGACTCGATCTCGCCCACGACCTTGCCCTCGGCAACGCTCGAGCCGGCCTTCGGGAGGTCGACGAACACGATGTCGCCCAGCTTCTCGGCCGCGTAGGCGGTGATGCCCACAGTCGCGACGGCACCGTCGACGAGCACCCACTCGTGCTCGGCCGTGTACTGGAGGGTCTTCGGATCAGCCATGGTTCTCTTCCTTCTTGTAGAACGGCAGTGGGACAACGGATGCCGCGACGCGGCTTCCGCGGACGTCGATCTCGAGCGTGGTGCCGGCCGCGGAGCTTGCGACATCCACATACGCCATCGCGATCGGGTAGCCGAGGGTCGGGGACAGCGCCCCGCTCGTGATGTTGCCGACCTCGTCGTCACCATCGAAGACGAGGTAGTCGGCGCGACCGGCGCGTTTGCCCTCGCCGACGAGACCGACGAGCACGCGAGCATCTGCCGGCGGGCCCGCCTCGATGGCGGCGCGGCCGACGAAGTCGCCCTCCTTGGTCAGCGCGACGACGCGACCGAGTCCGGCCTGCACCGGGAACGTGTCCAGATTCAGCTCGTGTCCATAGAGCGGCATGCCCGCCTCGAGCCGCAGGGTGTCGCGACTGGCGAGGCCGGCCGGCACGAGGCCGAAGGGTGCGCCGGCCGAGATGAGGGCCTCCCAGAGGGATGCCGCGGCATCCGCCTGCACATACAGCTCGTAGCCGTCTTCGCCGGTGTAACCGGTGCGACCGATGATGAGCGGCAGGTCGCCGAACTTCGCGTCGGTGCTCCAGTAGTACTTGAGCTCGTCGAGAGGCGTCGCCAGCTGGGCGATGCCGGCGGTCGCCTCGAGGATGCCGCGCGAGAGAGGCCCCTGCACCGCGATCAGCGAGATGTCGTCGCTCTGGTCCTCGATGGTGACGTCGAAGTCGCCAGCGCGCTCGGTGAGTGCGGCGACGACCGGGAAGCGATTGCCTGCGTTGGCCACGACGAGGAACGCGTCATCCGCCCGTCGGTAGACGACGAGGTCGTCGATGATGCCGCCGGACTCAGCGAGCAGCAGGGAGTACTTCGCCTGGCCGAGACCGATCGCCGAGAGCTTGCCCGCGAGCGCGTAGTCGAGGAAGGCCGGCGCGTCCGGGCCCGACACCAGGATCTCGGCCATGTGCGAGATGTCGAAGATGCCGGCGGCGGTGCGCACCGCGTGGTGCTCGGCGAGGTCGGAGCTGTAGCGCACCGGCATCTGCCAGCCGGCGAAGTCGGTGAAGCTTGCCCCAGCGTCGACGTGCAACTGGTGAAGGGGGGACGATCGATCGCTCACGGAGTTCTCCTGAATGCACGGCTGCTGGGTAGAACTCCCCCTCTGTAATGGGCCTGAGAGTTTCGCGACCGTGCCATTGGCACGGGTCACTTTCACCGTCGGCGGCTCTCGCGTGCGTGGTGCGGGTTTCGATACGCGGCTGCGCCGCTACTCGACCTGCTTCGCGCTTCGCGAGAAGCACTTTCCAGAGTGGCCAGTTCGATGCGGTACATGAACCTGAGAGATTGGCGGGGAGGCTTGCTCCTTCGGTGCTGGGGCCATGGTGCCCGAGCTCTCCCGCATCGTGTTGCGGCCCGGTATTCAGTTGTGGGGTCAGCCTAGCAACCGCAGGGGCAGACCGGGGATCCGACGACCCTCGAAGGCGTGTCCCCACTAGACGGGACTGGCGGCCAGATGTTTTGAGGAGTAAACCATTATGCGGGGAAGGTGCATTCGCGATCTGGCGCTGTCGGATCGCACTCCTTGGGGGAGGAGCAGCCATGGACGTAATCGAATCGGAGCCGGTCACACCGCTCGTCGTGACACTGCCGGGGCGTCCGGCCGAGTTGCACGCGGGCATCATCGCCGCATTCGCTCTGGGTCGTTCGACACCGCAGGAGCGGCATCCGCACCCCAGCACGACACTCCTGAAGTCTGGGCTCGACCGGCTCGCACTGCGACTCGGCGACGGTGAGAGCGTCTACGTCGACCGCACCGACCACCTCATCGTTCAGATGGCGACCCACCGCCCCCTCGCGGCCCGACGCCGCATGCAGTCCCTCATCGGCGGGCTGGTTCGCTCGCCGCTCCTTGACGAAGACGGCCCAACCCACGTGGATGTCGGCTCCGCCTGGACTCGCCTGAGCGGCGAGATCTTCACCGACGCCTCCCGCATGCGCGAGGTCTCCGACCAGGCCGACCAGTCACTGCGCAACCGGGACCTCGTACTGCGTTCGGGCGAGCGCGCGAAGGCCAGACGCAAGCCGGCCAAGGCGTTCATACCACTGCTCACAGTGCTCTCGATCGCACTGACCTTCGTTCTGCCGCTGGTGATCATGATGACCACCTATCTTGCTGGCGTGGATATCTCGGGCTTCGTGTATCTCGGGCTCGTTGCCGTACTGCTGCTCATGTCGGCGACTCAACTCGCCGAGGGGTTCAGCGCCCTGATGAAGAATCCCCTGCCACCGCTCAGTGCAACGCCCGCGCCGCCAGCGACGGCCATCGTTGCCGCCTATCTGCCGAACGAGGCGGCCACGATCCTGGAGACCCTGCGCTCCGTGCTGTCGCAGAAGTATGATGGCGGCCTTCAGGTGATTCTCGCCTACAACTCGCCCGTAAGCCTTCCCGTGGAGGACGAACTCCGAGCCCTCGCGGCACAGGAACCGCGACTCGAACTGCTGCGGGTCGCGTACAGCCGATCGAAGGCCGACAACGTCAACGCGGCGCTGGCCATCGTCACCGGCGAGTTCGTGGGTATCTTCGACGCCGACCACCACCCGATGGTCGGATCCTTCGAGCGAGCATGGCGCTGGTTCGCCGACGGCGCCGACGTCGTGCAGGGGCACTGCGTCGTGCGTAACGGCGACGAGTCTGGTATCGCCCGCCTTGTCGCGGTTGAGTTCGAGCAGATCTACGCCGTCAGCCACCCGGGGCGCCAGCGACTGCACCACTTCGGCATCTTCGGCGGCTCGAACGGCTACTGGCGCACCCAGCTTCTTCGCGAAACCCGCCTTCGCTCGCAGTTCCTCACCGAGGACATCGACTCGTCCATCCGCGCGGTGCGGATGGGGGCACGCATCGTCAACGACCCGGGCCTGATCAGTCGCGAGCTCGCGCCGGTGAACTTCCGCGCGCTGTGGAAGCAGCGGATGCGATGGGCCCAGGGATGGTTCGAGGTGAGCCTGCGCCACGGCCACTCCGCCATCTCGCCCAGCGGCCTGAGCCTGCGCCAGCGCTACGGCCTGTGGATGCTGCTGGGCTGGCGCGAACTCTTCCCCTGGATCGCCTCGCTGATGTGGCCGACCCTCGCGTTCTTCATCTGGCGCGACAACGGAATCGATCTGGCCAATGCTCCGCAGGTGTTCTGGCTCACGACGGCGTTCACGCTGACGACAGGCCCGATCCTGATCGCCTTCGCCTACAAGCTCGGCGCTCCGGAGATCCGCGAGCACACGTCATGGTGGTGGCAGTACGTCTTGGTCTCGGTGATCGCCTACTCGGAGTTGAAGAACATCATCGTGCGCGTGGCGCAGATCCGGCACATCCTCCGCCAGGACGAGTGGGTCGTGACCCCCCGGGGTCACGTGGATCGAACGTCGACCCGCGCCTAATCGGCCAACCTGACGAGCGCCTCGTTGCGCTTGAGGAAGCCCGGCTTCCACGGCGGATCGTAGCGCGCGAAGTACACGTCGCCGTCGGGCGTGAGGCCCTCGCGAGCGAGCGCCGCGAGGAGGTCAGCCGCATTGTCCTCGTAGCGCGGCGTCGACGAGCCGCCGCTGAACCTGCGCGCCGCGACGAGACCGCCCGCCACGGTGCGTGAGCGCACGGCGGAGTTCGTCGGGGTGGGTACTGAGGCGGCATCCATCGTCTCGGGCATGACGAAGCTGACCGTCTGACCGCCCGCGGGCCGCGGGCTCTGGATGACCGGGGCCGTCATGGCGATCTGCTGGCGGGCCGCATTGTTGCCGCTGATGAACCCGATGAGGGGCCGGAAGCCCCGGTTGCCGGCCTCGAAGAATGAGCCATCGACGTCGACCTCGACGAGTTGGTGGTCGGGATAGCGACGAACCTCGAAGCCGTCGTAGCTGCGCTCGACGGTGTACGGCTGCACTTCGGTCATGGCCGCAGTGTACGTCGTCAGCCCGGGAATTCCTCGTCGTCGGCCCACGGTGCTCGCAGGGTGAGCTCCACCTCCACCGCGAACTCGATGATGTTCTCCAGAAGCTGCTGGAGGCTGCCCGATCTGAGCAGCGTCACCTGGTCCAAGGGTCCGAAGGGCGCGATTGCTGCGAGCTGCCAGGCGGCCGCGACGGGATCGTCGGCGAGCGTTATGTCGGCCGGCCAGGTCTGGTCGGCGAACTCGCTGGCCAGCGCGATGATGCGGCGCACCGACTCCTCGGCACGATCCCGCAGCGGTTGGAGGTCGTCAGTCCAGACGAGCTCGGGCATCTCGGTGACCGATGCTCGCGGGTAGGGGTCGTCGTCGAGCCACTGGTCGACCTCCACCCGACGCCCGCCCTCCGCAACCAGCACGACGAAGCCCTCGGTCGCATCCATCTGGGTGATCTTGGCGACCGTGGCGACGGGGAAGCGCTGCTCGCCGCCGCCGACCTCCTGGCCGCGCTCGATGAGTGCAACCCCGAATTCGGATGGCTCGTCCTGCAGAATCTGCGACAGCATGATGAGGTAGCGGTCCTCGAAGACCTTCAGCAGCAGCGGCATGTGCGGGAACAGCACCGAACCGAGCGGGAACATCGCGATGTCGGTCACGGTGTCCAGTATTGTCGCAGGGTGGGCAGGAGACGAGGCAGGCACGTGGCGACACGGGCCAAGTCCCGCAGATGGCTTCCGATCGCGGGGATCGCCGCCGCATCCCTGATCGTCGTAGGCGCTTTTGCCGGCCCGTCACTGTTCGCCTCCGCAGGTCAGACACCCGCCGCCGAGGTGACCCGCAGCGCGCCGCAGTTCGCCAAGGGCTCCGCGCAGGCGCCTGCGAAACAGCCGGCGAGCGCGGCGACATCGGGCACGGTCACCCCCGAGACTCCGGCTGGTGGCTCCAGCTCGGTCTTCGTGCCGCTGCCGTGTCCTGACGGCTCGACCCCGGTCGATTCGGCCGACGCGGCGCTGCCGTGCGAGACGCCCTCGGGATATCCCGGCGGCTGATCCCGTCCCCGCGTCACGAGAGCCCGCCAGCGTCGATATGCTCGTGGCAACAAGTCTTGGAGGGCATCATGGCGAAGAGTGACAAGAAGGTCGTGCGGGTCGAATCCACGCCGGCGAGCAAGGCCGAAGAGGCGCGCGAGTCGAACTGGAAGCCGACCCCCGAAGCAAAGAGCAAGGCGATCGGATTCCGCGTGATCGCCGGCGTGCTCTGGCTGCTCGCGATCGGCACCGAGGCTTTCGCCATCTTCTGGGTGCTGCGCCAGAATCCGGTCAACCTGATTCTGCTGATCGTGCTTCTCGTCGTGATCGGCGCTCTGGCAGTCGGTGGCTCCCTGCTGTGGAAGCAGGCCAACCGCCTCGACCCCGCCTCGCGCAACGACAAGGTGCGATTCTTCGTTCAGAACCAGCTCGGCGCGATCATCACGATCATCGCCTTCCTGCCGCTGATCATCATGATCTTCCTCAACAAGGACATGGACGGAAAGCAGAAGGGCATCGCCGGCGCGATCGGAATCGTGCTCCTTCTCGTCGCCGGATACTTCGGAACCTCGATCAACCCGCCGTCGACCGAGCAGTACACCGCTGAGACCCAGCAGGTCGTCGAGATCACCGGACAGAACCTCGTGTTCTGGACCAAGTCGGGCAACGTGTTCCACCTCTGCCAGGATGCCTCGGCCGTCAACCTCGACTCCGCTGACAACACCATCTACTCCGGAACAGTCGCCGAGGCCCACGCCGCGGGCAAGCCGCGCCTCACGCTGCAGGTCGAGCAGGAGAAGAAGCAGTGCGGTTTCGACACCGCCGCTGAAGTGACGCCGGAGCCGACCCCCACGCCCTAGCGCTTGGTGAGTCGCGCGATCAGCCGAACGCGCCGAGGATCAGCCCAGCGACGGTGAGCGACACCACGTCGCCGCCGACCTCGATGATCCACACCCGCAGTCCCTGTCCGCCGAAGAGCCGGTGTGAGAGCGAGCTCGCTGCGGCAATGCCGACGCCCAGCAGCAAGCCGGTGAGCGCACCGCCGAGCGGTCCGACCGGCCCGGCCGCCGCGCTCACGAAGTGGATCACAATGGCCGTTGCAATGACCTGAACGAGTGCGCCAACGGCCGTGAGGCCGAAGGTCAGAGCCATGCCGTGCGCGTTGGGTGACTTCTGCGGATCGCTGCCCATCGCCTTCACCCACAGCGGGTAGAAGGTCTTCGGTGCGAACCAGATCGCTCCGATCACGAAGAACGCCACGAAGGCGACGAGGATGGCCAGCCAATTCAGTTCAGAGAGGATCATGCCGGTGAGCCTAGTGAACTACCGCGCGCGAGCGCACCCCACGGCGCGGGCTGCTACCAGGGCGACGGGCGGTCGAAGTCGGGGGACGCGTCATCCGGGATCGCCTGCACCGGCTCACCGCCCGCGCGGATGCACAGCCACCGCAACCCCTCGGCGCTCTCCGGCAGGCAGCGCCAGGTGCGCCAGACGCCCTGACCGACACGGATGACCGTGCCCGGCCCGACATCGACGATGTCGTCGTCGAGGCCCATCTGTCCGCGCCCCTCGAGGAACACGTAGAGCTCCTCGATGCGGGAGTGGGCGTGCCAGTACCCGGCCTGCTCCCCCGGTTCGTAGGAGTTCGCGGTCATGCCGATGAACTGGGTCTGCAACTCGTGGTCGACGACGCGGCGTCCGTCACGCGAGGTGCGGGGGCGGAAGCCGCCGAAGTGCGCGCGCCAGTCGTCGAGCGCGCCTATCTCGAGAATCTCGTAGTCGCTCATGCGGCCAGACTAGCGAGCCGTGACGGCGCACCGTCAGCGGCACCAGCCCTGGAGTCGTGCGGCCGACTCGCGATAGTCCATCGCCCCGGTGGACACCGCGATGACGAGGTCGTACGCGGCATCGTCGGGAGCCTCGAGCTGGATGCCGTTGAGCGCGTAGAAGACGTAGGTTGCGAGCCAGCCCAGACGCTTGTTGCCGTCGATGAGCGCATGGTTGCGGGTGAGGGACTCGAGGAGAACAGCCGCCTTCTCGTGGATGCCGGGGTACGCGTCGCGCCCGTACAGACTGGTCTGGGGGCGCTTCGCCGCGGCATCCAGGAGGCCCAGATCTCGTAGCGCCGGAACGCCGAGATCAGCGGTGAGCGCCAGGAGGTCTTCGAGAGTGAGGAACTCCACCGTCACTGTGCGAGACGGTCGAGCAGTGCCGCGTAGCGCTCACGGCCGAGGGCGGACAACTCGGACACGCGCTCGGTGCGCACGTGCCGGGCGGCGGCCTCCGTGATCGCGCGAGTGGTCGCCTCCTGCTTGCTGATTCCCTGAGCCTCGGCGAGGAGAGCGAGGGCGCGTTCCTGCTCCTCGGTCAGTCTCAGAGTCATTGCCATGAAGGCGATGGTATCACTGTGGTATCAGTTGTTCGACGGAACTCGACCACGTCGTCGCCCACATCTTCTGGAGGCCACCATGTGAGGCCGCCGCAGAGCACGGCGGGCATGAGTCTGGGTTCGGCCCTGAAGAAATCGAGGGCGGGTCAGGGCGTTCCGGCTTGAAGGCGACCCAAACGCTTCGCCATGAACTCGGCATAGGTCGCCACTTGTTCCTCAACAGTGCGCCCGTCGGTGAGCACTCGCACCTGAACGACGAGATTGCCGCGCTGCAGCTCCCAGACGTACGCGCGCCAGCGAGGCCCGGGATCTCCCTCGCGCACCCACCCCACCGCAGTAACCTCTCCGGGTACGTCGATCGCAGCCTGCGCCGTGATCTGCAACAGGCTCGTGTCGAGGCCGCCCGCTGCGGGTACATTCAGGTCCTGCCACGGGCACGCGGCAACTCGCTGGTGGATGTCACTCATGAACGCACTAGCGGCGTCCGTTGTCGCGAAGACACGGGCCGAGATGTCAGTCATCTCGCCCCCTGTCTCCCACGTCTGAACCCAGCTGATCGGATCTTCAGATGAACTGTCTGGGCCCACGGGGATGTAGGGCGCATTCACCGGTACGAACGAACATTCCTCGTCGCCGTCCACTGAGAGCCACTGTTCCCCTACGCGCGGTGCCACCTCAGATACGGTGCTCGGGCCGATCTCCCCCACGGCGTACAGCTCGTCTTTGATCGACAGCGGGGACACGTCGTCTGCCGAGACCGCCATGAGCTTCGCCGCGTCAATGGTGAAGCATGCTTCAGGGCATGCCAGTGGCGTCTCGGCCGCTGGCTGTTGCAGAGGGCCGCTGATGAACGGTTGGTCCGGACTCGTCTCGCTCACGCTATGCCGCGCGTACGCGAAGAATCCCACAACCGTCATGACCGGGATGATGAGGATGACGACCACCCCGAGCGCGATCAACGTCCACGCCCACCACGGCAAGCCACGTCGTTTGGTTGGCGAGGGAGTCGAGCTTGCCTCAGTCATGTCACTATCTTGCTTCACTGCAAGCGGGCCTGGGCGGCTCACCAATAACGATGTCGTAAAGGGTCGGACCGCGTCTCTAGCCGCCCACTCGGGTCGTAGTCGCCAACGAGAAGGCAAAGGGCGTGGTCGCGGACAGACTGCGCCCGGAGTCGGAGGGTACTTCCTGGAAACCACCCATGGGCGCAGGTATGGCGATTCAGTTGTTGAAGCGGAACTCCACCACGTCGCCGTCCACACCTTCTGGAAGCCACCATGTGAGGCCGCCGCCGGGCATGGAGACGAACTTCCACCCGCCGTCGACATCCAAGGTAAACGCCTCCCAAGGATCATCAGACGAGGCAACCGAAAGCGTCGCGCCACCTGAGAAGTTCACCCTCAGTGCACCCGACGGCCGGATGGTTGCCGATACTAGTGCGAGTTGGTGAAGCGCCACGACCTCTGACGCGTTGCTCGGCGAGCCCGGCTCAATCGGAACCGCTCGATCGCTGATAGTGACCTCAAATGACTTTTCGACACGAAGAACGATGTGCTCCGTGATGATGGACACTCCGTAATCGAATGACGTCTGCCAGACCGCCTCATCCGAGAACTGAAGCGACCAGCCGTCGCTGTCGTGCTTGACACTCATTGACGCGATCATGGCTTTTCGAATCGGAACTCAAGGCCCAGAGGCTCCTCGCCCCACCATGGCTCCGTCACGACGACCTCGACTCGACCGGCAAGGGCTGCCCGAGTCTCGGCAAGTAGCCGTACGCCGTGAGCCAACCACTCGGGGTCACCATCGGAATCCACGCGTGGAATTCTCGCCTCTTCGTATAGGGCGCTCCACGACGTGAGTTCTACGACAAGCGAGTCAGGCAGATTCAGTGACGCAAGGTCAACAGCGACCCCACCACCGCCCGTGCGCAACCAGAGAGGCCCTTGCCCATAGTCCGGCCACCACTCAAAGACGTCTCGGTTTCGTCCCACCTGCGCAAGATACCGCATCGCCGAACGCGCGGTGAAAGCGCCCGCTTTTGAGATCTCTAGTTGTTGAAGCGGAACTCCACCACGTCGCCGTCCTGCATGACGTAGTCCTTGCCCTCGATGCGAGCCTTGCCCTTGGCGCGGGCCTCGGCGATCGAGCCGGTCTCGACGAGGTCGTCGAATCCGATGACCTCCGCCTTGATGAAGCCCTTCTCGAAGTCGGTGTGGATGACGCCCGCCGCCTGCGGCGCCTTCCAGCCCTTGCCGATCGTCCAGGCGCGCGACTCCTTGGGGCCTGCGGTGAGGTAGGTCTGCAGGCCGAGGGTGTCGAAGCCGATGCGGGCGAGCTGGTCAAGACCGCTCTCCTCCTGGCCGGTGGAGGCGAGTAGCTCCGCCGCGTCCGCCTCGTCGAGATCGATGAGCTCGGACTCGAGCTTGGCGTCGAGGAACACGGCGTGAGCTGGCGCGACAAGGGCTGCGAGCGCGGCCTTCTTGGCGGCATCCGTCAGTATCGCCTCGTCGACGTTGAAGACGTAGATGAACGGCTTCGCGGTGAGCAGCCCGAGCTCGCGAATCGGGTCGAGGTCGAGACCGGATGCGCTCAGCGGCTTGCCCGAGTCCAGAACCTTCTGCGCGGCGAGGGCGGTCTCCAGCACGACCGGTTCGGCGCGCTTGGTCTTGACCTCCTTCTCGTAGCGCTCGATCGCCTTCGTGAGCGTCTGCAGGTCGGCGAGGATCAGCTCAGTGTTGATGGTCTCCATGTCGGATGCCGCATCCACTCGCCCGTCGACATGCACGACATCGGCGTCGGTGAAGCCGCGGATGACCTGCGCAATCGCGTCGGCCTCGCGGATGTTGGCGAGGAACTTGTTGCCCAACCCCTCGCCGATGCTCGCACCCTTGACGATGCCCGCGATGTCGACGAACGACACCGGCGCGGGCAGGATGCGCTCGCTGCCGAAGATTCCCGCGAGCACCTTCAGGCGCGGGTCGGGCAGGTTCACCACCCCGACGTTGGGCTCGATGGTCGCGAACGGGTAGTTCGCCGCCAGCACCGAATTCTTGGTCAGCGCATTGAACAGGGTGGACTTGCCGACATTGGGCAGTCCGACGATCGCGATAGTGAGAGCCACGATCAACAAGGTTAGCGGCGCGGAGCTGGGGCTCGGGTCGCTGACGGGATACAGTCGGCACGGAGGCCGCCATCCGGGGCGCGATGCGATGAGAAGGTTCGGTGCCACAGCGGTGCTCGCAGTCGTGGGCGTGCTCGCCCTGCCCACAGCGGCACAGGCCTCGACGATCACCGTCGACCCACCCATCCCGCTGGTCGGCAACCCCTACGCCGCCGCAATTGACCCGACAAGCTCGACCGCGCTGGTCGTGATCCCGGACGCCAACCTGCTGGTCTCCTACGACCTCACCACAGCGACCGCGACCAGTGTCCCGGTGGGAAGCGTGCCGGTCGCCGTCGCGATCTCGCCGGACGGCAGCGTGGCGTTCGTCTCCAACGGGTCGTCGAACACGGTGACACGTCTCGCACTGCCCGCGCTGACGTCGCTGGGGGATGTCGCGGTCGCCTCCCCGAACGGCATCGCCTTCACCCCGGACGGAGCAACCGCCTACGTCGTGAGCGTGACGACGAACTCGGTCGCCGTGATCGATGTCGCCACCGGGGCACTCGGCTCTCCGATTCCGGTAGGCGATCAGCCTGTGGGTGTGGCGCTGACCCCCGACGGCGCGCTCGGCTACGTCACCAACAGCGCGGCCGACACCGTGACCGTCTTCGAGGTGGCCACCGGACTGGTCATCGGGACGACCGTCGTGGGCGCGACGCCGTGGAGCATCCAGGTCTCGCCGAACGGATCCGAGGTGTACGTCACGAACGTGCACAGCGACTCGGTGTCAGTGATCAGCGTCGCCACCGGCACGGTGGTCGCCACTATCGCGGTCGGCGTCGGACCGAACGGGCTCGCCTTCAGCCCGGACGGGTCACTCGCGCTGGTGACCTCCTCAGCAGGCGACTCCGCATGGCCGATCGATGTCGCCTCGCGGACCACAGGCGCCCCGATCGGGGTCGGCGAGTACCCGCTGTTCGTGACGTTCGCTCCCAACGGCGCGACCGCCTACACCTCCGACACCGAGGGATCACAGCTCTCGGTGTTACGGTTCGATCCCCCGCTCGGCCGGCCCGCACCGGGACTCGCCGCGACCGGCCTCGAACTCGGTCTCGCTCCCGCGAGCGGGGTGATCGGCCTGCTCACCGGATTGACTCTTGTCACGGTGGAGCGCCGCCGTCGGATCCGGCACACCTAGCGAGTCCTACCCGCCTAAGTCGGGGGCCGGTGCGACGATCGACTTGTGCCGCTGGACTTCACCGCAATCGACTTCGAGACCGCCAACAACTCCCCTGCGAGCGCCTGCTCGGTCGGTCTGGTGAAGGTTCGCGACGGCCGCGTGGTTGACTCGGCCTACTGGCTGATCAGGCCGCCGTTCGGCCACGATGCGTTCCTCGAGTGGAACGTGCGCATCCACGGCATCATGGCTGCGGATGTCACGGACGCCCTGCTCTGGAGCGAGCAGCTTCACGACCTGCAGTCGTTCGCCGAGAACGACGTACTGGTCGCCCACAACGCGGGATTCGACATGGGCGTCATCGCCGCGGCGAGCGCCGCCTCCTTCGTACCCACTCCGACGTACGACTACCTCTGCAGCCTGCAGGTGGCGCGTCGCACCTACCACCTCGACTCCTACAAGCTGCCGTCTGCCGCGATGGCCGCCGGCTTCGAGGACTTCACCCACCACAACGCACTGGCCGACGCCGAGGCGTGCGCCGCGATCATCGTGCACGCGGCCGACCGGCACGGGGCATCCGATGTCGCCGAACTGGCCACCGCGGTCGGGGCACAGCTCAAGCGCGTCGGCGCGCCCCTTCAGCCGGTGCCGGTCGAGTAGGCCGAAGGCCGTATCGAGACCTCCGCGGGTTTCGATACGGCGCTGCGCGCCCACTCAACCAGCGGCTACCCGTTCTGCGGGAAGCCCAGGTTGATGCCGCCGTGGCTCGGGTCCAACCACCGCGAGGTGACCGCCTTCTGGCGCGTGAAGAAGTGGATGGCGTCGGGCCCGTAGGCCTTCGTGTCACCGAACAGCGAGTCCTTCCAGCCACCGAAGGAGAAGTAGCCCACCGGCACCGGGATCGGCACGTTGATGCCGACCATGCCCACGGTCACCTCGCGCTGGAAGCGGCGGGCCGCTCCCCCGTCGTTGGTGAAGATGGCGGTGCCGTTGCCGTACTGGCTGGAGTTGATGAGCGCGAGACCCTCGTCGTAGGTCGCGACGCGCACGATCGACAGCACCGGTCCGAAGATCTCGTGCTTGTAGACGTCGGAGTCGGTGGAGACATTGTCGATGAGCGTCGGGCCGAGCCAGAAGCCATCCTTGCCACCATCCGCCTGGATGCCACGGCCGTCGACCACGACGGTCGCTCCATCCTTCGTGGCGATGTCGATGTAGCTCGCGACCTTGTCGCGGTGCTCCTTCGTGATGAGGGGACCCATGTCGCAGCCGCGGGTTCCGTCGCCGACCTTCAGGCCTGACATGCGCTCCTGGATCTTGGCGATCAGCTCGTCGGCCACCGGCTCGACGGCCACCACGACGGAGATCGCCATGCAACGCTCGCCGGCCGAGCCGAAGCCCGCGTTGACGGCGGAGTCAGCGACGAGGTCGAGGTCGGCGTCGGGCAGCACGAGCATGTGGTTCTTCGCGCCACCGAGGGCCTGCACCCGCTTGCCATGGTGAGAGGCCGTCTCGTAGATGTACTTGGCGATGGGAGTGGACCCTACGAACGAGATCGCCTGCACATCGGGGTGCTCGAGCAGGGCATCCACCGACTCCTTGTCGCCGTGCACGACGTTGAACACGCCGTCGGGCAGGCCAGCCTCCTTGAGCAGCTTCGCCATCCAGATGGCGGCCGACGGGTCCTTCTCGCTCGGCTTCAGCACGACGGTGTTGCCCGCGGCGATCGCGATGGGGAAGAACCAGAGCGGCACCATGGCCGGGAAGTTGAACGGGCTGATGATGCCCACGACCCCGAGCGGCTGGTGCAGCGAGTAGACGTCGACACCGGTCGACACGTTCTCGGAGTACTCGCCCTTCATGAGGTGCGGGATGGATGTCGCGAACTCGACGACCTCGAGCCCGCGGGCCACCTCGCCCAGCGCGTCACTCGTGACCTTGCCGTGCTCGTTGGTGAGGATCGCGGCGACCTCGGACTTGCGTGCGTTGAGCAGCTCGCGGAAGGCGAAGAGCACGGTCTGGCGCTTGGCCAGCGAGGAGTCGGCCCAGGCGGGGAAGGCGGCCTTCGCGGCCTGCACGGCGACGTCGACATCGGCGACGGTCGCCAGGCGCACCTCGCGCGAGACGGTGCCCTCGGCGGGGTTGTACACGGGCGCCGTGCGGGTCGAGGCGCCGGCCGCGGCCGCTCCGTTGATCCAGTGGTCGAGGACTTCAGTCATGGCACGCTCTCTTCGTCGCGGTTCGTGTTGGTGTGGTCCCAGTCTGGAGCCCGGGTGATCTGCATTCAAGAGCTATTCATGCACAGGCAATGTGCACTATCGCACAGGCAGCAACTCGGCCGCGCGCTGCCTGACCTCGGCAAAGAACGCATCGCGCACCACCCGCACCGCTTCGACTCCGAGGCTGTCCTTGCGCACCGACAGCGAGAACATCAGACGGAAGTCGACCTCGTCGGGCAGCACGGGCGCCAACCGCGGGTCCGACTCGGCCATGAACGCGTGCAGCAGTCCGATGCCCGCCCCGCTGCGGGTCGCCTCCAGCTGGGCGAACACGTTGGTTGAGCCGAAACCCACGTGCATGCCGTTGAGCACGGGAGCGAGGTCGAGTTCGCGCACCGTGAGCAGGGCATCCACATAGAAGACGAGCGGATGCCGCTCCAGGTCGCCGAGCGACACGATCGGTGGGTGCGCGGCGAGGTAGTCGCGCGAGGCGTACAGCCTCAAGGCGTAGGGCGCGAGGGCCTCGGCCGTCAGCCGCGAACTCGTCGCGGACCCGACGGTGACCGCGATGTCGAAGCCGGAGCCGCGCAGGCTCAGCGGGCTCGTCGAGGTGACCAGTTCGACAGTGATGCCGGGATGCTCGGCCTGAACCCGCACCAGACAGGGGGCGACGAAGACGGTTCCGAACCCCTCGGGCGCGACGATGCGCACGGTGCCGCGGGGGCCGTCGGCTCCCCCTGATGCCGCGTCGACGACCTGCTCGACGACGTGCTCGAGCCCTGCGGCTCGCGCCGCGACATCCCGACCGATCACCGTCAACTCCCAGCCGTCGGCACCGCGGTCGAGCAGTCGCACGCCCAGTGCCGACTCCAACCGGTCGATGCGTCTGCGCACCGTGGTGTGATCGACACCGAGCAGTGTGGCGGCGGAGACAAGCCTGCCCGACCGTGCCACGGCGAGCAGATAGCGCAGGTCGTCGGTGCTCACATCGAGCGGATGCGGAACCGACGCGGTCATGCCACCACCCTACGACCGACCCGGCTTGCACTGCCTCGCGGTTCGAAGCCGGGTAATGTCCGACGCCCGGGTGATACTGGGCCCATGGACCCCATCCTCGCCCTCATCGTGGGACTCGCCGCCGGCGCCGTGCTCGGCGCTGCCATCGGTCTGCTCGCCGGGCGCCTGCGCGGCGCTGGGGCGGATCCCGCCGTGATCGAGGCACGGCACGCGACCGCGCTCGCACAACTGCAGGCCGACGAACAGGAGCGGCGGGCCGAGCTCGGTTCGCAGCTCGCTGCAGCGCAGGCCAGCCTCGCAGGACTCCGCGAGCAACTGCACATGGCGCAGCAGCAGTACGGTGAGGCCGTCGAGCGTGCCCAGGCTGAGGCGCAGGAGCGCGCGGCCGAGGGGAAGGTTCTTCAGGCGCTGTCTCCGGTGCAGGAGACGCTACGCACCATGCAGCAGAAGGTGCTCGACATGGAGCAGCAGCGCAGCCGCCAGCACGGCGAGCTGTCCGAGCAGTTGCGCACCGCGACCGAGTCGGAAGAGCGACTGCGTGCGACCGCGGAATCGCTCGCATCCGCCCTGCGCAACAATGCGACCCGTGGCGTCTGGGGCGAGACCCAGTTGCGCAACCTGGTCGAATCGGCCGGCCTGCTCAACCGCGTCGACTTCACCGTGCAGACCAGCATCAGCTCCGAGTCCGGCGCGCGTCGCCCCGACATGGTGCTGCGGCTTCCCGGCGGCAAGTCGATCGCGGTCGACGCGAAGGTTCCCTACAACTCCTACATCGACGCGAGCGCCATCCCCGCGACTGCCACCGGAGAGCAGGAGGCGCGGCGCCAGAGCCTACTCGCGCAGCACGCGAAGCAGGTGCGCTCGCACGTCGACGCGCTGTCGGCCAAGAGCTACTGGACCGGCCTCGACTCGAGCCCCGAGTTCACCATGGCCTTCATTCCCAACGAGTCGCTCCTGTCGGTGGCTCTGGATCAGGATCCCGGCCTGCTCGACTACGCCTTCAGCAAGCGGGTGCTACTCGCCTCCCCCGTGAGCTTCTGGGCGACTCTGAAGACCGTCGCGTTCACCTGGCAGCAGGAGGTGCTCACCGAGGATGCCAAGCGGCTGTTCGACCTCGGCAAGGAGCTCTTCGGTCGCATAGCCACCCTCGGAGAGCACGCCGAGAAGCTGCGTCGCTCCCTCGACTCGACCGTGGCCAACTACAACCAGTTCGCAAGCTCCCTGGAGTCCCGCGTACTGGTGACCGCCCGCAAGCTCGACCAGCTCGACGAATCCAAGATCATTCCCGCCCCCGGCGTAGTGGAAGAACGCCCCAAGCCCCTCAGCGCCATCGAGTTCGAGCTAGCCTCCCTCGATGAGCTCGAGGGAGTCGCCCGCCCCGAGCTGGAGCTTCCCGGCATGGAGCTGCCGGCCGTGCCCGCCAAGGGCAGCAAGAAGACGGCCTAGTCGAGGTAGCCACAATGCTGGGTGCCAGCCGCTTCGCATCCAGCTTCTCGGCTACCTCGATGTCACTGACGAGGGCAGACAGGTGAGACCCGCTAGTCGTCCAACCACTTCGCGGCGAGGTGGTCGGCCTCGACGCGGCGGATCGTGCCTGAATGAGACCGCAGCACGATGCTTTCGGTGCGGATGATCGGCCCCAGCCGACGCACACCTCGTACGAGCCCACCATCGGTGACGCCCGTCGCAACGAAGAACGTGTTGTCACTGCGCACCAGGCTGTCAGCGTCGTAGACGTGATCGAAGAGCAGGCCCGCCGCTTCGCCCCGCGCGCGCTCCTCGTCGTCCTTCGGGGCGAGGATCGTCTGGATGACGCCGCCCAGGGCCTTGATCGCGCACGCCGTCGCCACGCCCTCGGGGCTGCCGCCGATACCCGCGCACATGTCGATGCGCGTGCCGTAGAGGGCCGCGTTGATTCCGCCGGCCACATCGCCGTCGAGCATCAGTCGGGTGCCCGCCCCGGTGGCGCGAATCTCCTCAATGAGTCCCTCGTGCCGGGGACGGTCCAGCACGGCGACGACGATCTCGCTCACCGGCTTGCCCTTCGCCTTCGCGAACTCGCGAATGTTCTCGCCGATGGGCTGCCGGATGTCAATGACCCCCCGGCCTTCGGCGCCGGTGACGATCTTGTTCATGTAGAACACGCTCGACGCGTCAAGCATGGTGCCCCGGTCGGATACGGCGATCATCGAGATCGCGTTCTGACGTCCGGCAGCTGTCAGCGAGGTTCCGTCGATCGGGTCGACAGCGATATCGCACGCCGGGCCCCGTCCGGTGCCCACATGCTCGCCGTTGAACAGCATCGGCGCGTTGTCCTTCTCGCCCTCGCCGATCACCACGAGCCCGTCGAAGTCGACCGTGCCGAGGAACTTGCGCATGGCATCCACGGCCGCACCGTCGGCGCCGAGCTTGTCGCCCTTGCCGATGAACGGCACGGCACGGATGGCCGCGGCTTCAGTCGCTCGCACCAACTCGAGTGCGAGGTTGCGATCGGGGTGGAGGAACAGCGTTCCGGTTTCAGAGGTCGACATGGAAAACATCCCGTGAAAGAGCCGAACGCTGTGGTGGAGTTCAATCGGCGAACCAACGCCCGTCCAGCCTAGCGTTCGCCCTCGCTAGACTTTTGTTTCGGACACCACCCGCATTCCAAGGAGACCATCGATGCCCGTCGCCACGCCAGACCAGTACGCAGAAATGCTCGACAAGGCCAAGAGCCGCGGCTTCGCGTACCCCGCGATCAACGTGTCGTCGTCGTCGACGATCAATGCGGTGCTCCAGGGCCTCACCGAGGCGGGTTCGGACGGCATCATCCAGGTAACGACCGGTGGTGCCGACTACTTCGCCGGGCAGAGCGTCAAGGCGCGCGCATCCGGAGCTCTCGCGTTCGCCGCGTTCGTGACCGAGGTCGCCAAGAACTACCCGATCACGGTCGCCCTCCACACCGACCACTGCCCGAAGGATGCACTCGACGGCTTCGTCATGCCCCTCATCGCCGCATCCGAGGCCGAGGTGAAGGCGGGGCGCAACCCGATCTTCCAGTCCCACATGTGGGACGGCTCGGCGGTACCCCTCGCCGAGAACCTGGAGATCGCGAAGACCCTGCTGCCGCGCATGAAGGCGATCAACGCAATCCTCGAGGTCGAGATCGGCGTCGTAGGTGGTGAGGAGGACGGGGTCAGCCACGACATCAACGAGCACCTCTACACGACTCTGGATGATGCGATCGCCACTGTCGAGGCCCTCGGCCTCGGCGAGCAGGGTCGGTACATGGCGGCGCTCACGTTCGGCAACGTGCACGGCGTCTACAAGCCCGGCAACGTCAAGCTCAAGCCGGAGCTGCTGGGCACCATCCAGGCCGGGCTCCAGGCCAAGTACGGAACCTCCTCAGCCCACCCACTCGACCTGGTCTTCCACGGTGGCTCCGGTTCGAGCCCCGAGGAGATCGCCACGGCGGTGGCGAACGGCGTGGTGAAGATGAACATCGACACCGACACCCAGTACGCCTTCAGCCGCTCGATCGCCGACACCGTGCTGCGCAACTACGACGGTTTCCTGAAGGTCGATGGCGAGGTGGGCAACAAGAAGATCTACGACCCCCGCGCCTGGGGCAAGCTCGCCGAGACGGCCATGGCGGCTCGGGTCGTCGAGGCCACGACCGAGCTCGGCTCGGCCGGCCACTCCGGCAACTAGGGCGCGTCGCGGGGGGCGATCCGGAACGAGATTCCGTGTCGCCCCACCTCGAGATCATCCACGGCCGTCTTCAGCGTGAGGTAGTACGGCGCCAAGTGCATGATGCGCCTGCCCTCGGGCAGCGCCATGTCGAGGCTCACCGCGACGGCCGTCGCTCCATCGGGCGCTTTGCGCAACTCGACCATCAGTGACCCGGTGTCGGTACCGGGGGCGGCAAGTACTGCCTCCAGAAGCCCACGCAGTGCGGTGCGCTGCGGACTGTTCATGCGGCGCGCAAGGCGCTCCGGGTCGACGACGACGAGCCGGGACCCTTGTGCTATCGAATCGAGCCAGCTCACCGACCCCTGAGTCACCAGGTCATCGCGCAGCCGCCGCGCGATCTGCCCGGCAAGAGCGCGGCTCTCGGGGGTCACCCGGCCCGTGTCAGCGAGGGACTCCAGGAAGGGCACCGCGCGAGCGGTCAGCTGCGCCAGGGTCACCCGCTCGATCTGCTCGGCCGCCTCGTCGCGCACCTCGCGCCCGGCGACCATCAGCCGTGAGGGGCTCTGCAGCAGCGGGAGCATCGTACTGACAACCCCGTAGGAGAAGGTCACCATCGACGCGAGGGAGAGCACCGCCGGCGCTGAGACGATCACGGCCGATCCGACCGGCCCCCACGCACCGGATGTGGGATACACGACGAGGAGCGCAATGGTGGTGACCACAATCGTCGCAGTTCCACCGACAGCGATCAGTACCCGGCCGGGCAGGTACGGCCCGAGGCTGACGATGGCAAGGGCTAAGGAGCTCGGCGCCCACCACAGTTCTATGGTGAAGTCGCTGCTCGCGTAGCCGAGGGCCGAGACAATGACTCCGGTCGCCGACAGCGCGAGCGCGACCGAGGCGATACCCCATCCGATCGGTCGACGAATCGGCCGGGTGGCCAGATGAACCAACAGCGGGGATGCCACGCACGAGAGCAGCGCGACGATCTGGAGCACCGGCATGCTCGACAGCCCCCACGTCAGCACGATCGCGGGAGTGGCAGCGACCACCATGATGCCCGCCACTGCGAGCGGCACCAGCGGCCCAGTGAACCAGCTCAGCGGATCCACCTGTTGCGCGGAGAGCGCGAAGTACCGTCGGTCAGCTCTCGCCATGGGTGGACTCCTCATGGTGTCGCACGACCTCGAGCACGGGCATCCGCATGACTATCGACGTGCCCGAATCAGGGGACGACCACACGCGCGCCGACCCGCCAACGGCCTCGACGCGGTCGACGACGGAGTGACGGATGCCCAGCCGGTCGGCGGGGACCCCGTGCGGGTCGAATCCGACTCCCTCATCGGTGACGATGACTGTCACCTCATCGTCGGAATAGGCCAAGTCGACCTCCGCGACGGTCGTCTGTGAGTGCCGCAGCACGTTCTCCAGGCACGCCCGGACCGCATCCAGCAGCGCGGCCGCGACATCAGGGGCGAGGCGATAGATTCCGGTTCCGCTGCCCGTGATCTGCACGGTGAGTCCCCGCCACTGGAGGTCGCTCATGATCATCATGAGCTGGTTACGCAGCTCGGAATCCTGGTCGTCACGGATCACCTCGGACGACTCGTGCAACCACTCGGCACTCGTGAGCGTATGCAGATCCGCGCGAAGGCGATCGATGACCCGCTGGTCGAGTTGGTCGGGTGAGTTCATGATGATCGAGAGATCGTTCAGGAGCGTGTCGTGCACGGCAGCTGTCACCCGAGCCCGGAGGTTCTCCTGCACCTGGAGCCGACGCGTCTCCTGTTCGAGTAGTTCGAAGTTGGGCACCCGGCTGCGCGCCCGGGCCTGAATGGCCGCGAGGGTGACGAACACGAAGACGTACATGAGGAAGACCAGGACGGGCCCCCACCCGGGCCGAAGCGGCATCCCGGTGACCACGGCTACCGCCACGCTCACCAGCAAGGAGACCAGAAAGCCGCAGAAGATCCAGGCCAGGGCGATGAACCAGCTGGTCGCCCCGACCGCCACCAGTACGAGGGAGACCGCCGGCCGGTTCAGCAGGAACACGGCGTCGCTTTCGATGGTCGGAACCGCTGAGATGAGTGCGAGCTGGTAGGCGAATGCGCCGATGGCGCCAGCCACGAGAAACGTCACGACTACCCAGACCTTCGGCCTGAGGTACGCCACCACCGCGAGCCCGAGCATGACGACGACGATCGCGAGGGGCGCCCACAGCGCCGCCGTCAGATCCCGGCTCACGAGGAACTCGACGAGCACGGGGATAGTCAGCGCCAGGTTGGCGGCGTTGACCGCCCAGGCGCTTCTCGCCGTGGCCCCGGTGATGACCCGGGCCGCGTCATCCCGAGGAAGGACGGCTAGTCGCACCAGCTGCCCGCGCTATCCGGTCAGGGTGTTCAGGTAGGTGGCGAGCGCGGGATCGATGAGCATCAGGGCGAGGATGCCCACGAGTAGCACCAGTGCGGCAGCACCGCCTGCCGCGAGCGGCACCCAGAAGGCGCGCTGGTGCTGGCGGATACGCCGAGCAGACCACACGATCGCGATCAGGATGAGCAGAACGCGCACGACGTTCTGTGCGACTCCCATGGAGTTCGCCAGAGCGTCCGAGGTGAACTCGCCGTAACCGAGCTGGATGTACGACTCGCGCATCACGCTCGCAAAGTTCGCGAACGAGCTGAACTGCCTGATGACGTCGACGAGTCCGATCCCGAGCAGGAGCACTGTGAGAACGACATCGGAGGTCGGCGCGGGCGGGCGCTGCGCCGCGACGGTGGGCGGCGGAAGCGTTTCGGGCGCGGCCACGACCGGCGGGGCGTCAGAGTACTGGCCCCAGCGCGGTTCGGGGCGAGGATCGGGCGTCGGTTCAGTCATTGCCGCGCTGCCAGTCCAGCTGGCGGATGCGCCCGCCGAGTCCGCGCTCATCGGGATTGCCCGCGGCGTCGGTGCGCAGTTCCTTCGGCAGGGAGAACATGAGGTCCTCCTCGGCGGTGACCACCTGGCTCACGTCGGTGTAACCCGCGTCGGCGAGGTCGTCGAGTACCTCCTGCACGAGAACCTCCGGCACGGATGCCCCGCTCGTGACGCCGACCGTCGCGACGCCGTCGAGCCACTCCTGCCTGATCTCGCTCGCGTAGTCGACGCGGTAGGCGGCCTTCGCGCCGCTCTCGAGCGCGACATCCACGAGCCGGACCGTGTTGGAGCTGTTGGCGCTACCGACGACAATCACGAGATCAGCGGTGGCCGCGACCTTCTTGATCGCGACCTGGCGGTTCTGGGTGGCGTAGCAGATGTCGTCGCTCGGCGGGTCCTGCAGGTTCGGGAAGCGCTCGCGCAGCAGCCGCACGGTCTCCATGGTCTCGTCGACGCTCAGGGTCGTCTGCGAGAGCCAGACCAGGTGGTCGGGGTTCTTCACGACAATGTTCGGCACGTCGGCGGGGCTGTTGACGAGGGTCGTGCGCTCGGGTGCGTGACCCATGGTGCCCTCGACCTCCTCGTGACCGTGGTGGCCGATGAGAAGGATCTCGTAGTCGTCGCGGGCGAACCTGGTGGCCTCGCGGTGCACCTTGGTGACGAGCGGACAGGTCGCGTCGATCGCCTGGAGGTTGCGGTCGGCAGCACCCTGCACCACGGCGGGCGAGACGCCGTGAGCACTGAAGACGACGTGAGCGCCCTCGGGCACCTCCTCCACCTCATCGACGAAGATCGCGCCCTGCTTCTCCAGCGTGGTCACCACGTGGATGTTGTGCACGATCTGCTTGCGCACGTACACCGGGGCACCGTAACGCTCGAGCGCCTTCTCCACAGCGATCACGGCACGATCCACACCCGCGCAGTATCCCCGGGGCGCAGCGAGGAGCACCCGCTTGGTTCCGGCGACAGGGGTATCCTTTAGCCTGTTCCGTTGGGCGGGCATGCGCGGCGTTTCGAGGGCCGTGACGCTCCCGTTCGAGATGGTGCTCACACTGCCAATTCTAGGCGGCGGGCCGAACAGTACGGGCCGAACCATGCTGACCAGCGATTCGGGAGGGCGACGATGACGACGGATGATGCGCCATCCACCGTTGACGCACCGTGGCCGGTAGGCCTGCTCTCCACCAAGATCAAGGGCTGGATCGAGCGCCTGGGCACGGCCTGGGTCGAGGGCGAGATCACCCAGTGGGGGGTCTCCGGCGGCAACGTCTACGGCAAGTTGAAAGACCTCGAGGCGGATGCCACGGTCTCGTTCACGGTGTGGTCGTCGACCCGCGCGAAACTGCCCGCCGACCTCAAGCAGGGCGACCGCGTGGTCGCGCTCGTCAAGCCGAACTACTGGGTCAAGGGTGGCACGCTCACGATGCAGGTCTTCGAGATGCGCCATGTCGGGCTCGGTGACCTGCTCGAACGCCTCGAGCGCCTTCGCCAGAAGCTCAAGGCCGAGGGCCTGTTCGACCACAAGAAGCCCCTGCCGTTCCTGCCCGGGTGCATCGGACTCGTGACCGGTAAGGACAGCGACGCGGAGAAGGATGTACTGCGCAACGCGCAACTGCGCTGGCCCGCGGTGAAGTTCCGGGTCGTTCACGCCGCGGTGCAGGGTGACCGGGCGGCCGCCGAGGTGACCGCGGCGATCCAAGTGCTCGACGCCGATCCCGAGGTCGAGGTCATCATCGTCGCCCGCGGCGGCGGCGACTTCCAGAACCTCCTCGTGTTCAGCGACGAAGCACTCGTGCGGGCGGCTGCCGCCTGCGTGACTCCCCTGGTGTCCGCGATCGGGCATGAGGCCGATCGACCGCTGCTCGACGAGGTCGCCGACCTGCGGGCATCCACCCCCACGGATGCGGCGAAACGGGTGGTGCCGGACGTGGCGGAGGAGCTCGCCCGCGTGCAGCAGGCGCTCGGATCCCTGCGCCTGCGGATAACCCAGCGGCTGTCGGCGGAGGTGGATCGACTCGAGACGCTGCGATCTCGTCCGGTGCTCGCGTCATCCAGCTGGATCGTGGATGTGCGCGCCGACGATCTGTCGCGCTACGTGCAGCGCAGCCGGGACCTCGTCGAGCGGGTGCTCGAGCGCAGCCACACCCGGGTGTCGGAACTGACCGCGCAGCTGCGGGCGCTGTCGCCGCAGCGCACCCTCGCCCGCGGATACGCGATCGCCCAGCTGCCCGACGGCCGAGCCGTGCGGTCGGTATCGGAGGCGCCAGCGGGAACCGAGCTTCGACTCACAGTCGCCGACGGCCGCATCTCGGCGACAGTGGACGACGGATAGAATCGTGACCGTGGGCAACGAGAAGATCGACGTGAGCGACCTCAGCTACGAGCAGGCGCGCGACGAGCTCATGCAGGTCGTTGCAGAGCTCGAACAGGGATCATCGAGCCTCGAGGAGTCGCTGACTCTCTGGGAGCGCGGGGAGGCTCTCGCGGCCCGGTGCGAGGAGTGGCTCAAGGGTGCCAAGGCCCGTCTCGACGCGGCACGAGCCGCAGCGACCGACTGACCGTGGCAGGCAAGCAGCCCGCGATCGTCGCTGAGCTCGGACGACCGGAGACCCCCGAGGAGACGGCGGCTCGCAAGGCGGAGAACTCGCGCAAGCGGCGCGCCAACCAGACCGCGTTCAACCTGATCGTCGCCACGATCGCGTCCCTCGGAATCGTGCTGTTCCTGGTGGTCGTCGTGGTGCGGCCGAACCCCGAGCCAGCGCCCGGCATCGAATACGTCACGATCGCCGCCCAGTCACAGCCCGAGGCATCGGCCGAGCTCATCGTTCCGGTGCTCCCCGACACGTGGAGCGCGAACGCCGCCAACTTCGGCGCTCGCAACGAGGTGCCCACCTGGTATGTCGGCTTCATCACCCCGAGCGTGCAGTTCATCGCCTTCAACCAGGGCATCGGCGCGAACCCGACCTGGCAGGCCACGACGCTCGACAACGCCGCCGAGACGGGCACCGTCACCATCGACGGCCTCACCTGGACCGTGTACGACCAGCGCGACAAGTCCGACACCGGCAACTTCGCGTACTCCATGGCGACCGTGGTCGGCGAGAGCACGATACTTCTGCACGGCACGGCTCCCGTGGGCGAGTTCGAGTTGCTGGCGTCATCCATCGCTTCGGAGGTACCTGCACAGTGACGACCAATCGAACCCCAGCGGATGTCTGGCGCGAGATGCTGCGCGGCAACGAGCGCTTCGTCGCCGGCACCCCCGAGCACCCCCGTCAGGACGTCGAGCGTCGTCAGGAACTCGCGTTCACCCAGGAGCCGCACGCCGCTCTTTTCGGATGCAGCGACTCGCGTCTGGCCGCCGAGATTATCTTCGACAAGGGCATCGGCGACCTGTTCGTCGTGCGCAACGCCGGCCAGATCATCTCGGATTCCGTCATCGGTTCGCTCGAGTACGCGGTCGGCGTGCTCGGTGTGCCGCTGATCGTCGTGCTCGGTCACGACAGCTGCGGAGCGGTGCTCGCCGCGATCGCCGCCGAGGGTGAGGATGCGCCGGTGCTGCCGCCGCACATCGCGGGCCTCATCTCGAAGATCACTCCGGCGGTGCATCGAGTCATCAAGGCTTCCGGCACCGCCGAGCACGCCGAGATCGACTCGCAGGAGGTCGGCCGCGAGCACCTGCGCGACACGATCGCCGAGCTGCTCGAATCATCCGAACTCATCAGCGACGCGGTTGCCGCGGGTACGCTGGCTGTGGTGGGCGCGAACTATCGCCTGCTTGAAGGCCGCGCGGTTCCCGACGTGATCGTGGGCGCGGTCTGACTCCACCACTTTCTCTCCCCGCAGGCACACAGAAGGACGACACTGGCGTGAGCACCCCCGAATACCGTATCGAGCACGACACGATGGGCGAGGTGCGGGTTCCCGCCAACGCCCTCTACGGCGCACAGACGCAGCGCGCGGTGGAGAACTTCCCCATCTCGGGTGCGGGCCTTGAGCGCGCGCAGATCATCGCTCTGGCGCGCATCAAGCGCGCAGCGGCCATCGTCAACGGCGAGATGGGCGTGATCGACCAGGGCATCTCGGATGCGATCGCATCCGCCGCCGAGAAGCTGATCGCCGGCGAGCACCACGAGCATTTCCCCGTCGACACGTACCAGACCGGCAGTGGCACGTCGTCGAACATGAACATGAATGAGGTGCTCGCCCACGTGGCCACCGAGATTCTTGGCTCGCCGGTGCACCCCAACGACCACGTGAACGCCTCGCAGTCATCGAACGACGTCTTCCCCACCAGCGTGCACATCGCTGTCACCGGCGCGCTGCTGCACGACCTCATTCCCGCCCTCGATCACCTCGCGATTGCCCTCGAGAAGAAGGCCGTGCTCTGGAAGGACGCGGTCAAGTCGGGCCGCACCCATCTGATGGATGCCACGCCCGTGACCCTCGGCCAGGAGTTCGCGGGCTACGCGCGCCAGGTGCGACTCGGCATCGAGCGGGTGCAGTCGGCGATCCCGCGGGTCGCCGAGGTGCCACTGGGCGGCACGGCCACCGGCACCGGCATCAACACGCCGCTGGGCTTTCCGCAGCGGGTCATCGCCGTGCTCGCCACCGACTCGGGTCTGCCGATCACTGAAGCACTCGACCACTTCGAGGCGCAGGGTGCGCGCGATGGGCTGGTCGAGGCATCCGGCGCCCTGCGGGTCATCGCTGTGAGCCTCACGAAGATCTGCAACGACCTGCGCTGGATGGGCTCTGGCCCCAACACCGGAATCGGCGAGCTGCACATCCCCGACCTGCAGCCCGGCTCCTCGATCATGCCCGGCAAGGTGAACCCCGTGATTCCCGAGGCGGTGCTGATGGTTGCCGCCCGTGTCATCGGCAACGATGCGACGATCGCGTGGGCTGGTGCGTCGGGCAACTTCGAGCTCAACGTGGCCATCCCCGTCATGGGCACGGCGCTGCTCGAGTCGATTCGACTGCTGTCGAACTCGTCGATCGCCCTCGCCGACAAGACCGTCGACGGCCTCGAGGCGAACCTGGTTCGCGCCCGTGCCCTCGCCGAGTCGTCCCCGTCGATCGTGACGCCGCTCAACAAGTTCATCGGTTACGAGTCGGCGGCGAAGATCGCCAAGCACTCGGTGGCCCAGGGCATCACCGTGCGTGAGGCGGTCATCGACCTCGGCTTCGTCGAGCGCGGCGAGATCAGCCTGGAGCAGCTCGACACGGCGCTCGACGTCATGTCGATGACCCACCCGGGCTGAGCGCGGCGCCGAGAGCGGCGCCACTCCTCCCATGCTGCGGCGTCGAGATCGGCGCACATCCTCCGGTGCCGCTGCGTCGAGATCGGCGCCAATCCTCCCACGCCGCTGCGCCGAGATCGGCGCACATCCTGCCGCACCGCGGCGCCGACCAGCTGAGCTACGTCAGCGGCTGCTGGCCGTCGCAGCCGGCGTTCGCGGTCACGTGCTCAGTAGTCGTGTGAGTGCGGGGCTTTTGGTTCGTGCGCGGATGGGTTTCTGGTGGGGGTCGATGTCGGGTGGGGGGATGAAGTGGGTGGTCCCGTGGGTGCGGGTGATTTCCCAGCCGTTGTTGTGTACGAGCATGTGGTGGTGTCGGCAGAGCAGGATTCCCCGGTTTGTGTTCGTCGAGCCGTGGTCTCTGGTCCAGTGGTCGATGTGGTGGATTTCGCACCAGCTGGGTGGTCGGTCGCAGTCGCCGAGTTGGCAGCCTCCGTCGCGGGCGGCGATGCCGATGCCTTGTCGGCTGCTGAAGAGTCGATGTTCCCGGCCGAGGTTGAGGATCTCGCCCTCGGTGTCGAACTTGATGGGGATGACCCCGGTGGTGCAGGTGTGTCGTTCGATGGTGGCGATGGACACCGGTTCGGTGTGACCTTCGATGAACCCGACCCCGCGGCGTTGACGCAGGTCCTTGTCGGTGACGAGGAGTTTGATTCCGGGACGTTTGGCACCGAGGACCACGTTGGTGTCGGCGGCGGTGCCGATGCGGATCAGTTCGACGAACGCATCCAGCACTAACTGTTCGGTGGTGCGCTCGTCGGTGGCGATCTGTTCGGCGCGGGCGGCGAGGGTGGGGTCGACGAAGCGGGGTCCGCCGCGGCGTGGTGAGGTGACGGCGTCGAAGGTGGCGGTGACGATCGCTGCGGACTCCGGATCCAGCAGCCCTGTCAGGCGGGTCATGCCGTCGGGTTGCAGGAACAGGTGCAGGTATCGTTTGGAGCGCAGGAACTGTTCACGTTCGGCGACCCGGTCCAGATCCAACCCGACCCTGAGGTCGCGGGCGCGAGCGGCGAGCTTCTCGACCGTGAGGGTCGTGGCCTCAGCCAGCAGGGTTGCCGCAGCGTGAGCCAGAGACTCGACCGACACGGTGTCGTCAGGCACCCCCAACCCGATGCGGATCGCCTCCGCAGCCTCCAACGACAGGTGCCCGCTCGCGACAGCGACGCCGACCTCCTGCAGCCAGGGGTGGGGGTCGGGCTCGGCTGCGGGATCCGAGCCCGACGTCAAGGACCCGGGCAGCATCCCGCCGACACGCACCATCGTGGATGCCTCCCGCGATGTCGCCCCGGTCAGCTGTTGCACCAACCGTTCCGGGGTGCGGGCGCCCAACCGTTGGGCTAGACCGGCATGCCCGAGTTCGCGGCGGGAGCGGTGCTCGATCTCCGCAGCCAGGGCGGCAGCCGTGGCATCCACCCGCCGGCGAATCTGCGCCACCGACCGCTGCGCCGACAGCAACGCCGCGTCATCCAGTGCGGAGGTAGATGGTGGTGCGAACGGCAACGACAAATCCGACAGGTGCGAAAACGACACCTCAGACACGACCGCCAGCGCGGGCATCGTGTCGGTGAGGGTCATGCCCCCATTCTCCCAGAGATCGAACACATGTTCGAGTAGAAGATCTTTCCGCAGAACCACCTGTGGAGGAGAAGAGGGCGGAGGACAGGAGTGCCGACCCGCTACCCCACCACGACGGCAACCCAGAAGCCGGCCAGCAGGAACGGCCCGAACGGGATGCTCGCGCCGCGTCCACCCCGCAACGCACCGATCGCGGCGATGCCTCCGAGCACGAACGCGACGAGGGGCGACACGACCGCGGCGGCGGCTGAGACCAGCCCTGCCGAGAGTCCGAGCACGCCGGCGAGCTTGACGTCGCCCAGGCCCATGCCGCCCACCACCGCGAAGGCGAGCATGACGACGAAGTAGATGGCGCCCGAGGCCAGCGCGACGAGCACGGGTTCTCCCGAGACGATCCAGTGCGCGACGATCCCCGCCGCCGCGACGAGGTAGCCCGGAAGCACCAGCGAGTTCGGCAGCCGCCGCTCCAGGGCGTCGACGGCGCACAGGGTCGGGGTGACGGCTGCCAGATACACCAGGGGCAGCGCCCGGGGGTCCGGCCCGACGGTGACGAGGGCGATCGCAGCGAGCACTGCGGCGGCAGGCAGACGCCACCAGCGGGTAGCCAGGGGGCGGGATGACGCGGCGCTAGACATGCCGCCGAGGGTATCCGTCAGGCCGCTCGCGCCGTCGCAGTAGTGCACACCCTACGTGCTGGGAACCGTGACCTCACGGATCGGATCCTCGGCGAGGGTCTCGACGGTTCGATCGCCGATGGGGGCGGCGAGTCGCAGCGGGATGAGCACCGACCCTGTCACTGGCGCATCCGCAGGGCAGCTCACGGTGTTGTCGACGGGCACGTCGGCCGCGCCATCCGGCAGACCGTAGTACACGGCGAACTGCACGGTGTCGGCGGTCTCGATGACGACGACCGCACGAGGAATGCACAACAGCGGCCCACGCACCTGCACGACGACGTCAGCGAAGTCGAGCGCGCCGTTGCCCACGTCGGGCAGCGAACCGACGTAGCCCGGGGCGTCACCGTTGCCCAGAAGGGTGAAGTTGTGAAGTCGGTCAAAGTAGTCGGGCAGGTCGTCGCTGACATCCTCGTAGGCGAGCACCGGCATCTCGACGAGTCCGCTGGGCGGCCCGCTCAGGGGCACGATCATCCGGTTCACCACCGATGGGTCGGGCCGGCCCCACAACTGCGAGACGAGCGACGGGCGTGGCGACTCCGAGGGAAGACCGGCAACAGCCGACGCCGAGGTCACGCCGACGATCCCGAGCAACGTGAGCGCGCCGATCCCGCTCAGCAGGCGACGCAGGCCGTAGGACGCCCCACCGGGCTCGTGGAGGTGGGGGTCGCTCACGCTCCACCCGGCGAGAATTCGCCACTGACTTCGGGGCGCGAAGACACCCCACAGAAGAATGAGCCCCAACGTGACCGCCAGGGCCCCAAATACCCAGCTCACGGTAGTAGACCCTACGTGGTCTACCCCCTCTCAGGGGCAGCGCACACCCGCTTCCCAGTAACAATCTGACAAAAAATCATCAGATCGGATGATTCTGGGGCTAAGCGAGCTCGTTCGACTCCAGCATCTCGGTCACGAGCGCCGCAATCGCCGAGCGCTCCGACCGGGTCAGCGTGATGTGCCCGAACAGTGCATGACCCTTCAGAGTCTCGATGACGGATGCCACGCCGTCGTGCCGCCCGACCCTCAGGTTGTCGCGCTGAGCCACATCGTGCGTGAGCACCACGCGCGAGTTCTGTCCGATACGGGACAGCACGGTGAGCAGCACATTGCGCTCCAGGGACTGCGCCTCGTCGACGATCACGAACGCGTCGTGCAGCGAGCGTCCACGGATGTGGGTGAGCGGCAGCACCTCGAGCAGCCCGCGTTCCAGCACTTCGTCGAGCACGTTCTGCGACACGACCGAGCCGAGGGTGTCGAACACCGCCTGGGCCCACGGGTTCATCTTCTCCGCGGCATCCCCGGGCAGGAAGCCGAGCTCCTGGCCGCCCACCGCGTACAGCGGACGGAACACCATGATCTTGCGGTGCTGCTGCTTCTCGAGCACCGCCTCGAGCCCCGCGCACAGGGCGAGTGCTGACTTGCCGGTGCCTGCCCGGCCGCCGAGTGACACGATGCCGATCTCCGGATCGAGCAGCAGGTCGATGGCGAGCCGCTGCTCTGCGCTGCGGCCGTGCAGGCCGAAGATGTCGCGGTCGCCGCGCACCAGCTTCATCTCGCCGCGACCCGAGACGCGACCGAGCGCCGACCCCCGGTCGGAGTGGATGATGAGTCCCGTGTTGACGGGAAGGTCCTCGACGAGTCGGGAGTGCAGCTGCTCGTTGTCGTAGAGCTGAGCCATCTGCTCGCTGCTGAGGTCGATGTCCTTCTGGCCGGTCCAGCCGGAGTCGACGGCCAGCTCAGCGCGGTACTCCTCCGCCGCCAGACCGATGGATGCCGCCTTCACCCGCAGCGGCAGGTCCTTGGACACCACGGTGACCGCGAGCCCCTCGTTGGCGAGGTTGAGCGCGACCGCGAGAATGCGCGAGTCGTTGTCGCCGAGCTGGAGTCCGGACGGCAGCACCGACATATTGGAGTGGTTGAGTTCGACGCGCAGCGAACCACCGTCCCCGACGGCGATCGGGAAGTCGAGGCGCTCGTGCTGCACCCGCAGCTCGTCGAGGTTGCGCAACGCCTGACGGGCGAAGTACCCGATCTCGGGATCGTTGCGCTTGGCCTCGAGCTCGGTGATGACGATGACCGGAAGCACGACGTGGTGCTCGGCGAAGCGGAACGCGGCCTTCGGATCAGACAGGAGAACCGAGGTGTCGAGCACGTAGGTGCGCTCGGCCTGCGCGGCGGACGACTCAGACCTGGCCGACCTCCCCGTCTGCGATCCGTTCAGCTTCTGGTTCGGGCGGGTCATCTCGGCCACGTGCACTCCATCCCCGGCAGTCAAGCTCCCGGATCCAGTCTGCGAAGACGGCCATGTGGTGTTAGCACATCGCGAGACGAACTTACGTGGCCGTCTCGATCAGGCGCCGTGCCTGATATCTCGACGCTAGGCGTTTCGCGTTGCACGAAACGACCGACACACCGCGCGTCGTGTATCCGGCAGGTTAATTGATGGGCAACGGCTACTGGCCGAATCGGCGCTGCCTGCGGGCGAAGTCGCGCAACGCCCGCAGGAAGTCCACCTCGCGCAGATCGGGCCCGAGGGCCTCCATGAAATAGAACTCGCTGTGAGCGCTCTGCCAGAGCATGAAGTCGCTGATGCGCTGCTCTCCCGAGGTGCGGATGACCAGATCCGGGTCGGGCTGTCCACCCGTGTACAGGTGCTCGCCGATCAGTTCCGGGGTGAGGAGTTCGGCCAGTGCGTCAAGCGACCCACCGTCGGACTCGTGGGTGCGCACGATGCTGCGCATCGCATCCGCTATCTCGCGACGACCGCCGTAGCCGATGGCGAGGTTGATGTGCAGGCCGGTGTTGCCCGCGGTTCGCGTCTGCGCGTCCTGAAGCTTCGACACCAGTGCAGCCGGAAGCCCATCCGTCGAGCCCACGTGCTGCACCTTCCAGTCGCGGAAGTGCGAGAGGTCCTCCGCGAGGTCGCCGATGATCTCGAAGAGCCCCTCGAGTTCATCCTTCGACCGGCCGGTCAGGTTGTCGGTGGAGAGCAGGTAGAGGGTCGCGACACGGATGCCGAGGCCGTCGCACCACTCGAGGAACTCGTGCATCTTCTCGGCGCCGGCGCGATGGCCGTGGGCGGCCGTCTCGAGCTCTCGCAGGCGGGCCCAGCGGCGGTTGCCGTCGATGATCATGGCGACGTGGTGCGGCAGCTCCTCGGGCACCAGTGAGCGTCGGAGGCGATTCTGGTAGAGACCGTAGAGCAGGCCGCGCCCGAGGGGTTCCTGGCGCTTACTCACACGCCTACGCTAGCCCACCCGGTGCTGCCAGCTTGCTGAGATATCTCCCGCGTACACTGGCGATATGACCGCGCACGATACGGGAACGGCACCCGACACGACCCCCGAACCGGCGCCCGACGACACCGCAGCCGAGCTGCCCAACATCCCGCTCCTCGAGGATTCCATCGAGTATGAGGCGCTCGACGTGAAGCCGACGTGGCGCGGCTGGATCCACGCGGGAACGTTCCCCCTCGCGATCGCGCTGGGCGTCATCCTCATCGTGTTCGCTGACGGTGTCCCGGCCAAGGTGAGCTCCGCGATCTTCGTGGCCTCGTCCCTGCTGCTGTTCGGCATCTCGGCCCTGTACCACCGCTTCACCTGGAGCGAGCGCGCCCGCGTGCTGCTCAAGCGGTTCGATCACTCGAACATCTTCCTGCTGATCGCGGGCTCGTACACCCCCATCACCGTGCTCTGCCTCCCCACCCCCAAGGCCATCCTGCTGCTCTCGCTGGTGTGGGGTGGAGCGCTCATCGGAATCGGCTTCCGCATCTTCTGGATCGGCGCACCGCGCTGGCTGTACGTGCCGATCTACGTTCTGCTGGGCTGGGCGGCGATGATGTTCATCGTCGACTTCTTCCAGGCCAACTGGATCATGATGACGCTCATCATCGTGGGTGGCCTCTGCTACACCGCTGGTGCCGTCATCTACGGGCTCAAGCGTCCCAACCCGTTCCCGGGCAAGTTCGGCTTCCACGAGATCTTCCACACGCTGACCCTGCTGGCGTTCCTCTGCCACTGGACCGGCATATTCATCGTGGCGATCAATCCTCCGGTGCTGGCTTAGCCTTTCCGTTCTTGCCCGCCTTGCCGCCTTCTGCTGCCTCGCGCTCCTCGGCCTCGAGCTGCTCCTGAACCTCGGCGCGGTAGCGCACGCGGCGGATGCGACGCGTCATGTCGATCACGAGCAGCACCGTGGCCACCGCGATGAAGAACGTCACAACGAACCCGACGATGCCGGGTGTGACCAGGTCTTCGTTGAGAGCGGGTGATGGACTCGGCGTCGGGGTGACGTCGGCGAGCCAGGCGAGCAGGGTGATCATCGGGTGTCCTCGGTGTCGGTGGAGATCGCGGTAGCGGCGGTGATCGGGGCATCGGTGATGCCCGCGAAGAGGTCGTCTTCGGGAAGGGTCGTGTCGACTGACGACTCCACGAGCTCGAAGTCCTCGTAGGGCCACGCCTCGCGCTGCAGGTCGTTGGGCCAGAAGAAGAACCGGTCGTCGGGAGCGACCTGGCTCGCGTGGGCCCGCAAGGCGGTGTCGCGGTGCTCGAGGAAGTCGCCGACCGGCACGTGAGTGGTCGCCGTGAAGGGGCGCCCGCTCATCCAGCCGCGCAGCTCCTCGAGGTCGGCACGACGCGGGTGGTCGCTGTCCACCATCGCCTCGTAGACGCGCTCGAGACGGTGGGAGTTGAAGATGCGGTCGTAGTAGACCTTCGGAACGCGCCAGGCCGGCCCCTGCTGCGGGTACTGCCGGGCATCCGCCGCCGCACGCCAGGCGAACATCGACAGCTCGTGAGTGCGGATGTGGTCGGGGTGCGGGTACCCACCCTGCTCGTCGTAGGTGATCAGCACGTGCGGCCTGAACTCGCGGATGATGCCCACCAGCGGCTCCGCGCTGACCTCGAGCGGGATGCGCGCAAAGCAGTTCGCCGGCAGCGGCTCGTCACCCTCCGGCAGCCCCGAATCCTCGTAGCCGAGCCAGCGGTGTGCGATGTCGATCGCTGCCGCCGCACGGCTCATCTCGATGCGACGGAGCCCCGCCATGTCGCGCTCGGCCATCGCCAGCTCGTGCGCAGGCAGACCCTGGTTCTGCACGTCGCCGCGCTCGCCGCCGGTGCAGCTGACCACGAGAACCTCATCGCCCAGGCTGCGGTAGTGCGCGTACGTGGCCGCGCCCTTGCTCGACTCGTCGTCGGGATGGGCGTGCACTGCTAGCAAGCGCCGTGCCACCGTGCTCCTTGGGTGAAAGAATGGTCCTGAACTACCGAGCCTAACGGAGCCATGCGTGTCGCACCCTGAGTCCCCACTCGCCCCCGAGTCGGCGGAGCTTGCGGCGCGCTACGGGCACACGCCGAGCGCGAAGCGACGCACACGGTGGGCGGTCGTGGCATCCGCTCTCGCCTTCGTTGCCGTGTTCACGGCGTGGGTCGTGTGGGGCGGGCTGCTGAGTCCGGCGGCGCAGCTGGAGACCGACGACATCGGCCACACGATTCTCAGCGACAGCGAGGTGTCGGTCAGCTGGACCGTCAATGTCGAGCCGGGAACGGCCACGAAGTGTGCCGTGCAGGCGCTCAACTCGACATTCGCGATCGTCGGCTGGGTGATCGTGGATGTGGCGGCCTCGACCGAGCGCACGCGTACGTTCACGAAGACGGTGCGCACGACAGAGCTCGCCGTAACCGGGTTGATCTACCGTTGCTGGCTCACCTAGGCTTGACGGACTCGCACCCGCCCGCCTGAACAGAAGTGTTGCTCAGTGCGGCGGGATCATCCGGAACCGGCCCGCAACGGCCGGTTCATTTCGTTAGGAGACACTGTGGCTACAGACAGCTCGGTCACGTGGCTGACCCAGGAAGCGTTCGATCGACTGACAGCGGAGCTCGACCAGCTCGCCGGTGAGGGCCGCACGGAGATTGCGAAGAAGATCGAGGCCGCTCGCGAGGAGGGCGACCTCAAGGAGAACGGCGGCTACCACGCGGCCAAGGAGGAGCAGGGCAAGATCGAGGCGCGCATCCGCGTGCTGACCGAGCTGCTGCGTCACTCCGTGGTGGGTGAGGCCCCCGAATCGACCGGTGTGGTCGCGCCGGGAACGCTCATCACCGCGGCAATCCTCGGCACCGAGCGCACGTTCCTCATCGGCTCGCGCGAGATCGTGGGTGACAGCGACATCGAGGTCTACAGCGAGGGCAGCCCGCTCGGCACGGCGATCATCGGCATGAAGGTCGGCGACGAGACGAGCTACACCGCGCCCAACGGTAAGTCGATCGACGTGAAGATCATCAAGGTCGAGACGTACGTTCCCTGAGCTGCTGCCGGTTGAGTAGCCGCGAAGCGGCATATCGAAACCTCTGCGTCGGCGTGGTTTCGATACGCACCTTCGGCGCTACTCAACCAGCCTAGAAGTCGATGCGCGGCTCGAAGCCCTCGTCGCGCAGGCGCTCCAGCACGAGCTCGGCGTGCTCGGGACCGCGCGTCTCGATGTGCAGTTCGAGCTCGACCTGACTGATCAGCAGCCCGCCACCGTGCCGCGTGTGCAGCACCTCGACGACGTTGGCGCTGCACTCGGCGACGAGCGCCGACACACGCGCCAACTGGCCGGGGCGATCGGGCAACGGGATGCGCAGCTTGAGGTAGCGCTCCGAGGCGGCCAGACCGTGGCTGATCACCCTCTCCATGATCATGGGATCGATGTTGCCGCCACTCAGGATGACGACCGTCGTGCCGCTCGCGCTCACCTGCCCAGCAAGGATGGCCGCAACCCCCACAGCGCCGGCCGGCTCGACGACGAGCTTCGCGCGCTCCAGCAGCACGAGCAGCGCCTGTGCCATGTCGTCCTCGCTGACGGTGACGACCTCGTCGACGACTCGACGCACGATCTCGAAATTCAGCTCACCCGGCTTGGACACGGCGATGCCGTCGGCGATCGTCGGCAGGATCGTGATCTGGGTCGGGGCACCCTTCTCGAGTGAGACCGGATAGGGCGACGCGTTGGCCGCCTGCACGCCGATGACCCGCACGGTGCGACCGTCGATGGCAGCGCGTTGCTTGATCGCGCTCGCGACACCCGAGATGAGCCCGCCACCACCGATCGGAACGACGACCGTGTCGACGTCGGGCTGCTGTTCGTAGATCTCGAGGCCCAGGGTGCCCTGGCCGGCGATGATGTCCTCGTGGTCGAAGGGGTGGATGAACACGGCGCCCGTGGTGCGGGCGAACTCGGCGGCGGCACGCAGGGGCTCGTCGACGGTGTGACCTCGGAGCACGACATCCGCACCGTAGTCCTTGGTGGCCTGCAGCTTGGGCAGGGGAACGCCGACCGGCATGAAGATGGTGGCCTTGATGCCGAGCTCGCGGGCCGCGTAGGCGACGCCCTGAGCGTGGTTGCCGGCCGAGGCGGCGACCACGCCGCGCGCCTTCTCCTCGTCGGTGAGCAGGGAGAGCCGGTTGTAGGCACCGCGGATCTTGTATGAGCCGGTGCGCTGGAGGTTCTCGCACTTGAGCAGCACCGGCGAACCGAGGATGTCGCTCAGGTAGCGGCTGCTGTCCATGAGGGTGACCTGCACGACACCGGTCACGCGATCACGTGCTTCTTCGAAGCCGCCCAGGGTGGGGCCAACCACTGCGGTCTCAGGCATCGCCCAGGAGATCCTTTACTGTCGGATGCGGGTGGGTGCGCCACTCCCCCGCGGCGATGTACTTGACGACCACGTTGAGCACGGCGATCACCGGCACGGCGAAGAGCGCCCCGGGGATTCCCGCGATGAAGCCACCGGCTGCGACCGCGAATACCACGGCGAGCGGGTGCACCTTGACGGCGGTACCCATCACCAGGGGCTGCAGGATGTGCCCCTCGACCTGCTGCACGAGCAACACGATTCCGAGCATGATGACGGCGGGAATCGGGCCGAGATACACGAGCGCGACGAAGACGGCGAGCGCTCCCGAGATGAGCGCCCCGACCACGGGGATGAACGATCCGAGGAACACCGCGACGGCGATCGGGATGACCAGCGGGAACCCACCGAAGAACAGCCCGAGAATCCAGGCCCCGGCGCCGATGCCGATCGCGTCCACGGCGGCCACGAAGATCTGCACCTTGACGAAGGTCGTGAGGGTGATCCACCCGGCCTGGCCAGCGCCGTCCACTGCGGGGCGCGACCGACGGGGGAAGAGGCCGACGATCCAGCGCCAGACTCCCTTGCCATCGATGAGGAAGAAGAGCGTCGCGAAGAGGGTGAGCAGGAACCCTGCCAGCACGTGACCGGCTGTGGTTCCCACCGACATGATGCTGGAGACCAGGGCCGAGCTGTCACGCTGGATGGCTTCCCACGCCTGCCCGAGGTAGGCGGAGATGTCGGCGTCGGTGAGCTGAAGTGGCGACGCCAGCAGCCACGCCTTGAGGTTGTCGTACGCCTCGAGCGACTGCGCCTGCAGGTCGGGGTAGCCGGCGCGCACCTGAAGCACGACGAGCACGATCAAACCGGTGATCACTGCCAGTGTGCCGACCATCGCGACGACGATCGCGAGCCACCGGGGCCAGCCCTTCCGCACCAGGAAGTTCATGAACGGAACCAGCAGTGCGGCCAGCAGCACCGCCACGAAGAACGGCACCACGATGTCGCGGAACTGCATGATCACGAAGACGAGAACGGCGATCACACCGACGATCACGAGGATGCGCCACGAGTACGCCGCAGCCACCTTCAGCGCGGGGGGAACCGCCTCATCCGCGGGCGGTGCCGCGACCGTCTTCCGTCGTCCAAGTGCCACGCGGACAGTCTAGATCGCCGCGCGAGGCACTAGCTGCGGACGACGGCGCTGACGGGAACTCCCCGCAACTTGAGGTGCACGAGCTCCCCGGGTTGCGGCCGGGTTTCGACCTCGTGCTGGATCGAGAGGAGGGTGTCATCCGCGAGCCGCACCTGGGTGCGACGCAACGATCCGAGGAAGCTCGACGACACCACGGTCGCCGCGATCCCGCGTGCCGCGAACGTGATGTCCTCGGGGCGCACGTAGGCGGTGACAGGCCCGTCGGGCAACGGATCGCCGAGCAGCTCGAGGCGCGCGCCCTGCACCGTCACGGTGCCCTTCGAGTGCTCCCCCGCCAGACGGTTGCTGAGGCCGACGAAGTTGGCGACGAAGGGGGTACGCGGGGTCGTGTACAACTCCTCGGGCGTTCCGATCTGCTCGATCACCCCGTCGCGCATGACGGCGACCCGGTCGGCGACGGCGAGCGCCTCCTCCTGGTCGTGGGTGACGAACACCGTGGTGATTCCGAGCTCGGTCTGGATGCGCCGGATCTCGTCGCGCAGCTGCACTCGCACCTTGGCGTCGAGGGCGCTCAGCGGCTCATCCAGCAGAAGCACCCGAGGGCGCGTGACTAGGGCGCGCGCGAGCGCAACCCGCTGCTGCTGGCCTCCGGAGAGCTGGTGTGCGAAGCGCTCGGCGAAGGTCGTGAGCCCGACCATCTCGAGTGCCTCGAGCGCGCGAGTGCGGCGCTCGGCGGTGGCGACCTTGCGCATCCGCAGCCCGAACTCGACGTTCTCGATCGCGGTCATGTGCGGGAACAGCGAGTACGACTGGAAGACCATGCCCATGTCACGCTTGTTCGTCGGCACGCTCGCCACGTCGACGCCGTCGATGAGGATGCGCCCGCCATCGATCAGCTCGAGGCCCGACAGTGCCCGCAGCGCGGTCGTCTTCCCGCAGCCGGACGGCCCGAGCAGCGCGACGAACTCGCCGGGCGCGATCCGCAGGTCGATCTCGTTGAGCGCGCGGTGCGCGCCGAAGTTCTTCACGACGCCGACGAGCTCGACGGTGGCACCGGAGTCCGGCGCGATGGTCGGGGCGATGGTCGGTGCGACGGGGATGCTGCTGGTCACGGGGTGGTCTCCTTGCCTCGGCCGAGCGAGCCCAGCCTGCCGATCAGTAGAAGCAGAACGAATGCGAACAGCAGCGAGAGCAGCGCCAGGATCACGGCGACCCACGGGTCGGACTGCGATACCTGCAGCAGAGCGGTCTGAAGGTTGCGGCGGTTGAGCAGCGAGGCGATCGTGAACTCACCGAGCACGACCGCGACCGAGATGAAGGCGGCGGCGAGCACGCCACGCCGCAGATTCGGCAGCAGCACCCGGCCGAGCACCGACAGCCAGCCCGCACCGAGCGAACGGGCGGCCTCGCTGAGAGTGACGACCGGTACGGCATCCAGATTCGCCTGGATCGAGCGGTAAGCGTAGGGAAGCACGGTGATGCCGTAAGCGAAGGCGAGCGTCCAGATCGACCCGCCGAACACCTTCACGACCACCGAGTAAACCGGCGCGAGGCCGACCACCAGCACGATCGCGGGCACCGTGATGGGCACGATGCAGATGAACTCGAGCACACGTCGCAGCCGCGGAAACTGCAGGTGCACGAGGATCATCGTCGGCAGCAGTACGACGAGCACGATCGCGACAGTGACGGCCGCGAGGATGAACGAGTTGCCGATCGACTGGAACAGGTCGCGGTAGTTGCGCGCGTTCGCCGGGTCGAAGAGGGCGGTCCAGTGATCGACGGTGTAACCGCCAGCCGGACCCACCCGGAAGGTGAACTCGATCATCGAGATGATCGGGATGGCGAAGACCAGACCGACGATGACCAGGATGATCCAGCGGGCCGTCTTGCTCGGCTCGGTGCCGATGCGGGTCGCGTTGCTCATCTCTGCCACCTCGATGCGCGGGTCTGCAGAGCCGAGTAGCCGGTCATGACAACGACCATGACCACGATCATGCCGAGGGCCAGCGCACCGGCCATGTTCTCGCGACCGAGCACGGTCTCGCTCACGAGCGCGCCGCGGATCTGGAGGGGAACGATCTGCGAGCCCTGGCTGATGAGAGCTGCGGCAGTGGCGTACGAGGAGAAGGCGTTCGCGAACAGCAGCAGCAGGCTGCCGAGGAACGACGGTGCGAGCACCGGGATGGCGATGCGACGCCAGTAGATGAGGCGGGTGCCGCCGAGGGTCGCGTTGGCCTCCGCCCACTGCGGCTTGAGGCCCTCGAGCGCCGGCATGAAGGTGATGACCATGAGCGGCACCTGGAAGTAGACATAGGGCAACAGGAGCCCGGGCACCTGGTAGAACCACAGTCCGTTCGCGAAGATGTCGACGCCGAACTGGTTCTTGAGAATCGTGGTGACGAGGCCCTGAACGCCGATCGTCGCGATGAAGGCGAAGGCGAGCATGACGCCACCGAACTGGGCGAGCACGCTCGATGCGGAGTTGACCATCGTGCGCAGTGCACCCTCGGCGCGCGTGCCGAGCATGGCGTAGCAGACGAGGGCACCGATGACGGCGCCGATCACGGCCGTGATGGCGGACACCCAGAAGGATGCTCCGAACGCGGCGAGCACGTTGGGCTGGAACAGGCCCAGCACGTTGTCCCAGGTGAACTGACCGTCCTCCGTGACGAACCCGGTGAGCACGGCGAGTGTTGTGGGGATCGCGAGGAAGATCAGAACGTAGGCGGCGAACGGCGTGAGCCCGAGATATTTGACCAGACCCAGGGGGCGACGCCGGGAGGGTGTCCCGGCGTCGCCCGTGGTGAGTACTGGCGCGGTGGCGACAGTCATCAGTGAGAGGTGCTGCTAGCTGATCGCAGCAGCCCACTTCTCGGCGAGGATCGCGGCGTTCGCCGTGGCCTGGTCCGCGGTGACGGAGACGAGGTCACCGTCGAGGGCGCCGAGTGCATCGAGCGCAGCCTTGTCGACCGTGCCGGCATCCACCATGGCCTGAAGGGTCACCGGGTAGGCGCCACCGACGAGGAACAGGTTCTGCGCGGCGGGGCTGTAGAGGAACTCCTGCCAGAGGCGAGCAGCGGCCGGGTGCGGGGCATCCTTGCTGACGGCCTGGTTGTAGAAGCTCGTGTACACGGCACCCGGGAGGGTGGTCACCTTCCAGCCGTCCACCTGAGCGGCGGCCGCGAAGTTGTTGTAGCTCCAGTCGAAGACGACCTTGGTCTCACCCGAGGCGATCGTCGCGCCGGTCGCGTTCACCGGGATGAAGTTGCCCGCGTCGTTGAGCTTGCCGAAGAAGTCGATGCCGGGGGTGAAGTCATCCAGCGTTCCACCGGACTGCACCGTGGCGAGACCGACGGCGGCGAAGGCAGCGCCCGCCTGCGTCGGGTCACCGTTGAGCGCGACAGCGCCCTTGTACTCGGGCTTGAGCAGGTCGTCGAGGCTCGTGGGCTCGGGAACCGAGTTCGAGTCGTAGCCGATCGACATGCTGCCGGTGTAGTCGTTCACCCAGAGGCCGGTGGCCTCCTTGTTGGCGTCCGGGATCTCCGACCAGTTCGCGACCTGGTACGGCGCGAAGTAGTCGAGGCTGTCGAGGGTGACGGCCGTGCCGAGGTCGAAGACGTCGGGTGCGGTGTCCTGGCCCTTGAGGTTGTCGGCGGCGGCGATCTCCTCGGCGCTCGAGATGTCGGGGTCGGCCGAGTTCACGGTGATGCCGTAGGTCTCCTCGAAGAGGGCCTTGATCTCGCCGTAGTTGGCCCAGTTGTCGGGCAGGGCGATGACGTTGAGCTGACCCTCCGCCTTGGCTGCGGCGATGAGGGCGTCGAGGCCACCGAACGCCTCGGCGCTCGTGGCGGTGGCCGCGTCGACGTCACCGGCGGGGGTGCCGGATGCGCTGCACGCGGTGAGGGAGATCGCGACGGTGGCGGCGAGCGCCGCGCCGACGAGAGTGCGCTTACTGAACAAGGGTTTCCTCTTCTTCTGGGCCGTCGGCCGCCCGCGCTGTGAGCGGGCAAGGGAGCCTGACTGGCCTGAGGCCCACGCTAAGCAGCGAGCCGAAAGGCGGATCAACCCCGCGGTGAACGCAGGGCGAACGACGGATGACCGTCGGTGCTCGGCGATAGTGTCGAGCCCGTGCCCGACTCCCTGACTCCCGCCCAGGCCCGACGAGTCGCCCTCGCGGCTCAGGGCTTCGGCCGGCCCATCGCCCCCGTGGGCACCCGCCAGCTGAACCTGCTGCTGCAACGGCTCGCAGTGCTCCAGCTCGACTCGGTGAACGTGTTCGAACGCAGTCACTACCTGCCGGTCTTCGCGCGGCTGGGCGCGTACGACAAGGCTCTGCTCGACCGGCTCACCTTCACCAGGCGAAGCAGCTACACCGAGTACTGGGCTCACCAGGCCGCGGTCATCCCAATCGAGCAGCGCCCGCTCTGGCACTGGTCGATGGCCGAGTGGCGCAGTGAGCGCAAGGAGCTGGGGCGCTGGGGTGCCGCTCATCCCGAGATGCTCGACTTCCTGCGGGCAGAGCTGCGCGAGAAGGGTGCCTTGACCTCCGGGCAGGTAGAGCACGATGCGAACGTGCGCCGCGGGCCGTGGTGGGGGTGGTCAGACGTGAAGATGGGACTCGAGACCCTGTTCTTCTGGGGCGAGGTCGCGGTCGCCGGTCGCACCCGGTTCGAGCGCACCTACGATCTGGCCGAGCGGGTGGTACCGGCGGAGCACTTGGGCCGCGACATCCCGAAGCAGGAGGCGATCCGCGAACTCGTCTCGACGGCCTCACGAGCACTCGGAATCGCGACCGTCAGCGACCTCGCTGACTACTTCCGCCTGCTCCAGGCGCCCGTGCGCACCGCCGTCGGTGAGCTCACCGAGTCCGGCGAGCTGATCCGGGTCGCTGTCGACGGCTGGCGAGAGCCTGCCTACCTGCAGCGGGATGCCCGGCTCCCCCGTCGCATCGATGCAGCAGCGCTGCTCTCACCCTTCGACCCCGTCGTATGGCACCGGCAGCGGACCGAGCGCATGTTCGGGTTCCACTACCGCATCGAGATCTACACGCCCGCCCCGAAGCGCATCTACGGCTACTACACGCTTCCGGTGCTCATCGACGACCAGCTGGTCGCCCGCATCGACCTCAAGACCGACCGGCAGGCCGGTGTGCTGCGGGTGCAGTCGGCGTGGCACGAGCCCGGGCAGCATGCGGACATCGAGCGCATCGCGCAGCTGCTGCGCGAGACGGCAGCGTGGCAGGGCATGGACCGCATCGAGGTCACAGGAGTCGGCGACCTCGCGGCTGCACTTACTTCGCAATTCTCGTCAACCCGACCGGGTGCCTCGAACGTCGAGAGAGCATGAACAGCCTCCGCTCCTCTGGCATGCTCCTCGTGCTCACCACTGCTCTGGCGCTCACTGCCTGCACGCCTCCCGAAGCCGGCCCAACGCCGGCAGCCTCGTCCCCGTCGGCGACACCGACGCCCAGCCCGACCGTTGCAGCGATCTCCGCTCCGGCGCCCGTCTTCGACGTGGAGTGCGGCGACCTGGCGAGCGAGGCGACGCTGGCCGACGCGCTCGGAGCGAGCGCGATATCCATCGACCCGGCCGAGGCGACGATGGGGGCCTACCCCGCGATCTCGCCCACCTACGCCGTGCGCAGCCTGGGTGGCATCACCTGCGAGTGGAGCAACGGGGAGCCGCAGAGCGACACCGCTGGCCTAAACCCCGCGTACGTGGGCACCCGCGTACTCGTGCTACCCAACGCAACGAGCCAGTGGGAGCGCTACCTCGCCTACTACGGACCTGATGCCGAGGGCGACTACTGCGGCGCGTACGAGGGACCACTCCAATGCACGACCGACGTGCTCACGGGCTCGACCTGGGTTCAGTTGACCACGGTAGGCGCGACCTCCGAGGCCGCGGCTTCGGCGCTCGGTGCCGAGGTTGTCGCGGCAATCTCCGGCGCCGGGCCCGGTGCCGCACCCTGGACCCCACCCGCCGGGACCTCGGCGCTGCCTGCCGACTGCCCCGGTGTCATCCCCGACGCCGCCGTGCAGTCAGCGCTCGGTATCGACGCCACGGTGCAGGCGTCGAGCGGTGGCGGCGGCTGGAGCCTCGAGGCCGGTGCTCGTGAGAACTGGGGCGGGCCGCACTGCTACTGGGCCTTCCTCGACTCGGACGCGGGTGTGGGATCCCTCGCTACTCTTCCTGGTGGAGCGTGGGCGTGGGATGAGGCCCGCACATTCCTGACTCTTCCATCCGTGCCGGAGGCGGTCACGATCGCCGGTCTGTCGGCCGACGACGAGGCGTGGCTGCGATGCGCGCCCGGGGATGCCTACTGCCTCATCGACCTCGTCATCGGCGGAAACTGGGTCGAAGCATACGTGTGGCCCGACGACACGGGGTTCTCCATCGACCGCCGCGCCGGCGCCCTGGCGATCGGCGAGGCCATCGTCGCCAGCCTCGGGTAGGTCGTCGAGCGGTTTCGATACGGCCTACGGCCTACTCAACCAGCGGTTGCTAGAAGCTGCTGCCGATCTTGCCGAGTCGCGCGATGCGTTCGGCGATCGGCGGGTGCGTCGAGAACAGACGTGCCATCGCGCCCGGCTTCGACGGGTCCGAGATCCACATGTGGGCCATCGACGAGTTCTGACGCTGCATCGGACGGCCGTACTGCCCGAGCTTCTCGAGGGCGCTGGCAAGGGCATCCGGGTGGCGAGTGGTGAACGCGCCCGTCGCATCCGCCAGGTACTCGCGCTGGCGGGAGATGGCCGCCTGCACGATCGCCGCGACGAGCGGCGCGACGATGAAGGCCGCGAGACCGAAGACCAGCACGATCGGGTTGCCGCCGCCATTGTTGTTGCCGCGGCCTCCGAAGAACGCGATGCGCAGCAGCATGTCGGCGATGAAGCCCACCGCCACGACGAGGCCGAAGACGATCATCGAGACCCGGATGTCGTAGTTCTGCACGTGCCCGATCTCGTGGGCCATGACGCCCTCGAGCTCCGAGTCATCCAGCAGCTCGAGGATGCCCGTGGTCGCCGCCACCGACGCGTGCTGCGGGTCACGCCCGGTCGCGAACGCGTTCGGCGCCGGGTCGTTGATGATGTACACCTTCGGCATGGGGATGCCCGTGGTGATCGCCAGATTCTCGACGATGCGGTACAACCGCGGGTTGTCGGCCTTCTGGATCTCGTGGGCGCCACTGAGAGACAGCGCCTGTCGGCTGGCGGCGAAGTACTGGATCACCGCGTAGCCGGTCGCGATCACGAGGGTGATCACGACGATCGTCCAGTCACGGTAGATGTACGCCGCGAGCGCGGCGAGCCCACCGATGATCAGGATGAACAACAGGATGATGAACACCGTGTTGCGCTTGTTCTTCGCTATGGCGCGGTACATCTAGCTCCTGGCTCCAAGTACTCGGTTTCGATACGCGGCTTCGCCGCTACTCAACCAGCGATGGCGGGAATCAGAATTGTACGCGGGGCGGCTCTGCAATAGCTGCGGAGTCGCTGACCTCGAAGAACTCGCGCTCGGTGAAGCCGAGGCCGCGCACGAAGAGCGTGTTCGGGAACACCTTGATCTTCGTGTTCAGCTCGCGCACGCCACCGTTGTAGAAGCGACGGCTGGCCTGGATCTTGTCCTCGGTGTCGACCAGCTCACCCTGCAGCTGCAGGTAGTTCTGGTTGGCCTGAAGCTGCGGGTACGCCTCGGCGACCGCGAAGATCGACTTGAGGGCGGTCTGCATGTGGTTCTCGGCGGCCGCGGCATCCACGGGGCCCTGGGCACTGAGCGTCTCGGCGCGCGCCTTCGTGACGTTCTCGAAGACGGCCTTCTCGTGGGCCGCGTAGCCCTTGACGGCCTCGATGAGGTTCGGGATGAGGTCCGCGCGGCGCTTGAGCTGCACCGTGATGTCGCTCCACGCCTCGTCGACGCGCACGTTGAGCGTCACGAGACCGTTGTAGGTCGACCAGAGGTAGATCCCGACAATGACGACGAGCAGGACGATGACGCCGATGACGATGAGGATTTCCATACCGGCAACTATAGGGGAGCTTTATGTCAGGAGGAACGGGATGCGATGAGCTGCTGAAGCCAGCGGTATGACCGCTTCGGGGTGCGTTCGAGGGTCTCGAAGTCGACTCGCACCAAACCGAATCTCTCGCCGAAGCCGGCGGCCCACTCCCAGTTGTCCATGAGCGTCCAGGCGAAGTACCCGCGCAGGTCGAGTCCTGGCACCGACGCGAAGGCGACAGCGAGGTGCTCGGCGAGGTAACTCGCGCGGTCCGCGTCATCCACCGACCCGTCGGCGGCGACCACATCGTCGAAGCTCGCGCCACCCTCGGTGATGTAGACGGGTGGCAGCACACCGGCGTAGCGCTCGGCGTAGTCCTTGAGGGTGACCTCCAGGTACTCGGGCGCGATCGACCAGCCGAAGCCGGTGGTGGGGAACTCGGGGAATGACGCCAGATGGAACGGCAGCCCACGGAGGCCCGGTGCCGGCGTGCCATCGGGGCTGCGGTCATCGGCGGGCGGACCCGCCGCGATGCGGGTGGGCGCGTAGTAGTTGAGCCCGTAGAAGTCGAGCGGCTGGTGGATCGTCTTCAGGTCGTCGGAGTCGACCTCGATGAGCGGCTTGAACAGCTTGCGCGCGAGGAACGGGAACTTCGGGTAGTGACCGAGCAGCACCGGGTCGGCGAAGATGCGGTTGTGCACTAGGTCGAACACCTCGGCGTAGCCGCGGGTCGTGAAGTTGTCCTTGGCGGGCACCACAGGCGAGTGGATGTTGGTGATGCCGATGCCGCCCGTCACGTTCTCCGAGCGCAGCGCCTGCACGGCGAGGCCGTGGCCGAGCAGCTGGTGGTGCACCGCGGGCAGCGAGTCGAACATGAGCGTCGCGCCCGGCGCGTGCACGCCGAGGGCGTAGCCGTTGAGGGTGACGCTCGTGGGTTCGTTGAGGGTGATCCACTTGTCGACGCGGTCACCGAAGGCCTGCGCCGCGAGCAGGGCGTAGTCGGCGAAACGCGATGCTGTGTCGCGCGTCATCCAGCCGCCCTTGTGCTGCAGGGGCTCGGGCATGTCCCAGTGGAAGAGCGTCGCGACCGGGCTGATGCCGGCGGCGAGCAGCTCGTCGATCAGTCGGTCGTAGAACGCGATGCCGGCCTTGTTGGCTGGTCCCGTGCCGCCGGGCTGGATGCGCGGCCACGCCAGCGAGAACCGGTACGCGTCGACGCCCAGCTCCTTCATGAGCGCGACGTCTTCGCGATAGCGGTGGTAGTGGTCGTCGGTCACCGACGCATCGGACCCGTCGGCGATGCGGCCGGGCTGGGCCATGAAGGTGTCCCACGTCGATGGACCTCGGCCGTCTTCGCGCACGGCGCCCTCGACCTGGAAGGCGGCCGTCGCCACGCCCATCGTGAAGCCCGCGGGCATCTGCGCGGCCAGCCCCGCCGGGTCGTGCAGCCACTCGCTGCGGTAGTCGCTCATTCCCCGAGCACTCGGGTGAGGTACTCGTTGCCGAACAGGCGGTCGGGGTCGAGCCTGTCGCGCACTGCCACGAACTCGTCGAAGCGCGGGTAGGCGGGGCGCAGATCCTCGGCAGTGCGACGGTGCATCTTGCCCCAGTGCGGGCGGCCGTCATGGGCGCGCATGATCGACTCGACGGCGCCGAAGTACTCCCGCTCGTCTTCGCGGAAGAACCGGTGCACGGCGATGTAGCCGGTCGCGCGGCCCGAGGCCGTCGAGAGCATCAGATCGTCGGGGGCCGACGACCGCACCTCGATCGGGAAGGAGATGTTCCAGCCGCGGTCGGCGATCAGCGCTCGCACCTCGGCGACGGCTGCGGGCACCTGCTCGACCGGGATCGCGTACTCCATCTCCTTGAACCGCACGGTGCGATTGGTGGTGAAGACGTTCGGGGAGAAGTCGGTGAACTCGCGATTGCCCGAGAGCTTGACCGCGAGGCGGTTGATGGGCGGGATGGTTCCCGGCGCGAGATGGCCGAGGTTCACAATGCCGCGGTACAGGCCGTTGGCCATGAACTCGTCGTCGAACCATCCGGAGAATGCCCCGAGCGGATGCCGCGGCGCATCCCCCGGCAACCGGGTGTTGGTCTTCGTCAGCGCGGTCTCGGTGTGGGGCCACACGTAGAACTCGAAGTGGTCGTGGCTCGCGATGCGCTCCGACCACTCGGCGAGCACGGTCTCGAGCGGCTCGGGCCGTTCCACGGCATGGAGCACGAAGGTGGGCACGCACTCGATCGTCAGGTCGACGACGACGCCGAGCGCACCGAGGCCGAGCACGGCGGCGGGCAGCAGTTCGGGGTTCTCGGTCTCGTTGACCCTCAGTACCTCTCCGGCTGCGGTGACGAGTGTGACCGCGCGGATCTGCGTCGCCAGACCACCGAACGCGGACCCGGTGCCGTGCGTACCCGTGGCGGTCGCGCCGGAGATGGTCTGACGATCGATGTCGCCCATGTTGGCGAGCGCGAGGCCGTGCGGCTGCAGCAGCGCGGGCAGCTGGTAGAGGTTGGTGCCGGCACCGAGGGTCACTCGGTTGCCGTCGACCCCGAGCACGCCATCGATCGCGGAGAGATCGACCTGCACACCGGTGGTCGCGCCGATGGCGGTGAAGCTGTGGCCGGCGCCGATCGGCTTGACCGTGAGGCCCTCATCACGAGCGAACGCGACAGTCTCGATGACCTCGTCGACGGATGCCACGGTCGCAACGTACCGCGGATGCGCGCTCTCCGAGCGCCCCCAGTTGCGCCACCGGCCGCCGGGCTCAAGCACTCCCCCGCGTACCAGCGGTGACCGCACTTCACTCACAGGAACGCCTTCCCCTCACCGCGATACGTCAGCATGGTGTCTACGATACGGTCGCCGTCGACCAGAGCGAACTCATTGACGTGTTCGCTCAGCTCGCCAGCCTTGGTGTGACGGAGCCAGACGCGGTCCCCGGGGGCCAGTGCGGCGGCCGCGGCACCCTTCAGCGGTGACTGCACCTCACCGGCGCCCTCGCGCGCGATGAAGCTCAGGCCCTCGGGCCAGGCGAGTTGCGGCATCCGGTCGGGGGCTGGCGGGCCGGATGCGATCCAGCCGCCACCGAGCAGCGTCGCCATCTCCGGGGTCGGCTTGCGCACCACCGAGAGCGCGAACGCGGCGGCCGGAGCCGGACTGAAATGGCTGTACCCGTCGAAGAGGTGGGGACCGAACAGCCCGCTGCCTGCCGCGATCTCGGTGATCGACGGGTCGGACGAGGTGCGCTCGAGCGAGCCGGTTCCTCCGCCGTTGACGAACTCGAGATCGGTGAGGTTGCGTACCGCCTCGACAACGCCGGAGCGCCGCTCCAGCAGTTCGGCGAAGGAGCTGCGCTGCATCCAGTCGACCAAGCGACCGCGCACCTTCTTGCCGGGCGGGCGATTGACGACGCCGGCGATCTGCGCTTCGTAGCTCATGATGCCGACGAGCTTGAAGCCCGGCCGCGACACGATCTCGGAGGCGAGCAACAACGCCTGCTCCCGAGTGCGGATCGGCGAGCGGAAGACGCCGGTGAAGCCGATCGTCTTGGAGTCCCAGGATGCGTCGAGCTCGAGGCAGACGCGGATGCGCTCGCGGGCACTCGGGGCGATCACCGCGTCGATCAGGTCGAGTTGCGCGACCGAGTCGACCATGACCGTGACCCGCCTGGCCAGCGTCTCGGACGTCGCCAGAGTGCGCAGCGCGTCGCGGTCGGCGGTCGGGTAGCCGACCACGATGTCATCGATGGTCTCGGCGAGCCAGAGGGCTTCGGCGAGCGTGTAGGCGAGCACGCCGTGGTAGCCGGGCAGGGTGAGCACGCTCTCGATGACGCCGCGCACCCGCACCGACTTGCTGGCCACGCGAATCGTCCTGCCGTTGGCGCGCGCGAGCATGTCGTGAGCGTTGTGGGCGAGGGCGGGGACCGAGACCGCGGCGTACGGCGGATCCAGTGCTTCGGTCGCCCGGCTCAGGGCTGGCCAGTACTGGTCGGGCGTGGTCCACGGCTGGGTGGTGGGCTTGTCGAGGGCGATCACTTGACGCTCCGGATCGGAAGTACGGCGACGGCTCCGAGCAGGGCCGCGATGGCGGAGAGGATGAAGAGTCCCTGGAAGCCCGCGAGCAGGGCGACGATGAACGCGCCGAGCAGCGGCGCCATCGCCTGCGGCACGGCCGTGGCGATGTTCATGATGCCGAGGTCCTTGCCGCGCGTGTGCGGGTCGGGCAGCACCTGCGTGGCGAGGGCCTGGTCGACGGAGAGGAAGCAGCCGTAGCCGAGTCCGAGCATCCCGGCGGCGATGAATGCCACGGTGAGGTCGGGCACGAAGGCCAGCAGGAGGGCCGCGGCACCCTGCAGCGCGGCGGCCACGAACACGAAGACCTTGCGGCGCCCGAGGCGGTCGCTGAGCTTGCCGAGCACGAGCGAGGCGAGAATCACGAACACCATGTAGACGAGTGTCAGCAGGATGAGCGTGGTCTCGGCATCGTCGACCTTCAGCCCGTACTGCAGGAACTGGAACAGCAGCGCGGTGCCGAACGCGTTGCCGAAGTTGACGAGAATGCGGCTGAGCAGCGTCCAGCCGAAGTCGGGGTAGCGGCGCGGGCTGATCCAGAAGCCCTCGATGAACGCGGCGAACGTGAGCTTGGAGGCGGACGGCAGTACGGCGTCGGGCACCCGCAGCAGGAATGGCAGCACCAGCACGAGAAGCAGCACCGCGACGGCGGCGTAGCCGAGGAACTGGCCGAGCTCGAGGCCGACGACGAGCGCCAGACCGAGGATGGTGCCGATCGCCTGCGGCGCCGAGATCCAGCCCGAGACGTACCCGCGCTGGTTCACCGGAACCTGGTCGGAGATGCTCGCGGTGAGGGCGGCCGTGAGCACGCAAAAGCCGGTGAGGGCGAGCGCCCAGAAGACGCCGACTCCGACGATCGACTCCTGGAGGCCGAGCACGAACAGCGAGGCGGCGAACAGGAGGGCTCCGGCCGCGATCCATGGACGACGGCGGCCGAAGCGGCTCGTGGTGCGGTCGGAGAGCGCACCGGTCAGAGGATAGGCGATGAGGGCGCACAGGCCCGCGATGCCCGAGATGATGCCGAATGCCACAACGTTATCGACCCAGTAGGTGGCGCCGAGCTGGGCCTCGATCTGCACGGGCAGCAGCAACTGCACGGGCGTGAGCTGGGCCATCCAGATGCCGAGCCAGGCGGTGGCGAACAGGGCGATCCAGCCGCCCGTCACGGCGCGCGTCGGCTCCGCGAATGGCGCGGGAGCCGCAGTGGTCGTGGTGTCGGTCATCGTGCTGACTCCTGGGTTGCGATGTGGTTGGGCTGTGCGTGGGCGGGCTGTGCGAGGGCGGCGAGGGATGTCGCTGCGAGATCCAGTACGCGGGCGGCGGCCGCGGCATCCCGGTCGGCCAACCAGGCCTGGGACACCCCACCGGTGGTGATGATGAGCGCGCGAGCCACATCGTCGATCGGCACCGACCAGGTGACGCCTGCCGCGGCGGCGCCCTCGGTGAGCAGTTCGATCGCTGTCGCGCGATAGCGCTCGTGCTGCTCGCGCGCGAGGTGCTCGAGGCCGGGAGTGCGCAGGGCGTAGAGCATGAGCTCCTGCAGCACCTGCTCGTGGAAGGGGTCGGCCATCACGTAGTCGAGGAACGCACCGAGACCGGCGCGCAGCGAGGTGCGGATGTCGGTGCCCGGTCGAAGCGCAGCGAACGAAGCCATCGACTCGGCGTCGACCACGTAGGCGACCAGTTCGCGCATCATCTCGTCGTGCGAGCGGAACGCGTAGTGGAAGCTGGCGAGCGACATGCCCGCCTCCGCGACGATCGCGCGGGTCGTGGCACCGGAGACACCGTGATTCGCGATGACGCGCAGCGCGGCCTGCACGAGCAGGGCACGGCGCTGGTCGGCGGGGATGCGGTTCATGGCGGGCTCCTGCTGGTGTGGGATTCGGCGTTGCTGCCAATAGTGGGTCAACTGTCCCAGACGAGCGTCCCGATTGCAAGAGGCGTGTGGTGGTGACGTTGACAGCGGTGAGTTGACGTCAGCGGGACTCGTGCAAAGCGGGGCTACGGTCGCCGGTCTCGCATCGTCGCCACGAGACGCTCGGTCTCCGGGCCGGTCCAATCTGAGCCACGCGACCGAATGGGCGTGAACGAGAAGCCGGGATGCCCCTCGGCTCCCGTGACCTGGACGGTACCTGTCGAACCGTCATCGGGAGTCGAACGGGCGATGGTGGCAATCTGCGACCACTCGAACTCAATCGTGCGACTCCTGTCTCGCACCTGAAGGCCTGCATCGTGGGTGACGATGACGACCAACTCCTCCTTGTACGGGGAGCCGAGAACGGCGATCGCCACGACTGCTGTTGGTTCGTCCCGGATGACCTTGCGGGCCAAGGACCGCGCCCAACTCCCTCCGAGAACAGAGACCACTACATACAGCACCGCGGCGGCCGCCCATAGGAGCAGGGCAACGCCCGCGATCGCGCGGAGCTCCGGTGTGTCGGCGGCATCCGCGGCGAGTTGCAGGAGCGGCAGTCCAACAATGCCCACGGCAACGAGCGCAATGGGACCCATTGGGACTCGCATGACTCCGGATGCCATGCGGCGATCCTATGGCCGTCGATGGCCGGAGCGTCTGTCAGTGCCGCAACATACCATCACCCCATGGAACTCGTACTCATCCCCGGCTTCTGGCTCGACGGCGACTCGTGGGGGCCGGTGACCGCCGACCTGCGCGCTGCGGGGCACGACGTGCATCCGCTCACACTGCCCGGCATGTCGTCGGGTGCGGACCGCAGCGCGGTTACGCTGCGTGACCAGGTCGACGCGGTGATCGCCGTCGTCGATTCGCTGGCCGAGCAGGCGGTGCTTGTCGGGCACAGCGGCGGCGGGGCGATCGCCTGGGCTGTGGCGGATGCGCGACCCGACTCGATCGCGCGCGTCGTCTTCGTCGACAGCGGCCCCCTCGGCGATGGCAACGTCATCAACGACGAGCTACCGGTCGTCGACGGTGAGGTGCCCCTGCCCGAGTGGGACGTCTTCGAGCCCGAAGACCTTGTCGACATGGATGACGCGATCCGCGCCCACTTCCGCTCCATCGCGATCCCGGAGCCCGTGCACGTCACCAGCGACAAGCAGGTGCTGTCGGATCCCCGCCGCTACGAGGTGCCCGCCACAGTGATCTGCTGCGAGATGCCGAGCGAGCTCATGCGCCAGTGGATTGCGGGCGGGCATCCGTTCGTCGCGGAGCTGGCGTCGGTGCGCGACTACGAACTCGTCGACCTGCCGACCGGGCACTGGCCGCAGTTCACCAAGCCCGCGGAACTCGCGGTGGCTATTCGGGCGGCTGTGGAGCGGTAGGGCTGGCGCGCCACATGTCCAGCGCGACATCGACTAGTTCGACGGGGTCGAGGTCGCTGACTGCGGACGCGTGCCAATCTTGAAACAGAATAATCCCGAGACCGACGCCGCTGTCACCGAACTGCCCGCGCTTCTCCAGAGATGGTTCTTCGGGATTGGCTTTGACTACCGCCAGACAGACGGAGCGACCTCTTTTCGCGCCGTGATTTGGGATGCCCATCGCTAGCGCTCGTAGCAGCCTGCACAGTTGCCTCACCAATGCGCGAATAGATCAGAGCATTGATCTGCAATTGAATTCAGCCGAGCGTCTACTTGGTCGAGCGGCTCGCCAACCAGCGAGTCAGTCACTCCGAACATTTGCTTCTCTGGCGTGAGGTCCGGAGCCGCGCCGCGCACCAGGTAGTGCATAGATAAGTTCCGCAACCGACGGTATGGCTCTTGCTTGAAGATGATCGCGGGGCCTGTGAGAAGGCTCTGTACCCGACCGGATTGCCGCCCGTGAACTGGGAATCGCTTCACGAGCTTGTCTAGTGAACGGACAATGTGAAACAGCGAGATCAATTTGGCGCGGAAGGCCGCCTCCCGGTGCTTGGACTCGGTCGCCTTGATGACTTGCGCGACTGTCCCGAGATCTCCTTCGAGAGTGAGTAGTGCCAGCTTCGAGGTGAGCGAGAACTCGCGCTCGTACCGCCGGCGGAAATAGCGCTCCGTTCGGCGGTCGGCCAACCTGAGGCGACCGAGGGGTGAGTAGTCGATCGTCATCGCTATCGTCGGGCTCTCGCCGGCTGCCGCGGCGAGCACCCTCAGGATGCCCCCTTGCTCGCGCGCGACATCATGCAGCTGACGCCCCACCGTCTCGAACGGAGTTGACGCTGGCAAGCCTGATCGGTAGAGGATCGGGATGGTAGCTGCGATCAGCTGGCCCCGCGCCGAATAGAGTCCTAGGTCAGACTCGAGCCACCGGGCGCCCCGGACTGCGTTGCCCATGAACTCTGAGCGGCTCGCTGCTCGATATGCCTCCAGCTCGTCTAGCAGTTCATCGAACGTGAACTTTGTGTCGTCCAGGAACTTGCCTGTGTGCCGCGCTCGAGCGATCACTTCGCTGTCAACAGCAGGCAACAACTTGGCCAAGGAGGGAAGGCCGGTCTCCGACGACCTGCATGCTCGTGACCCTTCGAAGCATATTCGCGCGCTATGTGGGAGCAGGCACATGGGCAGGACTCCGGAGACACCGGATTGTGCTTGGGAAGAGAGAAGAGCATCAGCGATCCAGCGGGCGTCCTGCGCGACCATTTGCCTCGAGAGCGTGACGGAGCTGGAAATCACGAAGCAGATCCCTTCGGCTCAACCGGCGCGGCGGGGCCCCGACGGTCCGAGGTGCTACACCGATGAACAGTTCGTCGCGCCGCCGTTGGCGACCCGTCGAGACGTGCCCCGGCAGGGACTCGAACCCTGACTCGGACGATTTTAAGTCGTCTGCCTCTGCCAATTGGGCTACCGGGGCGCGGCTCCAGTCTGGCACGCGGGTACGGCGGCACGCCGAACGTGAGATGACGCGAATGGTCAGTGCAGAGCATCCTGACCGTGCGTTTGAGTCATCTCGCGGCGCACAGCCGCAAGCGAAAGGCCGGTTACGCCTTCGGACGCGCCGCGAACTCCTCGAAGGCCGCACGCGGGTGCGAACGCGCCTCGAGCGCGATCAGGTCGCGTCGGAACACGAAGTTCACGATGTCGTCGACGAACACGCGGATCTTGCGCTCCCACGTGGGGATCGCGAGGCCGTGGTAGCCGCGGTGCATTACCCAGGCGATGTAGCCCTTGATCGCGAACTTGCCGGACTGGAAGACACCGTGGTTGAGGCCGATACCTGCTACCGCACCCTGGTTCTTGTGGAAGTAGTCCTTGGGGTTCTCATCACGCAGCACCGCCACGATGTTCTTCGCGAGGAGCTTGCCCTGACGCACGGCGTGCTGCGCGTTGGGAACACAGAATCCGTTGACCCCGTCACCAGAGAGGTCGGGAACGGCCGCGACATCCCCGGCACCCCACGCGTCCTCGACGACACCCTGGTCGTTGATGACACGCAGGTCGGCCTGCACGCGAAGGCGCTTGCGCTCCTCGACGGGCAGGTCGGTGTTGGCCAGCACGGGGCTGGCCATGACGCCGGCGGTCCAGACCACCAGGTCGGACTCGAAGGTCTCGCCCGTCGACAGTTCGAGCTTGCCGCCCACCGCTGACGTGAGCTGGGTGTCGAGGTGCACGGGAGCGCCACGCTGCTCGAGGTTCTTGATCACCCAGAGACTGGTCTTGAGCGACACCTCCGGCATGATGCGGCCCATCGCCTCGATGAGGTGGAAGTGCACGTCATCCGAGGTCAGGGTCGGGTACTGCGCGATGAGGGATGACGCGAAGCTGCGCATCTCGCCGTAGGTCTCCACCCCGGCGAACCCGCCGCCCACCACGACGAACGTCAGCAGACGGTCGCGCTCGGGACCGGCCGGCAGGGTGGACGCCCTCTCGAAGTTGGTGAGGATGCGGTCGCGCACGGCGACAGCCTCCTCGATGTTCTTCATGCCGATGGCCTCGTCAGCGACACCCGGGATCGGGAACGTGCGGGTTACCGCACCCGCCGTGACGACGATGATGTCGTACGACTCCTCCCACGGCTCGCCCACGGGCGGCGTGATGGTCGCGGTCTTCGTGGCGTGGTTGATCGCGCTGACCTTCGCCGCGATCACCCGGGTCTTCTTCAGGTGCCGACGCAGAGAGACCACGGCGTGGCGCGGCTCGATGCCACCGGCCGCGACCTCGGGCAGGAACGGCTGGTACGTCATGTACGGCAACGGCTCGACGACGGTGACACTGGCCTCGCCGCGGGCGAGCCACTTCTCCAGTTTGCGAGCGGTGTAGAAGCCGGCGTAACCGCCGCCGACGATCAAAATCTTGGGCACGAGTGGTGGTCTCCTAATGGAAAGTTCGCCCCCAATCTACAGGGTGCGGCGGGTGCCCCTGAAACGCCGGACCGCCGCCACCACGACGCCGACCGCCAACGCGAGGAACACGGCGAGCACGGCCAGCGGAATGCCGACGTTACGCAGCTGATTCACCGTCGGCAGGATGGTGCCGAGCGGGTTCTGCGGCCCCGCCGCGACGGGTGAGGGTGAGGGGCTGGGAACGAAGGTCGGCAGCGGGCTGGGGGTCGATTCCGCCCGACGGTAGAGCTTGATCCACTCGGCCAGATCGCCCATCGGATTGGCATCGACCGCCGGAACCGTCGCGTTCACCGCCGCCTCGGCGTCGAGCAGACCGAAGCCGTAGATGGGGTCGGGCCCCGGTGCTCCCTCGTCGCGCGCGGTGGCGACGACGCGGTTGATGACGTTCGCGGCATCCAGCTCGGGGTGTGCAGCGCGCACGAGAGCGACGACACCCGCGACGATCGGGGTGGCGCCACTCGTGCCGTTCCAGATCACGTGACCGCCGCCGGGCACGACCCCGACGAGGTTCTCGCTCGGTGCTGCCACGGCGATCGTGATGCCCTGAGACGATGCGTCGAAGCTCGCCTCGCCGTTGGCGTCGACGCCTGCGACGGTCAGCACGCCGGGCATGGTGGCGGGGGCCCCGACCTGCGTCGTGCCGCTGCCGCGGTTGCCTGCGGCCGCCACGACGACCACGTCGTGCTCTTGGGCGTAGAGGAACGCGTCATCCCAGCTGACCGGCCAGTCGAGGGTGTTGCGGGTCAGCGACATGTTGATCACGTCGGCGCCGTGATCGACGGCCCAGCGCACGGCCTGCGCGATCTGGTCGTCGGAGCTGAGCGTGCCCTCCCCGAATCCGATCGAGATGGCCAGCACGACCGACTCAGGCGCCGAACCGATCACGCCGTTGTTGCCGCCCGATCCGCGACCCGCTGCGAGGCCCGCGACCATCGTTCCGTGCTCGCTGCCGACCGACCCGACCGGAGTCTGCCCGTCTGGTGCGCCGATGCCTGAAAAGTCAGTTCCGCCCGCGACGACACCCTGCAGTTCGGCCACGTTGCCGTCGACACCGGTGTCGATGATCGCGATGGTCACGCCGCGACCCTTGCTCGTGTCCCACGCGTTCCTGATGCCGTAGTCGTCGAGCCAGTACTCGCCGTTGCGCACGCCATCAGCGTTCGCCGCGGCGCCACCCACCAGAGTGGATGCCACGACCGCAAGCACCACGGCGGCAGCGAGCCTGCGCATCACGACGCCTCCGCGCTCGTCGACACCGTCGACACCTCGGGAACGCACTCGCAGACCAGCGGACTCCACGCCGAGCGCTCGAGAGCCAGGTCGCCGATCGGGTTCACGCCGGGACCGGCGGCCAACGCGTGCCCGACGAGGGCGTGGAGGCACTTCACCCGATCGGGCATCCCCCCGGCCGAGATGCCCGCGATCTCATCGACGACGGCGATGCTCTCCCGGTCGGCGATGTACTGCTCGTGCGCGGCGCGGTACTGCTCGGCGACCTCGCCGACCAGCAGGGCTGCAAATCCGGGCATCTGGCCCTCGGCCTCAAGGGTGGAGACGGCGGCGGTGGCCGCGGGGTGCGTCAGGTAGTAGAAGGTGGGGAAGGGCGTGCCATCCGAGAGCCTGGGGCGGGTCGACACGACCGTGGGTGCACCGCACACGCACCGCGCGGCGATACCCACGACGTCGCGAGCCGGGCGACCGAGCTGCCGGGAGACGGTTGCGATGTCCTCGGGGCTGGGTGCGTCGAACGGTGGGCGGGTCACTGGGCGCCCTGAACGTCGGGGCCCACGAGATCGGCGGGCGGGGCATCCGTGAGGCCAGCGGTGTAGACCGACGAGAGCAGCGTCTTCAGCCAGTCAACCCGGGTGGCCTGGATCTGGTCGCTGATGGGCTGGCCGTCCGGGGTGGCGGATGCCGCGGCATCCCCCACGACGAGGTAGCTCACGTCACCCGGGAAGACGTAGAACAACCGCTCCCGTGCCTGCGACTCGATGTAGGCGGGATCGCTCCACCTCGCCACGTCCTTGGTGAGCTCATCGACGCTGCCCTGAGCGTCGGCGACCTGCTGCTGCAGCTGGGCGATCTGCTGGCGCTGCTCGATGAAGATGCGCAGATTGGGGGCCAGCACGATCACCGCGAGGATGACCAGCATGAGCATCAGCACGGTGAAACCCGAGAAGCGGATCGTGCGCAGCCAGTGCTCGGGCGCGCTCTCCTCGCGATCGAGGGTGACGGGAACCCGGCGGGTTCCGTCGCGCGTAGCCATGGGTTCGATGTTAACCGCTGATCGAGCTTGTCGAGATCTCGACAAGCTCGATCAGCGAATGATCAGCCCTTGAAGCGCGGGAACGCCGAACGACCGGCGTAGACCGCGGCGTCGCCCAGCTCCTCCTCGATGCGCAGCAGCTGGTTGTACTTGGCAACCCGGTCACTGCGGGCGGGGGCGCCCGTCTTGATCTGGCCGGCGTCGGTGGCCACCGCGATGTCGGCGATCGTGGTGTCCTCGGTCTCGCCGGAGCGGTGCGAGATAATCGTCGTGTAGCCGGCGCGCTGGGCCATGGCCACGGCATCGAGCGTCTCGGTGAGCGTGCCGATCTGGTTGACCTTCACGAGGATCGAGTTGGCGACCTTCTCGTCGATGCCCCGCTTGAGGCGAGTCGGGTTCGTGACGAACAGGTCGTCACCGACGATCTGCACCTTGTCGCCGAGCTCGGCGGTGAGGTGGGCGTAGCCGGCCCAGTCGTCCTCGGCCAGCGGGTCTTCGATCGTCGCCAGCGGGTAGTCCTTGACCAGACCCACCCAGAACTCGGTGAGCTGCTCGGGGGTCAGCGTCTGCTTCTCGAAGGAGTACACATCGTTGGCGAAGAACTCAGTGGCCGCGACATCCAGGCCCAGGGCGAAGTCCTTGCCCGGCGTGAAGCCGGCGGTCTCGATGGCCTTGACGATGAAGTCGAGCGCGGCGCGAGCGCCGGGCAGGTCGGGGGCGAAGCCGCCCTCGTCGCCCAGGCCGGTGTTCTGGCCCGCCTTCTTCAGCTCGCCCTTGAGGGCGTGGTACACCTCGGTGCCCCAGCGAAGAGCCTCGGAGAACGACTCGGCGCCGATCGGCAGCACCATGAACTCCTGGATGTCGAGAGCCGTGTCGGCGTGCGCGCCGCCGTTGATGATGTTCATCATCGGCACCGGCAAGGTGTGGGCATTCGGGCCACCCAGGTAGCGGAACAGCGGGAGGTCGGCCGAGTCGGCGGCAGCCTTCGCAACAGCGAGCGAGACTCCGAGGATCGCGTTGGCGCCCAGCTTCTTCTTGTTGTCGGTGCCGTCGAGGTCGATCATCTCGGCGTCGATGAGGCGCTGGTCTGCGGCGTCGAAGCCCTCGATCGCGGGACCGAGCACGTCGAGCACAGACTCGACGGCCTTGAGCACGCCCTTGCCGCCGTAGCGGGCCTTGTCGCCGTCACGCAGCTCGTACGCCTCGAAGGCACCGGTGGATGCACCGGAGGGCACGGCGGCGCGGGAAACCACGCCGTCCTCGAGCAGAACCTCGACCTCAACGGTCGGGTTGCCCCGGGAATCAAGAATCTCGCGGGCGCCAACTGCCTCGATCAAGGCCATGGGGGAACTCCTCAAATAGGAAAAATGTGTGGTGGGTTTCGCCTAAATACTAGCGCCGAGCCCCTCGGCCACCTCGCGCCGGTCGAGCCACCCACGCAACGAACTGTTGAACAGTTCGACGTTCTCGATGTTCCACTGGTGATGCATCCCCGGCGCGATCGCTGTCATGACGCCCGGGATGCCTCGGCGCACCGCCGCCAGCGAGGCGTCAGTGATAGCGCTCGAATCCTTCTCGCCGGCAACCACGAGGGTGGGAACGGTGATGGCCGCCAGGACTGCGGCAGGCACCCCACGACTGACCTCGTTGTAGATGCTGACGGCGGTTTCGCGTCGGATTCCGAGCCCGGTCGACACGAACAGCTCGGCATCTTCCCCCGTCAGTCCGTAGCTGCGCGCGAGTGTCGTCCAGAAACCGCGCTGGTTCCAGAACGCCAGCAGCACTCGCGCGGCGATCATGTCGCGGCGCAGCGGTGGCGCGACCTGGGCGCTGGCGAGAAACAGGCTGGAGACCTGCTCCGGATGCCTCGCCGCAAGGTCGAGCGCAACACTCGACCCGAGCGACAGCCCCACCACGTGAGCCGGCCCGCCGGTCGTCGCGATCAGCTCGGCCACCGCGTCTGCGGTTGCGGCGATCGAGACCCAGGGCTCGTCATTGCTCGCCCCAAAGCCCGGGTAGTCGGGCACCAGCACGTGGTGGTCGGCGAAAGCCGGCACCTGCTGGCCCCACATCCACCCGGCGACGTTGCCGCCGTGCAGGAAGACGAGCGTGGAACCCGGTCCGTCGAATTCGAGATGGTTCATGAGAGTGCCTCCTCGGCGTTGGAGATGATTCGGTCAAGTTGGGCGACCAGCGCGGGCTCGTCGACGCCCGCGTCGAGGCCGCTCTGGTGCTGTTCGAGCCCACGCCACGCGCTCTCGACGAGCGCCGCGCCTGGCGTGGTGAGGCGCACGATGTTCGCCCGCGAGTCGGCAGGATCGGGGGTGACCTCGAGCAGCCCGCTCTCGACCAGCCCCGACACCCGCTGGGTGACGCTCGCACGCGACACGTCGAGGTTGCGGGCGATGGCCTGCTGGCTGGGCTCCCCCAGCACGCGAACCATGAGTAGAACGAGGAACGGCGCGTAGTGGATTCCGTGCTCGCGGGTGAGGTAGTCGTCGGCGATGCGGTCGATGAGCACGGTCGCGCGATGGAGCTTGAACGCAGTGCTCGAGGTGATATCGGGTGTGGTCGTCATATTGTTAATAGGTTAACAATAATGTTCGAGGGCGTCAATGATCTCGACGAGCTCGATCACCGCGCGCGCTCGATCAACGATCAGCCGAGCGGGCGGAACTCCAGCGAGTCGAGCGTCGACGCCGCCGTCACGTACGCGTACTCCGCGAACCCGGATGCCTCGAGCTGAGCCAGCAGTGGTGCGATGTTGCGCGGCTTGCGTTCGAGTCGCACCCGCCGTCCACCCGCGACGAGCGCCGATTGCAGGGCGGCGAGGGTCGCCAGGGGCACGTCAGCGTCGTGGACGAGAGCCGCGGCATCCGTCGCCCCCGTCTCGGGAAGCTCGACCAGGTCGACGAGCCGTTCGAAGCCGAGCGAGAAGCCGGCCGCGGGAACGTCGGTGCCGAGGAAGCGGCCGATCATGCCGTCGTAGCGTCCGCCGCCACCGAGCGAATAGCCGAGCGACGGGTGCGCGACCTCGAAGATCGCGCCCGTGTAGTAGCCCATGCCCCGCACCAGCCACGGGTCGAACTGCACGACCTGCTGGCCGAGCACGTCGTTGACGGCCTCGCCGATCGTCGCCAGTTCCGCGACCGCCACCGGGTCCACGCCCTCCGGCAGGAACTTCCTGATGGCGGCCTCGCCGAACGGAAGCAGCTCCATCGTCACCGGCCGCGTGAAGAGCGCCTCCAGCGCGTCAACGGCGGTGGGCGTGACGGCACGCTCACGCAGCTCGGCGAGCACGCCGGGCTGACCGATCTTGTCCAGCTTGTCCACGGTGATCAGCACACCGTCGAACTCCTCGGGAGCGAACCCGAGGATCGTGAGCATGCTCGTGAGCAGCCGACGATCGTTGACCCGGATGACGCATCCCTCAAGCCCGAGCGCCCTCACCGTTGCCGCGGTCGCCGTGATCAACTCAACCTCGGCGACCGGCCCGGACTCCCCGATCACATCGATGTCGCACTGCACGAACTGGCGGTAGCGACCCTTCTGGGGCCGCTCCGCCCGCCACACCGGCGCGATCTGGATGGCACGGAAGACCGCGGGCAGTTCGGACCGGTGGCTCGCGTAGAACCGAGCGAGTGGCACGGTGAGGTCAAAGCGTAGGCCGAGGTCGGCGAGCTCGAGCGGATCGACGGCGGCCGCGAGGTCTTCGGCCGTCAGACCGCGCTTCATCACCGCATAGGCGAGCTTCTCGTTGTCTCCGCCGAGGCCGGCGTGCAGGCGCTCACTGTCTTCGACAACGGGCGTCTCGATCTCGTCGAAACCGTGCGCCCGATAGCTGGCACGGATGACACTCAGGATGCGCTCACGCTGAGCCTTCTCGGCCGGCAGGAAGTCGCGCATCCCGCGCGGAGGATTCACGGGTGACGCCATGCGTCGATTGTGTCAGGTCGTGCGCCGTGGCGTTGGCGTCGACCGGCGCCGGCACGTGTAAAATTGAGGCTTCGCGCCTGTCGATGATGGTCCGGGCGCGAGTCGAAGCATCCACTTCGCCACAGTCGAAACCGACGGCTCGGGTAAGCCCGCCGGTTTCTCGGGCGCAGCATCCCTCGTGGACGCGCGTCCGGGTGCCCTCTCCATTCGGGTTGGGGAGGGCACCGAATCCCGCTACAGCCGGTTGAGTAGGTGCGCAGCACCGTACCGAAACCGCTTGGCTGGTCTCGATACGCGTGGGGCTACTCGACCGGCGGGCCAACCTCGTGGTCGCGGATCTCTCGCTGCAGTTCTCTCAAGGCCGTGCGCAGGGCACGCTCGGAGTCCAGCCCGTTCGCCTTCGCGGATGCCACGATCGCGAGAAGCAGCGGACCGAGTTCGTCTTCGTCGGTGACGTTGATCGCGCCCGGCTTCGTCGCATCCAGGAGGCCCACCTTGTGTGCGCGCCCGAGGAGCTTGTCGGCGAGCGCGAGCGCGGGCATCCCCTGGGGTATGCCGTCGAGGGCGCTCGTGCGGTGCGGCTTCTCGGTCTTCTTGAGGTCGTCCCAGACGGCCATGACGTCTTCCGCGGTCTCAGCGGTGGTGTCGCCGAAGACGTGCGGATGGCGGCCGATCATCTTCGCGGTCATGTGCGCCGCGACATCCTCGAGGGTGAACTGGCCGGCCTCGGCGGCGATATCGCTGTGGAAGATCACCTGGTAGAGCACGTCGCCGAGCTCCTCGATGAGCTCGTCGGTGTCGCCCGTCTCGATAGCGTCGATCAGCTCGTACGTCTCCTCGACGAGGTACTGCACGAGCGACTCATGGGTCTGCTCGCGGTCCCAGGCGCAGCCGCCCGGTGCGCGCAACCGCTCGAGCACGGCGATCAGCTCATCGAGCTTTGGATGCGGCGGCGTGAGTTCGGTCACGCGATCGGCCGGTCGTTGCGGTGCCGGCCGAGCGCGGCGGCGTACCGCTCGGTCAGTTGCACCATGAGGTCGGGAGTGTCGCGGTCGAGGCCGAACACGTAGCCGGGGAAGTCGAGGTCCTTCTGGATCGCCCAGATCTGATCGTGCGCCTCGGCGGGCAGGATCTGCGCGGGGTCGCCGACGGCCACCCAGCCGATCGGCACGGTCGACCCTTCGGCGAGGTGGGTGCGCAGGTGCACGATCGCATTGATGCGCACCTCGCTGCCGCGGTCGATCTGGGCGCCGTTGAACACGCGCACGCCGGTGGCGACGAACACCTCGTCGCCGATGGTGGCGCCCGAGATCGACGACAGCGGGCCGATCAGGCAGTGGTCGCCGATCCGCACCGGATTCGCGGCGCTGGAGCGGATGACGGCGTTCTCCATCACGATCACGCTCGAGCCGATCTCGATCGATCCGCCCTCCGCGGTGATCACCGCACCGTGGAGTACCTGGCTGTCGGGGCCGATCCGTACGTCTCCGCTGATGACCGCAGTGGGCGACACGACCGCGCTGGGGTGGATGCGCGGGACAGCTCCCTCGTGTTCGATGATCACGGGGCCAGACTACCCAGAGCGGCGACTCGGTGGATCATTCGGGCGGGCATCCCAGAGCCTGGATGACGCGCGCCCAGTAGTTGACCTGCGCCGCAGTGGTCGCAAGCACGACGATCTCGCGCTCGGTGAGAACCTCGCGAAGCCGCTCGCCGAACTCCTCGTCGAACCTCAGTGGCGTCGCGCTGGCGCGACGGGCGTACTCGATGGCGAGGCGTTCGACCGGATCGAAGCCGTCGAGCGAACGAAGCCCCTGCACGGCCTCGCGCTCCTCAGTAGACATGACCTTCTCCCAGCCCTCCGAGTTCATGCCGACGCAGAAGGGGCAACTGACCGCGAACGACACCGCCATGCGCACGAGCTTCAGGGTGCGCTCGGTCAGGCGCCCGTCGCTGTGAGCGATGAGTGACTCGAGCACCGCCGATCCGACAGCGGCCCTCGGATACCACGCGAGCAGTTGGGCGGGTAGCAGCGGTGTCCCTGTGCGGCGCTGGGCGATTCGCAGACCCCACCGCAGGACGAAGGGGATGCGCGGAGGTGGGGCGATGTACGCGGTCATGCCCCCAGTCTCCACCGGCGACCCCGGCCGCTGGCAGACTGGTGCCGTGAAGTTCAGGGGCGCCGTCGTGCTGGCCATCATCGTGCTGGCCGCGCTGGCGTGGTTCGGGTGGCAGGCTCTCGGGGCGCAGGCGCCAACCCTGACCACGGCGCCTGGCGCGGCGCCCGCCACGGGCATCCCGAGCGATGCGACGCCGGCGGTCGTCGAGTTCGTGCACGATGGCGACACGCTCTTCCTCGACGACGGACGCAAGGTGCGGCTGCTCGGCATCAACACCCCCGAGATCGGCCATAACGCCGAATGCTACGGCGCTGAGGCGACGGCGCTGCTGCGACAGTTGCTGCCCGAGGGCACGCACGTGTGGGTGCAGGCCGACGTGGAGCCGCTCGATCAGTACGGTCGGTCGCTGCTGTTCATCTACACGGATGACGCCACGAACATCAACCTCGAACTGCTCGAGCGCGGCGCCGCCGAGGTCGAGCAGTACGCGCCCAACCTGCTGCTGCGCGACGAGCTGCACACTGCGGAGGATGCCGCACGAGCGGCCGGAGCCGGCCTCTGGGGAGCGTGCCGCTAGGCCTCCGCCAAGCCCAGGTTCGTCTCCTCCGCCGGTAGCTGCTGCACGCGCGTGCGCGGCATCGCGATGGTTGCGATGAGGGTCGCGACCGCGACGACGAGGGCCGCGATGAACACCGCCGAACCCGCCGCCGTCACGACGGCCGGGTCGGCCGCGTCCGCTCCCGCCCGAAGGAAGATCGAGTTGGCGATCGCGCCGAACACCGCCACGCCGACCGCGCTTCCCACGTTGCGCGCGAACATGTTCACTCCCGTGACGACGCCGCGCTCGTTCCAGCCGACGCTGGATTGGGCGAGGATCAGGCTCGGAGTAGCCGCCAGACCCATGCCGAGTCCCACGAGGAAGCAGCTCACCGCGACCACGATGATCGAGGGCGTCATCGCGAATGCCGCGAGGATCACCGTGCCCACCAGCACCAAACCCATTCCGATGAACATGGTGTTGCGGAAGCCGATGCGCAGGTACAGGCGACCCGAGACCGCGGCCGCGATCGGCCAGCCCACCGTGAGGGTCGCCAATGCGAATCCAGCAATGAGCGGCGACACCCCGAGCGCGCCCTGAAGGTAGAGCGGAACGTAGCTGGTCAGACCGGTGAGGGTCGCGCCGATTCCGAGGCCGAAGATGGAGACGACCAGAACCAGGCGGCGCGTGAACACCCACAGCGGCAGGATCGGTTCGGCGGCCCGACGCTCGACTAGCAGGAATGCAACCAGCACGAGCACTCCCCCGCCGAACAGCAGGATGCTCGGCACCGAGTTCCACGCCCACGCCTGACCGCCCTCGAGCACCGCGAGCAGCAGCGCGGTGAGGGCGACGGTGAGCAGCACCGCCCCGGCGTAGTCGATGCGGTGGGCCGTGCGGGTGATCTTCTCGTGGAAGGTGCGGGTGAGCATCCATGCCGCCAACAGGCAGAGCGGAATGTTGACGATGAAGATTCCGCGCCAGGCATCGAACTGGGCGAACAGGCCACCGAGGGTGGGCCCGACGACGGATGCCACGGCCCACATGCTCGCGAGGTAGCCCTGCACCTTGGCGCGCTCCTCGACCGTGTAGATGTCACCGGCGATGGTGATGGATATCGGCAGCACGGCCCCCGCGCCGAGCCCCTGGATCACGCGGAAGGCGATGAGCGCTGGCATGCTCCACGCGAAGGCGCTGAGGATCGAGCCGAGCAGGAAGAGCCCGATGCCGATGAGGATGATCGGCTTGCGCCCCACGGTGTCGGCGAGCTTCGCGTAGACCGGAACGGTGACCGCTTGGGCAAGCAGGTACACGGAGAACAACCACGGGAACAGCGGGAAGTCACCCAGATCGGCGACGATCGACGGCACGGCGGTCGAGAGTACCGTCGCCTCGATCGCGACCAGGAACGTCGTGAGCATGAGGGCGATGAGAATGGGGCCGCGCTCCGAGCGCAGGCCGACGTTGATGGTCACGGAGCAATGTAACCACCGGGCGACGACCCTGCATTCCCGTGGGAGCATTGATCGTATGCTCGACCCCGCCTGGGCGCTGACGCGACCGATCCTCTGGCTCGCGCTCGCCGCGCTCCTCGTGCTGCTGGTCGTGCGCACCGCGCGCAAGGACCGCAAGGAGTACCAGAGGTTCAAGCGGTACCGCCTGACGGCCCGGCGCCAGGAGATGTTCCGCAAGTGGTTCCGCGACTCGGTGCTGACCATCGGGCTGGTGAGCCTCGCGCTGCTGCTGCTCGCGTGGCAGTACATCGCGCCGCTGCTGCACGAGCTGACGACGTGGCCGGTGGTGCGCGACATCCGCGGATTCGTGCTCCACGAGCCGGGCGTGACGTGGGGAATCATCGCGGGCCTGATCATCGGATTCGTCGTGCTCACGGCCATCGGCGTGCGTGCTGCCCGCAAGGACGACCAGATCCCGATGGTCGGTGACATCGCGGCCATGCTCCCCCGCAACCGGCAGGAGCTGCGGCTAGGCGCCCTGCTGTCGATCAACGCGGGGATCGGCGAGGAGCTGATGTTCAGGCTGGCCCTGCCTGCGGTGATCTACGGCGCGAGCGGCAGTGCGATCGCGGCCGTGGTGGGAAGTGTGCTGCTGTTCGGTGCGCTGCACCTCTACCAGGGCGTGATCGGGGTGGTGAGCACCACGATCGTGGGTGCCGTCATGATGCTGGTCTACGTCGTCACCGGGACGATCGTGGTGCCCATCGTGCTGCACGCCCTGTTCGACCTGCGGTCGCTCGTGCTCATCCCGATGGCGGTGCACGATGTGCATCGCATCGACGGTGTGGCCAATCCGGTGACGAAGAGCCCCGGCATAAGTCCGACGAAGACCCTGGCGAAAACGCCAGACGCGGATGCCGCTACTCCGCCAGCGCCGCCGGCGTAGTTTCGGCGCCGAAGATCGCCACGAGCAACCCGCTGGCCCACTCGATCAGCTGGGTATCCGTGGGCTCGGGAGGGAGCGGCACGAGCACCGCGGCGGCCGCCGCGTGGTACCGGGCGCCCGGGTACATGCGCTGCAGGCGCACCTGGATCGAGTCGGCGAGGTCGGCCGGCGCGATGCGCATCTTGTCGCCCATGACGACGACCTCGCTGAGCCCCGCCTTCTGCGCCATCCGTCGCAGCCGCGAGACGGCCACGAGGTTCAGCACCTGCTCGGGCGGCTCGCCGTAGCGGTCGGTGAGCTCTTCGAGCACGCGGTCGATCGAGTCATCCGTCGCCGTCGGGGCGCTCGCGGTCGAGAGCTTCTGGTAGGCCTCGAGGCGCAGCCGCTCCGACTCGATGTACTCCTCCGGCAGGTGCGCGTCGACGGGCAGCTCGAGCCGCAGCTCGGTCTGGCCCTCGGCGACGTCGCCGCGGAAGGTCGACACGGCCTCGCCGATCATGCGCAGGTAGAGGTCGAAGCCGACACCCGCGATGTGTCCGGACTGCTCGCCGCCGAGCAGGTTGCCCGCACCGCGGATCTCGAGGTCCTTGAGGGCGATCTGCATACCCGCGCCGAGCTCATTGTTCGCGGCGATCGTGTTGAGGCGCTCGTGCGCGGTCTCGCTCAGCGGCTTGAGCTCGTCGTAGAGGAAGTACGCGTACGCCCGCTCCCGGCCGCGACCGACCCGGCCGCGCAGCTGGTGCAGCTGGCTCAGGCCATACTTGTCAGCACGGTCGATGATCAGGGTGTTCGCGTTGGCGATGTCGAGTCCGGTCTCGATGATGGTGGTCGAGACGAGCACGTCGAACTTGCGCTCCCAGAAGTCGACCATCACCTGCTCGAGCACCGCCTCCGGCAGCTGACCGTGAGCGACGGCGATGCGCGCCTCCGGTACGAGCTCCGCCAGCTGGGATGCCACGCGGTTGATGCTCGAGACCCGGTTGTGCACGTAGAACACCTGGCCCTCGCGCAGCAGCTCACGACGGATGGCCGCTGCGACCTGGCGGTCGGAGTAGGGACCCACGAACGACAGGATCGGGTGGCGGTCCTCCGGTGGTGTGGCCAGGGTCGACATCTCCCGAATGCCCGTGACCGCCATCTCGAGGGTGCGCGGGATCGGCGTCGCCGTCATCGCGAGGATGTCGACGTTGGTCTTGAGTTTCTTCAGCGCGTCTTTGTGCTCGACCCCGAAGCGCTGCTCCTCGTCGATGATCACGAGGCCCAGGTCCTTGAACCCGATGCCCTGGCTGAGCAGCCGGTGGGTTCCGATGACGACATCGACGGTGCCATCGGCGAGGCCCGCGATCGTCTCCTTCGACTCCTTGTCGGTCTGGAAACGGCTGAGCGCGCGCAGGTGCACGGGGAAGCCCGCGAACCGCTCCGCAAAAGTCTCCATGTGCTGGCGAACCAGCAGGGTCGTGGGCACGATCATGGCCACCTGCTTGCCGTCCTGCACGGCCTTGAAGGCGGCGCGCACGGCGACCTCGGTCTTGCCGTATCCGACGTCACCCGACAGCAGACGGTCCATCGGGATCGGCCGCTCCATGTCGGCCTTGACCTCCTCGATCGTGGTCAGCTGGTCGGGCGTCTCCGCGAACGCGAACGCCTCCTCGAGCTCGCGCTGCCACGGGGTGTCCGGCCCGAAGGCATGGCCCTTGCTGGCCATGCGAGCTGAGTAGAGCTTCACCAGCTCGACAGCGATGTCGCGCACCGCCTTGCGAGCCTTGCCCTTCGCGGCGGCCCAGTCGCTGCCGCCCATCTTGCTCAGCGCCGGCGCCTCACCGCCGACGTAGCGGGTGAGCAGATCGAGCTGGTCGGTCGGCACGTAGAGCTTGTCGCCCGGGTAGCCGCGCTTGTTGGGCGCGTACTCGATGACGAGAAACTCGCGCTGCGTCTTGATCGCGTTGCGCCCGCCGGTCGAGACCTCGCGCTGCACCAGCTCGACGAACTTGCCGATGCCGTGGGTGTTGTGCACCACGAAGTCACCCGCTTTGAGCTGCAGCGGGTCGACAACGTTGCGGCGGCGACTGGCCAACCGCTTGACCTGCCTCGTGTCGTAGCCGGCGGCGCGACCGAAGAACTCGCTCTCGCTCAAGAGGGCCAGCTTCGCCTCCGGAACCTCGAAGCCCGCATCGACGGATGCCTGCAGCAGGTACGCGACGCCGGGTTCGGCATCCGCGGGCAGGGTCTCCACCACGCGGCCGGATAACTCGTGCTCTGCCAGGAGGTCGGCCGCACGATCGAGCATGCCGTGCCCCTGCGCGACCACCGCGACAGTCCAGCCGTCGTGCAGCAGATCGCCGACGTGGCCGAGTGCGCCCTCGGCCTGGCCCGCGAAGCTCGGCACGGAGCGGGCGTCGATGCGCACGTATTCGTCGTCGTCGTCGACCGCCGGTCGAGTAGACGCAGTCGTATCGAGACCCAGGTCGGACGCGTTTCGATCCGCCCCTTCGGCGCTACTCAACGAGCTCCGCCCCGAGTCAAAGCCACTCATCGTCCACCACGGCCGATTCCCCGCCGATTCGCGCAAGCTCGCGAGCGTGACGAAGTCGCCCGCGTCCAGGTCGATCGGTGCCTCAGCGCCCGCTGTCGCCGCGTTCCACGCCGCCGCCAGGAACTCGCGGTTGGTCTCCACGAGGCTGGCCGCGCGCGCGATGACCTTCTCCGGCGAGAGCACGGCGATCGCGGCATCCGCTGGCAGGTAGTGGGTCAGGGGAACGAGCCGGTCGACCAGGGCGGGCGCGAGCGACTCCATGCCATCGACCGGGATGCCCTCGCCGATCTTCGCGAGCATCGTGGACAGGCTCGGGAACTCGTGCTGCATCTCCCGCGCCCGCTGGCGCACCGGCTCGCTCAGCAGCAGTTCGCGGCTGGGTGCGAGCTCGGCGTGATCGATGTCGCCCGGCAGGGAACGCTGGTCGGCGACGGAGAACTCGCGCAGTTGCTCGAGTTCGTCACCGAAGAACTCCAGCCGCAGCGGATGCTCGTCGGTCGGCGCGAACACATCCACGATGCCACCGCGCACGGCGAACTCACCCCGGCGCGTGACCATGTCGACGCGCGAGTAGGCGAGATCGACCAGCTTCACGCTGAGGTCGGCGAGGTTGTAGCCGCGACCGCCGCGGGTGAGGGCCACCGGCTCGATCGAGGTCAGGTTGTCGGCGAGGGGCTGGAGGGCCGCGCGCACGCTGGCCGCGAGCACGAACTGACCGGTCGGGTTCTGCTGCCATGAGGTGATGGCCCGCAGGGCGGCGATGCGCTTGCCCACCGTCTCGGCGCTCGGGCTGAGCCGCTCGTGTGGGAGGGTCTCCCACGCGGGGAAATCGACGACCGTCGCCGAGGGCAGGTAGCACTCCAGCGCGCGGGCGAGCGCCTCGGACTCGCGGCCGGTGGCGGTGATCGCGAGGAGTGCGCGCGGGCGGGCATCCGCGGTCAGGAGGCCGGCGATGAGCGGCGCGCGGAGGCCGTCGACGAGCGAGAAATCGGCGCTTCGGGCGCTCTGCGCAAGGGCACTCTGGAACGTGCGGGCGCGCGAAAGCCCCGTGATCAATCCGTTCAGAGTCACCGCACGAGTCTACGTGGGCTCAAGCGGGTCGAGCCCGTCGAGACCCCACCCGCGCGGGTCGAGCCCGCCGAGACCTCACCAGCAAGCGGGTCGAGCCCGTCGAGACCTCACCCGCGCGTCTGGCGGGTCGAGCCCGTCGAGTCCTCGCCGGAGCCAGCCGGAACGACCCACAGCGACTCGCCGGGTGCGCCTACTCGGCTCGTTTGGGTCTGCTCAGCGCCGGGAGATCACCGAACCGACCCTCGATGAGCGCCAGCCGCTTCGCGCGGCTCCATCCCTGCAGCTGTTTCTCGCGGGCCCAGGCATCATCGATCCGGTCGAACTCCTGGAACCAGACAAGCGTGACCGGCTGGCGCTTGGCGGTGTACGCGCCACCGAGACCGAGCACGTGCTGGCCGAGGCGGGCCTCCAGGGATCGAGCACTACCGACGTAGTACGAGCCGTCGCCGCACTGGAGCATGTAGGTGAAGGCCATCGGTTCAGGATGCCGATCTCCGAAGCTCCAATAGTTCTTCGTCGCCGGGCTGTGGAGAACGATCCAACTGCTGGCGCTGGTGAGGTCTCGACGGGCTCGACCCGCCGGACACCGGTGGTGAGGTCTCGACGGGCTCGACCCGCCGGACACCGCTGGTGACGTCTCGACGGGCTCGACCCGCCTTGGCGGGCTACTCGCGCGGGGAGTGGAACTTGAGCTGGGCTGCGGTGAGTCCGTCGCTGGCGATGAGCTCGGTGGCATCCGCCGCGTCGCTCAACAACGAGGGCAGCACCTCGCGTTCTACCCCGGTGAAGTCCTTGAGCACGAAGTCGGCCGCGGGCTGGCGACCGGGCGGGCGACCGATGCCGATGCGCACGCGCGTGAAGTCGCCGGTGCCGGTGGCCGCGATGATGTCGCGCAGGCCGTTGTGTCCACCGTGCCCGCCGCCGAACTTCAGGCGCACGCTGTCGAACGGGATGTCCAGCTCGTCGTGCAGCACGATCAGTCGCGCGGGAGGCACCTTGTAGAACCGCAGCAGCGCTGCGACCGGACCGCCGGACACGTTCATGTAGGTGTTGGGCTTGGCCAGTACCAGCTTCGGCCCCGCCGCAAAACTGCGCCCCTCGGCGACGGCCGCGTTGGCCTTGTGGTTCTTGAAACTCAGGGATGCCCGATCGGCCAGCTGCGCGAGAGCCATCTGCCCGACATTGTGACGATTGCCGGCGTAGCCGGGCCCGGGGTTACCGAGCCCGACTACCAGCCAGGTGTCGTCGTCCACGACCCGTCTGCCAAAGATGGCTACTCGGCGTCCTCGGCGGCGGCAGCCGCAGCAGCAGACTGGGCGGCACCCTCAGCGGCGAGCGCGGCGTCGGCCTCCTGGTCGGCGGCGCTGGCGGCCTGCGGGTGGGTGATTCCGACGATGAGCAGCTCGGGGTCGGAGAGCAGGGTTGCACCGGTCGGCAGCACGAGGTCCTTGGCCGTGATGTGCGTACCCTCGGTGAGTCCCTCGATGTCGACAACCACACGCTCGGGGATGTGGGTGGCTTCGACCTCGAGCGAGATCGTCTGGGCGTCGAGCATGGCGATCGTGCCGGAGAACGACTCGCCCTCGAGGTGCACGGGCACGTCGACAGTGACCTTCTCACCCTTGCGCACGACGATGAGGTCGATGTGCTCGATGATCTGGCGCACCGGGTCCTTCTGCACGTCCTTGACGAGGGCCAGCTGAGTCTTGCCCTGGATGTCGAGCTCCAGCACCTGGTTGGACTTGCGCAGGATCAATGCGACCTCGTGGCCCGGCAGCGTGACGTGCTGCGGCTCGGTGCCGTGACCGTAGATGACGGCCGGGATCTTGCCATTGGCGCGGATCTTGCGCGCCGCACCCTTGCCGAAGCTGTCGCGGATCTCCGTGACGAGGTGGTTGCTCTGCTCTGCCTTTGCCTTGTCGGCCATGATGAATCTCCTTGGGCGATGCTCGCCCGGTAGTGGTCAATGTTCAACTCGAACGCCGCAGCGTGAGGAAAAGCCCGCCGGACTCGCCCACCGCGTCGATAACGGATGCGGGTGCATCCCTCGCCGAAGTTCAGTGCGTGAGTCTATCAGCGATTTCTGCGACGATCTCGCCGGGATCCTGGTCGATGCCGACGGTGAAGCCCGGTTCGTCAGCCTGCAGCGGCTCGAGGGTTGCGAGCTGGGAGTCCAGAAGGGTCGAGGGCATGAAGTGCTCGGTGCGCGCCCCGATGCGTTGTGCGAGCAACTCCCGCGAGCCATCGAGCTGCACGAACAACGCCCCCGGCGCCTCGGCCAGGATCGCCTCCCGGTAGCCGCGCTTGAGCGCCGAACAGGCGACGACAAGCCCGGTGGCGGATGCCGCGGCGAGCGCCTGCCCCACGAGTGCGAGCCACGGCCACCGGTCGCCGTCGGTCAGGGGCACGCCCGCCGACATCTTGGCGACGTTGGATGCGGGGTGCAGGTCGTCCGCGTCGATGAACGGCACCCCGAGGTGGTCGGCCAGCAGTGACCCGATGGTGGACTTGCCCGAGCCGCTCACACCCATGACGACGATGAGCGGGGGCCGGGGCATCCCCCCACGATAGCGATAGCCTGTTCCCTGGTCTCGATACGCCGCTTCGCGGCTACTCGACCCGCGGACATCGAGGGAGAAGCACACAGTGGCACAGGCGAACATCGGCGTTGTCGGACTTGCGGTGATGGGATCCAACCTCGCCCGCAACCTCGCGAGCCGCGAGGGCAACACGGTCGCGGTGTACAACCGCACCTGGGCGCGCACCGAGACCCTCCTCGAGGAGCACCCCGAGGCGGGCTTCATCGCATCGAAGACGATCGAAGAGTTCGCCGCGTCGCTGGCCAAGCCCCGCACCGCGCTGATCATGGTGCAGGCGGGCAAGGGCACCGACGCCGTCATCGACGAACTCGTCGCGGTCTTCGAGCCGGGCGACATCATCGTCGACGGCGGCAACGCCCTGTTCACCGACACGATCCGCCGCGAGAAGGCGGTGCGCGAGACTGGAATCAACTTCGTCGGCGCCGGCATCTCGGGCGGCGAGGAGGGTGCTCTCAACGGCCCCTCGATCATGCCCGGCGGCTCGGATGAGTCGTGGGTGACGCTCGGCCCCATCCTCAAGTCGATCGCCGCCATCGCCGAGGGCGAGCCCTGTGTCACGCACGTGGGACACGACGGCGCCGGCCACTTCGTCAAGATGATCCACAACGGCATCGAGTACGCCGACATGCAGCTCATCGCCGAGGCGTACGACCTGATCCGTCGCGGCACCGGCAAGACCCCCGCCGAGATCTCGGAGATCTTCACCGAGTGGAACAAGGGCGAGCTCGAGAGCTACCTCATCGAGATCACCGCAGAGGTGCTGAAGCAGGTTGACGCGAAGACCGGCAAACCGCTCGTCGACGTGATCACCGATCAGGCCGGCTCGAAGGGCACCGGAGTCTGGACCGTGCAGACCGCGCTCGACTTGGGCATCCCGGTGTCGGGTATCGCTGAGGCGGTGTTCGCGCGGGCGCTGTCGTCTAAGCCGGCGCAGCGTGCCGCCGCGGCATCCCTGCCCGGTCCGTCGGAAGACAGTTGGAAGCCCGGCGACCCCGACGCCTTCATCGAGGGCGTGCGCCTCGCGCTGTACGCGTCGAAGGTGATCGCCTACAGCCAGGGCTTCGACGCGATCGTCGCCGGTGCCGAGCAGTACGGCTGGGACATCAAGAAGGGCGAGATCGCGAAGATCTGGCGCGGGGGCTGCATCATCCGGGCCGCCTTCCTCAACCGCATCACGGAGGCCTACGCCGAGAACCCGGGGCTTGTCGCCCTGGTGACTGCGCCGTTCTTCGTCGACGTGATGGCCAAGGCACAGACCGCGTGGCGCAATGTCGTCGCGGATGCCGCGCACGCCGGCATCCCGACCCCCGCGTTCTCCAGCTCCCTCGCCTACTACGACGGACTTCGTGCCGACCGCCTGCCGGCAGCCCTCGTGCAGGGCCAGCGCGACTTCTTCGGTGCACACACCTACCAGCGCGTCGACATGGCGGGCACCTTCCACACACTGTGGTCAGGCGACCGCACCGAGGTGGAGTCGGCGGGCAGCAGCCACTGACGATGGCGCTGCTCGGCCGAGGAGAAGGCCGGCGTCAGGACTTTCGCACCCTCAGGTGGGTCAGGCCGCCATCGACATCGAGAACCGTTCCTGTCGTCGATCCGGATGCCGGACTCGCGAGATAGGCGATGGCCCCGGCGACCTCCTCCGGAGTGACCATGCGACCGGTCGCCTGGCGTGCGTCGAGAGCGGCTCGCTCCTTCACCGGATCCTCGAACTGAGTGAGGAACTTCTCCACGAACGGTGTGAACACCGTTCCGGGGCTCACCGCATTCACCCGTACGCCGTCGGCGATGTGATCCGTGGCCATGGCGAACGTGAGCGACAGCACGGCCCCCTTCGATGCCGAGTAGAGCGCGCGCTGCGGCAGTCCGTTGAGCGCGGCGATGGACGCGAGGTTCACCACGGCCGCGTGCCCGCTGCGTCGCAGCCACGGGAGCGCGGCCGCGGTCACACGCGCCATCCCCGTCACGTTGATGTCGAGCACCCGGGCCCACTCGGCGTCGGCGGTCTCCTCGACCGTTCCGATCGCGCTGATGCCCGCGTTGTTGATCACGATGTCGATGCCGCCGAGGGCGTCCGCGATCGCGGCGATCGCAGCATCCACCGAGTGACGATCGGCCACGTTGCCGACGAAGCCGTACAGGCGATCGTCGAGACCGTCGATCGTGAGGTCGAGCACGGCCACCGTGGCGCCGCGGTCGGCGAGCGTGTGCGCCGTCGCCAGGCCGATTCCGGATGCGCCGCCCGTGACGACAGCGACGAGGCCGTCGAATTCGCCGCTCACGCCTGCGCCACCGTCTGCTTGGCGCGACCGAGGCCATCGATCTCAAGCTCCACGACATCTCCGGGCTTCAGGTACGGCTTGTCGGGCATTCCGAGCGCGACGCCGGCGGGCGTGCCGGTGTTCACGACATCGCCGGGGCGAAGCACCATGTACTGACTGAGGTACCAGATGATGTGGTCGATGGGGAAGATCATCGTCGCGGTCGTGCCGTTCTGGCGCGGAGTGCCGTTCACCCAGAGTCGAAGCCCGAGAGCCTGTGGGGCGGCGATCTCGTCTGCTGGCACCAGCTCGGGGCCGAACGGATTGAAGGTCTCACAACTCTTGCCGAGGTCCCACTGCCCGCTGCGTTCGAGTTGGAACTCACGCTCGGACACGTCGTGCGAAACCGCGTAGCCCGCGATGACAGATGCCGAGTCCGCCGGTGAGTCGAGGTAGCGCGCTTCACGCCCGATGACGACGCCCAGTTCCACCTCCCAGTCGGTCTTGACCGACCGGCGCGGAATCAGCACATCGTCGTAGGGGCCGACCAGTGTCGAGGGGTCCTTCATGAAGACCACCGGTTCGGCGGGGATCGCCAGGCCGCTCTCCGCGGCGTGGTCGCTGTAGTTGAGGCCGATGCAGACGATCTTGCCGGGCTGGGCTATCGGAGCGCCGATCCGCATGCCGGTCTCGTCAACTACAGGAAGGGACCCGGCCGAGTGGGCCGCTCGCGCGGCGAGAATGCCCCCGGAACTCAGGAACGCGCCATCGATGTCGGCCGTGAGGGAGCGCAGGTCAAACGCCGCACCGTCCGCGCGATAGACGGGGATCTCGGAACCCGCGGGGCCTAGTCTCGCGAAACTCATGTCGTACTCCTTTGTCCGTCGCCCGCTTACCTTATTCGACCGATGCGACCATACTAGACATCATACGAATAACGAATTACGACTAGGAGTGCGTCAGTGCTGACAGCCAACTACGTGGGCGACCACACCATCAGTATTCGCGAAGCCGACGCGGTCGATCCAGGTCGGGGCCAAGTACAGATCGCCGTCGCCTATACCGGACTGTGTGGCACCGACCTGCACGTCGTCCACGGCACCATGGATGCGCGGGTGAGCACTCCCCTGATCTTCGGCCACGAGATGAGCGGCACCATCGCGGCGATCGGTGAGGGCGTCGCCGGCTGGACAGTGGGTGACGCCGTGACGGTCATGCCGCTGGACTGGGATGGCACCTGCCCGGCCTGTCTCGCCGGCAACCAGCACATCTGCCAGAACCTGAACTTCATCGGGATCGACTCGCCCGGCTCGCTCCAGAAGCTGTGGAACGTGTCCGCCGACGTACTCGTGCGCCTTCCCGAGGGCCTCCGCCTCGATCACGCCGCCCTCATCGAGCCGGTCGCTGTCGCGGTCCACGACGTGCGTCGGTCGAACCTCGCGGCCGGCGAGAAAGTTGTCGTCATCGGCGGCGGCCCGATCGGTGTTCTGATCGCCACTGTGGCCCGCGAGTTCGGCGGCGACGTCGCGGTCATCGAACTCGATCCCCACCGGCGAGCGCAGATCAGCGAACTCGGATTCACGACGATCGATCCGCGCGAGGTGGATCAGGTGGCCTGGGTCACGGAGTGGACCCAGAACGCGGGGGCCGACGTCGTGTTCGAGGTGTCCGGCGCCGCCGCAGCCGTGCTCGGAGCGACCGACCTCGCCAAGGTGCGGGGCACCATCGTGGTGGTCGCGATCCACCCCACCCCCCGGGAGATCAACCTGCAGCGGGTGTTCTGGCGCGAGCTGAGCATCCTGGGTGCCCGGGTCTACCAGCGTCAGGACTTCGAGACCGCGGCCGAGTTGCTCGAGCATGGCGCGATCCCCGCCGACCTGCTGATCACCAGGATCGTGCCGCTGACCGAAACCCAGGCGGCCTTCGCCGACCTCGAAGCGGGGCGCGCGATGAAGATCCTCGTGGATGTGGCGGGCCAGAAGTGACGAGCGCGTTCGACCTCACCGGACGGCTGGCCGTCGTCACCGGCGCACGGCGCGGCATCGGATTCGCGATGGCCGAGGCGCTCGCGCAGGCGGGCGCCGACATCATCGGCGTGAGTGCAACTCTCGAGGCATCCGGGAGCGCCATTGAGCGGGCCGTCACTTCTCACGGGCGACGCTTCGAGGCCATCGCCTGTGACTTCGCCGACGCGGACGCGGTAGCCGCGCTCGGCGAGCGCCTCGCCGCGCAACCCGTAGACATCCTCGTCAACAACGCGGGCACCATCGAGCGAGCACCGGCCGCCGAACACCCGATCGAGCTGTGGGATCGCGTGATCCAGGTGAACCTGTCGAGCCAGTTCGTGCTGAGCCAGGCGGTGGGGCGCACCATGCTCGAGCGCGGCCACGGCAAGATCATCTTCACGGCCTCGATGCTGAGCTTTCAGGGCGGCGTGAATGTGCCTGGCTACACCGCGGCCAAGTCGGGCGTGGCCGGATTGACCAAGGCTTTGGCCAACGAGTGGGCGGGGCGCGGCGTCAACGTCAACGCGATCGCGCCGGGCTACATCGCCACCGACAACACGCAGGCGCTTCAGGATGACCCGGCCCGCTCCCGGGCGATCCTCGATCGCATCCCCGCCGGGCGCTGGGGTGTGGGCGCTGATCTCGGCGGAGCAACGGTGTTCCTGGCCTCGGCCGCGTCGGACTATGTGTCCGGCATCGTGCTGCCGGTGGACGGGGGTTGGCTCGGGCGGTGATGCCCCGGGTCGACGGCGGAAATATCGGGAGCATCGGGATGAGTCCCGGGCGGTGGTGGCAGAATGGGCCGCGCCATGCACGATGACTCTCAGTACGACGACGAGCCGGAGCTTGCGGGGTACCAGCCGCATGAGAAGCCGCTGCGCAGTCCGCACCTGATGACGGTGATGCGTGTCGTCGTCGTGCTTGGTCTCGTCGGACTGGTTCTGCCGGGCATCCTCGTGACCTTGGGTACCGCCAATCGCACCGCTCAGACCACGTGCGCCGCCTACACGAACTTCTTCGCGCCGGAGGCAGTGAGCTTCTCGGCCCGCTTCGAACTCGTCAGCGCAGCAGGGATCGGCTGGAACTGCTACGCGGTCGCCTTCGGGGGTGCTGAAACCCTGGTGAAGGCCATGGGGCTGATCCCGGGCGGTGCGCGGCTGCCCAGCGCGCCTGTCGAGAACTCCTAGCGACGACGCGAGCGCAGACGCGCTGCACCGATCAACGCAGCACCGGCCACTGCAGTGCCGATGGCGAGGACCACGATCGGCAGTGGATCGCTTGCTCCGGTCGCCGCGAGCGCAGCAGGGGTCGAAGTGGGAGTCGGCTCCTGCAGAGCGAGAGTCGGGAGTTCGGACCCGCAGTCGGCCTGCTCGGGCAGCGGCAGCATCGCTATCACCCCGACCCTGCCTGCGGCCGATCGGAAGTCACCGACGACCTCGGCCTGCGTCAGGTCAGGTGAGGCGCTGACGAGTTGCCGAACCCAGTCCGACGTCGACTCGTAGTTGCCCGGGGTGAGGCGTGAGAACCAGAACGCACCGGACGAATCGATGGCCATGCCCTGCATCATCACCTGTTCGCCGCCCTGCAGCGTCACCGGCCCGAGCGAGGTCGTGCTTCCGGTGGAGACATCAACCCGGTAAACGGTCGTCACGTCATGGGCGTAGAACTCGTTGTCGTGCGAGCTCCAGGTGAGATCGAAGAGCCCGCCGGTATCGGGAGTGGACGCGAGGGCGACCTCCCCGGAGGTGAGATCGACCGAGTAGATGGCACCGTTCAGTGTGGTCCATGCGGCACCGCTGCCGTCGATGGTGAATGAGTCGAACCACTCCTCCTGGCCGTTGAGCGTGAGCCTCGTCACCAGAGTGCTGGCCCCGGAGATCAGATCAGTACGAAGGAGGGCCGGCCGCTCGTCGGCGCCACGGGCCATCGTGTAGATCCTGCACGACTCGGCGCTGCGATCCCACGACGACGCTATGGCGCAGAAGTAGATCGGTGATCCCGGGGCGCCGATGGCGACGCCGCTGCCCGTCGCACCGTTCAGAGCCAGTACCTGCAAGCCGCTCATGGTTCCCGACCAGTCGCAGGAGACCGCGAAGAGCGTCTCGCCCTCTGGCGTGACGCGAGCGGGAGCGGTGGATGCCGCAGAGGCGGGTGACGCGGACACGAGGGCGGCGCTCAGGGCGATAACGCCACCAAGGATGACCGCACCGAACAGTGCTGACGCGCGTGACAGCGCTGACGAGCGGTCGGGCAGCGGACGAGATGGGTACACAGATGCTCCTCGGGTAGGAAGGGTCGTTGCCCTTGAAACCCCGGCGCGCCCGGAACATTACGCGTCGAGCAGTGATTCCCGGACCTTGCGGCGCAGCACCTTGCCGATGAGCGACTTGGGAAGCTCGTCCACCGCGACGACTCGTTTCGGCACCTTGTATGCGGTGAGGTTGGCGCGAGCGAAATCGCGGATAGCGGCCTCGTCGAGGGTTGCACCCGGTGCGAGCACGACGGCCGCGACGACATCCTCTCCACTGTGCTCGCTCGGCAGGCCGATCACGGCGACGTCGGCGATCGAGGGATGCGCCCGCAGTGCCTCCTCGACCTCGCTCGGCGCAACGTTGAAGCCGCCGGTGATGATGAGCTCCTTGATCCGGTCGACGATGCGTACGAAGCCGTCGCTGTCGACTGTGACGATGTCGCCGGTGCGGAACCAGTCGGCGCCGTCGTCCGACGTCGGCACGAACACCGCCGCGGTCTCCTCGGGCTTCTTCCAGTACCCGGAGAACACCTGGGGACCGCGAACGATCAACTCGCCCTCGTCGCCCGCCTTGCGATCGACGGTGGGATTCTCCGGGTCGACGACGCGCAGCTCGGTGTTGGGCAGCGGCAGGCCGACGGTTCCCGCACGACGAGTCGGGCCGACGGGGTTGGCCATGAGCACGGGCGACGTCTCGCTGAGCCCGTAGCCCTCGACGAGGTATCCGCCGGTCTGCTCCTCCCACGGCTCGACGACCGCAGCGGACAGGGGCATCGCACCGGAGATCGCGATCTGGATGCCCTTCAGGGAGACCCCCTTCTCACGGGCGGCCGCCGACAGTCGCTCGTAGATCGGCGGGACTGCAGGTAGGAAGGTCGCCGGGCGCTTCTTGATCACGGGCAGCACGAGGTCGGGGTCGAACCTCGGGAACAGCACAAGGCGTGCCCCCATGCTCATCGCGAAGGTGAGGCACAGGGTGAGCCCGTAGGCGTGGAACATCGGGAGCACCGCGTAGACGACGCAGCCCTCGCCGCGCTTCACCGTGGGCACCCACGCGCGTGCCTGGGCGGCGTTGGTCGTCAGATTGAGGTGCGTGAGGGTCGCCCCCTTGGGGCTGCCCGTCGTGCCGCTCGTGTACTGGATGAGGGCGACGTCCGCGGCATCCGGCCGGAAGATGCGCTCGTCGATCGGCGGGGACTCCAGCAGCTTCTTCCACTCGATGGTGCCGCGCACCTTGGTCGTGAGGGCCGCGCGCGACTCGCGCGCCTTAGTGATCGGCAGCCGCAGCAGTGCGCGAGTGGTGAAGGGCATCGCCCGCGTGAGGTCCACGGAGATGATCGTCTCGACCGCGACATCCTCGGGGAAGTCCTGGATGGTCGCGACGGTCTTGTCCCAGGCGATGACGACCCGGGCGCCGTGATCCTCGAACTGGTGCCGCAGCTCTCGCGGGGTGTACAGCGGGTTGTGCTCGACCACGATGGCGCCGAGGCGCAGCACCGCGTAGAAGGCGACGATGTGCTGCGGGCAGTTGGGCAGCACGAGGGCGACGGGGTCGCCCTTCTGCACGCCCAGAAGCCGCAGCCCCTCGGCAGCCCTGTCGATCTGCTGCCCCATCTCCGCGTAGGTCGTTGTCGCCCCGAAGAACTCGAGGGCGACGGCGCTGCCGAACTCCGTGACGGATGCCGCGACCAGGTCGTAGAGCGACCCGGCGGGTAGCTCGATCTCCTCCGGCACGTTGTCGGCGTACGACTTCAACCAGGGACGCGGGGGGAAGATGCTCACGGCACAACTCTACGGATGCGGTGGACTATCGTGTCGCCATGCGCGTGCTCGAGATCTGGCGGTACCCGGTGAAGTCCTTGCAGGGCGAGCAGCTGGATGCCGCGCTGGTGGGCGTCGAGGGCATCGAGGGCGATCGCCAGTTGGCGATCTTCGATGTGGCCACGGGGTTCGGACTCACCGGGCGCCGCGAGGGAGCACTGCTTCACGCGTCTGCCCGCACCGTCGACGGGCGAGTCGAAGTGGTGCTGCCCGACGGTTCCGTCGCCACTGACGACGAGGCGCTTTCCGCGTGGGTCGGCCGCCCGGTCGCCCTGCGTACCACGGATCAGGCAGAGTCACGTCGTTTCGAGAGTCCCGAGGACTTCGAGAACGAGGAGACCGGCAACTGGCGCGCATTCACCGGCGCACTGGGTTCGTTCCGTGACGATCAGAACGCGGCCGTCTCGATCGCCTCGACCGGCAGCCTCGGCGACTGGCCACAACGACGGTTCCGTCCCAACCTCGTGGTGTCAGGCTCCGGTGAGGACGACCTCGTGGGCTCGACCATCGCCGTCGGCGACGCGCGGCTGAGCGTACAGGCCCGCCTCGGTCGCTGCGTGATGGTGACACGATCCCAGCCGGGGATCGAGCGCGACCTCGACGTGCTGCGAACCATCCACCGCGAGCGCGACCACACGTTCGCAGTCGGCGCGGTCATTGACAGCTCTGGCGTGATCGCAGTGGGCGACCAGGTGAAGGTCGTCTAGCTCGTCAGCACCGGATGGCTAGGCGGCACCGTCGAACATGCTGGTGACCGAGCCGTCATCGAAGACCTCGTGAATGGCGCGGGCGATGAGCGGGGCGATCGGCAGGATCGTCAGGCTCGGGAACCGCTTCTCCTCCGGGATCGGCAGCGTGTCAGTCACAACGACGGAGTCGATCGACGCGCCCTGGAGGATCTCGGTTGCCGGGTCGGAGAACACCGCGTGGGTCGCCGCGACGACGACCTTGGTCGCCCCCGCCGCCTTGAGCGCGTCGGCCGCCTTGACGATGGTGCGACCGGTGTCAATCAGGTCGTCGACGATGAGGCACACCCGACCGTCGACCTGGCCGACGATCTCGTGCACCGAGACCTGGTTGGGCACGAGCGGGTCGCGCCGCTTGTGGATGATCGCCAGCGGCGCCCCGAGCTTGTCGCTCCAGATGTCGGCGACGCGCACCCGGCCCATGTCCGGGCTCACGACCGTGAGCGTTGACGGGTCGAGCTGCTTCTGGAAGTGCTCGAGCAGCACGGGCATCGCGAAGAGGTGATCGACCGGGCCGTCGAAGAAGCCCTGGATCTGGGCGGCGTGCAGGTCGACGCTCATGATGCGGTCGGCGCCGGCCGCCTTGTAGAGGTCGGCGACCAGGCGGGCGCTGATCGGCTCGCGACCGCGACCCTTCTTGTCCTGGCGGGCGTAGGGGTAGAAGGGCGACACGACGGTGATGCGCTTCGCAGACGCGCGCTTGAGAGCATCCACCATGATCAGCTGCTCCATGAGCCACTCGTTGATCGGGTTCGTGTGGCTCTGGATGACGAAGGCATCGCAGCCGCGCACGCTCTCGTCATAGCGGGCGTAGATCTCACCGTTCGCGAACGTGCGGGCGTCGGTGTGCACGAGGTCAGCGCCCAACTCCTCGGCGATGTCGATGGCGAGCTGGGGGTGAGCCCGCCCGGTCACGATCACCAATCTCTTCTGGCCGGTGATCTTGATCTCAGACACTGTCCCTGCTCTCTGTCGTGAGTATGCCCCGTTGAGTACGCCCTGCGTTCGATTCTATCGACGCGAGGTGGGCGCGATCATTCGGTTCCGGATGCCGCTGCCGCCGCCTGAGCCGCAGCCGTACCCGCGCGGTTCTTCTCCACCCAGCCCTCGATGTTGCGCTGGGGTGCCACGTTGACCGCGAGCGCCCCGGCCGGGACATCCTTGCGCACGACCGTGCCGGCACCGGTGTACGCGCCGTCGCCGATCGTCACGGGAGCAACGAACACGTTGTGCGAGCCGGTGCGGGCCTGGTCGCCGACGATCGTGGGGTTCTTGCTGACGCCGTCGTAGTTGGCCGTGATGGTTCCCGCCCCGATGTTGGAGCCCTCCCCGACCGTCGCGTCGCCGAGGTAGCTGAGGTGCGGCACCTTGCTGCCAGCGCCGATCGTCGAGTTCTTGGTCTCCACGAAGGTGCCGATCTTGCCGTCGGCGCCGAGGTACGTGCCGGGCCGGAGGTAGGCGAACGGGCCCACGCTCGCGTTCTCGCCGATGACGGCGAGCGTGGCATCCGTGCGCTTGACGACGGCACCGGCACCGACCTCGGTGTCGACCAGGGTCGTGTCGGGGCCGATCGTCGCACCCGTCTGCACGAGCGTCGCCCCCTTGAGCTGCGTTCCGGGGAGGATCTGCACGTCTTCGGCGAGCGTGACGTCGGCGTCGATCCAGGTCGTAGCAGGGTCGTCGACCGTCACGCCGGCAAGCTGCCAGCGCTTGACGATCAGCTCATTCATGCGACGGGATGCCTCGGCCAACTGCACGCGGTCGTTGACGCCCGACACCCGCCAGCCGTCGGGCACGGGCATCGCCGCCACAGCGGAGCCCGCCGCCCGCAGCAGACCGACCACGTCGGTGAGGTACTTCTCCCCCTGCGCGTTGTGGGTACCGACCAGGGCGAGCTGCTCGCGCAACGGCGCAACGCTGAACACGTACGTGCCCGAGTTGATCTCGGTGATGGCGCGCTCGTCGTCGCTGGCGTCGGCCTGCTCGACGATGCGATCGACCTCTCCCCCGCTGCCCCGTACGATGCGCCCGTATCCCGTGGCGTCGTCCAGGATCGCGGAGAGCACGGTCGCGGCGGCAGAGGCCGCGCGGTGCGTGTCGATGAGGGAGCGGAGGGTCGCGGCATCCAGCAGGGGCACGTCACCGGAGACGACGACCACATCGCCAGCGAAGTCGGCGGGAAGCGCAGCGATAGCGATCTCGACGGCCCGACCGGTGCCGGGGATCTCGTCCTGGTCGACGATGAGCGCGTTCGGCATGGCGTCGGTGATGGACTCCACGACCCAGTCGCGTGCGTGACGCACGACAGCGATGACATGACCGGGCTCCAGCTCACCCGCCGTCGCGAGCACGTGCCCGATGAGGCTGCGGCCGGCGATCGAGTGCAGCACCTTGGGTCGGGAGGACTTCATGCGCGTGCCCTGCCCAGCGGCGAGCACGACGACGGCAAGAGTGAGGTCGGTCATTCAGCTATTCTCCCGGTTCCGGTGGTCGAGCTTGGCGAGACCCGGCAGCACGAGCCATCTGTTCGGGTGCCGTCATCAGCGCCCGTCGCCACGGCGCCACGCCCTCGATCTCGATCTGCAGCGAGAAGCTCAGTACCGTGCGGATCAGCACGATGATCGCGAGCACGATCGCGTCGGTCAGTGACGGTGTGGATGTCACGGTGCGCACCAGATCGGCGGCCACGAGGATCTCCAGCCCGAGCAGGATCACCAGGCCGATCGAGTCGCGCAGGGTCTTGAACGCGGCCCGTCCGTCACGCGTGACGACGAGCGAGCGGATGCCGAGCACGATCGCCCCGACGAACCCGAGAACCATGGCGGCGACGCCGACGATCTCGAAGATGCTGGTGACGGTCTCGAAGAACGCGACCTTGGTCATGCTGCGAGGTTACCCGACGCGCGTCAGTGCGACGAGGCGCTCCGTTCCGTCGTTCTGCCAATAGCAGCTCTGAAGGATGACCGACGCGACGAGCCCCGCCGTCGCCTCGGCCGCGTTGTCCCCTGCGTGTGCGTCCCGGGTGTCGGTCACCAGGTAGAGCCCATCGAGTCCCGTGCCCGCGAGAGTCACCGAGTCGCCCAGCGCCATCTCCAGCACGTCGCCCCCTCCGCAGTAGTTGTGGGCACCCACGATCGGAGCGGCCGCGCCGAGGTTCATGCGCACCCACAGGCACCGGTCGATCTCCGCCTGATACCCGACAGTCGCGATCTCGATCGACCACGACGCCGGACCGGTGTCGGGCAGGGCGACCGGCTCGGGTTGCGGCTGCGGGGGTGGCGTTGTCGCCGGCTCCGGCAGCGCCACAGGGGTCTCGGTGAGGGTCGGCTGCGGGGTCGGGATGCCCGTGCCGTCCGATGCCGCCGGTGCGGTGTGCTGGGGTGCAGCCCCCGCCAGGAGCCCGAGCCCCACGGCGAGCGCCGCGGACACCGCCACCGTCGTCAGTAGGCGGGCCAGCGTCATCCGCCTACGGGCACGGTGGTACTCGCGGAAGGGATCAGGCTCGCCCGTCACGGATCACCCGAATCGGCCGTTCACGTAGTCGTAGGTGCGCGAGTCGGTCGGCGAGTCGAACATGACGTCGGTGTCGCCGAACTCCACGATCCCGCCCGGCTTTCCCTGGCCCGCGAGGAAGAAGGCGCACTGGGTGGAGACGCGCTGCGCCTGCTGCATGTTGTGGGTGACGATCACGATCGTGACCTCACGCGCGAGCTCGAGCATCGTCTCCTCGATGACACGCGTCGAGGTGGGGTCGAGCGCGGAACAGGGCTCGTCCATGAGCAGCACACGCGGCGCCACCGCCAGCGAACGTGCGATGCAGAGGCGCTGCTGCTGGCCGCCGGAGAGCCCGCCGCCGGGAGCGCGCAGGCGATCCTTGACCTCCTTCCAGAGACCCGCCTTGGTCAAGCAGCTCTCGACGAGGTAGTCGCGGTGATCGCGAGAGGCCGATACTCCGGTCAGCTTGAGTCCGGCGATGACGTTGTCATAGATCGACATCGCGGGGAATGGGTTCGGCTTCTGGAAGACCATTCCGATGCTCTTGCGGGCGTCGACGAGCCGGCGGTCCGCGCTGTAGATGTCCACTCCGTCGAGGAGGACCTCGCCCGCGAGACTCGCCGACGGGATGAGTTCGTGCATCCGATTGAGGATGCGCAGGAACGTCGATTTGCCGCATCCGGACGGACCGATGAGCGAGGTGATGACCCCCGACGGCATGGTGAGCGACACCCGGTCGAGCACCTGATGGTCGCCGAACCACGCGGTGATGTCCACGGCCTTCAATTCGGCAAGCGGTGCCAGCACGCGGGCCTCCGGATGCGCGAGGATCTCCTCGAGCTCGGCCTCAACCACGTCGGGCCGCTCCGATCCGACCGCGGCCATGGTCGACACGGGCAGCGCCAGAGTCGGTGCAGTCGAGCCGACGGGTGAGTCGGCGGGGCGACCGCCCAGCCGCCGCGGCAGACGGGTACGCATCCACCGCCACGCGGTGGCGAGCGCCGCGGTGAGTCGAACCCACAGGCCGCGGACCGCGCCCAGGGCTTGATCGATGACACTGGCCGGCTTCGACCGGGGTTGTGCTTCGGGCGCGTCGAGTGCCTCTGTCTCGGCTTCGGGGCTCACGACTTCGGCCACCGGGCTCTCGGTTTCATGCGACATGGGCGATCCTTCGAGTCAGAGCAGGTTGGGCAGGAAGCGGTTCAGCTGGTCACCGACGATCAGGCCGGCGAGAAGGAGGATGGGGACGAACACCACCCACATCTTCTGGGCGCCGATACGGCGGTAGGTCCATACCGCACCCGCCTCGGCGAGGAGGAAGAACTGCAGGGCGAACACGAGCGCCCACGCCGTGCGGGTGTCGGTGGCCAGGGACTTGTCCTGGGGCGGGAGGGTGTCGAACGTGGTACGCCGCGCGCCCGCGTCCTGAGACTCACCAACCAACTCGGCGTCGACCCGCGCGACACCGGTGGGCAGATAGGCGGGACCGCGTGCGGTCTCGAGGATGAGCCGGCTTTCCCCGGCCTTCGGCGCGGGCGGTGCTGGGTCTCCCGCGTACCGCACACCGATCACCTCGAACAGCTGCTTGCCCTGCCCGGTCACCACACTGAACCGCTCCCCTGGGGCGAGCTCCTGCAGACGGCTGAACGGTCCGCCGTACGCGCCAGCCCGACCCATGATCACGCTGACACCGGCCTGCCCCGGCAGCACGGTGTCTCTGCGATGGCCCGGTCCGAGCATCAGATCTCCCGACGAAGTTCCCTCCCCGACAACCTCGTGCAGACCGAGGGACGGGATGTCGAGCAGAGCAACCGGCGCGCCATCGACCAGCAGGATGTCGTCGAAGGTGCCCTCGCTGACCGGCGCGGTTCCTGCCGCCAGTTGCTCGCGGAACACGTTGCGCTGCTGCTGTTGGGAGACCGCGTGCTGGAGGTGACTGATCACCAGGAGGTTCACGAGGAAGCCGATGAGCAGTGCCGCGAGGATCGCCGAGGCCGATTGGATGAGCATCTGGGTACGGGTCAGGGGGGCGAGGGGAAGCATCGACCGCGGAAGCCGACGCGGCGGCTTCGGCGGCTTCGGCGGGAACTTCGGGCGAGTCGCCGGGGCAGGCGCGACCTCGCTGCGATCAGGTGGCGCCTCGAGGGTGGTGGTCACGAGTACTCTCCGACCGCTGCGCGCGGTGCCCGCTGATCGGCGCGCACCCAGCGGGTGATCGAGTAGGCGGCCAGCCCCAGCAGGCCCACGACGAGAACGAACCACGGAACGAAGAACACGATCGAGTCGCGGCTGAGCGGCTCGAGTTGCTCTCCGTTCACCGCGGTCACGGGCGTGATGGTGAAGCGCGCCGTCGTGAACGTCCACTGCCCCGGACCGGTGAGCACGGCATCCACAATGCGGGTTTCCTGCGGCATCAAACGGCGGAGCTCGATGTTGCCCACCGTGCTGAGTCTCTGGCCGAACGGTCCGTCGAGAGAGAACTGCACGCGCGATGTCACCGGCGTCGACGACACGTTGCGCACCGAGAACTGCGCGTTTACGTGTCCGCCGAATGGATTCAGTGCGGGAACGTACTGGGTGCTCAGACCGCTCACATAGAGCACACCGCCGATGCTGTAATCGGTAGGCGACGGGCCGGGTGCGGCGGTCGGGCTGGAGACCACGACCGTCGACCCTGACCCTGACCCGCTGGAACTCGACGACGGCGAGCCGCTGGATGACGGCCTCGGAGTAGGTGTGGGGGTCGGGCTGGCCGTGACGGTCACCGTTATCGTGAACCCACCACCGCCGGTGAGGTCGTCACCGTCATCAGCCTGCGCCGACACCCCCCATGCCAGCGCGCCGACCAGTGTCAGCAGTGCCACCGGGATGACGGCGAACCATCGTGATCTCGTCCTCATGAAGTTACTGGGGCCGGTCCGTCTCACCGACAGCCCCCGCCGCCTCCAGAACAGGGGCCTCGCCGGCCTTGAGGCGCGCCTGCTCCTCGGTGTACGCAATCCACGCGACTGCCGCCCGCTCGTCGCGAACGCGACGGATCCGCAGGAAGACCCAGACCAGCAGTGCGATGGCGATAACAATCACGAGCCACCAGGGGATCGCCCAGACGACGGTGTCGCGGCTGGTCGGAGTGAGGACGCCGGGGTTGAGCGCCGCGTCATCCACCGTCGGCTGGGCCTTCACGTAGGCGTCGAGGTAGCCGAGCTGGCCGATGCCCTCCACCGTGAACGAGACGGTTCTGGTGCTTCCGGGAAGCAGCTCGGTGACCTCGTCAGTGCCGGGCGAGCCCACCGGGATGCCGAAGAAGGTGTTGACGCCCACGATGGCATCCGCGCCGAGTGCAACGTTGCCCGCATTCTTGAAGGTCGCCGTGATGGTCGTGGTTCCCGTGAAGGGATTCCACTGGGGGTTGTACGCACCGCTGATGCTGGTCACCGTGAGTAGAGGCTGCAGCTCCCCGGGCACACGCACGTAGAGCCGGGTTGCGAAACGCTTGTCAACCAGCACCTGCCCCGAACCGGATGCCACCGAGATGACGATCCCCGCCGGGTGATCGCCCGGCCCCGCATTGTCGGGCACGGTGACCGTGAACGATACTGTGCGCGATTCGCCAGGGCCGAGCGGGATCTGAAGCTTGCGCACATTGCCCTCGAAAGTGATCCAGCTCCCCGCGTCCACCGGGGCATCCGCCGTGTCGAGGAGGGCGTACCCGCCGTCATCGGCGTTGTACGCGTCCGTGCCGAATACCGTGAGCACCTGGGCCGTGGTCCCGGTGTTCTTGATCATGTAGTAGTCGTCGATGACCTGGCCGGGTTCCATCTGGTAGCTGAACCGGGTACGCCCGTCTTCGATCACGCCGTCCGACGGCCCGCCGGAGATCGCGTCGATGTCATCGGCGGAGGCGGCCGTCCCTCCGAACGCGAGGCCGGTACCGGTCGTCAGGACTGCGACGATCAGCACGAGGATGAGGCGGGCAGCTGCGGCGGGGAGGGATCGGAGGAAGTGCACAGTTCATCCATTCAGTAAGCAGTTACGGGCACCGGTCGAAAGACTGAACGAAGCATTAACGACGGGACGGGTAACGACGAACGGGGGGCCGCGACTGTCCGCGACCCCCCGTCGTCATATGTATCGACCTGCTAGTTGGGAACGACCGTCAGCGTGAGCGTCGAGGTGTAGGTTCCCGCGGGAGCGTTGGCCGGAGCGATGAACTTCAGATCCGCGTTGAAGTTCGTCGTACCCACGGTCGGGTTGTTGACTGCCGACGCGAAGGTCGACGGGTAGACGGCGCTGCCGGCGAGCTGCTCGGTTCCGAGCGTCACGCCACCGGCCTGCGAGCCAGCCGAGACCAGCACGGGCTTGACGCCGAGCTGGGCCTTGTTGACCGCGACCGGTCCGGTGAAGTTGGCCACGTTCGTGGTCAGCGTCCAGCCGGTGTGAGTTGCGTAACGGTTGTCCTGCACCGAGAACTGGCCCAGCGTGCCGGTCGACACCGAGAGACCGGAGGTCCCGTTGGTGAGAACGGGGTTGCCGATCGCGACGTTCAGGTTGCTCGGAGCGACCAGGCTCAGGGCACCGTCGGCCGCAGCGATCGTCGTCGCGTTGAGGTTCGACGTGAACGTCTGCGTGGTCGGCGGCGGCGGGGTGACCGTTGCGGGGGTGTCGAAGGTCCAGGCACCCGTCACGGGCGTGACCGTGATGTAGGTGTAGGACGCCTCGATGACGACTCCCAGGGAGTTCAGGAACGCAACACCCACGCTGTACTGTCCACCCGCGGCCTTGACGGCGTTCGCTGAACCAGGGTTCTGAGCGCCATTGTTGGTCACCTGAGCCGACAGGTTCGCGCTCGGGAGCAGAACCGTCGTGCCCGAGTTGAACGCGCTCACCGAGGAGGCGTTCCACTGGGTGCGGGTCGTCTCCGAGCCGCGAGGCGAGATGAACGTCCAGACCGCAACAGAACCCGCAGGACCCGTGAACTTCTGGTCGAAGGTGCTGTTGTCGGCCACCGGGCTGCCAGACACCGTCGCGTTGAACGCGTTGGTGCTGCCCGCGGCGACGGCGAGACCGGTGTCGTTCGAGACCACGTAGTAGGGCTCGATCGACCCGTTGGGCTGAGGATCGGCCAAAGCCGAGCTCACCGAGACACCCGCGATGGATGCCACGACCAGGCCGACGATGCCGGCGTAGATTGCCTTCTTCTTCATGTGGAGTTCTCTTCCTTGTCTCAGTCGAATCAGCTGAAGTAGTTAGTGCGGAAGGTGGCCGTGGTCGACGGGGTGAGGAAGCCGAAACGCAACTTCACTGCCTTCGAGGTGGCCGGGGAGGCCGACGCACCGAAGTACGTCAGGCTGCTCGTCTTGGTCGGGTCGACGAGGTCCGCGAGGTCCTGGTCGAACGACGCGCCGGGCAGGATCTTGGCGGCGGGAGCGATGATGTAGACATCGCGACCCCACGTCGTGCTCGAGTAGAACGCCGAGTTCGGAACGAGGGGCGAGGTGCCCGTGAACGGTGCGGTTCCGCCAGCGCTACCGAGCGCCGCGACGCCGGTCGTGTTGATCGGAGTTGCGCCGTTGACCTGCGCGATCCAGCTGGCAGCCGAGAACGGGAAGATCTGCACGGTGCCAGCGGCGGGGGTGCCGAAGGCGCCACCGTCGTTCTCAACCGTTGTCGTGGTTGCGGCGTCCGGAACACCAGCCGGGTTCGAGGTCGAACCCGCGCCGATGGCTCCGAGGAAGAACTGCCGCGTGCCGGAGGATGCCTGCGGCAGCTTGGGAACGACGGTGACGGTGCCGATGGTGGTGGTGACGCCGTTGAAGATCTGCAGCAGCTGCGCAGCGCTCAGGCTGTCGAGACCGGGTGCGTCTGCGAGGGTCTTGCCCGCGCCGAAGCGGAACGCGTAGGAGACCGCGTCACGGCCGAACGGGATGAACACCAGCGGCCCGGAGGCGTTGATGTCACCGTTGCCGGTGGTCGTCGACGCACCGCTGGAACTGCGCGCCAGGTCGACCTGACCCACGACGTTGGCCGTGATGTTGTTCTTGGCCCAGTTGTTGCCGTCGAGCGCCCGGCTGAGCGCCTTCTTGCCGTCGCCCGAGCCCGAGGGACGACCGATGTACGGCCCGCCCGGCTTGAGCTGGATTGCCGCAGATCCGGTGGCATCGAACGAACCGACCGGGTTGCCGCCGGCCGTCACGCGAACGAAGGTTCCGGAGATGGACGTTCCATTGACGAGCGCGTTGACTGCGTCCTGGAGCGTGTCCGAGCCGACGATGGAGTACCCGGGGGAAACCGGGTCTGCATTGGCGGGCACCGACAGGGAGATGCCGGCGATAGCAACGCCGATTGCCGCGCTGAGGGCGACAGCCTTCCTTATTTTCACAGTGATCCATTTCTTGTATTCGGGGCGACAACCGGAAGGAGGCAGGGGCATCCTCCCGACTCGGAGCAGGGCGAGCATCCGCACGGTTCCAAGATCATGGGGGGCATCAGAGGGGCCGCCTGATGCGCGCGATGAGGGGTATGGCGAGCAGTGCCGCGATGCCACCGCCGCCAACGAGCGGCACCACAGAGCTGACGAGCCCCATGTCCGGGTCATCCTTGGTCACCGGTCCGGCCAGTGCCCCCGCGGGATCCCCGGTGGCTTCCGGCTGGGGCACAGACGTGTCGGTGGCGCCGAAGCCGGACGATGTGTTCGTCGAGCCGGACGTCGAGGTCGGGGGACGGGACGTCGATCCGGTAGACCCGCTGGCGATCGCGGCGGCGGCGGACTCTGCCAGGGCGCGCCATGCCGTCGGCATCGGCGCATACCCATCGGGGAGCTGACCAAGCACGGTGCCGGGCGTCTGGCCAGTCGTTGAGGCGTACCGGATGAAGGCGGCGTAACTCGCCCGCACCGCAGCGTCGGTCATGGTCGGGCTGGCCGCCGCGAAGACCGGCATCGCGAGCGGATAGGCGTCGGCCGCGCCCTTTGCTCCCGTCGAGGTCGGATCGAAGCCGAACACCTGACTCTGCTTGGTGTTGGGCGTCATCACGGCGGCGGCCGCGAGAAGGGATTGCGTCGTAGGAGTGACGAACACACCGGAGGGGTTGCGCAAGGCGGCTGTGACGACCGCGTAGCGTGCGGCGGACGCGGTGTCCGTGACACTCATGACCTTCTGGAATCCAGGAAGGTCGCGCGCCGTCTTCGTGTATTTGGGCGGGGTCGCGAGCAGATCCCAGCTACCCAGCACCTGACCGTCGCCGCGGAGCGTGAGATACGCCGCCGTGTCGAAGTCCGCCGTATAGGGCCGCCAGGTCACGAGGTTCACCGCACCGGCCTGGTCGTTTGCCGGAACCTCCACAGGGTCCGCCTTGGGGAAGTTGTCCCGGGGCAACGTCAGCGCCGTTCCGCTGGGATTGATCGCCGCGGTGATCGAGCTCCACGGATTCACCTTCATGCCCCACGGGTCAGGCGTGCCCGACAGGAACTTGACGGCATCCGCATCGGAGAGCACGTACGTCCATACCGCCCAGGCGGCGTCCGAGCGCCCTTGGGGCACGAGGAGGTCGGCGATTGCGGGACTGGTGATGGCCTGATACGCCCACTCGGGATCGTTGATCGCGAGGAAGTCCGGATCGCTCGTGAGGTTCTGCGCGTTGTGGCCGGGATCCTGTGCGGACGTGTACCCCAGGTGAGTGCGATCCGAGCTGTAGGGAAGCGACTGCAGGTAGGAGTTCGTCAGAAGCTTGGCGACCAAGCGGGGGGTGAGCTTCATCGAGCTGAACGGGAGCTGGCTGCGATTCAGGGCGTCCTGCGGTGCTCCGCCGAACGCATCCGGGAATCGGTCGATCGCAAAGCTGAGTGCGACCCCCGTGAGGGCGATCGGGGCGTAGCGCAGCGAGTCGGTCGTCCCGTTGTCGAGCGCCCTGGAGGTGAGCGCCAGCGGTGCCGTGGCCTTGCCGTTGGCGGCGGCGGCGGCGTCCGACTCGGCTCCTGTGATCGATGAGTAGATCGAGCCCCCGGATGCGGCGCACAGGGCCGGCTGCCAGGATGCGATGGCTGCGCTCACCAGTTCGCTGCCGGCCAGCTGGCGTTCGGAAGCGCCGAGGGCGCACCGGGTGCCGAGTGCCCTGAAGTCGAGCTTGACGGCGATGTTGTGCTTCCAGGCGTCCCAGAACAATCCGGAACGGATGTTCGTCGACTCGCCCACATCCGCGGTCCCCCTCGGAATGATGACGAGCCAGCACGACGCGCCCGTGACGACACCTGTCGCCGTGTCGGTGACGGGCTCGCCGCAGCCGAGCCCTGGCGCCTGTGCAGCAGTCTGGATCTCGAACTTCGCCGAGCCAGTGCCGTCGTCGCCCGAACCTGCCCAGGACACCTCGTTCGTCGTGAGCTTGGTGAAGAACTTGTTGCTGTTGACGTTGGAATTGTTGGCTACGTTCGCGCCGTCGACCTGGTCGATCGAGGAGATGACTTCCCCGTTGCGGGCGATGAAGGGGATCGAGGTGTAGGTGGGACTGGCGAATCCCGAGGCCGGCACGGTGAACTGCTCATCCTCGGCTGCGACGCTGGCGGGGTCGCTTCGCACGCTGTCCCGGCTGGCACCCGGCGCGGCGACAGCGCCGTACTGGCAGGTGCGGCGGTCCGGCTGACCGGGATTGTCGGGGTCATCGCCCCAGCACTGGGCGATCTGCAGGTAGTTCGCGCCCCCGCTCTGGCTGCTCGGTGGCGTCGACCGGGATGCGCCCGTCCACGACACGAGGATGCCCTGCGCCTGCAGGTCGGTCGTCTGGGAGACCGTGACCGTGAGGTTGGGGAAGGGTGCCGTGAGTATGTCGGCGTCCTGTGCGGCCGCCGTGACGACGACCTCGGAACCGCTGGCCGCCTGCGCCCGGTCGGCTCCGACGGTGAGACCACCCGCAGCGACCCCACCGAGAACAGCCGCGACGACACCGAGCGCACCGAGACCGCGGACGGCCGACTGCGTCGATCTGCGTGAGACGGATCGGTGCTGCACTACACACTCCATGCTGGGGGATGGCACTGAATACGGTGGGAATCCGGGGGGAATCCCGCCCGCCATTCGCAAGCTAGGGGTGGCTGGTGTATCTCGGATGAACGGATCGGGAACTAGGTCGGACTACGCGCGATGCCTGAGCGTCTTCTAGGTGGAAGGTGGCGGCGAGCCACCGGACCGCTTCAGTCGACGCGAGAACAGCGGCGGGAGCAGAATCGCCAGAACCAGCAAGGCGGCTGCGCCGAGCATCACCCACTGAGGGGCGCCGATGCTGTCCGCGGGCAGGGTGAACGGGCTCGAGACCGCGTTTCCTGCGCCGGTGGCGCCACCGATGAGCGCGCCATTCTCGTCGTACTGCGCGGAACCGGCGGTGGTTCCCGACGTCGTGCCGGATGCGCTGCCGCCGCTGCCCGTGCCCGACACGGGTGTGTCGGCAACCGCCCCGGCCGTGCCGGTCGTGCACTGGTTGGGGCCCTTCTTGTCGCATGCCGCTGGCTGCGGTGCCGTCTGCGCGAGGAGGTTGTTGCCCGGGGAATCGCCGGCCTTGAAGGTGGGGTTGTTGCAGGCGTTGACATCGATTCCGGTGTTGCCCGCGCCGGGGATCCTCGCGATCTGGTCGGAGCCCGCGAGCACCAGGTTCAGTGGCAGCGGGGAATACCCGAGAGCTGTCGCCTGCTGTTGGCCCTCACACAGCATGTAGCGCGCGAACGCGCCCAGAGTGTTGCCCTTGTCGGTGGTGAAGATTCCCCCAACCTCGGTCGGAACAATCATGTACGAGTAGCTCGAGAGCGGGTACGTGCGGGGATCGGAGTTGTTGTACACGCCGTCGAGAATCTGAGTGAGGTAGTCCGCCGAACCCGAGTCGGTGTTGATCTGGGCCTGCAGGAGGGCGACGGCGACCGACGGTGCTGTCGGCTCCACGTAGTAGCCGGCCGAGTTCAGCACCTTCGCGACCGGGAAACCCGACTTGATGGCGTAGGAGTACTCGACGTAGGTGATCGCACCCTCTCCGTAGTCCTGAGAGACGTACCCGGCGACGCCGAGCGAGCCGTTCTGCGCCTTCGAATTGCCGAAGGCCGGGTACTGCGAGGTCAGACCCGAGCACCCGCAGAACGCGCCCCAGATCGAGGAGAACTGTTTGGACATCCACAGTGTGAACTGCGCGGTCGAGCCGGAGCCATCGGAGCGCACCACGGGAACGATCGCCTTGTCGGGCATCGCGAGCCCCGGGTTGTCGGCCTTGATGGCAGGGTCGTTCCAGTTGGTGATGCCCCCGGTGAAGATCTTGGTGATGGTCTCGCCGCTGAGCCGCAGGTTCGTCACCCGTCGGCCGCCGATCTTCAGGTTGTACATGAAGGAGGTGCCACCTGCGACGATCGGCATGTACGCGTACCCGATGGACGGGGTCTCCGGCGGGGAGCCGTCCTCCGGCGCCGACTGGAACGGGATCTCGCTGACTGCGAAGTCGACGGAACCGGAGATGAAGTCTCGCCGGCCGGCACTCGAGCCGACGCCGGAGTAGTTGACGGTCATGCCGTAGTTGGCGGCGACGTTCTTGCGCCACTGGTCCAGGGCGTTCTGGGACCACGTCGAACCGGTCCCGGTGATCGCGATGTAGCTGTCGGCTCGAGCCGGCTGCACGTCGACTCCGGTCAGCGCGATCACGATGACCACGAGCGCTGCGGTCGATCGCACGAAACGATCCAGTCTGCGCGAGATCACGGGGCTTCCTCCTCGGTGCGGGCTCTACGGGCGCTCTCGCGCATCATCATTCGACGGGCATCCCTCAGGGACTCGGCCGAAACGGCCCGCTGCTGCCGGGGCGAGAGCTGGCCGGGACCGCGCCCACCGATCGCGCGGGCGATGAGGAACAGCACGAGAACGAGGATCAACAGGGTCGCAGCTGTGCCGAATCCGCGCGCAATCATGTTGGGCTCGGGCGACTTGACGAAGTCGAACACCTGCAGCGGCAGCGAGATCATCGGCCCCGAGAACGGGTTCAGGTTGAGTACGGCGGTGACCCCGGATGTCAGCAGCACGGGCGAGGTCTCGCCGATGCCGCGAGCGGTACCCAGGATGACCGCGGTCACGAGACCCGACCTGGCTGTCGGTAACACCACGTGCCAGACCGTGCGCCAGCGCGTCGTACCCAACGCGTACGACGCCTCGCGGAGGTTGCCGGGCACCAGCCGCAGCACGACGTCGGACGCGCGAATGACGATCGGCAGCATCATCACCGTGATGGCCATCGCCGCGGCGAAGCCCGACCGCTGGTGCGTGATGAGCTGGATGATCGCGGCGTAGACGAACAGGCCGGCGACGATCGACGGAAGTGCGGTCATCGCATCCGCGATCGTGCGCACGAAGCGGGCGAACGGTCCGCCCACCTCATTGAGGAACACCGCAGTGGTGATGCCGAGCGGAATCGTGATCACCAGGGCGATCGAGATCTGGATGAGCGACCCCACGATCGCGTGCAGGATTCCGCCCATGGTCAGGGGGTCGAGCGGTCCCGCGAGCTCCATGGTCTCGGTGAAGAAGTTGGGATGCGGCAGGGCCTCGGACCCGCGCACCACGGTGTACACGGCGATGAACGCGAGGGCGCCAAAGAGCACGACACCCGCGCTGATCAGGAGCACTGTCGCGACGCGGTCGGCGACATCCTGTCGGTCGGATCGGAGGGAGACGAGCAGCACGTAGGCACCGATGAAGGAGATGAAGGCGACGATGACCCAGCCGATGGCCCCGTTCAAGGGCGTGATCCAGCCGAACAGGAGTGTCGCTATCGCGATGGCCGCGGCCGCCGCCCCGAGCACATTGAACTTCTCGTCGAGGGTGGACTGGCGCACCCCCCGACGCTCGCGCAGGTCGGGCCCCGTGACGGGGCGATCCACGACCGTCGTGCCGGATCGCGTGTCGACGATCTGGGGCGGTGCCGAATCCTCGGTGACGGAGGTCATGATCACCCACTCTCCGCGCCGGAGCGCGATCGGGCCACGATCGACGAGGCCGTGAAGTTGATGACGAGGGTGATGAGGAAGAGCACGAGACCCGCGGCCATGAGTGCCGACAGCGCGAACTCGCTCGCTTCGCCGTAGCGCAGCGCGATGAGGGCCGAGACCGAGTTGGTGCCGGTGCGCAGCACCTCCCAGTTGATGGTGAAGATCGGCGAGATGATCAGGTAGACGGCGATGGTCTCGCCGAGGGCCCGGCCGAGGCCGAGCATGGTGCCGCCGATGATGCCGCCGCGGCCGAACGGCAGCACGACGGTGCGGATCATCCCCCAGCGGGTCGCGCCGAGGGCGAACGCCCCCTCCCGCTCGCCGACGGGCGCCTGCGAGAACGCCTCGCGCATCACCGATGTCTGCGTGGGCACGACCATCAGACCGACCACGATGCCGGCGATGAAGGCGGATGACGTGAACGCGCTGGCCTCCGTGAGCGCGTTGCCCGAGGCATCCGTCACGGCGAAGATCGGGATCCAGCCGAAGTAGGTGGAGATCCACTTGGAGACCGGGATGACGGCCGACTGCAGGAAGAACACGCCCCACAGCCCGAACACGATGCTCGGCACCGCCGCCATGAGATCGACCAGTGACACGAGGAACGAGCGCAGCCGACCCCGGACGATCTCCGAGAGTAGCAGGGCCGTGCCCAGCGCGAGCGGCACCCCGACGCACATGGCGATGATGGCGATGGTGACAGTTCCGAAGAGCACAGCGGCGATGCCGAAGGTCTGCGTCTGGGGCGACCACTCCTGCTCGAAGAGGAAGGAGATGCCCGCGACTTTCAACGCGTCGCCCGCGCGGAGGGAGAGGAACAGGCCCACCGCGAGCATGATGCCCACGGTGGTCGCGCCCGCTGTGTAGGCGACGGACTGGAAGACCGTGTCCTGGGCGGAGCGACGGGCGACCAGCGATCTCTTCTTGGGTGGTTGGGTCGTGACCGGCGGCGGGGCCGTGACCTCGGTCATCACCATTCGGGACCACTGCCCGGTCGCGCCGAGGTGTGGCTCGTGCGTCGACCCGATGACGTGGTGCGCAGCGGCAGCTCGGCGACCGTCGCGATCGACAGCGACGCCCGCGCGGCCTCCGCACCGGCGAGCGCCGCTGCTGCGCTGGTCGACCATCGCGAGCAGGTCATCACTGTGGAGTTGCCCAGAGTGGCGATCCACCCGAACGACTTGGCGATAGGGCCCTTGACGGTGATGACGGTGAGGGATTCGGGCGATTCGCGGAGCTGGAGCACGTGGCTGCGCGCCGCCGAGAACGTCGAGTAGAGAAACGAACTCCGACCGAGTTCGCGGTTGTTGGGCGCGAGAAGACGCCAGATGCCGCTGGGAGACGTTCCGGGAAGCGTCGCGACGTGACGGACCGAGTCACTCGAGGCTCCTCGCGCGACGAGAGAGCTCAGGGCGGATTGATCGCGGAACGTCAACCAGGCGATCCGCTGCGGGTCGGCGGGCGATTGGAAGGCGGAGAAGAGAATGCTCGGGTGGGGTGACACAGCGTTCCTCGGGTAGGAAGGGGATCGGGTTAGGGTTCATGACTGTCGACTGCGGGGGCGAGCAGGGACGGGTTGATCAGCCGCGCGCCCGAGAGCAGTTCGGCTGAGGCGAGGCACCGGATGGCCAGGAGTATCGATGTGGTGCGATCCCGGTTGGTCGGGTACCACCGCGCGCACGTCATGACCGCCGAGTCACCCACACGCGCCATCCAGCCGTAGGTTCCCCGCGTGGACTCGCTGACCAGCTCGATGTCGAGTTCGGTGGAGATCGCCACAGCTCTGCGCGCACTCTCGGCGGCTTCGTCGAAGGTGCTGTGAACCCCGGCACTCCGGGCGATCTCGCGGTTGTTCGCTGATACCAACTGCCAGACGACCGCTCCTGACTCCAGCCCCTCAAGGGGCACGGCGACCGTGGGGGTGCTCACGGTGACGCGATTCAGATGGGCGACCCAGGGTCGCAGTTTCGGACTGTCACCGGAGATGAACCTGGTGAAGACGATGCGCGAACCGGCGGACATGGGGGTATGGCTGCTTTCAACGACGAAGGTGCTCCACCCGCTCAGGTGGTGTCGTCGCAGTCAAATGATCAGGGGGTAACTGCAGCAGTGAGTCTCGTGTACGGGAACTCAAGGAATGGTGAACACTCGGCCCACGAGGTGGCTGAGAGGTCAGACTAGAGGGCTCCGCTTCCAGGATTCGAACCTAGACCTAACAGCTCCAAAGGCTGTCGTGCTGCCATTACACCAAAGCGGATCGTGCTGCTCAATTGTGCCAGACGCTGCCGCCGTCCCCACGCTGACGCGATTGCTGAACGGGAGCTTGCACTCGTGCGAACAATCGTCGATCTGCCGCGAACCAGCGGCGTCGAGGCATCCGCGGTACCTCGATGCGGTGGCACCATGGTCGGGTGCCGCACTCCCCCGCACCATCCCGACGCCTCGCACTGGCGCTTCTGGCACTGGTCACCGCCCTGCCGCTCGCTCTCGCCCCCGGTGTGGCCGCGCAGGCCGATGGGTCGTGCAGCGGCGACAGCTGCGACGGCTTCCAATGGATGGCGGCGCGAGGCGCTGACAACTCTGCTTCCTACTGGGGCATGGATGCCGGACACAACTGCACCAACTACGTCGCTTGGAAGCTGACGTCGAACGGGGTCGCCAAGCCGACTATCGGCCTCGGCGACGCCGCCGACTGGGCGTCTCGCGCCACCGCCGCCGGCTATCCGGTCAACTCCGTTCCCACGGTCGGAGCGGTGGCCCAGTGGGATTCCTACGCCGCCGGCAACGGAGCTGAGGGGCACGTCGCCTACGTCGAGAGCGTCAACGCCGATGGCACGATCCTCGTCTCCGAGGACTACTGGCACGGAGGAGATCAGACCGGCCCCCTGACCTTCCGCACCGTCGATTCGGCATCGGTCTCGCACTTCATCCACCTGGGCGATGTATCGCAGTGGATGCGTCTCGCCGGGGTCGACAACGGATCCTGGCGGGTGCTCAGCACGACGCTGTCGGTCAACCTCACGGAACTGTCTGCCGTGAACATGGGCAAGCCCACACCGCTGATCGTGTACTCCGAGAGCGGCGAACTCTTCCAGGCCCAACTCGACCGCACCGGCTGGACCGTGACTCGCACCGGCCTGACGAGCCGGAACACCTCGATGTCGGCGGTCAACATGGGTGGTGGATGGCCTCAGGTTGCCACCGTCGACGGAGGCACGCTTTACCTCAGTACGGCATCCGAGCGGGGTTGGCAGAAGACCTCCACCGGTCTGAGGGTCAACGGGGAGATCTCCGCGGTCAACATGAGCGGGGATGCGCCGACCATCATGATCGCCCAGCGGGGCTGGCTCTACGTCGCGGCGCGCGCCTACGACGGGTGGACTGTGATGCCTACCGGGCTTGCGGTGACCGGCAAGATCTCCGCGGTCAACACGGGCTCGCGATACCCCGAGGTGTTCGCCATCGAGGATGGTCAGGTGATTCGGGCCTGGGCAGCGGGAGCGGTCTGGCGCAAGGAGTACACCGGGGTTGCGGCGACCGACTCCCTGTCTGCCGTGACCGTCGCGGGGGTGGTGCACATCCTCGTCAACGATTCCGGAACGCTCACCGACGTCTTCCATGACGAGAGCGGATGGCACAGCTCCCCGACCGGCGTCGCCTCGAGCGCCCAGATGACAGCCGTCGACATGGGTGGACTCAGCCCCCTCGTCATCCAGGCCGGCTGACGCGCACACCCTCAGCGTCCGAGCGGTGGGAGCGGTGACCGCGACCAGCGATAATTGACGGATGCCCACAAGCGACGAAGTCGACCGCATCGTCGACGCGTGGTCGCGGGAGCGTCCCGACCTCGACTTCTCGCCCCTGCAGGTGCTCAGCCGGGTCGGCAGGCTGGCGCGTCACCTCGAGCGGGCGCGTCGCACGGCGTTCGCGGCATCCGATCTGGAGCTCTGGGAGTTCGACGTGCTCTCGGCCCTGCGCCGCGCCGGAAAGCCCTACCAGCTGAGCCCCAAGGCGCTGCTGCAGCAGACGCTCGTCTCGAGCGGCACGATGACGAACCGCATCGACCGACTCGTCACCCGCAAGCTCGTGGAGCGACGCACCGACCCCAACGATGGCCGCGGCATCCTCGTGGTGATGACGCCCGAGGGGCGCGAACGGGTGGATGCCGCGATCCGCACGCTGCTGGCCGCCGAGTCCGAGCTGCTCGATCGCCTCAGTGCTCCCGATCAGGAACGACTCAGCTCGCTGCTTCGGAAACTGAGTCTCGACTTCGACTGACCCGAGCCCGGTCGTAGATGCGCAGCCCGATGTTCACGAAGAAGAGCGCGAACCAGAAGTACATGGCCGCCTGGGCATCGATGAACAGCGCGATGGGTATCGAGAGCCAGAAGACGAGGGGCGTCGTGAACTGGTTACGTCGATTGAAGCGGTAGAGCTCGAGGTCGACTGACTTGTCGACGAACCCGTGCCGCCACGCATAGGACCAGACCAGGTACTGCAGGATGCTCAGCAGCCCCACCACGAACGCGTAGAGCACGACGGCCGCCGGTTGCGCACCGTACTCGCTGAGCAGACTCGTGGGGAACGGCACGAAAGCGACGAAGAACAGCAGCACGAGGTCGAGCATCATGAGGCGGCCGTCGTGCGCCTTGATCACACGGAACTTGCGGTGGTGCGCCATCCAGTTGAGGGCGATGATCGTGAACGAGAGGGCGTAGGCGAAGAAGGCCTGGGACTGGTCGACGAGCACCTCCCACGCCGTGCTGCCCTGGGGCACCTTCAGGTCGATCACCAGCAGGGTCATGGCGATGGCGAAGATGGCATCGCTGAAGAACACCAGCCGTTCGGTGTTGCTGCCATCGACGAACACGCGTCGGTACTTCGCTCGCACGTCCTCCATGGCGACCACCCTAGCTAGATTGGTGCCATGCCCGTCGCAGAGGATCTCGTCGCCCCCGCCCGCGAACGCGTGCTCAACCCGCTGACTGACGGCCTGGGCCGCAGCGCGCGAGCGCACGAGCACCGGCTGCTGAGCGCGGCGCGCCCCGCGCTGCCGGTGCTCAACTGGCTCGGGATGTTCGCCCGCCCCCTGCTGCGCGTGCCCCAGCTCGGCTGGATCACCGCCGACCCGCTCACCGCGCGAACCGTGCTCAACGACCCCGACCACTTCACCCTGCTGAGCGAGGGTGGAGTCGGGCACCTGTGGGCGCAGATTCTCGGGGACTGGGTCTACGACCTGTTCGACGGCCCCGGCCACTACGACCTGCGCACCCGCAGTCGCGAGCTGTTCACGGAGAAGACCAGCTCCGGCTTCGTGCAGAAGGCGTGGGCGCCGCGCCTCGCGGAGGCGAAGGCCGTGCTCGACGCGGGAGGCGAGCTCGACCTCGCCGACCTGTCCCGGGTGCTCGTGGGCCAGATGGTGGTGACCCTGCTCGGGATGCCCTCGTCGGGAACGGATGCCGCCTACCGCGAGATCTTCGCGACCGGGGAGTCACTGGCATCCATCGCCTTGGGCACCACCGCTGACACCGTGCTGCCGCCGCACAAGGTCGAGGCCGCCCGCACCATCGTGACGCAGCTGACCGGACACATCGGCGAGGCGTTCGCGACGGCCCCGAGCGACACGATCATCGGTCGCTGCCGCGACCTTGGGCTCACCCTGCAGGAGACTCAGGGGCTGTCGACGCTGCTCATGGTCGCGGGCACCGAGACGGCCGCGTCGGCCATGGCGCGCGCGGCGGCGCTGCTCTACGACACGGGTGAGCAGCACCGGCTGCTCGAGCATCCCGAGTGGCGGGAGAGTGCCGTGCGGGAGGCGCTGCGCGTGACCTCGCCGGCTCCGATCATCGGCCGGTCGGTGCTCGCCGACCTCGAGATCGGCGGCCGCACGTTGCGCGCCGGCGAACGCATCATCGTGCTCACCTGGACGGCCAACAACCTCGCGGGGGAGTACCGGGTGGATCGGGAGTACATCCCGCAGAACCGTCAGCTGTGGTTCGGCGCCGGACGCCACCTCTGCCTCGGCGGACCGCTGGCGCGCGCCGAGCTCTCGTCGATCATCGAGCTGCTGCTCGGCGACGGACGGCCGTTCAGGGTGGTGTCGCGTCGGTACGGGCGACGGGTGCTGATTCCGGCGTACGAGTCGCTGGTGGTGACGAAGGCCGGTTGAGTAGCACCGAAGGCGCGTATCGAAACCCGCCGGTGAGGTTTCGATACACCGCTTCGCGGCTACTCAACCCGCAATTCAGTCGTGCGTCGGGTGCTCGTGCTCGCTGTGACCCGCCAGCTCCAGCTGGAACGTCGAGTGCTCGATCTGCACCGGGAAGTGCTCAGCCACGCACCTCTGCAGGTCGTCGAGCATCTTGGGCGCGTGCCCGTCGTGGAAGCAGGAGTCGTCAACCACGACGTGCGCCGTCAGCACCGGTAGGCCGGTCGCGATCTGACTGACGTGCAGGTCGTGCACCGACTGAACATGGTCGAGCTCGAGGATGTGGTCGCGCACCGAGTCGAGATCGAGTCCCTGGGGCGTCGACTCGAGCAGCACGTTGGTGGTGTCGCGCAGCAGCAGCAGGGCCCGCGGCAGGATGAGCGCGCCGATGAGGATCGCCGCGAGAGCATCCGCCAGCTGGAACCCGGTGAACTGGATGACGAGCGCCGCCGCGATGACCGCGATCGAGCCGAGCGCGTCGTTGACCACCTCGAGGAACGCGGCCCGCATGTTGAGGTTCGACTTGCGACCGGACGCCAGCACCGCGATGGATGCCACATTGCCGAGCAACCCGACGACACCGAAGATCACCAGCAGTGAGCCTTCGATCTCGGGCGGCGCGAACAGCCGCCGCACCGCCTCGATGAGCACGAACACGCCGACTGCGAGCAGGATCGCCGCCTGGGCTGTGGCACCGAGCACCTCGGCACGCCCGAAGCCCCAGGTGCGACGGGAGGTCGGCGGCCGGCGGGACAGGGTCGCGGCGGTCAGCGCGATGGCGAGGCCGCCGGCGTCGGTGAGCATGTGGGCGGCATCGACGAGCAGGGCGAGGCTGCCCGTGACGATCGAGCCGATGACCTCGGCCACCAGCACGGCTGCGGTGATGCCGAAGGCGACGGCCAGACGTGCGCGACCGGCGGGGGCAGCGTGGTCGTGGCTCATGAGTCCATTGTCGCCATCACCAGCGCTCGGCGCCCGTCAGGCTCGTCGGCCGCGGACGGTACCCGAGCCTCTCGCGCGCGGCGGTGAGGTCGAGGGTGCGCTCGAGTCCGAGCTGGCTGACCGCGTAGCGGGTGATCCGGGGGCGGCCCGCGCGGGTGACGAGGTGCAGGCGCTCCACGGCTGCGGCGGCGGTGAAGGCGGCACGGTAGGGGATGGAGACCAGCGCGACATCCGATCGACCGCGACGGGCCAGGAATTCGCGCAGCACCGCCGACAACAGAACGTCGGTATCGTCGCCGACGTTGTAGACGCCGGCGGGGCCGGTGAGACCGAGCTCGACGGCGTCGACGAGGTTGTCGATGTGAGTGAGGGTGTGGCTGACCTCGGCGCCCTCGGGTAGCACGAGGCGTCCGCCCCGGATGCCCTGCAGGATGCGCGGGAGCAGCGTCGTGTCCCCCGGCCCGTACACGGCGTGCGGGCGCAGGATCACGGCATCGGCGTCCGCGAGCTCGGCCTCGGCGGCGGTCTTGGACTCGGAGTAGGTGCTCAGGAAGTGGTCCACCGGCGCGGCCGACTCGCTCACGCGCACGCTGGGCGTGAACGCGTCGTAGACGCTCGACGTGGACAGGTGCACGATCCGCGCCCCGGGGAAACTCGCCACGACGTTCCTCGTGCCGATCTCGTTGGTGCGCATGGCATCCCCGCGCGGTGCCCAGTCGTCGGCAAGCGCGGCCGAGTGCACGACGGCATCGAAGCTGTCGACGCGCGGCCCGGCGGCGATGTCCCACTGCTCGTAGCTGGCCAGCGGATGCCCCCACCCGCCCGGCCGTCGACCGAACCCGGTCACCTCGTGCCCCCGCTCGGCCAGTGCCGTGGCCACCGCTCCCCCGACGAACCCGCTCGCGCCGGTCACCCCCACCCTCACGCGAAAGCCTCGGACACGAGTCGACCGAGCGCCGCGCGATCGAGTTTGCGACTGCGCCCCGACCGCGGCAGATCTGACATGGTCATGATCCTGTCAGGCAGCACCGCCGAATCGATCAGTCCGGGCAGGGCGCGTCGCAGTGCCGCCTCGTCGTAGCCGTCAGCGGGCACGATCACGAGCACGAGTCGGTCGTCGCCCACATCGTCTGGAACGCCGACGATCGCCGCCTCGGCAATGCCGGGCAGTCCCGCGATGACGGGCTCGTAGAGGCCGGGGTAGACGTTGGTGCTGCCCCGGATGAACATGTCCTTGCTGCGCCCGGCGAGAACCAGTCGGTGCGCCTCGACGCGCGCCAGGTCTCCCGTGCGCAGTTCGGTCAGGGGCGGCTCACCCAGGTAGCCGAGGGCGAGCCCCTCGCCGGCAACCACGAGCTCCCCGTCGTCGATGCGCACCGAAACGTGGTTCATCACGCGCCCGACGTAGTCGCCGGCGCCCGTGAAGGCGAGCTTCTCGTCACCGTCGGCGATCGCCACCGGCAGGATCTCGGTCATGCCGTAGACGGCACGGATGACCGTCCCGGGCAGCTGGGCACGAGCGCGCAGAAGCAGAGGACGCAGTACGGGAGCCCCGCCGACGATCAGGGCCCTCAGCCTCGGCGTCTTCGCGGGCGTGTGCTCGAGCATCCGCAGCAGGGCGTCGAGGGCCGCCGGCACTGCGAAGAGCACGTCCGCCCGCGGCAGCAGGTCGAGGTACTTCTCAGGACGCGCACCGGGGTCGGCACCCACCGGCGGCAGCTGCCAGTGCGCGCCCGCGATGAGCGCCGGGATGCCCACCATCAGCTGGTCGGTCAGCACGCGTTCGCCGGGCACGAACCCGACCGCGCTCGCGAAGTCGTCGAGACCGGTGCCCAGCGAGGCGCGGGAGTGCACGACCGCCTTGGGTGCGTCGGTGGTGCCGCTGGTGAAGATGATCAAGGCTTCGCGGTTGGGCTGGTCGAGTAGCGGCGCAGCCGCGTATCGAGACCCCTCCCCGGTGATCAGACGGCCGGGACGGCCGTCTGCGCTGGCGTCGCGGCGAAGGCCAGAAATGGCCTTCGCTCCTAGCTCCAGCGCGCCCGTCGGCACCCCCGGCAGCCACGGTCCGGCGTAGATGTGCCGGGCATCCGGAACCACCGTGCCGTAGTCGGGCAGCTCGAGCCCGCGGCGCCGGGCGATGCCCCGCAGCGGTCCGGATGACGCGGCATACAGCACCGACTCGGCCGCAACCCACGCGGGGGCGGCGAGCGCCGCACGCGCCCGGAACATCGCTTCGCCCGCGCCCGGATCCGCGAACACCACGGTACCGCCGGCGGCGATGATTCCCAGTGCGAGGCAGATGCCGTCGATGCCGGGCCGCACGCTGAACAGCACGCGGTCGCCGGGCTTCAGCCCCGCCGCCGTGAGGGAGCACGCCACGCCGTGGATGCGGTCGGCCAGGTCGCGGTAGGTGAGTGTCGTCCTCCGCAACGACAGGGCGGGCGCGTCGGGGGTGCGCTCGCAGGAGCCGAGGAGTGCGGCGAGGATGTCGGTCATGCCGGGCCGGGTTTCGATACGCCCTGCGGGCTACTCAACCGGCCGAGCTCCAGCCGCGCATAACTCGGGATCAACACCCCGCGCGCCGCCCGCCGCGCCACGATCTCGAGCGGCCCCGCCGCCAGCAGCGCGCGGAGGGTCACCCGCACCTGCGCCATCGCCAGCGGAGCGCCGAGGCAGAAGTGCGTGCCGGCGCCGAACCAGAGCTGCTTGAGGGAGGCCGCCGGGTTGGCCTCCGGGTCGAAAGCACCCGCCGCCCCGTTCGCGAGGAAGGTGGCCAGAATCACGCGGTCACCCGCGCGCACGGGCACGGCGCCGACCGTGGCATCCGCGACGACGCTGCGCAGCATCACGGGTGACGGGGTCGTCACGCGCAGGCCTTCGGCGATGGCGGGCTCGATCAGCTCGGGGTCGTGGGCGAGCCGCGGCATCCAACCCGAGTCGATGAGCAGCGCGACCAGCCGGGGCACGTACGACACGAGGGTCTCGGTGCCCGTGAGCACGAAGGCGCCCACGGCACCCATCGCTTCGTCCTCGCCGAGGCCGAGGGCGCGCATCCGTCCGGGCACTGTTGCCTCGTCGCCTGCGCGGTACGCGGTGCGGGCGTGGGCGGTGAGCTCGTCGAGGATGCCCCGCGCCACCCGCACCTGGGCGTCGCTGAGTCGGGGCCGCGAGAGCCGCACGAACCGGGTGATCGCGCCGACCCTGTCGAACAGGTCCTCGTCCACCTGGGCGGAATCCAGCCCCACCAGCTGACTGATCATGATGCTCGCGTTGCGCTTGGCCTCGGCCACGAGATCGACCCGCTCCCCCGCCACGAGTCGCGCGTTCAGCTGCGCCGCGGGCAGGGATGCCGCGACCAGCTGGTCCACGTAAGCGGGCGCGAACAGCGGCCCCAGCTTGCGCCGCAGCGCGAGGTGGTCGGCTCCCTCCATGTTGAGCAGCACCGCGGGCCCGAGCACGGGGGTCCACAGGTCGCTCGGCGCACCCGGGCCGGTCTTGGAGAAGTGCTCGGTGTCCATGAGGGTCGCGCGCAGCAGGGCCGCATCGCGCACGAGCACCCCGAGGCCGGGAACGCGCCGGGCCGGCGCGCGCAGGAGACCCAGAGCCGGATAGGCCACGGGGTGGGCGGCGCGCATCACGCGCTCTTCCCAACGCGCGGCCAGATCTCGGCTTCGCTCGATCACCGAATATCCACATGCTCGGGCCGGTACGCGTGGTCCTTGTACCAGAGCAGGGTGTTCTTGAGCCCCCAGGCGTTGACCCGCCGTGACGACCCGAAGACCACGACATCGCGGCGGCGGGCGTAGCGGTTCGTGAGCCGCCGCACCGCGTTGACGAGCGCGCGGTCCTCGTGCAGGTCCTCGATCGCGGTGCGCGGGAACCCACCCGCCGCGAGGTAGAGCTCAGCCGTGATGGCCACGTTGCAGCCCGCCGCCATCATGTACGGCCCGCGGTACTCGGGCGAGCGATTCCCCGGCCGGATGCGCCCGAAGGCCTCAGCCACCTCGACGGCGGCACGCAGCGCCACTCGCCTGCCCCACGTCAGCCCCTCGTCGTGGCGGGGAACCAACTCGCCCCCCACCAGCCCCAGGCCGGAGTCGAGCGCCCGGCGGATGGATGCCGTCCAGTCCTCGCGCGGCAGGCAGTCGGCGTCGGTGCGGGCGAGGTACTCCGCGCCCGCCGCGATGGCGGCGCGCATGCCGGTGTCGGCGGCCGCCCCAGTCCCCTTCTGTGCCTCGGCGATCACCCGCCAGCGGGTCAGGGCACGGGATGCCGCGAACTCACGGATCACGTCGGCCGAGGCATCCGTCGACCCGTTGTCGACGAAGACCACGTCGAAGTCGGCGTCGCGCTGAGCGGCGAGTGCCTCGAGGGTGGGCGTGATGCCAGCGGCCTCGTTGTAGACCGGTACGACAACCGCCAGCTCCGGCCGGTCGAGTGCCGCCGAAGGCGGTGTATCGAGACCGCTCGGCATCACAACCGCACCACCATCAGCCCGAGCGAGATGCCACCGGCCAGCCCGATGAGCAGCGCGAGACTGCCCGGCCCGACGAGTCCGGTCTCGCGCGCGATCGACAGCTGCAGCGGCAGGGTCACGGAGGCGAGGTTGCCGTGGTCGGCGATCGTGATCACCGACTTATCGGGTGCGACACCGAGGCGCTCGAAGATCGGCGGAAGGTACGGCAGCGCCACCTGGTGAATGGCGACGAGGTCGAAGTCGTCCCAGCCGAGCCCGTTGCGCTCGAGGAGGTCGAGCACGGGCGCGGGCCCGAGCTCGAGGAACGCCTGCTGCAGCCCCTGACCGTCCATGTCGAAGTAGGTGTGGTCGACGCTGCGCGGATTCATCGTGCCGCCCGCGGGCAGCGTGCCGATCTCCCAGTGGCGAGAGACAGCCACGAAGCTCGAATCGAGGATGCCCGTGGCCGGGTCATCCGTCGCCTCGAGCACGACGGCCGCGCCGCCGTCGCTCATCGTGTAGCCCGGAAAGCTGCGGATGAACTGCTCCTGGTCGCGCAGCTGCCACCGCACCCCGTGGCTCGGCTGCTCGCCGCTGGCGATCAGCACGCGTCGGTACTGCCCGGTCGCGATCAACGCCTCACCGACCTGCATGGCGTTGATCACCGAATTGCAGGCGTTGGAGATGTCCATCACCGGGCAGGTCAGGCCGAGCTTGGCGGCGACGATGTGGCTGGTCGCGGGCTCGATGAGGTCTTGGCTGGCACTCGCGAAGATCAGCAGGTCGGGGTCGCCGGGCGACTCCCGGAGTGCGATGCGCGCCGCCTCGACGGCAAGATCCGACGCCTGCCACCCGTCTGCACGAAGGTGAACAGTGTCGACGCCGGTGAGGCGATGGATGAGCCCGGTAGCGATCTTGAGGCGAGGGTTCGCCGCCCGCAGGTCGCGTTCGGTTTGCGCCGCCGAGCGGGTGGTCTCAGGCAGGTAGACACCGAGCCCGGCGATTCGGGTGGACGCGGGATGCACCCTGCGAGCCTAGTGGCGACGCCGTGCTCCTGGGCTAGGCCCCGAGGGCAGTCAGCACGTGGTAGATCACATACACCGGCCAGACGATCGCCTGAAGCAGCCCGAGGATGACACCCCAGAAGCTGCCGTCGGAGTGCGAGATGAAGTAGATGGCCGCACCGATGTAGGCAAGCAGGAAGAAGAACCCCACCCCACCGCTGGTGGCCGCTCGGCCGCGGTCGTAGTTCGCCATGGTGATACTCCTCACGCTCAGGTGAGCCTCAGCTTAGAAGGTCTTCCAACTCAAGCCACCGCAATTCAACTGTGTCCAGCTGCTCCTGGTAACCGGCGAGCTCGGCGGCGAGCGCGCCGAGGCCCGTGTAGTCGCTCTGGTCGTGCTCGGCCATCCGCTCGTGCACGCCGGCGATCTGACCGTTGAGCTTCTCGATCTTGCGGGATGCCGCGGCATGCTCCTTCTGGGCGTTGCGCAGTTCGGCGCCCGACAGGCTGGTTGAGCCTGTCGAAACCGCACCCGGTTTCGGTACGCCCTTCGGGCTACTCAACCCGCCGGATGCGCGCAATTCCAGGTACTGGTCGACCCCGCGCGGCAGGTGACGCAGCGCGCCATTCATCACCGCGTACTGCTGATCGGTGACGCGCTCGACGAGGTACCGATCGTGGCTGACCACGAGCAGCGTGCCGGGGAATGAGTCGAGCAGGTCTTCGATAGCCGCGAGCATGTCGGTGTCGAGGTCGTTGGTCGGCTCATCCAGGATCAGCACGTTGGGTTCGCTCAGCAGAATGAGCAGCAGCTGCAACCGGCGCTTCTGGCCACCCGACAGATCCTTCACGGGCGTGGACAGCTGCGCGCTCGAGAACCCGACGCGTTCAAGCAGCTGGCCCGGGGTCATCTCCTTGCCGCCGGTCACGTAGGTGCTCTTCTGGCGACCGATGACCTCGCTGACGCGATCGTTCCAGATGTCCTCGAGCTCGAACAGCTGCTGGGTGAGGGTCGCGACCTTGATCGTCTTGCCGCGCTTGACCCGGCCGGTGGTCGGCAACAGCGATCCGGAGACCAGCGAGAGCAGCGTCGACTTGCCGGCGCCGTTCACCCCGAGGATGCCCGTGCGCTCGCCCGGGGCAATACGCCACGTGACATCCTTCAGAACGGTCTTGTCGCCGTAGGAGACGGTGACGTTCTCGAGGTCGACGACGTCCTTGCCGAGGCGCTGCATGGCCATCTGCGAGAGGGCCACGCTGTCGCGCACTGGCGGCTCGTTGGCGATCAGTTCGTTGGCCGCGTCGATGCGGAACTTGGGCTTGGCCGTGCGTGCTGGTGCCCCTCGGCGCAGCCACGCCAACTCCTTCTTCATGAGGTTCTGGCGCTTGGACTCCATGGTGGCGGCCATCTTGTCGCGCTCGACCCGCTGCAGGATGTACGCCGCGTACCCACCCTCGAACGGTTCGATGAGCCGGTCGTGCACCTCCCACGTCGCGGTGCAGATCTCGTCGAGGAACCACCGGTCGTGGGTCACGACCACGAGCCCGCCGGAGTTCGTCGACCAGCGGCGCTTGAGGTGGGCGGCGAGCCAGGCGATGCCCTCCACGTCCAAATGGTTCGTGGGCTCGTCGAGGAAGATCACGTCGTGGTCGCCGATGAGCAGCGCGGCGAGCGCAACGCGGCGACGTTGGCCACCCGACAGGTCGTCGACCATCGCCTCCCACGGGATGTCCGCGATGAGTCCCGCGATCACGTCGCGCACCTGCGGATCGCCCGCCCACACGTGCTCGTCGATGTCGCCGATGACCGTCTGGTGCACAGTCTTGCCGCTCGCCAGTTCGTCGGCCTGATCGAGCATGGCGAGCGTGACGCCACCGCGCCGCGTGACCCGGCCGGAGTCCGGTTCCAGGCGACCGGCGAGCATCCGCAGCAGGGTGGACTTGCCGTCGCCGTTACGGCCGACGATGCCGATGCGGTCGCCCTCGTCGAGCCCTATCGTGACCTTGTCGAAGATCACGCGGGTCGGGTATTCGAGGTGAAGCGCTTCAGCGCCGAGGAGATGTGCCACTGGTCGAGTGTAGGCGTAGCGTTGAGGGGTGACCGACCTGGCCTACGCGACCGATGTGGAGATCGTCGCGCTGCTTGCGTCGCCGCTGCACCGCTATGAGGGTCGCCCGAGTGACGGCCCGCGCGATCCCGGGGGCCCCGAGGTGCAGCACGCGATCGAGGTGCGGGCCGGACTCGGCATCGTCGGGGACCGGTACTTCGGGCAGGCGGCGCATGTGACGGCATCCGTCACGGTGCAGTCGATCGAGGCCCTGGAACACGTGGAGCGCGCCCTCGGGCTGACCCACTCGCTGAACCCGGCCGACACCCGCCGCAACATCATCGTGCGCGGGATGCCCGTCGACGACCTGCGCGGGCAGCCCTTCTCACTCGACTCGGGTCAGGGTGAGGTGCTGTTCACCGCACACCGCCCCGCGAACCCCTGCGCGTGGATGGACATCACACTGGCTCCCGGAGCCCACCGCGCCCTCCGCGCGCGCGGTGGTATGCGCTGCTCGCCCCTGACGAGCGGCACCATCACCACGGGGCCAGCGGTGCTGCGCACCGCCCGCCGGCTCGCGGCCCCCGCGCTCTTCTAGCGCACTACGCGACACTCACGCTGATGGTGTGGTACCCCTCGGCGCCGTTCGGGATGACCGACACGGGCGTTCCAGACTGCTCGCCGCCCGCGGCATCCGTCGCCCGCGCTTCGATCACGTGATTGCCCGCGGTCGCGTTCCACTCGTAGACCCACTGCACCCACGTGTCGGCGTTGATGGCGTCGGCGAGCCGGGCGGGAACCCACTCGCCGCCGTCGATGCGCACGTCGACTCCCGCGATGCCGGTGTGCTGTGCCCAGGCGAAGCCGGCCACCGCGACCGTACCCGCCTCGACGGTCTTCCCTGTGCGGGGCACGTCGATTCGCGAGGAGGTCTTGATAGGTCCGCGGTCGCTCCAGCCGCGCACGGTCCAGTAGGCGACATCGTCGGCGAAGCGCGTGACCCTGAGCTCGGTGACCCACTTGGTGGCCGAGACGTAGCCGTAGAGACCCGGGACGACCATGCGCACCGGGAAGCCGTGCGCGAGCGGCAGCGGCTCGCCGTTCATGGCGACCGCGAAGATCGCGTCCCGCTTCTCGTCGAGGAGCACGTCCAGGGGGGTGCTCGCGGTCCAGCCGTCCTGGCTGGTCGACAGCACCATGTCGGCGCCGGCCTTGGGCCCCGCCTTCTTCAGAAGTTCGCGAATGGGATAGCCGAGCCAGACGGCGTTGCCGATCAGGTTGCCGCCGATCTCGTTCGACACGCACATCAGCGTCGCCACGGTCTCGGTCATGGGCAGTGCGAGCAGTTCGTCGTAGCCAATCTCGATCTCCCGATCGACCAGGCCGACGATGCGCAGCTTCCACTGCGCGGGATCGATGCGGGGTACCTGCAGTGCCGTGTCGATGCGGTAGAACGTGTCGTTCGAGGTGACGACCGCCGAGAGTCCCCGCAACCCGAGCTCGGCACCGGCAGGAATCGGCGGGGCCGGCGTCGTCGGCTTCGGGAGTGCGATCGCCTCACGCACCACGTTCGCTGCTGAGGTCGCCGCACTCATCGCGCGACCCGCGATGCCCACCAGCACTGCGGCCGCGGCCGAGCCGGCCACCGCCGTGATGAAGCCGCGCCGGCTGGTCGCCGCATAGATGCCGTCGGCCTTCGGAGTCTGGTCCGCGATCGCGCGTGTCCAGCGGCGCAGCCGGTCGGTGGTCATCCGCAGCACGATGGCGCCGGCCGCCACACCGATCGCGGTCGGCAGAATCCAGTTGACGGATGCCCCAGCGCGAGTCACCGCGGCCCCGGCCGCAACGACGCCGACGCCAACGAGCACGACCACACCCCAGGGCGAGCGCCGGTACTCCAGGATGCCCGCGGCGACGGCAAGGATGGCGACGAGCAACCCGAGCCCAACCAGCAGCGCGACCTTGTCGCCCGTTCCGAACAGCGCGATCGCCGTCTCTTTCACCCAGCCGGGCACGATGTCGATGACCCAGGCGCCGACAGCGAAGAGCGGGCTGCTGCCCGCATCGACGAACTGAGCGATCAGGTCTCCGAGGGCTACGGTGACTGCGGCGGCCAGCACGCCCAGAAGGGCAGCGAGTAGGTGCTCCCGGCGACGGCTCATGGGCCGATACTAACCGGCGGCCGGTGATCGCCTGAGCCCAAGAACCTTACGAGTTCCGGACAATGAGCCAATCGGGTCGCTGCGGCAGGTCGGGGAACGATCGGAAGACGATCGTCGACTCGGGGCGCAGTACCACCCAGGCTGTGAGGAGCACGAGCCGGGCATCCAGAGCCAGGGAGCGGTGGGAGACGTACCAGAGCTCGAGAGCGCCCTTGTAGGGGGCGATCTTGTCGACGTAGAACTCGCGCGGCTCGACGCCGGGCCGGGAGAGCAGAAGCTCCTCGTCGCGGAACACGATCGAGCCGATGCCGGTGACCCCGGGCGGCACCGAGTAGATCGCGTCGCGCACGTCCGGCGGATAGAGATCGAAGTCGACCTTCATCTGCGGCCGCGGTCCGACCAGGCTCATCTCACCCGTGAGCACGTTGATGAGCTGGGGCAGTTCGTTGATCTTGGTCGCCCTCAGGAAGCGCCCGACAACCGTGACTCGCGGATCCCCGCGCACTGTGAGCGAACCGGTGCCGATGTTGGGGCTGTCCTTGAGCATGGTCGCGAACTTCCAGATGCCGAACGTCTTGTAGCCCGCGCCTATCCGGGTCTGGCGGTAGAACACCTCGTGCTCGCCCGTCAACAGCAGAGCGATCATGATCACGACGAGGATCGGGCTGAGGATCAGCAACGCGATCAGCGCGATGAGGATGTCACAGAGTCTCTTGGCGGCGCGGTACATGCTCACATCTTCTGGTCGAGGCTTCGACCGGTCTCAACGTGGTGGAACGTCGGGACGAGTCGGGTGAGCACGGCCACGATCTCCTCCTTGCTCAGCTCCGGTTGGGCGAACAGCCCCCGGAGGTCGCTGCCCAGCTGACGGATGCCCGCCACGTTCTGACTGGTTCGACCCTTCACCACTCCGAGAGCGGTGAAGCGTTCCCAGTCCACGGTTTCGGTGTTCGTGTAGAACTCCTCGAAACCCTTCTCGCCCGAAGTGTCGGACGTGAAATAGTACACCGGCCAGCGGGTGTCCTCCGGGCCGAGGGATGCCGCGAGCGCACGCGCCTCGTCCTCGCTCGTGCACTGCACCGCCTCGTACCCCAGCCGCTCGAGCAGCGCGTCGGCGATGGAACTGAAGGTCAGCATCTGCGGCTGCTCCAGCCGCGGGAAGAAGATGTCACCCGGTTCGCCCGTGATGCAGGCCAGCAGGCACAGCTGTCCGCTCTCTTCGGGCGAGACGAAGTAGCGCAGCACGTCGCTCGGAGCAGACAGCGGCTGGTGCTTGGCCAATCGCTCGAGGAACCCGGCGGGCAGCGAACCGTTGGAGAATGCCACGTTCGCGAAACGCGCGGTCGTCGCCGGCAGTTCGGCCGCGTAGGCGAGCACGGCCTCCTCCATGAGCTTCTTCGAGGCGCCCATGACGTTGGCCGGGTTGGCGGCCTTGTCGGTGGAGACGCAGAAGAAGTGCTCGGGAGGCGACTCGAGAAGCAGATCGAGCAGTCGCGCCGTCGACAGCACGTTGTTCTCGAGCATCGCCTCGATCGAGTAGCGGTCCTTCTCGCTGCGCACGTGCTTGTGGGCGGCGAAGTGGGCGACGATGTCGAACGGACCCTCGGCTCGCAGCATCCGCTCGAAGACCGCGTCGCCGAAGCTGATCGGGTAGGTGAGAAAGGCGGCGGGAACGTACTGCCCGGCGGTCGACCTGAGGTCGCGAGTGAGCTCGGTGAGACCGTTCTCGCTGATGTCGACGACGACCAGACGCGCCGGGTGGAACGGCAGAAGTGCCCTGATGAAGGATGACCCGATCGTGCCCGCCCCGCCGATGACGAGCACCGACTTGCCTTCGATGCCCGCCCGCAGCTGCGACTCGTGCACCGCCAGATCGTCGCCGAACAGGCTCGAGCGCCGACCGGTGACCGCGCTGGAGATGAAGTCGTCGACGCTGAAGGTCGTCAGGTTCACGCGGTGTCCTCCACGGCCGCGCGAACTCCCGCGATCACTTCGGCTATGGCGGCCTCGGTGAGCACGTTGTAGAGCGGCAGGGTTATCTCGTTCGCATACAACTCGTAGGTCTTGGGGTAGTCACCAATCTTGTAGCCTCGCTCCCTGAACAGGGTCAGCATCGCCATCGGGATGTAGTGCACGTTGACGCCGATGCCAGCATCGGCAAGGTGCTGGATGATCGCGTCACGCCGTGCCTCGTCAGCCCCAGCGATACGCAGCATGTAGAGGTGGGCACTCGACTCGCGTTCGGCGTCGCGGTACGGCGGCAGGATAGCCCAGGAGTCATCGGCGAACGCCGCCTGATAGAGCTCGAACTTACGCCGGCGATCGGGAAGCAGCTCTTTCGCGTACTTGCGAATCTGTGAAAGCCCGATCGCGGCCAGCAGGTCAGGCATGTTGGCCTTCAAACCCTGGTCGATGATGTCGTAGCGCCAGCCACCGCTCTGGTTCTTCTCGAACGCGCTCTTGGTCTGGCCGTTGAGGGAGAAGGTGCGGAGGAAGAGACGTTCGGCGTCGTTGTCGAAGGGCGCGGGGAGGTTGAGGATGACGGCGCCACCCTCGCCGGTGGTGATGTTCTTGACCGAGTGGAACGAGAAGACCGTGACATCCGCCCACTGCCCGTTCGGGCGGCGGTGGTAGGTAGACCCGATCGAGTGAGCCGCGTCGGAGAGCACGAGGATGCGCCCCAGTTTCGCCTGCCGCTCGCTGGCCGGAGTGAACATCGCTCGAACGTCGGGTGCGTCCAGCACGTCCCGGATGCCGTCATAGTCGGCTGGCCAGCCAGCAACATCCACGGGGATGATCGCCTTGGTGCGCTCCGTGATCGCGGCGCGAATCTGCTCGGTGGCGATCGTGAAGTCATCGCTCGCGTCGACCATCACGACTGTCGCTCCGAGGTTCATCGCACACAGGGCAGTAGCGCTGTAGGTGTACGCGGGGATGATCACCTCGTCGCCCGGGCCCACGCCGAACCAGCGCAAAACCAGCATCGCCCCACTCGTCCAGGAGTTCACACATACCACCGGGCGGTCGGTCATCCGGGAGAGTTCCTCCTCGAACAGCCGCACCTTCGGACCGGTGGTGAGCCACCCGGTATTCACGAGCGCGTCGTTCACCTCGGCGATGACGTCATCGTCGATGAGGGGCAGCGAGAAGGGAATGAGCATATTTCTAATTTAGTGCCTCAGTCGGTCACAACGCGTGCACCGTGAACGGGACCAGTGGCCCGCACCACGGTGAGCTGCGCCGCGCTCAGCGCGATCTGCAACTCGAGTGCCGAGTCCAGGTCAGCCGCGAGGAATGCGACAGTCGGGCCCGAACCCGACACTATTCCCGCGAGAGCCCCGTTGCGCTCACCCAGTTCGAGCACCGCTGCGAGCGATGGCTCGAGGTGCAGCGCTGGAGCCTGAAGGTCGTTGTAGAGGCACTCCGCGAGCATGTGCGGATCGCCGGCCCTCAGCGCCTGCAGCACGTTCGCCTCCACTGTCGGCGCCACCGGGGCAGGAAAGATGTCCTGCGAGTTGCGGTCGCGGTGGCGGTCGAGCTCACTGTAGACCTCGGGGGTGGACAGCCCGAAGTCGGCGAGCGCGAGCACCCACTGGAATTGGCCCTTCGCCAGCGCTGGGCTCAACTGGTCGCCGCGACCCGTGCCGATGGCGGTGCCGCCGGTGAACGCGAAAGGCACGTCCGCCCCGAGCTCCGCAGCGAGGTGCAGCATCTCCTCCCGCGGAAGCGCTGTGCCCCACAGGGTGTCACACGCGAGAAGGGTGGCCGCGGCATCCGCCGACCCGCCTCCCATGCCACCGGTGACCGGCACGTGCTTGTCGATCTCGAGGCGCACGCCACCGCGGTAGCCGGTGCGACGGGCGAGCAGGCGCGCGGCCTTGATGGCGATATTGCGCGCATCGGTGGGCACCCGCGAGAGTTCTACGCTGCCGGTCACGCTGACGGAGAAGTCGTCGGCCGGGTAGGCGCGCACGTCCTCGTAGAGGGAGACCGCCTGGTAGGCGATCGCGACGTCGTGGTAACCGTCCTCGAGCAGCGCCCCGACCTTCAGGAAGACGTTGATCTTGCCCGGTGCCCGAGTGTGCACCATGCCGGTCGTGGCCTCGGAGGTCATGAGACCAACCTAGCCTGAGCGCGGTTGGGGTCTCACCGCTCAGCCTGCGCGCGCGACGCTCAGGAAGTCGTCCACGGTCAGCTCCTCGCCCCGGGCGGTCGGCGCGATGCCCGCAGCCTCGAGCCGGGCCGACGCAGCGCCTGAGTCGCCGAGTACGACGGAGAGCGCCTGGCGCAGCATCTTGCGGCGTTGCTGGAACGCGGCATCCACGAGCTCGAAGGTCGCGAGACGCTCGGCCTCGGTGCCCGGCTGCTCGTGCCGTTCGAAGCGTACGAGAATCGAGTCGACGTTGGGCACGGGCCAGAACACCTGGCGGCTGACCTTGCCCGCCGTCGTGAAAGCGCCGTACCATGCCGCCTTGATCGAGGGCGAGCCGTAGACCTTCGATCCGGGACCAGCGGCGACGCGCTCGCCGACCTCGGCCTGCACCATCACGAGCCCGCGCTGGATCGACGGGAAGTGCTCGAGGAAGTGCAGCAGCACGGGCACCGAGACGTTGTACGGCAGGTTGGCCACGAGCACGGTCGGCTCGCCGGGCAGCTCGGTGACGCGCAGGGCGTCCTCGGTGATCACGGTGAGGGCGGCGTCGGGGGCGAGCTCGGCTACGGTCAGGGGCAACTGCTCGGCGAGACGCCTGTCGATCTCCACAGCGACGACGGATGCCCCGGCCTCCAGCAACCCGAGCGTCAGCGAACCGAGTCCCGGCCCAACCTCCACGACCGTCTCGCCGCGCGTCACCCCGGCCGACTTCACGATGCGGCGCACCGTGTTGGCGTCGATGACGAAGTTCTGGCCCAGCTTCTTGGTGGGCTGGATGCCGAGGAGTTCCGCGAGGTCGCGGATCTCGGCCGGGCCGAGGAGGCTCATAGCGCCCACGACCCGTAGACGTGCTCGGTCGTGCTGGCGACCTGCGCTGCCAGCTCGTCCACGTCCGCGTCGAGGTGCTCGGCCATCGCGCGCAGGGTGTGCGGGATGAGGTACGGCGAGTTGGGGCGACCTCTGAAGGGGCTCGGCGTGAGGTACGGCGCATCCGTCTCGACCATGATGCGGTCGCGGGGAATCACCGATAGCGCTTCGCGAAGCCCGGCGGCGTTCTTGAAGGTGACGGTGCCGGCGAACGACAGGTACCAGCCGTGGTCGGCCGCGATGCGGGCCATCTCGGCGTCGCCCGAGAAGCAGTGGAACACCGTGTGCTCGGGGGCTCCGACGCGCAGCAGCGTCGCGATCACCTCAGCGTGGGCGTCCCGGTCGTGGATCTGCAGGGCGATGCCGTGCTTCTTGGCGATCTCGATGTGCGCCTCGAACGAACGGTACTGGGCGTCGCGGCCTTCGTCGCCGGTGCGGAAGAAGTCGAGGCCGGTCTCGCCCACCGCCCGAACCCGCGGCTGGCCGGCGAGGGCATCGATCTCGGCGAGCGCGGCATCCAGGTCTGCGAACCCCGGCGCCTCGTTGGGGTGCAGCGCCACGGCGGCAAGCATCCGCGGCTCGGTCGCAGCCACAGATGCAGACCAGCGCGACGTCTCCAGATCGCCGCCGACCTGCACGACACCCTTCACTCCCACCCGCTCGGCGCGGTCGAGCTGCTCGAGGTAGTCGAGTTCGCCGCCGGGCTCACCGTCGGAGATCTCGAGGTGGGTGTGGTTGTCGTACACCGCGACGGCCAACGGCTCCGGAAGGGGCGGGTAGGTCAGGTCGCGCGAGCCTGACTCGCGCTGCCGGACGAACGCGGGTTGAGTAGGCGAAGCCGTATCGAAACCACCACCACCACCGTGCGATTTCGATACACGCTCCGCGTTACTCAATCTGCCTCGGCTTCGATCCGGGGGAACAGGGATGCTTCGAGCGCCGAAACCCGCGAGCCGCCGTCGAACTCCCAAGCCCGATCGATGCGCTGCGACTCGAGCACACCGTTCCCGCCGATCGCCTCCCACAGGCGCGCAGTGGCCTTCGGCAGCACCGGCGCGAGGAGCACGGCGAGAGTTCCGAGACCGTGCACGGCCGTGGCCAGCACCGACTCGAGTCGCCCGCGCTGGGCCGGGTCCTTGGCGAGGGCCCAGGGCTCGGTGTCGGTGATGTAGCCGTTCAGCGCGTCGACGAGCTCCCAGATGGTGGCGAGCGCCTCGTTGATCGCAAAGGCGTCGATCTGGGTGTTCGCGGCATCCGTCACCCGCTTCTCGATCGACGTGATGACGTCGTCGAGGGGCGCCGCCGGGATCGACCCGTCGAAGTACTTGATGACCATGGCGATCACGCGCGAGGCGAGGTTTCCGAAACCGTTGGCGAGCTCGGCCTGGTAGCGGGCGCTGAGGTCCTCCCAGCTGAACGAACCGTCCTGGCCGAAAGTGATGGCCGAGAGGAAGTAGTAGCGGAACGCATCCGAGCCGAACGTGTCGGTGATCTGCGAGGGCGCAATACCGGTGAGCTTCGACTTCGACATCTTCTCGCCGCCGACGAGCAGCCAGCCGTGACCGAATACCGCGCGCGGCACCTCGAGGCCCGCAGCCATCAGCATGGCGGGCCAGATCACGGCGTGGAAGCGGGCGATGTCCTTGCCCACCAGGTGCACGGCGGGCCAGCGACGCTCGAACTGCTCGTCGTCGGCGCCGTAGCCGACGGCGGTGATGTAGTTGAGCAGCGCGTCGAACCAGACGTAGACGACGTGACTGTCATCCCACGGCACCTTGATGCCCCAGTCGAAGCTCGATCGGGAGATCGACAGGTCGTCGAGGCCCTGCTTGACGAACTGGATGATCTCGTTGCGCACGCTCGAGGGCTGCACGAAGTCGGGGGTGTTCTCGTAGAGGTCGAGCAGGCGATCCTCGAACGCGCTCATGCGGAAGAAGTAGTTCTTCTCCTTGAGAATCTCGACCGGGCGACCGTGAATCTTGCAGACGAGCTGGCCCGTGTAGTCGCCATCCGGCGTCTCCATGAGGTCGTCGATCTGCTTGTACTCCTCGCAGCCGACGCAGTAGTAGCCCTCGTACTCGCCCGAGTAGATGTGGCCGTCGTCGTAGAGGCGCTGCAGGAACAGCGCCACAGCCTTCTCGTGCCGGGGCTCAGTGGTGCGGATGAAGTCGTCGTTGCTGATGTCGATCGTCTGAAGAAGCGGCTTCCAGGCGTCCTCGACGAGCTTGTCGGCCCACGCCTGAGGTGTGGTGTCGTTGGCGACCGCGGTGCGCAGGATCTTCTGACCGTGCTCGTCGGTTCCCGTGAGCAGCCAGGTGTCGTCGCCGCGCTGACGGTGCCAGCGGGCGAGCACGTCTGCCGCCACCTCCGTGTACGCGTGGCCGATGTGCGGAACATCGTTGACGTAGAAGATGGGCGTCGTGATGTAGAAGGAATCGCCGGCGGCCATGCTCCAAGTCTACGGATGCCACGACCAGTGTTACCGCGCCGCCGTGGATCGCTAGGGTTGCCGCATGGACTACACCGTGGTTGACGTCATCGGCCATGCACTCCCGTTGGCGGTGGGTGTCGCGCTCAGCCCCTTCCCGCTGATCTCAGTGGTCCTACTGCTGATGTCGCCGCGGGGACGTGCCGCCGGTGCGACATTCCTCGTGGGCCGGGTCCTGGGTCTCGCGGTCATGCTCGCGATCATCATTGCGGCGTCGGAACTGCTGTACAGCGCGGCGAACGGCACGGGCATCCCCACCGTCATCAAGCTGCTCATCGGTGTGGCCCTCATCGTGCTGGGCCTCAGCAAGTGGCGGCCCAAGCCCGCAGGCACCGAGCCGAAGCTCCCCGGCTGGATGAACGCGATCGACGGCTTCTCGCCCGCGCGCGCATTCGGTCTCGGACTGCTGCTGTCGATCACCAACCCCAAGGAGCTCGCGCTCGCGATCCCGCTGGGCGTGACGATCGGCGGCGCACTGCTGGCCCCTGGTGAGACAGTGCTCGTCGGTGCGCTCTTCGTGCTCGTCGCTTCGATCTCCGTCGCCGTTCCGGTGATCGCCCTCGCGATCGCGCCGACCCGGATGCGCCCGGCACTCGACCGCCTGCGCGCCTGGCTCACCCAGAACCACTCGGTCGTGATGGGTGTTCTGCTCATCGTGATCGGTGCGGTCGTCGCGGGTGGGGCGATCTCCGACTTCTAGGTCGGCGCCCCGATTCCTAGGCCTTGCGGGCCGCCAGCGCGCCCTCGTACAGATCACGCCGGCTGAGCCCGGTCGCGTCGGCCACCTCGGCCGATGCCTCCTTGAGCTTCGCGCCGTCAGCCACCAGCGCCAGCACCTGCGCAATGCCGGTCGGCAGGTCGGATGCCACGGCCGCCGCCCCTTCGACGACCACGACGATCTCCCCCCGAGCGCCGTCGGCGAAGTGCTCTGCAACGTCGGCGGCGGAGCCGCGCACGACCTCCTCGTGCAGCTTGGTCAGCTCGCGGCACACCACGACCCGGCGGTCAGCGCCGAGCGCCGTCGCCAGATCGGCGAGCGCTGCGCCGAGCCGGTTGGGGGACTCGAAGAAGATCATCGTGCGCGGCTCGCGGGCGAGGCCCGCGAAGTAGGCGACCCGACCCTTGCGCGGCAGGAAGCCCTCGAAAGTGAACCGGTCGGTGGGCAGCCCGCTGACCGCGAGCGCGGTGAGCACTGCGCTCGGTCCCGGCAGGGCTGTGACCGTGACGCCTGCTGCCGCGGCCGCCGCGACGAGGGGGAACCCGGGGTCGGAGATCGCGGGCATTCCCGCGTCGCTCAGCACCAGCACATCCGTCGATCTGGCCAGCTCCACCAGCTCGGCGGCGACGGTCGTCTCATTGTGCTCGTGCAGCGGGATCAGTCGCGGCCGGTTCTCGATACCGAGCGCCCGCATGAGGTGGATCGTCGTGCGGGTGTCCTCGCTGGCGATCACCTCGGCCGTGCTGAGCGCCTCGATCAGTCGCCGGGAGGCGTCACCCAGATTGCCGATGGGCGTCGCCGCGAGGATGATCACCCCGCCATTCTCCCACCGCCCAAATGAAGGAGATCCTTCGCTGCACGAGCACGCTCATGCGCGTCGGCGCCCCACACACTCAGGAACTCCTTCATTTGGTCTCGCATACGATCTAGGGATGAGCCAGCCCACGACCGCAGAGGAGTTCGACGACCTCCTCGACGGCGAGCCGATGGAGCGCCAGCAGCTCGAGCAGCGCACGGGATCGCGCCTCGACGACTGGTGGCAGTCACGCGCCCCTCGGGTGCGACGCGTCCTGCGCTGGGCAGCCCCCGCGATCGTGGTCGTCATCGCGGCAGTGACTCGGCTCATCAACCTCGGATCGCCGCACACCCTCGTCTTCGACGAGACCTTCTATGTGAAGGATGCCTGGACTCTCGTCAACCTCGGATACGAAGGTCAATGGCCCGCCGAAGCCGACGCGCTCTTCGCCGGCGGCCAGACGGACATCTTCCTCACGGACCCGTCGTTCGTAGTGCACCCGCCCCTGGGCAAGTTGCTCATCGGGCTGGGGATGCTGATCCTCGGCCCCGACAACTCCTTCGGCTGGCGGGTGGCGACCGCTGTGACCGGCATCCTCGCGGTCGTGCTCATCATGCTGATCGCGCGACTGCTGTTCAAGTCCATGCTGCTGGCCACGATCGCCGGGTTCCTCCTGGCAATCTCGGGCACCGCGATAGTCATGAGCCGGGTGGCCCTGCTCGACAACTTCGTGATGTTCTTCGCCCTGCTCGGATTCGGTGCCGTGCTCCTGGACCGGTCGTGGAGCCGTGTGCGGCTGGCGGCCTGGATCGCCCGACGTGAGGAGGGCGGCCGGGGCACCGACTGGGGTCCGGCCCTGTGGAACCGGCCGTGGTTGATCGCAGCGGGCGCTGCGTTCGGAGCAACCGCCGCGGTCAAGTGGAGCGGGCTCTACTTCTTGGCGGCGTTCGCTGTGTACACGCTGGTGGTCGACGCCCTGGCGCGGCGGCGGGCGGGCATCCAGTTCTGGGGTTCGGGCACCGTCTTCAAGCAGGCTCCCGTGACATTCCTGCTCACCGTACCGATCGCGCTCGTAGTCTACCTGAGCACCTGGTCGAGCTGGTTCCTCAGCGACAACGGTTACTCGCGGCACTGGGCCGAGGACGCCGGGCACGCGTGGAGCGGCCTGTTGTCGTGGGTTCCGCTGAGCGTGCAGAGCTTCTGGCACTTCGAGGCATCCGTCTACTCGTACCACCTGGGCGAGATGCGCCCGCACGGCTACCAGGCCAACCCGCTGACCTGGTTGTTCATGATCCGACCGACGAGCATGTACTACCAGTCGAGCTCCCTCGGCCAGGATGGCTGCCAGTTCACCACCTGCGGCGCATCCATCACGGGGATCGCCAACCCGATTATCTGGTGGGCAGCGACCGCGGCAGTCTTCTATCTCGTCTACCGGCTGGCGCGCTACCGCGAGTGGCGGGTCGGGCTGATCCTCATGGGAATGGTCGCGGGCTACCTGCCGTGGATGCTCTACCTCAATCGCACGGTCTTCCAGTTCTACACGATCGCCTTCGAGCCCTACATGCTGCTGGCCCTGGTGTTCGTGATCGGTCTGATCATCGGCTCACCGCACGACGAGCGCGATCGACGAGTCAGCGGGTTGCGGCTCGTGGGCATCTTCCTGGGCTTCGCTGCGGTCGTGAGCGCGTTCTACTGGCCGTTGTGGACGGGCATGCAGATCGACTACAACTTCCTCAGGCTGCACTGGTGGCTGCCCACCTGGACCTAGGGGAGCGGGCGAGCGATCCCGAAATCCGAGCCGACACGGATGCCGCGGGAGATCTGGTGACGGTACGATCCGAGCTCGTCGCGCTCGCGCAAGCGGTGTGCTCGCGGATGTGAACCGCATTCCGGGTCACATTGCGCTGTATCGAGAATGTGTCAGTTGTGTAAAAAATCCGCACCCGAGGGGGCCGGACAGTCAATGAAGCCGTAGATTAACGGCTACAACTACCCTCGGCATCGAACGAGCCCCCGACTCCTCCTGCCTCTCCCCTCAAGGGACACTCATGCGCATACCCGCCATCGTTGCTGCAGCGACCGCACTGACCCTCGGCCTCGGGGGAACCGTCGCCATCGGGCTGACCGCCGCCGCTGACCCGCCGCCGTCGTGGACAGTCGACATCACGAGCGACCCGCTGCAGCCTGACGGCGAACTCACGTTCAGCGGCACCAAGCCCGCCGACGACGTGCCCACCGACATCACGGTGACGTCGGGCGAGACGACCGGATCGGCGCTGTGCACCGGCTTGGACACGGACTCGTTCTCCTGCTCCTACGACCCTGCCGGCGACCTCGAGGCGGGCACGGGCACGATCACCATCCTCATCGGTGAAGCCGTATTCACGGTCGACTTCGATGTCACGGGCTGGGCCAGCGGCGCACCGTCAATGAGCTACGAGTACACCCCGGCAGGTGTCATCGCCACAGGCACGCCCACCTTCCCTGCCTCCAAGGTGGCGATCGAGTTCTTCCACTACACCGGCAACGAGGCCGATCAGTGGGAGGCGGCTGGCGGATGCCCGGCTCCCGGCTACGACGGAAACCCGTTCGACGTGGTTCCCGAGAGCAACTCCTGCTCGATCAGCGACTTGGCGCCCGGCATCTACAACCCGTACTCGCAGCAGGACACCGGCGACGGCTCCTCGAGCACGGGCGTCTTCGCGAGCGACTACTTCGTGGTGCCGCCGACGCCCACCATCACGGCATCGATCAATGGCGACTACTCCGCGTTCCTCGCCGGCACGTTCCCGTTGGGCTTCGCGATCGACGCGCCCGACGAGTGCACGGGCGCGCCCTACATCTCAGGCAACGAATGGTGGTGCTACACCGCCCCGCTCTCGATCGGCGCCCACAGCTTCTCGGTGCAGGTCTACGACGACGGCGGTAACGGCACAGAGGCGATCTCGGATGCCACATACCGCACCGGTGGCCGGTCGGCCGTCGCGACCACCGACCTGACCGTGACGACCATGACCCCGGCGGTGGGTCTCACCTTCACGCCCGGAAGCGTAACGGTCCAGTCCACCCCGCGCGACCTCGGCACCGTCGCCCGCTCCGACCTGTACGAGTACGTCGACTACTACTCCTACTTCTCTTGGGTAGCGGACTGCGGCGGACCGAACCCGTTAACCGGGGAAGGCGGCTCGTACTGGGACGGCGACCCGTTCGATGGAATCTCCGCCGACCAGGAGGACTTCGGGTGCACCTTTCCCGACCTAGCGTCGGGCCCATGGATCGTCGAGTCGCGACAGGATGACGGCGACGGCGGCCTGAGCGAAGCCACGGACTCGCAGAACTTCTTCGTTCCGGCGACCCCGAGCATCCTGACTGCCGACGTCAACCCCGATGGCTCGGTGGACGTAAGCGGCGACGCGCCCTACGGCTACGTCGTGCACGTCGTCGACTCCGAGGGCAACGAGGTATGCGAACCGGTCGAGCCTGACGACGGCAACGAGTGGAGTTGCACGACCGATCGCCTTGCGGAAGGCGAGCAGTCGCTTCGGGCCTACACGGTCGACGCCGGGGCGGGCGAGGATGCCGTCGAGGGCGGGATCGACGACTCGACTTACGTGACAGGTGGCACCTCGACGTACAGCGAGGAGACGGACGTCAACATCGTGCCCCGCGTGCCCACCATGAGCTACGAGTTCATCCCGGGTGGCGTCATCATCGATGGCGAGCCCGCGGGCGACGGCACCGTGGTGCGCGTCGAGTGGTGGTCGTGGACTGGTCCCGTCACTGAGGGCGATGATGGCTTCGACTACCTCGATAACTGCGGTGGTCCGCAAGGTCCCGAGGGCGACGTCGGCGAGATTTCGCCGTTCTTCGGAATCACGCCCGGCCCCATCCACTGTGTGTTCAGCGGGCTCGACGCGGGGGTCTGGAACCCGTATTCCGAGCAGGACACCGGAGATGGCCAGACGCCTCAGAACGTCTGGGCCGACGACTACTTCGTCGTTCCCGCGACCCCATCGATCACAGCGACGGTTGTCGACGGTGCCGGAAAGGTCACGGTCTCGGGTACCACCGTCCCGGGCAACAAGGTCTATGTCGTGAACGGGGCCACGCAGATCGTCTGCAGCGGCGCATCCAACCCGGAGACCGGCGCGTGGTCGTGCATCACGCCGAAGCTGGCCAACGGCTCCTACGACCTGCGAGCCTATTCGGAGGATCTCGGCGCCGGGGAGAACGAGGATGTCCCGTTCTCCGCGTACGTTGTCGGCGGTCTCTCCAACTTCAGCGAAAAGACGACAGTCACCGTCGACATCGCGGCGCTGCCCGAGACTGGCGGAAACACCCCAACCACTCCCGCCACGCCGGCACTGATCACGCCGACCTGGTTCTTCTCGCTCGGCGGCATCGACCTCAGCAACCTGCACCCGGGCGACAAGTTCACGATCACGGGATCTGGCCTGCCCGCAGGATCGAAGATCAGCGCCGAGCTGCACTCGACGCCCGTCTCTCTGGGCTCCGCCAGGGTCGCCTCCAACGGCACGTTCTCACTCAACGCCACGGTTCCCGAGAACGTCGAGCCGGGCGACCACACCGTCGTCGTGACCTTGACCGGCGACGGACTCGCGCCCACCACCAAGGAGCAGGCGGTTAGGGTCACGGCCGAGAGCGAAACCGCGGGCCACTCCGCAGAGGGCAGCGGTACGGCCGAGGCAGCCCATGGCGAGGCGGGATCGGATGCCCACGGCGGCGCCGAAGGCGAACTCTCCGCCACAGCGCCCAACATCCTCACCAACTCGATGAACCCGATCATCGAGGTGCTCAATGACCCGGGTCGCATTCCTGCCGCGTTCGCTGCTGGCCTGGTGCTGATCATCTTCGCGATCCTGCCGGCTCACCTGCTGAACTCGACCATCGCCGAGCAGTACGAGCGCTTCGCCCGCCGGGTGCCCGCCCTGAGGACGGCGCCGAAGTGGTACACCTCGCTCTCGGCCGCGGTTTCGAAGGCTCCCGCTCTGGGCGGTGTGCTTCTGATGGCGGCGACCGGATTCCTGTTCGCGTTCGCCGACCCCACGTTCGGCTTCAACCTGCACTCGCTGCGCCTGATCATCGCGCTGTCGGCAGCGCTGTTCGTGGTGTTCTTCGTCGCCAACTGGATCACCGCAACGATCATGCGGCGGGTCTGGAACGTCGACGTGGTTGTGCGGCTGCGACCCCTCGGACTCATCCTGACGGTCGTGGGTGTCATCGTCTCGCGCATCCTCGACTTCTCCCCCGGCTTCCTCGTCGGCGTCGTGCTGGGGCTCTCGATCGCCTCGACCGCCGCGGCCGAACACGCCTGGAAGGCTGTGCTCATCCGGGCATCGGTCGTGACCGCATTCGGTATCGGCTCGTGGATGATCTACAGCTCGATCGCCGAGGGAGTGCACCACGACCCGACGTTCCTCAACGAAGTGGTTCTCGAATTCTTCGTGGCAATCGCCACCGAGGGAATCGTTCTGCTCCTGGTCGAGCTGCTGCCCCTGCACATGCTGGAGGGCGAACGGCTCTACAAGAAGTCAAAGGTGCTGTGGGGCGCGGTGTACACCGTCGTGCTCGTGGTGTTCATCCTCGCGGTGGTGCCGTGGGAGGGAAACTGGCGCGAACTCGGGCAGTCGTTCTGGCCGTGGTTCACCGCTGTGGCCATCTTCGGTGCTGTGTGCGTGGCGATCTACCTGTACTTCCGCTTCATCGCTGAGCCGCTGCACCACGACGAGCACCACGACGGCTCGGGGCCGGAGCTCGAGGACGACGAACGGATCGCGGTCGGCAACGACAGCTGACTGGGGCACTTCGGTGCCCCACTCAGCGCCACCCGAACTGGGGTGGACGATTTGTCGCTTTTCCGTAAGCTTTCCCAGTTTCGAGGGTCTTAATGGGTGAACCCGATCCGCCCTACCCAGAACCCCGGACTACCCATGCTCGCACCCCACGGCCGACCCGCCGATTTGACGACCCTGTCTGACGACGAGCTCGTCGAGCTTGCCCGCGACGGTGACTCCTCCGCCTACGGAGAGTTGTGGCGACGCCACTCCGGCATCGGCACCTCCATCGCTCGCCGGTACTACGAGATCGCCGACGCAGACGACCTCGTGTCGGAGGCGTTCGCGCGCATCCTCACGACGATGCAGCGGGGCGGTGGGCCCCGTTCGGGATTCCGGCCCTACCTCATCACGACGATCGGCAACGTCGCGCGCCGGTGGGCCACGCGCTCCCGTGATTCGGCGAGCGACGACCTCGACCTTCTCGAAGATCCCAAGACGCTCGACGACCCGGTGGTCGCGGCAACCGATCAGGAGTTCGCCCTCCAGGCGTTCAAGTCCCTCCCCGAGCGGTGGCAATCGGTGCTCTGGTACAGCGCCGTAGAGGGAATGGGGCCGACCGAGGTCGCAGGCTACCTCGGCATGTCGCCCAATGCCGCCGCGGTGCTCGCGCACCGAGCCAGGGCGGGTCTGCGCACTGCCTGGGTCCAGGCTCACCTCAACGACGCGACACTCTCCGACGACTGCCGCTGGACGGCAGGCCGTCTCGGTCGGCACGCGAGCGGGGCGCTGAGCGCTCGCGAACGGGCGAGGGTCACCGACCATCTCGCAACCTGCAAGGCGTGCCGCGCCAGAGCCCGGGAGCTCGACCAGCTCACGTCCAAGCTGGCGGTGCTCCTCGTGCCGGCGCTGCTCGGGTGGGGTGCGAGCCTGCGCGACTCTAGTGGCCCCATCACCGCTGCCGCCATCCCGCCGAGTGAACTGGCCGGCACGGCACTCGCACCAGCACACGTCTGGCTGGCCGGCATCGCCGTGGCCGTGGTCACCGCGACCGCGTTGATCACGGCATCGGCCCCGCCGGAAGCGACGGTCGCCGAAACCGTGGCAGCGCCGATCCAGGCCCCGCGGCCGATAACCGATTCGCCGGTCGAGGAATCGCTACCTACCCTGGGCTCATCCGCAGATCCCGCTGCCGGCAGCTTCGCAGACGATGTGCCGACGGGCTCAGCGACAGATCCCCTCGGCAGTGCCACCCCACCCGCTTCCCCCGCAGCGCCGATCGTCACCACCGCGATAGACCCGTACAGCGTCGTTCGACCTTCGCTCCAGGGCACCGCTCTGCCGGGAGCGCAGATCGTGGTCACCGACGAAGCCGGTACCACGCTCGCGACAGTTGTCGCGGATGCCGCGGGTGCCTGGTCGACCGGCCAGCTCGCATCCCTCTCTCCCGCCGCTGCCGCCGTCGTCGTGCGGCAGATCGACGACCATGGCACCGCGTCGGCGGTCGCGAGGGTCGACCTCGCCCCCGTGCCACTCGCGCTGAGCACGCTGCCCAATGGCGCGACCCCCGCGGGCTCGGGTTTCGAACTCGTCGTCGTCGGCTGGCCCGGCAGCACCGTGCTGGCGACGTTCAGCCCCGCCACGTCGCCTGACTGGCCCGAGTACTTGCCCGCTGAGTCGACCTACCCCGACACCGTCGTCGCGATCGACTCGCAAGGTCTGGGGTCGCTCTGGATCGACAGCACGATCTCCGGTGGCCACAGGGTCGACCTGCGTTATGTCGACGGTGTGCGCAGCTCGACGGGCGTCACCTCGTACAACTTCGTCGTCTGGCTGCCGGACTGAAACTCCGGCGCCTGAAACTCCGGCGCCTGAAACTCCGGCGCCTGAAGGGGGCTCGGCTTCGTGACCCCCTTTCGCTACCATGGGGTCACGAGCCCGTCTCAGATTGGATGCCCGTGACCCGAACCATCAGCCCAGTCCGCCGCCTCTCGGCCGTCGTTGTGACGTTCGCGCTGGCATTGCTCGGCGTTGCAGTGAGCGCGGGTCCGGCCCAGGCCGCGTGCAGTCTTGTCGTCACTGACCCGAGCGATTCGACCGACCCGGGCACGCTTCGTTCGGCGATCGATTGCGCGAACACCACACCCGGCGCAGACACGATCACGTTCCAGGCCGGCCTCAGCGACATCGTCATCACCGATGGTTCGCTCCTGGTGACCGAGGGTCTCACCCTCGACGGTCCGGGTTCGAGCGAACTCTCGATAGTGCGCGACGGCTCGTTCTCCCTGTTCACCGTGCACCTGTCCAACACGGCGACGGCATTCGATGTCACGGTCAACGGGCTCGACTTCATCGGCAACTCGATCACCGACAACGGTCTCGCCTTCGAGTTCATCTCGGATGACCCGCAAGTGGACGACATAACGTTTGAGGACACCACTTTCGGAGGTTTCGCCAATACCTATGAGGGCGGCGCGATCGCGGTGTTCGCAGCCACGGGCATCCTCACGATCACCAACTCAACTTTCGCGGCCAATAGCACCCCCTACCCGGGCGGGGCGCTCTACGTGAACGTTCTCGGTGGCACCGTTCGCATTACCGGTTCGACGTTCGAGAACAACGAGTCGTACTCGGCGCCAGACAGTGCCCCCGAGGGCGGCGCGATCTACGCCAACTCCATAGCAGGCCTGGAACTCACTGATTCGGCCTTCATCAGCAACCACACCGACGGCTCAGGCGGCGCGATTGCGATCACTGCGATCGGCACGAACAGCCTCATCGACCTCGTGACCTTCTCCGACAACTCGGCGGGCTCGGTCGACAATCCCGGCAACTACGGCGGCAGCATCTATCTCGGCACCGTCGTCAGCGGTGCCCAACTGGTGATCTCGCGCACCGCCATCCTGGGCGGCACCCTCACCGAGGGCTTCATCGAGACTCAAGGCGCTGGCCTCTTCGTCAACGACATCGATGGAACCCTCCTGATCGATTCGTCGACCTTCTCCGGGGGTTCGTTCGTCAGCGATCAGACGCCTCGCGGGGCCGGGCTGAGCATCGCGCTGTGCAGCATCAACGAGGGCGGCGAACTCACCGTGATCGACTCGACGTTCGACGAGAGCTCCTCGACCGGCGACTTCGCCATCCACGCGTGTGACATGAACGGCGAGCTGAGCATCCTGTACTCGACGCTGGTCGCACCCGGCGTGCTGTTCATCCAGGACAACGGAGGAACGGCGTTCGTCACGAGCAGCATCCTCGATGCCGAAGACGCGACTGACACCGTGAACGTCGACAGCGGCGCCCCCGTCGACGTGAGCTGGAGCCTTCTATCCACGCCGAACAACCCCAGCCACATCACCAATCTGGCCGGCAACCGCTTCTCCGTTACCAACCCGGTACTCGGCCCGCTGCAGAACAACGGCGGACCGACCCCGACCCGCCTCCCGCTGCCCGGCAGCCCCGCCCTCGACACGGGCGACCCCGCCGTGAGCGGCCAGCCACTCTGGGACCAGCGTGGCGCTGGCTACCCTCGAGTCGACGGACGCATCGACATCGGTGCCATCGAAGTGCCCCGAGTACTCCCGAACACCGGTCAGCCGCTGAACGGCTCGATCATTGCCGCTGGCATCCTTCTTCTGATCGCTGGCCTCGGGATGGCGCTGCAGGGCCGTCGCGAACTGCTACGCCACAGCAGCCGCTGACAGCGGAGTCTGGTCACAGTCGCCGCGTAACAAACCGACCGTTGCGGGGTGTTACCGGTGAGAATGCGCATTTTCGCCCCCGGATCGGGTAGTCCCCGGGCGTCGCGCCCCTCACCGGATGGGCCATCCCCCACGGGTTCACCCCCGGGTCTGCCGGACAGTAGGGCCCTCCCCGCGGCGCCGCGGGGAGGGCCTCTTCCTTACACGAGGTGAGTCATCCGAGTCGCTGTGTTACCGCCCGCGACAGGCCGTGCCCTCGCGATTGAGTAGCCTGAGAGCATGGCTGACAGCGACACCCCGACCGGCGCAGACCGCGAGTACGGCTTCCGCACCCGCGCCATCCACGCGGGCAACATCCCCGACCCGGTGACCGGTGCGCGCGCCCTGCCGATCTACCAGACCAGCGCATTCGTCTTCGATGACACAGCGGATGCCGCCGCCCGCTTCGCCCTGCAGAAGTACGGCAACATCTACTCCCGCCTCGCCAACCCCACCGTCGCCAGCTTCGAGGAGCGGGTCGCCTCCCTCGAGGGTGGACTCGGCGCCGTTGCCACGGCGAGCGGTCTCGGTGCGCAGTTCATCACGTTCGCCTCCCTGGCGGGCGCCGGAGACCACATCGTCTCCTCGGCCAACCTCTACGGCGGGTCGATCACGCAGCTCGACGTCACGCTGCGTCGGTTCGGCGTCGACACGGCGTTCGTTCGCAGCTCCGACCCGGCGGACTATGCCGCAGCAATCACAGACAAGACGAAACTGATCTTCGCCGAGACCATCGCCAACCCGTCGGGCGAGATCGCCGACATCGAGGGTCTCGCCGAGGTCGCGCACGCGCACCACATCCCTCTCATCGTCGACTCCACTGTTGCCACCCCGTACCTGAACCGTCCGATCGAGTGGGGCGCTGACGTCGTGGTTCACTCCGCCACAAAGTTCCTCGGTGGCGCGGGCACCACGCTCGGCGGCGTGGTCGTCGAGTCGGGGCGATTCCACTGGGCCAACGAGCACTTCCCCCTCTTCGACCAGCCGGTGCCCAGCTACGGCGGGCTCAACTGGCACGGCAACTTCGGGGAGTACGCGTTCCTCACTCGCCTGCGGGCCGAACAGCTGCGCGACATCGGGCCCTCGCTCGCCCCGCACTCCGCGTGGCTTCTCGCGCAGGGCGTCGAGACGCTGCCGTTCCGCATGAAGGCCCACGTCGCGAACGCCCGCATCGTGGCCGAGTGGCTGGATGCCGACCCGCGCATCGAGTTCGTCAACTGGGCGGGCCTGCCGGCGCATCCGCACCACGATCGCGCGAAGAAGTACCTGCCCGAGGGCCCCGGCTCGGTGTTCAGCTTCGGCGTCCGAGCCAGTCAGACGCAAGGCGGCCGCGAGGCCGGCCAGCGCTTCATCGAGAGCGTCAACCTCGCCAGCCACCTCGCCAACATCGGTGACGCAAAGACCCTGGTCATCCACCCCGCGTCGACCACCCACGCCCAGCTCACCGAGCAGCAGCTCATCGATGCGGGCGTGCTCCCGGGCGTCGTGCGCATCAGCGTGGGAATAGAGGACCCCGAGGACATCGTTGATGATCTTGATCAGGCACTCACGCAGGCCACGAAGGGCTAGACAATGAGCACCGCAACCGACACCGTCACATCCCAGTTGGCCAACGGCCTCACCTGTGAGTTGCCCGCTGACTCGCCGCTGGCCAAGCTGCTCAAGTCCCAGCGCACCTGGATCGGCCCGAGTGCGAAGGAGCGGTTGGCGATCCTGCGCAAGGCGAAGTCGATCGCGATCGTTGGCGCATCCCCCAACCCGACTCGATCGAGCTACTTCGTGGGCACCTATCTGCTGCAGTCCAGCGACTACCGCGTGTACTTCGTCAACCCGATGGCCGACGAGATCCTGGGCCAGAAGGCCTACAAGTCCCTCGCCGACCTGCCCGAGGTGCCCGACATCGTCGACGTGTTCCGCAAGGGCAGCGACATCCCGTCGGTCATCGACGAGGCCATCGCGATCGGCGCGAAGACGGTCTGGGTGCAGCTCGGCATCTGGAACCAGGATGCCGCGATCTACGGCGAGAGCAAGGGTCTGACCATCGTCATGGACCGGTGCATCAAGATCGAGCACGCGCGTTTTCACGGCGGACTGCACCTGCTGGGCTTCGACACGGGCGTGATCACCGCGCGCAAGACGGTGCGCTAGTTACGTCGTGTGACCGACGCCGGCGCATCCACGCTTTCTGCGTTCTAGCGTGAAGACATGACTTCACCCCTTCACGACTCCCCCGTCGTCTCGACGCAGTGGCTCGCCGATCACCTGGGGGCAGACCACCTGGTGGTTCTGGATGCCACGGTGCACGTTCCCACGCTGCCCACCGGTCGCGTGGGCTACGTGAGCGGCCACGAGAGCTATGTGCTCAGCGGGCACGTTCCCACAGCGGTGTTCGCCGACGTGATCGAGGAGCTCTCCGACCCCGATGGCAACTACCCGTTCACCCGGCCGTCGGCCGAGCGATTCGCTGCCGCCGTGGGGTCACTCGGCATCGACAACGAGGCCGCGGTCGTCGTGTACGACAGCGCGGTCGGCCAGTGGGCGGCGCGCGTCTGGTGGCTGTTCCGGTCGTTCGGCTATGACAACGTCGCCGTGCTCGATGGCGGGTACACCAAGTGGACTGCCGAGGGTCGTGAGACAGATGTGGGTCACGTCGAGCCAGCGCCCGCAGGCTTCGAGGCGGTCGAACGCCCCGAACTCTGGGCGGACAAGGCCGAGGTCGCGGCGATCGTTGCCGGCACAGCCCCCGGTGCGCTGGTGTGCGGCATCCCGCCGAAGGAGTTCACGGGCGAGGAGGGCCACCGGGCGCGGCGCGGTCACATCCCGGGCAGCCTGAGCGTGCCCGCGGGGCGGCTCGTGGACCGGGGCACCAACGCGCTGCTGCCCGTCGACCAGCTGCGCGCCACCGTCGCGCCGGTTCTCGACGAGAGCCGCGTGGTGACGTACTGCAACGGTGGCATCGCCGCGGCGTCCGACGCGCTCGCCCTCGTGCTGGCGGGTCACGGCAACGTCGCACTGTACGACGGCTCGCTCAATGAGTGGGCGGCGGATGACGCGGCTCCCCTGGAGACCACCGCCGCGTAACACTTCGGCGCCCCGTGGGTCATAGCAGTAACCGCCCGCTATGGATCCCGAGGTCTTCCATGTCTCCCCGTCGCTTCTCAGCCACGCTCGTCACCGGCGTTCTCATCGCATCCACCCTGCTGATCGGGCTCCCCGTGCTGCTCGCCGCACCCGCGAGTGCCGCAGACATTCCCGTCACGAGCGGCGATGACGACGGGCCCGACACGCTGCGACAGGCCGTGGCAGCAGCCAATGCGCTGAGCGGCGACGACCTCATCGTGATCGACCCCACGGTGGGCACGATCACGCTGTCCTCGCCGATCACGATCACCGACGGTGTGGCGATTCAGGGTAACGGCACGTCCGTCACGCGCACCGACTCGTTCGACATGATCGTCGTCGATCTCGCCACGCCCGGGGCGGTGGAGCTCGACTCACTGAACTTCGAGCCCGAGGCCGACACGATCGGCCGCGCTGTCTTCGCGACCTCGGCAACGCCGGACTCGCTCACGATCACCGACTCCACCTTCACCGGTTTCAACTCCAATGGTGGCTACATCTACTACACCTCCACCACGGAACCCGGCGGAGCGGTGCGAGTCGAGGCCGGCGATCTTCACGTCTCGGACTCGACCTTCGACAGCAACTCCTCCTACGCCGAGGGCGGGGCGATCTCAGTGGGCACCGTCACCGGTGACAGCAGCATCGTGCGATCGACCTTCTCGAACAACTTCACCGTCGCACTCAACAACACGGGGGGCGCGGGGCTCGCCGTCGGCACGATCAACGCAGACGCGAGCTTCACCGTCGCACAGAGCTACTTCGTCGGCAACGGCTCAACCGCGACGAGACGCACGGGCTTCCGCGGCATCGGGATGCACGTCACGACCGTGCAGGGCTCGCTCGTGGTCGACTCCTCCACCTTCGATCACCAGTACCTCGTGCTGCCCGACAACGCGCCCGGTGCGATGTCGGGGTGGAGCGTCGGCATCGGCCGGGTTGCCGCGGGGGGTTCGGCCCGCATCGTCAACTCGACGTTCGACGAGCCGGCCATCGGTGACTACAACTTGACGATCTACGTGGTCGCGGTCGGCACCGTCGAGCCGGATGCCAGCTTCACGCTCGAGCACTCGACCTCGGTCGGTGACGGCACCCTGAGCATCGACGACAACAGCGGAACCAGCGTCGTACGCAACACCATCGCCGACGGCATCGACGCGCCGAACGCGATAGTGGCGCGTGCCGGCTCGCCGATCGCCGTGCAGTACAGCCTGCTCTCGAGCCCGCTCAACCCTGCCTCTGTGACCGACGTCACTGGCAACCAGTTCGATGTGCCCGACATGGGGCTGCAGCCGCTCGCCTACAACGGCGGCCCAACACCGACCATGATGATCGGCCCCGTAGGCCCCGCCGTCGGTACCGGGATGCCCGTGGCACTGCCCGGCGAGCCCACCCTCGAACAGCGGGGCACGGGGTACCTGCGGCGCTCGGGCCGGCTCGACATCGGGGCCGTCGAGCTGCCCGGTGAACTTCCCACCCTGCCCTTCAAGGACCCGCCCACCCCCGCGACTCCCGCGCTCGCCGCCACCGGATCGACCCCGTCGGTCGTCGCGCTGCCGGTCGGAATCGGCGTTCTTCTCGTCGGTGGGCTGCTGCTTCTCGGCGCTCAGGTCAGAAGGGCAGCAAGCTCGGCGTCGTCGGTCACCGGCAGGCGGCACACGAAGTCCTCGCAGAGGTAAGCGGTCGCGACGCCCGGCACGCTCGACCGTCCCTCCAGCAGTTCGAACCGCTGCGCGGTCCATTCGGCGGCCTGTGCGCGCGACACCACGAGCGCGAGTCCGCCGTGCCAGGACCTGGCGCGGGCTGCGGCGGGAGCATCCGGATCGTCCGATACGACGACGAGCTGGCGCAACGGTCGCGCGAGTTCCGAGAGCACGCCGAGTGCGGCACCATGAGCGAGCGGGTGGCGGGAGGCGGACGCGGCAACCCGCCCCATCGCGGCGCGGGCGGCGTCACGGTAGGGGGCGTGCGCCGTCAGACGGTGAAGTCGCACCGCAGCCGAGGCGATCGCCGACAGTCCGGACGGGTAGGCACCGTCGCTGTCGTCGGCCGCGACCAGGAGCCCCTGCGCTGCGAGCACCGGGTCCTGTCCGCCCGGCACGCCGAACGGGTCGCCCGCGGCCATCGCGTCATCCACGAGAGTACGCGCGGCCACCGCATACCGCGCTTCCCCCGTGGAGATAGCGAGCTCGATGAGCCCACCCGCGAACATGCCGTAATCCTCGAGCGTGGGCCGGGCGCGGGACACGGTTCCGTCGACCGATGCGCGCACGAGGGACGTACCGTGCCAGTCGAGAAGGCGGTCCGCGGCGTTGTGCGCGGCCGCGATCCACTCAGCTCGACTGAGCACGCGACCGGCGATCGCGAGCCCCTCGATCGCGAGTCCGTTCCACCCGGTGAGCACCTTCTCGTCGAGAGCCGGTGGCGTCTCGGATGCCCGCGAGTCGGCATCGAGCGCGTAGTAGCCGCCCTCGACCCGACGCCCTGCGACCGTGCTCTCGCTGTCCTGAGCTGACGCGAAGCCGCCTCCGGGCAGCTGGAGTGTCGTGAGCAGGAACTCGGCAACCCCCGTGGCGATCTCCGCGCGGCCCGCGAGCGCGTACGACGCAACAAGTTGGGCGTTGTCGTAGAGCATCCGCTCGTAGTGCGGCTCGGTCCAATCGCGCCTGGTCGCGTATCGGAAGAATCCCCCGTCGGTGTCCCGGAGATCCGAGGCAGCCATCGCGTCGAGGCAGCGCGCTGCGAGTGCGGCGGCCGCGGCATCCCCGCCTCTGCCTCGATCGACGAGCATCCGCAGCACCGGCGCTACCGGGAACTTGGGAGCGCCGCCGAAGCCGCCGTACTGCAGATCTTCCTGGGCGCCGAGGTCGGACACGACCGACGCGAAGTCGACCTCGGCCGAGGTGACCTCGGGGCGGGTTGCGAGAGCCTCGGCAATGAGATCACCGTTGTGCTCGACCTCCTGTCGACGATCGCGCCAGGCTTGCAGCACGGCATCGAGAATCTCGCGAAAAGCCGGGTGGCCCTGGGTTGCGATCGGCGGCCAGTAGGTGCCCGCGTAGAAGGCTCGGCCCTGCGGAGTGACGAACACGTTGAGCGGCCAGCCCAGATTCTGGGTGAATGCGCCCGCGGCGGCGAGATAGGTCGCGTCGACCTCGGCGTGCTCCTCGCGGTCGACCTTGATCGCGACGAGGTTGGCGTTCATGTACTCGGCAAGCTGGGGGTCGCTGAAGCTCTCCCTGGCCATGACGTGGCACCAGTGGCAGGTGGAGTAGCCGATCGACACGAGTACGGGAACGTCGCGGCGCGCGGCCTCGGCGAATGGCTCCGGCCCCCACGCCCACCAGTCGACGGGGTTGTCTGCATGCGAACGCAGGTAGGGGCTCGCGGCACCGGCGAGTCGATGGGGCATGGCACTCCTTGACCAAGCAATTACTCTTCTTGAAGGATGTCACGAACCCGCCTTGAGCTCGGCCGCCGCGAAGACCTCGGCGGAGATTGCGCGAACTGTTTCGGTCTGTGCTGTGTCGCGCTCGCCTTCTCGCGGTCGTCAGACTTCCCCGTCGACAAGCCTGCCGGCGAACCCTGTGTGAATCTCGTCGATGACGACTCCTGCGCCATCCATGACCGACTCCGCCCGAGCGGTTATCGCGGCTGCACCGTATTCGACTGCTTCGGTGCCGGCCAGAAGGTGAGTCGGCAGACTTTCGCCGGCTCGTCGTGGCGCACCGATGCGGGCGTGCGCGGCGAGATGTTCGCGGTGTTCCCCGTGATGCGTCGGCTTCATGAGCTTCTTTGGTACCTGGATTGCGCCCTGGCGTTCACCACCGACGAGGCCATCGGAACAGCCCTGGCCGAGCAGTTCGAATCGGTTCGGCGGCTCACGGCGGGCGAACCCGGGAGTGTGCGCCAAATCGACACCGACGCGCTCTACGACCAGGCGCGTCCGCTGCTCGTGCGGGCCAGTGCCGCACACCGCAGTACCGGCGCGGGCTCGCAGCCTGACCGACGAATCCGGCCGGGCGCCGACTTGGTCGGCGTCGACCTTCGCCGGGTGGATCTGAGGTCGGCCGATCTTCGCGGGGCGCTTCTGATCGCATCCGATCTCCGAGGCGTCGACCTCTCCCGGTGTGATCTCCTGGGTGTCGATCTCAGGGACGCCAACGTCGGCGGGGCGGACCTGTCGTCGGCGCTGTTCCTCACCCAACCTCAGGTCTCGGCGGCCACCGGAGACCCCGCGACCCGACTGCCGGAGGGCTTCGATCGGCCCGCGCATTGGGAGCACAACGCGCTGACCTGACGGCTAGTGTCGAGGTATGTCGCCGACGACCATCACCTACATCGGCGGGCCGACCGCCCTGCTCGAGTACGCGGGCCTGCGCTTCGTCACCGACCCGACATTCGACCCGCCACAGACCTACGCTGAGCCGGGATCGACGACGCTCGTCAAGACAGCAGGGCCGGGCATCCCGAGGTCGGAGCTCGGTCGCGTCGATGCCGTGCTGCTCAGCCACCACTCCCATCGTGACAACCTCGACTACGAGGGTCTGGAGTTGATCGCCACGGGCATCCCGACCCTGAGCACGAGGGATGCCGCCTCGGATCTGTTCGGCGGATCGGTGGTTGGGTTCGACTCCTGGGAGACTCACCGTCTGGGCGATGTAACCATCACGGCGGTGCCGGCGTTGCACGGTCCGCCCGGGAGCGAGCCGTTGGTGGGCAAGGTCACAGGATTCGTGCTGGAGGCACCGGGAGAACCCACCGTCTATGTGAGCGGCGACAACGCGTCGCTTGCGCTTGTCGAACAGATCGCGAATCGCTTCCCGGAGATCGACATCGCGGTTCTCTTCGCGGGCGCGGCAACGGTGCCTCGCATCCCGTCGAGGCTCACCCTCTCCGCGGCCGACGCGCGTCAGGCGGCCGCGCTGCTCGGCGCATCCCGCGTCGTCGGTCTTCATACCGAGGACTGGGAGCACTTCGCCGAAAACGCCGCGCAGTTCGCCGCGGCATTCGAGGGCACCGACCTACTGGTGCCGACGCCCCGCGGTGAGACGGTCGCGCTGGCCGGTTGAGTAGGGCGAAGCCCGAATCGAAACCGGCTCGGTTGCGGATTTCGATACGCGCCTTCGGCGCTACTCAATCGGCCTCTACGTCACAAAGTCGCCTCGTCGGGATTCGAACCGACCCGCATCCCCTGGTCGAGTCCGTCGATGGCCGCCATCTCCGCGGCCGTCAGCTCGAAGCCGAAGACGTCGAAGTTCTGGGCGATGCGCTCACGGGAATTCGACTTGGGAAAGACGATGATGCCGTGCTGCAGGTGCCACCGAATGACGGCCTGCGCGGGCGACACACCGTGAGCCCGCGCGGCGTCGGCGACAGCGGGCATCCCGAACAGGTCGTACTTGCCCTGCCCGAGCGGCCCCCACGCCTCGATCGCGATGCCCTTCGATGCCGCGTATTCGCGGATCGGTCGCTGAGCGAATGCGGGGTGCAGCTCGATCTGATCGACGGCCGGCACGGTGCCGCTCTCGCCGATCACGCGCTCGAGGTGTGGGATGTGGAAGTTGGAGACCCCGATCGAGGTCGTCTTGCCGTCGGCCTTCAGCTGCTCGAGGGTGTGCCAGCTCTCAAGGTAGCGGTCCAGATCGGGACGGGGCCAGTGAATCAGGTAGAGGTCGACGTGGTCGAGCCCGAGCTTCTCGAGGCTGAGGTCCATGGCGTCGATCGCCGACTGGGTGCCCTGGTCGCTGTTCCACAGCTTGGTCGTGATGTACAACTCATCGCGGGGAATTCCTGACGCCGCGATCGCACGACCGACCCCGATCTCGTTGCCGTAGATCGCGGCGGTGTCGATGTGACGGTACCCGACCTCGAGCGCGTCGGAGACGATCCGTTCCGTCTCCTCCGGGTCGACCCGGAAGACGCCGAACCCCAGCTGGGGAATCGTGGTGCCGTCGTTGAGCGTGATGCGGGGTGTCGTCATCCCTCCAGCCTACGGCCGCTGCGCGACCTGCGGACCGCTCAGGGGTCCGGGCCGACCGCCCGTGAGACCGTCGTAGAGCTTGCGCCCGATCCGTGCCAGATCGGCGAGGTCACGGTCGTCGAGGTGGACGAAGAAGCTGCCGCGCACCTGACCGACATGCCCCACGGATGCCGCGGCAAGAGCCCTCCGCCCCTCCCCCGTGAGGCGCAGCAACGTCACCCTCCGATCGCTCGCGTCCGGCACTCGCTCGACCCACCCCGACTCCTCCAGCCGCGCGACCGCGTGGGACATGCGGCTCGGCGAGTAGTCGAGTTCTGCGGCGAGAGCGGCGAGCGGCATCGAGTGCTGCTCACCCAGCACGACGAGGATGGCGTAGTACGCGTGCGGCATCCCGGAGTCTCTCTGGAGCTGCCGCTCGAGGCCGCGCTCGATCAACTGCCAGCTGATCAGGTTGGGGCGCCAGGCCGCCAACTCCTCGTCGGTGAAGCGATTGCCGGACGTCATGGCCTCCACCCTACGGGGCCATAAACTGTAAGGCTCATGCCCGAGGACCTCCCCCCGATCACCTATCCCCCCGAGCTGCCGGTCAGCCAGCGGCGGGATGACATTGCCGACGCCCTGCGCGCGAACCAGGTGATCATCGTCGCCGGCGCCACGGGCTCGGGCAAGACGACCCAGCTGCCCAAGATCCTTCTCGAGCTCGGCAAGCGCAGCATCGGGCACACCCAGCCGCGGCGGATCGCGGCCCGCACGATCGCCGAGCGCGTCGCGCAGGAACTCGGCCAGGAGGTCGGTGGCCTGGTCGGATACCAGGTGCGTTTCACCGATCGGGTGGGGCCGCAGACCCGCATCAAGCTCATGACTGACGGAATCCTGCTCAACGAGATCCACCGCGACCGCGACCTGAAGAAGTACGACGCGATCATCATCGACGAGGCCCACGAGCGCAGTCTCACCGTCGACTTCCTGCTCGGCTACCTCAAGCAACTGCTCCCCCGCCGACCCGATCTCACTGTCGTGATCACGAGTGCGACCATCGACCCCGAGAGCTTCGCCCGGCACTTCGCGGATGCCGCCGGCACACCCGCCCCGATCATCGAGGTATCGGGGCGCACCTACCCTGTCGAGATCCGCTACCGGCCGCTGGTCGCCGAGGCCCTCGAGGCCGAGGACGCGGAGGAGGCTGCCGCCAACGCCGCCGATCGGGACTACCTCCAGGGCATCAATGACGCCCTCGACGAGCTTGCCCGCGAGGGCGACGGCGACGTGCTCGTGTTCCTGTCCGGCGAGAACGAGATCCGGGATGCCGAGGACGCCATCCGCGGCCGCATCTCGGCGGGCTCGATGACCGGCGGCACCGAGGTGCTGCCGCTCTACGGTCGACTCAGCGCAGCCGACCAGCACCGGGTGTTCGAGACGTCGCGCACGCCGGGCGTGCGCCGCAGGGTGGTGCTGGCGACGAACGTCGCAGAGACGTCGTTGACCGTGCCGGGCATCCGGTATGTCATCGACGCCGGAACTGCTCGCATCAGCCGGTACAGCGTGCGCTCGAAGATTCAGCGGCTGCCGATCGAGGCGATCAGTCAAGCCAGCGCGAACCAGCGCTCGGGGCGCTCCGGGCGCACGAGCGATGGCATCGCGATCCGGCTGTACAGCGAGGAGGACTTCGCCCGGCGGCCCGAGTTCACCGAGCCCGAGATCCTGCGTACGAACCTCGCTGCCGTCATCCTGCAGATGATCTCGCTGGGCCTCGGCGACATCGCCAGTTTTCCCTTCCTGCAGCCGCCGGACTCCCGGGGCATCAAGGATGGCCTCGACCTGCTGAAGGAACTGGGCGCGGTGGAGCTGAAAGCGGAGGCCATTTCTGGCCTCCGCCGCGACCCCAGCGCCGATCGCCGTCCCGGCGATCGGGTTGCCGGGCCCCGCATAACCCGCATCGGCAAGCAGCTCACCCAGTTGCCTCTCGACCCGCGGCTTGCCCGCATGGTCATCGAGTCGAAGCAGCACGGCACCACCCGCGAGGTGATCGCGATCGTCGCGGGTCTCAGCATCCAGGATCCCCGGGAGCGTCCGCTCGAGCGGCGAGCCCAGGCCGACCAGCAGCACGCGCGCTTCGTCGATCCGACGAGCGACTTCCTCACGCTGCTGAACCTGTGGAACTACCTCGAGGGCAAGCAGAAGGAGCTGTCGGGCAACGCATTCCGCCGACTCGTGAAGTCGGAGTACCTCAACTACCTGCGAGTGCGGGAGTGGCAGGACGTGTTCCGCCAGTTGAGTCGCGCTGCCACACCCCTCGGGCTGCACGTGGGCGAAGCGCACGTCAACCCTGACGGCATCCATCGGTCGATCCTCGCCGGGCTGCTCAGCCAGATCGGCCTGCGCGATCTCGCGAAGAAGGACTACGTGGGGGCACGCCAGAGCCGCTTCGTGATCTTCCCGGGATCGGCCCTCGCGAAGAAGCAGCCCGCCGCGATCATGAGCGCCGAGCTCGTGGAGACCAGCCGGCTGTTCGCGCGCACCAACGGGGCCATCGATCCCGCGTGGGCGGAGAAGATCGCGGGCGACCTCGCCAAGCGCAGCTACTCCGAGCCGCACTGGGAGAAGAAGCAGGGGGCGGTCGTCGCCTACGAGCGGGTGACGCTGTACGGCGTGCCGATCATCGCGAAGCGCCGGGTGCAGTTCTCCCGCATCGACCCGGCCTACGCGCGCGAGCTCTTCATTCGGCACGCGCTCGTCGACGGCGAGTGGGATCTCGACCGGGTGGATCAGAGACTTGCCGCGTTCGATCGGGCCAACCGCGCCCTGCGTGCGCAGCTCGCCGAGCTCGAGGAGCGCACCCGCCGCCGCGACATCCTGTACGACGACGAGGCGATCTTCGAGTTCTACCTGCGTCGCATCCCCGCGGATGTCGCGTCGACCCGCGACTTCGAGGGCTGGTGGAAGAAGGCGCGCCTCGAGACCCCCGACCTGCTCACCATGACGCCCGAGAACCTGATGCCCGACGACGCTCCGGTCGTCGACGAGGAGGCGTTCCCGAGCACCTGGACGCACGGCGACCAGACCCTCGCTCTGACCTACCGGTTCGAACCCGGCGCCGAAGACGATGGCGTCACCGTCGCGGTGCCGCTGCCACTGCTCGCCGGCCTGCGGTCTGACGGTTTCGACTGGCAGGTGCCCGGCCTGCGCGAGGAGCTCGTGACCGCGCTCATCAAGAGCCTGCCCAAACACATCCGCAAGAACGTCGTACCCGCCGCGGACTGGGCGCGCAAGCTGCTCGTGCCGGTGGTCGAGCGCAGTCGCGACCTGCCGCACGGATCTCGACTCCGTTCGATCACCGAGGAGCTGGCAGCCGAGATCACCGCCCAGACCTATACCCCCGTGGCCGCCGCCGACTTTGATCTCGACCGCGTGCCGGAGCACCTGAAGGTCACCTTCGCGGTCTTCGACGAGAAGGGCAAGCGCGTCGCCGCGGGCAAGACACTCAGCGCCCTCCAGGCCAGCCTCAAGCCCGCTGCCCGCGAATCGGTCGCGCGAGTGGTCGAGACCCCTCGCGACAGCCTCGAGCGCGCCGGCCTGACCACGTGGGACTTCGACGCGCTCGATCGGGTGCGGGATACCCGGCACGGCGGCAACACGATCCGCGCCTACCCAGCCCTCGTCGACGAGGGGTCGAGCGTGTCGATCCGGCTGTTCGGCACCCCGCACGACCAGGCCGTCGCCCATCGCGCCGGGGTGCGTCGGTTGCTACAGAAGGCCATCCCCTCCCCGACCGGGTACGTGCAGGAGCACCTGACCACCCAGGAGAAACTGGTGCTCGCCCAGAGCCCGTACCGCACGACGGCCGAACTCTTCGATGACTGCATGATCGCCTGCATCGATGCCGTCGTCGGCGACGCCGAGCCGTGGACGCGGGCCGAATTCGAGACGCTGCGGGATGCCGTCTCGGCAACGATCGTCGACTCCCTGTTCGAGACCGTCGCCCTTGTATCCCGCATCATCGGCAAGGGCCGGGACGCCGACCGCGCCATCCGCGGCGCGACCAGCATGGCGCTCATCTCCCCGCTCGCCGACGCCCGCAGCCAACTGGAGGCGCTGCTCTACCCCGGCTTCGTGGCCATCACCGGCGCGCGCCAGTTGCGCCGGCTGCTCGTCTACCTCGACGGGCTCATCCACCGCGTCGACAAGCTGGCGGAGAACCCGTCCCGCGACCGCGTGTGGATGGCCGAGGTGCAGGCGGCGAGTGACCGGTACACGGCGGCGGGAGGGGCGCTGCCGCTGCAGGCGGGGGCTGAGGCCCGCGTCATCCATGCCCGCTGGATGCTGGAGGAATTCAGGCTCAGCCTGTTCGCGCAGCATCTGGGAACCGCCGAACCCGTCAGTCTCAAGCGCATCACAGCCGTCCTGTCCGGGCCCTGACACGCGCTAGCCTGATGGGCGGACATACTTCAGTTGCAGAGAGGCACCTTCCGTGGCCAACACCTCACATCGTGACGTCTCGCCCGACATCGCGAGGTCATGGCTCCTGGTCAACGCCACCCGCCCGGAGACCTTCGACGCCGCCGAGAAGTCGCGCGCAGACCAGATCATCCTCGACGTCGAAGACGCCGTAGACCCCCGCCTCAAGCCGCAGGCGCGCGCCGACGTCGCAACCTGGCTCGCCGCTGGCGGCACGGGCTGGGTGCGGATCAACGACCGCACGAGCGACTTCTGGTCCGATGACGTGGATGCCCTCGCCGGTCTCCCGGGGCTGCGCGGCGTCATGCTCGCGAAGGCCGAAGCCGCCGCCCACGTGTCTGAGACGTTCGATCGCCTGCGCGGCACCACACCGGTGATCGCGCTCGTCGAGTCGGCGCTCGGCATCGAGGAGGCGGCATCCATCGCACGTGCACGTGGTGCCTACCGGCTCGCCTTCGGCAGCGGCGACTACCGCCGCGATACCGGAACCAGCTCAGATGACCTCGCGATGGCCTACCCGCGCTCGCGCCTCGTCGTGGCGAGCCGCGTCGGCAACCTGCCCGGGCCGATCGACGGCCCTACCGTGGGAACCAACCACCCGGTGCTGCGCGAGCAGGGCGAGATGGCCGTTGCACTCGGCATGACCGGCAAGCTCTGCCTGGACACCGACCAGCTGCCCATCATCAACGAGGTCATCAGCCCGACCCGCTCCGACGTGGCCTGGGCCCGCGAATTCCTCGAGGACTTCGAGGCCCGCGGCCGCGTCATCCGCGACGGAAGCGATCTGCCGCGCCTCGGCCGTGCCGAGAAGATCGACAAGCTCGCTCGCGCCTTCGGGGTCGAGCCGGCATGAGTTCGGCCACGCCGGTCGCCCTTCCCGGCCTCGCCGGCAAGACCGTCGTGGTCACGGGTGCGCTGGGCGGCCAGGGCCTCGCGCTGTGCCTGGTGCTCGTGGCATCCGGGGCGCACGTCATCGCTACCGACCTCGCCCCCGCGCCGTCGACCGAGTTGACGGATGCCGCGGCCGGCCTCCCCGGCACGCTCACGTACCGGCAACTCGACGTCAGCTCCGAGAGTGACTGGGCCGGGCTGGCCGAGTTCGCGACGGGGCTCGGCGGTGGGGTGCAGGGACTGGTCAACAACGCGGGCATCCCGTTCCGCGCCAGGCTCGGCGACATCGAGCTTGCCGACTGGGACCGCGTGATCGGCATCAACCTCACGGGCCCGATGCTGGGCATCCGCACCCTGTCGCCGCTCATGCCGCGCGGCTCATCCATCGTCAATGTCGGCTCGCTCGCCGGGCTGAACGCCCACCACACCGTGGCTTACACGACGAGCAAGTGGGGGTTGCGCGGGCTCACCCACGTCGCGGCGACCGAGCTCGGCGCACGGGGCATCCGGGTCAACATCGTGCACCCCGGGTACGTGGAGACCCCGATGATGGCCGCGGCTCCCGCGATCATGACCGAGGCGCAGCTGGCCCTCACCCCGCTGGAGCGCACCGCCCAGCCCGAGGAGGTCGCGTCGGTGGTCGCGTTCCTCCTCTCCGACCTCGCGAGCTACGTCACCGGGGCGGAGATCCCGATCGACGGCGGCTTCTCCTCGTCGGGCGGGGTCAAGTACCTCTCCGACACCATCGCCCGCAACCAGGCGCCGAAGGCCGGCGCATGACCGGCCGCCTCGACGGCAAGGTCGCCGTCATCACAGGCACCGCGAGCGGACAGGGGCGGGCCGCCGCCGAGCTGTTCGCGAGCGAAGGCGCGATCGTCGTCGGCTGCGACGTGGATGCCGCGGGCAGCGCCGAGACCGTCCGGCTGGTCACCGCGGCTGGCGGCACCATCACGAGCACCCACCCGCTGGATCTCACCGACGACGCAGCGGTCCGCGACTGGATCGCCCAGGTCGTCGCCGACTTCGGCCGCATCGACATCCTCTACGCCAACGCCGGGGCGACCCGCTTCGCGCCGGTCGCCGACACGAGCTACGACGACTGGGCGTGGGTGCTGCGCCACGAGCTCGACATCGTGTTCCTGCCGGTGCACCACGCCTGGCCGCACCTGTCGGAGGGCGCGAGCATCGTGCTCGTCGGGTCCACCGCGGGAATCACCGGGTCGATGACCAACACCCGCATCGCCCACACCGCCACCAAGGGCGGCGTGGTGGCGATGACCAAGCAGCTGGCCGCCGAGGGGGCGAGCCGCGGCATCCGTGCCAACTGTGTGAGCCCGGGAATGATCCTCACGCCGGCGACACAGGGTGACCTGCTCGCCGACGACCACCCCATGCGCCAGATTGCACAGCACATCCCACTCGGCCGAATCGGGCAGCCGATCGAGGTCGCCAGGGCGGCGCTGTTCCTCGCCAGCGATGAGGCGTCGTACATCACCGGGGCGAACCTGGTGATCGACGGCGGTTGGTCGGCAGTGCTGCCGGGCTGACCCCTCGCCACCGCCCGTCAACGGGCATAGCCTGAGAGCATGTCAACGGCTGTGATCGTGGATGCCCTGCGCACCCCCTCGGGCCGGGGCAAGCCGGGCGGCGCGCTGTCTGGTGAGCACCCGGTCGACCTCCTCGGCACCGTGCTCGCGACGCTAGTCGCGCGCAACGACCTCGACCCCGCGCTCATCGACGACGTGATCGCCGGGTGCCTCTCTCAGATCGGCGAGCAGTCGGTCAACATCGCCCGCAATGCGGCTCTCGCCGCCGGCTTCCCGTTCTCGGTGCCGGGCACGACGATCGACCGGCAGTGCGGGTCGAGCCAGCAGGCGGCCGCCTTCGCCGCGCAGGGCGTGATCGCCGGAGCGTACGACGTGGTGATCGCCTGCGGCGTCGAGTTGATGAGCAAGAACCCCATCAACTCGGCGACGCTCGGGCAGGACAACTGGGGGCCGATGGTGCGGTCCCGCTTCCCCGATGGTCTGGTCGGGCAGGGCATCTCAGCGGAGTTGATCGCGGCTCGCTGGAACTTGAGCCGGGCGGCGCTGGACGAGTTCGCCGCACGGTCGCACGGGCTCGCGGCCGCGGCATCCTTCGAATCGGAGATCATGCCCGTCGGCGACTTCGAGGCCGACGAGACCATTCGGCCGGGCACGACGGCGGAGGGGCTCGCGAGTCTGAAGCCCGCTTTCGAAGATGCCGCGCTGGGTCACCGCTTTCCCGAGATCGACTGGCGCATCACCGCCGGCAACTCGTCGCCGCTCACCGACGGCGCTTCGGCCGTGCTCATCATGAGCGAGGAGAAGGCGAACCACCTCGGCCTGCGCCCCCGCGCGCGCTTCCACTCGTCGGTCGTGGTCGGCAGCGACCCGATCGAGATGCTCACGGGAATCCTCCCGGCGACCCACAAGATTCTCGACCGCAGCGGCTTCTCCATCGACGACTTCGACACCGTCGAGATCAACGAAGCATTCGCCTCGGTGCCCCTGGCCTGGCAGCACGAGTTCGAGATCGACCACAACCGGCTGAACCCCCGTGGCGGCGCCATCGCCCTCGGGCACGCGCTCGGGTCGTCGGGAACGCGCATCCTCACCAGCATGGTCAACCAGCTCGAACTCTCGGGGGGTCGCTATGGCCTTCAGGTGATGTGCGAGGGTGCCGGCATGGCCAACGCCACCATCATCGAGAGGCTCTAGATGAAGATCGCCGGATGCTCGGCTCTCGTCACCGGCGGCGCGAGCGGGCTCGGACTCGCCACCGCCCTCGCCCTCGCAGAGCGCGGTGCGCACGTCGTCATCGCCGACCTCCCCTCCTCGCGCGGCACCGAGCTCGCCGCCGAGCACGGCCTCACCTTCGTCCCCGCCGACGTGACCGACGAGCACTCGGTGGCTCGAGCGGTCGAGGCCGCGACCGAGCTCGGCCCGCTGCGCGTAGCGGTGTGCTGCGCGGGAGTCGCCACCGCCGAGCGTGCTGTGGGGCGCGACGGGCCGCTACCGCTGCCGCGATTCGAGCGTGTGATCGCCATCAACCTCACCGGCACCTTCACGACGGTGAAGCTGGCCGCGGCCGCGATGATGGCGACCGAGCCCGTCGAGGGCGAGCGAGGCGTCATCGTCATGACCGCGTCGGTCGCCGCGTTCGATGGCCAGGTCGGTCAGCCCGCGTACGCCGCGTCGAAGGCGGGCGTCGCCGGGATGACCCTGCCGCTGGCCCGCGAGTTCGCCCAGACCCAGATACGAGTGGTTTCCATCGCTCCGGGGATCTTCCAGACGCCGATGATGGCGGGCCTGCCGCAGGCGGCGCAGGATTCCCTCGCGGCGCAGGTGCCACATCCGTCACGGCTGGGACGGCCCGACGAGTACGCGTCACTTGCGCTGCACATCGTCGACAACGCGATGCTCAACGGAGAGACGATCCGCCTCGACGGCGCGATCAGGATGGGGCCGAGGTAGGCGGGTTGAGTAGCGGCAGCGCCGCGTATCGAAACCCCTACAGCACCTTCTCGAAGCACAGCGCCCCGGGAATCGCGTCGTACTTGCCGTAGGGCGGGATCGCCACGTAGCCGAGGTCTTCGTACAGCGTGATCGCCGGCACCTGCAGGGGGCCGGTCTGCAGCACGAGGGATGCCGCGCCACGCACGCGCGCGATGGTCTCGAGTTCGCCCATCAGCAGCCGTGCCACCCCCCGACCACGCACGCTCTCGGCGACGAACACCTTCTTCACCTCGAGCGACGTGCCTTAAGGCCGCAGCGCGGAGTGCCCGACCGCTTCCTCACCGTCGAGCGCGATGATCGTGGTGACGATCTCTGCCGGATCCACGGTGAGCGCGTCGGCGATGGCTGCCGTCACTTCCGCACTCTGGCCAGACGCGAACGCCGCGTACATGGCGCTCGTCTCGGCATCCATCGCCTCGCGCAGGGCGACCGCGCGCGGATCGAGCCAGTCGACGTACTCGATGCGGATCGGGTTTCGATACGCCGCATCGCGGCTACTCAACCGGCCGCCGCCTAATCACTCGCTCTTGGCGCCCACCGTGGCCGACGCGTTCGACTCGTACGACGTGTTGGTCGACTCGAAGAAGTTGACGAGCTGGAGGGTGTCGTTGGCGGCCGCCATCCACTTGGCCGGGTTGGAGACGTTGTAGTGCGCCTCGAATCCGAGCTCCTCAAGCCGACGATCGGCCAGGTACTTCACGTACTGGTTGATGTACGTCGCGTTGAGGCCGAGGATGCCGTTGGGGAGCAGGTCGTGGTTGTACGCCTCCTCCATCTCCACGGCATCCAGGATCATCTGCTTGATCTCGGTGGCGAACTCCTCCGTCTGCAGGTCGGGGTTCTCCTCGAGCACGGTGAGGATGAGGTTGATGCCGAACTTGAGGTGCAGGCTCTCGTCGCGCACCACCCAGTCCATGAGCGAGCCGAAGTTGCGCAGCAGATTACGCTGGCGGAAGCTCAGCGCGACCATGAAGCCCGAGTAGAACCAGACGCCCTCGAGGATCACGTTGTACGCGACGAGGTTGCGCACGAAGTCCTTCTTGCCCTCGGTCGTGGTGATGTCGAGTGTCTGCTCCGTCATGCGACGGATGTACTTGACCTCGAACTCCTCCTTGCGAGCCATCGAGGGCACGTTCACGTGCGAGCCGTAGGCGGCCTCACGATCGATCGGGAAGGTCTCGAGCACGTACTCGAAGCTCATGCAGTGGTTGGCTTCCTCCCACATCTGCTTCGCGAGGTACAGCGTTGCCTCGGCCGCGTTGACGTAGGGGTAGACACCGAATGCCAGAGCCTTGTTGACGAGCAGCTCGTTGGGATTGAAGTAGCTCATCAGGAAGGTGACCGCGTGACGCTCCTCGTCGGTCATCTTCTTGAAGTCGGCGATGTCTTCACCGAGCTGGATCTCGTTGGGGAACCACGTGTTCGCGACCGCCTGGTCGTACAGGTCCATCGCCCACTGGTAGCGGATCGGCTTGAGCAGCAGGCCGTCCTGAAGGCCTGTTCCTAGGATTCCCATGATTACTGGCAGCTTTCACATTGCAGGTCGTCCATCGGGTCCGATGGCACGTAGTACTCCTCGACGGCGGTGGCGCGTTCCATCACGCACCGGCCTTCGGGGCGAGCCCGCCGAACCCGCGGCGGGCGGGGGCTGCGGCGGCCGGGGCATCCGCAGCGGCCGGGGCGGCGACGGATGCCACGATCTCCTCGGCCTTGTTCACCTTGACGGTCGACTGCTCGGCCGTGTGGCGCGGCTTCATGTGCAGGTAGTAGGTCGTCTTCACGCCCCGCTCCCACGCCGCGTAGTAGATGTCCATCATGTCGCCGAGGTCACGCGTCTCGAGGTACATGTTGCGGCTGATCGCCTGGTCGATCCACTTCTGGGCCCGGGCAGCCACCTCGAGGAACGCGTACGGCGAGAGCTGGAAGCTCGTCTTGTACACCGCCTTGAGCTCGTCGGGGATCGACGCGATCGACTGGATGTCGCCCTGGCTGCGCAGGATCGCCTCGCGGGTCGACTCCCACAGGCCGCGCTTCTGCAGGTCGCGCACCAGGTTGGCGTTGACCTCGAGGAACTTGCCGTTCGAGGTCGCGCGGCTGAAGATCTGCGCGAACTGCGGGTCGAGACCCGGCGTGGTGCCGGCGACGAGACCAATGGATGCCGTGGGCGCGATCGCCATGAGCGTCGCGTTGCGCATGCCACCCTTGACCTTCGCGCGCAGGGCGTCCCAATCGAGTCGGGTCGTGCGGTTGACCTTGATGGCCAACCCGCGATCGGCCTCGGTGAGGGCGATCGAGTCGAGCGGCACCATGCCCTGCGACCAGCGGCTGCCCTCGAAGTTGGCGTACGCGCCGCGCTCCTTGGCGAGCTCAGCCGAGGCGTCGATCGCCGCGTAGGAGACGTGCTCGAGAATCTCGTCGATGAGGTCGTAGGCCTCTTCGCTCTCGTAGCTGATGCCGAGCTTCTCGATCACGTCGGTGAAGCCCATGACTCCGAGGCCGACGGCGCGGTTCTGCTGGTTGGAGAAGTCCGCCTCCTTGACGCTGGAGCGCGTGATGTCGATGAGGTTGTCGAGCTGGCGCACCGCGAGGCGGGCCGACTCCTCGATCTTGCCGAAGTTCAGCGTCGGTCGCGCCTGCCCTGAGCCTGTCGAAGGGTCATCCAGGTGCTGCGACAGGTTGATCGACGCGAGGTTGCAGACGGACACGTTGTCCTCGTCCTGCGGGAGGGTGATCTCGGTGCAGAGGTTGGACAGGTGGATCGTGCCGGTGTTGTTGTTGAGGGCGCGGTTGTTGATCGTGTCCTTCCAGGTGAGCCACGGGTGGCTGGTGGTCTGGAGGGAGATGAGGATCGCCTTGAACTGTTCGCGGGCGGTGATCTTCTTGAACAGGCGCATCTCGCCGGCCTCGGCCTTGGCGACGTACTCGTTGTAGCGCTCGGAGAAGGCCTTGCCGTAGAGCTCGTTGAGGTCGGAGACCTCGAGCGGGTCGAACAGGTACCAGTCGTCGTCGTTCTGCACGCGCTTCATGAACTCGTCGCTGATCCACACCGCGGTGTTGGCGGTGCGGGTGCGCCGGTAGGGGTCGCCGGAGTTCTGACGCAGGTCGAGGAACTCGGGGAAGTCGAGGTGCCAGTTCTCCATGTAGAAGCACAGGGCGCCGAACTTCTTGCCGCCGCGGCTGACCGCTCGCAGGATCGAGTCGATCGTGTGCATGAACGGGATCGGGCCGGTCGAGGTCGTGTTGTTCGAGCGGATGGGCGAGCCCTGGGCGCGCAGCTTGGTCACCGAGAGGCCGATGCCGCCGGTGCCCTTGGTGAGCCACATCACATCGCGCGTGGTCTTGGCGATGTGCTCCATGTCGTCCTGCATCTCCATGACGAAGCAGTTCGCGAGCTGGGGGTAGATGGTTCCGGCGTTGACGAGGGTGGATCCCGCGGCCAGGTACTCGAGGCTGGCCATCTTGCGGTAGAACTTCAGCGCGGTCTCGGTGGGGTTCGCCTCGTTGAGGGAGAGGCCCATCGCGATGCGCATCCAGAAGTACTGCGGAACTTCGAGCGCGTCGCCGTTGCGACCCTTGATGCCGTAGCGGTTGTTGAGGGTCACGACGCCGATGTACTTGAGCAGCTCATCGTGGGCGGGCTCGAGGTGGGACGCGAGCTCGTCGAGGTCGAACATCTCGGTCAGGCGCGGGTCGAGCAGACCCTCCTCGACGCCGCGGGCGACGTTGGGCGCGAAGTGCGAGCGGTGCAGCTCCTTGAGCTCCTCGGCCGTCTCGTAGTCGCCGAGCACGCGCTTGTAGATGGTCTTGAGCAGCAGCCGGGCGGCGACAACGTCGAATGCCGGGTCATCCTTGACGTTCTGCAGCGCCACCTGAATGACGGCCTCGTCGAGCTGCTGGGTGGTGATGCCGTCGAAGAGGGTGAGCTCGAGCTCCGAGGCGATCTGGGTCACCCAGGTGATGTTGTCGTCGAGACCGACGGTTGCGGCTTCGATGGCGAGGTTGATCTTGTTGGCGTCGTAGGGCTCCCGCTGACCGCTGCGCTTGACGACTGTAATTGACACGAAATCTCCCTCTTGCAACCCTGAAATTGCCCTCACCGTGGGGCATCTCATCCCCGAATTCCCCATCCGGCGGATTCCCCCGGCCTGACGGTCTGATCACTATATATCCGGGTACCGACACGATGCGAACCCTACATATAGTGGGCGTGTCGTCCACAGATGTGCATAACTTGCACGACTTGTCCACAGGCTACGAGGCGCCTCCGACACCGATACCGCCCCGAAACCAGCGGTAAGTCCCGGGGCTAAGCTGGTGATCTTGTGAAGAGCTACATCGACCTGTTGAAAACCCCCGGAGTTGCGCGCATCCTGTCGGCGCAGCTCCTCGCGCGTTTTCCCGGCGGGATGCTCTCCCTGGCCTATCTGCTGCACATCGAGCACATCTTCAACTCGTACGGCGCGGCAGGACTCGTTCTGGCAGCGACCAGCGTCGGTCAGGCGGTCTCCGGACCGGTCACCAGCCGCTGGATGGGCCTCTGGGCGATCCGCCCCGTGCTCATCCTCACCACCTCGATCTGCGCCCTCTCGATGGCCACCATCGCCTTCGTGCCGCTGCCCCTGGTCGGCTACATGATCGTCGGACTCATCGGCGGCCTGAGCTATCCGCCCATCCAGCCCGCGGTGCGCACCATCTACCCGAAGATGGTCAATTCGCAGCAGCTGACCCCGCTGTTCTCGCTGGATGCCTCGGCTCAGGAGATCATCTGGATCGCCGGTCCCGTGCTCGTGACTTTCGTCTCCATCCAGATCTCCACCGTGCTCGGCATCGTCATGGCCATGGCCTTCCTCATCTTCGGCGGGGCGTGGTTCATCTCCAGCCCCGAGGTCGGTCGGGTGCGCATCCCCCGCTCGAAGCGTCGACTGGGAGTCGTGCTGGCGAGGCCGCCCGTGCTCCTCGCCACCGTCGTGGGCTTCCTGCTCGTCGGATCCTGCGCCGCCGTCGAGGCGGGCGTGGTCGCCACCTTCGGTGAGGGTGGGCCGGTCGCCGGAACGGTGCTCGCGCTGTGGGCCATCTCGTCGCTTGCGGGCGGTCTGCTGCTCGGACACATCCCGGTCGGGCCGTGGGCCCTGGCCAGGCGGATGATCGTGGTCGCCGTCGGCTGCGCACTCGCGATCTTCGCCTGGGACTTCTGGTCGCTGTCCGCCGCCCTGTTGGTTGCCGGACTCTGCATCGCACCAGCACTCGCGGTGATGTTCGCGATCGTCTCGGCAAGCGTCAAGTTCAGCGACACCGCCGAGGCGTACGGCTGGGTGGGCACCGGACAGCTCATCGGCGCGGCGATCGGGTCAGCGGTCGCGGGCTTCCTCATCGACTCGGCCGGCGCAGGTGGTGCGTTCTGGACGGCCGCAGGGTTCGCCGCAGTCGGCGCGATCGTTCCTCTGGTGTTCCGCCGGGCGCATCCGGATCTGCGGGGTCGGGACGCGAGCCCCATCCCCGACACGGAGCCGGTACCGATCCAGCCCAGCTGACGAGCTCAGGCCGACGACCGAGGGGGCGCCCTAGCCGGGGCGGACTGCGGAGATCGTGACCGCCCATCCGATGATCGAGATGATGATCGTGAGCGCGCCACCCACCAACGGCACCCAGAACGCGAGTCGGCGCAGCACGAGCAGCACGATCGCGCCGATGACCACGAAGAGCGCCGGGATCCAGACCGCGTACAGGGCGATCATCATACCGTTGGCCATCTGGTTCTCATCGCACACGCTCGATGCACCGCAACTGTCCCCCGCGAAGGCGAGGAAGAAGGCGCTGAAGCTGGCCACGAGCGTGCCGAGGAGGTAGGCGATCAGCAGAACGATCGTGAGGATGAGGTCCCAAGTGCGGCGCGGGCGTGGCGTTGCGGAGGTCGCGGCGGGATCGGGCGCGGGGGTGACGGCGTCGGTCATGGCACTCACCGTAGCGAACGAAGGCGGCTTCGTTCGCGTCTGAAGTCGATTTCCTCGCCGATCACTACGGCGATGAGCACAACGTTGGCGATCCAGGAGTGCACCAGAGCGGGCAGCTGAAGGCCCGACAGCAGCACAACGGCGCCGAAGATCACGAGAATACCGACACCGGCAAGGTGCGACTTGAGCCACGGAGCGCCGATGGACTTCTTGAACACCAGGTTGCCGATGAGGTACAGCGCGGGCGCGCCGTACACGAGTGCCAGGGTCAGCTGCCTGGGCGCATCGATCGGGTGCGCGAGCACCAGCTCGTCGGCGACGGCGATGACGACGATTCCCGCGACGAGCACGACGTGCAGGTATGTGTAGCTGTTGGCGGCCACCAGGCTGGGATTGCTGTGGCGACGGATGAAGCGTGAGCCGCCCGACTCGGCCCTGCTGAAGTACAGCAGCCACAGCAGGATGCTCCCGGTGATCGACGCGAAGAACGCGAGGGTGTTGGGCAGGTCGATCGGATGGTCGGCGAAGGCCGTTCCCGTGACCAGCACCGATTCGCCGATGGCGATGATCACGAAGAGCCCGGCCCGCTCGGACATGTGACCGCCGCGGATGGGGATGCCGCCGATGTACGAGCTGCGAAGCCCCGGAACCCAGTAGCGGGACACCGGACCGAGATACTCGATCACGATCGCCACACCCCAGAGCACCAGCCGCGCCGTCAGGTCTTCGGTGAGTGCACCCCAGAACCAGAAGATCGCGCTGACGCAGAACCAGATGGTCAGCCGGGTGACGTTGAGCGCGTTCTCCGGTACGAACCGCACCATGCTGAGGATCGTGAAGATCGCACGCCCGACCTGCATGGCAACGTAGGCGGAGACGAACAGCAGCGCGCGGTCGCCGAAGGCCTCGGGGATCGAGGTGCTCATCAGCAGGCCAAGCACCATGAGGATGATGAGCATCCAGCGCACGGCCGCCTTGTCGGGGTCGAGCCAGTTCGTCACCCAGGCGGTGTACACCCAGACCCACCAGACGGCGAGGATGATCACCGCGGCCTGGAGCCCGCCGTCGAGCGCGTGGCCATCGTCGATCGAGTGCACGAGGGTGTGCGAGATCTGAGTGACGGCGAAGACGAAGACGAGGTCGAAGAACAGCTCGAGGAAGCTCACCCGGTCGGCGTGCTCGCCGTCACCGCGCAGGAGGTCGGTGGTGAACCCCGGCCACTTCGCCGTGACGTTGCGCTCGGTCGGGCTCATCGTCATCCCCTCTCAGAAGCAATAGTGCCCTACGAGGCGGCGCCTAGCGCAGCGTCGCAAGCACGGCGGAGAGCTCTGTGAGGTCGTCGAGCTGGTGGCTGAGCAGGGCTGCGTGCTTCTCCGCCGGAGTGAAGACGCCGTCAACGATCTGGGTACTCACGTAGTCGATCTCGACGCTGTGCGAGGTCTTCACGAGGCCCACCGTCGCGAGTACGGGATCGAGGGCGGCGACGCCGCGGGTGCCGCCGGAGACTCCGCCGTAGCTGACGAGACCGACCGGCTTGTGCTTCCACTCGGTGGCCAGGAAGTCGAGGGCGTTCTTGAGCGCGGGCGAGTAGCTGTGGTTGTACTCGGGGCTCACGAGGATGAAGGCGTCCGCGGCATCCACCCGCTGGCCCCACGCGATCGTGTGCGGTTGCGTGTACGCCTTCTTGGCCGGATGCTCCGGCTCATCCATGAACGGCAGGGCGAGTTCGCGCAGGTCGACGAAGTCCACCTCGAAGGAGTGGTGGTGCGCGGCCACGGCACCCCGCACCCACTCGGCGACGGCCTCGCCGGCCCGCTTCGGTCGCACACTGCCGAGGATGATCATCAGTTTCGTCATGTGACAAGTCAACCATCCGGCGGGTGGGCGCTATTCCGCGAGGGTGCGGCGAGGGTCGCTGCGCCCCGGGCCGCGCTTCTGTCGCCGCGCTACTCGGCGGCGGCGAGAGCTGCCTGCGTCGCGGCGCCACGGTCGCGGTAGTGCCCGAGGGTCGACAGCAGCAGTCCAAGCACCGCCCACCCCGCGAGAACGAGCCACGGGAACAGCGTGTCCGCTCGCGGGAAGTAGCTGAGCTCCCGCAGGAGGGTCGCGGCGGCCCCCGGCGGGAACCACTGACCGATGGCTCCCCACGGCGCCGTGAGGAACTCGACCGGCTGCGCGGCGGCCGAGATCGGGTTGGCGATGAACAGGAACAGCACGGGCCCGACGGCGATGCCGGGGCGACCGAAGAGGGAGACGCACCCGACGATCGTTCCCGCTATCCCGAGAATCGTCAGCGCTACCGCCGCGGCATTGACGAAGTAGTCGCCCTGGAGAGCGCCGAACCAGCCCTGCAGGATGCCCGTGATCGCGAGGCCGCCCACCGCCGAGTAGATCAGGGTTGCCGTGACCCGACGCCACACCCCGACGATGGCGAGCGAGACCGCGATGCCGCCGATCATGCCGCCGAGCACGAGGGGGAAGCTCGATGATGCAAGACCGAGACCACGAGCGTCGGTCGATGCCAGCGGCACGACGTCGGTCACCGTCACGATGAGTGGTGCGGGGAGGGCGATGCCCTGAGCGGCGGCCGCGGCGTTGAGCTGCGCCGCGAGAGCGGGCGCGAAGCCGGTGAGCAGCTGAGCCACCAGCGGACTCGCCGCCGACGCCGTCATCACCTCGGGGTCGGAGCCGAGCACGATCGCTCCGTAGGCCTGACGCGTTTCGATGAGGTCGACCGCGGTGGCCCGATCCGCCACCGTCGTCACGTCGAACGCTCCCGGTGACCTCTCCTCCAGCGCGCCAGCCAACTGGTCGGCCTGCTCAGCGGGCGCGGCAATGGCGATCGGCAGGGCTTTGACGGATGACGTCACAGTGGGCCAGAGGAAAGCCAGCAGGATGACGCTCAGTACTGCTGCAAGCGCCACGCCGACGACGACGACGCGACGGAAGGGAGTGTGAGGGTGGGCGACGAGTGCGGGAGTCGACATAGGGAGCCTCTCAAAAGGAATGTTCGTTCTTTTAGGGTTGCACCGGCGAGTCGAGTTGTCAAGAACGTTCATTCGTTTTTAGGGTGGACCCGTGCCCAAGGTCACCGACGAGTACCGCATCGCCAAGCGCGAGGAGATCGCCGACGCCGCCCTGCGGGCCTTCCGGCGCAAGGGTTTCCAGGGCGCATCCATGGCCGACATCATCGCCGAATCGGGGCTATCGGCCGGCGCGATCTACGGCCACTTCGCCAGCAAGGGCGACATCATCCTGGATGTCGCCACCCGGGTCGTCGGAGCCCGGGTCGATGACGTGCAACAGCTCATGGCCTCCGACCCGCTGCCGCCACCCTCTCACCTTCTGAGGGTGCTCATGGGCGGGATGCTCGAAGACCTCGGCGACCCGACAATCCTCGTGCAGCTGTGGGGCGAGGCGGCGACCGATCCTGCTCTGAGGGACCTCGCACAGGGCGTGTTCGCGCAGCTGCAGGGAGCGTACCGACGCTACATCTCGCTCTGGCACCAGCGCGAGCACGGCGTCTCGGAGGAAGAGGGCGACGCCATCGGCGCCGAGCAGGTGTCCCTGTTTGTGAGCGGAGCGCAGGGCTTCATCGTGCAGGCCGCCCTGATGCCCGACTTCGATCGCGAACGATACCTGACAACCCTCGACAAGTACCTGCCACGCTGACCGGGCCGCGATTCCCGCGCGCTATCGTGGCCGCATGATCGACCTTCCGCAGCGTCACTGGGGCGAGCGGGGACCGCGCGTGCTCCTCGTGCACGGGCTCAGCTCCACGGCCGAGTCCTGGTGGCGCGTCGGGCCAGGGATCGCCGACGCCGGCTTCCGGGTCACCGCCGTCGACCTGCGCGGCCACGGCGAGGCGCCCCGTGCCGAGCGGTATGCCCTCGTCGACTACGCCGGTGACCTGCCCGGCGACGACTGGTTCGCCGTCATCGGCCACTCCCTGGGCGGCGCGGCAGCGGTGCTCGCCGCGCAGCGCCCCGGGTTCACCCGGGCCCTTGCGCTGCTCGACCCCGTGCTGCTGGTCACCCGGGACGAGTGGCAGGCCACCATCGACGATCAGCTCTCCGAGCTCGGCCTCGACGAACAGGCGCTCGAGGCACTGAAGCCGCACTGGCACGAGCGCGACCGCGCGGCCAAGCTGGCGGGCATCCGGCAGACGGACGCCCACGTGATCGAGCACAGCTTCACCGACAACGATCGGTGGGATGTCACGGCCGAGGCCACAGCGCTGGCCGTGCCCACTCTGCTGCTGCGCGGCGACCCCGCCGTGTACTCCATGCTGTCTGACGAGACGGCGGATGCCCTCGCCGCCGCCAACCCGCTCGTCGACTACCGCGTGGTCGCCGGCGCCGGCCACTCCCCGCACCGCGATCGGCCGGAGGAGACCATCGCCGCCCTGATCGGGTGGCTACTCGCCGACGAGCGGGCCGGTCGGCCCGGGTCCTTGGGGTAGCTCGACGTCTTCGGGGTTGGGCAGGGTGCGCAGGAAGGCGAAGAAGATCAGGCTCGCCACTGCCGCCGCTCCCCCGCCGATGATGAACGGCAGGCCGAGGTCGACGCGAGCGATGAGACCGCCGATGAGCGAGCCGAGCGGCATGGTGCCCCACAGCAGGGTGCGCCAGGTGCCGTGCACCCGGCCGAGCAGGTGGCCCGGCACGAGGCTCTGGCGCAGCGACATGATGAGCACGTTCCAGATCGTGATAGCCAGGGATGACACGGCGAAGCCGACGGCAGCCGCCCAGATCGACGGCACGAGTCCGATGAACGCGAAGGCCACACCGCAGAGCGTCGTCATGAACGCCATCGTGAGACCCGCGCCCCAGGCATCCTTGAGGCGGTTGGCGAGCACAGCCCCGATGATGCCGCCCACCGCACCGCTGAGCATGAAGAGGCCGAACGCTGCCTCGGGTATGCCCAGACGGTTGAGCAGGTAGAGCACGAAGGTCGCTGTGGCCGCCGAGGTGGCGAGGCCGATGAAGGTCGTGAACAGCCAGAGCGTGCGCAGCATGCGATTGGCCCAGATGAAGCGCAGCCCGTCGGCGAACTGCCGGTACCAGGCCACCTGAGTCTCGCCGGGGGCCACGAACTGCCGACCGGATGCCACGCGCGGCAGCGCCAGCGCGAGCGCACCAGCCACCGCGAACACGAGGCCGTTGATGCCCAGTGGCACGAGAACGGACACCGCGAACAGGGCCGACGTCACGGGGCCCGAGACGAAGTTCTGCACGACGAGCTCGCCGCCCTCGATGCGCGAGTTGGCGCGGGGCAGGTTCGCACGGTCGACGATGCTCGGTACGACGGCTCGGATCGCTCCGTCATAGACGGTCTCGAACATGCCGTAGACGAACACCACGATGTAGAGCCACCAGATCGTGAGCGAGTCCGTCGCAACCAGGCCGATGAGCAGGACCGCGAGCGCGGTGCGCACCGCCTGCGCCAACGCCAGAGCGCGGCGGCGATCGATGCGGTCGATGAGGATGCCTGCGGGGATCGCAAAGAACAGCCACGGCAGCAGGGCGAGCGCGGCGACCACCGACACCAGGAAGGGGTCGCTCGTCAGTCGCGCAGCCAGCAGCGGGATCGCGGTTCGCGCGATTCCGTCGCCCAGGCTGGACGCGAGGTTGGCGGTGAAGAGGTTGGCGAACGGCTGGCCCAGTCCCCCGCGCGACGAGGTCACCATCGCGGGTGGATGGCCTCACGGAACGTGCGGTCGTAGAGCTCGGTGATCTGCTCGGTGAACTCCGGGGTCAACTGAGGCACGTTTCCGGCCGAGGCGTTGGACACGGCCTGGCGCACGTTGCGCGCACCGGGGATGACGGTCGTCACGCCGGGCAGCTGCGACACCCAGGCCAGCGCCGCCACAGGCGGGGTGAGCCCCTGGGAGTCCGCGAATTCGGCGAACTCGTGCGCTGCCGCAACCCCCTTCTCGAAGTCGACGCCCGAGAACGTCTCGCCGACGTCGAACGATCCGCCGTCGCGGTTGTAGGTGCGGTGGTCATTGGCCGCGAACACCGTGTCCTTGGTGTACTTGCCGCTCAGCAGACCGGAGGCCAGCGGCACCCGCGCGATGACCGCGACGCCCGCCTCGATGGCGGCAGGAAGCACCTCGTCGAGCGGCTTGAGGCGGAACGCGTTGAGGATGATCTGCACGCTCGCCACCCCCGGGCGCGCGATCGCGGTGAGGGCCTCCTCGACCTTCTCCACGCTCACTCCGTAGCGCGCGATGGCGCCCTCGGCGACGAGTGTGTCAAGGTCATCGAAGGCGCGGTCGATGGAGAACACCGGAGTCGGCGGACAGTGCAGCTGCACCAGGTCGAGGGTGTCGGTCTTCAGGTTCGTGCGAGAACGGTCGGTCCAGGCCCGGAAGTTCTCCATGGTGAACAGCGCGGGGTCCTGCTCCACCCGCCTGCCCATCTTCGTGGCCACGAAGATGTCGAGGTCGGGGTTGTCGTTCAGGAACGATCCGATGATCGACTCACTGCGCCCATCACCGTAGACGTCGGCGGTGTCGAAGAAGGTCACGCCGTTGTCGACGGATGCCTGGAGTACGGCACGGGCATCCGCTTCGCTGACCTCGCCCCAATCGGCACCGAGCTGCCAGGTGCCGAGTCCGATGACGGAGACGGGACGGCCGAGACGGGGAGCGGTGCGTGTATGCATGAGTTCCAGCCTACGGGCGACCGGTGATCGAGCGTGTCGAGATCAGCCGATCACCGACACGAGCTCCCTGGCGAGTCGGGTGCGGATGAGGTGATCGTTGACCTCGACGCGGTGCATGGTCACGTGGCGCATCTGCTCGATGATGCGCATCGTTCCGGGCGCCATGAACTGGTCGAGCGCGCCGTAGACGACGTCGATGGGCACCTGCACGGCCGCGATGTCGCTCACGGTCGTCTGCGACTCGATGCAGTTCTGGAGCGACAGGATGAACGGGGTCCAGTTGCGCTCGGAGATCTCGAACACCGCCGAGATCTGCAACAGCTTGCCGATGCGGGTGGCGTTGGCGATCGTGAAGTCCTTGTTGTTGCGCAGAAACTCGTAGGCCTTCATGTAGAAACCGAGCTGCATCCGCACTCGTGGGTCGCCAACCTCCGACTGCGCGATGTAGACAGGCGGGCTCACCAGTACCAGACGGCTGACCTGGGCGGGAAACTTGGCGGTGTAGCGGGCGGAGAGAAGCGCGCCCAGCGAGTGGCCGACGAGCATGAATGGCGCACGCAGCTTGAGGGACGCGATCGTCGCGGCGATCGCGTCGACGTGCTCCTCGATCGTGTAGGTGGCACCCTCGGGTGCCGGTGACTGGCCGAACCCGAGCAGGTCGATGGCGATGCACCGGTGGTGCGCGGTCAGCTGGGGGATGAGCTTCTGGAAGGTCGCGGCCGACGATGCGATGCCGTGGATGAGGATGATGACCGGGCCCTCGCCGTCGTCACTGGCTATGTGGAGCAGCGGCGCCGACGGACGACGAAGTCGGCCCGTCAGCCGCGTCCACCAACTCATGAGGTCAGCTTAACGACGGAACGGGAGCACCGGTGAAGGATGCTCCCGTTCCGTCGTGCGCGTGTCAGGCGGTGGCCGCCGGAGTTGCTGGCGGGGTCGTGGTGTCGTCGTCGCCGTCGAGCTTGTCCTTGACGAACTCGCTCACGTCGTCGGCCTTGTCCTTGACGAACTCGGCCGCGTCGGCCGCCTTCTCCTTGACAGCCTCGGCGGTGATGCCGGCCTTGTCCTTGACCGTCTCCGCGGCGTCGCCGACCGCGTCCTTGGCCTTCTCAAAACCCTCGGAGATGTTCTCCTTGGCGTCATCGATGAATCCCATGAGTACCCCTTCGTGTGGTGGTGCGTGTAGTGGTGACCTGGCGTCAGGTATGAGCGTAACTGACGGTCGAATCGTGAGAAACGTTGGGTGGTGATTCTCCCTCACCGAAAGTAGCGTGACAACCATGAGGCGCACACTGATCATTCCCACCGCACTACTGCTCTCGGCGCTCGCCCTCACGGGCTGCTCCGCCGGGGCCGATTCGTCGGCCTACGACTCGGGTGGCATCGCCGCCCCCATGCCCGCCACCGACACCCTGAACCAGGAGGCGGGTTCGGCCGACGGACAGTCCACAGTCGATCGCTCCGTCATCACGACCGGGTGGGTCACCATCACCGTCACCGACCCCATGGATGCCGCGGCCGAGGCCGCTCGCATCACCGAGTCCGTCGGCGGCCGCATCGATTCCCGCAGCGAGTACGCACCGCGGGGTGGCGACGGCGGCAGCGCCACGCTCACCCTGCGCATCCCCTCGAAGGACCTGACCGCAACCCTTGACAAGCTCAAGGAGCTCGGTGAGGTGCAGGAGGTGTCGCTGTCGGCGACCGACGTGACGATGGAATCGCAGGACCTCGACGCGCGCATCACCTCGATGCGGGCATCCATCGACCGGCTCACGGCGCTGCTCGCCGGCGCGACTGACACGGATTCGCTCATCGCACTGGAGACCGCCATCTCCGACCGGCAGGGCCAGCTCGAGAGCATGGAGGCGCAGCAGCGCTTCCTCGCCGATCAGGTGAGCATGTCGACGGTCACACTGAACCTGGTGACCGAGCAGGTCGTGGCCGACCCCCAGCCGGTGACCTTCCTCGACGGCCTCATGGCCGGCTGGAACGCCTTCGTGGCCTTCTTCGCCGGGTTGCTCGTGGTCATCGGGGTACTGATCCCGTGGCTGGTGCTCGCGGGCATCATCACGGCTGTGGTGATCGTCATCATCAAGCGGCGCAAGCCGAAGGCGACGCCGCCGGTCGAGTGACCGGCCGGTCGAGTAGCCCGGAGGGCGTATCGAGACCTGCACCGGTTTCGATACGCCTTCGGCTACTCAACCAGCGAGGATGTCCCTCACCATCGGGATGACCTTCGACCCGTAGAGCTCGATGGAGTGCATCGACTTCTCGTGCGGCAGCGTTCCCGCGCTGTACTTGAGGTCGAAGCGCTGGATACCCAGTGCGGAGATGGTCGCGGCGAGCTTCTTCGCAACGGTCTCGGGCGAGCCCAGGTAGAGCGAGCCGTGCTCGATCTCGTTGCGGAACTCCCCCTCGGTCGACGGCGGCCACCCGCGCTCGGCGCCGATGCGGTCGCGCATCACCTTGTGGTGCGGCCAGTACTCCTCGGCGGCCTGCTCGTCAGTGTCGGCGATGTAGCCGGGCGAGTGCACGGCGATCGGCAGGTCGGGCTGCTCGAGCTGCGCGAGCGCTCGATGGAACAGATCGACGTAGGGCGCGAAGCGCACCGGGTCACCCCCGATGATGGCGAGAACGAGCGGCAGCCCGTAGCGCGCGGCGCGCACGACCGACTCGGGGCTTCCGCCCACGCCGATCCAGGTCTTCAGGTGCCCGCCCTCGGTCTTCGGGTAGACGCTCTGATTGGTCAGCGGGGGGCGAAGCTTGCCCTCCCACGTCACGGGCTCCTCGGTGAGCAGCGCCGAGAACAGGTCGAGCTTCTCCTCGAACAGCTGCTCGTACTGGGCGAGATCGAATCCGAACAGCGGGAACGACTCGGTGAACGATCCCCGACCGAGGATGACCTCGGCGCGACCATTGCTGAGCGCATCAACAGTGGCGAACCGCTGGAACACCCGGATCGGGTCATCCGAACTGAGAACCGTCACAGCGGAGCCGAGCTTGATGCGCTTGGTCGCGGTGGCGATTCCCGCGAGCACGACCTCGGGGGCGGAGACGGCGAAGTCCGCACGGTGGTGCTCGCCGACCCCGATGAAGTCGATGCCCAGTTCGTCGGCCAGGACGCCCTCGGCCACGAGGTTGCGGATCACCTGCGCGTGGCTCAGCGGGGCGTCATCCGCACCGACCGTCACGTCGCCGAAGGTGTCGAGTCCGAACTCGATCTGGTCTGCCATGCGTGCCTTCTCCTTTTTCAATGCGTTCGCATCGAAACTACCAACCGGTCGCCGACAGTGAAAATTCCCAGGCACTGCCTCCCCGGTTCATGCTGAACGCCCCGCCTCGCTAGTGCGGGACGGGGCGTTCAGACTGTGCTGCCCTAGTAGATGACGGTCAGCGTGTTGGTAACCGCGATGAGGGTCACAACAAGTGCGCTGATGAAGCCACCGATGTAGGGGTTGCCCGTGATGCGGTAGAGCTTACGGGACAGCACTGCCGTGGCCATGAGGATAACGATCACCGGGAACAACCAGATGCTGAAGATTCCGCCGAAACCGGGGATCGTCTCGCCGCTCACGAAGAAGGTCACATACTGCGCAACCACCAGGACGATCGCCGCCACCGCGTTGACCAGTGCCAGCACCGCGGTGTTCAGCCACTCCTTGCCCCGAAGGGTGAAGCGGTTGAACACGTTGATGGCCACCGAGTTCGCGACGAAGTAGACCAGGAAGAACGGCACGTACAGCAGCGCAATCCACAGCTTGTCCGCGCCGAAGTCCTTGACCGCGATGACCCAGAACCGGAAGTCGGTGTTCAGCATCCAACTGAGGAAGAACACGATTCCGTACGCAGCTGCCACCGTGACGACGGCGAGTGCGGCTGCGAGGCCGACCTTGCGCCATCCCGGAAGCAGACCCTGCTCGCGCAGGTTCAGTCCGTTCTTACGACCGAACAGGAGGTACGAGACGACCATGATCACGATCGCGGCCAGGCCGTTGATCGCGGCCCACAGAGCGATGAAGAACACTGCCCCCTGAGTGAAGATCGTGGGCAGGAAGTTGAACGCGATGCCCTGAACCCACGGCGTGTTGCTGAGAGCGACGTACGAGATGCCTGACACCAGGGCCGAGACGATCATCGCACCCCAGAACCAGCCGAGGCCCGCGCGGGTGTTCGCCGCGATGGGACGGGGGCTCTCGAGCTTGAGGCCCGCGAACGCGCGAGTCGTCAGGAGCGCCCGAGCAAACGCCAGCAGGAAGATCGCGAACCCGATCAGACCGATGGCCGTGAACAGTTCCTTGACCTGCCAGATCTGCGAGCCCGAGTCGATCGCTGTCGGTGCACCGAAGGCCTTGTCCCAGAACTCGAGCTGATCAGCGACAGTACCCTTCGAGATCGTGCCCCACGGGTGGGTCTGAGCGGGCGTGTAGACGACGCGGATGGCGCCACCGTCACCGTCCGTGTACATGGTGCTCGCTTCGCGAACATCTGAGATGTCCTTCGGGTCAGCGCCGTAGTGCAGGAAGGACTGAGCGTTGGGAGTGCCGATGTACTCACGGGGAGGCGTCAGTACTGCGCCTTCGGCGCTGTAGCTGCGGAAGAAGAACTCGTCGTACTGGTCAGCGACGAGCCCGGTATCACGCGTGCCGTAGAGGTCGAAGTACGCGTTGTCGTTCGCGGCATCCGTGTATACGGGGTCATTGTCGACGAGGAACACGCCCGCGATCAGTGGCTTGTCGGCCGCGTTGTCCAGGGCGACGGAGAAGTTCGCAGCGCGGGCACCGTTGGAGTGACCCGACACGCCGATCTTCGAGGTGTCGACATAGGGCAGTGCGGCCAGCAGCTTGACCCCGTCGTACATACCCGTGCCGCCGAGCGTGATGTCGGAGGTGAGGTAGTCGGAGTCGCCGTGACCGTACATGTCGATCGACAGGACGACGTAGCCGCGCCGAGCCAGCTCGACGTAGTTGGCATCCTGCATCTCCTTGTTGTTCCACCAACCGTGGGAGACGACGATCGCCGGCGCCTTCTGGTCGGCGGAAACACCGTTCGGCTTGAAGAGCAACGCACTCATCGACTCGCCCGAGGCGGTCTCCCAGCTCATGTTCTTGACGGTGACGGTGTACCCGACCGTTTGAACGGCGGAGGCGACGAGCGCCGACACCACCATCAATACCAGTGACAGCGCCAGCCAGAAGCTATTCCGCTTCATCAATGTGGGTTTCATGAATCCCTACTCCTTCGTGTGGGTTTCGTTGGTTGTTTCGGTTGTGTATCCAGAGATGCTTCGTCAGGTCTCCACGTCCCCATCGACCCATCCCATGGTCTTCGTCACCGCTTTCTTCCAATTGCGGTACAGCCGGTCCCGCTCGAGACGAGGCATCTGGGGTGACCAGCGCTTGTCCTCGGACCAGTTGTCTGTGACGTCTTGTGTGCCAGCCCAGAAGCCGACAGCTATCCCCGCCGCGAATGCCGCTCCTAGTGCAGTCGTCTCCGTGACGGCTGGCCGAATGACATCGACTCCCAGCTGATCGGCCTGGAATTGCATAAGAAGTTCGTTGCCCACCATGCCGCCGTCGACTCGGAGCTCAGCCAACTCCACTCCGGCGTCTGCGTTCATCGCATCCATCACCTCGCGAGTCTGGAACGCTGTCGCCTCCAGGGCCGCTCGCGCGATGTGGTTCTTCGTGACGTAACGGGTGAGGCCCAGTAGTGCCCCGCGGGCATCCTGACGCCAGTACGGCGCGAACAGCCCGGAGAAAGCGGGAACGAAGTAAGCGCCACCGTTGTCCTCCACCTGGAGGGCGAGTTTCTCGATGTCCGGGGCATCAGTGAACATGCCGAGGTTGTCCCGCAGCCACTGCACCAGCGAGCCGGTCACGGCGATCGATCCCTCCAATGCGTAGATCTGAGGCGCGTCTCCGAGCTTGTAGCACACCGTGGTCAGCAGCCCGTTGGCGCTCAGAACCCGGCGTTCTCCCGTATTCAGCAGCACGAAGTTGCCCGTGCCGTAGGTGTTCTTGGCCATTCCCTCGCTGAAGCACGCCTGCCCGAAGGTCGCGGCCTGCTGGTCGCCAAGGATGCCCGCGATCGGCACGCCCGGCAGCATCCCGTGCGCTCGTCCCTGACCGTAGACCTCAGACGATGAGCGGATCTCCGGCAGCATCGACAGCGGGATGCCCATGTCTTCGGCGATGTCCTCACGCCAGCTGAGCGTCTGAAGGTCCATGAGCATTGTGCGTGACGCGTTGGTGACATCCGTGATGTGCATACCTCCGTCGAGCCCGCCGGTGAGGTTCCAGAGCACCCAGGTGTCCATCGTGCCGAACAGGAGATCGCCACGATCGGCGGCCTCGCGTGCTCCATCGATGTTCTGGAGGATCCAGGCCACCTTCGGTCCCGAGAAGTAGGTAGCCAGCGGCAGCCCCACAATCGGCCGATAGCGATCGACCCCGACGGTGCTGGCGAACTCGTCAACGATGCGCTGTGTTCGAGTGTCCTGCCACACGATCGCGTTGGTGACAGGGATGCCCGTGTGCCGGTCCCAGACGACGGTGGTCTCGCGCTGATTGGTCACACCCACGCACGCGATGTCCTGGTACGTCAGGTTGGCGCGGGTCAAAGCGATGCCGACCGCCTCTCGCACGTTGTCCCAGATCTGCACCGGGTCGTGTTCGACCCAACCCGCCCGCGGGAAGATCTGGTCGTGTTCAAGCTGGCCGCTCGAGACGATGCGTGCGGAACGATCGAAGACGATCGCTCGAGAACTTGTGGTGCCCTGATCGATCGCCAGAACGTAGTCAGCCATGGGGTCTCTCCGGTGAGAACAGTGGAACGAGGGAAGGTGGTTGTCGCTAGTGGGCCATGGGGACGATGTCGGGGGCAACCCCCCGCACCCGCGCCGCCGATTCGTCGTCGGGCTCCGTAGCCGCCGCCGCATCGGCAGCCGCCGTTGCACGGTAGACCTCGAGCTCGTGCTCGCGGGTGTCGGCATCCCATCCCAGCAGCGGGCCGGCTATCTCGGCGACTTCGTCGAGAGCCGCGGATGCCTCATCCGCGTACTCGTAGACCATGCGGGTGCGGCGCGCCATGATGTCGTCCAGGTGAAGGGCGCCCTCGTGGGTGACGGCGTAGACGATCTCGGCGCGGAGGTAGGCGGGAGCGTGCACGAGAGGCTGAGCAAGGTCGCGTGATGCTCTGACGAGCTCCAGAATGTCGAGGACATTCGCTCCGTAGCGGTGCAGCAGGTGATCGAGTAGCGCTTCGTTCCAGCCGAACTCGGCGCTACTCGCGCGCAGCTCGCGCTCGGCATCCGCGAGACCGGCCGCGCCCACCAATGGCAGGTTTCTGGTCACCGACGGCATCGTGTGGGCGGCCTCGCCGAGGGCGAAATCTACCGCGTCCCTGGCCATGATCCGGTAGGTCGTGAACTTGCCGCCCGCGATCACTGTCAGTCCAGGGGCAGCCGAAGCGACAGTGTGCTCGCGCGAGATCTTGGCTGATGCAGTGCCCTGGATCGTGCCCGGCTGCAACAACGGGCGCAGACCGGCCCACGTACCCACGACATCCGTGCGATCGATGGGGTGCTCGAGAACAGCGTTGGCTTGGCCGATCACATAGTCGATGTCGGCAGATGTCGCCGTGGGATGAGTGAAGTCCTGAGACCACGGTGTGTCCGTGGTGCCGATGACCCAGTACCGCGACCACGGGATAACGAAGAGAACGCTGGTCGGAGTCTGCAGGATGAGTCCAACTTCACCCTTGATGCGCTCCCGGGGAACCACGATGTGGATTCCCTTGGAGGCCAGAACTCGCAGGCCACCCTCCGTTCCTGCGAGCGCCTGCGATTCTTCGGTCCACACGCCGGTCGAGCTGATGACGGCCCGAGCACGCACGGGGATGAGCTCTCCCGTATCCAGCACTTCCAGCACGGCCCCGATAACGGTGCCACCGGCATCCCGCGTCAACTCGACGACCTGGGTGCGGGATGCCTCGATCGCACCGTGCTCCTTGGCCGTCCGCAGCACAGTGACGACGTAGCGCGCGTCATCGACATTGGCGTCCCAGTACTCGATCGCCCCCACCGCGGCGCTCGGCGAGAGGTCCGCGAAGGCCGCTGCAACCCCGCGGCGGCCGAGGTGACGGTGCCACGGAAGTGCACGTCGACCGCGACGCAAGGTAGCAAGAATGTCGTACAGCATGATCCCGGCGCCGACGAATGCCCGCTCCCACACTCGGTGGCGAATGGGGTACAAGAACGGGATCGGCCGCACCAAGTGGGGAGCGAGCTCGGTGAGCAGCAGATCGCGCTCGGCAAGAGCCTCGGTGACGAGCTTGAAGTCCAGCATCTGCAGGTATCGCAGGCCCCCGTGCACGAGCTTGCTCGAGCGGCTGGATGTTCCTTCCGCCCAATCCTGCGCTTCGACGATCGCCGTCGAGAGGCCGCGGCTCGCGGCATCCAAGGCGATCCCTGCACCGGTGATGCCCCCACCGATGATCAGCACGTCGAGTTCTTGACCGGGACTGACGGAGCGTCGAAGTCGATCCAGTGCGTCTGCCCGTGACTGCGCGGTGAGTCGCGTATCGGTCATCGTCGGTCCATTCAGATTCTTCGAGCACCCCCGTGGAGCCCACGGTCAGCAGCGTATTACCATGGCAGAGCCGATTGGCAATATGAGCAGGCAATGTGCACAAACGTGCAGGAGGCACCGTGGATCGCGAAGAGACAGTGTTGGCGGCGTCGTCGATGTACTACCTGCAGGACATCAAGATGGAGACGATCGCCAGCCGCTTGCACATGTCGCGCTCGAGTGTGTCCCGGCTGCTCAAGCATGCCCGCGAGACAGGTCTGGTGGAGATCACCTTGCGTCCCACCCCTACTTTGGCGCCCGTGGTGGGCCAGCGCATCTCCGAGCGCTTTCACGTTGAGACGCACGTCGTCCCCGTCAATGACTCGGCCGACGACGTCGAGCGCCTGGATCAGGTGGCCAGAGCCACCGGTCGGATGGTCAGCGGATGGTTCGACTCCGACATGGTGTTGGGCGTCGCGTGGGGTACAACTCTTGCAGCGATCTCCCAGCATCTGAACCGAAAGACGACGCGAGGCAGCGCGATCGTGCAACTGAATGGTGCCGCGAATACCCGTACCTCGGGCGTCGACTACGCCGGCAATCTCATCTCACGCTTCGCTGACGCCTTCGATGCACGCGTGCACCACTTCCCCGTGCCCGCATTCTTCGACTATGCCGAAACCAGACGTGCCATGTGGCGCGAGAGATCGATCGCCCGAGTGCTCGACATGCAGCGACGGGCGGACATCGCCCTCTTCTCGGTGGGTGCGCTGGAGGGTGATGTGCCGAGTCATGTCTATTCTGCGGGCTACCTCGAGCGAGTCGACATCGAGACCCTTGAGTCGGAGGGCGTCGTAGGCGACGTCTGCACGGTGTTCCTCAGGGCTGATGGCAGCTATCGCGACCTCACTATGAACGAACGTGCAACGGGGCCAACCCCTGAGGAGCTGCTCAGCGTGCCCCGTCGGGTTTGCGCCGTGGCCGGCGAGAGCAAGGTTGTTCCCCTCCTGGCCGCCCTGCATTCCGGCGTCGTGACACACCTGGTCGTCGACGAGCAGACCGCGCTGAGCCTGGTGGAGGCGATGGATGCCGCGGACGCATCCACTAGCTAGCGGAGAAGTAGCTGCGCACGGCTGCCGCCTCCGACTCGACGGTCGACGCTGAGACGAGGTCGCTCGCCTGACCCTTCAGCACCGTCACCCACTCGTCGAGGATCTGGTCGGCGGTGCCGCTCGTGTACAGCGTCTCGGTGAGGGTTGTCTTCGCGCTGGTGACGAGTGCCGCGAAGTCGGAGTTGGCGAGGAACCTCTCGGAGAGCACGTTGCCGCTGCTCGGCCCGCCGGCACCGCCAGCGCCACCCCCGTTGGGTCGCGCACCGCCGACCTGGCCCGGCTGCCCGCCGGCGCCCGGCTGACCTCCGCCGTCGACGTTGGCGGTACCGAAGGCGAGGTTCAGGTCCCAGTTCACGACCGTCATCACGCCGGTCGCCTCGTCGTAGTGCAGGTAGGAGTTGTTGCCCGGCCCGTCGATGTCATCGAAGTTGTCGACCAGGTCCTGGTAGGCGAGGTAGGTGGCGAAGGCGTTCACGTCGAGGTACTGCGACAGGTCGGCGGCGAAGGTGGCGTCATCCGATTCGTTGATGAACTTGAGGAAGTCGATCAGCGGCTGCAGGTTGTCGTCGCCCGCCTCCTGCTCGAAGATGTCGGTGTAGCTGGCCGGATCCTCGCCGCGATAGGTGTAGTCGCCACCGCTCTCGGCCTTGTACAGGAGCCCCTCGGTGCCGAACGCGTCCGCATCCCAGTCGCTGTCCGGGTTCTGGATCACCAGCCGCAACTGGGTTTCGCCGCCGTTGACGGTGAACCGGGATGCCACGGCCTCCTCGCTCGCGAGCCCCGCGGCCGACAGCAGCTCCAGCGCCACCGCCTCGTTGAGGGCCGTCTCGGTGCTGTTCGCGCGCACCACGAGCTGGGTCTCCCCCTCGTAGTTCTGCCCGTCGACGAACTTGTCGAGCCTGATGATCCAGGGCATCGTCGCGGGGTCGTCACCCGAGCTGATGGTGCGCAGGCTCGAGTTGCCCTTGAGCTTGATGCCCACATTCTCGAAGGTCACGCCGTCGATCACCACCGTCGCGCTCACCCAGACCTTCTCGCCCGTGGAGAGGTAGGTGCTCACGAGGGTGTCGAGCTCGGTCGGGTCGACCGTCACCGCGATGGTGTGCACAGTGGTCGAGTCCCACAGCGACGCGGTGGTTGTGGCGACCGTGTTCTCGACGCTGGTCGTGGTGGTCGACGGCGACGTCGTGGTCGCGGTCGTGCATCCGGCCAGCGTGGCGGCGATGAGTCCCAGGCCGGCGAGGGATGCGATGGCGCGGGCGGCGGGGCGGGTTGGCTTCGTCATCACCCCAGACCACCAGCGCGGTCTAGGCCGTCGCTGCGAGTCGCCTATGGGCCAGCTATGAACGCTGCGGTCGTACGATGAGCACACTATGAGCGAGAAGCGGCCACCCCGGTTGAGCGCGTGGCGGTTCGTCGTCACGTTCGGCACGGTGAGCCTGCTCGCCGACTTCGTCTACGAGGGTGCGCGCTCGGTCACCGGGCCCGTGCTCGCCCTGCTCGGCGCGACCGGTCTCGTGGTCGGCATCGTCACGGGCGTGGGCGAGGCCGCGTCGCTGCTGCTGCGGCTCGTCTCGGGACCTCTCGCCGATCGCACGCAGCGCTTCTGGGCGTGGACGATCGCCGGATACGCGATCACGGTCATCAGCGTGCCGCTGCTCGGCTACGCCTCGATTCTCTGGGTCGCCTGCGGTCTGGTGATCCTCGAGCGGGTGGGCAAAGCCATCCGCGGCCCGTCGAAGGATGCCCTGCTCTCCTACGCCACGGCTGCAACCGGGCGGGGGCGCGGCTTCGCCGTGCACGAGGCCATCGACCAGTTCGGCGCCGTGATCGGACCGCTCGTGGTCGCCGCCGTGCTCGCCGTCACCAACACCGACTACGGACCCGCTCTCGCGGTGCTCGCGCTGCCCGGGGTGCTCGCGCTCGGGCTCGTGGTCTGGCTGCGCGCGCGGGTGCCGCATCCGATCGACTACGAGGTCGACCCGAAGCCGCACGTCTCACTCACCCTTCCCACCGAGCGCGTGCGGCTGCCGCGGGCGTTCTGGTTGTACGCCGCGTTCACCGCCACGACCGTGCTCGGCTTCGCGACGTTCGGCATCATCTCGTTCCACATCGTGGAGGCCGGACTGCTCGAGCCGGTGTGGGTTCCTGTGCTCTACGCGGGAGTCATGGTCGTCGACGCCCTCGCGGCACTCGCGACCGGGTGGGCGTACGACCGGTACGGGGCGCGGGTGCTGTTCGCTCTGCCGGTGGTCGCGGCATCCGTGCCCTTGTTCGCCTTTGGCAGCACGGCGGCCGCCGTCATCGTGGGCTCGCTGCTGTGGGGCATGGCGCTGGGCATCCAGGAGTCGACGCTGCGGGCGACGGTCGCCGACCTCATTCCGACCCGTCGGCGGAGCACCGCTTACGGGGTGTTCGCGGCCGTGGTGGGCGCAACGACGGCCGGTGGTGGCGCACTCGCCGGCGCGCTCTACGACGTGTCGGTGCCTCTGCTGGTGGCCATCACCATCGGCGTGCAGGCCGTGGCCGTCGTGCTACTGCTGGTCGTGACCCGCAGCCTGCGCCGACCGGCCGAAGAACCCGCGCACGAGCAGTAGCCCGAGCGCGCCGCCCACGAGTTGGGCGGCGATGTAGCCGGGCGCCGAAGCCGGAGCGATGCCCGCGAACGTGTCGCTGATGGTGCGCCCGATCGTGATGGCGGGGTTGGCGAAGCTCGCAGAACTCGTGAAGAAGTAGGCCGCGCCAATGTACGCGCCGACCGCCCACGGGATGACGCTGCCCCGACCGGTGCGCGCGAGCGCGAAGATCACGAGCACGAGTCCGGCTGTCGCGACCACCTCGGCGAGCAGGTGCGGCCAGCTGAACCGGTCGGTGGTGCTGATGCTGACGGCCGGGAGCCCGAACATGAGGTTGGCGAGGATGGCGCCGGCGAGGCATCCGATGATCTGGGCCGGCATATAGGCGGCGACGTCGCGCCACGATCGATGACCGAGGGCGGCCTCGACGAGCGAGACCACGGGATTGAAATGTGACCCGCTCACCGTGGCGAAGATCAGGATGAGCACGGGCAGGCCGAGTGCGGTGGCGAAGGCGTTCTCGAGCAGTTGGAGGCCGGTGTCGCCCGGCGACAGGGCCTGGGCCGCGATGCCCGATCCGATGACGAGCGCCGCGAGAAGCGCGCTGCCGATGAACTCGGCGCTGGCCCGGCGGATCACGTCGTGACGAGGAGGCGCGAGAGCGCGTCGAGGGAGCCGGGAACGAGCGCATAGTAGGCCCACGTGCCGCGCTTCGAGCGGGTGAGGAATCCGGCGTCCATGAGCACCTTCAGGTGGTGGGAGACCGTCGGCTGACCGAGGTCGAGCAGGTCGGTCAGGTCGCACACGCACGCCCCCTGGCCCTCGGATGCGGCGATGAGCGAGACGAGACGCAGTCGCGCGGGGTCGGCGATCGCCTTGAGCGAGCGGGCGAGATCTTCGGCCTGCTCGGCGCCGAGCGGCTCGCGCGCCAGCGGCGCGCAGCAGGCGGCCGCGTCTTTCACGGTCAGAGGCAACAGGGTCGCTGTGGACATGCATCGATCGTAGTCGATATTGACAGCCGTCGATATACCGGCGCATACTCGCAATATCGACGTTCATCGATATTTGCGACCCACACGAAGGGAGGAACCATGGAAACCGACGCCGCCTGCGAGCTCGAACTCGCCACGACCGGCAGCTGCACTCCGACCGGGTGCTGCTGAGCCGCGCATAGACTCCTGTCTATGCATCAGGAGCCGACCGCGCAAGGGCTGGGGCGCGCTGACGCCGAGCGCATTGCTCGAAGCCTGCGCGCCCTGGCCGACCCCACGAGGGTGCAGTTGCTCGCCCTGATCGTCGAGAGCCCGGATGCCCGCCGCAGCGTCACCGACTTGGCCGACGCTCTCGGCCTCACCCAGCCGACGGTGAGTCACCACCTGCGCGTGATGGCCGACGAGGGCCTGGTCGAACGCAGCCAGGATGGCCGGCTCGCGTGGTACTCGATCGCCCCCACCCGCATGACCGAGGTCGTCGAGGCGATGCGGGATGACCCGGTCGCAGCCGCAGTCGCCCCTCCCGTGCTCGAGAGAATCGCCTCCGATCTCGCCACGCGGTTCGCCGGCACACTCTCCCCCGAGACCGTGGACCGCTACGTGCGCGAGAGCTACCGCCTCCTCGCCGAGCGCGCCGGCATCACCCGGTACCTGCCGTCGCTCACCGCACGTTTCGCCGGGGACCGCCTCGACGCGCTCACGAGAGTCGAGGCGCCGAGCCAGAGCCCGAGCGTGCTCTTCGTGTGCGTTCAGAACGCCGGGCGCTCGCAGCTCGCCTCGGCGATCCTGCGCTCGCTCGCCGGTGACCGGGTGCGGGTGCTGACCGCGGGCTCGGAGCCCGCCGGATCCGTCAACCCGCTCGTTGTCGCGGCGCTCGACGAGATCGGCGTGCCTCTGGGGGGCGAGTTTCCGAAGCCACTGACCGACGAGGTCGTGCGCGCGGCCGACGTCGTCATCACCATGGGCTGCGGCGACGCCTGCCCGGTCTACCCGGGTCGGCGCTACCTCGACTGGGAACTGGATGACCCCGCCGGGCTGTCCATGGACGGTGTGCGCAGGGTGCGCGACGAGATCGTGGTGCGGGTGCGGGCTCTACTGGCGGAGCTCGGGGTGAACGGTGCGTGAATTCGTGCGCCGCGGCATCCCGAACCCATAGACAATCATCTATGCTTTGGGCATGACCGAAACGACCAAGCCCACCGTGCTGTTCGTCTGCGTGCACAACGCGGGCCGTTCCCAGATGGCCGCGGGCTATCTCAAGGCGCTCGCCGGAGACCGGGTCGAGGTGCTCTCCGCCGGGTCCGAGCCCAAGGACCAGATCAACCCGATCGCGGTCGAGGCCATGGCCGAGGAGGGCATCGACATCGCCAACAACGTGCCGAAGATCCTCACGACCGAGGCCGTGAAGGACTCGGATGTCGTCATCACGATGGGCTGCGGCGACACCTGCCCGATCTTCCCGGGCAAGCGCTACGAGGACTGGGAGCTCGACGACCCGGCCGGGCAGGGCATCGAGGCCGTGCGCCCGATCCGCGACGACATCAAGCGGCGCATTGAGGTTCTTCTCGCCGAGATCCTGCCTGCGGCCTGACCATGGATCTCACCGAGCGTCGCGGGATGCCCGGCCTCGCCTACCCCGAGGAGTACCTGAGGCGGCTCGCCGGGGACCTCACGGAGAAGTTCGCGGGCGTCTTCAACTCCGAGACCATCGAACGATACGTGCTCGAGTCCTACACGGGCCTGCTGCGCACGTCGACCGTGAGAACTCACCTCGCTTCGCGCACCATCCACTTCGCGACCGATCGGCTGACCGCGCTCGCCCAGGCCAAGGGCGCCATCGAGCGCACGGTGCCGGAGGTGCTCTTCGTCTGCGAGCAGAATGCCGGCCGCTCGCAGATGGCCGCTGTGCTCACCGCGCAGCTGTCGCAGGGCCGCGTGCATGTGCGCTCAGCCGGTTCGGCACCCGGCAAGGACCTGAACCCCGCGGTCGTCGAGGCCATGGCCGAGCTCGGTCTGTCGATGACCGAGGAGTTCCCGAAGCCCCTCACCGACGACGTCGTGCAGGCGGCCGATGTCGTTGTGACGATGGGCTGCGGTGACGCGTGCGCGATCTACCCCGGCAAGCGCTACGAGGACTGGGAACTCACCGACCCCGCGGGCCTGTCGCTGGTCGAGGTGCGGGTCATTCGCGATGACATCCGCACTCGCGTTGAGGCTCTCCTCGCGGAGTTGCTCCCGTAGGTTGTGCCCGCCCGCTGACGGTGAGGTGCGGCAATCGGACCTTCCGGCGCACAACGAAGGAATGATTGCCGCACCTCACACCGCTGCTGGCGAAAACTAGCCGAGGATCTGCGCCTTCTTCGCGTCGAACTCGGCGTCGGTCAGGATGCCGGCATCGCGCAGTTCACCGAGCTGCTTGAGCTGGGCGATCTTCGCGTCCATGTCGCCGCCCGCGGGGGCAGCGGGCGCAGCCGCGGGAGCTGGAGCAGCAGGCGCCGCCGCCTGGCCCTGCTGAGCCCAGCGCTGCTGCTGACGGCGCTGGTTGCGGCCGATGACGCTCGAAGCCACGTGGGCGTGGGCGGCGGTACGCAGGAGTCTGCTCATGGTCAGTCCCTCGTCTCGGCCGCGGTGATCGCGGCATCCAGGTCTTCGAAGTCGATCGCGCCGGCGGCGACGAGCGAGGCGCCCGACTTCTCCCAGGTCGCGATCAGCGGCAGCACGGTCAGCACCTCGTAGACGAGCACAGCGGCGACGCTTCCGGCGGCAATGAGCGCCCCCGCGTCGGCGACGTCGTCGCCGTCGATGAGGTGGGATGACGCGCCCGCGAAGTCACCGAGATCGACACCGTCGACCACGCCGAACGTCGACGCGTCAACGACCGTCACCTCGCCGGTGGCGGACTTGGCCACGAACTCGAGATCGAGCACCAGAATGTGTCCGGCATCGACGAGGGAGACAAGCTTCGCAAAGCCCTCCCCCGACACCGCCCCACCGGGGAATTCGATGACCAGAAACTCGACCGGCCCCAGCAGGTCAGCACTATTGCTCATGCTCAGATGGTACGTGTCAAGCCCGGTCGGGTCGAGCACACAACTCGCTTACGCTGGTCTGATGCTGCCGCTGACCGTGATCATCCCCTGGCGGGCCCAGGCGTCCCGGCTCGCCGCATTCGACGCGGTGGTCGACTGGTATCGCTCGAGCATCCCCGGTGTCGACATCGTCACCATCGATTCCGATGAGACGGTCTTCAACCTGTCGCGCTGCCGCAACCTCGGCATCGATGCGATCAGCGACCGCGACCGGGTCGTGGTGATCAATGACGCCGACACGATCCCGCAGCTCGCGGCACTCAGCGAGGCGGTCGCGGCCGCCGCGACATCGGGTCTCGTGCACCTTCCCTACACCGAGTACCACTGGCTCGGCTCGGCCGGCACCGCCCAGTACGCCGACGGAATGCCACTCGAGGACTGCGACTTCGAGCTCGTGCGCGGCGCATGCTCGGGCGTCTACGTGACCACCCCCGCCAGCTGGTTCAGCCACGGCGGCCAGGACGAGCGCTTCCGCGGCTGGGGTTTCGAGGATGCCGCGTGGCACCTGGCCCACGAGACACTCCTAGGCGCACCCCCGCAGCGCCACGCCGGCTCAGTCTTCGCGTTGCACCACGAGCCGCAGCTTCGCGAAGGGCCTCAGTACGACGCCAACGCGAACCTCATGCAGCAGTACCGCGACGCCGCACGCGACCCCGCGGCCATGCGCTCGCTGGTCTTCGCGACCTCCTAGTCGCGCACCGTCGCCGCGCGGTAGGCGCGGTCGCGCCCCGGAGTGTTCTGCAGGGATGCAGCGAGCGGCCCCCGCGGTCCCCCGAGCACCGCGGCGATCGCCGCCGCCAGCTCGTCGACCGTCGCGGTGTTGGGAGCGAGCGCGACACCCCAGCCCGACCTCTCGATCGCCGCCGCACCCGCGAACTGGTCCGTGGAGAACGGCAGCACGACGAGTGGCACCCCGAACGTCGCCGCCTCAGTGACGCTGTTGTTGCCGCCGTGAGTGACTGCCGCCGCCGCGCGCTTCAACAGGGTGACCTGCGGCAGGAAGCCGCGCACGAGCCAGTGCGGCGGGAGTTCAGGCAGATCGTCGGCCGACCCCGTCGCGAGGGCGACCCGCAGGCCGAGCTGCTCGAGGGCGCGGGCTACTCGGGTGAGCACATCCGATCGCACGGAGAGGAAGCTGCCGAAGCTCACGTAGACGAACGGCTCGTCGCTCGCGGCCAGCCACGCCTCGACCTCCGGGTCGGCTGGTTCGTCGCGCACCGCCGAACCCAGAAACTCGTGGGTGGGTAGCAGGGCCGTGCGTTCAGGGGGCGAGAGCTCGGCGGGATAGTTGAGCAGCAGCAGTTCGCCGTGCTCCTCGAAGGCACTCCGCGACGGCGGCAGGTGCGGGGCGAGTTCGGCGAGCGCCGCGTTCCACTCGGCGGTGAACGACTCGCTGACCCGCACGCAGAGCTCGCGCAGGGCCTCGAGTTCGTCGTCGCCCGGTGTGAAGGCTCGGGGCCACTCCGGTGGGTACCCGTATACCTCGTCGCCGACCGGCAGGGCCGTCGGATGCCCGAGCACGACATCCGCGTAGGCCACACCCCCGGCGACCAGAGCCAGCCGTGCGCTGAACGCGAGGTGGTCGACGATGATCGAGTCGGGACGCACAGCCGCCACCACCGCGAGCACCTCGCGGGCGACCCGCACCGGCTCCCACATCAGGTCGCTGAGCCGGGCTTCGGCCTGGAATGCCAGCGTGGCGATCATGCCCTGCCGAGTCGCGTCGAAGAAGCCCCGCAGGGCGTCGTCCTCTCCCTTCGGCTGGTCCTCGGCGCGGATGACGCCCGGGTTCGACCCCTTACCCAGCTGCAGGTTCACCCGCTCAAAGCCGAAGGACTCCACAATCGCCGCGGTAGCGGGACCCGTGGCGACAACCACGCGCTCCCCTGCGTCGCGCCATGCGGTGCCGAGGGTTGCCAAAGGCAGAAGGTGTGAGGCGTAGTCCGGGCTGATGATCAGCAGCGTCACGGTGCCGACACCGGCTCGGCGTGGTGCTCGATCTCCTGCTCGTGCACGTAGGCGTAGACGGCGGCGAGCGAGCCCGCCATCGCCTGGATGGTGAAACTCGTCTCCACGGTGCGGCGGGAACGCTCGGCCCGGTCGTCGGAGGTTTCGGCGGTCGCGGCATCCAGTGCCTCGGTCATCGCCTCGGCGAGCATGCCGACGTGCCACGTGCTCGTGAGGTACCCGGTAACCCCCTGCTCGACGTAGGTCGCGGGGCCGCCGCCGTTGGGGGCGACCACGATGAGGCCGCTCGCCATCGCCTCGAGCAGGGCGATGCCGAACTCCTCCTTGAGGCTTCCGCAGACGTAGATGCCGTTCGGGGCGGCAAGGCCGGGGATGCCCCGACGCACGGCCGCCACCCAGCGCGCGACCGTGTCATTGGGCTGGTGTCCCGGCAGCAGCAGGCCCAGTGCTGCTCGCCCGTCGGCGGGAACGATCGCGTCCATGAGATCGAGCTGTTCGCGCTCATCGGCCGAGGGCGCGTCGAGGTTGCCGCCAATGAGGAGCAGGTTGGCGCGATCCTTGAGCGCGCCACCCGCCCACGCCTCGACGATCGTCGCCATGCCCTTGACGCGGTGGAAGCGTCCGACGCTGACGATGAGCGGCAGCCCGCGCCGCTCGGGCGGCAGCTGCTCGAGCAGGGCGGTGAGCTGGGCTCGCGCTGGGGTCTCGACCGCAGCGGTGGCCTCGGCAACGGCGCGGTCGACGACGCCCAGGTCGATGCCCTCGGGAACGATCGTGTGCCGTTCGGGGTGGGCGCTGATGTCGATACCCACAAGGCTCAGCATGTCGCGCTTGAGTTCGGGCCGCGGGAAGAGCACCGTGTGGGCCGCATTGGCGGCGATGCGCTGCACCAGCCGGGTGCGGAACCAGAAGTGTTCCCGCTCGTCGACGGCGCCGAAGTTGGTGCGGTTCAGGGCACCGGACAGGCTCATCGACGCGATGACGGCGTGCGGGTCGGGAGCCACGGTGAACACCGCGGGAATGTTGAGCTCGCGCGCCGCATCGACAGCGGCAAGGCTGCCCACATCGGCCATGCGCAGGTGAATGATGTCGACGGGCCCGGCCGCCCTCAGCACCCGCCGGATGCCTCGCCTCGCCGTCACGCGCAGCGGCCACGCACTGGCGGACTGCACGGGCTCGACCATGAGCGGAACCCGACCGTACGAGTGCCCAGCACCACCGAGACGCAACTCCTCGAGGCTCGCGAGCGCGGACTCGACTGACCCCCGCGACAGCGTGACCACCCGATCCACGGGGTAGTCGGTGTCGGCCGGGCGAGCGACGAGCGCATCGCCGAGCCGCACGAGCAGGGTGGCGATGCCGCCGTTGTCGCCGCTTCCGGCCTGCGCGAGATCGGGGTCGATGTCGGCGTGGAGGAACAGCTGGGCCACGGTGAGTCCCGCGCCGCGACGGGTGTTGTGGCGCTCGGCGGCGATGTCGACGAGACCGAGGCGCGCGGCATCCGCGACCGGGCCGTCGCCGGCGGCTAGCGCCAGCAGCAGCTCCTCAGACTCGCCCGAACCTACCCGCTGGCCGATCGCCGAGGCCGCGGCGACGCGCACCTCGTCGGCCTCGCCGGGGTCCCTCGCGATGGCCATCAGTGGGGCGCCCGAGATGCGCGATCGCACCAGGCCGAGGGTCTCGACGATGCGCGCGCGGGGGCCCGGCTCGTCGATTCCGAGCAGGGCGGATTCGAGACCCACGGCGATGTGATCGGGGGTCGCGGCGATCCACTTCTCGAGCGTGCGTTGCGCGAGCATGCCCGCGAACTCACCCGCGGCCACCAGCCTGATGAGACGGGCGACCGCGTCGAATCGGGGCAGCCTGCTCGACAGCGCCCACGCGGCGTGCTCCCGCAGGTAGGTGCGCTTGCTCGACAGCAGCCGCACGAGCACCGCCTCGGCCTCGTCGTCGAAGATCTGGGCGAGCGCATGGGTCGCCGCGATCGCCGCGACCTGGTCTTCACCCTTGAGCGCTCCCTGGAGCACGCGGATGGTGCGCTGGCCGCCATCCCGGCTGGCCTCGAACGCAAGATCGTCAGCGAGCCGCAGCGCGTCGATCAGGCGCTCGGCCTGCTGCACAGCGTCGAGTGACGTCTGGATTCCCACCTGAATTACCCTCTCGATCGGCCCTCATCACTGTATGTCACCAGCGGTGTGATTCACTCGGGGGGTGCGAATTCTGGCCATCGGTGATATCGGCGTTGCGAACTCGATGATGCACATCGGCGACGAGGCGATGTTCGAGGAGTTCGTCGCCCAGGCCCGGCGCCGTGGCATCCGCGACATCGTGGCCGTCTCGTCGAACCCGGATGACACGATCGCACGTTACGGCCTCGAATCGGTGTCGCGTCTCGGTCTGAGCGGCGATCGTGCCAGCATGATCGCGCAGGCTCCCGAGGCTGCCCTTGCCGCACTGGACACGGTGGATGCCGTCGTCATCACCGGCGCCGGAAACCTCGCCTCGACCTGGCCCGTGCACATCATCGAGCGGCTCGAGATCGCCCGCCGGGCCGCGGCGCGAGGCATCCCGCTCGTCATCACCGGACAGACCCTCGGGCCCGGACTGGTGCCCGACGACGAGCGGATGCTCGCCGAGCTTCTGCACTCGGCGGCGCTCGTCGGGGTGCGCGAGTCGGCGTCGCACGCGCTCGCCTCCCGCCTCGGCGTCGACGACGATCGGCTGCGACAGGGGGCGGATGACGCGAGCTTCCTCGGTTTGCCTCCGGGCGAGCATCCCGCCGCCGAGCCCTACGTGCTCGTGTCACTCTCGACCCACGTCGGCGCCGCCGACCGCACCGGGTTCGTGGACTCAGTCGCGGCCCTCCTCGACTCGATCGCACGCGACAGCGGCGTCGAGATCGTGTTCCTCGCCCACTTCGGTCCGCTAGCGCCGCCCTGGCAGCGCGGCGACGTCGTGATGCACGAGGCGGTCGCGGCCCGGATGACGCAGCCCACCCGCACCGAACCGACGAGCACCGCGGCCGAGGCCGCCCGGCTCGCGCGCTCCGCCTCCATGGTCGTCACCAGCCGCTACCACCCCGCGGTCTTCGCGGGCCCGTCCGGGGTCGCGACTCTGGGCATCGCGGTCGACGACTACACGACAGTCAAGCTGAGCGGCGCGCTGGCTGCATTCGGGCAGGCGGGCGTCGTTGCCGCCGCCGACCTTGCCGATGCCCCGCAGCTCGCCGAGCGGCTCTGGGGCGCTCGTCACGAGATCCGCGTGCGCGGTCAGGTGATCGCGGCCGAGCGACGGGCGGAATCAGACGCGTGGTGGGAGCGCGTGGTCGGCGTAGTCTCGAATACATGACTCTCCCCCTGCGCTTCGGCTACAAGGCCTCCGCCGAGCAGTTCGCCCCCACCGAATTGCTGAACTATGCCGTGCTGGCCGAGCAGGCCGGTTTCGACTCCGTATTCGTCTCCGACCACCTCCAGCCGTGGAACCACGAGGGCGGCCACGCACCCGCGGCGATGCCGTGGCTCGGCGCTCTCGGCGCCCGCACCGAACGCATCATCATGGGCACCTCGGTACTCACGCCGACGTTCCGGTACCACCCCGGCGTGGTGGCGCAGGCGTTCGGCACTCTCGGGGTGCTGTTCCCGGGCCGCGTCATCCTGGGCGTCGGAACCGGCGAGGCGCTCAACGAGGTCGCCCTTGGCATCCCGTGGCCCGACGTGAAGGAGCGCTTCGCCCGCCTCAAGGAGGCGCTCGAGCTCATCGACCTGCTCTGGCGCGAAGACCGGGTCACGTTCGATGGCCAGTACTTCCAGACCGAGAACGCGACGATCTACGATCGCCCCGACGTGCCCGTGCCGGTGTACATCGGCGCGTCTGGCCCGGCAGCTACGCGGTTGGCGGGGCGGGTGGCATCCGGATTCATCACGACCTCGGGCAAGGCCCGCGAGCTCTACACCGAGACCCTGCTGCCGGCCCTCGCCGAAGGACTCGAGAAGGGCGGCCGCACGGCCGACGACGTCGACACCCTCATGGAGATGAAGGTCTCGTTCGACCACGACCGCGAGCGCGCGCTGCAGGACACCCGGTACTGGGCGCCGCTGGCCCTCAGCCCCGAGGAGAAGATGGGCGTCGAGGACCCGCAGGAGATGCAGCGCCTCGCCGACGCCCTGCCGATCGAGCGCGCCGCCTCACGCTGGATCGTCTCGACCGATCCCGACGAGCACGTGTCGCGCATTCGCGAGTACATCGACCTCGGCTTCCGGCACCTCGTGTTCCACGGGCCGGGGGCCGACCAGGAGCGGTTCATCAAGCTCTACGGCGAGGAGATCCTGCCGCGCCTGCGCGCGCTCGACGCCTGAGCGGATCGGGCTTAGCGCCCGACCTTGCCGAACAGCCCGGCGATCGGCGCGACCACGATCGGGCGCGCCGCGAACCAGCCGCCGACGATCACCAGCAGCGACACCACGAAGATGATGAATCCGAGCCAGTTGACGGCATCCTGACCGGCGAACATGTGGTTGAGGTTACGCAGCGCCCCGGTGGCCAGCACGAGGGTGACGTGCACGATCGTGAACGCGACGAAGTAGAACATCACCGGCAGGTGGATGGCCCGGGCGATCTCGATCGGATAGATCTTGTTCAGGCGCGGGGCCTTCTTCGGCCACAGGCCCGACATGCGAACGCCGGTGATGATCGCCAGAGGTGCCGCGATGAAGACCGTCGCGAAGTAGGCGATCAGCTGGAGGCTGTTGTAGTTGACCCAGCCGTTCTCGGTGGGCCAGTCCAGCGAGGCGTACTGCAGCGCCGCTGACAGGGCGTTCGGCACGACCTCCCACGACGTGGGGACGATCCGCAGCCAGTGCCCGGTGGCGAACAGCAGCACGATGTAGATCAGTCCGTTGGTCAGCCAGAGCAGGTCGAGGGACTGGTGCGTCCAGAGGGTAAGGCTGATCTTGCGACCGCCCGGCTGCCACTTGGGGGTCCAGGATGCCGGTGGCCGCTTCTGCGTGCGCACCTGCCAGCCGGTCTTCACGATCAGCACCATGAAGAAGACGTTGAAGAAGTGCTGCCAGGCGAGCCAGGTGGGGATGCCCACCGGCGCCGTCTCGGGCAGCTCGGTCTCGCCGGGGTAGGTGGTGAGGAAGTCCTTCACGCCGTCGAGACCGACGAGCCAGCGGGCGATGAGTACGACGATCGCTGCGACGACGATCAGTGCTATCCCGCCGAGAACCCAGCGCGCGACGGCGCTCTCGGGGAGTCGGATTCCGCGGCGCTGCGAGGTCGTTGCGGCGGGCGCGGGTGCGGCCGGCGGCGCGGCGGCAGGGGGCGCGGTCGGCGAGGTCGCGGCGGCAGGAGTTGCGGCGGCAGGAGTCGCGGCGGCGGGCTTCGCGTTTGCGCCGAGCCCGGTGCGCTGCGGGCGCGGGGCGGCGGGCGGTGGCGTGGGGGCGGTGTCCGCGGCGGGTGCGGGCGCGGCATCCGGGGCGGGCTGGCCGGCGGCCGGGGTGGACGCACCCTGTCCCGGAGCACCCGCGCCCTGAGCGCCGGCACCCTGGCCCGGACGGGGAAGTCCCTCGCGTGCCATCGGCTAGTCCTTCTTCGCGGAGATCGCGTCGATGAGCTGCGGCACCACCGTGAACAGGTCGCCCACGACGCCGAAGTCGGCGATCTCGAAGATCGGCGCGTCGGCATCCTTGTTGATGGCGACGATCGTCTTGGCGGTCTGCATGCCGGCCCGGTGCTGGATCGCGCCCGAGATGCCCACCGCGATGTACAGGCGCGGCGACACGGTCACGCCGGTCTGGCCCACCTGATACGAGGCGGGAACGTAGCCGGCATCGACCGCGGCCCGGGATGCCCCGACCGCAGCGCCAAGCGCGTCGGCCAGTTGCTCCACCAGCGCGAAGTTCTCCGCCGAACCCACCCCGCGGCCACCCGAGACGACGGTCTTCGCGCCCCGCAGCTCGGGACGGTCGCTTGCGGTCACGGTCGCCTGGTAGTCGACGACCTCGACGTCGCGCTTGCCGCTGGGCGTGACATCCAGCTGCTCGATGCTCGGCGTCTGGGCCGCGGCGCGCGCCTCGATGGCGCCCTGCCGCACCGTCGCGACGAGGGTTCCGGATGTCGCAGCCGAGTCCACGAGGTACGCCCCGCCGTACACGGAGTGGTGGGCGACCGGCCCCTCCTCATCGCGCGAGACGGACACGACGTCCACGGCGAGAGCGGCACCGGACCGCACCGCGAACCGGGCCGCGATGTCGCGACCCTCGCTCGAGCTGGAGATGAGCACCGCGTCGGGACTCACGCTGGCTGCGGCTGCGGCCAGAGCGTCGACGACCGGGGCCAGCAGTGGCGATCCCGCGGGCCGGTCGGCGACCAGCACACGTGCGGCGCCGAGCTCGGCGGCGCGTTCGGCTGCCGCGGCAGACACGGCGGCGGGAGCGACCACGAGCGCCACGGGGGTTCCGATGCCGGCAGCAGCGCCGAGCAGTCCGGCCGCGCTGGGGAGCACAGTTCCGGCGGGCGAGACCTCGACGAGAACGAGGATGGGTGCGGAGGAATCAGTCATGGTGTCGTCCTCAGATCAGCTGGTTCTTGGCGAGGAACTCGGCCAGCTGCGTGCCGGCGTCGCCCTCATCGACGATGGTGACCCCGGCCGCGCGAGCTGGGCGCTCGGCGAGGCTGATCACGATGGAGTGGGCGTCCTCGCCCGAGGCTCCCGAGGTTGCCGCGAGGTCGGCGAGCGTGAGGGTGTCCAGCGGCTTCTTCTTGGCGGCCATGATGCCCTTGAAGCTGGGGAACCGCGCATCCGGAAGCGCCTCGGTGATCGACACGACCGCGGGCAGCGCCGCTTTGACGGTGTAGCTGCCCACCTCGGTGTCGCGTCGACCGGTCACGTCGGTCGCGGTGATCGCGACTGTGCTCAGCCCCGTTGCTGCGGGCACATCGAGCAGCTCCGCGACCATCGACGGGATGACGGCGCCGCCGCCGTCCGTCGACACGTTGCCCGCGATCACGAGGTCGAAACCCTCGTGGCTGAGCGCGGCGGCGAGAGTGGTGGCGGTCAAGGTGGTGTCGGCACCGATGAGCGCGTCATCCAGGATGTGGATGGCCCGATCAGCACCCATCGCGAGGCCCTTGCGCAGGTTGGTCGGCACAGAAGCCGGGCCCATCGCGAGCACGACGACCTCGCTGCCGGAGTTCGCCTCGGCGTAGGTCAGCGCCACCTCGATCGCGCGCTCGCCGATCTCGTCGAGCACGAGTTCACCGGCGCCGCGCTCGAGCAGTCCGGTCTCCAGGTTCAGCCGGCGATCGCCCCAGGTGTCCGGGACCTCTTTGACCAGAACGACGATCTTCATGTCGTGCCTTCCTATCCGTCGAACCAGTATCGCCGTACCCGGCGCACTCCTCCAGCCAGTTGGGGGCTCTCGACAACCGCGGCGCGGCTGAGGCCCCACCGATCGGGGATGATCGACAGCCCGCTCTGGCTATGGTTTCGACTCCGTTCAAAACTCGAGCGCGCCAGATCCAACTACTCGGTGCAAACCACTTGCGAGGCTAGAGCCATCGACTACCGGTTCACACCGAGTTGGCGCAGCAGTGCGCTCACAGGTTGTGAAATCTCCAACCCTCGGCAGCGTCCCAGTGGTAGATCTCGCCTGTGCCGCCATCCAGCCACAGATTCGTGAGAATCTCGGGCGGAGAGAAGTCACCCCAAGTTAGGTACGAGGGAGAAACAGGAAGCAACCCGCCCTCGTTACCAGTCGAGGCCATCAAGAGATAGAGATGGCGCACTTCCGTACTTAGACGGTCCCCCTCCGCGGAGAGCTTCTTCAGCTTTCGCGCCACAAGGTCGGATGTGCTCAGGTAAGAGCTAAGTCGATTCAAATACGGGGTGTCACTTCCATACGGGATGTTGGCGTTCCAACCCGCCAGTTTCACGGCCGGTTCGCCCGACTCCGAAATATGGTACGCGCGCACCATTGGCGACACTTCGAGATCATGCACTTCGTCACCGTCGCGGAGCGCCTCTAATGCGAGGGCCAGTTCTCGGGCGAAAGCCATGCGACGCTTGCCTGCCGGCAGACTCCAACCGTGTCCGAAGTTGATCGCCCAACGTGTACTACCCCGATACACAGCGTTCAGGTCGTCGATCATCGGCTCCAGGTTGGAGCTGTTGCGCTGATAGGCCTGATCCAACGTGGAAGTCACCTCAACGATGCCGGTCAGACAGTCTCTGTTGTGCAGGGTGAGGTCGACGGCGCCCTGCCTCCCGTCCTTGTCTTCCAACCGAGGCATATCGCCCGTGAACACGTGCAGGAACAAAGCAGCTCGTGCCTCAGAATCCTCGACATCACCAAACGCGCTCACGCGTTCATTCCATGCATCTGGAAGTAGCCGGAGCACCGCTTCGTCGAAAGACGCACCCTCAGCACACCAGTTCTTTGTGAGATCTCGAGGCCCATCTTTGCTATCGCTCATGGCCTGACACTTTCTCTTGCACGGGGCATGTTACTGAGCATCTCGCAGCTCGGCGAGCCAATCAGCGAGATTGGTTCAGCAATGGCAAGCTCGGGCCATGATCGAGGTGCGCCACTGGAATCCAGGGAGCATTCAAGCGGCTGCAGAGTTCGAGAAGGTGATCGAGCTTCACAGACAGAGTAAGGCTACTCTCGGTCCTTTGCCTTTTGCCGCGTTCACGGAAGCAGGCAAACAGGGCCGCCTGATAGTTGGCGCGGTCGATGGCGAGCTCCGTGGATACGTGCTCTACGGCACACCTCGCCATCACACGGTGAAGCTCGTGCATGTCGCCGTCGACAAAGAGTCAAGAAAGTCCGGTCTCGCCAAAGCAATGGTCGAACTCGCGATCGCTTCGCATCCCGGGCGGTCGACCATCACTGCGCATTGCAGAGCGGACTACGGCGTTGATGGGTTCTGGCAGTCCCTAGACATGACGCCATCTTCAGAGCGAGCAGGTCGCGCGCAAGCTGGCTCGACGCTCACAATTTGGACCCGCCGCATAGGACCGCGCGATCTCCTCGAGGACGCGCTCTACGCTTCTTCGCGCCTTTTGGCAGTACTCGATTCGAACGTGATCATCGACTTGTATGCCTCGGATGCGATTGATCGACACGATCGACACGAGTCGGTCGGGTTGGCTGAGGACTGGCTCAGTGACTTGGTAGATCGCAGCTACTCCCCAGAGGTTAACGTCGACATCAATCGGTTTCCCATCGTCGCCGAACGCGGACGGATACGTAACGCGCTCGCTGAGATGGTGCCGGTACGACGAGATCCAGGTATGACGGCCTTGGCGACCCAGCTCTTGGCGCGAATGCCTCATGAGCTCGTTGCGCAGGACGCGAGTCTGGCCGACGATGCAAAGCATCTCGCTGACGCGATTCTCGCTGGCGCTGATTATTTCGTGACTCGTGACGACAACCTATTGCGAGCGACCAGGACATGGGCAGACGAGGACTACAACATCGAAGTACTTCGCCCGGTCGCGCTCCTCCAGCGGCTCTTTCCCGCGCCCGGTCTCAGCCATTTCCGCTCCGACGCCCTCGAATCCATCGGGCTATCTTGGGTTCGTCAGGCCTCGGCGAAGCAGGATCTTGTCGACGCATTTCTTCAATATCGCGTTGGCGAGAAGTCGACTTTTTTCCGTAAGAAGCTCCAGGCTGTGCTCGCCCATCCAGGAAGTGCCGACCTGGAGGTGTTGTCCGATCAGCAAGGGCGAAACTGGGCGCTACTTGGCGTGGAGGTCAAAGACCAAACGTTGACGGTCCCTGTGCTGCGCGTGGCACGCGGGCGCCTGGGCTCCACGATTGCGTTCCAGCTCATTCGTCATTTGCGGGAGCTCGCGGTGGATCGTGGCGCGAATCTGGTGTCAGTGCTGGACGACACGCTTGACCCTGTGGTTGTTGGGGCACTCGAGGTCGACGGGTTCGCAGGGTCTCCCGCGACAGCGGCGATTGCCCCTTTTGCCGATCCAAAGGCCGTGACCCACGTAAATTCACCTCTGGATGTCGCCGCGTACGAGCGTACAAATTGGCCCCAGGTCCTGCTCGATCGAGACGTGCCGGTGTGGGTCGTTCCAATCCAACCCGCTTACGCACGAAACCTGATCGGGTACAACGACACCTTGATCGCGGGTCGTGAGAGTCAAACCCTGGGCCTAGCGCGAGAGTTCGTCTATTTTGGCGCCCCGAAAATCAAGAATTGGAATGTTCCTGCAAGAGTGCTTTGGTACGCCACGAAGGACGAGGGTGTTCCGGAACGAACAGCGGTGCGAGCGGCCGTCGCTCACTCGTGGGTCACCGCATCTACTGTGGTTGACGTGGACACCGCAATCGAGCAATACCGCTCACTCGGCACCCTTAAGGAGCGCGAAATTAGGCAACACGGTGGGTCAGGCAAGGTGCTAGTACTTCGATTCGAAAACACACAGCTGCTATCTATGCCAATCGCGCGAACGAAGTTCAATGCGCTCCTGAAGAAGCACGACGTTACGCCACCACTCCAGACTGCACGCGCGGTACCTGCGACGCTCTTCGACGACGTGCTTCGCACGCAACCGGGATATGAGACGCGATGACTAAGGTGCTGTTCCTCTCGGTCAAACCTCGCTACGCCCGAGCGATCCTCGAGGGGCGCAAGACCATCGAGGTCCGTCGCCGGTTCCCTAGCGTTGCTGCAGGGACTGTTGTGGTTCTTTACGCGAGCTCACCTGAACGAGCGATCATCGGGACCGTTCGACTCAAGGAAACGATTCGGATCGATCCAAGTGATGTGTGGGGAATGTATGCCGATGATATCGAGATCGACGAAGACAGCCTCGACGAATACTTGGCGGGAGCACCTGAATCGACACTGCTCGAGGTCGAAAGTCCAGAGACCTGGGCGCGTCCCGTCCCCTTAAGTGTGCTGCGAAAGACTCTCGGCTTCGAGCCGCCGCAGAGTTTCCGGTACCTCGCTTCCGAGCAGGTCGATTCACTTCGATTGAACCTTGGGGTTGCTCCCGCTCCGTAGTTAGCGAAACCATGTCGCAACAAGACGAGCGCAGCGATTGACCCCAGTCTTCTTCGCGAGGGTTGGGCGTCGCCGCCGTAGTTCGCTGTCCATGAAGCAGGCCCGAGAATTGACGTTCGGGTCGACGTTCCTTCGGGTGGCCAGGCACGCTCAACATGAGCCTGACCTGACGTGACCTCGTCAAACCAATCGAGGTCATCGCCAGCGCAACCAGTCCTTAAATGAGGACGCCCGACGCTAGTCGCGTCGGGCGTCGTTGTGGTGGACCCTAGGAGATTTGAACTCCTGACCTCCTCGATGCGAACGAGGCGCGCTACCAACTGCGCCAAGGGCCCGTGATGCGTTAGCTAGGTTATCACCTGCGCGCGAGGGGTTTCGATACGCGGCTTCGCCGCTACTCAACCGGCGAAAGCGGGTGGGTTTCGATACGCGGCTTCGCCGCTACTCAACCGGCGTGAGTGGTTGGGTTTCGATACGCGGCTTCGCCGCTACTCAACCGGCTAGCCAGCGTGGCGGCGGCGGGCCAGCGCGGCGTCGAGGTCCGGGAGCGGGGTGCCAGCGGCATCCACTCGTCCCATCGCGGCGAAGCGGCTCGGGATCGCGGGCGGCTGGGGTGCCGAACGCAGTGCCTCCTCGGCCTGCGCGGCTGCGGCGGCCAGCGCCTCGGTGGGGTCACCGATCTCGACCGGCTCGATCACTGGCCTAGACAGGTAGAGCGGCTTGGGAACGGCGACGGGCGTCCACTCGACTGGCGCCTGCTCGGTCACGACGTGATCGACCATGGGCTCACGACGTCGCACGGGACGAGCGACCGGCGCGCGACGCGAGCGGGCGACCTCGGCCAAGCGGCCCAGGAGTGCCAGCGAGCACAGCGTCGACAGCGCGGCGCCCGCGAGCAGCAGCCACGACTGAGAGCCCGCGACGATTCCGATCACCTGCGCGATGGTCACCGCAAACGAGACGAGGAAGACCACACCGGCGAGCGCACGAGTGCGGCGCAGCCGACGAGCGGCTATCGCCCGGGCATCCGGACGCACGGTCGGAGCCGTGACGGGCCGACCCACCGCGAGCGGACCCTGGGGGGCGCGGCGGGCGCGCAGCTCGGCACGCACGGGCGCCGGAACCTCGGCGGTCTCGGCAAGCACGCGGATGGTCTGCTGCAGCCGCACGGCGTTGCGCTCGGTCGCGAGATACTCGCGCCGACGCAGCCAGGTCGGCAGCAGGTAGACGAGCCAGAGCACGGCGGCGATCGCCAGCATGATGCCGCCGCCCAGTCCCGTGAGTTCCATGATGCACAGGGTACGAGCCGGGCGACCGGATGCCGCTGAGGCGCGCTGCGCTGGGGCCCAAGCCGAGGCGGCGATCTAGCCCAGGAGCGGTCGCGCGGCCCGCGCGCGGTCGGCCGCGGGGATCGCGGCATCCTTCGACGGAGCCTTGCCATCACGCCACCGGCGCAGCACGCCGGTCGGCAGCTCGTCTACGGTGAGCGCGAAGCAGAAGTGGTCGCGCCAGTCGCCGTTGATGTGGATGTAGCGCCGCCGCAGCCCCTCGTAGCGGAACCCGAGTTTCTCGACGACCCGCAACGACGGCTCGTTCTCGGGCCGGATGCAGATCTCCATGCGGTGCAGGCCGATGCCGAAGAAGCAGTGGTCGGTCGCCAGCGCGACCGCGGTCGGAGTCGCTCCCCGACCGGCGAAGCGCTCGGACACCCAGTACCCGATGGTCGCCGACGAGAGCGACCCGTAGGCGATCGACGACACGTTGAGTTGCCCGGCGATCTGCCCGTCGTACTCGATCACGAACGGCAGACCGAGCCCGGCGCGGGCGTTCTGCTGCAGGCTGCGGATGCTCGCACGCACGTCGAAGCTCATCGGGCCGTGCGGATTGGTCGCCTCCCACTTGCGCAACCAGCCGCGGTTCTCTGCCAGCTCGCGCTCGAGGGTGCGCGCGTCGCGCAGCCGGATCGGCCGTATGGTCGTGTGCCCCTCGCTGAGGGTGGGAATCGTCGACGCCACGCTCAGTCCAGGTCGGCCGCGAACTGCTTGAGCCAGGGTCGCAGCTCGGGTCCGAGATCGTCGCGCTCGACCGCCAGCTGCACGATCGCCTTGATGTAGTCCACGCGATCCCCGGTGTCATAGCGACGGCCGCGGAACACGACGCCGTACACACCGCCGGCGATGCCGTGCTCGGCCATCTCCTGCAGCGCATCCGTCAGCTGGATCTCGCCGCCCTTGCCCGCCTCCGTGTGCTCCAGCACGTCGAAGATGTCGGGCTGCAGCACGTACCGCCCGATGATCGCGTAGTTCGAGAGCTCGGTTCCGGCCGGGGGCTTCTCCACCAGTCCGGTGATGCGCACAACATCGGGGGTTCCCGTCTTCTCGACGGTCGCGATGCCGTAGAGGTGGGCGGATGTCGGCTCCACCTCCATGAGCGCGATCACCGAGGCGTTGCGCAGCGCCTGCTCCTCGAGCATCCGCGCCAACAGCACGTCGCGGGAGTCGATGAGGTCGTCACCGAGAAGCACGGCGAACGGCTCGCGGCCCACGTGCATCCGGGCACGCAGGATCGCGTGGCCGAGTCCTCGAGGATCGCCCTGACGCACGTAGTGCATGTCGGCGAGGTCGTTCGAGTACTCCACCTTCTTGAGCTTGTCGACGTCCCCCTTCTCCTCGAGGGTCGCCTCCAGCTCCGTCATGCGGTCGAAGTGGTTCTCGAGCGCATTCTTGTTGCGCCCCGTGATCATGAGCACGTCGGTGAGTCCGGCGGCGACGGCCTCTTCGACGACGTACTGGATGGCCGGCTTGTCGACGACCGGCAGCATCTCCTTGGGCATCGCCTTGGTGGCGGGCAGGAAGCGCGTCCCCAGGCCCGCAGCGGGGATGACAGCCTTCGTTATGCGAAATGCCATAGCCACAGGCTAGCGGGCGAAGGCCCACCAAACCCGCTTCATGCCAGACTTGACCCATGCCCGACGAGGTCGCCAACCAGAAACGCGCACTGCGCGCCGAGTTGCGCGAGCGCCGACGCATCACCCCCGATCACCACCGTCAGGCAGCGGATGCCGCCATCACCGAGCACCTCATCCAGCTGACGAACGACCTGCACTCGCAATCCCTCGCCGCGTATCTCTCGCTGCCGGACGAGCCGGGCACCCGCGACTTCATCGCGTGGGCCTGCGCGAAGGGCATCAAGGTGCTGCTGCCGATCTCGCGGGCCGATGGCCTGCTCGACTGGGCCCCCTACGACGGCAAGGCGGAGTCGGTGGACGACTTCGGCATGCCACGTCCCACCAGCGAGGTGCTGGGCCCGATCGCGATCAACTCGGTGGACCTCATCATCGTGCCGGCGGCATCCGTCGACCGCTCGGGAATGCGAATGGGCTGGGGCCGAGGCTACTTCGACAAGACCCTGGGAAGCATGGAGAACTGCCCGCCGGTCTATGCTGTGATCTTCGACGATGAGCTCGTCGACACCGTGCCGAGTGAACGGCACGACCAGCGCGTCGACGGGGTCGTCACCCCTTCTGGCATCGTCGCCTTCTAGCTCTCCACTCGCTGCCCACACCAAGGAACACCGTGCCCACCTACTCGTACCGCTGCACCGAATGCAGCAACGCCTTCGACATCCACCAGTCGTTCACCGACGACTCCCTCACCGTGTGCCCGACCTGCGGCGGCGTGCTGCGCAAGGTCTTCTCGCCGGTGGGCGTGACGTTCTCGGGCTCCGGGTTCTACCGCACCGACTCGCGGGCAGCCGCGAAGAGCGAGGGGTCGGGCAGCTCGTCGAGCGCCTCGAGTGCCTCAGCGAGCGACTCCGGCTCGAGCTCGACTCCCGCGCCGGCCGCGGCCAAGACCGAGAAGAAGTCGTCCACCCCCGCCTCCTCGGGATCCGCCTCAGGGGGCACCAGCAGTTAGGAGCACGTCGTGCTGAAGGGCTTCAAGGAGTTCATCCTCCGCGGCAATGTCATCGATCTCGCCGTCGCCGTAGTGATCGGTGCCGCATTCACGGGCATCGTCACCGCGATCGTCGGGAGCGTTCTGAACCCCGCGCTCGGCGCGCTGTTCAACGCCGAGGACCTCGCCAAGGCGCTGCCCGTGAACATCCCGACCGTGTCGGGCGGCACTGCCACCATGTACTTCGGTGCGGTGATCGCGGCGATCATCCAGTTCCTGCTGGTTGCGGTGGTCGTCTACTTCGGCCTCATCGTGCCGATCAACTACGTCAAGCGCGTGTCGTTCCGTCGTCGCGCCGAACCGGATGCCACGGCCGAGCCCGCACCGCCCACCGAGCTGGAGCTGCTCGCCGAGATCCGCGACCTGCTCGCGAGCCGCAAGGACTGATCGCCCGCTACCCCCAGTGCAGCGGCGGACCCGCGCTTCGTGTCGAGCATGATGCCTGTCAGCGGCCGTCGCGCGCCCCGGTCTGTCCGCCCTCGGCCCGTCCGCCCTCGACCCGTCCGCCCCGGCCCGTCCGCTCCTGCCTGACCGCCCCGGCCCGACGGCTCACCGGGCGCTGTTAGCCGGCACGCTCCCCGAACTCAGGACATTTGTTCGCGACCCTGCCTAATGTCCTGAGTTCGGGGAGTCGCCACGACCGGCCTTCCAGATGCGCGCCGAGACGGGCTGCGAGGAGACGGCAGGGCTTAAGGGATGTCAGAAACTCCCGCTAGCCCCAGTGCGGCGGCTTGTCGCGCTTGAGCTGCTCGTCGTTCTCGTCGACATGGTGCCGGGAGGGCTCTGGTGCGGGAGTAGGGTCCGACCCCTCGGGTGCCGGGGTGGTCACGCGCCGCGAGCCGCGCGCGCGCCGCGGCGATGGCGCGATGTGGTCGTGATCCTCGGCCCGGTGGTCAGGCATTCGACGCGACGATGGTGATCGGTTCGGTGATCGGCGCGGCATCCGCCCCGAGCATCGTCGCCACCCGGGCGGCCACGGCGTCGGGGTCGCTGAACAGATCGAATGCGTGCACCCGCAGGTAGTGCCATCCGAGACGGCGCAACAGCTCGGGACGCAGGCGCAGCGATTCGCGCAGCGTGCCGCGGTTGAGCACCGCATCCGTTTCGATGGTCAGGCACATGCCGCCGCGGGACGCAACCAAGCCCAGCTTTCCGCGGTGACCGAGCGCGACATTAAGTCCTCGGGCCTCGAGCCGCTGGGCCAAATCCACCAGCATGGGCTCGCTGTCGTCGGGCACCGGCTGCTCGATCTGGCGAGCACCGACCTCCCCGAGAATCTCAGCGAGCGCGACCGCGCCGTGCTTCATGCGACCGTCGTCGAGGTCTTCCGGCTCGAAGGACGTCACGATCACCATCGAACGCCGAGCGCGCGTCATGGCGACCGCGAGCAGCCGCTCACCGCCGGGCTCGCCGAGGGCTCCGAAGTCGGACAGCACCCGGCCGTGCGGGGTGCGCCCGTAGCCGATCGAGAAGATCACCCGGTCCCGGCTCTGCGCGACGGCCTGATCGATGGTCGTCACGGCGAAGGGCTCGGGCCGGTCACCGATGACGAAGTCGACGAGCTCGGGCCGCGATCCGACGGCACCGAGCACCGCCTGCATCACCCGTACCGCGTGCTTCTCGCTCGCGGTGATGACCATGAGCGACTCGTGGGGGCGCTTCGAGGCGTGGTCCAGTACGAGATCGACGACGCGGTCGACCTCGGCATCCGGGCTCTCGACCGCGCCGGAATCGGGGTCGGGCATGCCGTGCCCGTCCGCGACGTAGTCGAGGGCGAGGCTGCCGTGACCGAGGAAGCTGCCGGCCCAGGGCAGCGACTGGATGCGCCCGCCATAGAACCGGCGGTTGACGAGCTCTGCGAGGTCCTCGCCGCCGGGCCGGTAGCTGCGCGTGAGGGTCAGCGTGGGCAAGAGTGCTCCGAGCCGGGCAAGTGCCGACTGCGAGTGGATGTCGTCGGTGGTCGAGCCCGTCGAGACCCCGGTGGTCGAGCCTGTCGAGACCGCAATCGAAAAAACTGCAGGTGTCTGCGTGACCGGGTCACCGAACGCGACGACCTGCTTGGCTCGGCGAATCGCGCCAGCACTCTCGGCGACGGTGGTTGCGCCGGCGTCGACGAGAATCACCGTGTCGAACGGCATCGTGTCGATGATGCGGTCGATCTCGTACGGAGACGCGAGCCAGACTGGCGCGACGGTGCGCGACAGGTGCGGCGCCGTGGTCTGAAGGTCGAACGCGGTGACGGAGTCGCGGGAGAGTAGGCGCTTGAGCAGGTTCGCCTCGTCGGGCCAGTCAACGAGGCCGATCTTCCAGTTCTCGGCGAGCTGCCATGCCAGAAGCTGGGCGCTGCCCGCGGCGTGCGCCTCGTCGACGAGACGGAAGTCGGCCTCCAGACGATCGAGCACCGAGGTGTTCGCATTCAGCAGAGCGCGGTCGGCTTCGAGGAGCGACTCCAGAGCCGACTTCCACCACGACAGCTCGAGCTCGGCGGCAACCTGCTCCTCCGGCACGTGGCGGCGGGCGAGGTCGTCGATGAGCGGGTCGAGGTCGAGGTCACGCAGAGCCGTCATCAGGGCCGTGCGGTCCTGCAGGTTGTGCAGCACATCCGATTCGGCGGCAAGAGCCTCGATCTTGGCGACCAGCGACTCGATCGGCACGGAGTCGAGTTGAGAGTCCCGTCCGGTGAGCCCGAGCGGTTCGTCGAGGGCGGCGAGATCCTGGGAGACCTGCTGGAACGCGACCTGCACGTCGCCGATGCCAACTGGCACCTCGGGAATCGCACCCTCGGCCACGAATCGATGCCAGAGCACGCGCTGGTGCTGGATGCGGATGAGGGCGGCATTGAGGTCGCCCACCCGCACACCCGGACGCACGTACTCCAGGGCCAGCTTCTTGAGCCGACGCCGGTTGCCGTTCGACATGTCGGGGAAGTCCTTGCGCGGCGCGGTTGCCGCGATCAGCTCGCTGATCGAACGGTCGAAGACCATCGGCAGGAACTTGTCGAGAGTGTCGCGCAGGTCGACGAGAAGGCGCAGGTAGATGCCCAACTCCGCGATCGTCGTGAACGGACGCATGTGGGTGCCCGCCACGAGCTGCTGGGCCATCGGAAGCAGGCGCGGGAGTTCGTCGGCCGCCAGACGCTTGGCGATCTCGTGGGCGCGCAACGCGGCATCCCCGTTGGCGAACTGGGCCCCGTACCAGGGCGAGTCGCCGGGGCCGTACTTGAACTCACCCAGCTGGGCCGCAGCGACCATGATCTCGGTGGCCCGGGTGCGATCGGAGGTCAGCCGTTCGACGGCGGACCTCGACAGCCGTGCCGTCGTCGACGGCGGGCTCGGGAGCAACGCAAGCCTGCTCAGCTCCGTGACACAGTCCAGCACCGAGACCCCGAGCTGCGGGTCGACGCGGGTGAGGGCGCCGCGGTAGTCCAGCAGCACCTTGCGCAGGCGCAGGAGGGCGTCATCCACCTCGCCGACGTTGGGCTGGCGCGCCTTCTCGCTGCGACCGATCGAGCGGATGATGTCGCGACGCAGCGACCGCGGCGCGACCGCGAGTCCCGGAAGGCCCACGTCGGTCAGCCGCTGCGCGATCGAGTTCAGGGATGCCCGCCGGGCACTGACCACGAGAACGCGCTTGTTCTGCGTGACGAGACTTCCGATGGCGTTGACGATCGTCTGGGTGCCGCCGGTTCCCGGCAGGGTCTTGACGACCAGCGAGTTGCCCGCCGCGATCTGGGCGATCACGTTCTCCTGCTCGGCATCCGCGTCGAGAAGCAGCGCGTCGGTCTGCGGCGATCGTTCGTCGGAGGGCACAGCCTGCACGGGCGCGTAGGCCTCGGAGAGCATCCGCTCGGCCGTTTCATTGCCGGCAAGGGCATCGAGCACCGGATGCGTCAGGTCGGCAGCATCGGCGACGAGCGCCCCTGCAACCTCGGCGAACGACGAGACGACCAGACGCGGGCTCACCCGGAAGTGCTCGAGGTGCGAGGTGAGGCCGCGCAGCCGATCGATGACGGGGTTGGGCTTGAAGGTGCCGTCGTCGTCCGTGAGGGCAACGAATGCCTGCGCGTCGAGGCGCAACTGGAACTGCTCGTCGAGCGCCTGGGCGAACGCGGGATTGAGGTAGGCGGTGCCGCGCAGCTTGAGCTCGAAGTCGCGCCCGTGCCGGCGGATGGCCAGGGGACGCAGCAGCACGGGGGCGCTGAACTCCTCTCCCCCGAAAGTCCAGTCGGCGATGCCGATGCCGAGGTGCACGCTGTCGATGCCGCGCGCCGTCGAGAGCTCGAGACCCTTGGCCTCGACCGCCGAGGCCGCGATCTTTGCGCTGCGCAGCGCGATCTCGTCACGGATCAGGCTCGACAGCAGTGTCGACTTGCCGGTGATGAACTGGGCGAGACCGCCGGGATGCGTCGTGGACAGTTCGATGCGCGTGCGCGGGGAGTCGACGAAGTGCAGCAGTGGCGAGCGACCGCCGAGGGCCGCGAGTTCCGCGCGCCAAGCGGCCCAAGCCGGCTCACCCGCGTTGCCGGGAACCAGACCTGCCTCGCCGAAGCTGAGCGTGTGCGGCGCGGTCACCTGCATCGGGGTGTCCAGCGGGCCGGTTTCGGGCATGACGAGCTCCGGGTCGACACTGAAGTCGCGGGAGGTTCGATCGGCACGCCACACACCGCAACCTTAAGCGCGTGACCTGCGGAAACTCGGGAGAACGGGCCGAGTTTCGCGAACCGGGCCAGTCGTAGAATGAGGCCCATGGACGTGCTCGCAGGGCTCGCTACGGGCATCGTGACACTCGTGGTGGTCGGCGGCGGGCTGGTTGTGGTCGGTTTCGTCGTGCTGTTCCGGCGTCGGGGGGATCGCGGCATCCGCAGCTCGAACCCCAGCGGCATCGACGCACTGAACCGCAAGGCGGGAACGCTGCTCGTGAAGCTCGACGACGCCGTGCGCGATGCCGACGACGAGATCGGCTATGCGCTGGCGCAGTTCGGCCCCGAGAAGTCCCGCCCCTATGGCGATGCCGTCGCGAACGCGCGCGCCAAGGTGACCGAGGCCTTCCGGCTCAAGCAGGCGCTCGACGACGCCGTGCCCGATTCCGACCGGCAGCGGCGGGAGTGGACCCTGCAGATCATCGCGCTGTGCGAGCAGGCCGAGGCATCCCTGGCCGACCAGGCCACCCGCTTCACCGAACTACGCTCGCGCGAAGTCAACGCCGCGGGCACGCTCGACGACCTCCGCCGCCGGATCGAGACGACGACCGGCCGCCTCGCCACGTCTCGAGCCCTCCTCGCCGATCTCGCGAAGACCTATGCCCCCAGCACTCTGGCGGCAGTCACGGCGAATCCCGCCGAGGCCGAGAAGGCGCTCACTGTCGCCTCGACCGGGGCGGATGCCGCAGCCCCCGCCATCTCGCAGACCGGGGTCAATGACGTCTCAACCCAACTGGCCGAGGCATCCCAGGCGGCCCACCGGGCCGACCAGCTTCTCGACGCCGTGGACCGCACCGCTCGCGATCTTGCTGCCGCGAGCACGGCGCTCGCCGATCTGCGCACCCGCAGCACGGCTGACGTCGCGGAGGCCAAGGCCCTGAAGGCACCCGACGCCGAGACCGGCGAGGCGATCCTCGATGCTGTCGGCGTCGTCGAGAAGGCGCTCGCCGAGACGACGAAGGACCCGGTTGCCGACCTCGATCGCATCGGCGATGCCGTCGCACAACTCGACCTCGCCCTCGCGAGCGCGCGCAACCAGGCGCAACGCCTGGAACACGCCCGCACCGCCTACCTCGGCACCGTCGTCTCCGCGACGAACCAGATCGCCACCGCGCGGGAATTCATTGCGGGCCACGGCGGATCGGTCGAGGCACGCACCCGGCTTGCGGAGGCGGAGCGCCAGTTCACGATCGCACAGGCCGCCGCCGATCCGGTCGAGGCCCTCGACACGATCCGCAGATCGGTGACCTTGGCGCAGGACGCCGATGCCCTCGCACGATACGACGCCATGGGAGCACGATGACCGACGCACTGAGCAGGCACACCGACTACGGGCAGACGCCGCTGAACGAGTCCGATGTTCTGAGAGATCCGATCGCGCAGGCCCGGCTGTGGCTCGACCAGGCCGCCGAGTCGAACGTCTACGAGCCGAACGCGATGGTGCTGTCGACGATCGATCCTGACGGTCTTCCGTCCAGCCGCACGGTGCTGCTGCGATCGCTCGACGAGCGGGGCCTGGAGTTCTTCACGAGCTACACGTCGGCCAAGGGCAGGGCGCTGCTGGCGCATCCCGAGGTCTCGATCGTCTTCCCGTGGTACCTCATCCACCGCCAGATCATCGTGCGCGGGGTTGCGACACCGGTCGATCCCGCCGTCTCGGAGGCGTACTTCGCCAGCCGTCCGCGAGGATCGCAGATCGCGGCTACGGCGAGCGACCAGTCGCGGCCCATCGCCTCCCGCGACGAGCTCGAACGCAGGGTCGTGGAGCTCGAGGCGAAGTATGACGGGCGCGACGTGCCCCGACCGGACACTTGGGGTGGCTTCCGAGTCGTGCCCGAGTCGATCGAGTTCTGGCAGGGCCGATCGTCGCGCCTTCACGATCGCCTGAAGTTCACCCGCTCCGGATCGGGCTGGACGATGGAGCGACTCCAGCCCTAGATGGCGGCGGAGTCGCCCGGCCTGCCAGAGATGCGCTTGGGCACCTTGCGCGTACGGCGGGCGTAGGTCAGCGCACGTTCGCTCGACAGCGCCAGGATCAGCAGGATGTCGACCGACAGCCCGGGCAGGTTCGTCGCCAGGGTGAGGGTCGTGGTGCCGGTCGCCCAGCCCACTGCCTGCACGACTATCGCCAGTGTGCTGAGGGTCATCACCAAGACACGAGCCCAGTTGCGCCCGAGGAACACGAACCAGGCCAACAGGATGTCGGCCGCGGCGAACAGCAGCAGAGCGCCCACGATCACCCAGCGCACGACCTCGACGGCTTGCGGGTCGCTGCCCGGGGCGATGTCCAGAGCATCTCGATCGACAAAGACCGCCGCGGCCGCGACCAGCGTGACCAGGGCTCGGGAGAAGACCAGCAGCGCCCCGACGATCGTCGGACTGGGCCTCTTGTCTCGACTGTCGGTGGGCACCATCTCGGTTCCGACCGTGCGCACCCGACTGATGTCGATGATGGGCAGATCGCCGTCGGTGACGATGGCGTCTCCCCCGCCGTTGCGAGCGTGATATCCGGTCGAGAAGTCCCGGATGACGTTGACCCGCACCCGTCGACTGGCGGCGGTCACCGTGTCGACGATGTGGTCGCGCTCGACGTCGGTGCGCGCGTCGATCTTGTGGGTGATCTGCAGCGTGAACAGCGAAAAACCGACCGCCCGATCGTAGGTGCCGGCCGCGAGCCAGTCGACCCGAATACCCCCGGGCAGCAGCCAATCCGGTGGGCACCGCCAGAACCGCACGTGATGGCGCTTGCCGGGGGTGCCGTTGACCTCCTGTTGATACGCGAAGTCCTGCTTGCGCCCGAAGAGAAGCAGCGGGCTCACCGGGGCCTCCAGATAGCTGCGCCGCATCAGAGTGGATGCCACGATCCGCCACCCCGTCGCGAGCCCCAGATCATCGGCTCGCGTCCACCCCGCCGCCGTCATCGCGTCGTGCACCTGCGGCTCGCTGCCCAGCAGCGCGAGGTTGATCGGGTCTCCCAGCAGACCGTCGCTGGTGCGGGCCCGCCCGATGAAGTACTCAGGCACGTAGATGCGGGTGAGAATGCGGTGCAGCCGCGGGAGCACGAGGTAGGCCAGCAGCACCCAGAACACCAGGAAGAACCAGATCTGACCCCACCCGAGCGTGAAGCTCTCCCCGAACAGCAGCGCGGCGAGCCAGACGGCTGACGCTCCGCCGACGATGAAGAACATCCAGTCGAGAAAGGAGTCGACCGCCGGCTGCTGCACCAGCGGCAGCAGGGCCTGCGGGGTGCGCGAGCTCAGCCGCTCATTCAATCGCATCGAAGTCCACGGTGTAGATGGGCACGAGGTTCACGATCACCAGCGAGGTGTCTACCCCCGCGGCATCCAGAGCACTCTTCAGCTCGGATGTCTGCGGCAGCGGCAACGGACCCTCGAGGCGCACATGCACCTTCTCGCCCTGGGTCGTAACGTCCTGAACCTCCCAGCCCACCGACTGGGCCCACCTCTCGCTGGTGTCGAACACGCCCTTCTCCACGATGGAGCGGGCGGCGACGGTGAGGCTCGTGTAGGCGAGCGGGGCACCGATGATGACGAGCATGACGGCGAGCAGGGCGACCGGGCGGGCGAGCCGCCGGGGCTTGCCCGCCGAGTCGACCCGCGCGAGGCGATTCACGCCGTAGATCGACATGACCACGATGCCGGTGCCGATGATCGCCACGAAGTTGGTGAGGAAGAGCAGCAGGGCGCCGAGAGCCTGGATGACCGAACCCGACTCCAGCGCGAGACCGACGACGGCGAGCGGCGGCACGAGCGAGATCGCGATGGCCACCCCGGGCAGGGTGTCGGAGATGTCGCGGCGCACGAGCGCTACTGATCCCACGACGCCCGTGCCGAGGGCGGCGAGCAGGTCGATGAGCCCGGGCGTGACCCGTCCCGCGACCTGCGGGTTGGTCTCGGCGAGCACGTCGACGGCGACCAGGCTGCCCACGAGGTATCCGATGGCGATGGCCGTCGCAGCCCCCGCGAGCACGAGCAGCAACGATCGCACGAGGTTGGTGTGGTCGCCGAGCACCGTGGCGAGCATCGTGCCAAGGATCGGGGTCATGAGTGGTGCCACGATCATGGCTCCGATCACCGTGGCCGTGGAGTCGGCGACGACGCCGGCGGAGGCGATGATCGCGGCCAGAATCAGCAGCAGCCAGAACCTGCTGTAGCGGCGGTTGGCCTCGGGGCCGTCGAAGAACACGGCCTCGCGCATGGCCTGCGTGGTGTTGAACCGATCGTCCACGGCTACCTCCCCGTGCCGCCTCCGCCGCCGCCCCGACGCGCGACTATGGCCGCGGCGACGTCCTCGATGAGGTCGAAGTCGATCGGCCGATCGTAGGGGAAGTTCACCGAATCCTTGCCGCTTCGGTGGGGCGCAAGCCGCTGTTCGAGCTCTTCGTCAAGGGACGGAACCGGGTAGATCCCGACGTGCTTCTTCCACCCGGCGAAGTGGAGCGCGTACCGTCCGCCGAGCATGATGGCGGGCATCCCGTATCTGATCTTCTCGACCGGGTCGGGAACCTGGGAACGGATCACCCGCCGAACCCGCTCGAGGATCTCGCGCTGCTCGGGCGGGAACCCCGCGAGGTAACTGTCGACGTCGACGGGTGCGGCCATGGCCCGAGGATATCGCTAGTGGGCTGCCCCCGTCTCGCGCACTTCGCCTAGGCCTGGTTGATGCGCACCGTGTTGCCCGACGGGTCGCGGAACGCGCAATCGCGAGGTCCCCACGGCTGCACGATCGGCTCCTGCAGCACCTCGGCGCCCGACGACTGCACCCGCTCGAAGGTCTCGTCGAGCGAGTCGGTCGTGAAGACGATGATCGGCATGACGCCCTTGGTGAGCAGCTCCTGGATGGTGTCGCCGTCGGCCTGCGAGCGCCCGGCGTGCGGTTCGGAGAGCACGATCTCGGTGCCCTCGCCGCTGCCCAGGGTGACCCAGCGGAAGCCACCGGATGCCACGTCGTTGAGCACATCGAGGCCGAGAGCATCCCGGTAGAACCCGAGCGCCTCGTCGACGTCATTGACGGTGATCTGGGAGTACTTGAGTGCGATGGTCATGCGGTCAGCCTAGGCAGCGGCCGTGTCATCCACTTCTCGAATCCTGCTCGGTCGCGAGACCAGCATGGCCATGCGGGTGGGCATGGCGTCGAGGGCCGCGTGCTCGCGAGCGCGGTAGGCGCTAGGGGTCTCGCCGACCAGCTCGGTGAAGCGCGAGCTGAAGGAGCCCAGCGAGGTCGAGCCCACTGTCATGCAGGCGTCGGTGACGCTCATGCCGGCCCGCAGCAGGGTCATCGCCCGCTCGATGCGTCGCGTCATCAGGTAGCTGTACGGGGTCTCGCCGTAGGCGGCCTTGAACTGGCGCGAGAAGTGCGCCGCCGACATGAGGGCGCGCTGCGCCATGGCAGGCACATCGAGGGGACGCGCGAACTCGCGATCGATGTAGTCGCGGGCACGCCGCAGGTGCGCGAGGTTCTCGAGCTCCTGGGGCGTCATGCCAGCGAGGGTAGCACCGGGGGCGCGCTAGATGTTCTTGACCGCCGTCAGCACCTTGGCGAGCGAGTCCTTCGCATCGCCGAAGAGCAGCGTGGTCTGCGGCTCGTACAGCAGCTCGTTCTCGATGCCCGCGAATCCCGGACGCATCGAGCGCTTGAGGAACACGACCTGACGGGCGGCGGCGACGTCGAGAATCGGCATGCCGTAGATCGGCGAGCCCGGTGTCGTCTTCGCGGCGGGATTGACGACGTCGTTCGCACCGACGACCAGCGCGACGTCAGCGGTCTTGAACTGCGGGTTCACCTCGTCCATCTCGAGCAGCTTCTCGTAGGGCACGTTGGCCTCGGCGAGCAGCACGTTCATGTGACCGGGCATGCGGCCGGCCACCGGGTGGATGCCGTACACGACCTCGATGCCCTTCGCCTCGAGCGTCTCAGCCAGCTCCGCCATGGTGTGCTGCGCCTGGGCGACAGCGAGACCGTAGCCAGGCACGACGATCACCCGCTGGGCGTAGCCGAGCAGGATGGCGACATCCTCGGCCGACGAGGATCGCACCGGGCGGTCGGACACTGTCGTGGAGCCGGCCGTCGACCCGCCCTTGAACGCCCCGAAGATGATGCCAGTCACGCTTCGACCCATCGCGGATGCCATGGCTCGCGTCAGGATCGTGCCGCTCGCCCCGACAAGCGTTCCCGCCACGAGCAGCAGGATGTTGCCGAGAACGAGGCCGGAGGCCGCGACCGTGAGGCCTGTGAAGGCATTGAGCAGCGAGATGACGATGGGCACGTCGGCGCCACCGACCGGCAGCACCAGAAGCACGCCGGTCGCGAGGCCGAGGGCGAGCAGCACGAGCACTGCAACGAACGATCCCGTCGCGACGACGAAGCCACCGCTCACGAGAGCGCCCGCCAGAACGAGCCCCAGGACGACCGGCTGGCCGGGGAAGACGATCGGGCGGGTCGGCATGAGCTCCTGGAGCTTGGCGAACGTGATGCACGATCCGGAGAACGACACGGCACCGACCAGCACCGTGAAGGCAACCGCGAGAGCCGACCACGGCGAGCTCGAATGCGACAGCTCGAGCAGCGCGACCAGCGCTGCTGCACCACCGCCGACGCCGTTGAACAGCGCCACGAGTTGCGGCATCTGGGTCATCTTGACGCGGCGCGAGACGGGGGCCGCGATCGCAGCACCGACGACGATCGTCGCGAGGATCCACGGCAGGTTGTCGATCTTCGACGACAGGAACACGGTAACCACGGCGACGAGCGCACCCGCCGCCCCGATGAGGTTGCCGCGGCGGGCCGAGGCCGGCTTGCCGAGACCCTGCAGCGCGAGGATGAAGCAGACGGCGGCCACCAGGTAGAGCAGGGCCGCCCATTCCGGGGAGAGGAGGATCACTTGCCCTCCCCCTTCGGCGCAGCGGACGACTTCTTACGGCCGGAGAACATGTCGAGCATGCGGTCGGTGACCACGAATCCGCCGACGAGATTGACCGTGGCGAGCAGAACGGCGATCAGCGCTATGACCAGCACGAGCACATCCTCGGCCTGCCCGGCAACGATGATCGCGCCGACCAGGATGATGCCGTGGATGGCGTTCGCCCCCGACATGAGCGGCGTGTGCAACGTGCTCGAGACCTTCGAGACCACCTCGAAGCCCACGAATACCGCGAGCACGAAGATGGTGAGCAGGGTTATCGCATCCATCAGTTCTTCCCCTCACTGTTCTTGTTGCCGCTGGGAGCTTCGAGCGCCGCGGCGGTCGGCTCGTGGCGCACCGCACCGTCGTGGGTCAGACAGGCGCCCGCGACGACCTCGTCGTCGAAGTCGGGTGTGAGCGTTCCGTCGGTCGTCATGAGCGCGACGAGATTCGCCACGTTCTTGGCGTAGAGCCGCGAGGCGTCGAAGGCCATGGCCGATGCCATGTTCTTCGCCCCCACCAGCGTGACGACGCCGTCGACCACTGGCACCAGCACGTCTTCGCCAGCGACCGAGCCCTCGACGTTTCCGCCGCTCTCGGCGGCGAGATCCACGATGACCGAGCCGGCGCGCATCCCGCCGAGCATCTCCGCGGTGACCAACTGGGGTGCCGGACGTCCGGGGATCAGCGCGGTCGTGATGATGATGTCGGCGGCGTGGATGTGCGGCGTGAGCAGTTCACGCTGGCGGGCCGCCCGGTCTTCCGCGAGTTCCTTCGCGTAGCCGCCGGCGGCGTCCGCCGCCTCGAGGTCGAGGGTGATGAACGTGCCGCCCATGGAGGCCACCTCATCGGCGGATGCGGCCCGCACGTCGTACGCGGACACCTTGGCGCCGAGGCGCTTGGCCGTGGCGATCGCCTGCAAGCCAGCGACGCCAGCGCCGAGCACGAGCACCTTGGCCGGCGGAATCGTGCCGGCCGCGGTCATGTAGAGCGGGAAGAACCGGGGAAACCGCATGCTCGCCTCGAGCACGCTGCGGTAGCCGGTGACGAGCGACTGCGACGTCAGGGCATCCATCGACTGGGCACGGGAGATGCGCGGTACGAGTTCTAGCGCGAAGGAGGTGATTCGGGCATCCCGGAGCGCGCGAACGGCGGCGAGCTCCGACGCGGCCGACGCGAGACCCACGGTGATCGTGCCCGCCTTCAGCGCCCCGATCGTCTCGACAGGGAGCGGACGAACATGGGCGAGCACGTCGACCGTGCCGAGCGCAACGGATGCGGCCACCTCGGCACCGGCGGCCTGATACGCAGCGTCGGGGTATCCCGATTCGGCACCGGCGCCACTCTCGATCGTGACGACGAGTCCTGCATCGACCAATTGGCGAGCCGATTCCGGGGTGATCGCCACCCGGCGCTCGCCCTCGATCCGTTCACGCAACGCTGCGATTCTCATGGCGCTCCTTCTGATTGCTTTCGCAAACGGGCTCGACGTTACTGTAGGCCGTCACGATGCGAGCCTTCGGCGGCGGCGCTCGAGACCGAAAGAAGACGCACTCTTAACGTGAGCCGAAGAATGCCCACCGCGTCTCGGTCGCGCCGGATGAGCCGAGCCCGCTCACTCAGCGTGTGCGGGCTCGGGGACGCGGGCGGGACGCCGCCACCGGTGGTTGCACCACCGCAGCGCCCACCCGGTTCGTGAGCTCACCGATGCCCTCGACCGTCATGCGCACCTCGTCGCCTTCGGCCAACGGTCGCGGGGTGAGCTCGCCGCGGCGCCCCCACAGCTCGGCGAGGCTTCCGCCATTTCCGACAGTGCCCGAGCCGAGAACGTCGCCCGCAACGACCCGGGAGTTGCGGGAGGCGTAGGCGATCAGCTCGGGAATCGGCCACCCCATGTTCGAGATCAGATCCTCGCCGATGAGTTCTCCATTGACGCGCACCTCGGCTCGCACGGCGAGAAACCCCTCGGCGTCGACGAAAGACTCGAACTCGTCGGCCGTCACGATCCACGGGCCGAGCGAGGTACCGAAGTCCTTGCCCTTGGCCGGACCCAGCCGCACCTTCATCTCACGGCCCTGCAGATCGCGGGCCGACCAGTCGTTCATGATCGTGTAGCCGAAGATGCGGTCTGCCGACTGCGCAGGGGTCAGGCTTCGACCGTCGTTCTCGGTGCTTCCGCCGATCACGATCGCGAGTTCGAGCTCGAAGTCGAGCCGCTCGCTCACGGGTGGTGCGAGAACGTCACCTGGGCCGATCACCGTGTGCGGGTTGGTGAAGTAGAAGGTGGGGGCCTCGTACCACTCCGGCACCACCTGGCTCGCTCCGTCGACCGCTGCCGTGACGCCCTCCACGTGCTCCTCGAACGCGACGAAGTCACGGATTGCGGCGGGCTTGAGGGGTGCGAGCAGTGTGACATCCGAGACAGGCAGCCCGGCTTCGCCGGCGACCCGGTCGTGCAGCTCGCGTGCGACAGGAAGGCCACCCTCGAGGACGTCCGCGACAGTACCGTCATCGGGGAACGCCACCACACGCTCCCCGATGACGAACCCTTCGCCCACCCGGCCGTCGGAATCGGCCCAGCGTGCAATTCTCATCCCGCGACCCTCGAGCCGAGCAACTCGTCCGCGTTGCCGCCCAGGATCGCGGCGACGGCGTCATCGGGCAGTCCGGCAGTCGTGATGTCGGCGACCGGGTCGTCGAGTCCCATGTCGAACGGGAAGTCGCTGCCGAGCAAGACCTGTGACGCTCCCACGACCTCGACAAGTGCGCGCAGCGCGCGTGGATCGTGCACGACCGTGTCGAACCACAGGCGCGACAGGTAGCTCGAGGGAGCGTGCTCGCACCCGTGGGCCTCGGGCCGCACGGCCCACGCACGATCCGAACGACCGATCGCCGTCGGGAGGTATCCCCCGCCGTGAGCCGCCAGCACCTTGAGTCCCGGATGCCTGTCGAGCACGCCCGCGAAGATGAGGTGCGACAGCGCGACCGCGTTCTCGACCGGCTGACCCACCGTGTTCGAGAGGTAGAACCGATCGAGGCGCTCGTCCAGCGAGCAACCGAACGGGTGCAGGAAGACCACGCAGCCGAGCTCGGCGGCGCGCGCCCAGAACGGCTCGAGGCGGGCATCCGACAACTCGACGTCGCCAGCGAAGGAGGAGATCTCGACCCCGGCGAGTCCGCGGCCGAGCACCGCGTCATCCAGGCACTCGACGATGCGCTCGGGATGCTGCAGCGGAATCAGCCCGAGTCCGACCAATCGGTCGGGGGCAGCCGCGACGTGCTCGGCGATGAGGCGGTTGGCCTCCATGGCCGTCCACACCCCGAGCCCCTCGGGTGCCCACGGGTAGAAGTGGTTCGGCGACGGGCTGACCCACTGCCGATCGACGCCCTGCGCGTCCATCGCGGCGAGACGCGCAGCTGGATCGACGAGCTTCGGGATGCGCGAGCCGATCATCCGCCCGGATGCCGCGATCGACTCGGCGCCGTTGCGACGCAGCTCGAGCGCGGCCGCCTCCTGCACGAGTTCGGGCGCGCGGCGTTCGACCTCGGCCTGCAGGCCGGGCAGGAGAAGATGGGCGTGGACGTCTGTGATCACGCCGGCTCCGCCATCTTCATCGCGATTCCGAAGATGAGGCCGCCGGCATCCGCGTCGCGGTCACCGTCGATCTGCCACTGGCCGAGCTGTGCGGATGCCTCAACCACTGCCATCGCGCGCGGCAGACGCCGGGCGTGGAATTCGTTCCACAGCGCGTCATCGAGCGTCGCGTGCGAGACGAGCAGTTCGGTGAGAACCAACGCATCCTCGAGGGCCTGTGCCGCACCCTGCGCGATCGTGGGAGGGCAGGTGTGCGCCGCATCCCCGATCACGACGACGCGCCCGCGGTTCCAGGGAGCATCCACGATGTGCTTGGTGAACCACGTGTAGTTGGCGGGGGCGCCCGCCTCGAGGTCGGCCCGGATCGAGTTCCACGGTCCGTCGTAGGCGCGCGACTCCTCGACCATGATTCGCGCGGCATCCTCGTCGCTCAGGCCGGTGCGGTCCTGGGCCTTCTCGACGAGGAAGGCGTACATGGTGTTCTCGCCCGTGGGCGTGTAGCCGGCGATGTACACGGGACCGCCGTAGTACAGCTCGCTGCGCTCGACTTCGGCGGGCCGCGACACGAACGAGCGCCAGATGCCCATGCCGAACGGCTCGGGAACGGTCTCGATTCCGATGAGTCCCCGCACCACCGAGTTGAGGCCGTCGGCCCCGATCAGAAGGTCGTAGTCGCCGACTGGTGCACCGTTGACCAGCACTGTGACGTGGTCGTCGGACTGTTCAAGACCGGTGACGCTGGCACCGAAGGCGACGTTCGCCCCGGCGGTGACCGCGTGATCGAAGAGGATGCGCGCGAGGTCGGGGCGAGACATCCCCATGGTCGACGGGTAGTTCGGTCCTCCGGACTTGACGTCGGGCAGCTCGGCAACGATGGGCGCACCCGGACCGGGGGCGCGCAGGTTGAGGCCCGTAAAGGCAAAGCCCGCGTCGCGGATCTCCTCCCACGCGCCGAGCGCGTCGAAGACCCGCAGCGCATTGCCCTGCAAGGTGATGCCGGAACCGAGAGCGCTGAGCTCCGGCTTGGCCTCGAATACGTCGACATGCACGCCGGCCTTCGCCAGCTGGATGGCGGTGGCCAGGGCGGCGACGCCGCATCCGGCAATGGCAACACGCGACACTGCGGTCATGGGTGGAACCTCTCTGTTCTTACTTGCTGGTGGTGGTCAGAAGAGCGCGACGGGGTTCACGGGGGAACCCACGGCGCCGGTGATCGGCAGGGGCGGTGCCGAGAGCAGGAACTCGTACCGGCCGGTCGACGCGCAGTGTTCGCCGAGTTCCTCGAGATCCCACATCTCACCGATCGTGAGGCCGAGGTTGGGGATCACGACCTGGTGCAGCGGCTGAAATGCGGGCACGTCGAACTCGTTCGGCCGCACCTCGAAACCCCAGGTGTCGGTGGCAATGGCGGCGATCTCGCTGCGGTGCAGCCATCCTGCCGTGGTCAGCGAGAGTCCCGGTGCCGGGCCGCCCGCGTACTCACCCCACCCGTCGCGACGTGCCCGAGCCAGCTGTCCGGTGCGCACCAGCACGATGTCGCCTCGACCGACTCGACTGGTCAGCCCCTGGGCGGCGATGCAACTGTCGAGGTCCGCCGCGGTGATGGCGTAGCCGTCGTCGAGCTGGCCGGTGTCCGGTGACAGGTGGCGCCCGAGATCGAGAAGCACGCCCCGCGAGACGATGACGGATGCCGCGTGCTCGATGCCCGTGACCAGGTCGCCGTCGCTCGTGACGACGTCACCGGCGCGGCGCCCGTTCCACGCGACGCCGTGGTCGAAGATGTGGCCGAGGCCATCCCACTGGGTGGAGCACTGCAGTGGCATCGCGATGACGTCATCGGCCCCGCCGATTCCGTGGGGAAAACCTTGGTTGCCGCGCTCGGCATCCGTTCCGGTATCGAGCATGGTGTGCACGGGGTTGGTGCGACGGCGCCAGCCCTTCTGCGGTCCGGCCATGTCGAACGACTGGGAGAGCGAGATGAGCCGGCCAGTGGTGGCGAGCGCCGCGGCATCCGCTCGGGTCTGATCGTCGATGTAGTTCAGGGTGCCGAGCCGGTCGTCCTCACCCCAGCGCCCCCAGTTGCGGTACGCAGTCGCACGCTTCGCGATCTCGGCTTCAGGGTCGGCGCGGTCGATGTTGGCCGGGTCTTCGTCGGGGGTGCTCATCGCGCGGACTCCGCGACGCAGCGCACCACCTGGGTGCCGAGTCCCTCGATGCTGCCCGACATCACGTCACCGTCACGGAGGAACCGCTTCCAGTGCTGGCCGTTGCCGGGAGGGCTCCCCGTGAGCAGCAGGTCGCCCGGCAGCAGCGCCGTCGTCTGCGACGCCGCCGAGATCAGAGCGGGGATGTCGAACAGCAGGTCGCTCGTCGAGGAGTCCTGCATCGTCTGGCCGTTGAGGTCGAGGCGGATGGTGAGGTCGGACGGGTCCACGAACTGCGCCGGCACCAGGAACGGACCGGTCGGCAGGAAGCCGGGGGCGTTCTTCGAGCGGAACCAGTCGGTGCCGATCTCCTTCATGTCCTTGCGGAAGACCAGGTCGCGAGTCGTGACGTCGTTGACGATCGTGTACCCGGCGACGTGCGCCATCGCATCCTCGCGGGACACCTGGAACGCCGTGCTGCCGATGACGACGGCGAGCTCGAGTTCCCAGTCGTGCACCTCGCTGTAGGAGGGCAGCACCAGCGGCACGTCGTCGCCGACGACCACAGTGGGCAGGCCGATGAAGAAGTAGGGCTCACCGGTGGCCGCGCGCTTGTCCATGAGGTCGGCCGCGAACGCGTAGGCCTGTTCGGGGGTGCGAGTCTCGTCGAGAGTGAGGCCGGCTACGACCAGCTCGATCACGTGGGCCCGGTAGTTGGCGCCCGCCTGGATGACCTGACGTGGCGTCACCGGCGCGGTGAGGGTCACGCTGTCGAGCGGCACCCAGCCGTCCTCACGCTCGGCGAGCTCGGCGATGCGCGCCCAGCCATCGGCGCCCAGAAGCGCGTTCAGGTCGGCGGCTCCCAACTCGTCGGCCGAGATGGGCCGGATGCGCTGCCCCGAGACCACTCCCAGCTGGACAGAATCGCCCGCGCGGTAGCGCGCCAGCGCGTAGGGTGCGCTCAGTCCCAGGTCCACCATGTGCCGTACTCCTCGCCTCGTTGCGATCTCACGTTGATGGCGGGTCGGACGCACAAGTCCGACCCGCCCGAGCCTAACCCCGGCCGTGCTTGGCGTACGGGTTGAACAGGGCTTCCTTGATCTCGTCGGGCACGCCCTCTTCCGTCGCCGACGGCCCATCGGCGGGCGGGAACGACTCCGTCATCGACATCGGCATGGCGCCGTTGCGGTAGAAGTTGTTCGAGCCGAGCGACGGCTTCCAGGTCTTCGGCTCCCAGTCGGGCACGTAGTTGCGGTAGCCGCCGGTGTTGAGCTCGATGCGCAGCGTCGACGGTTCGCGGTAGTACAGGAAGGTCTGCTCACCGATGCCGTGGATGTTCGGTCCGTACTCGATCGGGATGCCGTTCTCCATGAGGGTGTCGGCGGCGATCAGCAGTTCCTCGCGGGTGTCCACCCAGAACGCGTAGTGGTTGATGCGACCCGACTTGGTGGATCCGTCGAGCACCACGCCGAGGTCGTGCGACTTCTCGTTGGTGGTGAGCACCGAGAACACCGAGATGGGCGCCTCGTCGAGGATGGTCTTGGCCATGATGCGGAAGCCGAGCACCCGGTTGTACCAGGCGGCGAAGTCATCGACGCTGCTCGTGGCCACGGTCACGTGGTCGAGCTGGCGCGGTGCCCCAGCGATCTTGCTGCGCTTCTCGGGGCGGTCGGGGTAGATCGAGGCATCGGCCGGAGCCGCAACGTGACGCTCGACGTCCCAGTGCAAGGTCATGCTGTGGCCCCACGGTCCGACGAAACGGTACGCCTTGCCGATGGCGTGGCCTTCGAACCATTCGCCTTCGACGCCCTCGGCCTCGAGTCGCTTGGCCGCCTCTTCGAGCGCCTCGGCGCTGGAGGTGCGCCATGCCATCGTCGACAGCGAGGGCTCGGAGCCGGGCACGATGACCAGGCTGTAGCGGTAGTAGTCGCCCCAGCAGCGCAGATAGACGGCGCCGTCGATGCGGTCGACAACGGTGAGCCCCACGTGCTTCGCCCGTCGAGGCAACGCCTACGAGCTGACGCCGTTCGCGCTCCGACTGACCGAGCACACCACCACCGCGCTCGAGGCCGCGCGGCGGGTGTTCGAGAGCCAGGCCACCTGGGAGCCCGCCGAGTCGACACGAGAGTTCTCCATCTACGGATCCGACTACGGTTTCGTGACGATCGGCCGCGTTGTCTCCGAGCTCGCCGGCCAGCGTGCGCCCGGAGTGCGCTTCCGGTTCATGCTGCACAACCCCTCGATCGTCGAAGATGTGATCAACCGGCTGCGCTCCGTCGACGGCATGGTGATCCCCCACGGGCACGTCTCCGACCTCCCTTACGCCGACCTGTGGCGGGACGACTGGTGCGCCGTCGTCGCCGAGGAGAGCGAAGTGGGCGACCAACTGACGATGGATGACATCGCCCGCCTCCCCTGGGTCATGACCTTCCAGTCGCGCTCGGCCTACACCTCCGCGGCACGGCAGGTGCAGCAGCTCGGCGTTGAGCCGCACGTCGAGGTGGTCGTCGAGAGCTTCCTCTCGCTGCCGCACTTCATCCGCGGCAGTCGGCGCATCGGGCTCATCCAGGGCGCGCTCGTTCCGCTCGCCCTGCAGGCCGGCGGCATCCGAGTCGTGAAACTGCCCTTCGACCCGACGCCCTTGGTGAACGCGCTGTGGTGGCATCCGGTGCACGGACGTGACCCGGAACACACGTGGATGCGGAGCCTCTTCGAGGAGGCTGGTCGCATAGTTCAGGCAGGGACCCACCGAGACGGTCCGATGGGATGAGTGGGGCGGCGGCGATGCCGTACTGAATTCCGCGCTGCGACCAGCCGTCTACGCGGCGGGCGAAGGCAGCGTGCGACTCCACCGCTTCGCGTACCGCCCACTAGCCTGAAACGTGTGACCGCACCCGCCGAATCCGAGACCGCGTTCCGACCGTCGTGGTGGATACTCGCGCTCGTTGGGGTAATCGGCGGGGTGCTCTCCGGCGCGTTCGGCGTGGGGGGTGGCATCCTCATGGTGCCTCTGCTCATCGGGTTGGCGAAGATGAACCAGCGCCAGGCCGCCGCGACCTCGCTGCTCGCGATCGTGCCGACGGCGATCGCCGGATCGGCCACCTATCTGATCGCCGGCCAGATGGACGTGTTCGCGGCCCTGTTCCTCGGGATCGGCGGTGTGGTCGGCTCCCTCTACGGCACCCGTCTGCTCAAGCAACTCCCCCTCGGTGTGCTGCGGTGGGGGTTCATCGTGCTGCTCGTGGTCGTGGCCATCCGCATGGTGCTCGTGATTCCAGACCGCAGCTCGGGGCACCTTGAGCCAAGCGTGCTCGCGGCCCTCGGTCTTGTGGCGATGGGTCTGTTCGTCGGCGTCGCATCCGGTCTGTTCGGAATCGGCGGCGGCGTGATCGCGGTTCCTGCGCTGATCGCGGTGTTCGGCCTGGGCGACCTGATCGCCAAGGGAACCTCGTTGCTGTTCATGATTCCCACGGCGGTCACCGGATCGGTCAACAACTCGCGCAACGGCCTGGTCGACGTTCGGGCAGGACTCATCGTCGGTGTCGCCGCGACGGTCGCCTCATTCGGCGGTGCAGCGCTCGCGTTCCTGATGTCGCCCGCAGTGTCGTCCTACCTGTTCGCGGCCCTGCTGCTGGTGTCGGCCCTGCAGCTGACCGTGCGAGCGATTCGGATGCGACGAGCCTGAGCCCGTCGCATCCGGGTCAACTGCTAGCGGCGGTTCTCTGCGCGACGGAAGTAGACGCCGGCGACCACGAGCGCGATTCCCAGCGCCACGGTGAGAACGGTCGTAATCGCTCCGAGGCCGAGCGAAGCGGCAACCCCAAGAAGGATGACGGCCGCGAGGATTGCCGCAACGACGAAGATGATCGCCGCCGTGTTGGTGATCTCCTTGCCCACGTAGAGCACGATCGCGCCGACGAGGAATCCTAGGGCCGCGAGTACCGCGCCGATGGTGGTCAGAACCGCGGGCAGCCCCAGGCCCAGACCCACGAGCGCGAGGATCGCGAACCCGACGGCGCCGACGAACAGGGAGACCTTGGCGACCGTGTTGTTGACCGCGCCGAGAGCGAGTATCACGAGCGCTACGGCCAGTGCCGCGTAGGCCAAGGCTGCCAACCAGGGCACGGCGACCCCGGCCAGAGGGAGCACGACCGCGAGAAGGAACAGTGCACCGGAAACGATGAGAGCGATTCCGGAAGCCGAACGGCGCGAACGGGATATTGCGGCCATGGTGTGCTCCTGACGTCGTTGTGCGGGTGTGGCGTCAGTCTAGGCCCCTCGCTCAGGCCAGGTGGTCCCCGACCACCCTCGAGCGGGTGTTGACAGCCTAGGTCGATCGTATACTATTTCAGATATATTCGATCGCGACGAGGCGGAGAGTTCATGAGCACGTCAGACCTTGGGCACGACTTCCGCCCCGGCAAGATCATCGCGATGCACCTCAACTACCCCTCGCGGATTGCGCAGCGCGGGCGGGTGCCCGCTCACCCCTCCTACTTTCTGAAACCCGCGACGTCGGTTGCCGCGACTGGCGGCACCATAGAACGCCCCGCGGGTACCGAACTGCTCGCCTTCGAGGGCGAGATCGCGCTCATCATCGGGCGTCCGACGCGTCGCGTGTCACCCGAGGAGGGCTGGGATGCGGTGTCCGGCATCACCGCCGCAAACGACTTCGGGGTCTACGACCTTCGCTATGTGGACAAGGGATCCAACTTCCGCTCGAAGGGCGGCGACGGCTTCACTCCGCTCGGACCGTCGATCATCGACGCCCGGTCCGTCGATCCCGCCAAACTTCGAGTGCGCACCTGGGTGAACGGGACCGTGGCTCAGGATGACACCACCGCCGACCTCACGTTCTCCCTCGGCCTGCTCGTGGCCGATGTCTCCCAGCTCATCACCCTCGAGCCCGGGGACGTCATCCTCACGGGAACGCCGGCGGGCTCCTCCGTTGTCGTCCCCGGCGACGTGGTCGAAGTCGAGGTGACCACCGCTGACGGTGCCCTGAGCTCGGGCCGACTCGTGACCACGGTGACGCAGGGAGTCCACGAGTTGCCTGCCTTCAGCGCCGGACCGAAGGTGGACGACCTCCAGCGGGAGGAGGCGTGGGGATCACGCGCCGCGGCGGGCCTGCCCGAGGAGGCGAGCATCCTCACGGAGCACCTGAAGGCCAAGATCAACTCGGTCGCGACCGCGACCCTGAGCTCACTGCTGCGCAAGCGCGGTTTCAACAACGTCTCGATCGACGGACTCATCGCGACCCAACCCGGTGCACGACTGGTCGGGCTCGCGCGCACCCTGCGCTACATCCCCAACCGGGAGGACCTGTTCGATCGCTTCGGCGGCGGATACAACGCCCAGAAGCGGCTCTTTGACTCCCTGAGGCCCGACGATGTCGTCGTCATCGAGGCGCGCGGCGACTCCGGCTCGGGAACCCTCGGCGACATCCTCGCGATCAGGGCGAAGCACCTCGGAGCCGCCGGAATTGTCACTGACGGTGGCGTGCGCGACCTTGCCGTGGTCACCGAACTCGGCATCCCGACCTACCACGCGGGAGGTCATCCGGCAGTGCTCGGCCGCAAGCACGTGCCGTGGGAGTACGACACCACGATCGGCTGCGGCGGCGCCGCCGTGCAGCCGGGGGACGTCATCGTCGGCGACGACGACGGTGTGCTCGTGATTCCGCCATCCCTGATCGCCGATCTCGTCGACGAGGCGATCGCACAGGAGAAGGAGGAGGCGTTCATCGCAGCACACGTGGCCGCGGGCGAACCGGTGGAGAAGCTGTTCCCCCTCAGCCCTGAGTGGCGCGAGAAGTACCGAGCCAGTGTGGAGGAGTCGTGACCGCATCCGTCGGCATCAACAAGTCGGAGCGCGCCTACCTCGAGATCAAGTCGAAGATCACCGACGGCAGCTTCGGTCCCGGCTACCGCCTGGTGCTCGGCCAGATCGCCAACGAGCTCCAGGTGAGCGTGGTTCCGGTGCGGGAGGCGATCCGACGCCTCGAGGCAGAGGGGCTCGTCACCTTCACCGCGAACGTCGGCGCCCAGGTAGTTGCCACGGATGCCCGCGAATACCAGTACACGATGGAGACCCTGAGCCTGGTCGAGGGAATGGCGACGGCGATGGCCGCACCGAACGTGACGCCCGGCGATCTCGTGCTGGCGCGCTCGATCAACGTCGAGATGCGGGAGTGCCTGGAGCACTTCGATCCCAAGCGCTTCACGGAACTCAACCACGAGTTCCACGCGGTGATCTTCGAGCACTGCAGTAACCTGCACATCCTCGATCTGGTGCACCGCGGGTGGAACAGGCTCGCGACCATCCGTGAGTCGACGTTCGCTTTCGTTCCCGGGCGCGCCCAGCGTTCCGTCGAAGAGCACGACCACATCCTCGACCTCATCGAGGCGAAGGCCCCGGCGCTCGAGATCGAGATCGCAGCCCGCTCCCATCGCCTCGCGACTCTTCACGAGTACCTCGAGTACCAGAAGTCGCAGCAGTCCTGAGTCGCGACGCGACCGAAACCCATACCCCTTGGAGCACCGATGACACAGCACCACGTTCCCGAAGACCTTCCCACCCATCTCCAGCACTTCATCGGCGGCCAGTGGGTCGACAGCATCGGCGGGGAGACCTTCGACGTGCTCGACCCCGTGTCCAACCAGAACTACGCGACCTGCGCCGCTGGCCAGAAGGCGGACATCGACCGTGCCGTCGCCGCGGCGAAGCAGGCATTCGACAGCGGGCCGTGGCCGCGCCTGAAGCCGCGCGACCGGTTCCGCGTTCTGAACCGCATCGCCGACCTGGTCGAGGAGCGCGATGCACGCCTCGCAGAGCTCGAGACCTTCGACACCGGGCTGCCCATCACCCAGGCGCTCGGGCAGGCCCAGCGCGCCGCGGAGAACTTCCGCTTCTTCGCCGACCTGATCGTCGCTCAGGCCGACGACGCGTACAAGGTGCCCGGCACCCAGCTCAACTACGTCAACCGCAAGCCGGTCGGTGTTGCGGGCCTCATTACACCGTGGAACACCCCGTTCATGCTGGAGAGCTGGAAGCTCGCGCCCGCCCTGGCCTCGGGATGCACCGTGGTGCTGAAGCCCGCCGAGTTCACCCCGCTCTCCGCGAGCCTCTGGGCCGAGATCTTCCGCGAGGCCGGTGTGCCCGATGGCGTGTTCAACCTCGTCAACGGCATCGGCGAGGAGGCAGGCGCCTCTCTCGTGGCCCACCCCGACGTTCCCCTCATCTCCTTCACCGGTGAGACCACAACGGGCAAGATCATCTACCGCTCGTGCGCCGACAACCTCAAGGGCATGTCCATGGAGCTGGGGGGTAAATCCCCTGCGGTCGTCTTCGCCGACGCCGATCTGGATGCCGCGATCGACTCGACCCTCTTCGGTGTCTTCTCCCTCAACGGCGAACGCTGCACGGCCGGCTCGCGCATCCTCGTCGAGCGCTCGATCTACGACGAGTTCTGCACCCGCTATGCCGAGCGCGCCAAGAACATCGTGGTCGGCGACCCGCACGACCCGAAGACCGAGGTGGGTGCGCTCGTGCATCCCGAGCACTACGCCAAGGTCATGAGCTACGTGGAGGTCGGCAAGACCGAGGGTCGACTTCTTGCGGGCGGTTCGCGCCCGGAGGGGCTGGACGAGGGCAACTACGTCTCACCGACGGTGTTCGCCGACGTCGCACCGACCGCCCGGATCTTCCAGGAGGAGATCTTCGGACCGGTCGTGGCGATCACCCCGTTCGATACCGACGAGGAGGCCCTCGCGCTCGCCAACGGTGTGCGCTACGGCCTCGCCGGCTACATCTGGACGAACGACCTGACGCGCGCCCACACGTTCGCCCAGAATGTCGAGGCCGGCATGGTGTGGCTCAACTCCCACAACGTGCGCGACCTGCGCACCCCGTTCGGCGGAGTCAAGGCCAGCGGTCTCGGCCACGAGGGCGGCTACCGCAGCATCGACTTCTACACCGACCAGCAGGCGGTCCACATCACGCTCGGACCGGTGCACACAGCGCGTTTCGGCGCCACCCGATAGCCCCAGACACTCGAAGAGGAGAACACCTTGTCCAGCCCCATCCCCGTCCCCACCAGCCCGGCGCCCGACATCCTGCGCTGCGCGTACATGGAACTCGTCGTCACCGACCTGGCCAGGTCGCGCGAGTTCTACGTCGACGTGCTCGGACTCGTTGTCACCGAGGAGGATGACGAGGCCATCTACCTGCGCTCCTTCGAGGAGTTCATCCACCACAATCTGGTGCTGCGCAAGGGACCGGTTGCCGCCGTCGCCGCCTTCTCGTTCCGAGTGCGCAGTCCCGAGGACGTCGACGCAGCCGAAGCGTTCTACACCGAGCTCGGATGCCCGACCGACCGTCGCGCCGGCGGCTTCGTCAAGGGCATCGGCGACTCGCTGCGCGTCGTAGATCCTCTCGGCTTTCCCTACGAGTTCTTCTACGAGACCACCCACGTGGAGCGCTTGGCCTGGCGCTACGACCTGCAGTCGCCCGGCGCCCTCGTGCGCCTCGACCACTTCAACCAGGTCACCCCCGAGGTGCCGCGCGCCGTCGGCTTCATGGAGTCGCTGGGCTTCCGCGTCACCGAGGACATCCGCGACGATCAGGGAACGGTCTACGCGGCGTGGATTCGGCGCAAGCCGACCGTTCACGACACCGCGATGACAGGTGGCGATGGCCCGCGCATGCACCACGTGGCGTTCGCGACCCACGAGAAGCACAACATCATCGCCATCTGCGACAAGCTCGGAGCGCTGAGGCTGTCCGACCACATCGAGCGCGGACCCGGACGTCACGGGGTGTCCAACGCCTTCTACCTGTACCTGCGCGATCCCGACGGTCACCGCGTCGAGATCTACACGCAGGACTACTACACCGGAGACCCCGACAACCCGCTCGTGTCATGGGACGTGCACGACAACCAGCGTCGCGACTGGTGGGGCAACGCCGTCGTTCCGAGCTGGTACACGGATGCCTCGCTCGTGCTCGACCTCGAGGGCAATGTGCAGCCCGTGGTCAAGCGCGCTGAGCCGAGCGAACTCGAGGAGACGATCGGTGCCGACGGCTTCTCCTACACTCGCAAGGGCGAGACGACCGAGGGCTTCAAGCTCGGTCATCAGCTCTGAGAATGGTGTGACTACATGAGCGGAGCGCACGATGCTTGACGACGCTACCTTGACCGCGATCGCGGATGAGCTCCTCGAAGCACAGCGAAGCGGGGTGCCGATCCCCCTCATCACGGCCCGCCATCCGGGCATGACTGTCGAGGACTCCTACGCGATCCAGCGCATCTGGGCCGACCGCAAGCGTGCCGGCGGCAGTCGCCTCGTGGGCCGCAAGATCGGGCTCACCTCGAAGGTGATGCAGGTGGCCACGGGCATCAGCGAGCCCGACTACGGGGTGATCTTCGACGACATGGTCCACCAAACGGGTGCGCGCATCGAGATCGACCAGTACATCAACACCCGCATCGAGGTCGAACTCGCCTTCGTCTTGGGCAGACCGCTCAGCGGCCCGAACTGCACAATCACCGATGTGCTGGATGCGACGGCCTACGTCATCCCCGCGCTCGAGATCCTCAGCTCGAACATCGAGATGGAGGGCAGGACCATCGTGGACACGATCTCGGACAATGCGGCCATGGGGGCGATGGTCGTCGGCGGCACCCCGACCAAGCCGTCCGACGTCGACCTGCGGTGGGTCGCTGCCCTCCTCTATCGCAACGAGACGATCGAGGAGACGGGGGTGGCGGCGGCGGTGCTGGGTCATCCCGCGGCGGGGGTGCACTGGCTCGCCAACAAGATCTACGCCCACGGCGACTCGATGGCTGCGGGCGAGATCATCCTCGCCGGATCGTTCACCCGGCCGATGTGGGTGTACAAAGGCGATACCGTCCACGCCGACTACGGACCACTCGGAGCCATCACATGTCAGTTCGTCTAGAGCCACCGCTTTCGTTCGCGTCTCGCCTTCGGGATTCGACTCGCGCCCTGGTGGGCGTCTGGGTGTGCTCGGGAAGCCCGACGGTCGCTGAGATCTGCGCGGGGTCGGGAGTCGACTGGGTCCTCATCGATTCCGAACACGCCCCCAACGGCCTCGAGTCGATCCTCGCTCAGCTCCACGCGGTGCAGGGCTATCCCGCGACGCCCGTGGTGCGCACACCGCACGGCGATCCCAACCTGATCAAGCAATACCTCGACCTCGGCGTGCAGAACCTCCTGGTGCCGATGGTGAACACTGCGGCCGACGCGGAACAGCTGGTGCGAGCGGTGCGCTATCCCCCGCTCGGGATGCGCGGCGTGGGCAGCGCGCTCGCCAGGGCCTCCCGGTGGAACCGGGTCGACAACTACCTGCACCGGGCGGGCGAGTTCATCTCCCTGTTCGTGCAGGTCGAAACCGGCGCCGCCGTCGGCAACATCGACGAGATCCTGTCGGTCGACGGCATCGACGGTGTGTTCGTGGGCCCGTCCGATCTAGCCGCGAGCATGGGCCTGCTCGGCCAACAGGACCACCCCGATGTTGTCGCCGCCGTCGAGCACGTCATCGCTCGTGCACGGCAGGCCGGTCGTCCCGTCGGAGTGAACGCCTTCGCCCCCGCTCTAGCCGAGCGCTACATCGATGGCGGTATCGACTTCATCCTCGTGGCCGCCGATGTGTCGCTTCTCGCGCGCTCGACGGAGGAGATCGCCGCGCGCTTCATCGCCGACACGTCTGACGAGCGCCGCACCAGCTACTGACGCGCGCCGTCGATTCGGCCTACCGTCGTTCGTCGTCCCCACGAGCGGACGCCACCGGGGTGACCGCGTCGGGAGGTGTGCATGGCCGAGGCGACGGACGTTCGCGACGAGGAGCAAGCGGGCCGGGACATCCGGTGGATCGACCGGATCCCCGCGCCGGTGTGGATCCGGGTGCTGTGATGCCGGATGTCGAAAAACGGTGTGCCCCTTCGTCGCCCTGCCATAGCGTGTGATCAACGAAGGAGACACCGATGAAGTACATGATGTTCGTCGCCACCGATCCGGAGGCCGAGCCGTACGATCCCGCGCAGGACAACATCCAGGAGTGGGTGGCCGAGATGGTCGCCCGAGGTGTCAACCTGCACGGTGATCGGCTTCGTCCCATCGAGGATGCCACGCTCGTGCGGGTGCGCAACGGCGAGGTCCTGGTCACCGACGGACCCTTCACGGAGTCGAAGGAATGGATCGCCGGCTACGACATGCTCGAGGCCGCCGACCTCGACGAGGCGATCGAGATCGCCTCGAAGCACCCGATGGCGCGATTCGGGCGGATCGAACTGCGACCGGTGTGGCCGTTCGAGGAGTAGCTCCGGCGGTCGCTGACGCGGTGGCCACCGCGCACGGATCGGAGTGGGCTCGCGTGGTGTCCACTCTGATCCGTGTCACCGGCGACTGGTCGCTCGCGGAGGACTGCACGGCGGAGGCGTTCGAGGCCGCGCTGGCGACGTGGCCTCGCGACGGCATCCCCACCAACCCCGGCGCGTGGCTTACCACTGTGGCGAAGAACCGAGCCCTCGACCGCCTGCGGCGCGCGGCCACATTGGCCCGCAAGCTGGAGGAGATGACGGCGGTGACCGAGTTGGAGCACCTCGACCCCGAGCTGTCCGACTTCCCCGACGACCGACTGCGGCTGATCTTCACCTGCTGCCACCCGGCGCTCAGCCTCGAGGCGCGTGTCGCGCTGACCCTGCGCACCGTGGGTGGCCTGACGGCCGCCCAGATCGCGCGGGCGTTCCTCGTGTCGGAGGCGACGATCGCCCAGCGAATCGTGCGGGCCAAGCGCAAGATCACCGAAGCGGCGATCCCGTACCGGGTGCCCGAGGCGCACCTGCTCGCAGAACGACTCAGCGGAGTGCTCGCGGTGCTGTACCTGGCCTTCAACGAGGGCTACTCGGTGGTGGCTCACACGAGCATCGCCGACGAGGCGATCCGCGTGACGCGCGCGCTCGCGCAGCTGATGCCCGGCGAGCCCGAGGTCACCGGGCTCCTCGCCCTCATGCTCCTGCAACACTCGCGCCGCCGCGCGCGCCTCGACGCAGAGGCAGTGCCCCTCACCCTCGAGGAGCAGGACCGCAGCCTCTGGGATGCCGCGGCCATCGCCGAGGCCGGCGAGTTGCTCAACGGCGCGGGCCGCAGGGCCGAACCCGGCGCGGGCCGCGGGGCCGAACCCGGCCCGTACCGGCTGCAAGCCGCAATCGCAGCCGTGCACGCGACCGCGGACTCCGCGGCCGCGACCGACTGGCAGACGATCGTCGCGCTCTACGACCGGCTGCTGACCGTGACACCGAGCCCGATCGTCGAGCTGAATCGCGCCGTCGCGGTGGGCATGGCGAGCGGCCCGCAGGTCGGGCTTGCGGCGTTGGAGCGGGTCGCGGCATCCGGAGCCCTCGATGGCTACTATCTGCTGCCGGCGGCGCGCGCCGACCTGTTTCGTCGACTCGGCGACTACAGCAAGGCAGCGGCCTTCTACCGCGTTGCGTTGGCTGGGGCGCCCACGCAACCCGAGCGGGATTTCTTCGCTCGACGCCTCGACGAGGTGGGCGGCTAGGCGCCCACGTACGTCGCCAAGTGCTGGCCCGTGAGAGTCGAGCGCGCTACCACCAGGTCGGCGGGGGTGCCCTCGAACACGATGCGGCCACCGTCGTGGCCCGCGCCGGGGCCGAGGTCGATGATCCAGTCGCCGTGGGCCATGACGGCCTGGTGGTGCTCGATGACGATCACCGACTTGCCGGAGTCGACGAGCCGGTCGAGCAGGCCGAGCAGGTTCTCCACGTCGGCGAGGTGCAGGCCCGCGGTCGGCTCGTCCAGCACGTAGACATCACCCTTGTCGGCCATCTGAGTGGCGAGCTTGAGGCGCTGCCGCTCGCCGCCGGAGAGCGTGGTCAGCGGCTGGCCGAGACTCAGGTAGCCGAGGCCGACATCCGCGAGCCTGGCGAGACTCGCGTGCGCGGCAGGCAGCTTGGCGTCGCCTGCGCCGAAGAACTCCTCGGCCTCGGTAACCGGCATGGCCAGAACCTCGCTGATGTCGCGCCCACCGAGCTTGTACCCGAGCACGGATGCGTCGAACCGCCGGCCCTCGCATACCTCGCACACACTGGAGACGCTGGCCATGACACCGAGGTCGGTGAAGATCATGCCCGCGCCGTTGCAGTTGCCGCACGCCCCCTCCGAGTTCGCGCTGAACAGGGCGGGCTTGACGCCGTTGGCCTTGGCGAACGCGGTGCGAATCGGGTCGAGCAGACCCGTGTAGGTCGCGGGGTTGCTTCGACCCGACCCGCGGATGGCACTCTGATCGACGGCGACCACGCCCTCCCGCTTCGACACCGAGCCGTGGATGAGCGAGCTCTTGCCCGAGCCCGCAACACCGGTGACGACCACCAGCACCCCGAGGGGGATGTCCACGTCGACGCCCTGCAGGTTGTGTGAGGTCGCGCCGCGAACCGACATCGTGCCCGTGGATGCCCGCACCGAAGCCTTGAGCGCTGCCCGGTCATCCAGGTGCCGGCCCGTGAGCGTGCCGCTTGATCGCAGCCCCGCCACTGTTCCCTCGTACACGAGCTCGCCGCCCGCGGTGCCGGCGCCGGGACCGAGGTCGACCACGTGGTCGGCGATCTCGATGGTCTCGGGCTTGTGCTCCACCACGAGCACGGTGTTGCCCTTGTCGCGAAGGGCGAGCAGGAGCTCGTTCATGCGCTGGATGTCGTGCGGGTGCAACCCGACGGTCGGCTCGTCGAACACGTAGGTGACGTCGGTGAGCGACGACCCCAGATGACGGATCATCTTGGTGCGCTGGGACTCCCCGCCGGAGAGGGTGCCCGACGGTCGGTCCAGCGACAGGTAGCCGAGTCCGATCATCACGAAGGAATCGAGGATCTGCTGCAGGGTCGCGAGCAGCGGTGCGACGGTCGGCTCATCGAGACTGCGCACCCAGTCGGCGAGGTCGCTGATCTGCAGCGCGCAGGCATCCGCGATGTTCAGGCCGCCGATCTTGGATGAGCGGGCGCCGGCGTTGAGTCGCGTGCCGCCGCAGTCGGGGCAGGCGGTGAACGTCACCGCTCGTTCGACGAAGGCGCGGATGTGCGGCTGCATCGCGTCGACGTCCTTGGACAGCATCGACTTGGTGACCTTGGGGATGAGCCCCTCGTAGGTCATGTTGATGTTGTCGATGCGCACCTTGACGGGCTCCTTGTAGAGGAAGTCCTGTCTCTCCTGCTCGGTGTACTCGCGAATCGGCTTGGCCGGATCCATGAAGCCGGAGGCGGTGAAGATGCGCACGTACCATCCGTCGACGGTGTAGCCGGGGATCGTGAGCGCGCCCTGTTCGAGCGACTTGGTGTCGTCGAAGAGCTGCGTCAGATCGATATCGGTGACGTTGCCCGTGCCCTCGCAGCGCGGGCACATGCCGCCCAGGTAGGTCTCGTTCTCGATCACCGTGGTCTCGCCGGTGCTGCTCGTGCGCACGCCGCTGGTCTGGCTGGTGGGAATGTTGAAGGAGAGGGCGTTCGGCGAACCGATGTGCGGCTGACCCAGACGGGAGAACAGGATGCGCAGCATCGCGTTCGCGTCGGTGGCGGTGCCCACGGTCGAGCGGATGTTGGCACCCATCCGCTCCTGATCGACGATGATCGCGGTGGTCAGCCCCTCGAGCACGTCGACATCGGGCCGGGACTGGCTGGGCATGAAGCCCTGCACGAAGGCGCTGTAGGTCTCGTTGATCATGCGCTGCGACTCGGCCGCGATCGTGCCGAACACCAGCGAGCTCTTGCCCGAACCGGACACCCCGGTGAACAGGGTGAGCCGACGCTTCGGAATGTCGACGCTGACGTTGCGCAGGTTGTTCTCCCGCGCGCCCTGCACGCGGATCAGGTCGTGGGAATCGGCTGGGTGGGGGGTCGCGGACATCGGGGCTCCTCGCTCGGGCTCCCGGCCAGACTAGCCGCAGCCCCCGTCACGGCACTTCTCGAAAAACACGATCGCTACCAGGCGATGAGTTTCTCCGGCCGCAACTGGATGACGCTCGAGTACTTCGCCGCCATGGTCTCGAGGGTGAGGCTGATGCCGGCGAGACCGCCGCGGTACTTGGCCTCGTAGATCGCCCCGATCTCGTCGATCCACTCGGTCGCCGGGCGATCCGAGATCGTGGCCCGGCCCTGCAGCACCGTGAGGTGTTCGCCGTCGGTGCCGGCCTCGAGATGCACGAGGGCGTGATCGCTGGCGCGCAGGTTGCGCACCTTCGCGGTCGCGGGCTCGCTGAGCACGAGCACACTGTCGTCGTGCACGATGAACCACACCGGCACGGCATGCGGAAAGCCGTCGCGACCGATCGTCGTGAACCACGCGATGCGTTCCTCGCCGAGGCGAGCAAGGGCACGCGCGTGCACCTCGTTGGTGGGGTCGAGTAGAGAGAGGGATGCTGCGGGCATGAGTCCAGTCTCGCCCATTCCCACGGCGTCCGGCAGGGGTCGCTCAGCGATGTATCGTTAACTATCGCTGACAGTCGCCGGCGATCGCGGAGCATCCGCCACCTCAGTCCAGAAAGGACACATCATGCGCACATCATCTTCTGCGGGATTCGACCTGTGGGAGGCCGTCGACGGTCTCCGTGAGGCGTTCGCCCCCCGGGTCTCGGGACGCATGGGACGCGGCGACATCCGCACCGCCATCCTCGTCGCCCTCACCGAGGAGCCGATGCACGGCTACCAGATCATCCAGTCGATCGAGAAGAGCACGCGCGGTGCGTGGAAGCCCAGCCCCGGTTCGATCTACCCGACGCTGCAGCTGCTCGCCGACGAGGGACTCGTCACCTCCGAGCAGGTGGGCGAGCGCAAGGTCTACTCGCTGACCGACGCGGGCAAGGAGGCCGCGGCCGAGTTCTCCAGCGGCCCCGAGCCGTGGGAGCCGCGCCGCTCGTGGCGTACCGAGCACAACGTCGCGGTACCGAAAGCGGGTGCGAAGCTCGCACAGGCCATCGCGCAGGTTGCTCAGGGCACCCCGGAGCAGACCGAGCGTGCGGTCGAGGTCATCGACGAGGCGCGTCGCAAGATCTACGCGATCCTCGCCGAGGACTGAGGGGATGCCGCCCGCTAGCGGCCCACTCACCGCACCACCGACCGGCCGCCCGTTCCGGGCGCGCTACCGCCGCATCATGCGGTTCGCCTCGCGCGCGTTGGCGCAGGCCTGGTGGTTCGAACTGGTGCTGCCCCGGATCGGTCTCGGCCGGCTCGCGGCGCGCGGTCGAGTGCGCCGCCTCGAGAAACTCGCCAATCGCTTCTATGTGCTCGCCGCCGACCTCGGCGGATTGATGATCAAGGTGGGACAGTTCTTGTCGTCGCGCCTCGACATCCTTCCACCCGAGATCACCAAGGCGCTCGAGGGCCTTCAGGACGAGGTCGCGCCCGAGTCGTTCGAGCGCATCCGTGCGCAGACCGAGTCCGAACTCGGGATGCCGCTGGAGCTGGCCTACGCCTCGTTCGAGCCGGTGCCCATCGCCGCGGCATCCCTCGGACAGGCCCATCGTGCACGCCTGTCGCCGGCCATCGCGGCCGACCTCGGCTTCGAGGAGGTCGTCGTCAAGGTGCAGCGACCGGGCATCGAGGCGATCGTCGCCGTCGACCTCGCGGCCCTTCGGCGCGTTGCCCGCTGGCTCTCGCGCGTGCGCCTCGTGTCGTCACGCGCCGATGCGCCCGCACTCGTCGAGGAGTTTGCCGCCACCAGCCTCGAGGAGATCGACTACCTGCACGAGGCCGGCAACGCCGAGCGCTTCGCCGCCGACTTCGCCGACGACCCGAGCGTCGGCGCACCCGTCGTCGTCTGGGATCGCACCGCGCTGCGGGTGCTCACCCTCTCCGACGTGACCGCCATCAAGATCACGGATGTCGCATCGCTCACCGCAGCGGGCATCGACCCCGCCGAGGTCGCTCAAGCCCTCGCGCGCGCCACCTTCCAACAGATCTTCGTGGCCGGCTTCTTCCACGCCGACCCGCACCCGGGCAACATCTTCGTCACCCCCACGCCCGGCGAGGGCGACGGCTGGCGACTGACGTTCATCGACTTCGGCATGATGGGCGAGATCTCCGACTCGCTGCGGTCGGGCCTGCGCGAATTCATTCTCGCCGCCGTTGCTCGTGACGGGCGCTCCCTCATCTCCGCCATGGAGAACCTCGGCGTGCTGCTGAAGTCTGCGGACACCGAGGAGCTCGAGCGGGCGATGACGACGCTGTTCGACCGCTTCGGCGGCATGGGCGTCGCGGAGCTGCAGCGGGTCGACCCGCGCGAACTCGAGAGGTTCGCGCTGCAGTTCGGTGAGACCATCCGGGCGCTGCCTTTCCAACTGCCCGAGAGCTTCCTGCTGCTCATCCGCACCATCTCGCTCATCTCCGGTGTGACGAGCGCCCTCAACCGCGATTTCAACATGTGGGATGCCGTCGACCCGTTCGCACGCACCGTGCTCAACAACAGCGGCACGGGCACCATCCGCGAGCTCGCCCAACAGGCACTCGGCTACGCGAACACGCTCGCGCGGCTGCCGAAGCGCCTCGACGAACTGACCGCGCGGATCGACCGCGGGCAGGTCGCCGTGCGCACCCCCGACCTCGATCGGCGACTGCGTACCATCGAGCGATCGGTGGGTCGCGTCGCGTCGGCGATCGTGTTCGCGGCACTGCTCTTCGCGGGGGTGCTGCTGCGCCCGAGCGACCCGGCGCTCAGCTGGGTGCTGATGGGGGCATCCGCGCTGCCGCTGCTGCACGTGCTGGTCACCTGGCGCGGGCGGTGAGAAGGGCAAGGGCCAACGTGCCGGCTCGGGCCGCCGCGGCCGTCGGCCTCGCCTTCGCGCTGATGCTCACCGGGTGCACCTCGCCTCCCAGTGCCCCCGACCCGGCGCCCGATGGCGCGCCGTTCCCCGTCGATGCCACGGCCGACTACCAGCTGGGCGGCGCCTATCCTCCCCCGGCCGGCGTGACGCTCGTGGCCCGCGACAGTACCGAGGAGCCCCTCGCCGGTGCGTACTCGATCTGCTACATCAACGGCTTCCAGACTCAACCGGGCGACCAATGGCCCGACGACCTCGTGCTGCACGACGGGCAGCAGAGACTCGTAGACCCGAATTGGCCGGATGAGAACGTGATCGACATCTCGACCGCCGAGAAGCGCGCTGCCGCGGCATCCCGAATCGAGCAGGCGATCGCGACCTGCGCGGCCTCGGGCTTCGATGCGGTCGAGCTCGACAATCTCGACTCGTACACCCGTTCAGACGACCACCTGACGCTCGACGACGCGATCGCGTTCGCGAGCCTGCTGGTTGACCGGGCGCACGAACTCGGCCTGTCGGCGGGACAGAAGAACACCTCGGAGCTCGGCCGGGTCGGGCCGGACACGATCGGTTTCGACTTCGCGGTCGTCGAGGAGTGCGATCAGTTCGAGGAGTGCGGAGCGTACACAGACGTCTACGGCGGGCGAGTGATCGACATCGAGTACACGGACGCGCTGCGGCGACCGTTCGTCGAGGTCTGCGCGGATGCCGCGACCCCGCCGATCACGATCCTGCGCGATCGCGGACTCGCGCCGCAGGGCGACCCCGCGCACCACTACGAGAGCTGCTGAGACCGGCGGTCACCTCGAACAGTCGCGAGCCGACTAACCTCGGGCGCCACTAGCCCGTCGCGGAGATGAGAGTGGATGCGGCTTCGAGCCGATCGACGATGAGCTCGACCTCCACGGGTCGCGTCGCGTAGAGCACGGCGATCGACGCCGCACGGCCCGACCGCAGCGGCACAGCGATCGCGGACAGACCGGTGATGACCTCGTCGTGGCTCAGTTCGTAGCGTGCCGGCGGGTGGTGTGCCGGATCCACGATGGACTGGATCACCCGTCCAGGTGATCCACGCCCGATGGGGTGCCGTCGACCCGGTCGTTGCGCGACGAAGGTGGCCGCATTCCGAGGTTCGACGCTCAGTAGTGTTACCGCCTCCTCGCCATCGAAGACCACGAGGAACGCCGTCATCTGGAGGTCATCGGCAACTCGCTGCAGTTCGGGCAATGCCGCGGCCTGAAGGTCACGGGACACGCTCTGACCGAAGGCCGCCAGGCGCACGCCGAGAGTGAGGTCGCCGCTCAGGCTTCGTTGCACGAAGCGGTGGCGCTCCAGCGTGCGCACGAGCCTGTACGCCGCCGACCGGTTGACTCCGAGCGCGGCGGCGAGGTCGTTGATGGTCAGCGGTATGCGGCTCTCGCCGATGAGCGCGAGCGCGGCGAGGCCGCGCGATAGCGTCTGCGATCCGGCGTCGGCCGCACGCTCGTGCTTCTCCACGCACCTATCCTTCCTTGACGCTTCCCTCGCGAGTCGACATGACCTACAGTGAAAGCCGTTATTTGACCATTGTATTCACATAGTGAACATGGATGCTTGGGTCAGTCAACAAGGCTGTTGATCAGTGAGGAAGACCAGAGATGCAGATCCACCTTCGCGGTTACGAGGCCACCGATCCGCGGATCAAGCCCGCCGCGGGCTTCGGCATCGACCGACCCGCCGAGCTCCCCGACGAGATGGATGTTCTCATCGTCGGCACCGGGCCCGCGGCAGTTGTCGTCGCCGCGCAGCTGTCGAGGTTCCCCTCCATCAACGTGCGCGCGATAGAACAGCGCGCGGGACGCCTCGAAGTGGGACAGGCCGACGGCATCCAAGCCCGATCGGTGGAGACCTTCCAGGCGTTCGGGTTCGCCACCGAAGTCGTCGACGAGGCCTACCGCAACGTCGAGATGTGCTTCTGGAAGCCCGACCCCGCCGATCCCAGCGTGATCGTTCGTGCCTCACGCGCCGCGGATGACGCGACAGGGATGAGCGAGTTTCCGCACATCTACGTCAACCAGTCCCGAATACTCGACTACTTCCTGCGGGATGCGGCCCGCGCGCCCGGCCGCCTCGTGCCGGACTACGGAATCGAGTTCGTCGATTGCACCATCGACACCGAGGCCGAGTACCCGGTCTCCGCGCAAGTCCGCTACGTCGCCGGAGATCGAGAAGGCGAAATCCGCACCGTCCGCGCGAAGTACCTCGTGGGTGGTGACGGAGCCCGCAGCCGTGTGCGCACCGCGCTCGGTCACCGCCTGCACGGAGAGGCCTCCATGCACGCCTGGGGTGTGATGGACATCCTCGCGAACACCGACTTTCCCGACATCCAGGTCAAGTGCTCGATCCAGTCGCACGAGGCGGGGAACATCCTCACGATTCCGAGGGAAGGCGGATACCTCGTTCGCGTCTATGTCGACCTCGGCGAGGTGGGCGAGGACGACGATGGTGCCATACGGGCGACCCCGATCGAGGCGATCATCGCGAAAGCGAACCGCATCATCCACCCATACTCGCTCGACGTGCGGGCGGTGACCTGGTGGTCGGTCTACGAGGTCGCACACCGCATCACGGATGGCTTCGATGATGTTCCGCCCGAACTCGTCGGCACACGCCAGCCGCGCGCGTTCATCATGGGCGATGCCTGCCACACCCACTCGGCCAAGGCAGGCCAGGGGATGAACGTGTCGATCCAGGATGGCTTCAATCTCGCGTGGAAGCTGGCCTCCGTGCTGGAGCACCGGGCGCCGGAGTCTCTGCTGGCCACCTATGCCAGCGAGCGCAAGGTCGTCGCTCAGAACCTCATCGACTTCGACAAGGAGTGGTCGGGACTCCTCGCGCTGCCGGTCGACTCCTGGGAGGATCCCGCGGGGCTCGAGCAGTGGTACACCTCGACCCTGGAGTTCCCGGCTGGCTTCATGACCCAGTACACGCCGTCCATGATCACTCTCGGCTCCGAGCACCAGGGTCTGGCGCCGGGATTCCCCGTCGGCAAGCGATTCAAGTCCGCCGAGGTGATCCGCCGGGCCGACAACCGGTGGCACCACCTCGGCCACTTCCACGAGGCCGATGGCCGGTGGCGTGTCTACGTGTTCGCCGATGCCGCGGCTCCCGCGCGCACCGCAACTCCGACCGCCGACTTCGCCCAGTGGTGGTCGCGCGACGCCGCATCTCCTCGCGTACGGTACACGCCGGCGGGTGGTGACGACGACGCCATCTTCGACACGAAAGTGATCTACCAGCAGGACTACACCCTCGTCGAGCCCGGGGATGTCCCGGATGCTTTCATGCCGACAAAGGTGCCCTACGGGCTTATCGACATCAACCAGGTCTTCGCCTCGGGACATGGCCGGGACATCTTCCGCGACCGCGAGATCAGCGCATCGGGCGCAATAGTCATCGTGCGGCCAGACCAGTACGTGGCCGCCGTGCTGCCGCTCGACGAGCGCGAGCAGCTCACCGAGTTCTTCGCAGGACACATGCTCGCTCCGGCGAATCCTTCGGCAGCGCCTGCTCGGCGCTCCGACGGGATGACCGTCGCGGAGAAGACCCCCTTGTAGCCGTACGCAATTCGACATCTGGTCGTTCGGTCGTGATCTGTGTCCGATCGTCGGTGCCGGAGCGGTCTGGGTTGCCGCGGGACCTATGGCACTGGGCATCCCCAACGAATAGCGGTGCACTGAGATCGACCCAAAGGAGCTCGACATGGCACGCACACTCCGCACGGCCGACGAGAACATCCGCCGACTTCGTCCCTACAACCTTGTTGCCGGATCCCTGCATCTCGTGCAGGCGGTCGTGTTCGCCGTCATCCTCACGAGGCTGACCACGCAGGTGACGTTCGGAGTCACGGCTGACTACCTCGCCGGGGCGCCGGGGTTCCCGATTCCGCCGGAGCGCGTTGAGTTGTTCGCCGTCAACGTCGGCGCTGGCGTGGTCGCCTTCTTGGCGCTCTCAGCACTGTTCCACTTCCTCATCTCATCCCCGGCGTTCTTCGGCCGGTACTCCGCTGGCCTGAGGCAGCAGCACAACTACTTCCGGTGGGTCGAGTACGCGCTCAGCTCGTCGATCATGATCTGGCTGATCGCCCAGACCACCGGCATCACGGATGTCGCGGCCCTGTTCGCCATCTTCGCCGCCAACGCCGCGATGATCGGATTCGGCGCCCTTCAGGAGAAGTACGAGCGGCCGGGCAGCGGCAATTTCCTGCCCTTCATCATGGGATCGATGGTCGGCGTCGTGCCGTGGATCGTCATCCTCATCTACTTCTTCTCGCCCGGCTCGACGAGCACGGTCGAGCCGCCAGCGTTCGTCTACGGCATCATCATCTCGCTGTTTGTCTTCTTCAACACGTTCGCGATCAACCAGGTGCTGCAGTATCGCCAGGTCGGGCCGTGGCGCGACTACCTGTTCGGCGAGCGCGTCTACATCACCCTGAGTCTGGTCGCGAAGACGGCGCTGGCGTGGCAGGTATTCGCTGGGGCGATCATCCCGGCGTTCACCAGCTGAGGCGTGAGGCGGCGGAATCGCCTCCACTTCCACAGGCATGGCGCCAGAGCGGCGCTTGACTGTGCGGTGGGGCCCTGATTGGATTCAGTGAATTGTTAGCGAATCTGTTTCAGGAAAGGCTCGCCGTGGTCGGCTACTTGAAGTCGCACAGTCCGCGATTCGACAAGAAGGCTTCAGAGCTGTTGATGAGTTCTGAGCTCAAAGTGAGTTTGGAGTCGAATACCCTGACGGCGTCGGGCAAGTGCCCGCGTTGTTCCCACGAGTTTCAGTATGTGGGTAGCACCGAAGTGACAACTGTCGATGCCCCTGCCGTCGCCGGCGCGATGGCGGGAGCGACACCACCATCCCAACGACTCGTCGTCGTTACGTGCCAGTGCACTGATGATCATGTTGGTCGGGCCGATGACCTTCTCGGATGTGGAGTCTCGTTCGTGGTGGACCTTCACACGAACGCGGTGCCGGATCCGATCAAAGCCGCGCGGGCTCTTGACGATCAGGCCCAGCTCGATCAGCTGACCACAGACCCGAGTGCCGCGATTCAGGGTTCCGCTAAGGCATGGAGCGCAGGCCTTTCGGCGTTGCTCACGCTGGTGGTGGCAGGCATCTGGGTCGGCGGCCAGAGCGCGGCAAGCAAGGTCGATCCTGCGTCACTAGCCCTCATCGTGCTGCTGGCGGGCATCGCTGTGGTGCTCCACATCATCGCGCTCATCCTGCTGCTCGTCGTCTCGAGTGGTATCCCGCAGACACTGTCGACCACCAAGCTGCGTCGATCCGACGGATCGGTGCGCAACTACCGCGAAGCGGTTCGCAAGCGCCACGCCACGATGATCAGAAGCGCTGCCGTGTTGGGGATTGTGGGCCTGGTTCCGATGCTGATCGCTCTGGGCCTGTGGATCCTGGCGCCGGCCCCGGAGCCGAAGGTCAGCGTCGACATCAAGGACAAGCCCGCCGCGTGTGGGGAAATCACGACGGTGTCCGATTCGTCGATAACGGTGGCGTCCGGCGGCAAGGAGACGTCCATTCCCCTGTCAGACATAGTCGAGATCTCGGCCGTCAGCGAGTGCGGATGAACCGCGGCGTCGCTCGACCCGCCTACCCTTGGGTGTCATGACGAGGATCTTCGGCACCCCGTTCGCCGCGGTCTACCCGCTGTACGTGGCCAAGCTGGAGAAGAAGAACCGCACGCGGGCCGAACTCGACCAGGCGATCGAGTGGCTCACCGGCTTCGACGAGCCGACCCTGAAGCGTCTAATAGATGAGGGCGCGACATTCGAGCAGTTCTTCGCCGCCGCACATCTGAACCCCAACACGACCCTCATCACCGGTGTCGTGTGCGGTGTGCGCGTCGAGGAGATCGAGGATCCGCTGATGCAGAAGATCCGGTACCTCGACAAGCTCGTCGATGAGCTCGCCAAGGGCAAGGCGATAGAGAAGGTGCTGCGCGCGCCCTAGCGACGCCTGCCGTCAGGGCAGCAGGGAATCCGTCGCCGCGGCGAAGATACGAGTGTGATCAGCTGGGTTCTGGAGGGACTCGACGCCCCATATCCGCACCTGCGATGGTGCGGGTGAGGGCCCAGATCCCAGTGTTTTGCTGGGTTTTTTGACTGCTCGACGTCACTGTGATCAGGTGGGTTCCGACTCAAGTGCAGTCAAAATGCAGTCAACAACGGTCAAGGCAACGTGCTAGTTGCCGATGCCCTTATTTACACTTACCCTGTTAAGTGTAAATAAGGGCACGAAGCAATCCCACTTAGGAAGCGAGTGACGACATGGCCAATCCTAAGTCGGACGCCTCGAGGCCGCTCGGCTGGCCGGCTGTCGAAAACGAACAGCGTCCGTGGGTCTCACGCATCAACAGCGACCATCTCACCCGCGCCCAACGCGAACGCATCCGTCAGCCCTACTCGTCGGCCATCGTTCCGCCGATCGCCGACCTCTCTATCGACATCCCCGCCGACCTTGCGGCAGAGATCGACGAGGCCACTCAGCTGCTCACGCGATTCGACGCCGAGGTCGGACCCGGCGGACTCCCGTTCGCCTCGATCCTCCTGCGCACCGAGTCGGCCTCCTCGTCCGAGATCGAGAACCTCACCAGCGGTGCCCGCGCCATCGCCGAGGCCGAGCTCGGCGAACGCGAGACCGGTAACGCTGCCCTGATCGTGCGTAACGTCCGGACAATGGAAGCCGCCCTCAGCCTTGCCGACGAGATCAACGGTGAGAGCATCATCGCGATGCAGACCGCCCTCCTCGGCTCCCATGCGCCCGCCCTGACGGGAGGGTGGCGAAACGAGCAGGCGTGGATCGGCGGCGACTCCCTCAGCCCTCATCTGGCCGACTTCGTTCCTCCTCACCACGACCGCGTGCCAGCGGCGATCGATGACTTGATCGAGTTCATGGGTCGAGTCGACATCCCCTCGCTGGCCCAGGTCGCGATCGCCCACGCCCACTTCGAGACCATCCACCCGTTCCCGGACGGCAACGGCAGGACCGGCCGCGCGCTCGTGCAGGCGCTGCTGCGCCACGCGCGGGTCACCACCAACATCACGGTGCCAGTCTCAGCTGGCCTGCTTCACGACGTGAAGGACTATTACGACGCGCTCACGTCGTATCGGCGCGGCGAGCTCCGACCCATCGTCACAGCGTTCACTCGCGCAGCCGGCTACGCGGTCCTCAACGGTCGCCAGCTCGTCCGCGACATCGAGGCCATCGAGTCCGACTGGGACGTCCGGATGCGCGGCCTCCGTTCCGATGCCGCGGCGCGCCGAGTCAGTGTGCTCGCCCTCGCCCACCCGGTTCTCAACTCGGACATCGTCGCTCGTGAACTCGGCATTGCCCCACCGACCGTGTTCCGCGCTCTGAATGCGCTCGTGGAACGAGGGGTGCTGAGGGCGGCCAATTCGAAACGCCGCAATCGGATATGGCTTGCGGAGCCTGTGCTCAGTGCTTTGGATGACTTCGCCGCGCGTGCCGGGCGAAGAAACACAGCGCGATAGGAGTTCACGGAGCCACCCACGAATACGAAAGGGTGACGTCCTCCTTGATCTCGACAAGCTCGATCAGCGGAGGGCGTCACCCTTTCGTGCCCCTGGAGGGACTCGACGCCCCAGCCGTGCCGCCGCCACGATGCGCAGTAACGGTGGCCGGGGCATCCTCGGGGCGCATCGCGGCGGACTGCGGGCCGGGGACCCCCGCGGTTCTAGGGGCCGCCCACGAGAACGAATGTGTTCGGGTGTCGCCGGGTTTCGATACGCGCTTCGCGCTACTCAACCAGCAGCGGCGACACCCGAACACATTCGTGCCCCTGGAGGGACTCGAACCCCCAACCCTTTCCTTAGGACGGAACTGCTCTTCCATTGAGCTACAGAGGCTTGGCTGCATCAGTTTATCGGTGGCTCGGGGCGACAGCCCGTGCACCGGGCCCGGCGCCCGATGTGGTGAGATCGAACCATGGCGCTCTACTCCAGTTACATCGCGATCGGCGACAGCTTCAGCGAGGGCTACGGCGACGAGGGTCCCGACGGCGTGCCGCGCGGATGGGCCGACTTCGTGGCGCTGGGTCTCGCGCTCGCGAGTGCACCCGCGACCGTCACCTACGCGAACCTCGCCATCCGTGGCCGCAAGCTTGCACCCATCGTCGGCGAGCAACTGGATGCCGCCCTCGCCCAGCACCCGCAGCTGCTGAGCCTCAACGGCGGAGGCAACGACCTCATGCGGCCACGCGTCAGCATTGGACACATCGCCGAGCAACTCGATGCCGCCGTCGACCGCGCGGTGGCTGCCGGAACCCACGTCGTGCTGGCGAGCGGCGCGAACCCGAGCCGGCACATCCCGCTCGGCGGCGTGCTGGCCCGCCGGGGTGAGGAGCTCGCGCGCGCCGTACGCCAGCGGCTGCCGCGGCCCGGCGTGACCTTCGTCGACAACTGGGGCGACAGCGAGCTCGCCGAGCTGAGGTACTGGTCGCGCGATCAGCTCCACCTCAACGCGCTCGGGCACGCTCGTGTTGCCAGCAACGTGCTTGCGGCGCTCGAGGTCGCGATCCCCGAGTTCGGGGCGGGCGAGCTGTCCGCCCCGCGACCCAGAACGTCGGCCTACTGGCGCGAGTACGTGCTGCCCTGGATTGGCCGACGGCTCACGGGACGATCATCCGGCGACAATCGCGACCCCAAGATTGCCGTGCTGAGCCCTGTCGAGATAGATCAGGACGGCGGCGGGTAGAGGAACGCGGGAACCGACGATGCCGGGATCGTGCGCTGGCCGTAGGTGCCGTTGCTCGAGTAGTTGTACTCCTCGATCGTGACAGTGCCGTCAGCATTGACCGACTTCACGTACGCGACGTGGTTGCCGTAGAACCACGCGACGGATCCCACGATCGGGGTGGTGCTGACCGGCCAGCCGTGCTGCTCCCAGTTGTAGCGCCACTGGCTCGCGTTGCCGCCCGACGGGGTGAGGTTCGACCACACCCACTTGTACGGTGCCGCGTAGTATCCGGCGTCACGGTTGAGGCGCCACGCCACGAAGTCGACACACTCGCGGTAGTAGTAGTTGAGGGGGCTGAGCCCGCCGCCCTGGTAGTCCCGCAGTTCATACGGCCACGGGTAGTCGTCGCCGAGCGCCCGCGCTCCCGAGGCCAGGTAGGCCGCCTGGTTGGCTTCACGCTGGGCGTCGTCCTCCATCTGGGCGAGCTGCTCGTACGTCGTCGCGTGATACCCGTCACGGGTCGGCGTGGCGAGGCTCGCATCGGAGCTGACGACGACGCTCTGCGCCGACGCGTCGGACTTGGTGGCTGCCGTGTTCTCGGGCGTCTGCAAGGCGTACGCCGGTAGGCCCGCCACGGCGAACATCCCGCCCACGACGGCCATGGTCGCCAGCACATTGAGCGGGTTCTTGCGCTGCTGCGGGGGCGCGGATGCCTGCAGCGCCCGCCGCTCGGACGCCTTCAGCTTGCGCTGCTTGCGCCCCTGTTGGAGGGGCTGTCGGGCCTGCTGCTGCTGCACCGGCCCCTGCCGGGATTCAGCCCCGCGCCGCCGCGACGGCTCGGCCGAGGCCGCCTGGACGAGGCTCGGGGCCGCCTGCTGAGCCGGCGCCGCGACCTGAACCGTCGGCTCAACCGGGCCGGCAACGGCAGTGCCGCGTCGAGCCTCGGCCTCGCGGAGTTCGCGGCGAGAGGAATACTGCTGAGCGGGGGCCGCCGAATCGCCTCGAAGTTCTGAGGGAAGCACAGCTACCGAATTCGAGGGTGCACCGAAGTTGAACAGGTCATCCATGTCACTGGATGGCTGAAGATCAACCACGAACGAACTTCCCTTCGGGCAAACGGGACCTCTTCGAGGGTACGGGACTACCCCCCGGCCTGTCGAATTGTCACAGCAAGATAACAGTTCACGCAGCGGGGGCCAGGTACTCCTCCCAGTCCGGCAGCGCGCGCTCGATCCCCCGCACGAGCCAGCTCGTGCCGCGAGGCGGGCGCGGGATGCTGCGCAAGGTCCAGCTCATCTCGCTCGGAGTGCGATCGCCCTTGATGTTGTTGCAGCGCAGGCAGCAGGCGACGAGGTTCTCCCAGCTGTCCTTGCCACCACGGGAGCGGGGAAGCACGTGGTCGATGGTGTTGGCGGTCGACCCGCAGTAGGCGCAGCGGTGATTGTCGCGGCGAAGCACACCCCGACGCGACACCGGCACGTGACGACCGCTGGGCACCCGCACGTAGTTACGCAGGATGATCACCGAGGGGCGATCCCAGGCTCCCGTCGATCCCCACACCGGATTCTCCGCGTCGGCAGCAATGACTGTCGCCTTCTGGTTCATCACGAGCACGAGGGCTCGCTTGAAGCTCACGACGGCGAGGGGCTCATACCCAGCATTCAGGACCAAGGTGCGCACGTTCATCCTCTCGAAAGAGCCTGCACGGCTCGCAGGCGTTCGATTCCTGGAGGATCCCGCCCGACGAAGGGGAGGCGCCCAAACAAAAAGGCACTGTCAGAAGACAGTGCCTAATGTTCGCGAGCGTGAGTGATCACGCTCGCGGGACTGTGCCCTATGAAGAACTGAGCGCGCGCATCCACGGTTTGGATGCTGCGCCTGCTTTTCATTTGGCACTCCGTAGTTCGAAGAAACTCCAAGAACTACAGGCTAACCCAGAGTCGGCGCGCCTGTTTTCACTGGCGCGCCGACCGGTCGTGAATCAGAGTGTCGCGAGGATCGTCTTCATCGTCTCGATCTCGGCGGCCTGCGATGAGATGATGCGATCACACAGAGCCTTGACGTCAGCGTTGACTCCGTTGTCGAGTTCCTCCTTCGCCATGTCGATCGCGCCCTGGTGGTGCTCGATCATCTGCGTAAGGAAGAGCCGGGATGCCTCGACCCCCGTCGCCGAGTCGAGCGCTGCCATGTCGTCGTCTGACATCATGCCGCCGCCGTGATCCATGCCCGACATCGAGCCGAACCCCCAGTCATCGAGCCAGCCTTGCATCAACTCGATCTCGGGTGCCTGAGCATCCTTGATCTGCTGCGCCAACTCCTGCACGCGGGGATCGATATTGGCCTTGGCGAGGATGGTGTCAGACATCTCGATCGCCTGCTGGTGGTGCGGGATCATCATCATGGTGAATGACGTATCCGCCTGGTTCGTATCGGTGGACTGCTCTGACGGCGAGTTCGCCCCCATCCCCATGTCCGACGCCGGAGCGGCGCAGGCACTGAGGGCAAGGGATGCGGCGAGGACGCCGACGACCGCAAGGGTGCGGTGAGTGTACATAGTGTTTTTCCAATCAGGAGAAGGTGTGGGTATGAACGGGTGCCGCGCGCGCGTGCGCGGCCCGATCAGGTTCTGCTGACGGAAAGTTGGGTGAGGCCGGGCGTGTGACGCGGTCGAGCGAGCGCGCCGGAGCTGCCTCGCTCTTCGATCACGCGGAACATCCGGCTTGCGTCGCCCGGTCGAGGCAGGAGCAGGAGTAGCAGCAGCACCAGCGCCATGACTCCGGCGACGCACAGAATCGTCACCAGAGCGTGCCCCGCGTCGCACATACCAGCGGCGCAAGTCGGGTGAGTCGCGGCCGCAGTGGCCGAGTGATGCATCCCCGACATGTCATCCGCCGGCGCCATCACGTGAGTGGTGGCAGACATGGCGCCCATCGACGACGACCCGGAGGTCATCGCATGGATGCTCGCAGCGCCGAGAACGAGCGCCGAAACTACAAGGGCGGCGATGATCACGCAGCGAAGTGCGCGAGGCATCACATCCATGCCGCCCACGCTAGGTGGGCAACCTGTGCGTCAGCTAGATTCCGACGCGCACGATGTAGTAGTTGCTGTCGTAGATCGGCCGAACGTGGATAAGATCCCCGTAGTCGCCGGAGTCGATGAAGTTGCCATCGCCCATATAGATACCGGTGTGGCCGGGCATGATGACGATGTCACCGGGCAGGGCATCCGACGTCGCGATCGGCGTGCCGGAGGCCCCGATACCCGCCGCTGAGTGCGGCAGAGCGATACCGAACTGCGCGTAGACGAACATGACGTAGCCGGAGCAGTCGAAGCCCGACGGGTCGGCTCCCCCGTAACGGTAGGGAACGCCGGTGTACTGCAGCGCGACCGAAACGACCTGATCGAGGCTGAAGTTCGGGTAGGGCGGGTTCGCCAGGAAGTCGGCCGCGCTGGGTCCGGTGTACGCGGAGTACTCGACGGCGAGCGCCGCGCGCGCCATCTCGGCAGCCGATGTGGTGGTGAACCCATCGCGCGACACCGTGGCGACCTCTGCCTTGGCTGCGACGACCACCGTCTGCGCGTCGCGCTGGGTGATCTCCTGGAGGGCCTGCGATGCCTCCACCCCCGACGTATCGGGCGCGGGTGAGAAAGCGTACGCGGGAAGGGCAACCGTCGCGAAGATCCCCGGCACGATGAGTGCCATCACCGCGAGGCTGAGAATGCTCGACTTGCGGTTCGATGAGGGACGCTTGGCCCGGAATGCCGCGGGAACTTCGGAGCCGACTGAGTCGACACTTCCGGGTTCTACTGCGGTGGAGCTGGTCTTGCTGGGTCCTACTTTTGTCAAGAGATTTGACCTCCTGCGCCTCGGCAACTCTAGGTCGTTGCCCCATCCGTTTCGTATATCGAGTCACGTACCTGGATGAGACGGGCTAGCGAGACGCTCATTCAGGGTCCTTTTGACCAAGGTTGCGGTCGATGAGGACTTGGCGAGTGTACGTGACGATTCTGGGAAAGTCACATCAACACGTTCGCCTCAGCGAACATTCGGTGGAATTCTCAGCGAGCCACGAAGATGTGCACAGCGACCTCGTTGGGCAGCTCGAGACCCTCGCCGAAGCCCTCGACCTGCACGAAGACGTAGGAGCCTGCGGCCGAGATCGTGGCCAGTGCACCGGGCATGACGCCGGCATTCTGCAACTGCTGCAGCAGCTCCGGCTCGAACTGCACCGGTTCTCCCAGGCGACGGATGACGCCGCTGACCGGCTCATTCGTGGCAGCCACCACGTCTACGAGGTTGATCACGCCATCCATGAAGGCGGGGGCAGGGGCATCCCCCAGCTCGGCAAGACCGGGGATCGGGTTGCCGTACGGAGACTCGGTCGGATGCCCGAGCATCTCGAGCAGGCGACGCTCGACCTGTTCGCTCATGACGTGCTCCCAGCGGCAGGCCTCGTCGTGCACGTAGGCCCAGTCGAGGCCGATCACATCCGCGAGAAGGCGCTCGGCCAAGCGGTGCTTGCGCATGACGTGGATGGCCCGGTTGCGACCCTCGGGGGTGAGCTCGAGGTGGCGGTCACCCTCGACGACCACGAGTCCGTCGCGTTCCATGCGGCCGATCGTCTGCGACACCGTGGGACCGGAGTGCCCGAGCCGCTCCGAGATGCGCGCACGCAGGGGCACGATGTGCTCCTCCTCGAGGTCGAGGATGGTCCGCAGGTACATCTCAGTGGTGTCGACGAGGTCCGTCATGAAGGTAAGCCTAACCGGGCCAGACAATAGGATTGTCCCCATGCCCAGCCTCGTGATTCCCTCTTCTCTGCTGCCCGCTGACGGTCGGTTCGGCTGCGGACCGTCGAAGATCCGGCAGGAGCAACTCGACTTCCTCGTGGCCAACGCCGACCTGCTCGGCACCTCGCACCGACAGGCCCCGATCAAGGATCTGGTCGGTCGCGTGCGCGCGGGTCTGGGCGAGCTGTTCCGCATCCCGGACGGCTACGAGGTCGTGCTCGGCAACGGTGGGTCGACCGCGTTCTGGGACGCCGCGGCCTACTCCCTCATCGACCAGCGCAGCGAGAACCTCACCTTCGGCGAGTTCGGTGCCAAGTTCGCGCAGGCCGCGTGCGCACCGCACCTCACGGCGCCGCACGTGGTGTCGGCGCCGGCGGGGAGCCGAGCATCCGTGGTGATCGTCGACGGCATCGACGTCTACGCCTGGCCACAGAACGAGACCTCGACCGGCGTGATGGCGCCCGTCACCCGGGTGGATGCGCCGGGCGCACTCACCGTGATCGACGCGACGAGCGCCGCCGGCGGCATCGACTTCGACTCATCGCAGGCCGACGTCTACTACTTCGCCCCGCAGAAGAATTTCGCGAGCGACGGCGGGCTCTGGTTCGCGCTGTTCTCCCCTGCCGCGATCGCGCGCGTCGAGGCGATCGCGGCCTCGGACCGCTACATCCCCGAGTTCCTGTCGCTGAAGAACGCCATCGACAACTCGCGCCTCAACCAGACCCTCAACACCCCGGCGATCTCGACTCTGCTGCTGCTGCAGAACCAGGTCGACTGGATCAACGGCAACGGCGGCCTCGGCTGGGCGTCGGCGCGAACGGCCGAGTCATCCGGTGCCCTGTATGAGTGGGCGGATGCCGCTGCCTACGCGACCCCGTTCGTGACCGACCCCGCGCACCGCTCGCAGGTCGTGGTGACGATCGACTTCGACGAATCAGTGGATGCCGCGGCCGTCGCAGCAGCCCTGCGCGCCAACGGCGTCGTCGACACCGACCCGTACCGCAAGCTCGGACGCAACCAGCTGCGCGTCGCCACCTTCGTGGCCATCGAGCCCGACGACGTGCGCGCGCTCATCGGCTCGATCGAATACGTCGTCGAGCACCTCTAGCCGCTGAGCTGGTTGAGTAGCGCCGAAGGCGCGTATCGAAACCGCTCCGCGCTACCCTGTACCCGTGCGACTCTGGCTGAAGGACTCCGAGCGCCGGCCCGATCCGGCGCCGGTGAAGACGGATGACCGTAAGCCGATGCTGATCGGAATCCTCGTCTGGCTCGTGGCGCTGGCCGTGCTGCTCTTCTTCATCGCCCCGCTCACCGCCGCCCACAACGAGTGGTGGCTGTGGACCTGCATCGCGGGCATCGCGCTCGGCCTGGTGGGCATCCTGTACACGAACTGGCGGCACAAGTAGCGAGTTAGAAGGACCGCTCGCCCTCGTCCGACTCGTCGTCGTCGTCATCATCATCGTCGTCGTCTGACTCATCGTCGTCGTCGTCGAGATCCTCATCGGGGTCGTCGATGTCCACGCCATCCAGGTCGCCGCCGTGCAGCACGTCGCTGCCCAGCACATCGTCGTCGTCCATCACGTGGTCGTCGAGGTCGTCGTCCTCGTCATCCGACTCGTCGTCGGCGACATCGTCCTCGTCGTCGGGGTCGTCGTCGTCAGCGTCGCCGTCTCCGACCGCAGCCTCGCCCAGAGCTTCCTGCGCCGCCTTGTACTCGGCGAGGCGGTCGCTCCACGGCAGCCAGTCGGGCGCGAGCAGCGAGCCTTCGCCCGGCAGCAACTCGGCCTCGAGCACTGTCGGCTCGCCGCCCTCGACGTCGGCGACCGAGACGGTCCACAGCCAGTCCGGGTAGCCCGGCTGGGCCGATGCGAAGCGCACCGTCACCGAGCCGTCGTCCTCCGGGGTCTGGCTGACGAACGAGCCGATCGTCGCGACCGGAGTGATCTCCAGCAGTGCGCTGCGGGCGAGCTCTTCGTACGACTCAGGCATCCAGGTCGTCCGCGACCTTGCGCAGCATCGCAGCGATCTTCGACGAGTGTGACTTGTCGGGGTAGCGACCGCGCTTGAGGCCGGCACCGATGCCATCCATGAGCTTCACGAGGTCCTCGATGATGATGGACATGTCGTCGGCCGACTTGCGGTTGAGTTTGGCCATCGACGGCGGTGCCTCGAGCACACGCACGGAGAGCGCCTGGGCGCCCTTCTTGCCGTCGGCGATTCCGAACTCGAGCTTGGTGCCCGCCTTGATTCCGGTCGTGCCGGTGGGCAGGGCGGACGCGTGAAGGAAGACCTCCTGGCCGTCATCAGAACTGATGAAGCCGAAGCCTTTCTCGTCGTCGTAGAACTTGACCTTGCCGGTGGGCATCGTGGTACTCCTTATTGCTGGTGCATCAAGGCTATCGGAGTCACGCGTATCCTTGGGTTTGTGGCCAACCAGACTCCGATAACCGATCACCGCGCCGAACGCGTCCTGGCGTTCATGGTCGCCAGTGCGATCGGGCTCTCGATCATCGCGTTCCTCGCGGTCATCATCGGTACCGCGACCGGCGTGACGGACTTCTCCGGCGGCGTCTGGCCGGTGGCGATCGTGCTTCCGGCGATCGGCCTGCCGATCGGACTCGTGCTCATGATCGCCCTGATCATCGTCAGCGGCCTGCGTCGGGGTCGTGAAGCAAGGGATGCCAGCAAGTAACGACAGCGCCCTGGTCCTCGCGGGCCAGCTGCGGAGCCTGAGTGACGCGGCGCTTGCCGAGTTGCTCACGGCCCGCGAGATCAGAGGTACGGGCATCCGTGACTTCTTCGACCTCGCTGACGCCCTACTCGACCCAGCCGCGATCCAGCACGCACTGGGTCGGCTGGACCGATCGACCCTGGCTACCCTGGCCGCCCTCGGCGAGCTGGGCCCGGTGACCGAAGCGGATGCCGCGGCGCACCTCACCACCCTAGGAGCCGACGCAGCGCTGCTGCCCGAACGCCTCGCCACCGCCGCGCGTCTTGCCCTGCTCACCCAGCACCTCGGCCGCTGGGTGGTACCGGCTTCCGTGGCGGAACAACTGCAGCTCTGGCCGAGTCTCGGCCTGCCGAGCCTGCACGAACTCGTGTCGTTGTCGGCCCCTGCGGCACTCAGCCCGGTGTCGGGTGTCGACGTGAAGTTCACCGATCACGTGGCATCCGAGAACGCATTCCAGACGACCACCTCGATCGCCGAGCTCATCGCCACCCTCGACCTGGAGTCGGCCCGCGAGCTCGCCCGCGGCGGCATCGCTCTGCCCGACAGCAAGCGCCTCGCGGCGGCCATGGGCGTCGATCTCGATCGGGTGTCCGGCCTGCTCGACATCGCCTCCCGCGCCGGCCTCGTCGCCCTCGACTCGGGTCGCTGGATGCCCGCCGAGGCCAGCCGCACCTGGATGGTCGACTCGTCCGGCGAGCGCTGGGCCCTTCTCGCGACCGCGTGGCTGGAGCGCCTGCCCGTCGACATCCGCACGATTCTGCGCGAGCGCGCCCACGCCGTCTGGGGTGAGCGGCTCGAGGAGTACGTCGCGTGGCTGTTCCCCGCGGGCGACGACTGGATGCGCGACCGCGTGCGCGTCTACACGCGCGACGCCGAGCTGCTGGGCATCACCGCCGACAACGTGCCGAGCACCCCGGGAGCGGCACTGCTCGCGAGCGGGGCGGATGCCGCGGCCACCGCCATGGCGGCGCTCTTCCCACCCGAGGTGGCGCAGGTCTACCTGCAGCACGATCTGTCGATCGTCTCCCCGGGACCGCTGGCGCCACCCATCGATGCGCGCCTGCGCACGATGGCCGACGTCGAGGGCCGCGCGCTCGCCAGCACCTACCGGGTCTCGACCGCCAGCCTGTCGCGAGCGATGGCGGCGGGCGAGACCGAGAGCTCGATTAGGGGGTTCCTCGGCGGGATCGCGCTGACGGGCATCCCGCAGCCCCTCGATTACCTGCTCACCGAGGCGGCATCGCGCTACGGTCTGGTACGCGTGGGCGCGACCCCCGAGGGCCGCACCTATGTGTCGAGCACCGACGGCACGCTGCTGCGCACGCTCGTGGTCGATCACAGCATCGGCTCGCTCGGGCTGGTGCGCTCCGGCGACCGGCTGGAGAGCCGCTACGACCGCGACCTGGTGTTCTGGGCGCTGAGCGAGGCCCGCTATCCGGTCGCCGCAGAGAACGCGGCCGGCGAGATCGTCACGCTCGCTCGTCGGCAGGCCTCGCGCATCACCGCCGCTGCCGCCACCGACACCACCGGCGCGCTCATCGAGCGACTGCGGGTGGGCAGCTCGGCCGATCCGGATGTCACCGGCAAGGCCTGGCTCGCACGCCAGCTCGACGTGGCCATCAAGGGCAAGGTCGGCCTCACGGTCACCGTGCGGATGCCCGATGGCTCCGACGTCGACTACCAGCTGGAACCTGCCAGCGTCGGCGGCGGGCGGTTGCGCGCCCGCGATCGGCGCAGCGACATCGAACGCACCCTTCCGCTGACCAGCATCGTGGCGGTAGCACCCGCGGAGTAGCGGCTGGTTGAGTAGGCCGCAGGCATGGGCCCACGCTGCCGGTTCCGGCGCGACGCAGAGCGGCGTGACGGCCGTGCGCGCGGGGAGCGAAACCTCGCCGGCGTGGTGGTTTCGATACGCGGGCCGCTGGCCGCTACTCAACCAGCCAACCGCCGTAGGCTAGAGGGATGCCCACCAACGGTCCGCTCATCGTGCAGAGCGACCGCACCGTGCTGCTCGAGGTCGCCCACCCCGACGCCGAGGATGCCCGGCACGACCTCGCCGTCTTCGCCGAGTTGGAGCGTGCCCCCGAGCACATCCACACCTACCGCATCACGCGCCTCGGACTGTGGAACGCGCGCGCCGCCGGCCACACCGCAGCCGACATGCTCGCGACGCTCGAGAAGTACTCCAAGTTCGCGATCCCGCAGTCGGTGGTCGTCGACATGACCGAGACCGTCGGCCGTTACGGACGTCTCGTGATCGAGCGAGCGGATGACGGTGCCCTCACGCTCACCGCCACCGACGCCGCCGTGCTCAGCGAGATCACGCGCGCGCGCAAGGTTGCCGCCCTGCTGTTCGAGAAGCGCGGGGATCACACCTACGTGGTGCAGGCCTGGGCTCGCGGCCAGCTCAAGCAGGAGCTGCTCAAGCTCGGCTGGCCCGCCGAGGATCTCGCCGGCTACACCCCCGGCACCCCGCACGACATCGAGCTCGACGAGTCGGCGTGGCACCTGCGGCCGTACCAGCACCAGGCGATCGACAACTTCGCGGCCCACGGGTCGGGCGTCGTCGTGCTGCCCTGCGGCGCGGGCAAGACCCTCGTCGGGCTCGGCGCGATGGCCGCCGGCAAGACGACCACGCTCATCCTCGTGACCAACACAGTCTCGGCCCGGCAGTGGAAGGCGGAGCTGCTCAAGCACACGACGCTGACCGAGGAGGAGATCGGCGAGTACTCCGGCCAGGTCAAGCAGGTGCGGCCGGTGACGATCGCAACGTACCAGATCCTCACCGCCAAGCGGCAGGGCGAGTACGCCCACCTCGCCCTCCTCGACGCGCTCGACTGGGGGCTCGTGATCTACGACGAGGTGCACCTGCTGCCCGCGCCGGTGTTCAAGCTCACCGCCGAGCTGCAGGCGCGACGGCGCCTGGGCCTGACCGCGACGCTCGTGCGCGAGGACGGCCGCGAGGGCGACGTGTTCTCGCTCATCGGTCCCAAGCGCTTCGATGCGCCGTGGAAGGAGATCGAGGCCCAGGGCTTCATCTCCCCCGCGAGCTGTTTCGAGGTGCGCATCGACCTGCCCGAGAACGAGCGGCTCGAGTACGCGGCATCCGCCGACGACGAACGCTACCGGCTCGCGGCGACCGCACCGGCGAAGCTCGGGGTGGTGCGCGAACTGGTAGCGAAGCACGCGGGCGAGCGCATCCTCGTGATCGGGCAGTACCTCGACCAGATCGATGAGCTAGCGGATGCGCTGGGCGCCCCCAAGCTGACCGGCGCGACCCCCATCGACGAGCGGGAGCGGCTGTACCAGGAGTTCCGCGACGGCGTCACGAAGGTGCTCGTCGTCTCGAAGGTGGCCAACTTCTCGGTCGACCTGCCGGAGGCGACTGTCGCGATCCAGGTCTCGGGATCGTTCGGCTCTCGGCAGGAGGAGGCGCAGCGTCTCGGCCGGCTGCTGCGACCGAAGGAGAGCGGACTGCCGGCGAATTTCTACACGCTGGTCGCCCGCGACACCGTCGACCAGGACTTCGCGCAGAACCGCCAGCGGTTCCTCGCGGAGCAGGGCTACAGCTACACGATCCTGGACGCCAGTTCGCTGGTTGAGTAGCGCGAAGCGCGTATCGAAACCCACCCGCCTAGCGCTGGGCTGGTTGAGTAGGCCCGCAGGGCCGTATCGAAACCCGCCCGACCCCGGCTGTCGGGCGACCGATGCACAATGGGAGCATGACCGTCACACCCTTCGTGATCGATGTTCCGCAGTCCGACCTCGATGACCTGCGCGCGCGACTGCGGGCGACACGGTGGCCGGATGCCGCGGTCTCCGACTGGTCGCAGGGCATCCCTCCGGCGGCTCTCCGCCGCGTGCTCGACTACTGGGCCGAGGAATACGACTGGCGCGCCGTGGAGCGTCAAATCAACACCCTCACCCACGTCACCGTCGACGGTATCCATGCGGTGAGGGCTGGCACGCCCGGTGCCACGCCCCTGCTGCTCGTGCACGGCTGGCCCGATGGCTTCGTGCGATTCCTGCGCGCCCTTCCGCTTCTCGCCGACCGCTTCGAGTTGGTGATCCCGAGCATCCCCGGCTACGGCTTCAGCGCGCAGCCCGCTGAGCCGCTCGGACCGATCGGTGTCGCCGATCGTTTCGTGGATCTCATGTCGCAGTTGGGCCACGAGCGGTTCGCCGTGCACGGCGGCGACATCGGAACGCAGATCGCCGATCAGCTCGGCCTGCGTCATCCGGATCGCATCACGGCGCTGCACCTCGGTGACGTTCCTCTGCGCCGCCTGCGCGGCATCGACCCCGCCGAGCAGACCCCCGAGGAACAGCAGTGGTCGAAGGATGGCGCGGCCTGGGAGCTCGCCGAGGGCGCCTACTCGCACCTGCAGAGAACCAAACCGCAGACCCTCGCCGCCGCCCTCAACGACTCCCCCGCCGGGCTCGCCGCGTGGATCCTCGAGAAGTTCGAGGCCTGGAGCGACAAGGGTCTCGACGCGTTCACCCTCGACGACCTCGCCACCAACCTCACGATCTACTGGGTCACGCAGACTGCGGGTTCGGCCGCGAGGTACTACTACGACAACACTGTGACGCCCACCGGTCGTCAGGTCGTACCGACCGGCTTCGCGGTCTTCCCCGCCGACATCTGCCCCCCGCCGCCGGGCTCAGCGCGCCGGTGGTACCCGGTCGAACGCTGGACGCAGATGCCGCGCGGAGGCCACTTCGGTCCGTGGGAGGAGCCGGAGCTGTGGGCCGCGGAGGTACGGGCCTTCTTCGATCAGCTGGAGCTGTAGCGCGGGGCGGGTTTCGCTCCCCGCGCGCACGGCCGTCGCGCCGCTCCGCGTCGCGCCGGAACCGGCGACGTGGGCCCAGCGCTTCGCGCTACTCAACCAGCGTGCGGGTCGGCAGGGCACGCGCGTCGCGCAGCAGCAGCTCTTCGCCCCCGCGCAGCACATGCACGAGCCGCATCGACCGCGCCGGGATGTCCCCGCCGACGATTCGCGGGCCATCCCCGCCCTCGAGACTCGGCGCGACCGTGAGGCACAACTCGTCGATCAGGTCGGCGGCCAGCATGGCCGCGAAGAGCGACGGCCCGCCCTCGCACAGCACCTGCGCGTGGCCCATCGCGCGCAGTGCCGCCAGAGCCGCAGCGAGGTCGACGTGCTCGTCGCCCACCGCCACGACGTGAGCGACAGCGGCGAAGGCCGTGGTGTCTGTCCCCGCGGTGGTGATGACAATCGGGCGCACGGGCGCCTCGGTGAAGATCGGCGAGGTCGGGTCGAGGTCGAGGTGACCCGACACGATCGCGAAGACCGGATGCCGCGGCATCCCGTGCCGTTCACGCCAGAGTTGCGACGCCTCGTCAACCAGCATCGGTCCGTAGCCCTCGTCGCGCACCGTTCCCGCGCCGACGAGCACGACGTCGGTGACCCGACGCAGCAACTCGAAGTGGCGCTTGTCGGCGGCACCGGAGAGCCCGCCCGAACGCCCGTCGTGGGTCGCCGCGCCGTCGATGCTGGCGACGAAGTTCGCTCGCACGGTGGGCGCCGCGACAGCGAGCGAGTCGATCAGCGCGTCGTCACTGAGGTCCCGGGGCGCACCCGGCCAGAGCATGTCGATGGCCGCGCTCATACGTTCAGGGTGGGATGCGTGTTGTGGAGCAGGTACGCCGGCTCGCGGAATCCGAGAATCGCCTCTGTCATGCGGACTGCGGCAACTGACGCCGCGACGTTGTGCATGCGCACGATGCGGGCGCCCTTCATGATGCAGACGACCATCGCCGCCAGCGACCCCTCGAGCCGTTCGGTGCGCTCGCGATCGAGCACCTCGCCGATGAAGTCCTTGTTCGAGACGGCTACGAGCGTCGGGTAGCCGAGCGCGACGACCTCCTCGAGCCGACGGGTCAGCTCCAGCGAGTGCAGCGTGTTCTTGTCGAGGTCATGGCCGGGATCGACGATGATCCGCTCGGCCGGCACCCCCGCCCGCAGCGCGCGATCGACCCGCCCGCGTAGGAAGTCGACGACCTCCCGCACGACATCGTCGAAGTGCGCAGCGGGCTTCTCCACCCGGGGCGGCCCGACGCTGTGGGTGATCACGACGTGCGCCGAGCTCTCGGCGATCACTGCCGCCATGTCGGGGTCGCCGAGCCCGCTCGTGTCGTTGATCACGGCAGCGCCAGCGGCGATCGCGGCCCGCGCGACCTCGGCGTTGTTGGTGTCGACCGAGATGACCACATCGGATGCCGCGGCGATCCCCTCAACGACCGGAACGACCCGCGCGATCTCCTCCGCCACCGTCACGGCCGGCCCACGAGCGAAGGGCACCCCACCCACGTCGACCCAATCGGCACCCTCGGACGCGGCGGTCAGCGCCGCGCCTATCGCGCGGTCGAGCTCGAACGTCGCTCCGCGATCGTAGAAGGAGTCGGGGGTGCGATTGATGACCGCCATGACGGCGACCTGCCGGTCGAAGTCGAAGTCGCGCTGGCCGATGCGAGGCATACGACAACCGTACGTCGTCGGACGGCCGCTGCGGAGATCAGACGGTGCGGCGACGCCGGGCGGCGAGCAGCAGCAGCGTGCCGAGCGCCAGTGCAATGCTGCCTGCGATCACGGGCGCCGTGGCATCCACGCCGGTTGCGGCGAGAGCGACTTCGAACGGGAAGTAAGCGAAGACGATCTTGCGTTCGTCGAACACCGCGTACACGGCGACCGAGTGCGTGCCGGCGGCCAGGTTCGCCGGGAGGGCGACGTCAGCGCTGAACGCGAAGTCCGGGGCCGGAGTAGTGAATGGTCCAGCGACGTCGACCCCGTCCACGGTCACGTAGTAGGCCGAGGCCACCGGCGGCAGCAGGCCGGCCGCCGTGATCGTGACGGTGCGCCCGGGAGCGGGTGCCGGCGATGCCTCGATCGTGCCCGACACCGGGATGACGCCGCCGCCCGTACCGCCGCCGTTGCCGGAGCCGTCGGGGAAGTCCACGCCGCCACCGCACGACGCAGCAGGAGACAACGAGACGTCGCCCGACCAGATCGGGTAGTACCCCGTGGCACCGGCTGCCAGGTCGCCCGTGATCGCGGCGATCGTGGGCCCACCGGTGTGCGAGACCGTACCGGTGAAGGAGGAGGCGAACGCGAACGCGGCGTTCGAGTTGTTCGTCACGACGCACCGCGCGGCGGTGGTGCCGAAGAATGGCACGCCGGCGAAGCTCCCGTCGATCCAGGCACCCGAGGCGTCCCGCCACTCGAGGAGGACGGTGGGGGCGACGTTGGTCACCGTGAAGATCGTGCCCGTGTAGTCGACCGTCACCGCCGACTGGGTGAATCGCGCGGTAACGGAATGCGCACCTGCGGTCAGTGCCGACACCCCATCCGTGCACGAGGTGAGGCCTGTGGCAACGGTGCAGGAGGCGATCAGGGTCGCACCCTCATACAGCTCGAAATCGACATCCGCGGCCAGCGCGGCACCGAGTGTCACCTGCACCCCACCACCGGACGACAGCGCGTAGGCCGTGCCACCGAGAAGTGAGTCGTTGGACGGCTGCAACGTCACATCCACCGTCGTGCCGAACAGCGGCTGCGATGCCGCCTGAGCGGGCGCGGCCGCGAGCAGGGCTCCCACGAGAGCGAGCGGGAGGGCGAGGATCACGAGGGCAGGTCGGCGCACGATCCGAATCTAGTGGACCGGCGGCACGCGGGGCGACACCGGTTCATGTTCGCGTCGCCGAGGCATCCACACGACTCTCAGACAACTTCCAGAGAACTCGCAGATACTGTACGCATGGCTGATGGACCCAAGATTCTGATCGTCGACGACGAGCCCAACATTCGCGACCTGCTCACCACGAGCCTGCGCTTCGCCGGCTTCGCCGTGCGTGCCGTCGGCAACGGTGCCCAGGCGATCTCCGCCGTACTCGAGGAGGAGCCCGACCTCATCATCCTCGACGTCATGCTGCCCGACATGAACGGATTCGGCGTGACCAAGCGCCTGCGGGCATCCGGCTACACCGCCCCCATTCTCTTCCTCACTGCGAAGGATGACACCGAGGACAAGATCACCGGCCTCACCGTCGGCGGCGACGACTACGTCACCAAGCCGTTCAGCCTCGACGAGATCGTCGCGCGCATCAAGGCCATCCTGCGCCGCACGATGCACGACGACGAGGAGGCGATCATCCGCGCCGGCGACCTCACCATGGATCAGGACACCCATGAGGTGACCATCGGCACAGAGCAGGTGGAGCTCAGCCCCACCGAGTTCAAGCTGCTGCGCTACCTCATGCTCAACCCGAACCGCGTGCTGTCGAAGGCGCAGATCCTCGACCACGTCTGGGAGTACGACTTCAACGGCGACGCCGGCATCGTGGAGAGCTACATCTCCTACCTGCGTCGCAAGCTCGACCAGTACTCGGAGGAGCCGGTCATCCAGACCAAGCGGGGCTTCGGATACATGCTCAAGGCCTCCAAGGTCTAGCGCAGCTTCTCGACGGTAAACTCAGGGCTCAATGCACGAGATCGTCGAGTGGTGGAACCGGGTTTCCCTCCGTACCAAAATCACCGGCGTGACGGTTCTGCTGCTCACTGCGGGCCTGGTCATCGCGGGCGTCGGCACGATGGCGGTTCTGCGCGGCTATCTGCAAGACGAAGTCGACACCAAGATCACCGCCGCCGGCAACAAGCTGGCTGGCAACATCCTCTTCGCTGGCACCGCCGACAACCCGCAGTGCAGTGTCTCGACCCTGCCCAATGACTATTACCTGGGCGTGCTCGACTACAACGGCGTGCTGCTCTGCAACAACCGCGAAGAGGATGCCCCGCGACCCGTTCTCGACACGCTGACGCTGGGCGCCGTCGCGGGCAGTGAAGGCGCATTCACGCTGCCGAGCACCGCGCTGGGCGGATCGTGGCGAGTGATCGCCTATCCCGCGACCAACCGTCTCGGCACCGACTACTACACGGTCGTGATCGGACTCGACCTGAAGGACACCAACGGGATCGTCACGCGCTACGCGGCGATCTTCCTGTTCTTCGGCCTGACCGTGGTCATCCTCGGCGGCGCGCTCACCCGTCTCCTCGTCACCACGACCTTCGCACCGCTGCGCGAAGTTGAGGCCACAGCAGCCCGATTCGCCGGCGGAGACTTCAGCCAGCGACTCAGCGGAGCGACCCCCAACACCGAAGTCGGGCGCCTCAATCGCTCGCTCAACTCGATGCTCTCCCGAATCGACCGGGCCTTCGACGAGCGCGCCAAGACGATCGACCAGATGCGCCGATTCGTGGGCGACGCGAGCCACGAGCTGCGCACCCCACTGGTAACCGTGCGCGGATACGCCGAGCTCTACCGCATGGGCGCCCTGACCAAGCAGGAGGATGTCGCCCAGGCGATGGAGCGCATCGAGAAGGAGGCGATCCGCATGGGCGAACTCGTCGAGGACCTCCTCGAGCTCGCCCGCATCGACGAGGCGAAGCCGTTGCAGCTCACCGAGGTCGATCTGGTGCCGCTCGCCCAGGACGCCGCCCTCGACACGATGGCCAGCGCCCCCAACCGCGTCGTCACCGTCGTCGGCACGGATGCCACGACCGAGGAGCCGCCCGCTGAGACCGCCGTGCTCCCCGTGGTGGCGCCGACCGCCGCCCAGCAGCGCGGCGGGCTCGCTACCGGACCCATCGCGTTCGCCGGAGCCACGCTCGCCCGGTTGACCGCGCGCCGCACCCGCGCCAACCGCTCCACCGGTGACGAGGTGACGATTGCCGAGCCCCCGCCCGCCGAACTGCGGGCCGTCGTGCTGGCCGAGGAGAACAAGATCCGGCAGGTGCTGTCGAACCTGATCGGCAACGCGCTGCGGTTCACGCCCGAGTCCAGCCCCATCGAGATCGGGGTGGGGGTCGATGCCGCCAGACAGCGCGCGATCCTGTCCGTGATCGACCACGGTGAGGGCATCCCGCCGCAGATTCGCGGCAAGATCTTCCAGCGGTTCTGGCGTGCCGACACCTCACGCACCCGCGACACCGGGGGAAGCGGCCTCGGCCTCGCAATCGTTGCGGCGATCATCCAGGCCCACCAGGGTGACGTCGAAGTGGTGGAGACCCCCGGTGGCGGTGCGACCTTCCGGGTCTCGCTTCCCCTCCTCCCCTCGACCCCGGATGCCGCCGCCTCCCCACCACGAGCCTGATCGGCACAGCGGCTAGAGCCGTCGCACTACCGTCACCCCATGACTCGTTATCAGGTAGACAGTGAAGCAGTTCTTCAGGCCACCGGTGCCGTGCGCACCTCGATCGGCCGCATCCAGGCGGAGGTGGCCGGTCTTCACGGCCAGCTCAGCGCGCTGGAGGGGTCGTGGACGGGCGCTGCCGCCACGGCGTTCTCCGGCGTCGTGACCGACTGGAAGGCCACCCAGCAGCAGGTCGAGCAGAACCTTGCTGCGATCAATCACGCCCTCACCCAGGCCGGGCAGCAGTACGCGGACATCGAGTCGGCGAACACCCGGCTGTTCGCGCGCTAGTACCCCCGACAACGACGAATGGGCGGCTCCCCGGAGGGAACCGCCCATTCGTGTGACTTGGGTCTCAATACAACCGGCCGGAAGGGCCGGTCAGATTTCGATACGGCCTTGCGGCCTACTCAATCCGCGCTCGACCCGATTGATCACATCTGACGCTAAGCGTCAGCCGCGATCAAAAGTCCATGCCGCCCGACGGGTCACCCATCGGAGGAGCCGACTTCTCGGGCTTGTCAGCAACGACGGCCTCGGTGGTGAGGAAGAGGCCGGCGATCGACGCTGCGTTGAGCAGCGCGGAGCGGGTCACCTTCACCGGGTCGTTGATGCCGGCAGCCAGCATGTCGACGTACTCACCGGTCGCGGCGTTGAGGCCCTGACCGGCGGGCAGGTGGCGCACCTTGTCGGCGACGACACCGGGCTCGAGACCGGCGTTCAGCGCGATCTGCTTGAGCGGGGCGTCGATGGCCACGCGCACGATGTTTGCACCGGTTGCCTCGTCACCCAGCAGGGCCTTGAGGGCCTTGCCATCGAACGCGATCTTGCCGGCCTGGATGAGCGCGACGCCACCACCGGCGACGATGCCCTCTTCGACGGCGGCCTTCGCGTTGCGAACGGCGTCCTCGATGCGGTGCTTGCGCTCCTTGAGCTCGACCTCGGTCGCGGCTCCGGCCTTGATGACGGCGACGCCACCGGCGAGCTTCGCGAGGCGCTCCTGGAGCTTCTCACGGTCGTAGTCGCTGTCGGTGTTCTCGATCTCGGCACGGATCTGCTTGACCCGTCCGGCGATCGCGTCCTCGTCGCCCGAGCCCTCGATGATCGTGGTCTCGTCCTTGGTGATGATGACCTTGCGTGCCTTGCCCAGCAGGTCGAGGGTGGCGTTCTCGAGCTTGAGTCCGACCTCCTCGGAGATGACCTGGCCACCGGTGAGGATGGCGATGTCCTGCAGCTGAGCCTTGCGACGGTCACCGAAGCCGGGAGCCTTGACGGCGACCGACTTGAAGATGCCGCGGATCTTGTTCACGACCAGGGTCGCGAGCGCCTCGCCGTCGACGTCCTCGGCGATGATGAGCAGCTGCTTGCCGCTCTGGATCACCTTGTCGACGATGGGCAGCAGGTCCTTGATGTTCGAGATCTTGGAGTTGGCGATGAGGATGTAGGGGTCCTCGAACACGGCCTCCTGGCGCTCCTGATCCGTCACGAAGTAGGCGGAGAGGAAGCCCTTGTCGAAGCGCATGCCCTCGGTGAGCTCGAGCTCGGTGCCGAAGGTGTTCGACTCCTCGACGGTGACAACACCCTCCTTGCCGACCTTGTCGATCGCCTCGGCGATCAGGGCGCCGATCTCGGAGTCACCAGCAGAGATGGATGCGGTGGCCGCGATCTCTTCCTTGGTCTCGATCTCCTTGGCACCGGCGACAAGCGCCTCGATGACGGCGGCAACCGCCTTCTCGATGCCCTTCTTCAGGCTGATGGGGTCGGCGCCTGCGGCGACGTTGCGGAGGCCTTCGCGCACGAGGGCCTGGGCGAGCACCACGGAGGTGGTCGTACCGTCACCGGCGACGTCGTCAGTCTTCTTGGCGACCTCCTTGACCAGCTCGGCGCCGATCTTCTCGTACGGGTCGTCGAGCTCGATCTCCTTGGCGATGGAGACACCGTCGTTCGTGATGGTGGGGGCGCCCCACTTCTTCTCGAGAACGACGTTGCGACCGCGGGGGCCAAGCGTCACCTTGACCGCGTCGGCCAGGATGTTCAGGCCACGCTCAAGGCCACGACGGGCCTCTTCGTTGAAAGCAATGATCTTTGCCATGTGTGTTTCTCGTCCCTCCCGGACGTCGTGCAGACGAATTCTTTAGCACTCTGAACATGAGAGTGCCAAAGGAAAAACTAGCACTCGCTGGGGGCGAGTGCAAGAAAGCACAGGGCACTGTGCGACGCGAAGCGGCGCACTCACCGCAGGTGAGTGCAAGAAAGCACAGTCACTTGGTGGCGCGCGAAGCGAGCCACTCGCTGGGGGCGAGTGCAAGAAAGGAGGGCATAGCTGAGAGGCACGCCGCACGAACTGCGGCGTGGTGCGGGGGCGTGCGGCCTCAGGCCAGCTTCACCGATTCCGCCTGGGGGCCCTTCGCACCGGTGCCGACCTCGAAGATGACCGCCTGGCCCTCTTCGAGCACCTTGTAGCCGTTCATGTCGATGGCGGAGTAGTGAACGAATACGTCCTGTCCCCCGCCGTCCACGGTGATGAATCCGTAGCCCTTTTCAGCGTTGAACCACTTCACGGTTCCGTTCGCCATGTGCAACTCCCTGCTGTGTCGCGACAGCCGATAGCCCGCTGCCAATCCCAGATGGTAGCGGAGCGTTCAACCCCACAAGAGGTCGGTTTGGTCACGAAATGGGCACATGCGGGAGATTAAACACGCGCGTAACACGATCGAGATTCAACGCGCGATTTCGCGCCGATCGACCGCTCTGGTGGGGCCGCTGGGGATCGTTAGGGAGCCGCGGTGGGCACCGGGTAGTCGGAGCCGAGCACGACCGTGATGCTTGCGCCGGGGAACGTCTCCGGGGTGACCTTGCGGATCTCGCCGATGCCCATCGCCACGACGACGCCTCGGGCGACATCCTCATTGAGGGGATCGCTGTAGTAGACGAACGTCGCCTCCTGCGTCTTGTCGGATGCGACGGTGAAAGCGCCCATTCTCCAGCCAGCAGCCGCGAGCTTGTCTCCGACGGTGTTCTCGAGATCGACGATGGGTGTGCCGTTGAGCACGTCGATCTTGATGCCTCGGGCGACCTGATCGATCGTCGTGGGGTCGAGGATCGGGTCCATCGTCGGGGTCGGAGTGGGGGTGGGGGTCGGCGTCGCTGCCGGCGCGAAGATGCTGATGCCGAGGTCGATGCCGAGAACCTTGCCGATGGCGAACAGGCCGCCGAAGATAAGCACGCCGGTTGCCAGGAGGGCCCAGGCGAATCCGATCCAGCCGCGCCCCTTCTTCGCCGGGCCGCGGTGAGCTCCGATGCGCTGAAGGTCTTCGGGCAACTGGTCGAACCGGTCTTTGGGGTAACTCGCCATGGCTCAGTCGTTCGATTCTTCTGTGTGGAGGCTATCGCCGCCCCGGTCGGAGGTCCTGAATGCGCGTGCTGCGCGGGCCGACGTGCGAGCATCCCGTGCCCTCTGCAGCCGTCCGATCAGCATCGGGTCGTATCGCACGGCAGCGGGCGAATCGATCACAGCATTCAGCAACTGATAATAGCGGGCCGCGCTGAGTGAGAACTCGGAGCGGATCGCCTCCTCCTTCGCGCCCGCGTGACGCCACCACTGGCGCTCAAAGTCGAGGATGCGGGCATCCCGCACCGACAGGCCCGACGCGTGCCGGTCTGTAGGCTCGGGCACGCTGCTCTCGGGTTGACTCACGCGGGTCGCCTCCTGTCGCTGGCAATCCTAGGGCGGAGGGTGTGAGCATCCGGTGAGGGAACGCGGGCGAAGCCCTTTCTCAGCATGCACCCACACGCCAGAGCTTAGGATTGCCTTACTACCCTCGCTTGACCTGATTGGCCTCATGCGCACCCGCACCTCAGTGACTGCCGCCGTCTTCGCGCTGATCGCAGCGACCCTCGCGGGCTGCGCTGCTGCACCGACCGGCACCGTGGATTCCGCGGTGACGGCTGACCCGAGCACACCGCTGACGGAACTCACCTTCCTCACCGACCCCCACTCGTATGTGGGGCAGTCGACGGCGATCCTGAGCACCGACGCGATCCCCACTCCCGACACCGCACCCGAGCAGTCCTTGCCCGCGACGGTGAGCTCGCACGACCTCGACGGCGATGTGCCGGTGACCGTGACATCCACCGACCGGATCGTCGCCATGGACCTGTCGGGCTCGATCGCCGCGACCGTCTACGGTCTCGGGCTGGGCGACAGCATGGTCGGGCGCGACATCTCCACGACATTCAGCCAGGCCGCCGACCTGCCGGTGATCACCTCGAGTGGGCACACGGTCAACAGCGAGTCGATTCTCGCTCTGCGACCCACTCTCGTGGTCACCGACGGCAGCATCGGCCCGATCGATGTCGTGCTGCAGCTGCGCGAGGCGGGCATCCCCGTCGTCTTCGTTGAGACGACGCCGTCGATCGACGGGGTGGGCGAGCTGGCGCGACAGGTGTCCGCGGCGCTCGGCGCTCCGGCGGCGGGCGAGGTGCTTGCGCAGAGCCTGGTGAGCGGCATCGAGGCCAAGGTCAGCGAGATCGCCTCGGTCGTGCCATCCGGTAAGCCGCTGCGCATGATGTTCCTCTACCTGCGCGGCACCTCGGGCATCTACTACCTGTTCGGTAAGGAATCCGGCGCCGACGTGATCATCTCCGCGCTCGGCGGAGTGGATGTCGCAGCCGAGATCGGTCTCGACGGCGAGCGCCCCATGACCGATGAAGCCGTCGTGGCCGCAAACCCCGACCTGATCCTCGTGATGACGGATGGCCTGGCCAGCGTCGACGGAGTCAGCGGGCTTCTCGACTCCAAGCCCGCCATCGCGCTCACGACCGCGGGACAGAACCGCCGGTTCGTCGACATGGCCGACGGCGAGATCCTGAGCTTCGGACCGCGCACCGCCGACGTGCTCGACGCGCTCGCCCGGGCGATCTACGCGCCCGGCTCCTGAGCGCTGCGGCGACGCCAGAGCACGAGTTCGACGGTGATCACGACGATCGCCAGCACCGACCCGATGCCCAACCAGATCGCACCCGCAAGACCGGGCCCACCCACCGGTGCGATGGTGCACGCGGGGTCGGCGCTCAGTTGCGCGGTGATCGGATCGAGCGTCTCGCCTGCCTCGTAAGTGCCGAACGCCGCCGATCCTGCCTCGGTGAGCACGGTCGGGGCCGCGGTGATCGTGACGGTGCCGTCGCCGAACTCGGCGACCGAGATGTCCACCGACGCGAAGGGAACGGACTTCTCGTCGACGTCGGCACCCTGCTGGGTCGTGCCCGAGACATCCAGCAGCAGGGTCGCCCGTGACGAGCCGTCGAGCACGAGCCGCGGGTTGGTGACCGTGGTGTCGAGGATTCCGCCGTGACCGGTGAACTCGATCGACCCCGTGAAGGCGATCTGCCCGACACCGTCGGAGATCTGACCGGTGCCGTTGGCCCAGCCGAAGTCGGGGGTCTCGTAGGTGGTGCCGTCGGCGACGGTCCACTCGCCGTTGGCGATGGTGCCGGAGATGTAGCTGCGGAACGACTCCTTGAAGCCCCACGTCATGGTCGCGTCGGTGACGGTGCAGTCGGGCGCGGCTGCTGCTGGTGATGCGGGTGCGGCCGCCGGTGCGCCGACCGCGAGTGCGGCTGCGATGGCCAGTGCTGCGACGTTCATGCCGCCACCGCCGGGCGGTACATGGAGATGTGCGGGATGCCCGCCTCGATGTACACCTCGCCGAAGCTCTCGAATCCGTGGCTTGCGTAGAGGGGTGCGATGTACTGCTGCGCGTGCAGCACGACCGCCTCGCCCGCGAGATCCGCGAGGGCCATGGTCATGAGCTGCTGGGCGAGGCCCTCACCGCGGCGGTCGGACCGCACCACGACCCGGCCGATGGCTCGGCGCGCGTCGCGATACTGGGGCGGATCGTCGTGCAGAGTTCGGAGGTACGCGGCTGCGCCCGCGTCATCCGTGATGAAGTAGTGCACCGTGGTCGCTTCGAGGTCGCGGTTGTCGAGCTCTTCCTCGTCGACCTTCTGCTCGACGAGGAACACATCGGTGCGAAGCTTGAGGAACGAATAGAGTTCGGCGGTGGTCAACTCGGCCCACGGCTTGACGGTCACGGAAGAATTGGGCACGTCTGAAAGTTTAAGCTTGAACGACGACTTCTCTTCCCCAGCGCAGGAGCAAACCCATGGACTACCAGGTCACCAAGAGCGATGACGAGTGGAAGGCCGAGCTGACCGCGGAGGAATATGCTGTGCTGCGGCAGGCCGCCACCGAGCGCCCGTGGACGGGTGAGCTGCTCGACGAGAACCGCGAGGGCGTCTACAAGTGCAAGGCGTGCGGGCAGGAGCTGTTCCGCAGCACCGCGAAGTTCGACTCGCACTGCGGCTGGCCGAGCTTCTACATTCCGAGCGAGCAGGACGCCGTCGAGCTGCTGCGCGACTCGACCCTCGGCATGGAGCGCGTCGAGGTGCGCTGCGCCAACTGCGGCTCGCACCTCGGTCACGTCTTCGATGACGCACCGCAAACCCCCACCGGCGACCGGTTCTGCATGAACTCGGTGTCGCTGAGCTTCGAAGCCGCCGAGTGAGCTCAGCCGCGATCGACGCGGTGCGGCGTCGGCAGTCCCACGCTGTGGTGACGGATGCCGCGCCCACCCACGCCGAGCTGCTGCCGCTCGTGCAGGCCGCGGCCTCGGCGGCCGACCACGGTGCGCTGCACCCGTGGCGGCTCATCGAGCTGCGCGGCGACGCCCGCGTACGCCTCGGCGAGGCGTTCGTCGCGGAGAGCAAGCTGGTGGGATCCGACGCGCAGAGACTCGCGGAGAAGCCGCTGCGGGCGAGCCTGCTCATTGCGGTGGTGGCACGGCACGAGCCGTCGTTCAAGGTGGCCGAGTGGGAGCAGGATGCCGCGGCATCCGGAATCGCGCACCTGCTCAGCCTGCTGCTGGCCGAGGCCGGCTGGGGCGTGATGTGGCGCACCGGCGGGCACACCCGCTCGGAGTCCGTGCGCCGGGTGCACGAGCTGGCCGACAACGAGAAGCTGCTCGGCTGGTTGTACGTGGGCGGTGTTCCCGAGGATGGCGCGGGCAAGCCTCCCCGCACGCCGATCGACCCGGAGGACTACCTCACGGTTCTGTGAGCGGCGGCGTTGCCACGTGTGAGCGCCGCGCAGACAGCACCGCGAGCGATACGGCCACGAGAGTCAGCAGCGTGCCGATCACGGTCGTTGTCGGCAGTCCGCGCCCCGAGATCGGGATGACCAGATCGAGCACGAGCGCCCCGAGCAGTTGACCGGCGATCGTACCCAGGCCCAGAAGCAGTACTCCGATGGTGCGGACGACGACCGCCGCACCCCCGATGAAGAGCACCCCGAGCACCCCGCCGGTGTAGAGAAGCGGGTTGCTGGGGAACGACGCAACCCACCCGACCACGATCGTGTGCACGATCGCCGCAAGGATCAGCACGGTGGTGCCGGTGAGGAAGTTGATGAACGTCGCCGTCAGCGCCGATTGCGACACGTGCCGCACCTGGCCGGTGATGGCCTGCTGGAACCCGATGCCAACGCCGGCGAGTAGCGGCAGGATGAGCAGGCCGATCGGCACGTCGACGCGCAGTTCGGCCAGCCCGGAGAAGGTGACGGCGGCGAGTGCCAGCAGCGATGCCACGACACGCAACGCGGTGACCGGGCGCTTCGGCAGATCGCCCAGCCCGACCCGATCGATGACCGCGCCAGTGATCGTCTGGGTGGCGACGGCCGCGATCGTGAACAGTGCGACGCCGAGCACGGCGGCCGTGAGGCCCTGACCGACGACGAAGACGGCGCCGAAGAGTCCGCCGATGAGGTACCACCAGGGTGTGCGCCGCTCGCGCACCGACGTGGTGAGGCGGGCGAGCCCATCCCGACCCCTGGGGGCGACCAGAACGGCGATCGTGAGGATCACCAGACCGCTGGCGAAGGAGATGACCGACGCGAGGATGCCGTCACCCAGCTCGAGCGAGAGCTGGCTGTTCACCCGCGTCTGAAGTGCCGTGAGTGCGCCGCTGATCACGGCGATGCCCACCGCGACGATGAGCACGAAGCGGGAGGGGTGCGGATGCGGCGGCGCGGCAGAACTCACTTAGCTACTATGGACGATGTTCGCGCGCAGTGTTCGCGCGGGCGTTCACGCCCCCTTAGCTCAGTTGGCCAGAGCACCGCTCTTGTAAAGCGGGGGTCGTCGGTTCGAATCCGACAGGGGGCTCCGCCAGAAATCGCGCAATGCGCGATTTTGGCCGGAGCCCACATGGCCGGTGCCCGTCACACTCCCGATTCGGTAGCCGCCCGGCAAACGCGATGATCGCGGCCATGTCCGCAACTTCGCTGGTTGAGTAGGCCCGCAGGGCCGTATCGAAACCCGTTCCGGTGGTCGAGCGAAGTCGAGACCCTCTTCGCCCACACTCAGCGCAGCGCCGGTACCGTTGAGAGCGACCCGGAAAGGGATCGAACGCTCCTCGTAGTCCTCGGGCTCGACTCCTGCATGTAGCCGTCGACCCCGACCATCGTGTTCTGCACAACGAGTCGGCTTCGAACGAAATCGACGTCGCGCACGCGCAGTCTTGCAATCTCGCCCAACCACAGCCCAGCGTCTCCATCAGGCGTTCTTTCTGAAGCGTCTCGAACTGCCGCCTCCCGCGCGCAGACGTTAACGTCCCGGATTTGAATTCATAACGAACACGTCGAAAACACGCAGAAACTCGTCGAAAACGTCGAAAACGACGCTCACTCACTACTAAAATTCACTTACCTGAACCAGAGTCACGTCTCCCCAGATCGAAAGGCCTACACCCACACCGTGCTCGACCTCCTAAAGTCCGCTCAAGCGCGACGTGTCCTCGCCGTCGTGACAGGCATTTCAGCTGTGACCTTGCTCGCAATTCAGTACGTCACGGTCGTCCTGATCGACGAGAAGCATGACTTCCTTCAGGCAGCTCTATTGACCGTACAACTGGTCGCCACAGGATTGTTCGGGGGCGTTGGGGCCGCGGCATTTATCGCCTTCGTTACCCGCTACCTTTTCAAGCACGAGCGGAAACTCGAGCAAGTCGAGATCATCGACGCACTGACATCCCATCACTCACATCTCCATGCCATCGAGGTGACAGATAACTGGTATCACAACGGTCATATTGGCCGATGGGTGCGAACGGAAGTATTGCCCCGCTTCAAGGAAGCTGCCCGAGGTGGAGCGAGCAAGACAGTCAAGTTCATTGTGATCGATCCATCCAACGAGCCTCTGGTCGCTGCATATGCGGAGCACCGTGACCAAGTGGATGCAATTCCTGATGGCCTGGACACAAAGCTCGATGCGCGGGTTGAAATCTTCGCAACGATTATTCGAGCGGCGGTGTATCAGCAGCACGTTCCGGGAGTTGAAGTTGAGGTATATCTGCGACAGGACCTCGACCTCTTTAGAGTCGACACGTCTGACGAGCGGGCGTTTACGACACTTACAAGGGTTAGGACGCCCGCCCTACTCTTCCACCATGACCCGGAAGATGGTGACCACTACAACGCGGCAAAGCGAAACTTCGAGAAGGCGCGGGTCATGGCGCAAAAAGTGGACGTTGATTCAACCGTCATCGCCCGAGATCCCGGCGTAGAGGACATCGCGGACTTCCTCACAAACACAGGCTTCGCCCAGTTCGCAGCCATGGCTGATGACGTCTGGAAGCGCGCTCAGTCGAACTACAACAGGACCCGTTGAGCTCGCAACAGATAGTTCGTGATCAGAGTTACTGCGTGCTCACAGACTCGTCTATCTTCTCCGTACATGGCGATCAAGAACTCCGTGACTCTCTACATGGTGATCTGGCGTTTTCACCCGACCGGGCGGGACAGTATTTCCTCGAAGGCCGCACCTATTCAAAGCCCTACGCCCACGATCATCGGACTCGTCATCAAAGTCGCCTCTCTTCCGCCGTCGAGGCCTTGGACGGCTCACTGATACCCACTCCCGGCGTCGAGGTCAGTGTCGGGGAGATTGATTACATCATCACTCCAGAGGAGATGAGGCGATCTGCGCTCGAAGGGCCGCACGGACCAACACTGACAAGACTCGAGAGGTTCGTGATCGACCTCGTGCCCTGGGACGCAACGCCAAACTTCGAATTTGGTTTGACCGGCTCTGTGGGCCTCGGCCTAGCAAGGAATGACGGACGGGCGCCGCACGACTGGGATCTCGTGATCTCGTCCGGTCTCAATGATCGCAGCAATATTCTCGCCGCCCTGCAGGCCAGGTGCATCGACGACCCTCGAGTGCGGGTATCTGAGTACGGCAAGGGATGGCTCATAAGGCAGTGGGTAGAGGAGAGCCTGCTATGTCCCTTCTTCAGGGATCTGACTCCAACAGTCACTGAATTGCAGAACATCAATCCGGCAATGACAAGTCTGGAAGGCGTTGTAGTTGAGGCGGGCAACTCTGCGATCGTTCCGATTCGCCTCCGTGTGAGAGACGCGAAGGGTCAGGAAGTGGACGCGGTGGTGCTGGGTCTTCGGTCGCGTGGAGACGTGCGCGTCGGCGACTTAGTTCGCGTGGACGGTCATTGGTGCGAACTTAGCGTCAACGGTTCTGAGCCAATCGGCGCGATTGTTTCCACAGCCGATGCGCCACGGCTATTGCTTGCAGAGCCTTGGACGGGGTTCTATGCGTGAGTCCCTCACGGCGATCCCGCCCCGGGTAGCGACGAGCGCCCTACTGGTCGCTACGAGTGGATGGTACTCGGGCGCGACGGCCGAGTACGTGGAGGTGCCTATCTCTAGCCTTCTGTCCGCAATTGAGCTGTTGGAAACCGAGCGAATCCGTTCAGCGCAACGAGTGTTGTCCACGTACGCGGCTCAAGGCGTAGCTCCATTTGTTTCGGTCCTTGATCAAGCGGGTGGAGCGCATCTAGGGCTCCTGATTGAAAAGTGTGATCAAGGGTTATTGATCCTGGATGGAACGCACCGCGCATTTGCAGCAAGGCGTGCCGGACGGACACGAGTTTCAGGGACGCTCATCACACCAAAGCGTCTGCAACCACCGCCAGCAATCCTGCGTCCAATTGATGAAATCCAGGAAGTTGTGCATGCAGATGGACCCAAGTTCGCTGGACGGCAACCCCCAACGTTTCGGCCAGCGGTGGACTGGTTGGAGAGGTGGAGTGATCAGATCCGTATTGAAGGAGGCCTTGAATGACGCTAACTATGCCTGAGCCGGAGCCACTCGAGTTCTCCGAGGTGGTGAATCGTGGGCGACTACTAATCGAGGACATTGTCTCGAACATCAGCAAGGTTGTGCCTTTGGCGGCGGCCCGCACTGCCTATTGGCACCCGACGGGTTTCATCGTCCTCAACCTGCAAGACGTCGACGGGCTGGGCCTAGTCCGGCTCCACATTTGGTCGAGGGACCGACGAACCAAAAGGCGAGGCAACCCAGAGACCCACTCTCACGTGTTTCACCTGACATCCTTTGTGCTGAAGGGCAAGTATGTCGAGCACCAATTCCGGGAGGTGCCGTCCGAGACCGGCGAGTTCTTTGGATATCAAGTGATTCCTCCGACTGGCGACGGTATCGACCGGGTTGTTCCAGACGGCTCCCGCTGTGATCTCGATCTCGTAGCTGTAGAGGAAACGGATGCGGGCAAGTTCCACAACCTTCCGGCGGGGGTGTTCCACCGCACCGAAATCCAAGAGGGCGAGACCTGCGCAACGATTGCCCTTCTCAGCCGACCTCAACCCGGCATGCTCGACCGCCTAGTCGGGCCCGAGAATCACTCTGGAATTGAGGGTGAGCGGCTTCCAGTCGACCGCCGGACCCTCGCTGCCGCCCTTCTCGAGATCGGCATCAAGATCTAGGACGCTCTATCCTCTACGACTCCGGGTCGTACATGAACTCGCGCAGCTCCTGGGCGCAGCGGCAGGCGGCGGCGATCTTCGCGGCCCACTTCTCGGCGTCCTCCCGTGAGGGCAGTTCGAGCACGCAGAAGCCGCCGTCGAACTCGCGGGTCTGCGGGTAGGTGCCGGCCGTGACCGTTCCATCTCCGCTGATCATGACGGGCGGGACAGCCGCATCGATGCCACCGCCGAACACGTAGGCACCGATGGCCTTGGCCTCGCGGATGACGGCGCGCGAGTCCTCGCCGGCGGCGACGAACTCGTCCGGGGAGATGTTCATGGCGGCCGCAGGGAAGGAGATCAGATACTTCGTCATGTAGACACCGTAGACATATCGGCGACAGAGGTCGAGGGGGTCGTTGTCAGTTGCGCTCGTAGGCCTCACGGAGCCAGCCCACCAGCTCGTCGTCGACGTCGGCCAGCTCAGACACGTTGACCTTGTGCGAGCACATGCCGCCCCACGCGAGAAGCCGATCTGAGGTCGGATGGTCGCGCAGCTGAAGCCCGACCTGGAGCCGGGTTGCGCTCGCGGCCTCGATCACCGCGAACTGCTTGCCCCGGCGCAGGGACACCGACGTCTTCTTGGGCACGACCTCCACATCGTCGCCGAGTTCGCGGGCCACTGCGATGAGGCGGTCGTACACCGGGCGCAGCGCGGACTTCTTGCCCTCGAACTGGGCGTCCACCAGTTGATCGTCGGTCGCAACCGTGTCCCGAGATCGGAACTGCAACGCAATCCCGTTCGCAAAGCCATGGCTGACGCCGTGTTCGGACTTGAGCCAGTTCATGATGTCGGTGTGCTTCTCGAGACCGGATGCCTCGACCAGAACCATCCACTCGGGCATCGTGCGTCCGGTCTTCTCCTGAAGGTTCTGAAACGGATCACTCATGGCGGCTACTCTGCCGCGAAGTCGCACGGCCGGCAAGCCCGGGCGCGGTGACCCCGCCCCGGGCATCCGCCCTGCTAACCTGACCGCGTTCGCTGGCGAGAGGGGTCGGGTCGTGCCGTTCGAGGAGTTCGTTGCCGAGGCGTATCTGGCGCTGTGGTTGTTCTTCATCTACAGCTTCGCCGGTGTCATCGTCGAGATGATCTACTGCTGGACGATCGAGTACAAGGGCGTGATCGAGTCCCGGCTGGGGCTGCTGTACCTGCCGTTCAACCTGCTCTACGGCACCGGCGGGGTGATCATCACGCTCGTGCTGGTGCCCTACTTCGACAACCCCCTCATCATCTTCGGCCTCGGCCTGGTCGTCGGCACCGCGCTCGAATACGTGACGAGCCTCGTGATGGAGAAGGTCTTCCACGCCGTCTACTGGGACTACAGCAAGGAGTTCCTCAACATCCAGGGCCGCGTGTGCCTCAAGTACGCGATCTTCTGGGGTCTGCTGTCGGTGTTCCTGCTCTACGTGCTCGACGTGATCAACCTCGTGCTGATCCTCAGCGTCCCCGTCGTGCCGGGCATCATCGCCCTCGCCGTGCTCATCGTGCTCACGCTCGCCTCGATCACGCTGACCCTGCTCACCTACCGTCGGGTCGAGCAGAAGAACACCTACCTCGAGGCGAAGAAGGCCGGGCAGGATGCCACGCTCCCCATGCCCGCCTGGGGCCGACTCGTCGACCGGCTCGTGCCCGACGTGGTGCTGGTCAACACGTTTCCGCGGATGAGCCTCATCACGCAGTACCAGGAGCTCAGCGGGCACAAGCGCAAACTCATCGTGTGGAACCCGCACATCGGCAAGACCACGGCGCTTCGGCGCGAGGCGGGCGAGCGGGCGGAACGGCACGCCCAGTCTGCTGCGTGACCCGAGCCGCTACATGTGCGGGATGACGCTGACCGGCCCGTTGTCCCACCAGTCGAGTGACCGCGTGCCGTAGTAGGTGAGCCACTTCGAGGGCTCGCCGACAGGCACATCCACCTCGAACCAGACCCGGCCCGGATGACGGCGCTCCTGCAGCCAGGTGCCGTCGGGCTGGCGCGCGGCGCGGATCGCTTCGACAGCATCGGTGATGCGCTCGTCGGGCTCGGTGCCGTCGAACAGGGTCGCGGAGCGGAAGTAGTCGACCGCCCGCAGCACCCCGTAGTAGTGGCGGAACGGGTACGCGAACCGCGTCACCCACGGCCCGACGATCTCGCCGGTCGTGAGCCTGCGCATCAGTCGGCGCTGCAGCAGGTACTCCTCGCCCGAGCGGCGGGCCTCGCGCAGTGCGTCGCTGCCGCCGGTGACCTGTTCGTAGTAGAGCAGCGCGATGAGGGTGTTGAGCGTGGAGTGGAACGACGAGCGGGTCGAGCCGTTCTCCCACTCGCAGTTCCAGCCACCGTCATCCATGCGGTGGTCGAGGAACCACTGCGCGATGCCAGCCACGTCGGCGCCGAGCCAGGCGCCGTTGGCGAGCGTGTACGAGTTGATGCAGCAGTCGACCTCGCCGTCCCAGTAGGGAAGATCGTTGTAGTCCCAGCGGCTGTTGGCCTGAAGCAGCTCGGCCGTGCCCTCGAGGGCGGACGCGTCGAGTCCCCACTCCCGCAGCGTGTTCAGTGTCCAGGTGGTCGCCGTCCACGGCTGCCCGGCGCCCTCGGCGGCCTCGGGACCGGTGAAGTCGAAGTCTTTCGGGAAGAATGATCCGCCCGCCCACTGGCCGTCGGCATCCTGAAGCTCGAGCAGTCGCGCACCGAAGCCCTCGGTGGCGATGGACTCGCGGGTTGCCGCCCAGGTCTCACGCGGGGCGCCCGCCAGGTCACGCTCGACCCGCCATCGCAGCGCCGGGTCGGAGTCGAGCAGCCAGTTCAGCAGTGCGGGATCGATCGCCATGGCGACAGGGTACCCGCGACCGCTGGCATCGACCGGGCGAAGCCGGAATTCGGCGATCCAGGCGCCCGAACGACCCCCACCGGTACTGGACATGAACAATCGATGACGTACCGGTAAAGAACCAGTAAACGCCCCAAACGACCTTTCCCACGACGTCATCGGCCGAGCTAACCTAGCGGCACCCGTACAACTGACCTCCGATGGTGACGAGCATGAACCCAGCAGTGAAGCGTGCGATCGGGGTGATTCTCGCACTGCTGCTCATCGTCGGAATCGTGCTCGCGGTCTTCTGGGGCCGACTCTTCGGGGGCGCCACTGGCGGCGGCATCATCCCGGGCCCGACGAACCTGACCGTCGTGCAGGGCGTGATCGGTTCGGAGAAGAAGCCGTTCTTCGAGGATCCCGAGGTGAAGGCGATCTTCGCCGAGAAGGGCTTCGACGTGCAGATCGTCACGGCGGGCTCGAGGCAGATCGCGACGAGCGTCGACCTCACCGGAGTGGACTTCGTGTTCCCATCGTCGGCGCCGGCCGCGGAGAAGATCAAGCGCGAGACGAAGGCATCCACTGTCTACGCGCCCTTCTACTCGCCCATGGCGATCGCGACCTTCAAGCCCATCGTGCAGCTGCTCCAGGCTGCCGGCATCGCCACTCAGGATGCCGCGGGCACCTGGCACCTCGACATCAAGGCGTATCTGGCCGCCGTCGCCGCGGGCACCCGGTGGAGCGACCTGCCCGGAGCCGCTGAAGCGTACCCGAGCTCACGGTCGGTGCTGATCTCGAGCACCGACATCCGCCAGTCGAACTCGGCGGCGATGTATCTCTCGATGGCGTCGTACGTCGCCAACGGCGACACCATCGTGAGCTCGCCGGAGGCTCAGGCCGCGGTCATCGACCAGATGGCCGCGCTGTTCCTCGAGCAGGGATTCTCGGCCTCATCGTCTGACGCTCCGTTCGAGGACTACCTCTCGCAGGGCATCGGATCGAAGCCCATGGTCATGGTCTACGAGGCGCAGTTTCTGGGCCGCGAGATGAGCGGCGACGGCGCGATCACCGACGACATGGTGCTCATGTATCCGGACCCCACGGTGTTCTCGAAGCACACCGTCGTGCCCCTCACCGACAACGGCGACACGGTCGGGCAGATGCTCGCCACCGACCCGCGCCTGGCCAAGCTCGCCGCGCTCTACGGCTTCCGGCCTGCCGACGCGAGCGTCTTCGCCGACCAGCTGACCTCCCACGGAATCGCCGTGCCGCCCACCCCGGTCAACGTGGTGGAGCCGCCGAGCTACGAGACCCTCGAATCGATGATCAACGAGATCAGCGCCCGCTACGACACCCCCGCACCGCCCGCGAGTTCCAACATCGACCAGTAGCAAGGAGAACCATGTCCGACTCACCGCTGAACCTCCAAGCGCCCGCTGCAGTCCCGCCCGCACCCGAGGTGCAGTCCGATCTCGTGCTCGTGCCTCCGGCACCGGTGCCCGCCGTCGGCACCGCGCAGGCCAGCGCGATGATGCCGATCGACGACGCCCGCAGCGCCGAACTCGCTGACCGAGCGAAGGCCTTCATCGCCGACCTGGTCGGCAAAGACCCGAAGGCGCCCGAGTTCACCAAGAAGATCACCGACGTCGCCAACATGGGCCGCGACGAGATCCGGGATGCCGCGGCCGTCACCAACCGCATGCTGGAGCGCCCGGTCGCGGCCCTCGCCGCCGCGAAGGGCGCTGGCGACGAGGGGGATGCCCAGCGCAAGGTCGCGAACACGCTCGTCGAGCTGCGCATCACCATCGAGGATCTCGACCCCACCAAGAACGAGGGCGGGCTCGGACAGTTCCTGCTCAACCTCATCCCGTTCCGCGACAAGATCCGCAGCTACTTCGCCAAGTACGCCTCCGCCCAGACCACTCTCGACAAGATCCTCCGCGCCCTGCAGAACGGCCAGGACGCGCTGCTCAAGGACAACGCAGCGGTCGAGGGCGAGAAGGTGCGCCTCTGGGACACCATGAACAAGCTGCAGGAGTACGCGGTGCTCACGAGCGCTCTCGACGCGCAGCTGGTCGAGCAGATCGACGAGGTGCGCACCACGGATGCCGCGAAGGCAGACGCACTCACCGCCGATCTGCTGTTCACCATCCGCCAGAAGCACCAGGACCTGCTCACTCAGCTCGCCGTCAGCGCGCAGGGCTACCTCGCACTCGATGTCGTGCGCAAGAACAACGTCGAGCTGATCAAGGGTGTCGAGCGGGCATCCACCACCACCATCTCGGCCCTGCGCACCGCGGTGATCGTCGCCCAGGCGCTCGCCAACCAGAAGCTCGTCCTCGACCAGATCACCGCGCTGAACACCACGACGTCGAACCTGATCGTCGCGACCTCGCAGATGCTGAAGACCCAGTCGGCCGCGATCGCCGATCAGGCAACCTCGGCGACCATCAGCCTCGAGTCGCTGGAGACGGCCTTCCAGAACATCTACGACACGATCGACCAGCTGGACAGCTACAAGCTGAAGGCGGTCGTGACGATGGAGCAGACCGTCGACGCCCTGCAGGCGAAGCTCGCCGAAGCCACTACCTACCTCGAGCGGGCCAAGCCCGACGCGCCGGCCCAGGCCTGACATGCGCCGCCGACTCGGACTGTCCGCCGTCATCGCGGCGACGGCGCTGCTGCTCACCGGATGCATCCCCTCGGTGGTGACCGAGGGCGATGGCACCGGCCTGCCGAACGACGGCCAGACCCTGCGAATCCTCGCCGGGAGCGAGGTCAAGGACATGGTGCCGATCCTCGAGCAGGCGGCATCCGAGACCGGCGTCAAAGTCGCGTTCGAGTACGTCGGCACCCTCGAGGGCACTGAGCTCGTGGCATTCGGTGGCGCAGCAGGCAAGTACGACGCCACCTGGTTCCCCAACAACCGGTACCTGTCGCTGCTGCCCGGCGCGAGCTCAGCGATCACTGCCAGCGTGAAGATCATGAGCTCGCCGGTGGTGCTCGGCCTGAGCCAGTCGGTTGCGCGCGAGTTGGGGTGGGATGCCACGGCTCCCACCTGGGCGGAGCTTGCGACCGCGGCATCCGAGGGCAAGTTCACGTACGGAATGACCAACCCGGCCGCCAGCAACTCGGGGTTCAGCGCCTTGGTCGCCGTCGCCACCGCGCTGTCGGGAACCGGCTCCGCGCTCACCGACGCCGACATCACCGCGGTCACCCCGCAGATGACGAGCTTCTTCTCCGGGCAGAAGCTCACCGCGGGCTCCTCCGGCTTTCTCGCCGACAAGTTCGTGGCCAACCCCGACGTCGTCGACGGCATCATCAACTACGAGTCGGTGCTCATGGGCCTCGACACCCCCGAGCCGCTCACCATCATCACCCCGACCGACGGTGTCGTGACGAGCGACTACCCGCTCACCCTGCTCAGTTCGGCGGATGCTTCGAAGAAGCCCCTCTTCGACACCCTCACCGACTGGCTCACCACCAAGAAGGTGCAGAGCGAGATCGTCGAGCAGACGAACCGGCGGCCGGGTGTGCCCGGCGTCGACACCGGTTCGACGTTCCCGCCCGGCATCCTGTTCGAGACACCGTTCCCCAACACTCTGGATGTCGCGAACACCCTGATCTCCACCTACCTCGAGTCGGTGCGCTCCCCCGCCCAGACGCTGTTCGTGCTGGACACCTCAGGCTCGATGGAGGGCGACCGCATCGCGAACCTCCAGCAGGCGCTGAAGAATCTCGCGGGGGCCGATGAGTCGACGGCGGGCGGGTTCGCCGCGTTCCGCTCCCGGGAACGGGTGACGCTCATCCCCTTCAACTACGGACCCGAGACCCCGATCGTGATCGAGGTGCCCGACGGCGACAAGACACAGGCGCTGAGCGAGATCCGCGATCAGGCAGACAGTCTCTTCGCCGATGGGGGAACAGCGATCTACGACTCGCTCGAGGCCGCCTACCGCCTCGCCCTCACCCAGCAGAAGGAGCGTCCAGACACGTTCGTGTCGATCGTTCTGATGACCGACGGTGAGAATACCGACGGGGCGACCGAGAGCGACTTCGAGCAGTTCTACCAGAGCCTCGGCGCCGGCAAGACGAAGATCGCCACCTACGTCGTGCTCTTCGGTGATGCCAACGTCGAGGAGCTCACCCGGGTCGCAACCCTGACCGGCGGCAAGGTGTTCGACGCGCTCAACGGCGACCTTGCCGGTGCGTTCCAGGAGATTCGTGGCTACCAGTAGCGGAGGCTTCTGGGGCACCGGCGCCGGCCGGTGGCTCGGCTCCAGCAAGAACATCTTCGGCAGCGTACTCGGGGCCGCGGCGATCGGAGCCCAGTTGGTCTTCGGGCTCGGTCCGCTGTGGCCGCTGGTGGTCGCGGCGAGTTACGGAGTGGGCGCACTGCTCGCGCCACGCGACCGGATCGACCTGCGCCTCGGGCTCGGGGCAGGGGCATCCGCCGACCAGCTCAAGGAGCAGCTGAAGGTGTTCCGCCGCGCGATGAAAGGCGAGGCGTCACGACTCGAGGATGACGCGAACCAGATCCTCGTGCACATCCTCGACTCACTCGACGAGATCGTCGAGCGCTGGGACGATCTCGCGGCGGCACCAGACCAGGCGCATGTCGTCGAGCAGATGATCACCGACTACCTGCCCACCTCGATTCAGAAGTACCTGAACCTGCCGCGTACGTTCGCGCTGCAGTCCCGGGTCGAGGGCAAGAAGAGCGCGCACGACGAACTGATCGACCAGCTGACGATCCTGGCGACGGAGAGCGATCGCATCCGCACTGCGTTGTACTCACGCGACCTGGATGCACTGGGCGACCAGGGTCGGTTCCTGCGGGAGAAGTTCGGGAGGTCGGACCTGCAGCTGTAGGTCGCGGCCAGCGGGCCGGCCTAGCGCAGGCGTTCGAGCAGTTGCTCCTTGGTCAGCCGTGAGTAGCCGGGAACGGCCAGCTCGCGGGCCCGGGCGCGCAGGGCGGTGACGTTCCAGGTCTCGTCCGGCGTGCTGCTGCGAGTCGGCGCTGCGACGGGCGCTGCAGGCGTCGGTGCAGCAGCGGGGGTCGCGGGCGTTGCGGTCTTGGGCTTCTTCGCCGGTTTCGTGTCGGCCTTCTTGGCGTCGGCCTTCTTGGAATCGGCCTTCTTGCTGCCGACCTTCGACTTGTCGGCCTTCTTGGCCGCCTTCTTCGCCTTCGTGGCGGCCTTCTTCGCCGCTTCCTTCGCGGCTTCCTTCGCCTCGGCTGCGGCCTTCTTGGCGCGCTTCGCTGCCTTCTTGACGGCTTCCTTGGCGGCTTCCGCGGCCTTCTTGGCTTCGCGCTCGGCCTTCTTCTGCTCCTTCGTGAGCAGCCCCGTGATGTCGGACTTCGCGGCCTTCTTCGTCGCTTCGGACTTCTTGCTCTTCTTCGACGCCACAACTTCTCCCCAGCTCGCGCGGACGGTCAGCCGCGGTGGAGTGATCCTATGCCCCGCAGCCGTGAGCTCACCGGGGCGCATCGGTGTGCACCATCCGTTAACCCGCGGGCAATAGGGTGTTGCCCCCATGACCGATGCACCGCCGCCCGCGCCCCGAAAGGGAGTGCTGCTCGCGAGCGACCGCGCGGCCGACCCTCGCACGCTTCTCGACGTGCTCCGCGAGACGACGGCACGATTCCCGGATGCCTCGGCCCTCGACGATGGCGAGGGAGCGCTCAGCTACCGCGAGCTCATGGCTCGCGTCATCCGGGCCGCCGCGCGCTTGTACACGGCTGGCGTTCGGCGCGGGGATCGCGTGGGCGTGCGCATGCCGTCAGGGTCACGCGAGCTGTACGTGTCCATCCTCGCGATCATCACGGCGGGGGCGGCCTATGTTCCGGTCGATGCCGACGACCCGGAAGAGCGCGCGGAGCTGGTGTTCCACGAGGCCGACGTGCTCGGCGTCATCGGGGCGGATGGCGTGTTCGTGCCGCGTGCCACGCCATCATCGGCGCCGCGGCCGGCGCAACCGACGGGCCTCGGTGTGGTCTTCCGCGAGCCGCTGTTCGTCGGGGTTCCGCCGCACCCGAGCACGGCATCCCTCGACGTCGTCGAACCGCCGTCGGTCGACGACGACGCGTGGATCATCTTCACGTCGGGCTCGACGGGAACCCCGAAGGGCGTCGCCGTCTCGCATCGATCCGCCGCCGCATTCGTGGATGCCGAGGCTCGCCTGTTCCTGCGCCACGAGCCGATCGGCGTGAGCGACCGGGTGCTCGCCGGCCTGTCGGTCGCGTTCGACGCATCCTGCGAGGAGATGTGGCTGGCGTGGCGCAATGGCGCCTGCCTGGTGCCAGCACCGCGCTCGCTGGTCCGCAGCGGAATGGACCTCGGACCGTGGCTGACGGCGCGCGGCATCACTGTGGTGTCGACGGTGCCCACGCTTGCTTCGCTGTGGCCCGCAGAGTCGCTCGAGAACGTTCGCCTGCTGATCTTCGGCGGCGAAGCCTGCCCGCCCGAACTGGCGGAACGGCTCGCCGTCGACGGTCGCGAGGTGTGGAACACCTACGGGCCCACCGAGGCGACCGTGGTCAGTTGCGCCGCACTGCTGGACGGCGGCGTTCCGGTGCGCATCGGGCTCCCCCTCGACGGGTGGGATCTCGGGGTGGTCGACGCGACGGGTGCTCCCGTCGCGGAGGGCGACGTCGGCGAGCTCATCATCGGTGGGGTCGGTCTGGCGCGATACCTCGACCCGGTGAAGGATGCCGAGAAGTTCGCGCCCCACGAGGGGCTGGGCTGGGCGCGCGCCTACCGCAGCGGCGATCTCGTGCGCTTCGAGTCCGCCGGGCTGGTGTTCCAGGGCAGGGCAGACGACCAGGTGAAGGTCGGCGGTCGGCGCATCGAGCTGGGCGAGATCGAGGCCGCCCTGCGCGACCTTCCCGGGGTCTCGGGCGCTGCCGCCGCCGTGCAGGTCACGGATGCGGGCAACTCGGTGCTGGTCGGCTACCTCGCCATGAAGCCGGGCGAGACGCTCGACACCCGGGAGGCGACCGCGCACCTGCGCGACATCCTGCCCGGCGCCCTCGTGCCGCTGCTGGCACTGGTCGATGAGCTGCCGACGCGCACCTCGGGCAAAGTCGACCGCGCGGCCCTGCCCTGGCCGCTGGCCGGGGCGACCGGCGATGACTCCGAGCTCGACGATCTGCAGGGGCGACTCGCCGCGCGCTGGCAGGCCGTGCTCGGCATCGCCGTCACCGACGCGGGCTCGAACTTCTTCGACCTCGGTGGCGGATCCCTCGCCGCCGCCCAGCTGGTTGCGGCCATCCGGGAGGACGACCCGGAGTTCACCGTCGCGGACGTGTACGCGCATCCGCGACTCGGCTCGATGGCCGACCTGCTCGCGAGCCGGGCCGGCGTCATCGCCGCCCCGAGGACCGACTACCACCGCGTGACGCCGACGCCCCGACGCATGCAGGTGCTGCAGACGCTGCTGGGCATCCCGCTCTACGTTCTCAGCGGGGTGCGCTGGCTGGTGTACCTGCTCACGGCGAGCGCCATCCTGCGCCCGCTCGGCGGCTTCGACTTCCTGCCCACAGTGCCGATCTGGGCGCTCGCCATCGCCTTCGTGGTCTTCGCAACACCGCTGGGCCGGATGACGATCGCCGTCGTCTGCGCCCGCGCACTGCTGGGCGGTCTGCAGCCGGGGGACTATCCCCGCGGCGGCAGCGTGCACCTGCGCCTCTGGCTGGCCGAACAGGCCGCGCACCTGGTCGGCGCGGTGAGCCTCGCCGGTGCGCCGTGGATCACCTACTACGCGCGTGCCCTCGGCGCGACGATCGCCAAGGACGTCGACCTGCACACCCTTCCTCCTGTGACCGGGATGCTCACCATCGGCTTCGGCGCCTCGATCGAGCCCGAGGTGGACCTCTCGGGCTATTGGATCGACGGCGACACTCTGCGAGTCGGCGCGATCCGGATCGGCGCGCACAGCTCGATCGGTGCCAGAAGCACGCTTCTGCCGGGCACCCGGATCGGCAAGCACGCGGAGATCGCGCCAGGGTCTGCGGTGTTCGGGCGCGTGCCATCGGGCCAGCTCTGGGCCGGCTCCCCCGCGCAGCGCGAGGGCCGCAACCGGGCGTGGTGGCCCGAGGCCCGGCCGCCGCGGGGCCGTCGCTGGCTCGCGGCCTTCGGGGTGTCCTCGCTGCTTCTGTCGCTGCTGCCGCTCGTCGCGCTCGGCGCCGGTGCGGTGGTCGTCGCCTCGGGCATGCGGAACGCGGCATCACTCGTCGAGGCAGCGGCCCGCGCCTTCGCCATGGTGGTGCCCGCGGCACTTCTGGCGGGCGTGGTGTTCGCGCTGCTCGTGGTGATCGTCGTGCGTCTTCTCTCGATCGGAATGACCGAGGGCACCCACCCCGTGCGCAGCCGGGTGGGCTGGCAGGTATGGAGCACCGAGCGGCTGCTCGACCTGTCGCGCACATTCCTGTTCCCGCTCTACTCCAGCCTGCTCACTCCGGTCTGGTTGCGGATGCTCGGGGCCCGGGTCGGTCGTGACGTGGAGGCATCGACCGTGCTCCTCATCCCCTCGATGACGACGGTGCGCGACGGCGCCTTCCTCGCCGACGACACCATGATCGGGTCCTACGAACTCGGCGGGGGCTGGTTGCGCATCGGCCACGTCGAGATCGGCAAGCGCGCGTTCATCGGCAACTCCGGCATGGCGGCTCTCGGCCACACCGTGCCACGCGACGGTCTCGTGGCAGTGCTCTCCGCCGCCCCGAGGAAGTCGAAGGCGGGGTCGTCGTGGCTCGGCTCGCCAGCCGTGCGCCTGCGCCGCACTGTCGCGGTCGCCGACGACACCCGCACCTTCCGACCCCGCCCGGTGCTGCGGGTGTCGAGGGCGCTGTGGGAGCTGTGCCGACTGCTCGCCGTGATCGCCACCTGCTCGCTCGGCCTCGCGGTGCTTTTCGGCTTCGCGTTTCTCACCACGGCATGGGGGTTGCCGATCACGGTTGCGGTCAGCGGTCTCGTGATGCTCGCGGCCGGTGGAGTCGCCGCGGGCCTGTCGACGGTGGCCAAGTGGGTATTCGTGGGGCGCATCCGGGTGGGCGAGCATCCCCTGTGGTCGTCGTTCGTCTGGCGCACCGAGGTGTCGGATGCCTTCGTCGAGCTTCTCGCCGCCCCGTGGTTCGCGCAGGCGGCCGCCGGCACCCCGGCGCTGAACGTCTGGCTGCGATCGCTCGGGGCACAGATCGGGCGCGGTGTGTGGTGCGAGACCTACTGGCTCCCCGAGGCCGACCTCGCACACCTCGGCGACGGGTCGACGGTGAACCGCGGATGCGTTGTGCAAACCCACCTGTTCCATGATCGAATCATGAGCATGGACACGGTGATCCTCGCCCCCGGCGCAACGCTCGGGCCGCACAGCGTGATCCTCCCCGCTGCCCGCATCGGCGAGCACGGCACCGTCGGGCCGGCGTCGCTCGTGATGCGCGGCGAGCAGGTGCCGGTGGGGTCTCGCTGGAGCGGCAACCCCATCGGTCCGTGGCGCGAAGTGACCGTCGCGCGCTATCGCGCGAAGACCTCCTGATGCCCGGGCGATCGGTCGGAGCCGCCACCGGCGGCGACACGTACATCGCGACCAGCGGCAACGGCGGCTACGGCGTCGACCACTACGAGCTGGAGTTGCGGTACCGGCCCGTCACCAACCGCCTCGACGGCGTCGCGACGATCACGGCGACCAGCACTCAGGTGCTCGAGCGATTCAGCCTCGACCTGTCCCGCCTTCGGGTCAGTCGACTGCGTATCGACGGCCAGCGCGGCACCCGCTTCACCCAGACGACCCACAAGCTCACCGTCACGCCCGCTCGGGCGATCCCCGCCGGCGCCGAGTTCACCATAGTCATCGACTACGGCGGTGCCCCGACCACCCGCACCAGCCGGTGGGGTCCTGTCGGCTGGGAGGAACTGGCGGACGGTGTCCTGGTGGCCGCCCAACCTTCGGGAGCGCCGACCTGGTACCCCTGCAACGATGTCGTCTCCGACAAGGCGAGTTATCGCATCCGGATGACGATCGACCCTGCCTACACCGTCGTGTGCAACGGTGCGCTGATCGAGCACCGCACCGTCGCCGGTCAGGGCGTCTGGACCTTCGACCAGCCCGAGCCCACGGCGACGTACCTCGCGACCGTGCAGATCGGCCGGTACGCAACGGCGAAGCGGGACTGGGATTCGGTTCCCGGCACCATCGTGTACCCGGCCCCGATCGAGGCCGGCGTGTTCTCCGACTTCGGCAAACTCCCCGAGATGATGGCCCTGTTCCAGCGGCTGTTCGGGCCTTATCCGTTCGCCGGCTACACCGTCGTCGTGACCCCGGATGTGCTGGAGATCCCCCTCGAGGCTCAGGGCCTCGCGATCTTCGGGTCCAATCACGCCGCGGGCGACGCTGGCTGGGAACGGCTGGTCGCCCACGAGCTGGCCCACCAGTGGTTCGGCAACAGCGTCGGCGTGGCGGCGTGGAAGCACATCTGGCTCAACGAGGGCTTCGCCTGCTACGCCGAGTGGCTCTGGTCGGAGCAGAACGGGGGCATGTCGGCCGATGGCCTCGCCCGACAGTTCCGTCGCGATCTGAGCGGGCGGGCTCTCGACATCACCGTCGGCGACCCCGGGCCCACCCTCATGTTCGACGACCGCGTCTACAAGCGCGGCGCCCTCACCCTGCACGCCCTTCGGCGCACGATCGGCGACGAGCCGTTCTTCGACCTGCTGCGCAGCTGGGCGCTGACGCATCGATTCGGCACAGTGACCACCGACGACTTCCGAACGCTGGCGGCGACGTTCTCCGACAGGCCGCTCGACCGGCTGTTCGAGGGCTGGCTGTTCTCGACCGCCCTCCCCCGACTCCCCTAGAGTCGCGTGGCGACCGACACCACGAGGTCGGCGTCGACGTCGGGCTGGCTCAGCAGATAGCGCTGCGGGCTTGCCCCGATGGATGCCTCGACCCGCCCGTCGCGCTCGTCGACAACGACCGACGCAGGATCCACCCGCAAGCCCCTGCCGTCCGCCTTCAGCACCGCCTCGACTCGTGTCCAGTGCAGCAGGCTCGCCTCGCCGGTCAGCGTGGCGATGGCGGCGACCGCCGCCGGTGGGGTGGCCGCCTCCTCGACATCAACGCCGACCGGGGCATCCCACGATGCGACCGCGACTGTGGCAGTCGCCGAATGGGATAGCCCGATGTGCAGCTCTGACCCCTCGACGAACGGTCGGCCGTGCGGTCCGCCGCAGTCCGGGCACGTCGCTGTGATCTGCACGGTTGCGACAGGTTCGCCCGTCATGTCGGACACCAACTCGCGGATCAGTTCGCGGCCGAGCGCAAATTGGTCGACCGCGGTGTCGTGGCGCGCGGTGCGCAGTTGGTAGGTGGCCACGCTCGATCCTCCCATCCGACCGCACACTGGCACTGCGGAAACCGCCCGAGGGGGAGCAGAATGGGCGCGACCGCAACCGCGGCGCTGGGCTGGCCTTCTGCCGCACGTCGTGGCAGCGAGAGGAAGCAATGACCGACACAGGAACCAAGGACGACCCCTGGGAGCTGGTGACCGCCCCCGGCAGCTCCAACTACACCATGTACATCGAGGGCGACGAGCTCGTGTGCCAGGTCGGCTCGACGACGCTCAAGTACCAGGCTCGCGCGATCGAGGATCTGACCGCGTGGCTCAAGGAGCAGGGCGACTGGGTTCAGCTCGGCGCGGCCGACGAGACCAAGCCCGCGGCCGACGGCACCGTCGAGGCGTGGGGTCGCGACGAGTCGAACCCGGTGGGCGGGTGGTACGGCCTGCGCAAGGGCTACCGCGGTCGGTTCGGGATGTACCTGCCCCCGCTGCTCGAGAAGCTCGGGCTCGTCGAACTCACCCACGACGCGCGCAACAACTCGGTGCGCGCTCTGTAGGTCGTGCACCCGAGCAGCCGCAGAAACGACGACGGGGGCGACCCGCAGGCCGCCCCCGTCGTCGTGTGGTGTCCTAGCCCGCCGGGGTGGCCGAGGGGGTCGGAGTCGGGGTCGAGGTCGAGCTGTTGTTGAAGTCCGACCCGGCCGCCTGCAGTACGAAGGCCTGGAACGAGGCGAGGTCGTTGACCGCTCCCTCGTACTTGAGTCCGTTCACGATGACGGTCGGGGTGCCGGTGACCTTGTCGACGTTCGAGTTCGGGATCGGCCCATTCAGCGCACGTGCGGTCGCAGCGGTCGCCCAAGCCTTGAAGGACTGGTTCTTGATACAGCTCGCGATCTTGTCAGCGTTCTCCACCTTGGCTGAGACGGTCAGAGCGATGATCTCCTCATCGGTCAGACCGGTCGTATTCTCGGCGGGCTGGTTGGCGAACAGCTGGTTGTGGAAGTCGTAGAACTGGTTGGGCGACATGTCGGCCACGCACGCGGCGGCATTCACTGCGCGAGTGGAGTACTTGGTGCCCTGCGACAGTCGGTCGAGGATCGCGATGGGGTGGATCTCGACCGTGGTGCCGCCGTTCTCGAGCAGGCTCGAGATGTACTCACCGTTGGTCGCCTCGAACTGGCCGCAGATGGGGCACAGGTAGTCGACGTACATCTGGATGTCGAGAACACCGGATGCCTCGTCGCGCACGTTCGGCACCGGGTCCTCGCCGGGCTTCAGCCCCGGCGTCTCGGTGGCGATGGCGCCCTGGCTCAGCTGGATGCCGTCGCTGGCCATGTTGCGCGGCCCGGGTCCGGCCGGCTTGATGGAGTTGACGACGACCAGCGCGATGATGGCGACGATGGCGAGGCTGGCCAGAATGATGCTGCCCTGAAGGATGAGCTTGGTGCGCCGATCCTTCTTCTTCTGCTCTTCGCGCAGGATGCGCGCCTTCTCTCGCGCGGCTTCGCGCTTCTCGTTCTTGCTGAGACGGCTGTCGCCGGAAGTGCCGTAGCTCAATCGGACCTCATTCAGGGGGTTCGGGATGCTGTGAGCGCGAAGATGAGCGCGCCTGACGAATTGTACGAGCGATATCTGGGAAATACCCAACCGCGCGCTGAGTGCGCGCGGGTGTTTTCTTGGGTGAGCGGAGCGGGGTCACCCGGATGAGTGTCATAATCGACGGTGGTGCCCTCGGGTGCCACTTCCATTCACTACGGATCGTCCGGCACGTACCTGCCGGTGAAGGAGTAATACAGTCATGGCATCAGTCACCTTTGACAAGGCAACCCGCCTCTACCCGGGCTCCACGCGCCCCGCGGTCGACCAGATCGACCTGGAGGTCGCCGACGGCGAGTTCCTGGTTCTCGTCGGCCCGTCCGGTTGTGGAAAGTCCACCACTCTGCGCATGCTCGCTGGCCTCGAAGAGGTCAACAGCGGCCGCATCCTGATCGGCGATCGCGACGTCACCGACGTTCCGCCGAAGGACCGCGACATCGCGATGGTGTTCCAGAACTACGCGCTGTACCCGCACATGACGGTCGCCGAGAACATGGGCTTCGCCCTGAAGATCGCCGGCGTCAACAAAGACGAGCGCGCCAGCCGCGTGCTCGAGGCGGCCAAGCTGCTCGACCTCGAGCCCTACTTGGCCCGCAAGCCGAAGGCGCTCTCCGGCGGTCAGCGTCAGCGCGTCGCCATGGGCCGCGCCATCGTGCGCCAGCCCCAGGTCTTCCTCATGGACGAGCCGCTGTCGAACCTCGACGCCAAGCTGCGCGTTCAGACCCGCACCCAGATCGCGTCGCTGCAGCGCCGCCTCGGTGTCACCACCGTCTACGTGACGCACGACCAGACCGAGGCGCTCACCATGGGTGACCGCATCGCCGTGCTGAAGGATGGCGTGCTCCAGCAGGTGGGTACCCCCCGCGACCTCTACGAGGCTCCGCAGAACGTCTTCGTCGCAGGCTTCATCGGAAGCCCCGCGATGAACCTGTTCGACGCTGACGTCGTCGAGGGCGGCCTCAAGTTCGGCACCGCAGTCGCCAAGGTCGAGCGCGCCACGCTCGGTGAGACGAAGGCCAAGAAGGTCACGATCGGAATCCGTCCCGAAGACGTCAAGGTCGCCAAGACCGGCGAGGGCCTCCCCGTCGACGTCGACCTGGTCGAGGAGCTCGGCGCCGACGGCTACCTCTACGGACACACCGAGGTCGACGGCAACCGCGTCGACATCGTCGCCCGCGTCGACGGTCGTTCGCACCCGAACGCCGGTGACAAGGTCTTCATCACCCCGGAGCCGAACCACATCCACGTGTTCGACACCGAGTCCGGCCTGCGCCTGAGCAAGAAGGCAGTCGCCGCGAAGTAGTTCAGATCCACCGCCGGTCGAGTAGCCGCGAGAGCGGCGTATCGAGACCCTCCCACGGGATCTCGATACGCGCTCCGCGCTACTCGATCGGCAGTTAAAGGGGCACACCACATGAGCGGTTCACTCAACATCACGGCGGCCACGGTCGACCCCGCCCTGCTCGACCTTCCGTGGAACCTGCCTCTGGAGATCTGGCCCGAGGATTCGATCGCAGCGCTGCCCAAGGGCATCTCGCGCCACATCGTGCGGTTCGCGAACCTCAGTGGCTACGTGGTGGCCATCAAGGAGACATCCGCCGAACTGGCCAAGCGCGAGTACGAGATGCTGCGCACGCTGCAGCGCATGGATATCCCGTGTGTTGAGCCGGTCGCTGTGATCACCAACCGCACGTCGGAGACCGGCGAGATTCTCGAGTCGGTGCTCGTCACTCGACATCTGCGGTTCTCGCTCCCCTACCGCGCCCTGTACTCGTCGGGACTGCGCCCTGAGACGGCGACCCGCCTCGTCGATGCCCTCGCCGTGCTGCTCGTGCGCCTGCACATCATCGGGTTCTTCTGGGGTGACGTGTCGCTGTCGAACACTCTCTTCCGTCGGGATGCCGGCGCCTTCGCCGCCTACCTCGTCGATGCCGAGACAGGGCAGCTGTACGACGGTCTCTCCAACGGTCAGCGCGAGAACGACCTCGAGATCGGCCGCGTCAACATCGCGGGCGAGCTGCTCGACCTGCAGGCCGGGGGTCGTCTCGACGAATCCATCGACCCCGTCGAGATCAGCAACGGCATCGTCGCCAAGTACCGCACGCTGTGGAAGGAACTGACCGCAACTGAGGAGTTCGACCAGTCCGAGCGGTGGCGCATCAACAGTCGCGTCGAGCGTCTCAACGACCTCGGTTTCGACATCGAGGAGTTGGCGATCAAGACGGATGAGACGGGCACCCAGGTGCGCATCCAACCGAAGGTCGTCGACGCCGGCCACCACTCCCGCCGCCTGCTGCGTCTGACCGGACTCGACGCCCAGGAGAACCAGGCCCGCCGCCTCCTCAACGATCTGGACTCCTACCGGGCCGCCTTCGGCAAGGAGGACATCGATGAGGAGGTCGTCGCTCACGAGTGGACCGCCAGGGTCTTCGAGCCGGTCATCAGGGCGATCCCGCGGGAGCTTCGCGGCAAGCTGGAGCCCGCGGAGATCTTCCACCAACTGCTCGATCACCGCTGGTACCTCTCGCAGAACGAGGGACGGGACGTCCCCCTCGCCGAGGCGGTCTCGAGCTACATCGACACGGTGCTGCGTCACCGGCGCGACGAGGCGACGATGATCAACCCTCCGACCGGAACCTTCACGGCGCCCATCTCCCTTCTGGACGCTGACGACACCGACGACGACTGGCGCAGCAAGGTCTAGGCGCGGTGGGGGCGCAGGAGTCGGGCGAGCCCGGCGTGCTGGGGAGGATCGCGGCATCCCTCGGTCGTCGACCGTGGCTGGGGCTGGTGGTGTGGGCCGTGCTCGTCGGCGGTGCTGCGGCAGCCGCGCTGGGCGGCATCACCGGTGAGACCCTCTTCGAGCGACTCGTGAGTGGTGCACCCACGGCGACGAGCGAGAGCTCGCGGGCCGATGACAAACTGACGAGCACGGCCTCCAGCGCGAAGTCCCAGACGGTGACTCTGCTGGTGCACGGCGTCGACCTGACGGATCCCGCCGTCACAGCGATCGGGCCCGATCTCGTGAGCTCGCTCGGCAGTGACACGGTCACCATCGTTGATCCGCTGTCGATCCCCACCGCTCCCGACGGGAGTCGCCTGCCGGCGGTGGCTCCGCTCTTCGCCGAGGATGGCCGAGGAGTGCTGTTCACCGTGAAGGTCTCCGGGGTTGGCGACGCCGACCCGGACGCCGCCGAGGTCGACCACGTCGTCTCGGTGCTGAAGGACACCCGGGACATCCTGCGCACCGACCTCCCCGACGCGACAGTCGAGGTGGGCTCCACTCAGCTGCTGGTCGACTCGATCGTCGCCGTGTCGGAGAACGACCTCCAGCGCGGTGAGGGCGTCGCACTGCCGATAGCCCTGCTTGTGATGCTCGTCGTCTTCGGCGGCTTCATCGCCGCGGGTGTGCCACTGATCGGGGCCATAGCGGCGATCATCGGCGCGCTCGGCGCCCTGTTCGGCATCAGCCATCTCATGGACATCGACACGACGGTCATCAACGTGATCACCGCGGTCGGGCTCGGCCTGTCGATCGACTACGGCCTGCTGATGGTGAGCCGGTTCCGCGAGGAGTACCGCTCTGCCCTGGCTGGGCATCCGGGGGCAGACCGGCGCACGCTCAAGCTCGGCGCTATCGCCCGCACCGCTGACACCGCTGGGCGCACCGTGCTCTACTCCGGCACCACCTTCGCCATCGCGAGCCTCGGGCTGCTCGTGTTCGAGCCGCGCCTGGTGCGCGCGATCGGGGTGGGTGCGCTCAGCGTCACCGCCATCGCGCTGGCGTCGGCGCTCACGCTCGTACCCGCGCTGCTCGGCATCGCCGGCGATCGGCTGGTGCGTCCGGGGGCGCTCACGCGGCTTCCGCTGGTGGGCAGGGCAATCACCCGGTTCGGAGATGTCGCGCCCGATGAAGGGGTGTTCTCTCGGCTCACACGTCGAGTGCAGAGGCATCCGGCCCTCATCACAGTGCTGTGCGCTCTCGCGCTGCTGGCGCTCGCGAGCCCGGTGCTGAGCCTGCGGCTGGCGAACACGAGCACCGACGCGCTGCCCGCTTCGTCGGTGCAGAAGGTCTTCGTCACAACCCTGACCACCGAGTTCCCGGATGCCGCGAGCCCCCGCATCGCGCTCGTCACCGACACCGAGGCCGACGCCACCACCTGGGCCTCTCAGGTCGAGTCGCTGCCGCGGGTCACCAGCGTCGGAACCCCGACCGAGCTCGGTGAGGGTTGGCGCACGATCGTGCGCGTCGACCCGGTCGACGGCATCGACGTGGTGCGGGAGATCCGCGCCGATCGACCCGACTTCCCCGCGTCGGTGACCGGCACGGATGCCCGCACCCTCGACTTCTCGCAGTCGCTACTCGACCGGGCGCCGTGGGCGATCCTCATCGTCGCGCTCGGCACCATCCTGCTGCTGTTCCTCATGACGGGGTCGCTGATCGTGCCGCTGAAGGCACTGGTCGCGAGCACCCTGTCGCTCGGTGCGTCGTTCGGCGTGCTCGTCTGGGGATTCCAGTGGGGCAACTTCGCCGGGCTCATGGGGTTCGACCCGACGGAGGTGCACGGCGTCGACGTGCTCGTACTCGTGCTCACCCTCGCCTTCGGTTTCGGGCTCGCGATGGACTACGAGATGTTCATCCTGTCGCGCATCAAGGAGCTCGTCGATGCCGGCGTCGAGGGCCGGGAAGCGATCGCGCTCGGCCTGCAGCGCTCCGGTCGCATCATCAGCTCGGCGGGGCTCATCATCGTCGTCGTGTTCGCGGGATTCGCCACGGGCGATCTCATGGTGATCAAGCAGCTGGGTGTCGCGCTCGCGGTCGCGGTCGTGCTGGATGCCACGCTGGTGCGGATGCTGCTCGTGCCCGCGTTCATGACCTGGCAGGAGCGGATCATGTGGTGGGCGCCGCGCTGGATGAAGCGCATCCACTCCCGGTTCGGGTTACGCGAGGGCTGAGCCTGTCGCCCCGCACGTCAGGCGAGCAAGTCGCCGAGCCCGTGGCCGACGACGTGTTCGAAGATCAGGTTCGTCTCGGTGTGCGCCACCACCGGATGACCCGCCAGATAGGTCAGAACGAATTGGCGCAGGTCTTCCGCGCTCCTCGCGGCGACGTGTAGCAGGTAGTCGTCCGCCCCGCCCATGTGAAACAGCGCAAGGACTCCGGGCCAGGTCGGCGCCGCCTGACGAAACGCGTCCACCTCGGTTCGAACGTGCTTGACCAGCTTGACCGCGATCAGCGCTTGGAGGGTAACCCCGAGCGCGGCCAGGTCGATGTCGGCGTGCGAACCCTTCAGGTAGCCATCGTGCTGAAGGCGGCGCAGGCGCAGTGCGACGGTGGACTGAGCGATACCCGCCATCGCGGCCAGTTCAGAACCGGTTACGCGCGCGTTCGCCGAGAGCGCCCGCAGGAGGGCCCGGTCTGTTGCATCCAGAGACCTCATCGATTCGGCCACTATCTCGCACTCCCTTCATCAATGTGGTGCATCTGTCGCAGAATCTGCAGAGTTCGTTGACTAGTGTCGCACTTTCGGCTCGACTCGACTCATGATGCGCAACGATGCCCACCTCGAAACCCGTGCTGTGCACTCCGGAATGGCAGGTCTCCGAGAGAGCGGTGGCCATGTTCCGCCTATCGATCTCTCGACGACCTTCCCGCTCGCGAGCGTCGAGTCCGGCGGGGATGCCTACGAGTCGCTCGCGACCGGGGGCGATCTGCTGCCCGGCCAGACTCCGGTGTATCAGCGACTGTGGCAGCCCGGGGTGGCTCGATTCGAGGAGGCGCTGGCCGCGCTCGAGAGCGCCGAGGCCGCGGTGGCGTTCTCGACGGGGATGGCCGCTCTCACGGCCTGTCTTCTCGCGACCGTGACTGCGGGAAAGCCGCACATCGTTGCGCTGCGTCCGCTGTACGGGGGCACGGATCACGTACTCGCGACCGGGCTGCTCGGCACCACCGTCACGTGGTGCGACGCGGCATCCGTCTCAGAGTCGATTCGTGACGACACCGGCTTCGTGATTCTCGAGAGCCCGGCGAATCCCACACTCGAACTCACCGACATCCGACAAGTGGTCGCGGATGCCCGTACCGTGCCCGTTCTCGTCGACAACACATTCGCGACGCCGGTCTTGCAGCGTCCTCTCGAACTGGGTGCGACCCTCGTGTTGCACAGCGGCACGAAGTACCTCGGCGGACACGGTGACGTCATGGGCGGCGTCGTTGCCACGAGCCACGAGTGGACGGTACGCCTTCGTCAGGTGCGCGCGCTCACGGGAGGTCTGCTGCATCCGCTCGCCGCATACCTGCTTCAGCGAGGGCTGCGCACGCTGCCCGTGCGGGTACGCGCGCAACAGGAGACGGCCGGCGAACTGGCTCGACGTCTCGTCGGCCATCCGGCAATTGCCCGGGTGCTCTACCCGGGATTGCCCGGGCAGGACCCCGAGGGACTCATCGGAACGCAAACTGCCGGGGCGGGTGCGCTCATCGCGCTCGACCTCGCCGACGGCTATGCCGCCGCATCCCGCTTCGCCGAATCGTGCGAGCTCATCACCCACGCCGTGTCGTTGGGAGGCATCGACTCGCTCGTCGAACATCCGGCTTCGCTGACACATCGCCCTGTCGCGGCAGACGCAAAGCCGGGGGCCGGCGTTGTGCGGTTGTCGATCGGCCTGGAGCACGTCGACGATCTCTACGCGGATATCGTCGCGGCACTCGACCGAGTGGGTTCAACGAGCACGTAGCCCGCGCCGCCATCCTGACGGTCCCGATGTGGCGCTAGACGAGCATCCCGAGGGGGTTCTCGATGTGCTTCACGAAGGCCGCCAGCCACTGCGCGGCCAGGGCGCCGTCGAGCACGCGGTGATCCGCCGACAGTGTGACGGTCATGATCGTGCCGACCTCGATCGCACCATCGACGACCACCGCCTGCTGGCGGGCGAGGCCCACTGCGAGGATCGCCGACTGCGGCGGATTGATGATCGCCGAGAACTCGGTCACCCCGTACATGCCGAGGTTGGAGACGGCGACGCTGCCGCCCTCCAGCTCGTGCTGCTTGAGCCGACCGGCACGGGCACGCTCGGCGAGGTCGGCGACGTTACGGGCGACCTCGGTGAGGGTCTGGCGTTCGACCGACCGCAACACCGGCGTGACGAGCCCGCCCTCGATGGCGACGGCGACCGACATGTCGACGGTCGAGTAGCGGGTGACGGCGGTCTCGCCCCAGGTCGCGTTGGCCTCGGGCACGTCGAGGAAGGCGGCAGCCGCAGCCTTCAGCACGAAGTCGTTGAGCGAGACCTTCACCGACGCCGACTCGTTGACCTCCTTGCGCAGAGCGACCAGCCGGTCGACCCGGCAGTCGGCCACGAGGTAGAAGTGCGGCACGGTCGACTTGCTCTCCGTGAGCCGGCGCGCGATCGCGCGGCGCATCGCCGTGTGCGGAACCTCGGTGCGCTCCGCGGCGACGGGGGCGGCGGATGCTGCGACGGATGCTGCGGCCGCGCGCTGGGGCGCTTCGAGAACCTCAGCGACCGGGGCCGAACCCAACCCCTCGATGTCACGCCGCACGATGCGTCCGCCGGGGCCACTGCCCGTGACTGCGGACAGGTCGAGGCTGCGCTCGCGGGCGAGGCGGCGCACGAGGGGGCTGATGAATTGGCGGTCGCCGCTCCCTGAGCGCTGCCCTGAGGCACTCGAAGGGGTACTCGAAGGGAGCTCTGGCGCGGGCTGGGTCTCGACAAGCTCGACCACCGGGGCGACCGGGGTCTCGACAAGCTCGACCACCGGAGAGTCCACGCTCTCGCCCTCGGCGCCCACGATCGCGATCGGGTCGCCGACCTTCACCGAGACGCCCTCGGCGACGATCAGCTGCAGCACGGTGCCCTCGACCTCGGAGGCGTACTCGACGTTGGCCTTCTCCGTCTCGACCTCGGCCAGCGGCATCCCGACCGTCAACTTCTGGCCGGCGGCGACCAGCCAGGTCTGGATGGCGGCCTCGGCGCTTCCCGCGAGCACCTCGGGCATGCGGATCACGGTAGCCATCAGCGGCCGCCCAATCCGGCACGCACGCGCTCGAGGCCGGCGACGACCTCCTCGGTGCGGGCGATGGCCGCGCGCTCGAGCACGCGGGAGATGCTCGGGCTGGCCTCGCCGCCCGTCACGCGCTGCACCGGCTGGTCGAGCCAGTCGAAGTAGCGCCGCTGGATCTCGTCGGCGAGCCAGCCGCCGTACGAGGTACCCTGGGCGCCCTGCTCGACGATGAGCACGCTGTTGGTCTTGCGAATCGACTCACCGATGGTGTCCCAGTCGAGGGAGGCCCGGTCCAGCCAGCGCAGGTCGATCACGTCGGCGTCCATGCCGGTGAGCTCCACGGCCTCAAGAGCGTGGCGCACCATCGACAGGTAACTGATGACCGTGACATCCGAGCCGGAGCGACGGATGCCCGCCTTGCCGAACGGTAGCTGGTAGTCGAGGTCGCCGGCGGGGATCTCCTCGGTCTGGCCGTAGAGGTCGACGTGCTCGATCACGAGCACCGGGTCCTGCAGGGCGAGCGCCGCGTTCATGAGGCCGATGTAGTCCGCGGCCGTCGAGGGGGCGACGATGCGCCATCCGGGGCTGGTCGCGAAGATGCCCGCCGGATCCATGAGGTGCTGCGAGCCGTAGCCCGACCCCATCGCCACCTTGGTGCGCAGCACGAGCGGCACCGGGTTCACGCCGCCGAACATGTGGCGCGCCTTGCCGATCTGATTGAACACCTGGTCGGCCGCGACCCACATGAAGTCCGGGTACATGAACTCGACGACGGGCCTGAAGCGCCCGTCGAGCGCGAGCCCGCCGCCGAGTCCGGTGAAGGCGTTCTCACTGATCGGGGTGCCGAGCACCCGGTCGGGGAAGTGCGCCGAGAGACCCTTGGTGGCGCCGTTGGTGCCGCCCTTGAGGCGGTGCACGTCTTCACCCATGACGACGATGCGGTCGTCTTCGCTCATGCGGCGGTCCATGACGGATGCCACGGCATCCACGAACTTCACCGTCTCGGTAGCCCCGCTGTAGCCAACGGGCTCAAGCGTGCGTGCCCCGGCCAGCTCGCTGGCATCGCCGCGCACGCCGACGTTGACGAAGTCCACGTCGGGCCACAACTCGGGACGGATGCGCCGCTTGCCCGCCGACTCGGGGTCGGCCTCGAGCAGCTCGGCGACCGCGGCACTCATGGCGGCCTGGGCGGTCTCGCGCAGGGCGTCGACTCCGGCCTGGTCGATCTGGCCGAGGGCGATCATCTCGCGGGCGAGGCGCAGCAGCGGGTCACGCTCGCGCCACTCGGCCTCCTCCTCCTTGGTGCGGTACCCGAAGGCGCTGCCGGGGTAGGGGCCGTTCTGGTGGAAGAAGCGGTACACGTCGGCCTCGACGATCGCGGGCCCGCCGCCGGAGCGCATGACCGCGGCGGCCTGCTCCATGGCGAGGTGCACAGCGAGCGGGTCCATGCCATCGACCCGCCAGGAGGGAATCGAGAAGCCCTGGCCGCGCACCGAGAGGCGGGTGTCGGCGACGCTCTCCTCGATCTTGGTGGAGACCGCGTAGATGTTGTTCTCGATGAAGAAGCAGACGGGCAGCTTCCAGGCTGCCGCGAGGTTCATCGACTCGAGCACGGAGCCGATCTGGGCGGCACCGTCGCCGAAGTAGTTGATGGTCAGGTCGGTCGTGCCCGAGTGCTTCTGCGCCCAGGCGTTGCCGGTCGCCATCGGGGCACCGCCACCGACGATCGCGTTGGTGCCGAGGGCACCGGCCTCGAACCACTGCAGGTGCATCGATCCGCCGCGGCCGGCGCAGTATCCCTGAGCGAGGCCGAGGATCTCGGCGAGGGTGCGCTGGAGCACGGTCTGCACGGGCGCCGAGATGGCCTCGGCGGGGTTCATCCGCCCATCGGTCACATGGGTGAGCGCCTTGGCGAGGAACTGGTGATGGCCGCGGTGCGAGCCGTTCACGGCGTCACTGGAGCGAAGCGCCACGATCGAGCCGACCGCGCCACCTTCCTGACCGATGCTCGAGTGGGCGGGGCCATGGACTAGCCCCTCCCCCGCGAGCTCGAGCACCGTCTCCTCGAACGCACGGATGAGGTGGAGCTGGGTGAGCATGGTGGCCAGGAGCGCGGGATCCGCGGCTTTCCAGTCGGCGGGCGTGGTCGTGAGCTCAACCCACTCCACACCGGTTTGCAGACGTCTCTGTCGTGACATACGTGCACGCTATCCCAAGATTGTTTCCAATTCAATGCCAAAGTGCCGATAGAATTGCCGAAAGCCGCCCTGAGACGGTTGTATGTATCCAATCAAGCCGACGAAGGAGTCGAGATGAGCGCGGGACTGCCGGGAATGCGGGGCATCGACCACATCGGTCTCACCGTGCCCGACCTCGACGAGGCCGAGCGCTTCTTCATCGACGTGCTGGGCGCCGAGCACATCTACTCGCTGGGCTCGAAGCAGGCAGACGACGACTGGATGCAGGTCACCCTCGGTGTGCACCCCCGCACCGTACTGCGCGAGATCCGGTTCCTGCGGCTCGGCAACGGCAGCAACCTCGAGCTCTTCAAGTACGACGCCGCAGACGGTCAAGCACCCCAGCCGCGCAACAGCGACATCGGCGGCCACCACCTCGCGATCTACGTCGACGACATGGATGCCGCGATCGAGCACCTGCGCGCCCACGATGTCGAAATCATGGGCGAGCCCAATCTCAGCAAGGGCGCCAGCGAGGGACAGACCTGGCTCTACTTCCGCAGCCCCTGGGGCATGCAGTTCGAGCTCGTGAGCTTCCCGAACGGCAAGGCCTACGAGCGTGAGGCGACACGGATGCTGTGGCATCCGGCTCGACCAGCAGAATGAACACCATGACCACTGCCGAGCCCATCCCCCACGGCGCCGCCGGCGTGCGGATCGCCGACGACCTGCGCACCGCGATTCTCGCCGGGCGGTATGCGCCGGGTGCCCGCATCCGCCAGGAGGACCTCGCCGACCAGCACGGGGCGAGCCGCCTACCGGTGCGTGAGGCCCTGCGGATGCTCGAGGGAGAGGGCCTCGTGACCCTCGTCGCCAACACCGGGGCGTGGGTGACGAGCCTGAGCCTGGCGGACTGCGAGGAGATGTACCAGATCCGCGAGCGGATCGAACCGCTGCTCCTGCGCTACAACGTGCCGATGCTGAGCGACGCCCAGATCGATCACCTCGAGCAACTGGCACTGCAGATGGAGGAGGGCGACGACGTCGAGCACTTCCTCGCGCTGGACCGCGAGTTCCACCTCAGCAGTTACAGCGCGGCCGAGACCTCACTGCTCGGCGACACTGTTCGCCAGCTCTGGAACCGCACCCAGCACTACCGGCGCGCGTTCATGCAGGTGTTCCGTCCGAGCGACCGCAGCGTGCACCACGAGCACCACCTGCTCGTGGCCGCCATCCGCCGCCGCGACCTGGACGAGGCCGAACGGGTGCTCGCCTCACACATCCGCCGCACGCGCAAGGAGCTCGCGCGGCATCCCGAGATCTTCACCGACTGACCCAGGAAGAGGAACCACCGCATGGCCATCGCGACCACCAACCCGACGACGGGGCTGACCGAGCAGACCTTCGAGGAGCACGACGCGGCGCAGGTCGAGAAGGGTCTCGCCGAGGCGCAGAGCGCGTTCGAGACCCTGCGTGTGACGAGCTACGCCCAGCGGGCGGCCTGGATGCGCGCAAGCGCCGACCTCCTCGAGGCCGACGTGGATGCCGCGGCCCGCATGCTCACCGTCGAGATGGGCAAGCCGATCGCCCAGTCGGTGGCCGAGGTGCTCAAGTGCGTGAAGAACATGCGCTTCTACGCGGAGCACGCGGAGGGCTTCCTCGCCGACGAGCCGCTCGATGACCCCAGTTCGGTCAACGCGTCGAAGGCCTGGGCGCGCTACGAGCCGCTCGGCGTCGTGCTCGCCGTCATGCCGTGGAACTACCCGCTGTGGCAGGTGATCCGGTTCGCCGCACCCGCGCTCATGGCCGGCAACACCGGTGTGCTCAAGCACGCCTCCAACGTGCCCCAGGCGGCGCTGCTGCTCGACACCCTGTTCGAGCGCGGCGGCTTCCCGGTGGGATCGTTCCGCACGCTGCTCATCGGTTCCCGTGCGGTCGCGGCCGTGCTCGAGGACCGCCGGGTGAAGGCCGTGACCCTCACCGGCTCAGAGCCCGCCGGCCGCTCCGTCGCCGCGACCGCCGGCGCCCACATCAAGAAGGCGGTGCTCGAGCTGGGAGGCTCCGACCCGTTCATCGTGATGCCCTCCGCCGACCTCGAAGCCGCCGCCACGATGGCCGTGAAGGCACGGGTCGCCAACAACGGGCAGTCCTGCATCGCGGCGAAGCGCTTCATCGCCCACACTGACATCTACGACGAGTTCGCGGCCCTCTTCGCCGCGAAGATGAACGCGCTCGTCGTCGGCGACCCGCTCGACCCCACCACCGAGGTGGGACCGGTCGCCACCTCCTCCGGTCGCGACGAGTTGGCCGAACTGGTGGATGACGCCGTCGCCCGCGGTGCGCAGGTGCTCGCCGGAGGCTCCGCCCCCGCCGGGCCGGGGTACTTCTACACCCCCACCCTGCTCGCCGGACTCACCGACGACATGCGCATCGTCATGGAGGAGGCGTTCGGACCGGTCGCCTCGCTCTACCGGGTCGCCGACCGGGAGGAGGCGCTCGCGATCGCCAACCAGACCACCTTCGGGCTCTCCAGCGCGGTGTGGACGAACGATGCCGCCGAGGAGGACTGGTTCATCCGCAACATCGACGCGGGCGCGGTCTTCATCAACGGCATGACCATCTCGTATCCTGAGCTGCCGTTCGGCGGCATCAAGGACTCGGGGTACGGGCGGGAGCTGGCCGCCGCGGGCATCCGCGAGTTCTGCAACCTCAAGACGGTATGGAAGGGCTGACGATGGCTGAGATCGGATTCCTCGGGCTGGGCAACATGGGCACGGCGATCGCCGGGCGGCTCGTGGATGCCGGCCATCGGGTGACGGTGTGGAACCGGTCGCCCGAGGCGGCCGAGCCGCTGGTCGCAGCCGGTGCGGTGCTCGCAGGCAGTGCCGCTGAGGCGCTGGCGCAGCCCCTCTCGTTCTCCATGCTCGCCAACGACGAGGCGGCCGACCAGACGCTGTCGGAGGCCAACCTCGGGGATGCCACGGGCCGCATCCACGTCAACATGGCCTCGATCAGCAGCGCCCTCGCCGACGTGCTCACCGACCGCGTCGCGGCCGCGGGAGGAACATACATCGCAGCCCCGGTGCTCGGCCGCCCGAACGTCGCCGCCGCGGGCAAGCTCAACATCCTGCCGGCCGGCCCGGCCGATGTCATCGAGAGCCTCGAGCCGTACTTCGCCGTGCTCGGTGCGCGCACCTGGCCCCTGGGCGATCGGCCGTCGGCGGCCAACGTCGTGAAGATCGCCGTGAACTACAACATCATTCACGCCATGCAGGCGATCGCCGAGTCGGTGGCGATGGTCGAGCGCCGAGGCGTAGCGCCGACCGAGTTCGTCGAGCTGCTCTCGAGCACACTGTTCGGCGGCGTGGTCTACCAGGGCTATGGGCAGATCATCGCCGACCGCGCCTACCGCCCCGCCGGCTTCACGGTCGAGCTCGGCCTGAAGGACCTCTCACTGGCGGAGCAGTCCGCGGCCGAGGTCGCCCTCGAGCTTCCGAGCGCGCCCGTGCTGCGCGAGATGTTCGAGACCGCGGTCGCCGACCCCGAGCTCGCCGGGGCTGACTGGTGTGCGATCGCCGAGGTCACCCGGCGAACGCCCACCGTCTAGCGGGAGGTCAGGCCTCGCCGCGACCCCACGTCGTGTTGAGGTGCGACTGGGAGTCGCGCTCGAGGTTCAGCACGCCACCCACCGAGTAGTAGCGCTGCCCGGCGACGAGCAGTTCCTCGGCCGGGAACTTGGTGATGACCTCGCAACCATCGGCCGTGACCACGACCTCCTCCTCGATGCGTGCAGCCCCCCAGCCGTCCTTCGACGGCCAGTAGGTCTCGAGGGCGAAGACCATGCCCTCCTGCAGCACCTCGGGGTGATCGAGCGAGGTCAGGCGCGAGAAGATCGGCTTCTCCCAGATCGACAGGCCGACGCCGTGCCCGTACTGCAGCGCGAACGCGGCCTCCTCGTCGGCGAAGCCGAACTCCTGGGCGGTCGGCCACACCTTCACGATGTCGGCAGTGGTGGCTCCCGGCTTGACCAGGGCGATGGCCCGGTCCATGTACTCGCGGGCGCGGGTGTACGCATCCTTCTGGGCGGATGACGCGGACCCGACCGCGAACGTGCGGTAGTAGCAGGTTCGGTACCCGTTGAAGGAGTGCAGGATGTCGAAGAACGCCGGGTCGCCCGGGCGGATGAGACGGTCCGAGAACACGTGCGGGTGCGGCGAGCAGCGCTCACCGGAGATCGCGTTGACACCCTCCACGTACTCGCTGCCGAGGTCGTAGAGCGTCTTGGCGACCAGGCCGACGGCCTCGTTCTCGCGCACACCGGGCCGCAGGAAGCGGTAGAGCTCCTCGTACGCGGCATCCACCATCGATGCGGCCTGGGTGAGCAGACGGATCTCGTCGCCGGTCTTGATGCGCCGAGCCTCCATGAACACCTGCTGGCCGTCGACGACCTGGATGCCCTCCTTCTGCAGCGCGAACAGGATGGGCAGCTCGATCACGTCGACGCCGAGGGGCTGGTCGGCCAGACCGAACTTCTCGAGCTCGCGCTTGATCTTCTTCGCGACGCCCTCGGCGATTCCGGCGTCGGGCGGGAACGCACCCCGCAGGGTCGAGATGCCGGCGCGAGCGCCCGACTCGAGCCGCGGGCGCTTGGCGCCCTCGTGCGGCGCGTTCGGGTCGGCATCCATCTCGGCCGTCGTGGTGTCGAGCCACGGGTTGTAGAGCTTGTGGTGCTTGGCGGCACTGCCGAAGTCCCACGAGATCGGGTCGGTGTTGCGCGTCAGCAGGCTGAACCTGATCAGCTTGTCCATCGCCCACGTGCCGATGTGCGTCGACGTCATGTAGCGGATGTTCGAGAAGTCGAACGCGAGCAGGGCGCCGAGATCAGAGCGATCGAGTTCCGCCTTCAGCCGGGCGAGACGCTCGGAGCGCAGCCGATCGAAGTCGATTCGAGCCTCCCAGTCGACCGCGTTCGTGCCCGTGGTGCCTGTGTTACGCATGGAGTCCTCCCACAACGCCCCCATTGGCGTTCAGTAGTGTCGAAATAATGTTTAGCATAGGTTAACACTTTGGTCTAGTGAGCAATCGTCGGCCGTGGGGCCGAAGCCCTGTGCAGCCCCGAAAATAGCGGCCAATCTCGTGGAAATCTCGCTCGTGAGCGCCACAGTAGCGTGCAGTGACACTCCAGCAATAACCTCCGCTGTATAGCCCCGGTGTGCACCCTGACTTGATAGGGTGTGCTGAGAGAAGTTCTGCTGTATGTGAAGGAGCACCGCATGACTGCCGACATCGGAGTTCGGCTGCGAGAAGCTCGACTGCAGCGCGGGATGAGTCTTCGCAGTGTTGCCCAGGCCGTCGGAGTCTCCGCAAGCCTCATCTCGCAGGTCGAGACCGGCAAGACGCAGCCCTCGGTCTCCACGCTCTACGCCTTGGTGAACCACCTCGGCGTCTCGATGGACGAGCTGATGGGCGTCGTCGCTCCCCTGGCCGATCAGGGCACCACGGTCTCCGCGGCTTTCGGATCCACCGGCGCCGTTGAGCCTGCCGTGCAGCGCGGCTCCGAGAACCCCGTGCTCGAGATGGAGAACGGCGTGCACTGGGAGCGTCTCGCGGTTGGCGAGGGCGGCCCCGCAGATGCTCTGCTGGTCAGCTACGACCCCGGAGCATCCAGTTCCATCGAGGGTCGACTCATGCGCCACTCGGGCGTCGAGTACGCCTACATCTTGGAGGGCGAGATCACCCTGCAGCTGGAGTTCACGACGCACGTGCTTCACCCGGGCGACTCCCTTCAGTTCGACTCGGTGCGTCCGCACATGTACTCCAACAACGGCGACGTCGTCGCGAGGGGCATCTGGTTCGTGGTGGGGCGTCGGCACCAGAACCAGTCGATGCCCAGCGCAGCCGGCGCTGACCCGTCGCTGGCGCGAGGATCGGATGCCCGGCTCACCTCGGCGGTAGACGTTCTGCAGGCCATGGACGACCTGCGCTGATCCGATAGTCACAGCAGCACGTCACTCACGAAGTCACTTCCGCGCCGCGCGTGAGCGCCGGAAGCGCACCACCATCGGCACGACAGCCGCGAAGATCACAAACGCACCCTGCAGCCAGTATTGCCACGAGAGCGACAGGCCGAGGAACGACAGCGAGTTGGTGATGGTCTGGAGCAGCAGACCGGCGACCGCCACCGCTATCGCCGAGCCGGAGCCGCCGAAGATGCTCGCGCCCGCGATGACGATGGCCGTCACCGACGTGAGTGTCAGCGCCTGACCGGTGTTGGCGTCACCGATACCGGTCTTGGAGTACAGCACGAACCCGGCGAGCGCGGCGAGCACTCCGGCGGCCACGGTCGCGAACAGGCGCATCGACGGCACACTCACACCCATGCGGTTGGCCTTGATCGGGTCGGAGCCGGCGGCGCGTAGGCCGCGGCCGAGTCCCGTGCGCTTGATGATGATCGACATCGCGATCGACACGGCAATGGCCAGCAGCAGCACGACCGGAATTCCCGCGATCGTCGTGCCGATTCCCGTCATGATCTCCTTGGTCGCCGACCCACCGGGGTAGGGCCTGAGCACCTGGGCGGTACCGACAACGGCGATGGATGTCACGAGCGTCGCGATCACCGGCGGAATCGACAACTTGGTCACGAGCAGACCGTTGATGAGTCCCACGAACGCGCCAGCCAGCAGGGCGAGTAGCACCCCCAGCGCGAACATTCCACCGGAGCTGCCGAAGAACGAGATGATCACGCCAGACAGGGCGACGACCGAGCCGATGCTCAGGTCGATTCCCCCGGTCATGACGACGAGCAGCTGTGCGAGGCCGACGAGGATGAGCGTTGCCGACGCCGCGAGCAGCTGGCTCACGTTGAGCGGGCTCATGAACGCACTGGACACCACTGTCGAGGCGATCGCCAGCACCACGGTCAGTCCGGCGAGCACGACCGCCTGCGACTCACCCCAGAAGGTGAAGGCGCGCTTGCGCTTTGCGCCGACGGCGGAGACTGTCGAGGCGGAGTGGCCGGTGGACAGCACTGCCGTTCCGGTGATCGACCGCTCGGTGACGTCGTTGCCGTCGAGTACGGCCTGCACCTTGCCGCGGGAGAACACGAGAACCTGATCGCACAGGCCCTCGAGCTCGACCGCATCCGTCGACAGCACGACGACCGCGACGCCGGTGTTGGCCATGGCGCGCAGGAAGGCGTAGATCTCGACGCGAGCACCGGCGTCGACGCCCTGAGTCGGGTCCTCGACGAGCAGCACCTTGGGGTCACCCAGGCGCGAGCGGGCGAGCAGCACCTTCTGCTGGCTACCACCGGAGAGGGAACTCACCGGGGTCTCGAGCGTGGGCGTCTTCACTGCGAGACCGGCGATGGCCTGCTGCGTGAGCGTGTACTCCCGAGTGCGGTTGGCCAAGCCACCCGGCATCACGGAGTTGAGCGAGGGCGCGACGACGTTCTCGCGAACGGACATCTTGCCGAACATGGCCTCGCCCATGCGGTCGCCAGGCAGGAAGGCGATTCCGGCGCGAGTGGCCGAGGCATGCGAGCGGAGGCGCACCGAGGTTCCTCCGACGCTCACCTCACCCGAGACGAGACCCTTGCCCGCGAGGGCGCGCATGAAGTCGCGCTGGCCATTGCCCTCGACGCCGGCCAGGCCGATGATCTGGCCGGGGACGACAGACAGGGAGACATCGAAGAACTTGGCGCCGCTGGCATCCGAGACCTCGAGCACGTAGCCGGGCTTCTCGGCGGGGGCGACGAACTTGTCGGGGAACGTGGTCTCGAGCGAGCGACCGACGATGAGCTCGACGATCTGGTCGGCGGTGAAGTCGGCCACCTCACCGGAGCCCACGACGTGGCCGTCGCGGAGCACCGTGAGCTCGTGGGCGATCTCCACGACCTCGGGGATGCGGTGGGTGATGTAGACGATCGCGACGTTCTTCTCGAGAAGTTCAGCGATGCGCTCGAACAGCCACCGGGTCTCCTCGGGCCCGAGCGCCTCGGTCGGCTCGTCGAGCACGAGAACCTGGGGGTCGGATGCCAGGGCGGCAGCAATCTCGATGAGGTGGGCCTCGCGCAGCGACAGAGATTCGACGGTTGCCGCCGGGTCGATCACGAGGCCGAGGGATGCGAAGTGTGCGGTCAGCCAGGCCGCCGCACCCGAGCGACGGGGTCGCTTCGAGTCCGGCAGGAGCAACAGCACGGCATCCAGAACAGTGAGGGAGGGCGCGAGGGCCGGGATCTGGTAGACGATCGCCAGGCCGCGTTCGCGCGCCACCCGGGGCTGAACCCGGGTGAAAGTCTCGCCGGCGAGGCCGATCGTGCCTGAATCAGGCACGACCGACCCCGCAGCGATCCCGACCAGCGTCGACTTGCCTGCGCCGTTCTCGCCGAGGATCGCGTGGACCCGACCGGGTGCGGCGCTGACGCTGACGTCACTGAGCGCGCGCACTCCGGGGTAGGTCTTGGTGATTCCGTTGAGAACGAGCACGGGCTCGTTGGTGGTCGAGTTATTCATTGTTAGCTGAACAGTTTCTTGATCTCGTCGGCGGTCAGGAGGGTCGACGGGGTCGCGTCTGACGGGGCATCCGGCAGGCACGCGTCGGAGGGGAGGATTGAGCCAGCAGCGGTGCCGGTCGAGTCCTCGTAGATCTCCAGGTTGTAGATCGACGGCTCGGTGTTGGTCTTGCCGTTGATCGCGGCGAGCGCCTTACGAAGGGCCACGCGGCCGATCCAGGTGCGCGACGAGTTGGTCGCCAGTTCGAAGCTGGGGTTGGTGGCCTTGAGGGCGTCGAAACCACAGCTCAGCGAGTTGTCATCGGTCGAGGTCATGATCGGCAGGGTGATGCCGGCAGCCTCGTAGGCACGGATGGCGCCGTTCATGACGGCTCCGTAGTCGGTGATGACGGCGTCGATCTTCGGGAACTGTGCGAGCAGTCCGGCCATGGCGGTCTGCGCCTGTGCCGGGTCCCAGTTGGTGACGACGGGCTCAGGGGTCAGCAGGGTGATCTGCGGGTTGTCCGCGAACACCTTCGTGATGCCCTCGAACTCACCGACGGACACCGCAGCGCCCGCGGGGCCACCGAGGAACACGACGTTGCCACCGGCGTCACCGAGCTGGTCGACGACCCACTGGGCCCAGCCAGCACCCGAGTACGGCGGTGCCTGGTCGGTGTAGTCGATGAACGCGTCACCGGCGGGAACGCCCGGGTCAGACGCGAACGCGACGACCGTCGAACCGGCGTCGGTCGCGGCCTGCATGGCAGGAACGTGAGCCTCACCGGGTCCGGCGTCCGGGATCACCAGGATGATGTCGACACCCTTGGCCGCGAGACTCGTGATGCCTGCGGTCGTCGCGGCGAGGTCACCGCGTCCGGGGACGAACTCGATGCTCGTGATCTGCGGGCACTTGGCGGCCTCGCTCTCGATCTCGGCGTAGACAGTCTTGGACCAGGTGTTGGTTCCGTAGCCGTCGACGACACCGACGCTCAGGGGCTGGTCGGTCGAGCCGCAGACCTCCGAGATGTCGATGAACTGGTCGACGGATCCGACCGATCCGGCGGCGATGTCCAGCGGCTTCGCGGTGTCGGTCGTTGAACCGCCACCGTTCGTCGACGAACATCCGGCAAGGGCGAGTCCGGCAATTGCCAGGACCGCCACAGCTGCACGCGTACCGCGTGCAGTGGGGATGCGATTCATGTCACACTCCTCGTTGAGTTACTCGTGGGTTAGGGATTTGAGCGTTTACGGAACAGGCCCTTGAGCCTGCCCGCGGTGCCACCCAGCTGAAGCTGGGCAACGATCCCGACGCCGATGATGAGCGCCTGGACGATGTTCTGCACGGCCGTGAGGGTCGTGAAGGTCTGGACCAGTTGGGTGAGCTGGGCCAGGAAGAGTGCGCCGAACGCGGTGCCGACGAGGCTTCCGCGGCCGCCGGTGAGGGCCGTGCCGCCGAGCACGACGGCGGCGATCGACGGGAGCAGGTAGTTGTCTCCCGCGGTGAGGGTCGGGGTGCGAAGCAGTCCGGCCAGCAGCACGCCGGCCGTGGCGGCGAGCGCCCCCGCGAGCCAGTAGGCGGAGATGACGAACCGCCGCACGGGAATACCGATGATCTCGGCACTGCGCGGGTTCTCACCGACGAGTTCGAATCGACGACCGAGGCGGGTGAACTTGAGCACCGCCTGAACGACGAGCACGATCACGAGCGCGATCACCGCGAGCACCGGAATACCGAAGAACTTGCTGATCGCGAACGCGCTGAGGTCGGGATCGCTCTGGCCGCTGAATCCGCCGGAGATCGCCTGCACCGCACCGATCATGAGCGCGTTGGTCGCGATCGTGACGACGAGCGGTGGCAGGCCGAACAGTGCGACGATGATGCCGCTGAGCAGGCCGAACAGTGAGGTACCGACGATCGCAATCACGATTGCCACGGGAAGACCGATGTTCGGGTCCGACCCCAGGGTGGAGACGAGGAGTGCGCCGAGGGTGACGGCACCCGGCAGCGACAGGTCGAGCCCACCCTGCTGAATCACGAAGGTCTGGCCGATGGCCACGATCGCGATGAGCGCGGCGAACGGCAGCATCGAGATGACGGCGGTGCCGCCCACGCTCGCGGGGGCGATCAGCGGGCTCACCGCGAAGAGCACGACGACGGCGATGAAGGCCCGGGTGCCCGGCCAGGAGAAGATCACCGAGGGAAGAGAACCACGGTTGGCGGGCGCGACCCTCGGGGCCGCTTCGGGTGCGGCGGATGCCGTGCTCACGACGCTCAGCCCAGTTCCGGGTGCCAGTTGCCGCCGAGCTGCGCCTCGGGCATCTCGCTGACGATGTGATCTCGGGATGCGATCGCCTGAGCTTTGAGCTTGTCGTAGTCGACGCCGACGAGCACGCCGTCCTTCTTCACCCGGCGGCCTTCGACGAACACGTCGCGCACGAGTCCGGGGTGCGCTCCGTAGACGACGGCCCCGAACGGGTTGTTCATCGGGGTGATGGCCAGCGAACGGTCATCCAGGATCACGATGTCGGCAGCCTTGCCCACCTCGATCGAACCGGTCACATCGCCGAGGCCGGCCGCGTTGGCGCCATCGATCGTGGCGAAGCGGATGACCTCGGCGCAGGAGAGGCCGATGCGCTCGATGACCTCGCCGCTCTCGACGGCCGGGGCGTTGTCGAGGGCGCGCTGCATGCCGACCGCGGTGCGCATCGTGCCGAACATGTCACCGCCGTTGGAGCTGCAGACGTCGATCGAGAAGCTGGGGCGGATGCCCGCCTTCAGCAGGCGGCCGGTGGCGGGGAATCCGTGGCCCATCTGCATCTCGACGTCGGGCGCGACCGAGGCGCTTCCGCCGGAGCCGGCGATGATGTTCAGCTCCTCATCGGAGAGCGTGTTGCAGTGCACGTAGGTGGTGCGGTCCGAGAGCAAACCGTCCTGCTTGAGCTTGAGGATCGGGCCGCTCTTGCCCCAGTAGCCGTCGCCTACGTGCACGGTGACGCGCAGGTCGAGGTCCTTGGCCAGAGCGAAGTCGTAGGCGTTCACCTCCGGCAGCGTGAACTGCGGTCCGCGCAGCGCCATCGCCATCGTCACCAGTCCGGTGTTGTCGGAGAAGTACTGCTCGCGGATGCGACGCGCATCGTCGGGGTGGTTGTTCGGTGAGGGCAGCGGTGCGCCCCACTGCTTCGAGCCTCCGCCGTGCGCGAAGACGGCACGCATGCCGGTGTCCTTCAATGCCTGGATGGCGGCATCCGCGTGGGCCGGAGTCGCCAGGTTGTGTGACCAGTCGACGAGCGTGGTGATTCCGCTGTCGAGTGCCTCGAGCGCGCCGAGGTAGTTGCCCGCGTAGGTGTCCTCCGGGCGGAAGTGCTTGCTCAGCCCCGTGTGCAGCCCCGCGAGGTACTCGGTGAGCGACCAGTCCGACGCGATCTCCCGGATGACCGACTGCCAGGTGTGGCGGTGGGTGTCGACGAAACCGGGGAGCACGATACGGCCGGTGATGTCGATGACCTCGGCGTCGCCAGCCTCGAGGCCGTGACCGATCGCGGCGATCTTGCCGTTCGAGATGAGGATGTCCGCACCCACGAGGACCTCGCCGGCGGTCGCTGCCGTGATGACGGTTCCGTTACGCAGCAGGGTTTTCGCGGTCATGGTCGTCGTCGACTCCTCGTGAAATATGCAGCAGCCTGGCGACCGCTTCGTTGCGTTGATGTGCTGGTGCCATGCTAGAAGTGGCACTGCACACTGTCAAGCGCAGTTTACATTTCTGTTTAGTAACAGTGAACTATGCGCGATCGCGGTACAGCGGGATGTCGATCGGGGGCTGCGGGATGAAGCCACCGTGAACATCCATCTGCTCGTAGAGGTAGTCGTGCGACTCCTCCAGCTGGGCCAGAGCGGCCGCGACATCCACGTGCACGAGCTTGCCGTCGCGCTTGACCACGCGGCCGTCGACCAGCACCGTGTCGACGTTGCCGGCGTTGGCCTGGGCGACGATCGCGCCGCCCGGTTCGCGCCGGTTCCAGCCGGCCTGGCTGACGCCGCCCATCTCGAGCAGCACGATGTCGGCGCGCTTGCCGGGCGTGAGCGAGCCCACGACATCGCCGACGCCCGCCGCCTTGGCACCGTTCACGGTGAGCCAGGAGAGGGCGTCGTGGGTGGTCCAGGCCATCTCCTGCGGTGCCACCATGCGCTGGTAGCCCGGTTCGTCGGCCCGCCAGCGGCTGGCCTGCAGAACGAGGCGGCTGTGCGAGATCATGTCGCCGGAGCATCCGCTCACGCAATCGATGCCGAGGCTGGGGCCTGGCGTGTACTTGGTGACTTCGGCGATCGCCGGGAAGCCCATGCCCATCTGCATCTCGGTCTCGGCGCAGACCGAGACCATCGTGCCGGTGTCGCGCAGCAGTTCCCACTCGTGCTCGGTGTTGAACGTGCAGTGCACCAGGAGAAGGTCGTCGCCGAGTAGGTCATTGGCCGCGAACACCTCCACGTCCTGGAAGAGCTGGCGCACCATCACCTGGTTGGCGTGGGTCGTGATGCGAGCACCCAGCTCACGGGCGAAGCGGAACTCCATAGCGACCTCGTCGACCGGCGTGATCGTCAGTTCCTGCGGCGCAATGCCGAAGCGCAGGATCGAGTTGTCGGAGAAGTACTGGTCGCGGATCTCCCGGGCGAGCTTCTCGCGCGTCGAGAACTTCGAGGGGTCGGCCGAACCCGACACTCCCCCCTTGCTCTCCGACCAGGTGTTCTCCGTCACGGGAGTGAGCCCGTGTCCATAGAGGCCGCGGATGCCGGCATCCTTCAGTCCCGTGACCGCGGCGTGCGCACACTCCGGGTTGAGGATGTTATGGCAGTAGTCGACGATGGAGGTCACGCCGCTGTTGAGCGCGTCAAGAGCGCCCAGGTAGTTGCCCACGTACATGTCCTGCGGGCGGTACCGTGGCGCCATCTGCAGTCGGATGCCCCGCAGGTAGTCGGGAATGTTGCCGTCGGCGAGGACGCCGCGAAGCGCCGTCTGCCAGGTGTGGCGATGCGTGTCGACCATGCCCGGCATGGCGATCTTCGTCGACGCATCGATGATCTCGGCGTCGGCCTCGATCTTCGGGGCGATCTTCACGATCGTGCCGTCGTCGATGAGGATGTCGGCCCGCTCGAAGTCTCCGAGTGCGGGGTCCATCGTGACGACGGCGGCATTGGTGATCAGGGTGCGCATCGGTGCGCTCCTCTCGGGTACTGTGCGTGCGTGCTCTGGGCTAGGCGGTGTGAACCGGATGCCGCGGCGCATCAATCCACGGGTCGACCAATGTCTTGATCTGCCGCGACTGGCCCACCACGAGTGGTTCGAGCCCATCCACCACGAGGGCTTCGAGCGGGATGATCTCGCGGGTGAAGTCGGTCCAGTCGGGGCGCTGCCCGAGCAGTCGGACCGCTTCGGGAAGGTCGGTGGCGAACACGAGCGCAACCGTGCCGACGATCGTGTACTCCCTCAGGGTCCACGTGCCGAGCGGCTCGGCCTGGGGTCGCTTCTGGATGCCCACGGGCACGATCGTCGCACCGGGCCGCGCCGCTGCCAGCACGGACTCGAGGCCGGGCACTGAGCCGCTGACTTCGAAGAAGACCTCAGCCTCCATTCCGAGCTCGGCGAGGCGCTCGGAGATGGTGGCCTCCCCTGCCTTCAGTGTCGCGAAGGCACCGAGCGTCGTGGCCAGCTCCAGCCGCTCGGGGTCGAGGTCGACCACGAGCACCCGGGCACCGGTGGCGGCGGCCGCGTAGGTGAGGAACGCGCCGATGCCGCCCACGCCGACCACGACCGCGTCGATGCCAGCGGTCAGCCCGCTGCGGCGCACCGCGTGCACGGCGACGGCCATCGGCTGCGCGAGGGCGAGAGTGTCGAGCGGCAGCCCCGAGGCCGTCGCGTCGTAGACGATGCTGGCCGGCACCACCACGTAGCCGGCCAGCCCGCCATCCCGGTGCAGGCCCACCGTGTGGTAGCTCCTGCAGAGGTTGGTGCGACCGCGGCGGCACATGAGACACTCGCCGCAGGAGATTCCAGCGCCGCAGACGACGCGGGCGCCGATCTCGAATCCCGTTACGCCCTCACCGATCGCCTCGATCGTGCCGGCGAACTCGTGGCCCAGAACGATAGGGTCGACGTCGCCATTCTCGTGCTGAGGTACCAGCTGCGGGCCGAGCGAGAACTCAGCGGCATCCGAACCGCAGATGCCTGCGGCCGCAATGCGGATGAGCACCTCGCCGGGCGCGGGAGTCGGCGTCGGCCACTCCTGCACCTTGACGTCGCGCATTCCGCGGTAGACCGCTGCCTTCATCGCTGGTTCTCCGTCCACAGTGGGGCCCATTCCTCGGGCACCTCGATCTGCACGGCCTGCCGCTGTACGAGGAACGGCGCAATGCTGGCCGCCACGAGATCGACGTGTCCGGGTGAGTCAAGGTACGCATCGACGCCGGCCTGGTCATCCACGAGTGCTACCACTCCGAAGTCGGCCCCGCCCGGTCGCATCCTCAGGTTCGGTCCGGCCGCGTAGTGCTTGATGCTCGGGAGCGTGGCGGCCATGGCATGAAGATCTCGTGCCAGTTCTCTGGCCCGCTCCTCGGTCATCTCCGCACCGAACGTGAAGACGGCGACGTGGGCGATCATCGAGCGTTCACCTGGCTCACCCGCGACATCACTCCTCGTCCTGGTAGCCGTACGGGTTGGCGATGCGCTCCTGCTCTTCGAGCGGCGGGTGCATGCCCTCCTCCCAGTCCTTCTCACCGAGCTGGGAGCGCACGTACTCGACCGACTTGGCGACGGCGTCGCGCGCAGGCGCGATGTCGAGGCCGATGCGCTTGCCGTCGTACTTGAGCACCCGGCCGTTGACAACAACGGTGTGCACGTCGGCCGTACCCGCCTGGTACACGACGTGGGCCGTGGGGTTCAGGATGGGCGTCATCGCCGGCGACTGGTCGTTCTTGATCAGCAGCAGGTCGGCCTTCTTCCCGGGGGTGATCGAACCGATCCTGTCCTCCATCCCCAGGGACTTCGCCCCACCCATGGTGGCCATCCAGATCACGTCTTCGGCACGAAGCTTGTTGACGTTGATGGTCTCGCCCTTGGCGTGAGCCTCGAGGTGGTCGCGCGAACGGTCGGAGCTCAGGGTCGCGCGCATCGCGGAGAAGTAGTCCGCGCTCCACCACACGCTGGTGTCCATCGACAGCGAGGCCGGGATGCCGTACTTGCGCAGCTCCCAGGTCGACGGGTAGCCCTGACCCGCGCTCTGCTCGCTCTCGGTGGCTACCGAGACGGTGCCGCCGGTCGCGGCGATCTTGTGGTAGCTGTCGGGCGACAGGGTCGCTGCGTGCACGTACGTGATCTCGGGCGTCATGACGCCGGCCTTGTACATGTGGTCGATTCCCACGTCGGTCGTCGCACCCCACACACCGGCGTGGGTGGTGGCGCGCAGACCGTTGTCCCGCGCGAACTCGAACGCGGCCTTCTCGGGGAAGTCCTCCGAGTCGGGAACGTCGAACGCGATCTGCAGGCCGAGCATGTCCGTCTGCGGGTGATTCTTGATCCACTGACGGAAGGTCGGATCGGCCGTCCACTCCCAGGGGGCTCCGAGGTAGTTTCCGTAGCCGAGCACGAATCGACCGGGAATCTCTTCGAACGCCTGCAGCGCGGCATCCGCATACTCGGGAGTGCGCAGCGCGTGCGACCAGTCCAGGGTCGTGGTCACGCCGGTGTCGACGGACTCGAGGGCACTCAGGAGGTTGCCCGCGTAGATGTCCTCGGGGCGGAAGACCTGCCCGTGCTGCAGGTAGTAGAAGACGAAGTACTGGCTCAGAGCCCAGTCGCCGCCATAGCCGCGCAGGGCCGTCTGCCACATGTGGCGGTGCGTGTCGACCATGCCGGGCATGAGAATGCCGCCGGTCGCGTCGATCTCGACGGTGCCCTCGGGCACGGCGAGCGACTTGCCGACCGCGACGATCGTGTCATCGGCGATGTGCACGTCCCCGCCCAGAATGATTCCGGGGGTGTCGACGGTGATGACTGTCGCGTTACGGAACACGACGGGACGACCTGGCGTGAAGTCGTCGGGGGTGACTGGTGTCGGGCTGGTGGCCATTGATCCTCCTCGTTGAGAATTTCAGCCTCACTTTACATCGAACCGAGCAATTGTCCAGTGCCGGGGGTGATTTGTTCATCTGAGCTTTATTTCTTCGCCCCCGCGTTCTAGCGTGGACACACATCCCGACGACGAAGACGAGGTACCGCCATGTCCGACCTGAAGATAGCCGTGCTCGGATCAGGCGCCAACGGTGCCTCGATCGGTGCCGACCTGACCCGCGACGGGGTGGATGTCACGCTCATCGAGCAATGGCCCTCGCATGTCGAGGCGATGCGAGCCAACGGGCTCACGATCGACATGGCCGAGGGAGCGCTGCACGTGCAACCGCGCACCCTTCACCTGTGCGAGGTGGCCGAGCTGAAGCACTCCTTCGACGTGGTGCTGCTGCTCATGAAGGCCTACGACACTCGGTGGGCCTGCCAGCTCATCGAGCCCTATCTCGCTGCTGACGGCGTGATCGCGGGCGTGCAGAACGGCATGTCAACCGACACCATCGCCGAGGTCGTCGGAGCACATCGCACCATGGGCACGGTCATCGAGATCTCCTCCACCATGTACGAACCCGGCGTCGTTCACCGCCACTCCGGCCCCGCACGCTCGTGGTTCGCGGTCGGCGCAATGGACCCGGCTGCGGCCCACCAGGAGCAGAGAGTGGCCGATCTGCTCGCCCATTCGGGCACCGTGGCGCGCGTGGACGACATCCGCGCGACCAAGTGGATGAAGCTCGTGAGCAACTCCACGGTGCTGGTGACCACCGCGATCCTCGGTGCGCCCATGCTCGACGCGATCTCGGTTCCCGGCATGCGGGAGCTCATGATTCGGGCGGGTCAGGAGGCCCTGGATACCGGCAGCGCGCTCGGCTACCCCATCCTGCCGATCTTCGGTCTGCTGGCGGCCGAGGTGGAGAAGCCCGAGACCGTGGTCGAGACCCTTCTCGACAAGCTGTACGCGGGTTTCGTGCTGCCGGGGGCAACCACAACCGTTCTGCAGGACTGGTCGAAGGGCCGGCACAGCGAAGTGGATGACCTCAACGGCGAGGTCGTGCGTTCGGCCGCCGGGGTGGGCGTGGCAACGCCCGTCAATTCGGCCATCGTCGAGGTTGCCCACCGCATCGAACGCGGAGAACTGGCACCCGGCCCCGAGAGCATTGCTGTTCTGCAGGGGTTGATCTCTTAGCTCAGCTGCAGGCGGCTTGTGCCGCAACACTGCACGGACTGTATAGTTCAGCTGTACAAACGGGCAAGGAGGCCACAATGTCGGCACCAAAGATCGCATTCCTCGGCACCGGCGCGCAGGGCGCGGGTATCGGCGCCGACCTGATCCGCGCAGGGTTGGACGTCACGTTCATCGAACAGTGGCCAGCACATGTGGAGGCCATGCGCGAGCGCGGCATCGAGGTGCGGATGCCCGACGAGACGGTGATCACACCCGTCACGGTGTACCACCTGTGCGAGGTCGCAACCCTCCGCGAGCAGTACGACATCGTGTTCGTGCTGGTGAAGGCCTACGACACCCGCTGGGCGTGCGAGCTGATCAAGCCGCTGGTGAAGCCGACCGGGCTGGTCGTCGGGCTCCAGAACGGCATGAGCATCGACGACGTCGCCTCAATCATGGGGCCGGAGCGCACCATCGGCGCGGTCATCGAGATGGCCTCCAACATGTGGGAGCCCGGAATCGTCAACCGCCAGACCCCGCCGTCGAAGGCGTGGTTCGCGGTCGGATCGTTCGACTCGAGCAGCGCAGGACGCGCCGCGGAGGTGCAGGCGGTGCTCTCCCACGCGGGGACCGTGGAGATCTCCGACGACATCCGCTCCGCAAAGTGGATGAAGCTCATCGCCAACGCCGGCGAACTCGTGCCCTCCGCCATCCTCAACCTCCCGCTCGAGGACGCCATGAACCTCCCGGGCGTGCTCGACTTCATGATCGAGTGCGGCAGAGAAGCAGCACGGGTGGCGGTCGCCAACGGCGCCACTCTCGTGCCCATCTTCGGGATGACGCAGGCCGACGTCACCGGCCCCGACCAGTACGCCGAAGACCTGCTGGGGATGGTGCGCGGCCACTTCTCCCTGCCCGATACCAAGACAACCGTGCTCCAGGACTGGCAGAAGGGAAGGCGCGCAGAAGTGAATGAAGTCAACGGACTCGTCGTCGAGTTGCAGAAGAAGATGGGAGGGTCAGCCCCCGGCAACGAGCGCACCGTCGAACTCGCCCGCCGAATCGAAGCCGGAACGCTCAAGGCAGACCCGTCCAACGTGGACCTTCTCCTCGGGGTGCGTGCGCTGTGAGCGACCAGAAGACCATCGTCGTCATCGGCGGAACGTCCGGCATCGGCCTCGAGATCGCCAAGGATGTCGTCGCTCGCGGCGACAAAGTCGTGCTCTCCGGGCGCGATCTCGGGCGGGCGCAGGAGATCGCGGCATCCATCGGTGAGGACGCCACCGGTGTCGCGGTCGACCTGTCGGAGCCGCACTCCATCCGTGAGGGCCTCAAGGATGTCGGCATCGTCAACGGCCTCGTACTCGTCGCGATCGAGCGCGACGCCAACACCGTGCGCGACTATGACATCGACCGTGCCACGCGGCTCGTCGTGCTCAAGCTCGTCGGCTACACCGAGACGATCCACGTGCTGTCCGATCGACTGGTGCCCGACGGTGGCACCGGCATTGTGCTCTTCGGCGGGCGCGCCAAGGACCTCCCCTACCCGGGCTCGACGACCGTGTCATCCATCAACGGTGGCGTCGAGGGCATGACCGTGACGCTCGCCCTGGAGCTGGCGCCGATCCGCGTGAACGCGCTCCACCCCGGCATCATCGGCGACAGCCCGTTCTGGGCCGGCAAGCCCACCGAGGTGCTCGACGGTCACCGTCGCCGCACGCCGGGCGGCCAGCTCGCCGAGATGGTCGATGTCGTGGATGCCACGCAGTTCCTGCTCAACAACAGGGGCATCTCGGGCACGAGCATCTACATCGACCGGGGCGTGCGGGTCACCTGATCTGCGGCGCCGCGGCTACTTCGCGGCGCGACTCAGACCGTGCCTACTGCATGACCATTCCGCCGTCGATCATCAGCAGCTGTCCGGTCATGTAGTCGCTCTCGGGGCTGGCGAGGAACGCTGCGGTTCCGATCACGTCCTCGGGGTAGGAGTACCGCTTCATGAGGATCATGTTTGCGGCAATGCTGTCCATCGACTCGCCGGGCTTGTCGAACATGCCGATTTCGACCAGATCCTTGTCGAGCTGCTCCCACAGTTCGGTGCGAACCACGCCGGGCCCGTAGCCGTTGACTGTGATGTTGTGCTCGATGAGCGATTTGGCGCCAGCTTTGATCATGCCGAGCACCGCGTGCTTGCTCGCCGTGTACACCGTGACATCGACGAATGCCTCGCGGGACAGGATCGAGCCGACGTTGATGATCTTGTAGGGGAAGCTCTGCTTACCCTGTGCCTTCATCTGCTTGGCCGCCTCCTGCATGCACACCAGGGTGCCCCAGGCGTTGACATCCATGATCCGCTCCCAGTTCTCCCGAGTGATGTCCAGGAAGAACAGGGGCTTGTTGATTCCGGCGTTGTTGAGGAGCACGTTGATGCTGCCGAACTCCTTGACCGTGTGTGCTACCGCTGCCGCGGCATCCTCACGCTTCGTGACATCGAGCCTGATCGACGTAGCGGTGCCGCCGGCGTCATTGATCTCCTGGGCAACGGCCGCGACGCCCTCCTCGTTGACGTCGCCCAGACAGACCTTCGCGCCCTGGGCCGCATAGTGCTTGCCGACGGCAGCTCCCATGCCCTGGGCTCCGCCCGTGATGAGTACGTTCTTTCCTGCCAGTCGTGTGGTGTCCATGATGCTGGGGCGTCCTTCCGGTTGATGTGAGTGTTCTGAGCGTGGTTAGTACTTGTTGGCGACGAAGAGTTCTTGCGCCGGAAACTTGGTGAGCACCTGGGCGCCGCTCCGCGTGATGACGACCTCTTCCTCAATTCTCGCCGCAGAGATGCCGTCCGAGGCAGGGCAGTACGTCTCCAGAGCGAAAACCATCCCCTCCTTGATCTCGACCGGGTGCGTGAGGGAATTGAGCCGCGAAATGATGGGCCGCTCGTGCAGTCCAAGGCCAAGACCGTGGCCGAACTGAAGACCGAACGCCTCCATTTCGTTAGCAATACCGATATCCGTGGCTTTCGGCCACAACTTGGCTATCTGATCGGTGCCGACCCCGTCGCGCACGGTGTCGATCGCAGCATCCATCCATTCGCGCGCTCGGGCGTATGCGGAGTGCTGAGCGGGCGTCGAACTACCCACCGAGAAGGTGCGGTAGTAGCAGGTGCGGTAGCCATTGAACGAGTGGATGATGTCGAAGAAAGCCTGATCGCCCGGCCGAATGATTCGGTCGGTGAAGTTGTGGGGGTGCGGATTGCACCGTTCGCCGGAGACGGCATTGATGGCTTCGACCTGCTCTGAACCCATCTCGTACAGACGTTTGGATGCAAGCGCCACGATCTCGTTCTCCCGGATGCCCGGCTGGAGCGCGTTGGCGATGTCCTGGTACACACCATCGACCATCGCGGCCGCCTGACTGAGCAGCATGATCTCGTCGACGTTCTTGATGGCGCGGGCATCGAGCATCGACTGCTGGATGTCCACGACCACGAGGCCCTGGGCCTGCATCTCGAATAGGAAGGCGGGCTCAACGAGGTCGACGCCAACGGGCATGTTCGCCACACCGGCGTCGGCCAGAAGCCCCTTGATGGTCTTGACGGCGTCTCTCATGAGACCGACATCGGGATTGATCGCTCCGCGCAACCCCATCATTCCCGCGTGGCTGTGGCCCTCCTCCAACCAGGGGGAGAACAGGCGATGATGCTTGGCAGCCGAGCCGAAGTCCCAGAGATGAGGCTTTCCATCGCGTGTCAGGAGGGCGTATCTCGACATCTTGTCGCCGAGGGCGCCGCCGATCCAGGTTTGGGTCGTGTAGCGGATGTTGTAGAAGTCGAAGAGCAGGAATGCGCCGCACTCGCTCGCCTCCAACGATAGGATGCTTCGAGCGAGGCGGTACCCGCGGAGCCGGTCGAAGTCCACCCGTTGTTCGAAGTCCACTCCCATGTGCCCGTGCGCCGGAATCATCCTGTTGTCGAAGTCCAGCGCCGCAATTTCGGGCTGTAGTTCGAGCTTGTCGGTCATGGTCAGTACTCCTGAAGATTGGGCGTCGCTGGTGACACGGTTGGGTGGGTGCGCGGGCACCCACCCAACCTGTCAGTTGCTATCGGTTGATCTGCTCGTTACCACTCGGGTGCGACGGACGGGTCGGACGCGTTGTCCTTGGTGACCTTGACCGACGGCATGAAGAGGTTCTCCTCGACGGGCTTGCCTGTCAGCACGTTGTAGGCAAGAACGACAGCGTTCTCACCGTCCCACGATGAGGACTGGAAGACGGTTCCGTAGAGCTCGCCCGAGATGACAAGCGGGTTACCGAGCTTGGTGTTTCCAATCGAGGTGATGATCAGACTCGACGGATCGATTCCACGTGCCTTGAGAGCATCAATTGCGCCAGCGACCATCGTGTCATCTGCCGCGTAGATGCCCTGAACGTTCTCGGCACCGACCGAGGTGAGCATCTCGGATGCCGCGATCTGCGAGTCATCCTTGTTCCAGTTGCCCGGCTGCTCCGCGAGGATCGTTATGTTGGTGCAGCTCTTCGCGATGTAGTCGGCGAAACCGTCGTGGCGGTTGATGGCGGTCGAGTTGCCGGTGAGGCCATTGATAACGATGATGTTCGTCGGCGCCCCGGCGGCGGCGTCACACATCATCTCGGCTGAAGCCTGACCCTGACCGTAGGTGTCGGGTCCCGAGTAGCCCTTGATGAGGCTCTTGTCTTCGGGGTTGACGTCGGAGTTGGTTGCCGTGACAGGAATCCCGGCCGCCTTCGCAGCCTCGAGGCACGGGCGGACGGTGTCTCCGACTGCCGGCCACAGGATGATCAGGTCAGGTTGTGCGGCGACGGCAACTTCGCAGTCGCTGGCTTGGGTGTCCGCATCATACTTCGAGTTGGTGATCGTCAGCTTGATCCCCAGTTCGTCCGCTTTGGCCTGCATGGCTGGCAGGTAGGTCGTGCCGTAGGGCTGGTCGGTACCCTGCGGGAGGAGTGCGTAGACGTTGTAGGTAGACGCTGACCCGTCCGAGGAGTCTCCGCCTGCGCCAGCACAACCGGACAGTAGGAGACCCGCGACCGCAAGCAGGCCTGCAGCGGGGAACATCGTGCGAGTGTTTCGCATTTTTCTGCCTCTTTCTCTCTTGATTCATGTTGAGGATGCCGGACCCGGCATCCGAAGCTCAGGTGGGGATCTGAGCCTTCTCGCGGCGCTGGAAGAAGGAACGAACACTTGCAGCTGCCGCGCGAAGTTGGGTGGGGTCGGTGATGACCGCGATGAGGAGGATGGACCCGATGAAGATGTCTTGGATGTCGGTCTGAACACCCGACAGCGTCAGGGCCACCTGCAAGATGCCTAGCGACAATGCCCCGATGAGTGTCCCCACGACGGAGCCGCGTCCGCCTGTCAGCACGACGCCACCGATGATGGCCGCCGCAAAGCTTGCCAGCAGTACTGACGACCCGGCCGTCGGATCTGCTGCCGTGCGCTCGAGGGTGTTGATCACACCGGCAAGGGCCGCGACGAATCCCGAGATCATGAACCCCGTGAATATACGCCGGCGAACCGGGATGCCCGCATCGAAAGCAGCCTGTCGGTTGCCGCCGACGGCATAGAACTCACGCCCGGCGCGCACCCGGGTCAGAAACACCTGGAGGGCGATGAACGCAACGATGAAGATCAGCACCCTGGGCGTCACCGGCCCGATGAGTGGTGCGCCGAAGGCGATGCCAGCATCGATGTTCGAGAGCCGCACCGGCTTCTCGTCAGAGATGACGAAGGCGAGCCCTCGTAGCGCGAACAACATGCCGAGCGTCGCGATGAACGAGTTGATCCCGACGTAGACCACGAAAACGGCATTGACTATCCCGATCAGTATTCCTGCCGCGAGAGCCACAACGATGCCCAGGCCGAGATCCGGGATGCTCGCCATGATCACCCCGGATACCGCGAGGGTGCTGGCGACGCTGAGGTCGAGCTCCCCCATCAGGATGACTGCGGTCAGACCCAGCGCGACCAACCCGATGAGGGCGACTCGACCGAGCGTGACCGAATATGCGGTGAACGCGGTGGGCTCCAGAATCGCGACGACGATGATCACGAGTGCGAGGAGGATGAGCCCACGGCCCTCGGTGCGCCGTGCAGCGAGGTTGCGCACGCGGCCCAACAGCCCGCTCTGCTCTGTACCGAGTTTCATCGGTTGTGTGCTCGTCACTTCTTGCCCACCCTTCGCGCCAAGGCGTCCACCGAGACAGCGAGAACGATCAGTGCTCCGATCGCGACCTGCTGAAGCCCGAACCCGATTCCGAGAAGGACGAGAATGTTGGTCAGCACGCTCACGAAGATCACGCCCAGCAGCGTGCGAAGCACACTCCCTTTGCCGCCGAACACGCTCGTGCCGCCGATGATGATCGCCGCCAGTGCGCTGAAGTCGTAGCCGTCAGACATCGTCGAGACGGCCGTGTTGGAGAATGCGGCGAGCACGAATCCGGCGAGCATTGCCGCCAGCGAAGTGATGACGAAGGCGCCCACCACCACGAGTGCCGTGTTGACGCCGGCCAGCCGGGTTGCGGCCTTGTTGGATCCGAAGGAGCGAATGAGAAAGCCGAAATTCGTGCGGGTGAGCACGAACCACAGCACTGCGGTGATCACGAGCAGGACGAGCGCCGAGAGCGGGATCGGTCCCAGCTTGGCTTGGCCGAAGGCGCGAATTGGACCATCTTCCGGGCCGAAGAAGATACTTCCCCCCGACAGCCAACGCAGGATGCCCAACCCGATGAAGGTGGTCGACAGCGTGACGATAACCGCGTTTGCCTTGAACACTCCCACGGCGAGCCCGTTGACGACTCCGTAAAGCAGCGCGACGACCAGGGCGAGTCCGATGGCTGCAGGGAAGCCCGCAGTGTTGCTCACTCCGACGAGGATGACCGACGCGGTCGCGACCTGTGCGACGACCGACAGGTCGAGGTAGTTGGCGCTGATGACCACGAAGGTCATGCCGACGGCGACGATCCCGATAGGCGCCGCCCGGTAGAAGACGTCCGTGATGTTGGCCAGCGAGGCAAAGCCGTTGACGAACACGACTGCAACCACGACGAGTAGTGCCGTGAACAGGAAGACTCCGCGTTCGGACATCCACACCAAAAGGCTGAATCTGCCCTTGGCCAGTCCCGGTTCGTCGCTCGCAGCGCGAGGAGGCACCGCAGCGGTCGTTGTCTGATCGGCCATCACGCACCCACCAAATTCTCGCCCGATGCCAGCGACATCACCGATTTCTCATTGGCGTCTGCGGCGCTAAGCGTTCCCGTTATCCGGCCATCGCGAACCACGTGGATCACGTCGGACAGCTCCAGCAGTTCTGGCAGGTCCGAGCTCACGACCAGCACTGCGGCGCCGTTGTCTGCGAGTTCACGCACGATCCGGTGGATCTCGGCCTTGGCCCCCACGTCGACTCCGCGGGTCGGCTCATCGAGCACGATGAATCGGGGCTTGCGACCGAGCCACTTGGCGATCACCACCTTCTGCTGGTTGCCGCCGCTGTACTCGCCCACGTCACGAGTAATCACGGGCGGTCGTAGACCGACGGCATCCGCGAGATTGGAGGCGAATCGGGCCGTCTTTCCAGCCAGGATGACGCCGGCGGACGAGAGTTCGCGACGGTTGGGAAGGGCGATGTTGTCGGAGACGCTCATCGTCAGCGCGAGCCCATCTGTGCGGCGCTCCTCAGGCACGTACCCGATTCCGGCCCGCACGGCGGGCTGGTAGCTGGTGATGTTCCGGGGATGGCCATCGACCCAGAGAGTGACGGTGCCCCCATACCGCGGATCGGCGCCGACGATTGCCCGCACAAGCTCGGTGCGGCCAGCCCCGACCAGGCCTCCCAGCCCGATAATCTCACCGGAACGCACGTCGAGGTCGACCCCGTTGACGTTGTGGGCACGAATCCCCCGAGCAGACAGAACAAGAGCACCCGGTGTCGCCACGCGGCGCGAGGAGAGATCGAGGCTCAGTTCGCGTCCGACCATTTTGTCGATGACGGCACTGGGGGTGGTCTCGACGAGGGGAGTCGAGTCAACCACCTTGCCATCCCGGAGGACGGTGATGGTCGTGCAGATCGTGAACACCTCAGGAATTCGGTGCGAGATATAGATGATCGCCATACCCCGATTCGCGAGCCGCTGGAGCATCGCAAGCAGGTGGTCCGTTTCGGCGGGGGTCAATGTAGCTGTCGGCTCGTCGAGAATGAGCACCCGGGGTTTGCGAGCAACTGCGCGAGCGATCTCCACGAACTGCCGCAATGCAACCGAAAGTCGAGCGACCGATTCGTTCAGATCGACGCTGACTCCGATCTCGTCGAGAGCCTCGGCCGCGGCCGCTTTGAGTTGGCGCGTTCTGATGAAACCGTAGGAGGTCGGGGTGGAGCCGAGCATGATGTTCTCGGCGACCGTCATCTCGGGGATCAGGCTGAGCTCCTGATGAACGAGCGCGATTCCCGCCTCAAGGGAGCCCTTGGCGCCGCCCTCGAGCAGTTCCCCGCCAACCTTCACAGTGCCTTGATCGGCCGTGAGGATGCCCGCGAGGACGCGCATGAGTGTCGACTTACCCGCGCCGTTCTCGCCAACGACTGCGTGGATCTCTCCTGCTGACACCGCGATGCTCACGTCGTCGACTGCCACCGCGCCGCCGAATCGCTTGACGATGCTAGACGCCTCGAGGACCGGTAGCGGCATGTCAGGCTTCACGCTGGCCAACCTCCATTGGTTGTGTTCGACTTCGGTGTCATTGCCAGTGTAAACACACACAGCACACTCAGCGCAAGGATTGTCGCAAAAATGACCAGAATGTGATCCCTGAGAGAACAGCAAGCAAGATTTACTCAGGTCAACGGAGCTCAGATACGACTAGGAACTGTGGTGAAAGTCCCCTGAGATGGCATCGGCAGCAGAATCAGGTCCCCTGGCGGAGTCGAGGATGAACCACACCGCCACGACCTGCGACGCTTTGCTGTTCCAGAATCGATGCGGGATGCTCGAATCGAAGGCGATCGAGTCGCCCGGCTGGAGCTCCGCCTCACCAAAGCCCACTTGCACGTTCAGGGATCCGGAGATGATGATGCCGTACTCCCGCCCCACGTGACGGATGAAATCGACGGGAGGCTCGGCATCCGGGGCGGGCTTGTAGATCACCTCGATGAACTCGGCGCCGACCTCGGCCTTTGCGGTCAGGCGTTCCCAGCGCGGTCCCGAACGAAGATTGATGGTCGGTCTGGAGGTGCCGCGCAGGACAATTCCGGCTTCATCGAGCGGTGTGTACTCAGACGTGGCGATCACTTCGTCGAGAGGAACGGTCAGATCGGTGGAGAACACCTCTTCAAACAGGCTGTCCATCGAGATGCCGAGTGCGCTGACGACGTTGTACAGCGCGCGAACGCTGAAGGATGCCAAACCGCGTTCGACCTGCGAGACGTGACTGGCGGAGACACCAATGCGTCGGGAGAGTTCACGCACACTCATGCCGGCTGATTCGCGAGCGACACGGATTCGCTCGCCAGCCGTTGTCCACTCATGCGCGGTCTCTTCGTCCACCCCCGCACCTCGCCCTCGCTACGGGAAACACCGCGGTGCGTGCTCCCACGCAGAACACTCTTTCACAACACGGAGCTAAAGCAGAACACCCTGCGCTATGCGATCGGGTCTGCCGTGCTACTTCGCCGCGCGCAGCGTCGAGATCTGGTACAGCGTCACGCTTGCCGCGATGCCCGCGTTGAGCGATTCGGTGCCCGAGTTGATCGGAATCGAAACCACAGCATCGCAGTTCTCGGTGACGAGTCGGGACAGACCCTTGCCCTCGCTGCCCACGACGATGAGCACGGGTTCCTTCGCGAGCTGCAGCTGCGGCAGCGAGACATCCCCGCCGCCATCGAGGCCGAGCACGAAGACGCCGCGCTGCTTGTAGTCCTTGATCGTCTGGTTGAGGTTGGCGGCCATCGCGACCGGTGTGCGCGCGGCGGCGCCCGCCGAGGTCTTCCACGCCGACGCGGTGAGACCCACCGAGCGACGCTGCGGTACGATCACGCCGTGGCCACCGAACGCGGCGACCGAGCGGATGATCGCGCCCAGATTGCGCGGGTCGGTGATGCCATCGAGCGCAACCAGCAGCGGCACCTGGCCGCGGGAGATCACCTTGTCGAGCAGCTCCATCGGGTGGGCGTACTCATACGGCGGAACCTTCAGCGCGACGCCCTGATGCACCGAGTCGAAGCCGGCGAGGCGATCGAGCTCGGGGCGCATGACCTCCAGAATCGGGATGCCACGGCTCGTCGCCAGCTGCAGGATCTCCTTGACGCGGTCATCGAACTCGATGCGCGCCGCCATGTACAACGTCGTCGCGGGGATCTTGGCACGCAGCGCCTCGAGCACGGAGTTGCGACCGGTCACCATCTCCGACTCGTCGCTCGACTTCGGCGCGCGACCTCCGGTGCCAGGTCGAGCCGCCCCCGCCGGTCGAGCCGCCCCCGGTGATCGAGCCTGGGCCCCCGAAGCCCGTACCTGACGGTTCGCAGAACCGGCAGGCGGTGCCTTCGGGGAGCGAGATCCGCCGCCCTCAGCAGCCGAGCCGACCTTCTTCTTGCCGCCCGCCGCCTCATACCGTTCGGCAGCTGCCTTGCGCTTACCCGCGGGGTGGTAGGGGCGATCCTCCGCCTTGGGGGTCGGCTTGCGTCCCTCGAGCGCCTGGCGCCCCTGCCCGCCGGAGCCGACCTGCGGGCCCTTACGGCCCTTGCGCACGGCTCCCGCTCGGGGCTTGTTGCCTGGGTTCTTCATTGGACGCTCCACTGTGTTCCGGTCGGGCCGTCCTCGACCGCGATTCCCGCAGCCGCCAGTTCATCACGGATCCGGTCGGCCGTGGCGAAATCCTTGGCAGCGCGGGCCGCGTTGCGGTCGGCGATGAGCGATTCGACGAGGCTCGCGAGGGCCTGCTCGGTGGGTCCGGATGCCACGCCCGACCACTGCGGCGATCCCGGGTTGATCCCCAGCACCTCGACCATCGCAAGCACTTCGCCGCGGGCGGATGCCAGCGCTCCCAGGTCACCGGCGTCGTACGCAAGGTTGCCCGCGCGCACCGTCTCGTGGAGCACGCCGAGGGCCTGCGGAACCGACAGGTCGTCGTCCATGGCGTCGGCGAACGCATCCGGGATCACTTCGAGCACCCCGTGGGTGGTGCCGGTGAGGCGGCGTTCGGAGCGGTCGAGGAAGACCTCGATGCGCTCGAGGGCTGCCTCGGCTTCGACGAGGGCGCCGTCGTGGTAGTCGATCGTCGAGCGGTAGTGGGCGGACCCGAGGAAGTAGCGCACGACGAGCGGGCGGGCGAGTTCGAGAAACTCGGCGGCATAGATCGAGTTGCCGAGGGACTTCGACATCTTCTGCCCGTTGATGTTGACCAGCCCGTTGTGCACCCAGTAGGTCGCGAAAGCGTCGCCCGCGGCGGTCGACTGGGCGAGCTCGTTCTCGTGGTGCGGGAAGCGCAGGTCGAGTCCGCCGCCGTGGATGTCGAAGGCGGGTCCCAGGTAGCGGCGTGACATGGCGGAGCACTCGATGTGCCAGCCCGGCCTGCCATCGCCCCAGGGGCTCGGCCATGCGGCATCCGCCGGCTCGTCTGTTTTGTGGCCCTTCCACAGGGCGAAGTCGCGGGGGTCGCGCTTGGCGCGCGGGTCGGCGTCGGTCGCCGCCTCCATGTTCTCGGGCTTCTGGCGAGTGAGCTCGCCGTAGGAAGGCCAGCTCGCCGTGTCGAAGTAGACGTCGCCCGAGCCATCCGTCGCCGGGTAGGCGTGGCCGGCCTCGATGAGGCGCTGGATGATCGCCTGCATCTCGGTGACGCTCGCGGTGGCGCGGGGCTCGTAGGTGGGGGGCTGGATGCCCAGCGCGGTGTAGCCGGCCGTGAACTCCAGCTCGTACCGGTAGGCGTGCGCCCACCAGGGCACGCTGGTTGAGCCCGTCGAAACCGCACTCGCCGCCGCCAGGATCTTGTCGTCAATGTCGGTGACGTTGCGCACGAGCGTCACGTCGTAGCCGCGGTAGTTGAACCAGCGCCGCCACAGGTCGTAGACGAGCGCGGAGCGCAGGTGGCCGATGTGGGGGCTCGACTGCACGGTGGGTCCGCAGAGGTACATGCCGACCTTGCCTGCCACGAGCGGCGCGAAGTCGACGAGGCCTTGGGCCTTCGAGTCATAGAGGCGGACTGTCACCGGGCAAGTTTACCGGGGCGCCGCGGCCGATGACGGATGCTCGGCTCGCGCTCTCGCTGGCCTGCTCGCCTGCTGGCCTGCGTCTCCCCCGCTCGCCTGCTCGCCTGCTGGCCCGCTCGCCTGCGTCTCGCCCGCCTGCGTCTCCCCCGCTACAGACTCCTGTTGTGCAGGAGACACGAGTAGGCCTCGTCTGCCCTGCACAACAGGAGGCGCGAAGTGGAGACTGCGCTATCCGAGCTCGCGCCGGGCGCCGGGGGACACGGGCTGTCCTCACCATTGGGGACTGCAATGCCCCGAACTGGGGTACAAATCACCCACATTTAGTTCGATCAGAATGTTACTCTGCGAGTGAACTACCCTCACCTGCACCCTGAAGCAGCGTGATCATTCACCTGGAGGACCCGTGTCCACGACTCCCGCTACTCGGCCGTCGGCCCTCATGTCGGTGGTGCTGATCGTCATCGCGCTGCTGCTGGCGAGCCTGGCGGTATGGGGCATTTCGGCCGTCGTGCTGGCCTCGGCGGCCACCTCCTCCGACACGGCAGCACCACTGCCTGGCACCGGGCCCGCAACGGCACCAACCAGCACTCCCGAACCCACTGGGCCTGCGGGTCCCACGGGGCCCACCGGCGCAACCGGCGCAACCGGCGCAAAGGGCGACACAGGACTCACCGGCGCGACTGGCGCGACCGGACCCAAGGGCGACACCGGCGAGCAGGGACTCCGAGGCTTGACCGGTGCGACCGGCCCCAAGGGTGACACGGGCGACACCGGACCCGCCGGCGCGACGGGCGCGAAAGGCGACACCGGTGTCACGGGCGCAACCGGAGCGACCGGCGCACCTGGCGCGAAGGGTGCGGCGGGCGACACCGGGCCGGCAGGCGCAACCGGCCCCAAGGGCGACACTGGATCGACCGGGACGACAGGCGCGACCGGCCCCAAGGGCGACACCGGAGAGCAGGGCCTCCGGGGCTTCGCGGGAGCGACCGGCGCCAAGGGCGACCCGGGCCTTCCGGGCGCGACCGGCGCCAAGGGCGACACCGGAGAGCAGGGCATCCAGGGCATTCAGGGCGAACCGGGTCCGCAGGGCCCCGCCGGCAAGATCCTCGCGCGGGGCGCGAAAGACACCAACATCGCGGGCGTCATCGAGCTGCAGCCCGGCGTGTGGCTGATCACGGGCAGCGCGACACTCGAGGCTGCGGAGGACGGCGCCCTCGCCGACTGCCAGATCACAGTCGATGTCAACGGCGAGAGCCAGAGCTACCCGTTCGTGCGCACCTCGATGGGTCGCGGCGGCGACATCGACTCGTTCACCGGCAGCGTGCTCGTGACTGTCGAATCGGAACGCCCCGCCTCGGCAGCATCGACCTGCACCGGCGAGAAGGGCGGCGCGAAGATCCTCAGCCTCACGATCTGGGCGTCCGAGGCGGACGGCGGCAAGTAGCTCGCCAGCTACCCGGCGCGCTGCACCAGCGCCGTCGCGACGCAGGCGACACCCTCGCCCTTGCCCGTGAAACCGAGGCCGTCGGATGTCGTGGCCGCCACGCTCACGGGAGCCCCCACCACCTGAGTCAGGTGCGCTTCGATCTCGCTGCGGCGCTCCCCGAGCCGCGGAGTGTTGGCCACCAACTGCACCGACACGTTGGAGATCGAGTAGCCGGCACCCGTCACCACGGCAACGGTCTCGGTGAGGAACACGTCGCCGTGCGCCCCCGCGAACCGCGGGTCGCTCGTGCCGAAGCGTGATCCGATATCGCCGAGGCCGGCTGCCGACAGCAGCGCGTCGCAGATCGCGTGGCACATCGCGTCGCCGTCGGAGTGGCCTGAGAGCCCCACCTCGTCGGGCCAGTACAGGCCTCCCAGCCAGAGCGGCTCGGCCGCGTCGTAGGCGTGCACGTCGATGCCGACGCCGGTGCGGAAGCCTGTCATCCCGGTGCGCGCGCCGATAGTCGAGCCGGTCGAGACGCCCTCAGAGTCCGGCACACCAACCTCCAGTTCGGCCCGGCGCAGGTCGGCGGGCGTAGTGATCTTGTGGGAGCGCGCGTCCCCCGCGACCGAGGTGACCACTCCCCCGGCGGCGGCGAAGAGGGAGGCGTCGTCGGTGTGTTCTGCGGTCGCCGCGCGGTACGCGGCATCCAGCGCCTCTCGGGGGAAGCCCTGCGGCGTCTGCACCTGCACGAGTGCGGAGCGGTCGATCGTCTCGAGCACCGAGGCGCCGTCGACGCGCTTGATGGTGTCGATCACCGGCAGCACCGGGATGACCCCGCCACCCGTCGACGCGACCGCGGCGATCACTCGCTCGAACACCTCCGCCGGTGTGAACGCGCGTGCCGCGTCGTGCACGAGCACGGTGCGGATGCCCGGCTCAACAACAGCGAGCCCCGCCGCAACCGACGCCTGCCGGGTGTCGCCACCCGCAACAACCGCGGCGCGGGGCGCGAGGGCCCGGGATTCCGCGAGGTGCGACTCGGGCGCAACGATCACGAGTTGTGCGGCCTCAGGCACCGCGGCGAGCGCGTGTTCGAGCAGCGACCGCCCGGCGACATCCACGAAGGCTTTGGGCAGGCCAGCGCCGAGGCGCGTGCCGGAGCCGGCGGCGACGACGATAACCGCGACCATCGGTGGAGTCGCGTTCATCCGACGAAGCATAGCTTCGTCGGCGCTGGCGTCGCGCGATTGCGATGCAATCGCCATAGCTCCAGCGCGCCCAACCAGCCGGGAAGCCTAGGAGGCCAGAACCTCGTCGAGAACGCTCGAGGCCTTCTCCTCGTCAGTCTTCTCGGCGAGCGCGAGCTCGGAGATCAGGATCTGGCGTGCCTTCGCGAGCATGCGCTTCTCACCGGCGGACAGGCCGCGGTCCTGGTCGCGACGCCACAGGTCGCGCACGACCTCGGAGACCTTGATGACGTCGCCGGAGGCGAGCTTCTCGAGGTTGGCCTTGTAGCGGCGGCTCCAGTTGGTGGGCTCCTCGGTGAACGGGGCGCGCAGCACCTCGAAGACCTTGTCGAGGCCCTCCTTGCCGATCACGTCGCGAACGCCGACCAGGTCGACGTTCTCAGCAGGAACCTCGATGGTCAGATCGCCCTGAGTGACGCGCAGCTTGAGGTAGAGCTTCTCCTCGCCCTTGACGATCCTCGTCTTCACCTCGGAGATGGTTGCTGCACCGTGGTGGGGATAAACGACAGTCTCGCCGACCTCAAACAACATGTGGGGGACCCTTTCGAAGACACCCAGTTTACCACAGGGGATTAATGGTAAGGCTGCCCTAACTCAGCGCCCGCATGCCCCGGTCGGTATGCTTGAGGCGTGATAGCACGCACCCCCTTCGCCCGCGCTGCGGCATCCGTGATTCTGGCATCGGCACTGGTCTTCGGTACGACCGGATGCACGTTCATCACCAGCCAGGCGACCCTCAACCAGTACGACCCGAGCGATGGCATCAGCGGCCGCGTCGGCGACCTGCAGTTGCGCAACGTGCTCGCGATCGAAGGCGAAGACGGCAAGGCGGTCAGCCTGCTGCTCACCGTGGTGAACAGCGGCGGACCGCACTCGCTGACCATTCAGTACGACGTCGACGGCGAGAAGACCACGGTCACTCAGGTGATCGACGGCAACAGCACCACCTCGTTCGGCAACACAGTCGACGAGGAGCAGATCGTGCTGCTGAACCCGGGCGTGCCCGCGGGCGGTCTGCTGCCGATCTACTTCCAGTACGGGCAGGCCGAGGGAACGCAGCTGCTGGTTCCCGTGCTCGAAGCCACCGGCATCTACTCCGAGCTCGCGCCGCCCGCGATCCTGCGCTAAGCGCGTTCCGCCGGTTGAGTAGCCGCGAAGCGGCGTATCGAAACCGCCTTCCGCGGGTTGAGTAGCCGCGAAGCGGCGTATCGAAACCGCAGTCCGCCGGGTTTCGATACGCGCCTCCGGCGCTACTCAACCAGCCAGCCGCGCCTTCGGCGCTACTCAACCAGCCAGCCGCGCCTTCGGCGCTACTCAACCAGCCCTACGCCTCGAAGCGGTAACCCAGCCCGCGCACGGTAACCAGCATTGTCGGTTCGCCCGGAATCTTCTCGATCTTCGAGCGGATCCGCTTGATGTGCACGTCGAGAGTCTTCGTGTCTCCGAAGTAGTCGGCACCCCACACCCGGTCGATCAGCTGACCCCGCGTGAGCACCCGGCCCGAGTTGCGCAGCAGCAGCTCCAGCAGCTCGAACTCCTTGAGTGGCATCGGCACATCCTTGCCGTCGACGCTAACGGTGTGGCGCTCCACATCCATGCGCACGGTGCCCGACTCCAAAACCTGGTTGTCATCGAGGTCGGTGTCGACCCGCCGACGGAGCACGGCACGGATGCGCGCCAGCAGTTCCCGGGTCGAGTACGGCTTGGTCACGTAGTCGTCGGCGCCCAGCTCGAGCCCCACGACGATGTCGACCTCGCTGTCTTTCGCGGTCAGCATGATGATCGGCACCGACGAGCGGGTGCGGATCTCCCGGCACACCTCGGTGCCGCTCATCCCGGGCAGCATGAGGTCGAGTAGCACCAGGTCGGCGCCGGTGCGGTCGAAGTCGGCGACCGCCTGCAGGCCGTCGGCGGCGATCGACGTCTCGTAGCCCTCGCGTTCCAGCAGGTACGCGAGCGGTTCGCTCAGCGAGGACTCGTCTTCGACGATCAGGATTCGGGTCATGATGCTGCTGCTCCCAATGATGTGGCCGAAGCATGGGATGCCTCGGGAAGTCGAATGGTGAAGGTGGACCCGCTGCCCGGCTGCGACCAGACCCGCACGTCGCCGCCATGGTTCTGCACCACGTGCTTGACGATGCTGAGGCCCAGACCGCTGCCGCCGGTGTTGCGACTGCGCGCCGGGTCGGTGCGGAAGAACCGCTCGAAGACGCGATCCTGCTCGTCCTCCTCGATGCCCACGCCCTGGTCGGTCACCGCGATCTCCACGATGCCGTCACTCTGGTTGACGCCGACACCCACTCGCGAGCCATCCGGCGAGTACTGGATCGCGTTGGCCACCAGATTGTGAAGCGCGGTCACCAGCAGCTCCTCGTCGCCGTACACCTCGGCACCCGCGTCGCCGCCGGAGACGAGGTGCACGCGGTGGGCTTCCGCTACGACGCGGTTCTGGTCGATCGCTCGGGCGACCACGTGGTCGATGTCGACGAGGTCGGCCTTGGTGAGGGCATCCGTCGCCTGAAGGCGGGAGAGTTCGATGATCTCCTGCGTGATGCGGGCGAGGCGCTCACTCTCCTTGGTGAGGCGCTTGGCGAAACGCTTGACCTGCTCCGGCTCCTTGGATGCGCTGACCAGCGCCTCGGCGAGCAGGCCGACGGCGCCGATCGGCGTCTTCAGCTCGTGGCTGATGTTGGCGATGAAGTCGCGGCGCACCTCCTCGAGGCGGTACGACTCGGTGCGGTCCTCGGCCAGCAGCAGGATGTACCGCGCGCCCAGTCGCGCCACGCGCACTGACAGGTGGATGACCGCCTCGCCGAACGGGCCACGACTGAGGCTGAGTTCCTCGGTGATGGGCTCGCCGTTGCGGCGCACGGTGTCGACGAGTTTCACGAGCTCCGGATGCACCAGCGCCTGGTTGAAGACGAGGCCGAACGCCAAGGCGCCCGGCGAGGCCTTCACGACGTTGTTCGAGGGGTCAAGCACGACGCCGGCGGACTCGAGTGCGTCGATCACCTGATCGACGCCATCCGGAACCGCGGAACTGACGACCGCGACCGCCCTCTGGCCGCGGGCGTGGGCGACCATGACGATCGCGAAGATGCCTGCGCCGAGCACCGCGCCAACGGCGAGGGCGGCGGGCACCAGCCACGCGGAGTCCATAGCGACTAGATTAGTTACATCTGCCGTGCGGCCTTGCGCTGGTTGGCGAAAGCCTAGGCACTTTGGGTGATGTTCAGGCGTGCAACACCTGCCGTTCACCTGACGCGGGCAGTCTGACAACGCCGTGCGGGTAGTCTCATGCCCGTAGCGAAGGGACTTTCAACGTGCGCGAAGTTTTTCAGGCCGAACTGCGAGAAGTGCAGGACCGGCTAGTCGAGATTGCGACTCTGGTATCGGTATCGATCGAGAACGCGACTCGCGCCTTCAACGAGTCCAACGTTTCTCTCGCCGAGACGGTGATCGCTGACGACGAGAAGATCGACGTCGCCGCCCTCGAGCTCGATGAGCTGGCCATCCAGATCCTGGCCCGCCAGCAGCCGGTCGCCCGCGACCTGCGCATCGTGGTGTCGGCGCTGCGCATCTCCGCGTCGCTGGAGCGCATGGGCGACATGGCCGAGCACATCGCTCAGCTGGCGCGCTACCGCTTCCCCGACAAGGTCGTGCCGAAGAGCCTGCGCTCGACGTTCGCACAGCTCGGTGAGCTGGATGTCGAGATCGCCAAGAAGCTCGTCGAGTTGCTGAAGACCGAGGACGCGAAGCTCGCGGAGGAGATCCGCAACGACGACGACAAGATCGACGCGCTGCACCTCTCCGTGTTCGACAAGGTGCTGGGCGAGACCTGGAAGGGTGCCGCGGTCGACACCGTGGATGCCACGCTCGCCTCGCGCTACCACGAGCGTTTCGCAGACCACGCGGTCTCGATCGCCAAGAAGGTGCAGTACCTGGCGACGGGCGACTGGGTCACCCCCTCCGCTGGTTGAGTAGCGCGCGCAGCGCGCGTATCGAAACCGCTCCCCGCTGGTTGAGTAGCCGCGAAGCTGCGTATCGAAACCGGCTATCCGCCTAGCACCCCGGCCCGCTCGGGTTCACCCTGCAGTCATTCTCGACAAGCACCGTCTTCGCAGACCCCACAGTGACAGTCAGCGGATTCGACGGCAGACTCAGCACGCCAGCGATCGGCACCCATGCGCCCGAACCCAGCCGGTACTCGGCGACGTAGTCGATCGTGAGCGTGATCGTGTAGGTGCCCTTCGCGGCGTACACGTGACTCGTGGGCGTCGCATCGAACTCGGGGATGCCCAGCTCGGCCCACAGGCCGCCGGCCGTCGTCGCGCGCCGAGTCGCACCGTCGCCGTAGGACCAGGTCCAGGCAACGGGCGTGAACCGCACCTCCGCGGGGCCACCGAGGAGAGTGCCCGCAACCACGTCCGCTCCCCCGCGCGACAGGAAGTTGGTGTCCAGCCCGACGACCGCCCACCCGTTCGGCTGCATGGCGTTCGAGCCGACGTCTGGGCGGAACGCCGCGACATCGGAGAGGGTGACCGTGGTGGGGATGTTTCGAAGGCAGGGCTCAGGCGGCTCGGGAACTAGGCAGTAGTCGGGAACTGCCTCTGCGGCGTCTGGTAGCTGCGACCCCGAATCGCCGCCTTGAATAAGGCCTTCCAGAGTGGCGCCGTCCTCACCCAGCGTGCTGACTATTGAGGTGCAGCCATCCGTAGAAGACATCCCGTTGTCGCAGCCTGAGCTGAGCTCCAGGCTGCCGGCTAGGAGAACCAAGGCGAGGGTCAGCATGCCCGGTCGTCCCATCGCTGGCGCCCCGAGATGCGAAGGACAAGAGCATCATCCACGTCGAAGGTCACTTGGAAGTAGTAGGTATCAGGACGATCCGCGGACACTACTGAAGACCCGGTCGCATCGACCACATCGACATCCGTAATGTCCTCGCAAAGGTAAACAATCACCGCACTTTCTGGGCCTGCCGAGTACTGCTGTAGCGCAGCGTCACGGAAGGTGGTCGACCCCACTTGTCGCCACCCCTTATCGACCCATCTGCTAAGTCCTTCAACAGACTGATCCAAGAACTCCCCCACAACGACCTCACTAAACCGTGCCGCGTCTCGGCCGCCATCGTGACCGATCTCGTCACCGAGCTCGACGTATCTTGAATACACGTTGGTGGCGGCCGCCAGCGCCTCCTCCTCCGAAGCAAATGCCGCCGTCGGCGAGTGCGCCGTATCCGACTTGTGCCCTCGCTTGTCCACTCCCCCGCATCCAGTCAGGGCGAGGGTGAGCGCGACGAGCAGGGCGAGGGGTGCGTGAGTGCGTGACATCCACCCGACGGTAGAGAAGCCGCACCGCGCGCGTGCCAGCTTTCCACAGCAGCGGCGGAGTGCAGCACACTGGTCTCATGAGTGACGAGCAGTCCATCGCCGCCGACCTGCGCGCCTCCGAGTCACGGCTGTACGAGCACTTCGGCCTGCGGCACACCGAGCGGTTCGTGGATGCCGCCGGCACGAGCATCCGGGTGGTCGAAGTGCCGGGCGACCCCACGAAAACTCCCGTGCTCCTGCTGCACGGAATCGCCTCCGTCACCGCGGCGGCGATCCCGCTGATTCCCGCGTTCGGCGGAGCCACTGTCATCGCGCCCGATTGGCCCGGCCACGGGCTGAGCGGTCCGTACAAGTTCGGGCCGCACACCGACCTGCGCGCGTTCTCCGTCGAGGTGATCGACGCGGTCGCCGACGCCTACGGACTCGAGAAGTTCGACATCGTCGCGCACTCGCTCGGCGGCCAGTTCGCGCTGTACTACTGCCTCACGCGGAGCGATCGCGTGCGCCGACTCGTGCTGCCGGGCGCGCCCGGCGCTGCGTTCGTCGAGATGATGCCCCCGAGCGGGATGCGCCTGGTCGCCATCCCCGGCGTCGGTGCCCTGCTGCTGCGCCGGCCGGTGACCTACGAGCAGTATCGCGCGAACTCCGCGATGACGTTGGGACGCGGCACGGTCGACCCGTGGCCCGCCGAGCTCGTCGAGGTCGGGTACGACGCGTCGCTGCGGCGGTCGTTCCACGAGACGTTGCCCGGCCTGTTCCGCGCGATCGCGCGGTTCGGTGGGGTGCGGGCGGGGGTGGCGATCCCGCATGCTGAGCTCGGCACGATCCCGGTGCCGACGCTGTTCGTGTGGGGTGACGAGGATGTGTTCCTGTCGCCCGAGGGGGCGCGCGGCTCGATCACGAGCATCCCGAACTCGACGCTTGTCGAACTGCACGCGGGGCATGCGCCCTGGCTCAACAAGCCGGAGGAGTCGGTTGTAGCGGTGCGGGAGTTTCTCACCGCTGGTTGAGTAGCCGCAGAACGGCGTATCGAAACCTACTCCGCGCCACCCTCGAGCAGCTTCATCCCCGGCAGCCGAGCCGCACGCCTGTCGAACGTGACGGTGTAGTCGCAGCCGTAGCTGATGCCCAGGTGGGCAATGAGCAGGTCAGCGAAGTCCACATACGTGGAGACGCTCTCGCGGGCGACGCGTCGCACGATGTCGGGCTCCTGCACGAGAAGCTCCTGCGCGCCGAGGAGACCACCGATCAGCGCTCCGACCGTCTCGTTGTCGACGTGGTAACTCTTGCGCAGGGTCCACGCCAACTCGACCAGCGTCACCAGGCTGATGAATCCCGGATCCTCCGGGGTCAACGACTCCATGAAGGCGCGCGCTTGCGCCGACTGAACCGGGTCATCCTGGGTGGTGTGTCGCAGCAGAACGTTGGTGTCGACACCGATCACAACATCGTCTCCGCGGCTCCCTCAGCGATCGCGGCATCCATCTCTTCCAGCGTCACGGGCGGGCCGTCCCACTTGATGAAGCCAGCTAGATCCATCACAGAAGCCGTGAGGGGGATGAAGTCCCACGTGCCGTCGCTCTTGGGCAGGAACTGAACTCGCGTTCCCGTGCGGATGTTGAGTGCATCACGCACCTCGGCCGGGATCGTGATCTGGCCCTTGCTGGTAACCGTGGCGATCGGCATCCTTACCTCCCGAGACTTTCCTTACTTAAGTGTAAGGCGTCTTCCGGCGGGTTGAGCAAGGCGAAGCCCGTATCGAACCGCCCCCGCAAGACCCTGTCAACCCCCTGCCCGCACCGCCACATCTGCGGTTGGGTGGGGTTGCGGCACTTCGCCGCCGACGAGAGGAGCCCGCATGAGCGACCCCCTGAACCCGCAGCCCGACGAGCTTGGTGGCGGCGGAGCCGAGTCGATCCCCGCACCGGATGCCCCGACCACACCCACGGCGCCCGATACGCCCGGCGTTCCTGACGAGCCCACCCCGCCTGGCGGACACACCACCATCGCCATGAGCGTCGCCGAACTGGCCGAGGCGCTGCACGGTCCGCGGCACCGCGCCGAGTAATCCGAGCCGCCGGTTGAGTAGGGCGAAGCCCGTATCGAAACCCCCAACACAAGGAGCCATCATGGGCGCTGACCAATATCACGAGCCACCGGAAGAGCTGAGCCAGGAGGTGCGCACCTTCGCGAGGATGTGCGCGAGCCTCGCCGAGGAGGCCGAAGCGATCGGCTGGTACGCGCAGCGCATCGCTGTGGAGAAGGATGCCGACGCGGTCGCGATCCTGGAGGACTCCATGGGCGAGGAGTTCAAGCACTTCAGCATGGAGCTCGAGTTTCTGCTGCGAAAGACGCCGAAGTGGCGCAAGACCGCTCAGGGCATCCTGTTCACGAAGGGCGACATCGTGAAGCACGGTGAGGCGGCGGAGGAAGCTGCAGGGTAGCGCGGCCGCGGGTTGAGTAGCGGCGAAGCCGCATATCGAAACCGCCCCTAGGCGAACTCAACCTCACACACGGGGCAAGCCCAACGCGGCTCCTCCCCGTCGACGACGCACCCACCCAACCGCACTTCCCCACGGTCGGCCGCCTCGAACACCTCGAACCCCGGCAGCCCATACACGATCGGGATGCTCGCACTCGAGCAGCGCGGGCATGGCGGTGGTTTGGACATGCCGTGAGTATTGCGCGGGCGGGTGACACCCGGCACAGGCACACAACTCCCAGCGAGCGCACGCCGTGGGAGGGCGACTGATGGATGCCCGCTCCCAGCGCTTTTGCGGGGTGGGCGGGCAGTCGGCCGAGCCGGGCGGCGAGCCCGTCGAAGGTTGTCTGACCGCTGGGTTAGTCTCCATCCATGCGTTCTGTTGAGCTCTTCGCTGGCGCCGGCGGCCTTGCCCTGGGATCCGAGATCGCCGGATTCGAACCGGCCCTGACCGTCGAGTGGGACAGGTGGGCGTGCGACACAATTCGGGAGAACCAGAAAAGCGGATTCCCACTCGTACAGGGCTGGCGGGTTTACGAAGGTGACGTTCGCACGGTGGACTGGTCCGGAGTGAACGATGTTGATCTTGTTACAGGTGGGCCGCCCTGTCAGCCCTTCTCAATGGGCGGTAAAGCGCTCGCGCAAACCGACCCTCGGGACATGTTCCCTGCCACAGCCGAGGTTGTGCGTACTCTCCAGCCCAGGGCGTTTCTCATCGAGAATGTCAAGGGTCTTACACGAGCGACCTTCGCAAACTACTTCCAATACATCGTCCTGCGATTGGAGCATCCGGCGAATGTGATTCACGAAGGTGAGGCGTGGGACGCCCATCTTCGGCGACTTCAAGGGGAACACACGGCGACGTTGACGGACCAGATTCGCTACAACGTCGTCGTAAGCACCGCCAACGCTGCGGACTTTGGGGTGCCTCAACAGCGCCATCGAGTCTTCTTCGTTGGGTTCAGAAGTGACGTCAACGCTGAGTATGAGTTCCCCTCTCCGACTCACACCCTTGACGCGCTGTTGCACGACCAGTGGGTTACCGGCACCTATTGGGATCGTCACGCGATCGGTGTCGCGCAGAGGCCGACGCTTAGCAGGTCCACTGCTGCACGAGTTGAGCGTCTTCGGGGCTCCGAGAGAGCCAGCCTGGGAGAGGCCTGGGTTACTGTTCGCGACGCGCTGGCTGGACTCCCCGAGCCCACAGGCGGGCGGTCTGAGCACCTTAACCACAAGCTTCAGCAAGGGGCTCGATCATACGCGGGGCACACAGGTTCACCGCTCGACATGCCCTCCAAAGCCCTGAAGGCTGGAGCACACGGGGTCCCCGGGGGAGAGAACATGCTTCGGCGGTTGGATGGCACCGTTCGCTATTTCACCGTTCGCGAAGCTGCCAGGCTCCAGACGTTCCCCGACAACTACGAACTTCATGGCTCATGGAGTGAAGCAATGCGGCAGCTGGGCAACGCAGTGCCAGTTCGCTTAGCCGAAGTGGTTTCAAGATCAGTTCACACTCATCTGCTGCTTGCCTCGGCCACGGAGGGCTCAAGCGCGATGGGAGTGTCCCGGGATCTGACTATCTAGTCGAACATCTCTTCTTCGTTCACGGACTCATCAAGGACAGGTCCCGAACTGTAGGTTGGCCGATGAGGCCTAAATTCGGTTGCGCCGTTCGAGCCAAGGGTCCATGAACCCGTGCGACTCGCGCATGTTATGGGATCCAGAGCGGCGTATGCGATCAAATAGCCGGGCAGTGCCACGACTACCCACGCTGCGGGCAGCAGGGGAACCAGCCAGTCAATCCAAGCTGCCACTGATCTTGTCTCGTGGCCCGAAAGCCGACCGCTGACATCGATTGCCTCCAGCTTGCGGACTGTCGCCTTGTCACTTTGGAACCGGAAGTTGTACGGGAGCTTCTTCTTGAAGCTAACGAGGAAGTCCGCAAGGCTATGGATCTCTCCGCCCACCATGGTGACGGACAAGTCAAGGTCGATCGGGAAGAGGCTGTCGAAGTGACCAGCTTCGACAACTGAGGTATCGCGGTTCTTGCCCGGATCCTTGTTCCCGAAGCCGTTCGTGTTCCACGTAGCCTGACCCACCCGACGGAACTGCCCGATGAGCATCTTCTCTGGCGCGAGCGCGTCAAGGTCCTCCGCCACGTAGACGCACTTGAAGGTCGTACGCTCGAGTACACCGCCGACTCGTCCCGAGAGCTTCTTTCGATGCTGACCCAGCCTGCTTCGAAGGTTGCCGGTCGACTTGCCGACGTATACGAGATGACCATTCTCGAACAATTGATAGACGCCTCCACGAGTGGCAACCCGCAGCAGGTTGTCCTCCGAGAGCTCAACCGATTCAAGCGACTCAAGGCTCGCCGCCAGCTGGTCACGTAGCGCGACGGTCACGCTCAGATTGAAGTCAGCTGCAAAGTTGGGCACGCGATGAAGGATAAACCAATCGAAAGGCTATGCGCTGAATACCGCAGGATCAGCGAGGTAGTCCTTGAGGACCTGGAGTCGGAACTTGAGCGCTGACTGATCGTTGGGGCTCTGCGAAAGCCTGTCGAATTCCAGCAAGCGACGCTGCGCCGCGCTCAGTTCCTCTTCATCATTGTCGTAGCGCACTCTTCGCGCCTCCTCGAACGCCTGCAGGGAATTGCGCGCTGGAGGCGCAGCTCCCGTTGCGGCGAGCTCAAGGTAGAGAAGGAAGTAGACGGAGACCATGCCAATGCTCGAAAGCAGGCGATCCTTTGAAGTGAAGGTCTGTTCGAGCATGGTGATTGCAGAGGCCGCGCGTTCTCGAAGGGCCTGCGCCAACGCGTCACCATCAGCAGCGGTGCGCAATTCATCCCAGAACTCATCAAGGCGGCTCTTCTTTGTGTCAGACGGCCCTTCACTCTGTGACCAGGCAAGGAACTTCGTGGCGAGGTCCAGGTGGCGAAACCTTCGATTCGAGAAGGGCAATCGATCGACAAAGAAGGGAGATTCGATCAGCTCCCTGGTTGCTTGTCTCAGGGGCCCGCCTCGCCCATTTCGTTTCTCTGCAGCGTTGAGAGGTACAGCCTCGTTGAGACGGCTAAACATCTCTTCCACCAGTTCGAGGTCGTTAGTCCTAATGAGCATCACGTCGAGCGACGTAGCCGAGAAAAGCGCAGCAGTCTCCGGGAATTGCGTTTGGAGCTCAGAGTAGGTAAGCCCAGCCGGGCCGGTTGAACCGGTCTCGAGTTCGACGTAGTCGGCGGAAAGCGCAAATCTCCCATCCAAGAAGTCCCACAAGGCTTCGAGGCGCTGCCTGCCGTCTACGAGGGCGTAACGATACTCTCGGCCCGCTTCAAGCTCCCAGCCTGCAAGGTCATGGAGATAGATCTTGGGTAGATCAAAGCCGTTCAGCAGGCTGTCAATAAGTAGCTGCTGTTTCGGCCTCGTCCAAACTTCGCCCTGTCGTTGATAGGGCGGAGCTACGTTTATCGAGTTTCTCAGGCCGTGAAGAAACGCCACCGAGGTGGTTCGCATTGGGCTCACATCGAAGTGACTCATGAGTCGAAACCATTCCTAATCGAGAGGGCGAGGTGGTCAAGGTCTGGATAAACGGTACTCGCGCTGATGTTCACGTCTGCGAGCTGTTCCTTGATCTCAGTCTTGTGCTGCGCAGGAATAACGATCTTGCTTGTTGGCCCACCTGGGGAGTTCAGGGCTCTAGCGCTATGGTCCCCGGACGAGACCGTAAACGTGCCTGCCTGGGCAATAATGCGCCCGAATGTACGACCCGCGAGAACAGCTGCGGGCTGTAGCACGGGACCGCCACCAGCATCTGGAAGGTACGCGTCGAGATCATTGTCGTGTTCGAGCATCAAGGTGCCTCGCCCATTCCCAAGTGCCGACAGGTTTAGTTCGTCGGGGCTCAGCTCAAAGAGCGCTCCTGAGACTGGACCAGGCTGATCGGCCGCCAGATCATCGACAGCAAAGAAGAGCCCCACGAGTGGGTTTTCACTCCAATCCAGTAGCCGCGTCGGAAGTCCATGATGTTGCGCCAAGCAAATCCACTCCCACTCGCTTGCAGGGCGATCCGTGAGACGACTTGCTGCGTCTTGTTTGAACTGGCGGAGCATCACAAGCTCGTTCTCCAGATAACGTCGATTGCGCGCAACTCTTGGCTCAAGCGGCCAGATTTCATTTGCTTGACCGCGATACCAGAGTCTCTGACCTGCGGCCCTCGTCGCTCTCAGCCTGGACATCATGTCCTCGAGGCTCGTGACGACTACCGGCTCGGCAGCCTCAGGCTCGTCGACTGGTTCGTTCGGCACATCGCCAATCATGGCCCAAATATTCCTCAAGTGGATGCGGCCGGGTTGCTCACTTACCCAACGGGCCGGGGCGGTCAGGCCGCGCGACAAGGCCGCGCGACGCCATGATCACTATCTAGCTCGCAGCTACTTCGACTGGTGGCGTCGCGGAGCCAACCAGGCACCGACCCCCGAACTCGGGCTACTGGCATCCGCCCCCTAGGGCCAGGCTGGAAACATGAGTGACCTTCGAGAGCGTGTGCCGGGCCATGCGCTGATCGACGAGCTTCTGCACCAGTGGGATCTGGGCACGATCCACGTCGACGAGCGGTCCAACGGGATCGTCATCGACGACGAGGCCGAGGGCTGGTACCGCGGTGTGCTCGGCGAGCGCCGGGTCGCCGCCATCCTCGACCAGCTGAGCGCCGCACAGGCGCAGTCACCGTGGACCGTGCTGCACTCGGTCCCCGTGGGTCGCGGCGAGAGCGACATCGACCACGTGGTGATCGGCCCGCCCGGGGTGTTCACGATCAACACCAAGTTCAGCCCAGGCAAGGATGTCTGGGTCGCCGGCCGTGGCATGTATGTCGGAGGAGCGAAGCAGCACTACGTGGTCAATGCGCTGTATGAGGCGCGGCGGGCATCCACCTATCTGACCAGGCGGTGCGGGCTGACCGTTCCCGTCACCGGGATCATCGTGTTCGTCGACCCGAACCGCATCACGCACAAGGCGCCCGCCGGCGGAGGTGAAGCCGACCCGCCCATCAAGGTCGTGCGCGACACCGAGCTGTTCAATGCCCTGCTGGTGCGCCGCGAGTTCAGCGACGAGCAGATCGCCCGAATCGTGGATGCCGCGATCCGCCCCGACACGTGGAGCGACAGCACCACCCCCTCAAGCCTCGGGACTCACGTAGCCCGCGAGTTCCAGGCGCTTGAGCAGGAGGTCGGGCCGCGACTATCGCTGCCCCGCGGGGTGGCGCGCAGCGCAGAACCTCGGGCCTACTCGGGGCGGAGCTACTCGCGCGGGTCGACCGCGCCACGGCGGCAGTACAAGGGGCCTCGGCGAACTGGGCGCAAGAAGACGTCGCTGCTCGAGCGGTTTCTCGTTGCAGTATTCGGTATGGCCGCACTGATGCTTCTTGCATTCTTCGGGTTGCCTTTGTTTGTGCGGCTCCTCACTGACGCGTTGGTACCTTAGGCGCAATTCCGCGTGCTGCGAGTCGGTCCCAGCGGTGCACCCGTACGCAACTGCGGAGATTCTCGGGGGCGTGCGGCGTGTCGAAGGCGACACGCCGCACTCGGCACGGAATCCGCCGCAGTCGCGCACGCGACGGGTCTCGATACGCCGCTGCGCGGCTACTCGACCGGCGAGTTGCCACTTCTCGCCCTGCACCGCCACCGTCGCCCCGCTGCTACGGCCTCGAAAACTACGGCAGCACCAGCACGTGCCGCCGATCGCCGGCCGCGAGCATCTTCTCGATGCCCCGATCGAAGGTCGCGAGCAGCACCCCGGAGGATGCGGCGAGGTTCACGAGGTGGGCATCCGTCACCTGGCGGGTCGTCGCCAGGGCCGTGAGCGATACGGCGGGCTGGGCAAGGCTCGATGCGTCGGGCAGGAACTGGTGACCGGGAACAGCACGCATCGCGGCGAGCAGGGCGAGTGCATCAGCCATGGAGATCCGCTCGGTCACGACGGCCGGGTTCGTCGACAGCCGTACGAATCCAGACTCTGTCACCGGGGTCGTCATCCAGTCACCGCGACGTGCAGCGAACCAGGTGTGGGCGCGCCGGTGATGCACGTGCTGCGGCCACGCCAGTGCGACGAGAACGTTCACGTCGAGAAGGTGCGATTCAGTCGGCATCGCGCTGATCGTTCACCATGTCGAGCGTGATCGGTGCAGCATCGGCACTCACGGTGAAGACCGGAAATCCGCTCGGGCCAGTGGTGGACGAGTCACCCGTGGCCTTGAGGCCCCGTTCAGCGAGACGCGAGACGGCTGCTCCGAGCGAGATGCCTTCATCGCGGGCGATCGCGCGCGCGACGGCGATGACTGTGTCGTCGAGATCAAGCGTGGTGCGCATCACCGCATCATAGCATCACGATCGCGTCGGTGCGGCGCTACCGAGACGCGTTTCCCCAGGTTCGGGTCGTCGCACCGTAGGTGCAGCTGCAGTCGCTACACCGCTGCGAGAGCAGCAAAGAGAGGGCCCGACCGAGTGGTCGGGCCCTCCTTGCGGCGGGGCGCTGGTCTCGTTACGCGGCTTCGCCGCTACTCGACCGGCGGACTACCTACGGCTGCATGTGGTCGCGCCAGTTGCCGCTCTCGATCACCGGATGCTTCTTGGCCATCGCCTCGTCGTAGAGCACGCCCGGCACTATGCGACCGTCAGCGAGCTCGACGGGGCCGCGGTACAGGCCAGGGGGTTCGCCTTCGATGACACGAAGCAACACGTCGATCGGCAGCGTGTACAGCTCGCCGGAGACGGCCACGCCATCCTTCTCCACCTCGTACATGCCGGGGTGAACGCCACCGATGTCGTGCATCCGGTACTTCGGAGCCGTCTTCATCTCGGCGATGAACTCGGCACCCTGCAGGTTGCCGTGCAGTCCGAGGCCACGCATGAGGGTTCCGTTGACGAAGAGCAGGTCATCCTGAAGCACGACCTCCTTGTCCTTGCGCGCCGCCCAACCGAAGCCGAGCAGCAGGATCATGAGGAAGGCGTACCCGAGCGAGACACCCGGTGAGGCGTTGATCCCGACCTGCGCAGCGTTGATCAGGCCGAAGAATGACAGCACCATACAGATGCCCGACGTCACCGCCGCCGCGTACATCCGTCGGTCGATCACGAACACGGCAATCGAGCCCAGCAACACGCCCGCCAACACCGCGCCCGACCCGAACAGCGCGAGCCCCTGGTAGATCACGCCATTGCCCGCGAGCTTGTCGAGGCCCACCTCCGCGGCATTGGTGCCAGCCGCACCGAGCGAGTTGTCGATCAGGCCGGATGCCCACTGCGCCAAGCTCGGCAACATCGCAAGGATGATCGCCGGGGCGTAGCGCAGCGCGCTCACGTTGGTCGCCTGTGCGCCGATCACCAGACCGATGAACAGCAGGATCGGCACCAGCGCCTGCATCGGGAATATCGCGAGGAACAGACCGACCAGACCGCTGAAGCAGACCAGCGCAACGACGATTCCGGTGACCAGCGAGTAGCCGATGCGACCACCGACCTTCTTCCAGCCGGGGTGGCCGATGTAGACGGCCGGCGGGAACGGCGAGCCGAGGAACGACCCGATGATCGCGCCCAGGCCATCGGCGGTCAGAACCGCGCGAGCCGAGTACCGGTCACCGGCGGCCGCCGCCGATTCGACGTTGGTCATGGCCTCGGTGAAGTTGTAGATACCGAGCGGGATGGCCGTCGCCAGCAGCGGGGCGATGTCCTGAAGGCCCGCGAGAACCTCACCACCGGGAATCGGGAAGTAGATGCCGATCGACGCGATCGACTCAGCGACCGCGCTCGGCTTGAGGATGTCCGACCACCCGAGCAGCACGGCGATCCACGCGATCACGGTGCCCGCAACCACGGCGACGAGGCCGACGGGAGCGTTGAACGGCATCTTCCGGAACCCGAGCCAGCCGACGAGGATGAAGCCGAAGGTCACGAATGCGATCCACGGCGCCTCCCACATCTGAGCGGCCGGGCTCATCGAGATGAACGTGATGGAGATACCCGCGAGGGCACCGAGCATTGCCGCGCGCGGCGTCCACTTGCGAATCCAAGGACCGAAGATCGCACCCAGCAGAATGATGAACCCGACAATGAACGCCCACGCAAGTCCCGCGTGCCACGCCTTCAGCGGGTCACCCGACTGCAGGAACACCGGCAGCATGACGACGAGCACGACGATGAACATGTGCGGCACGCTCGGCCCGTAGGGCAGAGCCGCGACATCCGTTCGGTTCTCCCGTCTGGCGAGGCGTCTGGCAAGAATCGCGTACCAGATGTTGCCCAACGGCAGCGCAATACCCAGCGCCGGGAGGATGCGACCGAAGACGACGTTGTCTGGCATCTGGATGACCGCCAGGCAGAGCCCGGACAGCACGATCACGTTGAGCAGGACGTTGGTGCCGAGCCCGAACAGCCCGTTCCAGTCGCCCTTGACCCACCACTTGATCTGCACCGGTGCAGAAGTGGTGGTCGCGGTGGAGTTGCTACTCATTTCTTTGCTCCAATCTCGGTGGTTGCCGAATCGACTGCGTCTAGGAGACTCGTCGACGTGCCGACCCAGCCGACGATTCCGCCCTGGGCCTTGAACATGTTGAGCGCCGACTCGTAGAACTCAGCGAAGTACGAGCCGGTGCAGTCGGACAGGATGAGGCACTCGAAACCGCGGTCGTTCGCCTCGCGGGCTGTCGACTGAACGCACACCTCAGTGGTGACCCCCGTGATGATGAGCTGCTCGATCCCCTTGGCGCGCAGGATCGTCTCGAGGTCGGTGGCGTAGAACGCCCCCTTGCCGGGCTTGTCGAGCACCACTTCGCCCTCGATGGGTGCGAGCTCCGGAATGATCTCGTGCCCGGCCGAGCCGCGAGTCAGCAATCGACCCATCGGGCCGTCGTCGCCGATGCGAAGCGTCGGGTTGCCACGATCCCGCTTGGCCGGGAACAGGTCGGCGAGATCCTCGCGATGGCCCTCCCTGGTGTGGATGACCATCCACCCCTTCTCACGGAACATGTCGAGCACTGCGCGGGTCGGCTTGATCGAGCCGCGCAGTGTGGAGACGTCGTTGCCGAGTGACTCCCCGAAGCCACCCGTCTCCATGAAGTCGCGCTGGAAGTCGATACACAGCAGCGCCACCTTCTTCGGGTCGAACGTGAACCCGTACGGTTCTGCCGGCACCGTGACGGTGCCAGTCGTCTCATTCATGCGTGACCTCTCTACTCAGCCGTTCTTCGTGACGATAGTTCCCGCGGTGCCGGCGAGAGCATCCGGAAGCTTGGAGATCGAGGTGATGATGGCGCGCGTTCCGCCCGCCTCGATGAAGTCGATCGCTGACGCCACCTTCGGGCCCATCGACCCCGGGGGAAACTGCCCGGCAGCGAGGTGCTCGCGGAGCTCATCGACGCCCACAGTGCGCAGCGCACGCTGCCCGGGAGCGTTGAAGTCGACATAGACCTCGTCGACCCCGGTGACGAGAACTAGAGTGCCGACGCCGATCTGCCCGGCCAGCAGTGCAGATGCCCGATCCTTGTCGATGACCGCATCGACCGGATGCCACCCCGCCGAGTCGCGCACCACCGGAATGCCTCCCCCGCCGGCCGCGATCACGACAGCGCCGCTGTCGACCAGGGTGCGGATCTGGCTCGCCTCGATGATCGTCTTCGGAATCGGGCTCGCCACAACGCGGCGGTAGGTGTTCTCCCCCATCTCGGTCACCACCCACCCCTCCTCAGCGACGCGCAGCCGCGCCACCTCGGCGGTGAGCTGCCCACCGATCGGCTTGGTCGGCTTCTCGAAGGCCGGATCGTCGGCGTCCACCTCGGCGTGAGTCAGAACCGCAACCGCCCGGATGCCGCTGTGCCGCGCATCGAGGGCGGAGTCGATCGCGACGGCGAGCATGTGACCGATGCCACCCTGCGAGTCGGCGACCGCGAGCCACAACGGAAGGGCGGGCAGGCCCTCGACCATGGCATCCGGTGCCACGAGCTCGCCGCGGCGCAGAATGTAGCCCACCTGCGGGCCATTGCCGTGGGTGACGACGGCGGTCCAGCCGTCGACCACCAGGGCGGCGACCGACTCCGCGAAGGTGGCGGCGCGCTCGAGCTGACGGTCGACAGAGCCGGGCTCGCCGTCGAGCACCAGGGCGTTACCGCCGATGGCGATCAGTACGGTGTCGTCGTTCGTGGCCGTCATGTGTGTGCTCTCTGCTCGGCGAGGAATCGGGCTGCCTTGAGGAAGACCTCGCTCGGCGCGGTCACGATGCCCGCGCCGATCTGGCCGACGCCCGCCTCCTTGTGCGCGATGCCCGTGTTGATGAGCGGCAGCACGCCGGTGTCGAGAACCTTGAGCACGTCGATACCCGACGGGGTGCCAGCGAAGTTCAGCGGCGGCAGAGGGTACGCCGGGTGCGGACCGAGCGTGATGCGGCGCATCGAGCGGGTCGCGGCGAGCGCATCGTTCGGGGTGCCCCCGACGAACTGGGTGATCGCGGGGGATGCCGCCATCGCGAATCCGCCGAGGCCGAGAGTCTCGGTGATGGCCGAGTCCCCGAGGTCAGGGTTGGCGTCTTCGGGTCCGAAGCCGGGGAAGAACAGTCCATCCGCGGGGCCGACGGGGGTGGTGAACCACTCGGTTCCGCTCCCGGCGACCCGAAGGCCGAACTCCACCCCATTGCGCGCCATCGCGGTGACGAGAGTGGAGTTCTCGACGCCGATCGCGGCATCCAGAGCCAGCTTGGCGGCGGCCATGGAGATGTTGAGAGCGAAGTGATCGTTGCCCGCCAGGAAGGCGAGCACCGCGACGCTGTCGGAATTGGGTTCCAGCTCGGCGATCGTCGGCGCGAGTCGGCGGGCCAGGAGCGAGGTCGCTGCGACGTTGCGGTTGTGACCCTCGTCGCCCATCGACAGTGCCTGACCGATGAGCGAGGTGACGTCGATCGGGCCGTACTTCTCGAGCGTGCGGTCGAGCACCGGGCCGAGCACATCGCGCATCCAGGTGAGCCGAGTGATGACTTCGGAGTCGTACGCACCGAACCGCAGCACCTTGCCGAGGCCCTCGTTGAGGCTCGCAAACGCCTGCCTGCCGTCGTCGAGGTCGGTCGCCACCAGCACCGGCATGGATGGCGCGATGACTCCCGCCATCGGGCCAACAGCCCCGTGGTGGTGACAGGGTGCGACTGCGATCTCGCCGGAGTCGAGCATCCTGATCGCCTCGTCGGCGTTGTCGGCCCAGCCTTCGAACAGTGTCGCGCCGATGAGCGCGCCTCGCATCGGGCCGCACATGCGCTCAACCTCGATGGGCGGACCGGCGTGCAGCAACGTGCGGCCCTCGGCGATGCCGGGCATCACCTCGCGGGCGGGTCGGATGCGCGTGAGCTGCGGCTTCACGGCGTGCACCTTCGCGATGGCGACGGCGTTCGCGGCATCCGTCACCTCGGTGTCGAGGGTCAGCGCGAGGCGAGCCACGTCGGCGTCGCCGAATGCCGGCGGACGCCAGTCGAGCTGCGTCACCTGCGCCGCGGGAACGCCCTCTACGATCAACGGGAGGCCAGCGTTGATCACGCTGAGTTCGTCGGTAAGGATGCTCATGCAACACCTCCCGCGGCCAGTCGGGCCGCCGCCGCATTGGTCTCGGCGAGCACGACGCCCGCACTGGTCAGGATGCCGCGCTGCCGCGCCAGCCCCTGCGGATCACCCGCCGTACCGCACACCGAGCCAACAACCAGCAGCGTTCTGCCGTCCGCCGCGGCCGCGGCTTTCGCCTGAGCCACCGCCGTCGCCACGGGTGTTGCGGGGTCGGTGTTCGCCCCGTAGCCGAGAACGAGGTCGAGCAGGATCGTGCCGACGGTGGCATCCGAGCCCGCCGCCGCGATCCTCTCGGCCCGCGACTCGGGGTCGATCATCGGATGCGGCTTGCCCGCCGTGTACTCGTCGTCGCCGAGGTCGATGATCTCGGCGACGACTCCGGCGCGCTTGAGGATGATCTTCGACTCCGACGCGAGCGTGCCACCCGTGTAGAGGCCGAGCACGCGACCGGGCGGCGCATGCACCGGCTCGGGCTCCGTGACCGTGAACGGGTGCCCAGCGAGCCCGGCCGCGGCGAGCGCGCCCCCCTCGAGAGTGCCGCGCACCAGGACGCCGTCGGTGTCAGAGTCGTCTTGGCCGAGGAAGCAGGCGACGACCGGGGTTCCCTTGGCGGCGATGCCGGAGAGCCGGGCCAGCAGCGCGTCGGCGACCTCGGGTGCCGGGGGCTTCGAGACCATCATGATGACCGTCGTGTCGGGGTCGTCGATCAGGAAGTCGAGAGCGAGGTTCGCCATCAGGCCGCCCACCTCGGCCGACAGGTCGCGACCGCCGACACCGATCAGCTGCGACACTCCGGCGCCCGCGCCGTCGAGCAGCCCCGACACCTCCTGTGCGCCGGTTCCCGAGGCGGCGACGATGCCGACCGACCCTCGCGCCACCGCGTTCGCGAAACCGAGCGGCACGCCGTCGAGGATCGCGGTGCCGCAGTCCGGGCCCATCATGAGCAGTCGCTTCTCAACTGCGAGTGTCTTGAGCCGCACCTCGTCGGCCACGGCCACGTTGTCGGAGAAGCAGAGAACGTGCATTCCCCCGCGCAGCGCCTGCTCGGCAACGACGGGCGCGTAGGTTCCGGCGATCGAGATTGCGACCAGGTTGGCGGGATGCTCCGCCAGGGCTGCGACGCTGACGCCCTCGTCGATCGTCCCCGGTCGTTGCTCCTCGGTTGCCGACCCGGCGTCCACAGCCGTCAGCCCCGCCTCGGCTGCGTCGAGTGCCGCCGTCACGATCTCGGAGTCGGTGCCGCGCACCACGAAGACAAGATCGTCGGGGGCTGCGGTGAGTCCGTCGGGAAGCATGCCCGAGTCGGCCAGGATGCCGAGGTTCGCGGGAGTAGCCATGACAGCACCGACCCGCACGACCCCGTCGCGCTTCTCCGTCGTCGATGCGATCGCCATCAGGGCGACCGAGTCGCGGTAGAAGTGCGGGAGCACTCGGGAGGAGAGAACCGTGTCGCTCATGCGGCACCCTTCGTTCGATGCGCGAGCTCCGCTCGCAGTGTGGCGGCCAAGCCGGTGAGAAGGTCGACGCCGGATGTCGCGCCCCACCGGCTCGCACACGCGAGGATCGTGCGGGCGGGCATCCCGTCGACCATGCCGTCGACGAGCTGGTAGACGTGCTCCGCGAAGCGACCGGATGCCGCGGCCACGATGTAGTGGCGCGAGGCCGCCGTCGTCGCGGCGAGCAGTGGGGTCACCGCTGCGGACAGTCGGCTCGCCGCATCCGCCAGGCCGAGTGCAGCGAGGGCGGCAAGCGTGCCGACCACCATGTCGTCACCGGACGGGGTGGTGCCGGGGCCAGCACCGATGAGCTCCGGCAGCAGCACGCGCGGGTCGCCGTGGAGGGCAGCCTCAGCGAGTGCCGGGGCGAGTGACCGCACCCGGGCGAGGCCGCCGTCGAAGGATGCCGCGGGGGCAGCGTTGCCCCGTGCGAGCTCGGCGCTGACCGCATGCACCGCGCGGGCATCGAGGTGTCGGGGGGTGAAGTGCAGATCGACCGGCACGAGAGTTGCGACCCGCGACCAGGCGGAGAGGTCCACGGGATGCCCGGGCGCGACGGCCGAGAGGTCGCGACGGACACGGGCGAACTCGGCCCCATTCGGAAGGCACACACCTCCGGGGGTGACGCCGCCGCTCGCGTTGGCAATCGTCAGCAGGCGCTGGGTCGTGGTCGATCGGAGTACGACGGCCGATTGTCCGAGATGGACGATCAGCTGGTATCCAGCTGAGAACCCGTCGGCGTCGCTGACACCGAGCGTCGCATCGATGCGAGCGAGATCGGGTTCCGCAATCATTGCCGCCATCGCCATACTTGGGAATAGTAGGGTCAACGATCACGGTATGGCTCGGTCCGGAAAGGACGACAATCCGGGCGGCGATTGTCCAGAAGGGACAAAGGAGTTGATGTGAGCACGATCACAGTGCGTGAGGTTCTCACTCTGCCCGTGCTCCGCGGCACGTTCGTCGTCGCCGGGCAACGCGGTCTGAGCCGCGCCGTCACCGGGGTGAACGTGATGGAGGTTCCCGACATCGAGTCGTTCGTCAAGGGGGGCGAGCTCCTCCTCACGACGGCGTACCCGCTGCGAGAGCATCCCGAAGATCTGAGCACCCTCGTGCGCACACTCTCTCGCCTCGGTCTGGCCGGTCTTGCGGTCAAGACCGGCCGGTACCTGGAGAAGCTTCCCGACGAAGCCTTGGCGGTGGCGAACGAGCTCGACTTTCCGGTGATGCTGGTCGCCGAGCACACCTCGTTCAACGAGGTCATCGGCGCCGTGCTCGCCGTCGTGCTGACCGAGTATGGGGCCGAGCCGGCGGGCGCGGAAGCGATCCGGGAGCGTCTCACCGGTGTGGCGCTCGCCGGCGGTGGGCTCGTCGAGATCGCCCGAACCCTGGCCGGGGCACTGGGACGGCACGTCGGCATCCTCGATCCCGACGGTGCATTGCTCGGCGAGGGGGGCGGCGGCGAACGCTCCGGCAACGACGAGACACACGAGTCATGGTCGTTCCCGATCACCGTGGGTGGCACCGAACGGGGGCGCATCGTCGTGCGCGGCGACGACGAACCGACGCTGGGCCAGCGGCGACTCATCCGGCAAGCCTGCTTCGCAGCCGGGATGCACATCGCGCAGGCCGTGGCGAGCCTCGAACTCGACCGCCAGATGCGGGTGCTCTTCCTCGAGGAGCTGCTCGCGGGCAAGACCATCGACGAATCCCTTGCTCGCGAGCGGTCACGTCTGTTCGGCTGGGACTTCGGCTCCGATCACGTCGTCGTGCTCGCCCGGCTGAGTCACGAGCTTGCGGATGCCACGGTCGCCCGCGCCGCCGAGACCGGGTTCATCAGGGGAGCGGTCGCGTGGGCGCGCGGGCAGGAGGCGGTCGCGATCGTGCCGGCGGCGAGCATCCCGGGGGACGGGACGCCGTGGGTCGAGGCGGCGCATTGGGGTGAGACGCTCGCGCGGCTCGGCGGCGGGAAGGTCACGGTCGCCACGGGAAGCGTCGCGGAGTCACCGTCGCGGCTCGCGGAATCCCACAGCGCCGCCCGGTCAACGCTCGCTATCGCCCAGGCGACCGGACGCGCGAACGCCCGCCACGACCTGCTCGCGCTCGAGCGAGTGATTCTCTCGGTGCCCGACGACCTGCTCGCCGAGCTCGTCGCTGCCGAGCTCGGCCCGCTGATCGCGGTCGACGCCGCTACCGGCTCGGAGCTGTGCGAGACGCTCGAGATGTTTCTCGGCACGGGCAACGCCGCGGATGCCGCTCGCCGACTGTTCATCCACTACAACACGATGAAGCACCGGATGTCGCGCATCTCCGACCTCATCGGTGTCGACCTGCACGACCCGCGTGCCCGCCTCAAGCTCGCCTTCGCGCTGCAGGTGCGCAAGTTGGTGGCGCTTCCGGAGTGATCTCGGCAGACCCAGTCGCGGCCGGGTGCTACTTCTTCGCGCCCTGCGCGGCCACCGCCGCGGCACCGGCGGCCGCGGCCTCCGGGTCGAGGTACTGGCCCGGGCCGGCGGGGGCGAACGCGTCATCCAACTCGTAGACGAGGGGGATGCCCGTGGGAATGTTGAGCTCCGCGATGTCGTCGTCGCTGATGTGGTCGAGGTGCTTGACCAGGGCGCGCAGGGAGTTGCCGTGCGCGGTCACGAGCACGGTCTTACCCGCGGCGAGATCGACGGTGATGTCGCTGAACCAGTACGGCAGCATCCGGTCGATCACGATCTTGAGGCTCTCGGTGCGGGGGATCTCGCCGTCGATGCCCACGTACCGCTCGTCGTGCACCTGGCTGTACTCGGCGTCGTCATCGAGCGGGGGCGGCGGCACGTCGAAGCTGCGGCGCCACTCCATGAACTTCTCGGGTCCGTACTTCTCCAGGGTCTCCGCCTTGTCGAGCCCCTGCAGCGAACCGTAGTGGCGCTCGTTGAGACGCCAGCTGCGCTTCACCGGAATCCACAGTCGGTCGGCCACCTCGAGTGCGAGGTTCGCGGTCTGGATGGCGCGGGTCAGCACACTCGTGTACAGCACGTCGGGTTTGAGACCGGATGCCGCGAGCAGCTCCCCCGCGCGCTTCGCCTCGGTCACGCCCTGCTCGCTGAGCCGCACGTCGACCCAGCCGGTGAAGAGGTTCTTCTGGTTCCAGTCGGAGTTGCCGTGGCGGAGCAGGATCAGGGTGTGCGTCATGCCTCCAGCGTAGCGAGCACGCGCTCCATCGAGTCGTAGAAGCTGTTGTAGCCGTCGATGGTCGCCTGCACCTGCTCGTCGCTGAAGTCGCCGCGGTCCTGCGTGAGCGAGACCTCGGTGCCGCCGTCGACGGGCGTGAACGTGGCGACGATCGGCACGCCGGCGTACTCGTCGGGGTTGTCGGAGAGCGTGAAAGCCAGGCGACGCGGACGATCCACCTCCGTGTACTCGCCCTCCCAGGTGATCGTCGGACCACCCGGAATGTTCATGATCGCGGCCAGCTTGCCGCCCACCCGTACGTCGAGGGTGACGCTGTCGAGCGGTACCTCCACGGCCTCGGTGCCGAACCAGACGGCGAAGTGCTCGGGCTTGGTCCAGACATCCCACACCAGCTCGGGCGGGGCTGCGAGGGTGCGCGTGATGGTGAAACTCTCGGTCATTCTGTTTCTCCTTGTTGCAGGGTGGTGAGGAGGGCGTCGATTGCCCCCAGGTTGTCTTTCCAGAACCGCTCGTAGTCGCCGATCCAACCGGATGCCGCGGCGAGGGGCCGAGCGTCCAGTCGGGCTGGGCGGTACCGGGCGTCGCGTCCGCGGCTTACGAGGCCCGCGGACTCGAGCACCCCAAGGTGTTTCGACACCGCTGCGAACGTGAGCGGGAACGGGTCAGCCAGTTCACCGACCGTCGCCTCGCCCTGCGCCAGGCGCGCGAGCATGGCCCGGCGCGTGGGGTCGGCGAGGGCCGCGAAGGTGCGGCTGAGCTGGTCGGTGGGCATGGGCCAAGTTTCTCCGGATCGTCATTCAACTTGTTGGTTGAATGTAGCATCCGGGGTCGAGCTTGTCGAGACCGGTGGCCGAGCTTGTCGAGACCGGATCTCGGCAGGCTCGATCACCGAAGGCGGCTCGACCACCGAAGGCCGATCTGCGCGCGGCACAATGGGTGCATGCCCATCGGCCAGGTCACCCGCGGAACCACCGGCACCAACCGCCTGCGCCGCATCGACCGGTGGATCGCGCAGCTGCCGGCACTGAGGCGAGCCGAGTATCCGCTGGTCGTCGACCTCGGGTACGGGGCCAGCGCGACGACCACTCTCGAACTGCACCAGCGGCTGGCGCGGGTGCGGCCCGACGTCGAGGTCGTCGGACTCGAGATCGAACCGTCGCGGGTGACGGCTGCGATCCCGTTCGCGCGGCCCGGCGTGCAGTTCGCGGTGGGCGGATTCGAGGTGCCGCTGCCCGGCAGGGGGCGGGATGCCCGGGCCACGGTCATCCGCGCGCTGAATGTTCTGCGGCAGTACGACGAGGCCGAAGTGCTGCCCGCGTGGCGCCTCATGGTGTCGCGCCTGCAGCCCGACGGACTGCTCGTCGAAGGCACCTGCAACGAGATCGGGCGCATCGCCTCGTGGGTGGCGGTGGGTGCCGGCGGGCCGGAGTCGTTCACGGTGGCGCTGCATCTGGCGGCGCTGTCGGAGGCGGGCGAGGTTCCGTCGGTGGTCGCCGAGCGTCTGCCGAAGGTGCTGATCCACCGCAACGTCGACGGCGAGAAGGTGCACTCCTTTCTCATGGAGCTCGACCGGTGGTGGGCGGTGCACGCGCCGCTCGGTGTGTACGGAGGGCCACAGCGGTGGCTTGCGACGTGCGGTTCTCTGCGGGATGCGGGGTGGCCGGTTCTCGGCACCCGCGCGCGCTGGCGGCTCGGCGAGCTGACCGTCGCGTGGGAGGCGGTGGCGCCGCGCGGGTTCGCGTGGTGAGGCGGCCGGCCGGTTGAGCGCGCTGGAGCTATGAGCGACGGCCATTTCTGGCCGTCGCCGCGACGCCAGCGCCGACGACCGTCCCGGGCGTCGGTTGCGCGGCGGCGTATCGAAACCGCCGCGACCCCTACACCTCCGGCAGCAGCTCGCGAGCCTCGTCGATCGGCATGCCCGACCCGGCCAGCAAATCAACGGCCAACGGGCGCAGCATGAGCACGAGAGCGGCGTCAGTCACGTGGGCATCCGGCATCACGCCTGCCGGGTCGAGGCGTCGAGCCAGGTCACCGACCAGCGACCGGGACGCGCCCGCGAGCTGCGGGTCGTCCAGCTCCTCATTGAGCAGGCGGATGCCGGTGGCGATCTGCGTCATCAGCTCGGCCAGGGCCGGCCGGGGCACGCCGTCGCGCACGAGAAACTCGACCCGTCGCGCGACGGACCGCAGGTGACGCGCGGTGAGGTCCGCGGCGGTCAGCACCCGGGCATCCCGATGCAGTTCGGGCAGGCGGGGGCGCAGCCACGGGGAGATGCGCGACACGGCGATCGCGCTGTCGAGGCTCGTCGTCCACGCGTCGACCAGCGGCTGGGTGGTACGCAGTCGACTCAACGCGAGCTCGCCGGCACCGGTGTCGGCGTTGCTGAGGCAGTCGATGATTGACTGCATGCTCTGATCGATCGCCGAGAACAGGATGCGACGGTCCCGGGTGGCGGCGCGCTGCGGGTCCCGCGGGATGAGTGCCGTGGCGAGCAGGGCCACAGCGCCGCCGATCGCGGCATCCACGGTGCGGACGAACGGACCCCCCTCGGGAATCGGCAGGATCACCACGAGAGCGGACGGCGTAGCCGCCGCCAGCGCGAACGCCGGGTTCGAGCGCAGCGCCCGACCGACGATGAACACGACGAGCAGCACGACCACCAGCTGCCATAACCCCTTGCCGAGGATGAGCGACATCCCGTCACTCAGGGCGACGCCCAGAAGAATTCCGATCACCGTCTCGACCACGCGCCGCGGTCGGGCGTCGCGGGTGAAGCCGAGCGAGTTGATGGTGACCGTGACCGCGAGGATCGGCACCGAGTGGCCGAGGCCGTAGTGGGCGATCGAGTACGCGGCCGCGACGGCGGAAACGATCTGGATGATCGCGGGCAGCGACTCCCACACCCGTCGGCCGGCCATGCGCACATCCAGGCGCCTGCGCACCTGGCGCTCGAGCTTGCGCAGAGCCGGGGAGTCGGTCACCGGCGCACGGCGCCCAGTCGCGGCAATCGGGGAACGTTGGCTTCGGCGCCCGCGTCGGTCGGCACGATGACCTCCTGCGCGGCAGCGACCTGCGCACCGTCGGCGGCGACCACGAGGTCGGCTGCGGGGTCGACGTTGCGTTTGATCACGGCGAGCGCGATCGGGCCGAGCTCGTGGTGGATCGCGGCCGAGGTGATGCGTCCGACCTCGGTGGACGCGGAGTCATCCGCGCTGGGCAGCAGCACCGCGTCGCCGGGCGCGGGCAGCACACCCTCCGACCCGTCGAGGTGCAGCATCACGAGCCGCCGCGGCGGGTGACCGAGGTTGTGCACCTTGGCGACAGTCTCCTGGCCGCGGTAGCAGCCCTTGTTGAGGTGCACGGCCGAGCGCAGCCAGTCCAGCTCGTGCGGAATCGTCTTCTCGTCGGCCTCGGTCGACAACCGCGGACGCCACGCCGCGATCCGCAGAGCCTCCAGCGCGAGGGTGCCAGCCGCCGGTACGTCGGCGAGGGATGCCACGGCGGCGGCATCCGCGCGGTCCACGAGCACCTCGGCATACGTCCAGCCCGCGGCGGGGTGCTGCGCGGGGTGCGCGTACTGGTGGCCGCCGGGGGCGACATCCAGCCACGGGTCGCGCCAGATCAGGGGGATGCCGTTGGGGGCGGCGGCGGGGATCTGCGACGGGGAGGTCTCGACCAGCTCGACCACCGGAGCGAGCGTGCCGAACGTCGCGTAGTCGGCCGAGCGATCGGCGACCTCGACGCGCAGCATGAACCGCATGCGCTCGAGCCAGGCCGCCAGGGGCGCACCCTCGGCACCATCGACCAGCAGCCACGCGGTGACCCCGTCGTCGATGACGCGGATGGCGTGCTCGAGACGTCCGGTCGGGTCGAGCAGCAGGGTCTCGGCAGACGCCCCCGCCGCGAGGCCGGCCAAGGACTGCGACGTCAGCGAGTCGAGCCAGGTGAGGCGATCGGGCCCGGTGACGGTGACGACCGCGCGGTCGGACAGATCGACGATCGCGGAGCCCGCCGCGAGCTCGCGCTGCTCGCCGAGCGGGTTGCCATAGTGCTGGGGCGGGGAGCCGACCGCGTTGGGGCGGCGGGAGAAGGGGGTGGGAGTCTCGACAGGCTCGATCACCGGGGCCTCAGCCACCGAAGCCTCGGGCACCGGATCAGTCGACACGAGCGAGCCTGCCCGACGCGTGGGTCTTCAGCTGCTGGCCGAGGGCCGCGATGTCCCACGCCCACAGCAGGTGCGAGTCGACCAGGCCGTAGAGGCGGGTGGCCGCGGCGTACTCCTTCGCGCTGGCGCTGCGCACGACCGCATCCGTGGCCAGGTCGATGCGGGCGCCCTTGACCTGGCCCAGGTAGAGCTCGCTCACGCCGTTGGGGTGCACGATCGCCGCCTCGATGTCGAAGCCACCGTCGGAGTTGCGCAGAGTCTCGACCGCCGAGGCGGTGGTGAAGGGCTTGTCACCCGTGCCGGCGAGCATGCCAGGCCCCGGGTCGCCCTCCGCAGCGGGGCGGCTGAGCCGCCAGTAACCCGTCTCGGTGATGTGCGGGGTGAGCGCGTCATCCAGAAGCCAGGCATAGGAGTTGTAGTTGAGGTGCGGCAGGCCGTCGTGGGTGATGCTGACCCGGTGGCCGAACTCGAGCGTCATGGTCTCGTCGCCGACGCCATAGTGCACGACGCCGGTGCCCTCCCAGACGCCGAGCAGCCACGAGAGAGGCGCGAGTTCGGCCGGAATATCGGCGTTGAGCGAGATCATGGTCGCCTCAGGCGCCCAGCGACTAGCGCTGGCCGCGGTACAGGTTGTAAAGCACGACGACCGAAACGAACCCGATCGAGAGCGTGGCCAGCAGCAACAGGCCGACGAAGAAGAGCTCAAGGGCGAGAAGCATGAGTCAATACTATCGGGTGGTTTCGACCGGCTGTCCCGTGCGATCCAACTAGCCGACCAGCGCGAACACGCCGGAGGCGATGGCCAGCACGACGATCGCGCCGGTGACACTCGCCATGGCGCGAACCACGAAGCCCTCTTTGCGCTGAATCGCCAGCTGGATGAAGAACGTCACGATGACGGCACCGGCGAGCGCCACTCCGAGCCAGGTCACGCGCGCCTCGGGTGCGGACGTCAGCCCGATGATCACTGCTGCGGCTACCGCCGCCAGCCACACGGGCACCACACTCCAGATCTGCCACGTCATACAGTGATCCTAGAGTGGGTCGTAGACTGTCCCCTACGCACTTGGAGGTCGATTGGCGCAGCTGTTGATCCTTACCTCTGCGGTCGACAGTGAAGTCTTCCCCGCATTGGGGCTCCTGAGCCACACCACGAAGCAGATACCCGCCTCACCTGCTTCGCTCATCTCCGCGCCCACCTGCGACCTCATATTTGTGGATGCTCGCCAGGATCTCGCCAGCGCGAAGTCCCTGTGCAAGATCCTCACCACGACGGGCGTGACCGTTCCGCTCATCCTCATCCTCACCGAGGGCGGCCTGACCGCAGTCTCGGCCGACTGGGGTGTCGATGACGTCATCCTCGCGACCGCCGGTCCCGCCGAAGCGGATGCCCGCATCCGGCTCGCTCTCGGCCGCCAGGCACTCGACTCCTCCAGCTCCAAGATCCAGGCCTCGGGTGTCGTCATCGACGAGGCCAGCTACTCCGCGAAGGTGCACGGCCGACCGCTCGATCTCACGTTCAAGGAGTTCGAGCTGCTGCGCTTCCTCGCGACGCACCCGTCGCGGGTGTTCACGCGCGAGCAGCTGCTCAGCGAGGTCTGGGGCTACGACTACTTCGGCGGCACCCGCACGGTCGACGTGCACGTGCGGCGCCTGCGTGCCAAGCTCGGCGACCTCGAGTCGCTCATCGGCACCGTGCGCAATGTGGGCTACCGCTTCAACGTCTACGACGACGACGCCGAGCGACTGACGCCGGCTCCCGTAGCCTCGAGCTGAGAGCGCTCCCGCAGTGGGGTCGGGTGGTGGGAGCAACGCGGGCAGCGGTGCCGTGGGCGCCCGGCTCGCGCGGCTGATCGTGCGCGCTCGGGCGGCGGACGGGCATCCGCCGTTCTCTGACGGAGCGCTGGCCGAACTCGCGACCGGCGCGCGCGAGGTCGTGTGGCTCGATGACGTCGCCGCCGCCGTACGCACGATCACTGGCGCTTCGAGTGCGTCGGCGACCGAGGCCGAGTTCGTCGTCGACCCGGATGCCCGGCGCCACGGTCACGGACGCGCCATGCTCCACCGCCTGCTCGTCGACGCCCCGGGTGACCTGCTCGTCTGGGCACACGGCGCCCACCCCGGTGCGCGCCGCCTCGCGGCCAGCCATGGACTCGAGCCGGTGCGGGAGCTGCTGCATCTGCGCGGGGAGGTCCCCTCCGGCGCCGAGTTCGCTTGGAAGACCCATGCGGCGGGCGAACCATTGGCCACCTTGGCGAACTCGGTGCACGGCGACGTGGATGCCCTGCTCGCCGTCAATGCACGGGCGTTTGCCGAGCATCCGGAGCAGGGGCGGCTCACGCGTGCCGAGTTCGATGCGCTCGCTGCCGAACCCTGGTTCGACCCGGAAGATGTGCTGCTGGCGTGGGACGGGGACCGGCTTGCGGGGTTCTGCTGGTTGAAGGTGGAGGGCGGCGGCAGCGGCGAGTTCTACGTGGTCGGGGTCGATCCGGACTACCAGGGGCAGGGATGGGGACGGCGGCTGGTCGAGGCGGGCATGGCGCGGTTGGCGAGCCGCGGCATCCGCGAGGCCGACCTCTATGTCGAAGCGGACAACGCGCCGGCGCTGCGGCTGTACCGGGAGTTCGGGTTCCGCGAAGACAGCATCGACATCCAGTACCGCTGGCGCAGCGACCCCGGCCACTAGACCGGCCACTGAGCCCGACTTAACCCCCAGTTCACCATGCAGTGGCAGGATGAACGGATGGACAGTGACCAGAGCCTCGCCGACATCGGGGAGGCGACCGACTCGCTCGACGAGTACGACCTCGACGAGTCGTCGAGCGTCGACGACGGCTCCCTCGCGCCCGAACGCTACCTCGACCGCGAACTGAGCTGGCTCGCATTCAACCAGCGCGTGCTCGATCTCGCCGAAGACGAGATGCTGCCGCTGCTGGAGCGCACCAACTTCCTCGCAATCTTCGCGAGCAACCTCGACGAGTTCTTCATGGTGCGCGTCGCCGGCCTGAAGCGCCGCATCGCCACCGGTCTCGCCGTTCCCACCAACATCGGCACCCCGCCCGCGCAGGTGCTGGCCGAGGTGAGCGCGAAGGCGCACGAGCTGCAGGAGCGGCACGCGCGAGCGTTCCGCGAGAGCCTCAAGCCGCAGCTCGACGACGCGGGCATCCACGTGGAGACCTGGGCCGACCTCGGCGAGGCCGACCGGCTGTCGCTCGACGAGATCTTCTCCAGCCAGATCTTCCCGGTGCTCATGCCGCTCGCCGTCGACCCGGCGCATCCGTTCCCCTATATCTCGGGGCTCAGCCTCAACCTGTCGATCCGGGTGCGCAACCCGAAGTCGGGCAAGGAGGAGTTCGCGCGGCTGAAGGTTCCCACGAACCTGCCCCGCTTCATCCAGTTGCCGGATGACGCCTCGGGCCGCCTGCGCTACATCCCCCTAGAAGACCTCATCTCCAACCACCTGGGCGACCTGTTCCCGGGCATGGAGATCATCGCCCACCACGAGTTCCGCGTCACCCGCAACGAAGACGTCGAGGTCGAGGAGGACGAGAGCGAGAACCTCATCCAGGCTCTCGAGAAGCAGATCCTCAACCGTCGGTTCGGTCCGCCGATCCGTCTCGAGATCACCGATGACATGGATGCCGTCACCCTCGGCCTGCTCGTGCGTGAGCTCGACATCACGGAGCAGGAGGTGTACCGGCTTCCCGCACCCCTGGACCTGGGCGGCCTGTTCCAGCTGAACCGCATCGATCGACCCGAGCTCAAGTACCCGCGGCACGTGCCGACGACCAGCGTCAACCTGCTGCCGGTGGAGCCGAACGCCGCGCCGGACATCTTCGCGTCGATCGCCCGGCAGGACGTGCTCGTGCACCACCCGTACGAGTCGTTCTCGACGAGCGTGCAGGCGTTCCTCGAGCAGGCCGCACTCGACCCCAACGTGCTGGCCATCAAGCAGACGCTCTACCGCACCTCCGGTGACAGCCCCATCGTCGAGGCGCTTATCGCCGCGGCCGAGGCCGGCAAGGCCGTGCTCGCGCTCGTCGAGATCAAGGCGCGCTTCGACGAGACCGCGAACATCTCGTGGGCGCGCAAGCTGGAGAAGGCCGGCGTTCACGTCGTCTACGGTCTCGTCGGTCTGAAGACGCACTGCAAGCTCGCCCTCGTGGTGCGGCAGGAGGGTGGCGTGCTGCGCCACTACAGCCACATCGGCACCGGCAACTACAACCCGAAGACCAGCCGCATCTACGAAGACCTCGGCCTGTTCACCGCCGATGACCAGGTCGGCAAAGACCTGACACGCCTCTTCAACGAACTCTCCGGCTACGCGATCGAGAAGAAGTTCAAGCGGTTGCTCGTCGCCCCGCTCCACTTGCGCAACGGTCTGCTCAAGCGCATCAACGCCGAGGCCGCCAACGCGCGTGAGGGTCTTGCGTCGGGCATCCGCATCAAACTGAACTCGATCGTCGACGAGGCCATCATCGACGCGCTCTACCGCGCGAGCAACGCGGGCGTTCCCGTTGAACTCGTCGTTCGCGGCATCTGCGGCCTCAAGCCCGGCCAGCCCGGACTCAGCGAGAACATCAAGGTGCGCTCGATACTCGGGCGCTACCTGGAGCACGCGCGCATCTTCTCGTTCCACAACAACGGCGACCCGCAGGTGTTCATCGGCAGCGCCGACATGATGCACCGCAACCTCGACCGTCGCGTTGAGGCACTCGTGCGCCTCACCAGCCCCGACCACCTGCGCGAGCTCGACGACCTCTTCGATCTGGCGATGTCGGATGACACGTCCAGCTGGTGGCTCGAACCCGACGGCACCTGGACTCGCCACAACCGCGCGCAGGACGGCGCTCCCCTTCAGGACATGCAGAATGTACTCATGAAGCAGATCTCCCAGAGGAAGCGCGGCGGAGTGCTGCGGTGAGTGCCACCGAGTGAGCCCCATAACGCAACCACCTGTGCTGGCTGCAGGCGCCGTCTGCTGGCGCCTCGTCGGAGGAGTGGCGAAGATCCTCGTCGTGCATCGTGACGCGCGGGCCGACGTCTCCCTGCCCAAGGGCAAGGTCGACCCCGGCGAAATGCTGCCGCAGACGGCCGTGCGCGAGATCGCCGAGGAGACCGGCCTTGCCGTCAACCTGGGTGCGCCGCTGGGAACCGTCGAGTACACCCTGCCGAGCGGGCGCGAGAAGGTCGTGCACTACTGGGCGGCCGAGGTCGACGAGCACGCCCTCGAGCTGGCGAAGTTCACGCCGAACTCGGAGATCGCCTCCCTCGAGTGGCTGCCGATCGACGAGGTTCACGATCGGCTCAGCTACCCGCACGACCGCGAGGTCATCGACCGCTTCGCAGAACTGCTCATGACGGGCCGGGCCCGCACCTTTGCCATCATCGCCGTGCGCCACGGCAAGGCGGTGCCGCCGGGAGCGTGGGACGGCCCGGATTCATCGCGACCGCTCATGCAGCGCGGGGCAGATCAGGCCACGCAGATCGCCGCAGCCATCGCCGCGTACGGACCCACGAAGATCATCTCGAGCACCGCCGTGCGCTGCCGCTCGACCATCGAACCCCTGTCGCAGCTGACAGCGCTGCCGGTCAAGACTACGGCCGGCATCAGCCAGGACGCGTTCGAACACGGCCAGGCCACGGTCGAGAAGATCGTGGGCAAGCGACTGCGCAAGCAGAAGACCGTGGTGCTCTGCAGCCACGGTCCGGTTCTGCCGCAGATCGTCGGCGAGGTGGCGGCGCAGACGAAGTCGGCGGTCACCGCCGACATGCGCCGGTCCGTTTCGCTCGGCACGGGCGACTTCACGGTGCTGCATGTTTCGTGCGAGCATCCGCTCTCGGGCCTGGTTGCCGTCGAAACCCACAGCCCCGACTGAAACACGCGGCGAACACACGCAGGTGCGCCAGTCGTTACGGCGTCGTTCACCTTCCGTTTACCTTGCGGGCCGAGCGTGGTTAACCCCAGTGCTTAGGTTCGTCAGGTGGGTCGCACTGGCCCGCAGTAACAATCACACTTCCGAAGGGTTTAACGTGAACTTCAAGCGCCTTGGCACCATCGGTGCCATTGCAGTTGCAGGCACCATCCTCCTCTCCTCTTGTGCAGCAAACGAGGGTGGAACCACCGAGCCGACCACGGGTCCGGCTCTCTCCGGCACGATCGATGGCGCTGGCGCGTCGTCGCAGGGATCGGCGCAGGAGGCCTGGATCGCAGCGTTCCAGACCGCCAACCCCGACCTGACCATCAACTACGACCCCTCGGGTTCCGGCGCTGGCCGTGAGGCGTTCATCGCCGGCGGCGTCGCGTTCGCGGGCACCGACTCCTCGCTCAAGCAGGAGGAGATCGACGGTGGCTTCGCGGGTTGCACCCCCGACACCGGTTACATCCAGGTTCCGGCCTACATCTCCCCGATCGCCGTGATCTTCAACGTGGAGGGTGTTGACAAGCTCAACCTCGACGCCGTGACCCTCGCCAAGATCTTCAAGGGCGACATCACCACGTGGGATGACGCAGCCATCGTTGCTCTGAACAAGGACGCCAAGCTTCCGTCGGCCCCCATCACCGCCGTGCACCGCTCGGACGACTCGGGTACCACGAAGAACTTCGCTGACTACCTGTTCCAGAACGCTCCCGACGTGTGGACCGAGAAGCCCGCTGACCCGTTCCCCTACGCGACCGGTGAGGCCGCTCAGGGCACCTCGGGTGTTGTCGACGCAGTGACCAACGGCACCAACACCATCGGTTACGCTGACGCCTCCAAGGCTGGCGACCTCGGAACGGCGGCCATCCAGGTCGGCACCGAGTTCGTGAACTACTCGGCAGAGGCTGCGGCCAAGGTTGTCGACGAGTCCCCCGCCGGTGACACGAACAACGGCACCACGGACCTGTCGATCAAGATCAACCGCACCACGACCGACGCGACCCACTACCCGCTCGTTCTGGTGAGCTACATCGTCACCTGCACCGAGTTCGTTGACGCTGAGGTTGCCCCGCTGGTCAAGGGTTACATCACCTACATCACCAGCCAGGATGGCCAGGCTGAGGCTGCCGCTTCCGCCGGCTCGGCGCCGCTCTCGGCCGCCCTGTCGGACAAGGTTGCGACCGCTCTCGAGGCGATCAAGTAGCACCTGTGCAGTAACTGTCGGGCTGCGGCTGGCGTGCATTGCACGCAGGGTCGCAGCCCGACAGACTGTAGAGCACCGGCCCTCCCCGAATCCTCCCCCAAGATCCACACCACCCAGGTCGCGCAGGAAGACAGGAATGACGACAGGAACCCCGTCGCTGCGAGCGAAAGCCCGCCCGGCCGACCGAATCTTCGCCGGCAGCACCATCGTCGCTGGCAGCCTCATCCTCGCGGCCCTCGCCGCGGTCGCCGTCTTCCTGGTCGCACAGAGCATCCCCGCACTGGTCGCCGACCCCGCCGAGCTCAAGGGCTCACCGTCGAGCTTCTGGGCCTACGTCGGGCCGCTCGCGTTCGGAACCGTCTGGGCAGCACTGCTCGCCCTGATCATGGCACTGCCGCTCTCGCTCGGCATCGCCCTCTTCATCTCGCACTACGCCCCGCGGCGCGTCGCCCAGGGCCTCGGCTACGTCATCGACCTGCTGGCCGCCGTGCCGTCGGTCGTCTTCGGCCTGTGGGGCATCAAGGTTCTGGCCCCCGCCGTCACCCCGCTCTACGGCTGGCTGGTCGACAACCTGGGCTGGATCCCGCTGTTCGCCCCTCCGGTCTCCGGAACCGGTCGCACCATCCTCACCGTCGCGATCGTGCTCGCCGTCATGATCATCCCGATCATCACCGCCATCACCCGCGAGGTCTTCCTGCAGACCCCCGTGCTCCACGAGGAGGCCGCGCTCGCGCTCGGCGCCACCCGCTGGGAGATGATCCAGATGGCGGTGCTGCCGTTCGGTCGCCCCGGCATCATCTCGGCCGCCATGCTCGGTCTGGGTCGCGCCCTCGGCGAGACCATGGTGGTCGCCATGGTGCTCTCCCCCGCGGCCCTCATCACGATCGTGCTCACGGGTTCGCAGAACCCCTCGACCATCGCCGGCAACATCGCCCTGAACTTCCCTGAGGCTCACGGAGTCGGCGTCAACGCCCTCATCGCAACCGGACTCATCCTGTTCGTCATCACGCTCGTGATCAACTCGATCGCGCGCTTCGTGATCAACCGCCGCAAGGCATTCTCGGGAGCCAACTGATGACCACGACGACCGCCAGCACGGGCATCGTGAACTCCCTGACCACCGGCAGACTTCCCAAGTGGGCGCCGTGGGCGCTCCTGGCCGGCAGTTGGCTCGCCATGTGCGCCGTGTTCGCTCTCGTCGCCGCCGCGAACGGCAGCGAGTTCAACATCGTGCTGTCGATCTTCCTCGGCACCGTGCTCTTCGACGCGCTGATCTTCGTCGTCGCCTACCTGGTCGAGGGCGTTCGTCAGGCCAAGAACCGCCTCGTCACCTCGCTCGTGCTCACGGCGTTCATCATCGCCCTGCTGCCGCTGATCTCGCTGCTCTTCACCGTCGTCGTCAGCGGAGCCGCCCGCTTCGACCCGCTGTTCTTCACCAGCTCGATGCGCAACGTGGTCGGCGAAGGTGGCGGTGCGCTGCACGCGATCATGGGCACGCTGCTGATCACCGGCATGGCGACGCTCATCTCCGTGCCCGTCGGTCTGCTCACCGCGATCTACCTGGTCGAGTACGGTCGCGGAATGCTCGCGCGCTCGATCACCTTCTTCGTGGATGTTATGACGGGCATCCCGTCGATCGTGGCCGGTCTGTTCGCTTTCGCCTTCTTCGCCCTGGTGTTCTCAGACCCGGGCATCCGGTTCGGCTTCGGTGGCTCGGTAGCGCTGTCGCTGCTGATGATCCCCGTGGTGGTGCGCTCGAGCGAGGAGATGCTCAAGATCGTGCCCAACGAGCTGCGCGAGGCCTCGTACGCGCTGGGTGTGCCGAAGTGGCTGACGATCCTCAAGATCGTCATCCCCACGTCGATCGCCGGCATCACGACCGGTGTCACGCTGGCCATCGCCCGCGTCATCGGCGAGACCGCGCCCCTGCTCATCATCTCCGGATTCACCGCGAGCATGAACTACGACCTGTTCAGCGACCGCATGATGAGCCTGCCGGTGTTCGTGTACACGCAGTACGCGAACCCCGGCTCGGTCGTGCAGCCCTACCTCGACCGCGCTTGGGCGGGCGCACTCACCCTGATCCTGATCGTGATGGCGCTCAACCTCATCGCGCGACTCATTGCCCGCATCTTCTCCCCCAAGCTCGGCCGCTAGGCCTCAGCACAGATAAGGAAACCCGTGTCCAAGCGCATCGAGGTCAACGACCTGAACGTCTACTACGGCAAGTTCAAGGCCGTCGAGGATGTCACGCTCAGAATCGAACCCCGCACCGTGACGGCCTTCATCGGCCCCTCCGGCTGTGGCAAGTCGACGTTCCTGCGCACGCTCAACCGCATGCACGAGGTCATCCCCGGCGCCTGGGTGGACGGTGAGGTGCTGATCGACGGCAACAACCTCTACGGCCCCGGCGTCGACCCGGTGCTCGTGCGCCGCCAGGTGGGCATGGTGTTCCAGCGCCCCAACCCGTTCCCCACCATGTCGATCCGCGACAACGTGCTCGCCGGGGTCAAGCTCAATAACACCCGCATGTCGAAGTCGGATGGCGACGCTCTCGTCGAGAAGAGCCTGCAGGGCGCCAACCTCTGGAACGAGGTCAAGGACCGCCTGCACCTGCCCGGCTCGGGTCTCTCCGGTGGTCAGCAGCAGCGCCTCTGCATCGCTCGCGCGATCGCGGTCTCGCCCGAGGTCATCCTCATGGACGAGCCCTGCTCGGCACTCGACCCGATCTCCACCCTCGCTATCGAGGACCTGATCGAGGAGCTCAAGACCGAGTACACGATCGTGATCGTCACGCACAACATGCAGCAGGCATCCCGTGTCTCAGACCGCACGGCGTTCTTCAACATCGCGGGAACCGGCAAGCCGGGCAAGCTCATCGAGTACGACGACACCACGACGATCTTCTCGAAGCCGAGCGTTCAGGCCACTGAGGACTACGTCTCGGGCAAGTTCGGTTGATCTAGCCTCCGGTGGTTGAGTAGCAGCGAAGCGGCGTATCGAAAGCAGTGGTCGCCCCCTCGAGATGACCGAAATGGTGGGTGCGCGGTCGCGTCAACCCACCATTTCGGTCATCTCGGCGCTGGTTAGTCAGGAGTCGACCACCACGATTGTGCCGTGCACGTCGCACGCCGCTGCGAGGGTGTTGTAGATCGTGCCGAACTGGATCAGGTTGCGATGCAGCAGGTCGACCCTGCGCTCGCTCTCGCCAGTCACAATGCGAAGCTCGTATTCGAGCTCAGTGAACTTCGGCGGAACATCCTGACGATGGGCCGTGACGCTCACCTCGGCGCTCTCGTAGTCGAACGGCATCATCGCGCGCGCTCGCTCGAGACCCTTGAGCAGGCATCCGGCCAATGCAGCCGACAGCAGTTCGGCGGGGCCGGGCAGACCCGACGGCGAAGGAGGCTGCCAGGCCGAGTCAAGTGGGATGACGGCCTCGCCCGCCGTGATACTGGATGCGCGGTCGGCGGTGGTGCGCGCCCTCACGCTGTAGGTTCCGGACGAATCAGTCATGAGTCCAGCGTGAACGGCGGATGCGACTGGTGCCAGAGCCGATGGTCCCGTCTACCGCGGCAGCTCGCGGTCGAGCAGGGCGAGCACCATCGAGGGCAGCGCCAGTGCGCACATCTCGACGAACCAGAACACCGCCATGCCGGTCTCCGCCGTGATACCGCTGGTTGAGTAGCCGCGAAGCGGCGTATCGAAACCAGCACGGTGGCCCGGTTTCGATACGCGCTTCGCGCTACTCAACCCGCCGGCGCCTACCCGAAGGTGAACGAGTAGGCCTCGAGCCCTGGCGATAGCGTCACCTCGAGGGCGCCCTTGACGGCCCCACCCATCGGGATGATCGAGTACGAGTTGGGCGTGCCCGACACCTCGAACTCGCGCTCCTGGCCGTTGACCGTGACGGTCACCGTGCCCTCGCCGCCCAGCACCATCCGCACCTCGCGGGCGGTGTAGTTGAGCCGGATGCTCGCGGGCCCGTTCGCCGGCTGGGCGTTCTGGAAGTCGAGCGTCCAGTCACCCTTCAGCGCGAACGAGTCGTCGGCCAGGGTCGACGGGTAGCGATAGCTGTTCGTGCCCGACGCGTACTTCTCGTCGCCGCCGAAGTTCACGACCTTGCCGAGGCTGAGGTAGGTCTCCGGGGTGGTGGAGCCGGCGTCAGGGGTGTCGTCCGAGACATCCGTTGCCGGGGGCAGTTTCACGTCGGGGTTGGCAGCCACGAGCAACTGGCGGATGAGCTCCTCGGTGTTGGCATAGCCGCCCTCGCCGAACTTCACGTGGCGCACGACGCCCTCGGCATCGATCAGGTAGTGCGCGGGCCAGTAGCGGTTGCGGTAGTTGGTCCACGTGCTGAGGTTGTTGTCGAGTGCCACGGGGTAGGTGATGCCGAAGTTGCGCGCCCCCGCCATGACGTTGGCGGGCACCTTCTCGAAGGCGTACTCGGGCGAGTGGATGCCGATGACCTCGAGTCCGGCATCCTTGTAGGCGTCGTACCAGGCCGTGATGTGCGGGATCGAGCGCTGGCAGTTGATGCAGGAGTAGGCCCAGAAGTCGACCAGCACGACCTTGCCCTTGAGCTCGGCCAGGTCGACCGGCTGGTCGTTCTCCGTGTTGAACCACTGCTGGATTCCCGTGATGTCGGGCGCGGTACCGCAGCTCTCGAGCTCGGTGGCGCCGTTGGTGCAGAGATCGAGATCCTTGTTCTGGTCGTTCTCGAGCCCGCCCAGGTCGAGCTGCTCGGCGATGGCTTCCGAGTTGGAGAACTGGTCCTGCAGGGCGCTCGTGTAGTCGGGGATGAGCCGCTGGATGAGCTGCGGCACGTTGAACACCAGGCCGATCGACAGGGCGATCATGAGCACGCCGCCGATGACCCGGATGCGCTGCTGGTGCTTGCGGAACGTCTTCACCCGCTCGGCGACTCGGCGGCCGGCGAGGGCGAACACGAGCAGGGGCAGGGCGGCGCCGAGCGCGAAGCTCACCGTGAGCACGATCGTCTCGGTGCCGATGCGGCCGGTCGAGCCGGCCACCGTGATCGCCGCCAGCACCGGTCCGGCGCACGGCACGTACACGGCGCCGAGCGCGAGGCCGAGCACGAATCCGCCGCGGTCGGTGCCGACGTTCTTCTGCGGGATCCACGAGAACGGCTTCTCCAGGATGTGCTGGAACTTCGGCACGATGAGGCCGACGCCGATGAGCACCAGCACCACGATGCCAGCCCACCGCAGGAAGTCCTGCGGCAGGTTCAGCAGCGCGAGGATCAGCGAGCCGATCAGGGTGAAGACGCTGAACGCCACCACGAGGCCCGAGATGACGAGGTAGGGGCGCCAGCGCGAGACGGTGGGTGCGGCATCCGGAGCCCCATCGGCGCGGGCGCTGAGCGCGCCACCCGACAGGAAGATGACCGGCAGCACCGGGAGTATGCAGGGCGAGATTCCGGTGATGAGGCCACCGAGGAATCCGATGAGGGCGAGGCTGAACACGTAGTCCTCCGTGAGGTGAGGCGAGGCGGGCGGGGTTCCGCCGGTCTCACGCAGTTCGGAACGGTGGCGTCGAACGGTTGGCTCTGCCGACCGAACTGCCCAGAATTGGGCCGCCGAAGGCCGCCAACCTGAGCGAAGCCTGCGAACGTCACGCGAAGCGCACCCAATTCCAAACCGCTGCGCCGAGGTGTCCGAACTGACCTGTGATGGCCGACACACCGGTTGGCCCTCACGGCCTTCGGGGGCCACTCACATTCACAAGGAGAATCCCATGCGAGTTCTGAAGCGCAACACCTTCGCTGCACTTACTCTCGCTGCCGTGGCCACTTTCGGCCTCGCAGCGTGTGCACCTGCCGCAACCGACACCGCGACCGAGCCGTCGTCGCCCGCCGCCGAGGCGCCGATGGACGACTACACGGGCGACCTGGTCGGCGCCGGCTGCGCCGCCTACGCCGAGGCTGTGCCCGACGGCGGTGGCTCGATCGTGGGTATGGCCCAGGATCCGGTTGCGGTCGCGGCATCCAACAACCCGCTGCTGAAGACCCTGGTCGCGGCGGTCAGCGGACAGCTGAACCCCGACGTCAACCTCGTCGACACGCTGAACGGCTCCGAGTTCACCGTCTTCGCTCCGGTGGATGACGCGTTCGCGAAGCTCCCGGCCGAGACCGTCGAGGCGCTCAAGCTGCCGGAGAACGCCGCGCTGCTGACCAGCATCCTCACCTACCACGTCGTGCCCGGCCAGATCCTGCCGTCGGACATCGATGGTGAGCTCACCACCGTCAACGGCGCCAAGGTGACCGTGACCGGCAGTGGCGACAACATCAAGGTGAACGACGCGACCGTCATCTGCGGTGGCGTGCACACCGCCAACGCCACGGTGTACCTCATCGACACCGTGCTCACGCCTCCGGCCAGCTAACACTGCCGGAAGACAACGGGGGCCCGCGTGACGTCACGCGGGCCCCTCTTCGTGCGCCGGGGCATCCGCTGCAGATTCGGGCAAACCGATCGAGCGGATGCTCCGAACCAGCTGCATGAGGACCATGACGACGAGAGCCATCGGGCGGGAGATCTGCGATGCTTGAACTCGTGCCGGGGGAACGTAACGTGAGCGACCCTGCCAGCGAGACTCCCGCCTCTCGCCTGCAGGAGTTGCTCGCCCGGGTCGGTCGGGGGGACCGCCAGGCGTTCAGCGCCCTCTACGACGAGATGGCGCCGCGCGTGCTCGGCCTCGTGACCCGCCTGCTGCGCGACCCCGCGCAGTCCGAGGAGGTCACCCAGGAGATCTTCCTCGAGATCTGGCAAACCTCTTCACGTTTTGATCCGAACAAAGGGGGAGCGTCAACCTGGATTCTCACCATGACCCATCGTCGGGCCGTGGACCGGGTGCGCGCCTCACAGGCGTCCCGTGACCGCGATGTGAAGGTCGGCATCCGGGATCTCGACGCCGACTACGACCACGTAGCAGAATCCGTTGAAGTACGAATCGAACATGAAAGGGTGGAGAAGGCCATGGCACGACTGACCGACATGCAGCGCCAGGCGATCACCCTGTCGTACTACGGCGGCTACAGCAACAGCGAGGTCGCCGAGATTCTCAGCGTGCCGATCGGCACGATCAAGACACGTATCCGTGACGGAATGATCCGCCTGCGCGACGAGATGGGGGTGGCATCGTGACGAGCGACAAGGAACTCGGCAACCTGTCCGGCTCCTACGCCCTCAATGGGCTGGATGCCGCTGACCTCGCCGAATTCGAGACTCACCTTCAGCAGTCCCAGGCCACCCGCGACGAGGTCACCGAGCTGACGGACACCGCGGTGCTGCTCGGACTCGCCGTCGAGCCGGTGCAGCCCTCGGCCGGACTCAAGGCGTCGATCATGGACCAGCTGGATGCGCATCCGCAGCTTCCGGTTGCGGCTGCGTCGTCCGCGGCTTTCGCGTCTCCCGCCGGCCGCAAGGCTCAGGCGCGCTGGTTCACCCGCCCGGTGACCGCGCTGGCCGCGGTGGCTGCCGCGATCGCGCTGTTCGTCGGCGGTGGGGTCATCACGACCTCGCTCGCCCAGAACAGTTTCGCCCAGCAGCAGGCCGATCAGCTCGCCGCCATCAACTCGGCGGATGACGCGCAGCGCGCCAGCGTCGACCTCGCCGACGGCGGCACCGCCACGCTCGTCTGGTCGAACACGCTGCTGAGCTCGGCGCTCATCGTGGACGGCCTCGCTCCCCTGCCAGCCGACCGCACCTACGAGCTCTGGTACATCAACGACGCGGGCGCACGCCCCGCCGGCACCTTCGGGGTCGCCGGCAGCGGCAGCACCTGGCGCGTGCTCGACGGAACGATGAAGGCCGGCGACACCGTCGGCGTCACCGTGGAGCCGCGCGGCGGGTCTGACGCACCGACGACCGACCCGGTGGTCGTGATCGCTTCCGCGTAGCACCCCGCTGGTTGAGTAGCCGACGGAGTCGGCGTATCGAAACCAACATCGCGGTTGCATGGTTTCGATACGCGGCCCTTGGCCGCTACTCAACCAGCGGGCAGAAGTAATGCCGGGCCGCAGAACGCCTCTCGGCGCAAGGCCGCTCGAAGCGGCTATTAGTGGAGCCCGGGGTTACTGCGGCCCGGCCGAACTAGTTTACCAAAGCGAAGCGGTGGTGGAGCCGGTGGTCGAGCTTGTCGAGACCGGATGCCGCGCGCTGACCCCGCTCGCGCGCATGCTGCGGACACGCACGCCGGTTCGCGCGCATGCTGCGGACACGCGCGGGCGCTACGGCAGGCCGAAATGTCCGCAGCGTGCGCGCGAGAGCGGGCCGACCTAGTCCAGGCTGCCGATCCGGTAGAGGCGGGCCGCACCCGTCAACTCCTCGGCGGTGAGGGTGAGGCGGTTGGCTCGAGTGGTCAGTTCGGTGGCACGTTCGGGGTTGGTGGGGTCTGCGTCATCCGCGATGCTGGTGGCCCCGGCGCTCAGGATGCGGCAGAACGCGGCGGCGCGCTCCAGCGCGATGGCGAAGTCGCCGCGAAACAGGCCGCGCAGGATCTGGTCGGCGAGTTCGGTGATCTCGTCGGGTCCGGCCGGTTGGGGTGCGCCGGCCACGGCGGCGTCGATGGTCGCCAGCACCTCGGTGCCGCGCTGGAACAGGAGGGCCGTGCCATCCGGGTCCTGGCGGATGACGACCCGCACCAGGTAGATGCGCCACAGCGCGCCCGGCAGGCTGCGCGGGCTGGAGCGCGCCCACAACTCGGCGAGCGCGTCGATTCCGTGCGAGTCGGTGTAGGCGACGAGCCGCTCGAGCACGGCGGGGTCGTCGGTCTCGCGCGCGCGGTTGACGAGGGCGTGGGCGGTGTCGTGGGCGACGCGCAGAATCTGGGCGGGGTCTTCGCCGCCCTCGTACTCGTCGAACTTGTCGCCCGAGTACTGGGTGGGTTTGTGGAAATCGTCGGCCATCAACTCAACGGTACGCTTGATCTGTAGGGCCTGTAGCTCAGTTGGTAGAGCATCGGACTTTTAATCCGCGGGTCGCGGGTTCGAGCCCCGCCGGGCCCACGCGTCGGTGTGTATGACTTCGCCTGATTCTGGACGTTTGGTCTTCGGGTGATGGTTGACGGTGTTCCGGATGATGCTTGACAGTTC